>BNJT01000098.1_pt1 | contig 380969 bp, 663 predicted proteins | sample 8540491 | NCBI WGS metagenome assembly BNJT01 (sample SAMD00202455, study PRJDB9452) | human saliva metagenome | host: Homo sapiens | reverse complement strand
TGGAAGTTACGGCTGGTTGACGATGTTCTGCGTCGGCGTGGGGGCCACGGGGCTGGCGGATACGGCTTTGTCCCGTTCGCCGTTGCCACCGCCGCCGCAGGCGGCGAGCAGCACGCCCAGTGCGGTGGCGGTGCAGGTGGTGCGAAGGATCGGGAGGACTGCTTGCATGCTGTTTCGTCTCCAGGGTGCAACGTATTGCACAAGATGGACCATGAAGGAATCATATTCTGGCTCTTGGGCGGTGCCAGATGTTTCGGCCAAAAAGCAACAGTCGCGCAGGGCAAGGGGGTAGTCTGTCGCGGCAGCGACGATGGCCGCCGTAGGGCGGTGGTGGCAGGGGCTATCGATCTCGGATTGGCGCAGTCAGGGCAACGGTAACGCGCAGAGTGCCTGCATGTGCGCCCACGCGCTGCATCAGCCCCGCCGGGCACGCCGTTACCTTTATAGAGCCCTCCCCAAAACATCCAGCACCCGGCGCGTCGTGGTACGCACTCTGTCAGCAGCTCTTCCTGAACTCGTCTCGGTAGCTCCAAGCGCTGGAAGAAGGCGTTGAAGGTATCCAGCCCGATGGGCATCAAAGCGCTTGGCGCGCCAAGTGTTGAGGGCGATGGTCTGCCGTGCTGGGTCCAGGCGACGGTGGATACCAGGTCGTAGGCGGGGCGAGTCGGGGTTTGTTCGAGTACGGTAGATGAGCGACCAGTTCTGGTGGCGTCTCCGTTGCCCAGCAGGACGTTGAGCGTCAGGCGGCGGGTCATCCTTCCGAGGTCATCGATGCCGCCGGCGTATTGCAGCGAGCGTCATCGCCGCCATCATGTCGTAGTTGATGCGGTTGTATTTCTGGCTGGTGCGCAGGCTGAATACCTGGGCGAAGTCTCGACGTGGATGCGTTCTCTTCAGGGCCGCTCGGTGCCGTCGTTTGATGGCGCGGTGGTGTCGTTCCGGTCGAAGCGGCGGATGGCGTAGAAGGGTCTCTTCGGGAAGATGACCCAGGATATTGGAAAGGCCATCCAGCTGGTCGGGTGCAGCAGGGTTTCTGGTACGTCGATGCCCACGGCGCGGGCAGTGGCCATGGCGGCGGCTTCCACTTGCGGCAGGCCGGGAAAATCGCGGGAAGGGGGCTTGATGATGTAATTGCCCAGCCGGCCGCCGGTATTGAGGGTGTAGCGTTCTCCTGCTCGCAGCATGGAGAATTTGAGCTGCATGCCGCCCAGCGAGAATTTCAGGTGGGCGGGATCTGCTGTCTGCGGTACGCCATCGTCGGCTGTATCGGCAGTGATGGGACGCGCGCCGACTTGTGTTGCGTGATGCCCATGCCCTGGTGGCGGTGCGTCGACCGGCCGCAGGATGACCGCCCCCGGCAGGTCATGGCCCAGTGCTTCCAGCAGCAGGAACTCGCGGTCTTCGTGGACTTTCAGTTGCTGGGCGATGCGCGCGCGCATGCCACCTTCGGGCAGCAGGTTGGAGAAGAAGGCGGCGCCTTTGATGGAAGCCGACTTGTGGCGCGGGTCCAGCAGCAGGCGGCGTGTCTGGGCTTCATCGTCCAGATGGGTCCATGCCAGCGAGAGGATTGGCCGAGCGGGGCCAGCGTCCAGATATTCCTCGCTGACGCTGAAGACGGTTCGTTCGTCCGGGTAATGGGTCAGGTAGCCGACGTGGATATCTGCGAGCCACACGCCCAGGGTGCGCGGCGCATTTCATTCCGGATCCGCCAGATAGGCGTAGCGAGTCGTCAGGTCCATTGGGCCGAAGTCCTCGTCCGGGCTCGTGCGTCTGGTCCTGGGGCGGCAGTCTGCCTCGGTCGCGCAGGTTCTGCTGGATGAGGCGGCCTGGGCCGACGGGGACGAGAGCAACTTCCAGGCCCAGTGCCGACACGTAGCTGATGAAGCTGTCCAGGGTCACGCTGCGGCCGTTCTCGATGTGCGAGACAGTGGCCTGGCGCAGGGGGCGCGGCTGGCCTTGGCGGTAGTGGCGCAGGCCGCCCTGGCTGCGGCCGGCGGCTTCACGTATCTGGCGCAGCTGCTGGCCCAGGTGGGCCAGTACGTCGGCGTTGTGGGTGGGGCGTGGGGTGGGCATGGGCCTGGCTGGTGTGGGGAGTGCTTAAATTATACGCTATAACGTATTCTAGACTATAGTCTCTATACGCAATAAAGCATGACCGGTTGTTGCGTTGTAAGAGCGTTTATCGCTGCGGCTGCAAGAAACAGTCGAAATCTGTTCTTGCAACCCGGGTGGTTCGATCAACCGTATAGATCGTCCAGATCCTGTACGTATGGTCCCCTGATAGCTACGCCAGTACATCAGGCCACTTTCGTTTGATAGACAGATCGGTCGTCAACAACATACGATCTCGGGGTCTTTGAGTTCCTGCCCCACTTCCAGTTTGAAGGATATGCCAGACGACGCATTGCAGTCGTTTGATGTTGATCGTATTGACGTTGAAGCAGAGTTTTGCTTTCGTCTTCCTTGTTTCCTTTTACAGGGATTGTTTGTAGCTCATGCGGCCATCGTCTCTATGAGGACCGAATGGAACTTCTTGGTCTCTCATGATGGATATTTTCTCCGCCGGCGTAAAATGGAGTTTGCGCTCCTTCGGGGAGGTGTCCCTGTCCGTCGCTTGGCATCCCAAGTCAACTTCACTGTAGCCTCTAACGGAAGGCCCAATTTCAAAGCTCTGATGTTGATTGTGTAATTTATCTCCATTGTATTAAAGCCGGCGGGTTAGCCAAGGTTCTCCGTACATGGAGGGGTTGGCAAAGCGCGAATAATCACTTTTGCTCGTAACCTTGTAGACGTAAGTTCCGGGGGCGTGGCGTGGTAGTAGCGCCGGTTACATAGGCCATATATATCGGAAATTGGGGCACGGACCGAGGCGATTCGGGTCGTCGACGTAATTGTTTGACGAAAACTCAGCGGCTATGCGTACTTTCGCAATTCCCAGAGGTTTCTGCTTTTCCAGATATGGCTTGTCAAAATGACTGGCTTGCGTAGGCTCTGTCTGGCAATAGTTCTGTTCAATCATCGCCAACAACACGTCTCCACGGACGCCCTGCGTTAGGTTGATGCTGGGCACCGTCTTGGGTTCCGGAGTTGGCGCCGGCGTTGGTGTGGACGCCGGCGTCGGGGCCGGCTTGGTGTCTGCCTGTGCCACCGGCTGCGTCGGGGCAAGCGTGGTCGGGGACAGATTGGTTGTCTGGTTCTGCGGTGCGCTCGGTGCCGGCTGTACGGAGTTGGGCTGTCCAACGCTCGGCGTGTTCACCTGGCCTGTAGCGGCCGGGCTGTTCTGGGGCGTGGTGACAGAGGGCGTGGTGGGCGCAGTGGCGACGATGTTCTGCGTCGGCCTGGGGGCCACGGGGCTGGCGGATACGGCTTTGTCCCGTTCGCTGCCGCCACCGCCGCCGCAGGCGGCAAGCATCACGCTCAGTGCGGTTGCGGTGCAGGTGGTGCGAAGGATATGGGGATGCTTTGGCTGCCATGTTGTCGGTCTCCAAGGTGCAAATGTATTGCACAAGATTGACCATGGAGGAATCATATTCTTGGCCTTGGGCGGTGCCAGATGTTTCGGCCAAAAAGCGTCAGTCGCAGCAGGGCGAAGGGGGTAGTCTGTCGCGGCAGCGACGATGGCTGCCGCAGGGCGGTGGTAGGCTTTGTCGCCCGCTCAATCCTTCCCGCCGCGTTTGCGACCGCAGGCTGCTGGAAGATCTGGCGGTTTTCCAGGCGATGGCGGTGAGGCTGCCGCCCCAGACGCAGCCGGTGTCCAGGGCAATGAGGTCGGGTTGCAGTCTCAGGCCCAGGGACGACCAGTGGCCGAAGATGATGGGCGGCTGGCGGAGCGGCGGTTGGGGCCCTGGAACCAGGGGATGAGCCCTTCGGGGCGTCGGCCGGGGCTTCGGCATTTGAAGTCCATGGCGTGCGTCGGTGTGCAGGTAGCGCAGGCGGGTGAGGCCGCTGACGATGCAGCGCAGGCGGTCGTCGCCGCGCAGGCTGTCGCTCCAGCGGTCGGGGGTGTTGCCGTACATGACGGACAGGAAGTCCTGCCAGCCGCTCAGGACTTTTTCCACTTCGTGGGCCAGGTCGCGGCCTGTTCGAATTTATCTGGGCAGCAGGCCGGCGCACCATGAGAAAGTCGCCTCGGCGCAGGGCCAGGGGCGCGGTGCGCGCAGTCGATGAGTTCGGGGGCGTCGGGGGCGCGCAGGATGGGTTCCAGGGTGTCGCCGGACGCGGGTGCGGATGCCGGCGTACTGGGCCAGCAGTGCAGGTCGTGGTTGCCCAGGACGGTGCGGCGCGCAGGCCCAGTTGGCGGATCTGACGCAGGGTGCCCAGGGAGTCGGGGCCGCGGTTGACCAGGTCGCCGCAGAACCAGAGCGGTTCGGTGGGGGCGGCACCGATTTTCTTCAGCAGTTGTTCCAGCGGCTGGCGGCAGCCTTGCAGATCTCCAAAGGCGGCAGTGTCACGTCGAGGTCCCCCGTGTCAGTGTTTTCGCTTGCGTCCGCGTCGGTTGCTGCCTTTGGCGGCTTTGGCCGCGGGCTGGGTGGGCGTGGTGTCGGCCGGCTCGTCAGCGTCAGCTTCCGCTTCCGCTTCGGGGGTGCGTCGGCGGTGGCAGCGGCTGCCGGTTCGGCGTCGGCTTCAGCCGCGCAGTAGCCTCTGTTCAGGCGCGACTGCGTCTGCCTTGGCGGGCACGTCTTCGCCGGGGCTGGCCTCGAACCTCGTTCTGTGTTTCGGGTTCGGCGTCCATTTCAGCCGGGGCAGCAGCTTCTCGGCAACCGGGGTTGCTTCCGCGGCCTGCGACGTGGTGGGCGCAGCGGCGGATGAGGCCGCCGGCGTGGGCGAAGCCACCGATTCTGCCGGCATGGCCGAATCGGCTGGTGTGGTTGGCTCAGCCGACGCAGCGACAGGCTCATCAGCCGTCTCGGTCCGGGTGGCCACCTGGGCCAGGTGCTTCAGGCGGGCCAGCAGGCGTCGTTGTCGGGCAGCAGGGCGGCCAGTTCTTCCCCGGACCGCACGGCGTCGTCCAGGCGGCTTTCGCCAGGGGGCTGGAGTGCTGTCAGGCACGGCAGGGCTGGCTGCGGGCGTCTGCCGGTTGACCCGGAATGGGCTGGGGCCACGGGGTCGCGCAGCATGGAGACGGCAAGGGAGGCTCTGATCTGCCGCAGGGGCCAGGGTAGTGCCCGCCGCCGGGCGGTGACGGTGCTCCGGTTGTGGCGGGTGCCGGCCGGGGTAACCGTGGTCGTGCCCTGGGAGCCGCCGGCCGGGATGCGCCGGGTGGCGGGTGCCGAAACAGGCTGCCGGGGTGCGCTGGCGCCGTGGCCGTGGTTGCCGTGTTGTCGATGGTGCCTCGTGGCGCCGGCGTCCGGTGGGCTTGGTCTCTGTGGCCGGCGGCAGGGCAGCGGGCTGGCGCCCGTGGCCACGGGCGGTAGAGCGGGGCCGCTTTGTATTCGGGCACCCACAGGGTCAGCATCTGGCGCACTTCGGCGTCGCCCACGGGGCTGGGGGATTCCAGCCAGCGCTTGACGGAGATGTCCCAGCTGCGCCTCGGGGATCGATGGGCGGGAGACGCGCAGCTTGGCTGCGGGTGGGCAGGGTCTTCTCGTTGTCGGCCAGCAGTTCCTGAAGAGTTTCTCGCGGGCGCAGGCCGGTGAAGGCGATGGGGATGTCGGCTTCGGTGTAGCCGGGACAGGCGTACCATGCGGTGCGGGGCCAGGTCGACGATGCGGATGGGCTGGCCCATGTCCAGGACGAAGGTCTCGCCGCGTCCCATGAGGCCGGCCTGCAGCACGAGCTGGGTGGCCCGGGGATGGACATGAAGCAGCGGGTGATGTCGGGGTGGGTGACGGTGATGGGGCTGCCGTTGGCGATCTGCTCGCGGAACTTGGGAATGACGCTGCCGCTGGAGCCCAGCACGTTGCCGAAGCGAACCAGCACCATGGGCAGGGTGGCCATGCTGTGCTGGTACCGCAGGATCATCTCGGCCAGGCGCTTGCGGCGCCCATGACGTTGGTGGGGTTGACCGCCTTGTCGCTGGAGATGTAGACGAAGCGCTCGATGTCGAAGCGCGAGGCCACGTCGGCCAGACGCGGGTGCCCCAGGCGTTGTTGCGCACGGCCTGCCAGGCGTTGTTCTCCAGGATGGGGAACGTGCTTGTAGGCGGCGGCGTGGTAGACGATGCGTAGGGACGATGGCGCTCGAAGATCTCCTGCAGGCGCGCGGCGTCCTCTGATGTCGCCAACGATGAAGTACGAGGGCGCTGTTCGGGGAAGGCGCGCTTGAGGTCTTCGGTGACGCGAGAGGGCGAACTCGCTCAGCTCGTAGATGATGATCTGGCCGGGCTTGAAGCGGGCGATCTGGCGGCAGAGTTCGGAGCCGATGGAGCCGCCGCCGCCGGTGACGAGGACGGACTTGCCTTCCAGCATCTGGCGCAGGCTGCCGGTGTGAGGCTGACGGGGTCGCGGCCCAGCAGGTCGTCCACGTCCACGTAGCGGATCTGGAGACCTTGACCTGGTCGCTCATCAGTTCCCTGCACGTCGGGGATGACCAGCAGCTTGATGTGGGCGCGCTCGCACAGCTGAAGACGCGCCGGCGGGTGGCGTGGGTTGGTGGCGCCGACGGCACAGCACGGCGTGCTTGCAGTTGCTGTCGCGGGCGATCTGTTCAAGCTGTTCCCAGGCCCAAGATGCGCACGCCGCCCATCTGGCGACCGACCTTGTTAGCTATGTCGTCCAGCACGCCGATGACGTACCAGCTACGGGTTGCGGTTGAGCTCGTCGATGAGGGAGAGGGCAGCGTTGCCCGCGCCCAGCAGGATGACGGGCTCGCTCGACCCCCTTGGCGCCCATGGCCTTTTCCTTCCACCAGCGGTAGAGCAGGCGCCCGGCACATGAAGAGGATGAGCAGCAGCGGGTTGAGGAAGTAGAGCGAGCGCGGCACGCCCAGGCCGTTGCGCCAGAGCAGCAGCAGGATGGGGATGATGAGTGCCGAGGTGCCACCGACATGGCGCGATGAGCCGCATGTCGTGGATGGAGGCGTAGCGCCAGATGCCCCGGTACAGCCCGAGTAGACGAAGCAGCCCACCTGCACGGCCAGCACGGCGGGCAGGGTCTGAAGAGGATGATCTGCGTGAGCGGTCCAGCTCGAAGTTCCAGCGCAGCGAGAAGGTGAAGGTCCAGATTCAGGGCAGCCACGACGATGTCGGGCCGATGGCATGAAGGTGCGCGGATTGACGTTGAACAATCTCATGTCAGGAAACGGGCTCCTTGCGGCCGGCGCCCAGCAGGTAGGCGGCGATGACGAGCGGCAGGCAGGGCCAGGGCAACCAGATGCCAGGCCTGGCCGGGCTGCAGGCGGGCAGCGCTGCTAGGGCAGAAGCCAGAGTACGTTGATCAGGCAGTATACAAGTGTGACCCGTGCGTGGCTGTTCCAATGCCCGCTGAGGCGCTGGTAGCGTGGCTGCGATGCGCGACGTCCACACGCTGGCCGCTGAGCAGGCGGCGCAGCAACGTGACGGTTGCATCGGTGATGAAGAGGGCACCCAGGATCATCCAGCTGGTAACGGGCATGCTGTAGCCTGCGCTGACATCGGTCTCACTCGGTCATGTGGGCCCGCGCAGCCAGGTCAGGTGGCCGGTGATGTCCAGTCCGGCCACGGCCAGGATGGAAAAGCTCAGAAAGAGGCTGCCGGCATCACCCATGAAGATGCGGGCCGGCGCCCAGTTGTGTACCAGAAAGCCCGCGGTGGCGGCGGCGATGATGAGTTGCCGACCGACCACGGGTCGGCTGCGAGAGAACCGCGCTGCAGGCGATCGAGCAGGCCGGGGGCCGTGTCGGCGCTGGTTTCGGCCAGCATGAGGCTGCTGCAGCAGCACGCCGGCCAGCAGCATGAAGAGGGCCTGGCTGGCGGCGATGCCGTCGATGCCGTCCATGAAGTTGTGAGGTTGATCCACCAGGTGCCCAGCAGCATCAGCGCCACCACCAGGCCCAGGGTCATGAAGGCGGGCAGCAGGGCGTCGCGGCCCCGGCCTGGGAGAAGGTCTCGACATGCCGGGCAGGCTCCCAGCCGGACAGCAGCTGCCAGAGCTGTTCCTTCAGGCCGGCCCAGGGCGCTGCCTGCACCGGGCAGGCTGGAGAGCACCACCAGCAGCCAGGCGCAGCAAAAGAGCTGAGCCCAGCCGCAGGCGGATGCTGAGCGGCTCGTGGTCGTCCTGCAGGCCCAGGATGCCCAGGACCAGCGCGGCAAGGAGGAGTGGCAAGGCGATCCAGACCAGGGGCCCAGGCTGTAGAGCCAGGCGCATCCTGCGCCAGCAAGTTGGCGAAGGCGCCCTGGTCGAGGGGCTGGGCCCAGACCTACCAGATGTGGCAGGGACCACGGCCAGGGTCAGCAGCAGGAAGCCAGGCCAGGCTGGCGGGTCACGATGGCCGCGCCACCGCTACGCGGGGTGACGCGGGTGGGAGGAGCGTTCGTTGGGGACGTCTTCCAGCCCCCAGGCCACGGCGTTCCGGATGATGAGACCGGTGCCCGCCCAGGCGAGGGCGGCGGTGCGGCAAAGTATCAGCAAAAGAGCGTGATGGAGGTCACCTAAGTCTTCCTGGGAATGGGGGGAATGCCACGTGGGCGACGGCCGGGACCGCTTATACTCCAAAAATTATGCGCCTGTTCGGGGCTGATCCGAGCGTTGCCGCCGGGGCGCGTTCCATTGCCGGACAGCGGTCCGGCCTCAATCGGAAGGATACTGAATACATGATTCTCGTGACAGGTGGTGCCGGTTTCATCGGCTCGAACTTTCGTGCTGACTGGCTGGCTGGCAGTGACGAGCCGGTGGTCAACGTCGACAAGCTCACCCACGCCGGCAACCGGCAGAACCTGGCGTCGCTGGAAGGCAATCCGGCGCACCACTTCGAGCAGGTCGACATCTGCGATCGCGAGGCCATCGACGCGCTGCTGGCCAAGTACAAGCCCCGCGCCATGGTGCACTTCGCGGCCGAAAGCCACGTCGACCGCTCCATCCACGGTCCGGCCGCCTTCGTGCAGACCAACATGGTGGGCACGTTCACGCTGCTGGAAGCCGCCCGTCAGTATTGGAAACCAGCTGCAGGGCGCCGAGAAGGAGAACTCCGCTTCCTGCACGTCTCCACCGACGAGGTCTCATGGTTCGCTGGAAGCCGACGATCCGGCCTTCACCGAGACCACGCCCCATCAGCCCAACAGTCCGGTATTCGGCCAGCAAGGCCGGTCCGACCACCTGGTGCGCGCCTATTTTACGGCCTACCGCATGCCGGTGCTCACCACCAACTGCTCGAACAACTACGGGCCCTACCACTTTCCCTGAGAAGCGTCCTCATCCCGCTGGTGATCACCAACGCGCTGGTCGGCAAGAACCCGCCCATCTACGGCGATGGCAAGAACGTGCGTGACCGGCTGTTCGTGAAGGACCACCGCAGCGCCATCCGCCGCGTGCTGAAGTGCGCCGGCAAGCCGGGCGAGACTACAACGTGGGCGGCCGCCAACGAGAAGACCAACATCGATAGGTCGTGCGGCAGATCTGCAAGCTGCTCGACGAGATGAAGCCTGATCCGGCCGGTTCCCACGAGCGTCCTCATCACCTTTCGTGAAGGACCGTCCTGGCTCAGCGACCGCCGCGACGCCATCGACGCTGCCAAGATCGGCCGCGAGCTGGGCCGACGCCGGCCGAGACCTTCGAGACGGGCATCCGCAAGACGCAGTGCGCTGGTACCTGGACAACCAGGACCGCGTGGCCAACGCGTAGTCGGACGCGTACCGCGAGTGGATTGGAGCACAATTACCAGGATCGCAGGGCGACGCGAAGCAGTGAGCGTGGCCGACGCCTGGCACTGACGAATCCAAACCTAGCGAGCCAAATCCCCATGCAGGCATCATCCTTGCCGGAGGTTCCGGCACCCGGCTGTACCTGGTGACGCAGGCTGCACTGCCAAGCCGCTGCTGCCCATCTATGACAAGCCGATGATCTACTACCCGCTGTCGTGCCTGATGCTGGCCGGCATCCGCGACATCCCGATCATCTCCACCCCGCAGGACACGTGCCGCGCTTCCAGCAGCGCTGCTGGGCGACGGCAGCCGCTGGGGCGTGTCGCGCTCAGCCGCGCGTGCAGCTCTTCGCCGGACGGCCCGGCGCAGGCCTCTCATCATCGGTGAGTCCTTCATCGGAAACGACAGCCGCGCGCTGGTGCTGGGCGACAACATCTTCTACGGCCACGCGCTGGGCGAGGATTCGGCACAGGCCGGCTGCCAGGAAAGCGGCGCCACCGTCTTTGCCTATCGTGTGCACGATCCCGAGCGCTACGGCGTGGTGGAGCTCGACGCCGAAGGTCGCGCCGTCAGCCTGGAAGAGAGTGCCCACGCAGCCCAAGAGCGCTATGCGGTCACCGGCCTGCACGGCTATGACAAACCAGGTGGTGGACACATCGCCTCGCAACCTGAAGGCCGCCGCCGCGCGGCGAGCTGGAAATCACCGACGTGAACCAGCACTACCCGAAGGCGGGCCAGCTGAAGGTGAAGACGAGGGGTCGCGGCTATGCGTGGCTGGACACCGCACGCAGGAGTCGCTGATCGAGGCGTCGACGACCAGAGCGCACCATCGAGAAGCGCCAGGGCCTGAAGATCTGCGCGAGGAAGTGGCTCTCCGCAAGGGTTAAGCATCACGGCAGACCAGCTGGCTGAAAGCTGGCCGGAGCCGCTGGAAGGCTAAAGAGCGGGTTATGGCTAGTACCTGCAAACCATTCTGGACTGAACGGACTTTCTTCTGATGAAGCGTATCGATACCTCGCCCTGCCGGACGTTTTCCTGATCGAACCGAAGGTGTTCGGCGACAGCCGCGGCTACTTTCTACGAAAGCGCTAAACCAGTAGCGGTCTTCGACGAGATGGCGGGTCTGGCACGTGGAATCTTCGTGCAGGACAACCAGTCCCGTTCGGCGCGGGCGTGCTGCGCGGTCTGCACTATCAGATCCAGCAGGCGCAGGGCAAGCCATCTCGCGTGATGGAAGGCGCCATCTTCGACGTGGCCGTGGACATCCGCCGTGGCTCGCCCACCTTCGGCAAGCCGGCCGGTTTCGTGCTGTCGGCCGGAGACAAGCGCATGGCCTCGATTCCGCCGGGCTTTTCGCCCACGGCTTCCCTGTCGCTGGAAGATGGCACCACGGCGCTGTACAAGGCCAGCGATTTCACGCGCCGGCGCATGAGCGTTCGCCGCTGTGGTCCGACCCGGTGCTGGGCATCGAGCGGCCGCTGGATCAGGTGGGCGGTCTGTCGGCCGTGCTGGTGTCCGACGAAGGGACAAGACCGGCAAGCCGCTGGCCGAAGCCGATGTCTACGCAGAGGGGCAGCCATGAAATCTGTAGTGACGGGAAACCACCGGGCAGGTGGGCTGGGAGCTGGTCCGCGTGCTGCAGCCGCTGGGCGAGGTGGTGCCGGTCTCCATCGACGACCTGACCTGACCGATGCCGAGGCTACCGCGCCGGTTGCCGGACCGCGTGAAGCCTGATGTGGTGGTGAACCCGGCCGCACACACGGCGGTGGACAAGGCCGAGACCGAGCAGCAGAGAGCTGGGCTCCGGCGCTGAACGCCGACGCCGGCCGTGCTGGCCGACTGGTGCAAGGCCCATGGCGCGCTGCTGCTGCATTATCACTCCACCGACTATGTGTTCAATGGCGAAGGCACGCGCCCCTGGAAGGAAGACGACGCCACGGCGCCGCTGAACGTCTATGGCGTCACCAAGCTGGCCGGTGAACAGGCCATCCGAGCAGAAGGGCATGCGCGCACCTGATCCCGCGCACCTGCTGGGTGTATCCTGCCGCACGGCGGCAACTCCTGAAGACGATGGTGCGGCCGCTTTGCAGCCGACCACCCGCAGCGTGGTGGCCGACCAGCACGGCGCCCACGCCGGCCCGCGTTCACGCTGCCGACGTGACGGCCGGAGCTGATCCGTCGCCCGCAGCTTCGATCCGGAAGCCGGCCGACTGGTCGGGCATCCTGAACCCGGCGCCGTCGGGTGAGACCACCTGGCACGGCTATGCCCAGACCGGGCTGGCTGCCGCACGAGGCCACGCTGGCCGCCGGCGAGAACACCGCCCAGCGTCCGCGCCCCGAATGGCAGGTGCCGCGCATGCCCACGCTGGAAGCCAGAGCCGGCCACGGAATTCCCGTGCCCAGCAAGCGGCTCCAGCACCCGCGGCTGGACCTTTCCCGCATCCAGCAGGTGTGGGCTGCGGACGCCGCCGGGATGAGCTGCCGAAGACGGTGTGCAGCAGCGACGCCTGATTGTTGCAGCGGGCAGCCCCGCTGGAAGGCGCGGCTGCCTGGATGTCATTCAGGACCGAGGACGCTTCGGCAGGGTGCCGGGGCGTCTCTCACAGGGGCATGTTTTTGCATCCATGGCATGTCGGTCAGGCGCGTCAATCGCACGCCTTCGAGAAGCAGCCGGCGGCGGGTATTTTTGAGCCGCGAAGCGCCTTCCCGGTCATGAGAAGGGCCTTGCAGGATGTTTTCGAAAATGCAGTTAAAATATTGAAGTCGTCGTAAGCTTGAAAATTTGATTTAATACAAAGATGGGTGATTTTTGATTGTTAAGCTGCCGCATCCATCTAATTGTTCAGTTTGTGGCTAATTGTTGGCAAATTGCAAAACCGGAGACGCCGTATTGTTTTGATGGTGGGCTCCGCGCAGGGTAGAATCGCCACAGCTTTGAATCTTGGCTGGCAGCGAGCCCATAAATGTGCGGAACGGTGCGGATATTGAACTCTGGCCAGACGACGTGCGTCGCCGGACCTGGCTGTTGAAGATGGCCCAGGCCATCCATCATCGCGGACCGGACGACGCAGGGGCATGGACAGATGATGGCGGGCATGGGGTTGGGGCATCGACGCCTCTCCATCATGGACTCCGTCGCCGGCAGGCGATCAGCCCATGATCTCGGCCTCGCCAGCGGGTGCTGGCCCTCAACGGCGAGATCTTACAACTTCACCGAGCTGCATGCCGAGCTGGAGCAGCAGAGCAGTGCGCGCCTGCTCATGGCGCATTCCGATACCGAGATGCTGCTGGCGGCCTCGAGGCCTCGGGCGTCGAGCAGACGCCAAGCGTGCGCGCACGTTTGCCCTCTGGCGCCGTGGGACCGTCGACTGGACGCTCACGCTGGCGCGTGACCGGTTGGGCGAGAAGCCGCTCTACCACGGCTGGCAGATGCAGGACAGCAGCCGGCCTTCCCTGTCTCGCTCCGAGCTGGAAGGAGGCTGCGCGAGCACCCGTCCCCGCCGGCGAGGTGGATCGTCCGGCGGTGTGCCCGCCGCTGCGCCACAACCGCGTGCCGGCACCGTAGTCCATCTACCGCATTTCCAAGCCCGGGCGCCCGGGCACCACCTCACGCTGACCGGAGGAGGCGGCCCTGCAGGCGCAGCGTCTCGCCGGCGTCCACGCCTTACTGGTCGCGCTGGGCCGAGGTGGCGGTGGCCGGTGTGGCCGCACTGGCACGGGTCCGACGACGAGCGCCATCTCGCGAGCTGGATGCGCGCGCTAAGCGCAATGCCATCGGCCAGCAGATGCGGCTGACGTGCTGCTGCTGGGCGCCTTCCCGTCGGGCGGCATCGATTCGCCCACCATCGTGGCGCGCTGATGTAGGCGCAGTCGCCGTCCGCCGGTGAAGACCTTTTCCATCGGCTTTGCAGGACGAGGCGGGCTACAACGAGGCCGTGTACGCCAAGGCGGTGGCCGATCACCTGAAGACCGAGCATACCGAGCTGTAAGGTGCAGCCGGCGCAGGCGCAGGCGGTCATTCCGCGTCTGCCCACGCTCTGGCGACGAGCCCTCGCCGATTCGTCGCAGATTCCTGGCACCTCAGGCAGGGCCGGAGCGCACGCAAGAGCGTGACGGTGTCGCTGCCGGGCGATGGGCGCGACGAGCTCTTCTGCGGCTACAACCGCCATCGACGACGGCACCAGCCTGAACCGTCTGGGGTCGCTGCCGCCGCTGCCGCTGCGCCGGATGCGTGCTGGCCGGTGGCACTCACCTCCGCCGTCACGCAGTGGAACCAGCTGGCCTCGCAAGCTGCCGGGGCCGTGGCTCGCGCCACGTGAACCTGGGCGAGAAGCTGCATTGCAGCAGGCGTGATGGGCGCGCTGCTCCATCGAGGACCGTACCTGGGCTTTGTCAGTCACCGCCTCGACCCGGCGTCGGTGGTGATCGACGGGCGGGAGCCGCCCGGTCGCTGGTGACGGGCAACCGGCCCGACCTGCGTGGTCTGGATGGCGTGCGCAGATGATGGCGCTGGATGCGCTGACCCACATGGCCGACGACTATCCTGGTGAAGGTGGGATCCGGGCCTCGATGGGCGTGTCGCTGGAAAGCCGGGTACCGTTCCCGATCACCGGGTGGTGGAGTTTGCCCGGCGGCTGCCGCAGTCGCTGAAGCTGCGCAATGGCGTGGCAAGCGCTGCTGCGGCAGGTGCTGTACCAGCACGTGCCCCGTCAGCTCATCGAGCGGCCCAAGCAGGGCTTTGCCGTGCCCATCGACGCCCGGCTGCGCGGCCCGCTGCGCGATCAGCCGAAAGCCTGCTGGACGAGTCGCGCCCGCGCCAGGAAGGCATCTTCCAGCCGGCCGCGGTGCGCCAGAAATGAACGAGCACCTGTCCGGCAAGCGCAACTGGCGGCAGCACTGGCTGTGGATGTGCTGATGTACCAGGCCTGCCGAAGAACAGAAGAAGTGAGGCCCCGGCAGGCCTGCTGGATGCCGGAGCGCCTCGCCCTCTGTCTTCGGAGTGAGACCGCTGAACGACGGCGCAGCCCGTGAAGGGCGCGGGCGCGTGACATGCCGCACCCGTTGCTTTCACCCGCTTGTGCGCCCGTTTTCGCGCTCGTGGCCGCGCTGATGTCACCGCATCCGTTTCAGCGCCGTCGGGCATTCCGCCGGGGCTTCCAGCCCAGTTGCTGGCAGCAGCGCTGGTTGTCCACGGCCAGTGATCCGCCAGGCGCTGCCAGGATGCCCGATTTGCCCGCCAGCCTGGGCCAGTCCGGCCAGCAGTGCCGGCGGCACGGGCAGCAGGCGGGCCGGCTTGCCGGCAGCCCGCCATGGCTCCGGATGAGGCCGGCGTGGAAAGCGCCGGACCATCGCTGAGGTGAAAGTAGCCGGCCGCGCGCGCCCGTTCTCCAGAATGGCCAGGCGATGGCGCTGCGCATTGCGGTTGTCGACGGCCAGGAAGGCAAGCGCTGGTTGTCGACGGAGCAGCGGCAGCGGCAGGCCACTGGCGGCCGCCGCCGCAGGGCTGCAAAGTTGGCCTTCACGCCCGACTCAGCAGACCAGCGGCGGTCGCAGTGATGGTGATGACCGCCGTGCTCAGACGTTGCAGGTGGCGCTCGGCCGCCAGCTTGGCAGCCGCAGCAACTTCGGGCGGGCGCAGATCGTCCTCGCGCAGGGTGTCCGGAGCCGACCATTCGCCGGCGGCCTTGATCGAGCTGAGAAAGATGAACCGTGCCACGCCACAGCACGTGCGCGGCATCGGCAAGCGCCAGCCGGTGCGGTGCCCGCACGTTCACGCGCGCTGTAGAGCTGGCGCTGGCTGTCGCGGCTGGCATCCAGCGGCACATGGCAATGCCGGCGCCGTGAATGACGCAGCGCGGCGCCCGCCAGCACCGGCTGCCAGTCGCGCACCGGGGCCGACACCCGGATGGGCGTGAACCCGCAGACGCTGGCTGCGGATCCAGTCTTTCCATGCCTCCTGCTCGGCGGCCGGCGCCTGTGGGGCGTGGTGCCGGGCCTGACCGCTGCGTGCCTCGGTCCCCCGAGATGAGGGTGACAACCGGAAGGTTGCGGGTTGCGCGGACGGCGCGTACGCTGTAGCCGGCTTCAGCAGCTGGCGCACCAGGTGCTGACCGATGAAGCCGTGCCGGCACCGGTGACAACGATTGCGCGAAGCGGACGGCGCGCAGTGTCGGATGGGCAGACGTTACAGTTTTCCATGGAGGTAGTGACTGTATATTTGCGCCCGGACGGGCCCATAGGTGGGCGCCGCATGGGTTCTGGGTGTTTTCGTCGGCAGGCCCGGGCGTTCGTGTCAGCAGGTTGTCCATGGCCGCGCGCGTTCGCGCAGTGGCCGCGGTGTGCAGACCGGGCAGGCATCAGGTTCGGCGGTGTGTTTCGGCACCGCGCGGGTGCGCGTGGCGGCGTGCGTGGATGGGCAATCTGGTATCGTTAGACACATCCCGGAATGTATGTCCTGGCTGGGCCTGTGCGCCGCAAATCTCAGGCTTTTCGCGTGCCCGTCACGTCGGGAGTAATGCCCTCGCGGACAGGGCATGTCCCGGGCAGGAAACAGCAGAACAACACGTCTCAGGGAAGTCGCGAATTTCCCATGATCGATCAAGTCCTTCCATAACCCGCCCAGGCGCCTGTGGTCTCCGCGCCATCTTCAAGCGCCTATGACATCCGCGGCATCAAGTCGAGACCGCACTGCTGACGGAAGAGGCCGTCTCGCCATTGGCCCGGCGCTGGGCGCCAAGGCACGCCCGGGGCATTGGCCAGGCGGTGGGGCCGCGACGGCAGGCTGTCGGGCTCTGAGGCTGGCGCGGGCGCTGTCGGCCGGGCTGTGTGCCGCCGGGGTGACGTGATCGACATCGGCAATGGCGCCCACGCCGCTGGTGTACTTCGCCACGGTGCTGACCGGCTGTGGCACGGGCGTGGCCGTCACCGGCAGCCACAACCCGCCGGAACACAACGGCCCGAAGATGATGCGCTGGCGGCGCCACGCTGCACGGCGAGGACATCCGTGACATCGCGGCCACGCTGCTGGCTGATCCGGCACGTTATGCGGCCCCGTTTGCGCCGCCACGCCGGGAACGGTGCGCACGCTGGACGTGGTGCCTGACCACATCGCCCGCATTGCAGGCGAGGTGAAGCTGGCCCGCCCCCGAAAGTGGTGGTAGATGCTGGCACGGCGTGGCGGGTGCGGTGGCACCGACGCTGCTGCGGGCGCTGGGCATCACGGACCTTACCGAGCTGTATTGCGAGGTGTGGACGGGCATTTCGAACCATCACCCCGATCCGCCCACCCTGAGAACCTGCGTGACCTGATCCGGTGAGGTGCAGGCCCGCGATGCCGATATCGGCCTCGCTGATGGGGAGCCGCGACCGGCTGGGCGTGGTCACGCGCAGCGGTCAGATGATCTTCCTCGACCGGCAGCTGATGCTGCACGCGGCCGACGTGCTGGAGAAGAACCCCGGCGCCACCATCATCTCACGACGTGAAGTGCACCCGCAACCTGGCACCGTGACTCCGCGAGCGGGCGGGAGCCGCTGATGTGGTGCACCGGGCCATCTTCGCTGGTCAGCGCCAAGATGAAGGAAACCGGCGCGAAGCTTTTGGCCGGCGCAGATGAGTGGTCACATCTTCTTCAACGATCGCTGGTACGGCTTTGATGACGGGTTTCCGCCACCGGCAGCGCGCTGCTGGACATCCTGGCGCGCGTGCCCGATCCCGGCGCGTTGCTGGAAAGCCTGCCCGATGCCAGCAGCACGCCCTGAGCTGCAGCGGGTGCCGCTGGCCGAAGGCGAGAATGCGGCGCTGGTCCAGGCGCTGCGTGAGCGCGGACACTTCGAGTGAGTGCCGCCGAGATCATTACCGTCGATGGGCTGCGCGTGGAATATCCCGACGGCTTTGGCCTGGTGCAAGCGCCTCCAACACCACGCGCCGGTGCTGGTGCTGCGCTTCGAGGCTGACGATGCGGCCGCACTGGCGCGCATCCAGCAGGCCGTGAAGGCCGCGCCGCTGGCCATCCGCCCCGATCTTCCACCCATTCCGTTCTGAGTGCCCGTTTTCCATCATGACCCAGTCCTCCGGCGCTCCAGAACATTGCCCGCCGTCTCTACGGGCTGGGGCTGGCGCCCGCCACCCCGCTTCTGGGCAGCTATCTGCTCTACCGCAGTCTCTGGCAGCCTGAGTACCGTCAGCACTGGACGAGCGTCGCCACCGCGCACGCCTGTGCAGCAACACGCCAGACACGCACAGCTATCACACCGGTCAGGTGCGACCGCTGTGGGTTCATGCCGTCGCCGAGGGTGAGACGGCCGCCGTGCTGCCGCTGCTGCGCCAACGTGCGCCGCCGCCTGGCCCGAGGTGCCCATCCCAGTCGACGCACGGCACGCCCACCGGGCGGGCCACCGGTGCGCTGCGCCTGGCTGGATCTGCCCGGCCGCATTGCGCAGAGCTTCATCTCGCCCCATGACCTGCCGCCGCGGTGGAGCGCTTCTTCCAGCACTGGAACCTGGCATCGCCTCACCGTCGAGACCGAGGTATGGCCCACCCGGTGGCGGCCGCCAATCGGTCGCAGTGGTGCCGCTCATTGCCGCCGTCAACGCCCGCCTCGCTGTCTCGCTGGCGCGGGCAGCGCCTCCGCTCGCTGATCGAGCCGGCGGTGCGTGGCTATTTCGGATGATCATCGCCCAGACCCAGGATGACGCCTGAAACGCTATCGCCCATCTGGGGCAGCGTCCCGAGTTCGTCACCGGCAACCTGAAAGTTCGGACCAGCCGGCCGACTTGGTCAGCCGCAGGCGCGCGGCCGGGGCTGGCGCAGCCGTTTGGCGACCGCCCGCGATTCTGGCAAGCGTAGCACCCGCGAGAAGAAGCGCCGGTGCCGGCGAGCTGGCAGCGCGTGGTGCAGCACCGTGATCCGCGACCGGGCGGCATCGCGACAGCTCTGCCGCCGATGCTGATCATCGTGCCGCGCCAACCCCACGCTTCCGAGGCAGCGGCCCGGCTCTCATCACCCGCTGGCATGGGCGAGTTGCCGATGCAGCGCAAGTGCGCTGGACGATCCGAACACCGGATTCTCGCGCTGCAACGCCGCTGGGCGACCTCCATGGGCGAGATGCAGGCCTCGGTACGCGGCGGCCGACGACGGTGATGGCGGCTCGCTGCCGCCCTTCGGATCGCAGCAGAACCCGATCGGAGCCAACGCGCCGGCTGTCCGCGGTGCTGGGGCCGTCGGTCTGCTGATCTTCCAGCAGGCCGCCGAGGCGTTCACATCCCGCCCAGCGCGCCTCCATCCAGGTCAGCGGACCCGCGCGAGGCCATTCCGGTGGCGCTGAGCTGGCAGCCGACCCGGCACGCCGGGCGCTGGGCGACCGGCGGCCGGGGCCGCCTGCCCAGGCACATCGGGGCTCGCTGGAGCGCACGCTGGAGGCCGCATCGGGCCGCTGATGCAATCGGCACTCGCGTGGCCCCTGCTGCTGGTCACCGCGCCGCCGCAGGTCGTGCTTTGACGGGCTGACCGTTGCCGGTGGACACCCGCGTGGTGGCTGTGCCTCACGCGGGCAGGGGCCTTCAGATAACCGTCGACAGCCGCGATGTCGGCGTCATCGAGCGCACCGATGGCTGCCTGGAGTCGCAGCCGGTTCAGCAGCACGGCGTAGCGGTGGAGGCCAGGTTCTGACGGGCCTGGAAAGAGCGTTGGGCGTTCAGCACGTCGATGCCGACACGCACACCGGCACGATAGCCCCTCGCGGTTGGCCTCCAGGGCCAGCTGGCTGAGCGCACGGCGGCTCTGCAGCGCATCGGCCTGCTCCATGCCGCTTTTGCGGGCCAGGTACAGGTCGCGCACCTGCTGGGCGGCGCCACGCCGGGCCGCTTCCAGCTGACTTTCCCGCTGTTCCAGCGCGGCTACGCTGGCGCGTTCCTGGGCCACCAGTCCGCCGCCGGCATAGAGCGGGATCCGCACCTTCACGCCCGCGGAAATGTCGCGGAGCGGTGCACCTGGGTGCCTACGGTGACGTTGGTTCGGCCATTGAGGGCACCCGGCCTGAGCGCGCCGATGGTGACGGTGGGTAGTGGCCCGCACGGGCAGCATCCACGCCGTGGCGGGGCACCTTGCACCCCCATTTCCGCCTGACGCACCAGGAAGCTACGGGTGCGCGCCTGGTCTTCCCAGTAAGCCTGTGACTGTGCCGGTGCCAGCGGCAGGCGGGTATCGGGGGCCAGACGCTGCAGGCGATCGGCAGGCAGGCCGGTCAGTTGCGAAGCGAGGGCCCTGGCGGCCCTGCAGCGCATGACGGCCGCCGCCAGCTGGGCGCGGTTCAGGTCCAGCCGGCCTGCGCTTCCCTGCTGGTCGGTGATGGTGGCATTGCCCGCCGCAAAGCCTTCTGCGGGCCGCTTCAAACCGTTCCTGGATGGCGTGGCGCTGCGCCTCGACCACGTCCAGGGGCATCCCGTGCCGACAGCACGGCAAAGCAGCTGGAGGCCACCGCTCGGCCAGGCTCTGCAGGGCCTGCGCCAGACGGCTCTGCGCCAGCAGTTCGGCCACCACCTGGGCCTGCTGGCAGACGGGCCGCCGCGTCCTGCGGGCTGTACACGGAAATGCCCAGGTTGATGCCGGCCAGCCGGTTGTCGCAGTAGTGCCGCGAGAACAGGTTGGCGTGCAGCCGCCCGTTGGTGGTGCTTCAGCTCGGCAGGGCTCGCGCAGCCGGGAACGCGCTGCCACTGCGCTGCTGGTTGTCGATGTCCACCCGCAGTCGGGCAGCCTGCAAACGGTGGGATCCCGCCGCGTGCAGCAATCAAAGCGCTTCCTGCAGGTTGCGGCCCAGCGGGCAGGGCGGGCAGCAGCAGCGTTGCCAGCAGCAGGCGGGTGAGCCGATGTGTCTTGATCATTGCCCTTCCGTGTGTGTGGCCCGCCGGGTCTCAGCACCGCCGGCCATGGTCGGATCCCGCTGCACGGCCCAGGCGTCGTGATGCCGCCGGCCAGATCGTGGACCTCGGCAAAGCCATGGCGTGCCAGAAAGTGGACCGCCCGGCAGGGCTGCGCACGCCGTGGTGGCAGGCGCAGACGATGGCCGGTCAGGATCCAGCCTCAGCACGATGGCGGGCAGCTCGGCCAGCGGGCACGTGCTGCGACTCGGGCAGGCTGACATGCTCGAACTCCCATTCTCGCGCACGTCCAGCAGCAGGGGAGATTCGCGTCGAGGGTCTCCCAGCCACCGGGCCAGCTGTGTGGCGAGAGGCGGCTCATCTCGGCGCGGTGGCTCAGAAATGGAAACGAAGCCGACCGAGGGGAAGCCCTGCAGGCCGAGCCATTGTCTCGAACAGGTTGAGCTGACTGCAGGTGTCCTGGTCGGTGCGGGTGTAGACGCGGGCTTCCATGACGGGAGCTTCTGCCGATGAAGCAGAAGAGGCGCCCACCGGCGTTCAGTCGGGCCAGGAAGTCGGCTTCGGTTCGCGGCTACGGCACCCGACAGGATGATCACGTCCCAGCGGGCATTGAGGCCTCAGGGCCTCGTGGCCGTCGCCGGCGTGCAGCTGCAGGTCGGTCAGGCCCGCACGGGCCAGGCTGGCTGCGGCGAAAGCGGCCAGCGCCGGATCGATTTGCGGAGCCGATGTGGCGGCTGGCAGCGCTGCCAGCGCCGTGCCGTAGCCTCGATCCGGTGCCTACCCAGCACCTCGCGCCGATGGGCAGATCTGCAGCAGGCGGCTTTCCACCTTCGGCGCCAGCATCACCTGGCCCGAGGCACGACCGTCGATATTGAGCGGCACCGGTGTCGGCAAAGGCCATGCCCGCGAGGCGGGTGGCACGAAGTCCTCACGGCGGACTTCAGCCAGGATGCCGAGCACCTGTCCATCATTGGATTTCGCCAGGGGCGGATCTGCTGTTCGATCGGCGTTGAAGCGGGCTTGCTCGATGTCTCGGGCGGTGTTCAGCGCCGGACGATGTCTCTGGATGAAAGTATGCCAGCATGCCGAACGACGAAACATCGAAGGAGAGGAAGCCGTCGGGAATCCCGCGCAGCAGGCCTCAGGCAGGCAGCGGAGCGCGTCCCGCCGGGCGCGCCGGGCGGTGGTGCGTGTTAGCGCAGCGCGCCGCAGCCGCCGTAAGCCGGGACGCAGCAGCGCCAGCACTACAGGTCGGCGTGATGGCGAATAGAAGTCGGCCGGATCGATGATGGGCTTGCAGCACTGGCCCACCGAATGGTTCCAGATCAGCTCAGCATGAGCGAAATGACCAGGTGGGTGGCGGTGTCCAGGTCGCAGGGCTGGCGGAACTCGCTGCCTCGATGCCGCGTTGCACCGTGCCGGCGGATCACCCTCATCGGGTGGGCAGCAGGGCCACTTCGTCGTTGAAGATTAGCGCGCACTTTCCGGGAAATTGCTGGCTTCCGGAGGATGAGTTTCATGATGCCGCCCATCTGCGGCGCGGCTGAAGCAGCTCCACCAGCTTCCAGCACGTCGGCCAGCAGCTGTTCGCTGCCGCCAGTGGCCTGCCTGATGCGGCGACGGAACTGCTCGATGACCGGCAGTGATGGTGGCGCGCACCACGGCCTTGAAGAGGTCTTCCTTGCCGGCGTAATACAGGCAGCGTGCCCTTGGACACGCCTGCACGCGCGGCCACGTCATCCAGGCGGGCGGCGGCATAGCCCCGGCCACAAAGACTTCCAGCGCGGCGTTCAGCAGCTCGCCGGGGCGCTGTCTTTCGCGGCGCAGGCACGGGGACGCTTGCAGCGGGCGGGGATGGTGCGTCGTGTTCACCTGACGCACACGACCGTCAAGTCATCAATATAGCGTCATTGCGACATTTCCGTCAATCCTGCCGCGCCTGGCGCGCTTCCCGCGCATCCGCCACCAGGCGTCCAGCCGGCGGAACAGCCAGCCGCGTGGTTGCTGGATGCCGGTGCGCACGTAGTCGACCGCCAGCGGGTCTTCCAGGAAGTTGAGCTGCAGCTGCCGGGCCATTTCCGACCCATGAACAGCAGCCGGTCGCCGGGGCGCAGCTCGGTCGACGGATCGGGCAGCAGGGTGCGCTCGCCACGCCGCACCAGCATCACGGCCAGTGCCGTCAGCTGGGTCTCGTGGTGGCGCGGGTCGCGCAGGATCTGCTCGATGGTGAGCGCACGGCCGCCCCGGGTTGCGGAAGAAGGCATTGAAGAGCCCGGGCTGGGTGGGGTCGCAGTGGAAGGCCCAGTTGCGGGGCGCGGCGTTGCCGACCGTGGCCATCACGCGTTCGATGACCCGGCTGGCGGCCGTGTTTACTGCTGGCGCACCAGACTGATGAAATCGCCCAGCAGCGGGTCTTGAGCGTCTGCAGGATCTCGCGCACCACCAGCTGGTGAATCGCACCACGCGCAGGTTGGCGCGTGCTGCATCGATCAGCAGCCGGCTCGGCCGACTGGTTCTGGCGGATGATGACGTAGATGTCGGGAGGGTTGAGGCGGCGCGCAATGGTGGTGACACTCAGGTTGATGGTGTCGTTGTCGGTACCGGCCACCAGCACGCTGGCCCGTGCCACGCCGGCGGCCTTCAGCGAGCCCTCGGAGTTGTCGCCGCGCTGCAGGCGTGCCTCGCCGGCCAGGTCCCGGTCGGGGTCGATGGCCTCAGGGCACGCGCGCCCGTCCAGTGTGGCCGAGATGGTCTGGCCGAAGCGGCCGTAGCCGATCAGCACCCACTTGCCCTTGGGCAGGTTGATGCGGGTGGAATGGGCGTGGCCCGGCGCGGCCGTCACCAGTCCTCCATGCGCAGCACCCGGGCGCGGCAATGTCCAGAGAGGTTGGTACAGCACCTGAACGGGTTGACGGCATGCACGTTGCCGAAGGCGTGCAGGTTGTTGGTGCCCTCGGCGTCGGTCACGCGCGCGATGACGGTGATGTCCTCACGCAGCAGCTTGGCGCCGATGGCGATGGTCTGGTTGGCATGCTCGTTGCCGGTGAGGGCGATGACGCCCTGGCACCAGCGCCGGTGGATGCCGGATCCTTCAGCGAGCCCGGATGGCTGGCATCGGCCTCCGCGATCAGCGGCGGGCTGAGGAATCTGCTGAGCGCAAAGCGGTGGCGCGCTCGCCGTCGATCTCCACCACCACCACACGGTGGCCCAGCTGGTCCAGCGCCTGGGCCAGCGCCAGAGCGCTGCGGCCGGCGCCGCAGATCACGAAGAAGGGCTCCGAGCCAGACGCTTGACCTGCCAGCGGAACACGTTGCGCCACCGTGCGCCGGAAGGTGCGGTCGGTGGTCGCGGCAAACACCGAACCCACCGCGTAGGTCCAGGCCAGCACCGACAGGTAGATGGAGATGATCAGCCAGGCCCGCTGCTGGTCGGAAAAGGGAAAGGGCACCTCGCCGAACCCGATCGTGGTGGCCGTGTAGCTCATCACGTAGGTGGCGTGGAAGAACCCCATCCGCCAGGGGTTGCCGTCCGGATCGACGCCAGCGCAAATGGCCAGCCCGAAGATCGAGATGGCGTAGACCGCGATCAGGATGATCAGCGGCACCCGCAGGCGCCGCAGGATCATGTAGATGACGTCGATCATGGCGGGGTATCCGTGCTGCAGCCCGACTCAGCGCGTCTGGCGCAGCGTCTCGCCGATCAGCAGGATGACCGAGACCAGGTTGGCCAGCAGCGCACCGCCCGACAGCGACACGATGATGCTGACCGTGTGGCCGTCCAGCGGGACGTTGTTGAACCGCTCGACCCACATCCAGACCAGCGAGGCAAAGAGCAGCTGCAGCGTCGCCACCAGGCTGGTGGCCAGGTGCGTGGCGCCCATCTGGGTACGGTCGCCGAACTTGATGATCAGCGTGATCGAGGTTGATGACCACGGCGATGAACAGCCCGGCCGGGTGGTGGAAGTCGGCACGGTCGATCTCGCCCAGAAAGAACCCGAAGTTCAGGGTACAGGCCAGGATCGTGAAGAAGGCAAAGACGACTTTTCGAGGTTCACGCTCGACTCTGCGACAGGAAGGGCACCGTGGCGGATGAGGGGCATCCTGCTGACAGGCTGCGGGAGGGGCAGGCCTTGCAGGGGGCGGCCATGGCACCCCGGGTCTCGCCCGCAGGCCGGGCTCCAGGAGCAATGGCTCACCGCCGGCATGTTACGCCAGCTGCCCGGAAGGTGAACCGCCTGCCAGAAATGGTGCAACGGCCCGCGGCCATGCCTGACCTGCAGGGCATCGGCGTGCAGCAGCGCGCATGCACGTAGTCCTGGCCATCCGGGTGGCCTTTTCCAGTCCTGTGCGGCCACAGCGCCGCGATGGCCGGACGACAGCGTGCAGCCCGTGCCAGTCCGTGCCGCGTGGCAATGCGGTGCGCGGACAGGCGGATGACGCCCTCGGGCGTGGCCAGCAGGTCGGTGGATTCGGGAGCGTCGGGGCGTCGTCGGCCAGATGCCCGCCCTTCAGCAGCACATTGGCACCCCAGCGCCTCGCAGCGCGGGCAGGCAGGCGCGCATGCCGGTTTCACTCGACGGGCTGCGCGATGCCCAGCAGCCGGGCGGCTTCCTTCAGGTTGGGGGTCAGCAGGCTCACCTGCGGCAGCAGCATCGTGCGGATCCGCCCAGGTCGCTTTCATTCATCAGGCGCTTGTTTGTGCTGGCTGCCATCACGGGGTCAACATACCACGAAGGGCGGCGATGGCGGGCCAGCACTTCGGCAATCGCCTCGGCAATCCCGGCATTGGCCACCATGCCGATCTTCACGGCGGCCACCGCCACGTCCTCGAACACGGCTTCCAGCCGCGCCTGCATCCAGCCCGGCGCCAGCGGCGAGACCACGCGCACGGCCTGCGTGTTCTGCGCCACCACGGCCGTCACCACCGCCACGCCATAGGCGCCCAGCGCCCCGAAGGTCTTCTAGGTCGGCCTGATGCCGGCCCCGCCGGTGGGATCTGGTGCCGGCGATGGACAGCACGTTGGCGGGGCAGTGGGCGCGGCAGGGAGTGGATGCCGGGGTGGGGGACATGGCGGTCTGTCGGGAAAAAGAAAAGGAAAACTGGGTGACGGAGAAGGGAAAACGGTGTTGTGGTAGCCGTCACCCGCGATGCGGTTCCTGGGGATGCGGAAGGGAGAACACGACCTGTCGGTCCCACCAAGGATATCCGGACGATGGGTCGCCTGCCGGAATCCTCAAGAATATTGGCAGCGGCTTCCGGCCCTCGCGGATCCCGACGGGATGAAGCGCCAGCAGCGCCAGCCGCCACCCATGCGTTTCAGGGCATTCTGCATCCCCGCAGGCGGCATCCGCCCCGGGTGATAGGATGCCATCCGTCCCGGTGTCCGTTTCCGGAGTCCCGCCATGTCCTGTTCCGACCGCCCCGTGTCGGGCCACGTCGATCCTGCGGCGCTTGCCGGTCAGTCTGGCGCGGCCGCGCGCACCATTCCCAACCTGCTGACCGTCGCCGGCGTCGATCCCAGTGGCGGGCGGGCGTGCTCGCCGACATCAAGACCTTCGGCGCTGGGGCCTATGGCTGCGCTGTCATCTCGCGCGCTCACCGCCCAGAACACCCGCCGTCACCGGCATCGAGGGCGTCTCCACCGACTTCATCCGCCCGCAGATCGACACGCTGCTCGATGACGCGCATCGACAGCGCCAGCTGGGCATGCTGGCACCGCCGCCATTGCGCGCACGGTGGCCGATGCGCTGGGGGCCGCTGCTGGCTTCGGGTCAGCCGCCGGCGCTGGTGGTCGATCCGGTGATGGTCTCCAAGGCGGCGACGTGCTGCTGCCTGCCGATGCCATCCGCATGCTGACCGAGGCCGTGCCGCTGGCCACCGTCATCACGCCCAACCTGCCTGGAGGCCGCGCTGTCTGCTGGATCAGTCCGCCCCGACGACGTGGCGGGCATGCGCCGATGGCTGAGCGGCTGCGCCGCCCGCTGGCCGATGCCGACGGGCGCTGGGGTGTTGCCTGGCGGGCGGCCACCTGCCGGGCAACCCGGTGGACCTGCTCGATGGCGACCGGATGATCCAGCTCGATGGCCCGCGCATCGACACCGACAACCTGCACGGCACCGGCTGCACGCTGTCAGCCGCGCTGGCCGCACTCATCCCGCAGTCGGCCGACATGCCGGTTGCCGCCTGCGCCGCGCGCGCGACTATCTCACCGGCGCGCTGGCCGCTTCCAGCCAGCTCACGGTGGGCGGCGGTGGATGGCCGGGCCATGGACCGGTGCATCATTTCCATCGGCTGTGGTCGCGCGGCTGACTTTTCTGTATCAATCTGTTCCAGGGGGCGTGATGCCGGTGAAAGTGGCAGGATTTGGCACAGCGCCTGCCACGATGCGGGTTAACATCCCGCCCCATGGAATCCCTCTACGCACTCCCCTGATGGTCAAGGCCGTCATCCTCGGCATTGAAATCGAGGGCCTGACCGAGTTCCTCCCATCTCCAGCACCGGCCACCTCATCCTCACCAGCTCGCTGCTGGGCTGATGACGAAAAAGGCTGCGTGTCTTTGCCATCGCCATCCAGACGGGCGCCATCCGGCCGTCATCTGGTATTACCGCGAGCGCATCGGCAAGGTGCTGGCCGGCCTCACGTCCGATCGCGTGCAGCAGCGCTTTGCGCTCAACATCATCATCGCCTTCATCCTGGCGGCGGTGCTGGGCGTGCTGTTCAGCAAGCTCATCAAGACCTACCTGTTCGGTCCGGTGCCGGTGGCCATCGCCCTGGTGGTGGGCGGTCTGATCATCTTCCCGGTGGAAAAGCGCCAGGAAAAACATCGCCGCGCATCACGGACATCGACAGCCCCACCGCCGTCGACGCCCTGAAGCTGGGTCTGGCGCAGGCCTTCGCGCTCATCCTCGGGCACCAGCCGTTCCGGCTCCACCATCATCGGCGGCATGATCTTCGGCCTGTCGCGTCAGGTGGCTACCGAGTTCTCCTTCTACCCGGCCATCCCCACGCTCATCGGCGCCAGCGTCTATGACACGTGGAAGAGCCGCGACCGCTGAGCGCGCGGCGACATCCCGCTGTTTGCCGTGGGCACCATCTCGCGTTCTTCAGCGCGCTGGCCTGCGCACCGGCTCATCCGCTTCGTGGCCAGCAACAGCTTCCGCGTGTTTGCCTGGTACCGCGTGATCTTCGGCCTGCCCATCCTGGCGGTCACCTACACCGGTCTGCTCCACTGGGGCAGCGCCATGGACTGATCGTCCGGCATCCCCGACATCCTCCTATCCCGGACCGGCACGGCCCTTGCGGTCTTGCTGGTCCTTTCTTTTTGGCGGATGGTAGGCGTCCTTGATGGCGGCCAGGCGCATTCGGGAAAATCCCCATCCGGTGGGGCATGACATACTCCGGCCTTCCTCTCTTCCTCCGGAGTTTTCATCGTGTCCGACGCGGTCGTCGCTAATCGGCGCGGCTGGCTGATCTCGCCGCCGATCTTGTCCTCTTCTTCCTGTCTGCTGCGCTGGCTGCCGCTCTCGCCCACCGAGAACCGGGGGCTGGCGCTGCTGGTAGATTGTGGGGTGCTGTGGCTGACCGAAGCCTTCCACATCACCGTCACCTCGCTGATGATCCCGCCTTTGCCATCGGGCTGGGGGTGCTGTCCACCAAGGCGGCCTTCGCGCCCTTTGCCGAGCCGGTCATCTTCATGTTCTTCGGCGGCTTCGTCATCGCGGCCGTGCTGCACATCCAGAAGCTGGACCTGTGGATTGCCGGACACGTCATCCGCCTCGCCGGCGGCAGCCTGAAGCTCACCATCTTCTATCTGTTCGCCGTCACGGCGTTCCTGTCGCTCTTCGTCAACAACACGGCCGTGGCCGCCATGATGCTGCCGCTCACCCTGGGCATCCTGCGGCAGGTGGACGTGGAGAAGAACCGCAAGCTCTACGCCTTCGTGCTGTTGGGCATCGCTCAGCGCCAGTATCGGCGGCATCGGCACCCTGGTGGGCAGCACGCCCAACGCGCTGCTGGCCACGATGATCGACATCAGCTTTGCCGACTGGCTGAAGTACGGCATGCCGGTGGCGCTGATGATGCCCGCCATGGTGCTGCACGCCGTGGTGGTGCTGCGACCCGACTTCAATCGTGCCGTTCAACGTCGACATCGAGGACATCCCGCTGGATGGCCGGCGGATGTTCACGCTGGTCGTCTGCCGCCACGGCGGTGCTGCTCATCCTGGGCAAGCTGGTGGTCGGACCGCTGGCAGCAGCCGCTGGCGCCGCCCGAGCCCATCAAGAACATCGATTCGGTCACGCTATGATGGCCGTGGTGGTGATGTGCGTGGGCGGTTCGGCCAGCTGAAGCAGATCCAGGAGCACACCGAATGGGGCGTGCTGATGCCTTCGGCGGCGGCCTGGTGCCGTCCATCGTCATGAAGGATACCGGGGCCAGCAAGATCCTGGCCGACAGCATCGTGGCTGCTGTGGGAGATCAGCATCCGGTCATCATCATGCTGTCGCTCACCGCCTTCGTGGTGTTCCTGACCGAGTTCACCTCCAACACGGCCACGGCGGCGCTGCTCATGCCCATCTTCATCACGGTGGCGCGCACGCCGCAGCTGCCTGACATCGCGCTGCGCGTCCATCATCGCCTGCGGGGCGTCACGCGCCTTCATGCCGCTCCATCGCCACCCCGCCCAACGCCATCGTCTACGCCACCGGCAAGATCCGGCTGGGCGAGATGGTGCGCGGGGGTTGTTGCTCAACATCGCCCGCATCCCTCATCATCGGCCTTCTGGCCCATGGCCCTGGGTGCATTGAGCAAAATCCGGGCCTCTTTTTCCATGGAGGCCCGTTGCATGCAGCTCCCAATCATGAAGGCAGGAAGGTTCCCTGCCGTCGTCTTCATACCCGTTCGGGCGATGCCTGCGGACGTGACGACCGACGATCTGTTTGCCGGCAAGCGCGTGTGGTGGTGTTCTGCTGCCGGGCGCCTTCACGCCCACCTGCTCGTCCTCCCACCTGCCGCGCTACAACGAGCTGGCCCCGGTGTTCAAGAAACTGCCATCGACAGCATCCTGCATCTCGGTCAACGACACCTCGTGATGAACGCCTGAAGGCTGATCCCAGGAAGCCGAGAATATCGGCGTCATCCCGATGGCAACGGCGAGTTCACCGCCGGCATGGGTATGCTGGTGGGACACGCGACCTCGGCTTCGGCAAGCGCTCGTGGCGCTATTCGATGCTGGTCGAGGACGGCACCGTCAAGAAGATGTTCATCGAGCCGGACGCCGGTGACCTGTCTGAGGTGTCGGACGCCGACACCATGCTGAAGTACCTGACCCTAACCACCAGCAGCCGCCGTCGGTGGCCATCTTCACCAAGCCGGGCTGCCCGTTCTGCGCCAAGGCCAAGGCCCTGCCGAAGGAAAAGGGCCCGTCCTACGAGGAGATCGTGCTGGGTCGCGACGCCAGCACCGTGGCCGTGCGCGCCATCACTGGTCGCACCACCGTGCCCGCAGGTCTTCATCGGCGGCCGTCACATCGGCGGCAGCGACGATCTGGAGGCGCACTTCAAGGTGCAGGGCTGACGCTGGCGCTGTAGGGGACAATCGCCCCAATCCGTGGGGGCATAACCCCAGATTCATGCGGTTTCTGGGTGGCGGGTCTGTCCTGCAGAAGCCGTTTTCGCTTTGGGGGCAGGGCCGCTCTCTGGCAGATCAGTGCCTCAATCTGTGCTCGACGAGCAAAGCATGATATTCGGAGATTGGAGTTAAATGCCGCTAATTTGATAAAAATCCAAATAATAAATTGATAAATAACAAGTTATATTTTCATATTGACAATGTGTCTGTGAAAATATGATTCGCCCAGGTTATGCAGGAGATGTGTGCGTAGCCAACATTTTTGTCCTTTTTGCTCATGCTTTCTTGTCATGCCGTGCATCAGCGTTTGCTGAGTTGCCGCTGACGGTTGAGGACCCGTTACCGACAAGGGCAGAGTTCAAGCTGGATCTGTCCTTTGCCTACGCCAATGTGGACCAGACAGGCGTCTCTACCGGCGAGCCCATTTCCGCACAAAACCGGGCCGACGTCGTTTGTAACAGGTGCCCACCGCCGTGGGCGAACGCTCCAGCAACCGCGACACACTGGTCGGCTAGCACTGGTCTGCGCGAGGCATCACCGACAAAAACCGAGGTGCTGCGCGTACCAGTTACACGACAGTGGAACGGGTTCGACGCGGCTGCGCAGCAGCAACCGCCTGAACCATTTTGCAGACACCATGGGCGGGATCAACCACCAGTTCCGCGAGGAGGATGATTACCCAGCCTTCTTTGGCTTTTGCTGAAGTGGCCTCAGCCAGCGCCTGCGCTCATCCAGCAAGCTCATTCAGGTCGCGGCATGCTGGGCTTCACCACCTACAAGGCACTGGATCCGGTCGTGTTTTCACTCGACGGGGGCCCTACCGCTTCAGCCGCAGCTACCGTGATGGTGCCGATACTCGCCAGGGGCGGCAACCTGCGGTACCGACGCTCCGCGGGCTTTTGCCGTCAATGATCGGGTCACACTCACGACCGGCATGCAATGGACGCGCCAGACAGCGGAGCGCTTCAATGGTGCCGCAATGGAATCAATCGACCGCTAGCAGATCTGCAGCTTGGTTTCGATAAGGGCTTTGCCACGGTAATACCCTCAACGTCACGCTCAAGACCAATGCGTCCGGCGGGCAGCGTGTGAGCCGAGATGCGGGTCAACTGGTTGCATACGTTCTGATGGTGAAAGGCGGGAGAATGTCTGCAGACAGAATGCTTCTGGTCGTCAGTCTGAGGTGAGCCTTTGCAGCGTGGCAAAGCCAGGACGTTTTGGCAGAAGACGGCTCATCGGCTTCTGGGGAACGAGAGGCCGGCGGAAGCCCGAAGCAGGAGAGAAGGGCGGAAGCAGGCTATTCCGTTACTGCCGAAGCGCAAGCAGCTCTGAACCCGGACCGGAAGCCTTCATTCTTCCAGCGAAGTGGTAAAGGGAGATCCCGGTAAAAAGCTGGAAAACCTTGCGTGACCGGCAGATCGTCAAGCAGGATCAGGATTACCCTGTGGTGCCGTCATCGTTGGCTACGTTGCTCACCGGGTTCTACGGCCATGAAGCTGACTGAGGAGCAGCTGCTGAAGGCTATGGACAAGGGCGATGCCCGGGCGAGCTTTGATGACATGACTCGCGCTCGCCAAAAGTTTGGCTTTCGGGCACAGGATTTGCCGCCGGCTGGGAGCAACTCGCCCGGTTGAAGATGCCGCGGTGGTGTACATCAAGGTACGCAAGGACGACATCATTTCAGCGTACTGCGTGGCATCAGTGGCAACACGGTGGCTTGCCGATCCGAGCCCTCGGGAATCGCACAGTCCCAAGCGCAGTTTTCTGGACATGTGGCAGACCTGGTGATGGCAAGGATCAGCCCGAACTGGCAGGCAAGTTTCTGGCGGTTCTGCCGGCATCGGTGGATGTGAGCAGGGCAGAAGCGTATTTCCAGGGCACCATGGCGGCAGAGTGTTGCGCGGTGCAGCAACTGAGTTTCAGAAGCATTCCCCGACGCCGCGGGTAGTGACAGGGAAAACAGGCTGGTACATGGGTGATGTCTACTCGCGTACCAGCCCCAGGGATTGGCGGTGAGGCAACACGTCATCAGTGCCTCGGAGTCTTTTCGAGGCTTGTTATTGTGTTCGACCACATGGAGTCTGCAGGAGAGCACGATCAAACGCATGGTCCTTGTTCTGGCGCTGCCGGTGCGCTGGTTTCACGCAGGCGCTACGCCGGTGAAAAGCGCTGCAGTACTGCGCCCCTGTCGCCCCAGCTCAGTACCTTCAGTCAGGATGATATCAACAGCATGTTCGAGGCTTCGGGCAAGCTGATGCAGCTGGCCGTGCTAGTCGACCCAGGAGATGGAGAAGACTGAGGGTTCGGTGCGCCTTGGTCGCACTGCGCACTGCATCAAGATTCATCGTGCAGCGTTAGTTAGCACAGCGTTGCGCAGGGCCATGATTGCGCGTGGTGCTACGAATGTTTGGGCCCCCAGCCGAGCAATTGCCTCCGTATTGCTGCGTCGAAATGGATTCGTGGAGTTCCATGCTGGTTCTGGGGGCTCGTTATACTCATTTTCACCCAACCCCGTAACGGATCTCTGTTTGGTGGCGTCGCCGTTGATCCGTTTTGGGATATTCCTGGCCTCAAGTCATGAGGCCCTTTGGGAGAGTGATGTCGTTATAAGTGCTTGTGTCAGCAAGTCACCATTGAATTTTCGTAAACGAAAGACAGATATTTCAGATTTGTTTTCATGGCGAATTCGTTGGTATTTTGTTTATACTAGGATTGATTATGGGGATGGGTTTTCCTGTTCCTGACGGGGGCTGTTGAATTACCGGAGTCGAGGATGGGGTTTTCAGTTCTTTGGCGAAGGAAAGGGCGTTTTGTTTTTGTACTATAGACTTGGCAAGAATGAAGGGATGATTCTGCTGTAAAGTATATATATCGTGTCGCTGACGATGATGTTGACGATGTCTTTGTTGGGAGAGGGAGAAAGTTACCGCCGGACGTGTACAGGTTGAAAGAGAGGTAGTGCTTTCAAGGTTTGTCGAAGGTGTCGCCAGTGTACAGAAAATGGTTTGATTTCCGGGCGTCTATGGTCCATCTGAGGTCCGAGATAACTGATTCCCCGGGGTCTGGGGGCTCTTGTTGCTGGCAGGGAAGTGTTCGTACAGGTTCGTGTCCGGTTCTGGCCTGCTGCTGACCGGTTTCTCTCAAACATTCTTCTCTGAGCGCGAGCCAGCCGGCGGCGAGCGACGATCTGGAAGCCTACTTCGAGGGCTGATGCCCGAACGCCGCGGCGTCCGGTCCCGGGTGCGGGCGGCGTGGCGCCGTCCCACCGGCATGGCGTCATCGAGCCGTGGCCAGCTCCTGGCGGTAGCCCGCCACGGCGCGGGCCAGACCTTCCTCCAGACTGATGCGGGGATGCCAGCCCCCAGGGCGGCCGTCATTGCCGGCAGGTCGGCACAGCGGCCTGCTCGTTGCTGCGTTGCAGCTGTTCCACCGGCTGCAACGGCAGCTCGTACCCAGCAGCCGCTGGATGGCCATTCACGTCCGCGATGCTGCCCAGCCGGCCGTTGCCCACGTCGATGCTGGCCGGTGTCGGCCCGAGGCAGCAGGGCGCCGCGAATCAGCGCCTCGGCCACGTCCTCGCGTGGGATCCAGTCGCACAGCCGACCCGGATTGCCAATGGCCGGTGCACGTCCCGCAGGAGCGACAGGATCACCGAAGGCACCAGCCGCCGGTGGTTCGGGTCGTCTCGCCATAGGCCATGCCGATGCGCGCATGTCCAGCACATTGGTGCCATAGAGCCGGTTCAGGCTGCCGGTCAGCACCTCCACCATCGCCCTTGCTCATCCCGTAGGGCGAACCCAACGCCAGCGGGCCCTGCCACGGATTGGCCGCTTCCATCGAGCCCGCCACCACCACGCGGCAATCAGGCACCCGGTCCATCGCCCCAGTACCAGATTGATGCTGCCCACCAGGTTCACCTGCAGCGCCTGGACAACGAGGCGACCGAGCGATCCGTATTGGCATAGCCGGCCAGGTGAATGACGTGGTCCGGTCTCCAGATCGTGCAGCGTCTGGGCGCAGGCGGTTCATCGTTCAGGGTCAATGACCGCTTCCTGCACCGTCGCGTCCGGCAGTGGCCGGCTCTCCGGCCCGGCGCAATGATCCGTGCCCCCTGGCGATGCAGCAGCCGGATGACGTGCCGCCCTAAGCCAGCCCGCCCTTGGTCAGTGCAGCGGTGGCCCTTCAGGTCGGGCAGCGGTGGCACGGGCGGCAGCTGCGAGGCAGGGGTCCGACGATGCGTGGGGAGTGCTGGGCATGGGCCGCTGTGCCGCATCACGCCTGCTTGTAGCGGATCAGGTCGGTGATCCTGTGCCCCAGTCGCTCGCCGCGCCGCTCGAAGCGGGTGGACGGGCGCGGGCAGGGCAGCGACGGGCTGGGCAGCGGTCGGGGCAGCTCGGCCACCAGCGCGTGTCGATGCTGGCCAGCACCTCGGCCATCTGGTCGGCGTAGTCCCGCCAGTCGGTGGCCAGGTGGTGCAGCAGCCGCCGGCTGCAGCGCCGCCACCAGCTCGCGCACCAAAGGGGCGTCTGGATCAGCCGGCGCTTGATGCCGCGCCTTAGGCCACGGATCAGGGAAGAACACATGGATGCCCGCCAGCGACCCGGGGGCGATCATCTGCCGCAGCACTTCCCTGGGCGTCATGCTCGATGACCCGTGGTTGACAGTTCCTTCTGCTCGATCAGCTAGAGTGCACGCCCGGCGTGTGACGTCGATGGCGATGAATCGATGTCCGGCGCATTGGCGGCAATCCGGCCGTGGTGTCACCCATGCCGAAAGCTGACCTCCAGCACCACCGGCGCCTGCCGGCTGACACACATGAGGGTAGGCCCAGCGCCTGCCCTGATAGGGCAGGCCGAACGCCGGCATCAGCCGTTCCCAGGCATCGCGCTGGGCAGCCGAGAAATGCAGGCGGCGCAGCACATAGTTGGGGATGCCGCGCCGGTGCGGCGCGTCGGTGTCAGGGGGTGGCGGGGAGTAGCGGGAAATGCGGCGGGATCGGTGGGCAGGGAACCATCGATCGACGACGGCGCAGTGTGTGCACAGCGCGGCAATGGCGAAAAGCGGGGATGGTAACGGGAAGGCGGGGCTGCTGCAGGCCCCGCGGGGGCACTCAGCGTGCCACGCTGGCGGCAGCCTTCCGTGGGCGAAGACGGCGTGGCCGCATAATACTTGCGTCGGCATGCGGTCAGCCAGCCGGGCCAGGCGGCCCGCTTCACGCCGGCCTTCATGGCCCGCGCCATCATCAGATCGGGTCCACGCGCTCTGGCAATGGCCGTGTTCATCAGCACCGCCGCGCAGCCCAGTTCCATGGCCACCGTGGCGTCCGAGGCTGTGCCCACGCCGGCATCGACGATCACCGGCACCTGGGCCTGTTCCAGGATCAGCTTCAGGTTCCAGGGATTGAGAATGCCCATGCCGAGCCGATCAGCGAGGCCAGCGGCATGATCGCCACGCAGCCGATGTCTTCCAGCATCTTCGCCTGGATGGGGTCGTCGCTGCAGTACCATCACCGCAAGCCTTCCTTGACCAGCGTGCAGCGCCGCGGCCAGCGTCTCGGGCATGTTCGGGAACAGGTTCTGCTCGTTGCCCAGCACTTCCAGCTTCACCAGCGTGTGGCCGTCCAGCAGCTCGCGGGCCAGCCGCAGCGTGCGCACGGCGTCCTCGGCCGTATAGCAGCCCGCCGTGTTGGGCAGGATGGTGAAGCGATCGGGCGGTACCGCATCCAGCAGGCTGGGCTGCCCGGCATGCTGGCCGATGTTGGTGCGGCGGATGGCCACGGTGACGATCTCGGCGCCACTGGCGTCGATGGCCTCGCGCGTCTGTTGAAATCGACATACTTGCCGGTACCCACCAGCAGCCGTGACGAAAAAGTGCGGGAACCGATGACCGGGGATCGGCGATGGAAGTCATGACAGCCTCCTGAATGCTGAAAGGAATGAACGAAGGCCGGACGGACGGCTGCAGCGGGCATGCCTCAGGGCGAGGCGGAACACGGACGGATGCCGGGTCTCAGCCGCCGCCCACCGCCACCACGATTTCCAGCCGGTCGCCTGCGGTCAGGCGGGTCTGGGCGTACTGCGACTTCGGCACGATCTCGCCGTTGCGCTCGATGGCGATGCGCTTGCCCGCATAGCCCAGCGCCTGAACCAGATCGGCCAGGCTGCTGTCCGGGGCCACGGGATGGGCACCGCCGTTCAGGATAATCTCGATCATCTGCAGGATGGCTGCGTCTGCAGCGCGCGTTGCCGGTCAACCGGCCGCAGTATGCCGCAATCAGGACAGCCGCCGGAAACGCCAGCAGGCAGGGCGGAAACGGGCTGGCTTCGACCCGCCGCCAGGCCCCGCGCCCGAAAGCAAACGGCCCGACAGGCCATGGGAGACCTGTCGGGCCGTCGGGCCAGCACCGTCCGGTGCTGCGCCGGTCAGTGCTTGTCCTGCTTGTACGCGCCCGACATCAGCTTGTCGGTATAGGCAATGGCCATGGCCGACAGCAGGAAGGTCAGGTGAATGGCCGTCTGCGCGATCAGCGTGCGGTCGGTGTAGTTGTCGGCGTTGATGAAGGTCTTCAGCAGGTGGATGGAGCTGATGCCGATGATCGACATCGCCAGCTTCACCTTCAGCACCGAGGCGTTGACGTGGCTCAGCCATTCCGGCTGGTCGGGGTGGCCCTGCAGGTCCATCCGGCTCACGAAGGTCTCGAAGCCGCCCACGATCACCATGATCAGCAGGGTTCGAGATCATCACCACGTCAATCAGCGCCAGCACCACCAGCATGATCACCGTCTCGTCCAGCGAGGTCACCGGCTTGTCCGAGCGGTAGCCGATGCTCTCGACCAGCGCTTGCAGTGCGTGCTGGTTGCCGAAGGCGGCTTCCACCAGGTGCCACAGCTCCATCAGGAAGTGCTGCACGTACACCGCCTGGGCAACGATCAGGCCCAGGTACAGCGGTAGCTGCAGCCAGCGGCTGGCAAGATCAGCCCGGCAGCGGCCGCAGCCGCACGTTGATGGCCTGCGTGGCCGGAGAAGGTTGGGCGTCGGAATGCGCCGGCGTGGCGTGGCCATGGCCGGTCGCGTGGTTGGCGTGTTCGCTCGCTGAAATACGGGGGTTGAAACGGGGCGCGTATTGTAGAGCGAGACGTTTCAGGGGCTTCTGGCTTTCAGGGGCCCGGAAGGGACACCACCTGCCGTTCGGCGGCTTCACGCCGCCTTTCGGTCTGTCACCTCACTCGTTGGGCACCTGCTCGGCCAGGAAGCCGCCGCTGGTGCGCCCACAGCCGTGCGTACAGCCCGTTGCGGGCCAGCAGCTCGGCATGCGTGCCTTCTTCCACGATGCGTCCCTTGTCCAGCACCACCAGCCGGTCCATGGCCGCAATCGTCGAGAGCCGGTGCGCAATGGCGATCACCGTCTTGCCCTTCATCAGCTCGTTCAGGCTGTCCTGAATGGCCACTTCCACCTCGAGTCCAGCGCACTGGTGGCTTCGTCCAGCAGCAGGATCGGCGCGTTCTTCAGCATCACCCGGGCACTGGCAATGCGCTGGCGCTGCCCACCCGAGAGCTTCACGCCACGTTCACCCACCTGCACGTCAAAGCCCGTGTGCCCCTGAGGATCTTCCAGTGCCGCAATGAAGGCATCGGCCTGCGCGCGCCGCGCGGCGTCCAGCATCTCTTCGTCGGTGGCATCCGGGCGGCCGTACAGGATGTTGTCGCGCACCGTGCGGTGCAGCAGCGACGTGTCCTGCGTCACCATGCCGATCTGCGCCCGCAGCGAGTTCTGCGTCACGTCGGCAATGTTCTGACCGTCGATGGTGATGGCCCCTTTCTGCACGTCATAGAAGCGCAGCAGCAGGTTCACGATGGTGGACTTGCCCGCACCCGAGCGGCCCACCAGACCGATCTTCTCGCCGGGCCGGATGTCCGGGCAGAAAATCCTGCAGCACCGGCCGATGCTCGCGCCGCGCGTTCTCGCTGTACGCAGAAATCCACGTGCTCGAAGCGGATGCCGCCCTGCTTCACCACCAGCGGCACGGCGTTCGGCTTGTCCAGCACCGTGTGCGGCCGGGTCAACGATGTTGATGCCGTCGCGGATGGTGCCGATGTTCTCGAAGAGCGAGGCCGACTGCCACATGATCCATTGCGACAGCCCGTTGATGCGCAGCGCCATGGCCGTGGCCGCAGCCACTGCACCCGGACTGGCCTGGCCACGGTGCCAGAGCCACAGGCCGATGGCGGCCGTGCCGCCGGTCAGCAGCATGTTCACCGTCTGCGACACCACCTCCAGCGTCGTCACCCAGCGCATCTGGGCATGCACCGTGACCATGAAGTCTTCCATGGCCGAGCGCGCGTAGCGGGATTCGCGGTCGCTGTGCGAGAAGAGCTTGACCGTGGCGATGTTGCTGTGAGGCATCCGTGATGCGGCCGGTCATCAGCGCACGGGCATCGGCCTGCGCTGCCGCCAGCTTGCCCAGCTTGGGCACCGTCCAGACCATCGTGGCGGCAAACAGCACGATCCACGTCACGAACGGCAGCAGCAGCCAGGCGTCAAACTTCCACAGCACCACCGAACTCGTCAGGAAATAGACGACGATGTAGGTGGCCATGTCGGCGAAGGTCATCACCACCTCGCGCACCGCCAGCGCCGTCTGCATCACCTTGGCCGACACGCGGCCGGCAAACTCGTCCTGATAGAAGCTCAGGCTCTGGGCCAGCATCAGCCGGTGAAAGCGCCAGCGCAGCCGCATCGGCAGCACGCCCTGCAGCGACTGGAAGCGTAGCGATGATGACAGCAGCACCAGCAGCGGGCTCAGCACCAGCACCACACCCATGATCGTCAGCGTGCCGCCTTTCTCGGCCCACAGCGTCTCGGGCGTGTAACGGCCGATCCAGTCCACCACGAAGCCCATCCACTGGAACAGCAGCGCCTCCAGCACGCCGATGCCCGCCACCGTCAGGAACAGCAGCACCAGCCAGCGCCGCACACCCTGCAGCGAAGAGAGCACGAAGCGCCACAGGCTTCGTTCGGTGATCAGTCGTGTTTCATCCGGATACGGGTCGATCCGGCTCTCGAACCAATGGAAGAAGGATTTCATGCGTGGGGGAGGGATGCAGACTTTTCTGCATTCTATCCGCCACGCTGCGAGGTCAGCGCACTGCCCACGGCGGCCGTCACCGTCAGTGCGATGGCGACATTTGCGTCAGCGTCAGCAGCTCGCCCAGCCCAACATGGCCACCACGGAGGTCAGTGCCGGCTCCAGACTCGTCATCACCCCGTAGGTGCCGGCCTGCAGCCCGCGCAGCGCCTTCATTTCCAGGAACATCGGAATGGCGCTGGACACGACGGCCGCCCCCAGTCCGATCAGCAGCACCTTCGGTCGAACAGCGCTGTGCCGGCACACCACACCGATGGGGAACATCATCAGCGCGCCGATGCTGACCCCCAGGGCCCGTCGTGCCGGCGTGCAGGTGCTGCGTCTTCTTGCCAAAGATGACGTAGGCGCCCAGCACACCGCTGCACCGGCCGCGTACAGCATGCCCAGCGGATCCAGACTGGCCGAGGCCACGCCGGGCGTCATCGCCCTGTGCGCCTTCGGCCATGGCCTGCGCACCGGCCGCGTCACCGCCACCATGCCAGATGGGCAGCAGCATCGCGGGCCCGCCACCGTGCAGCCGATCCAGACGAAGTCGATGGGCCGGCGCGACAAACAGTGCCACCGATAGCGGCCCGCAGAACTCGATGGCCACCGCAATGCCGAACGGAATCGTTTCCAGCGCCAGGTAGAACAGCATGTTCATCATGCCCCAGCGTCATGCCGTGGCGCCACCACCCACCAGTCATGCCGCGGCACGCGGTGCCGCCACGGGCGTCCGAACAGGATCAGCACCAGGGCCGAGAACAGCAGCCGCAGTGCCGTGGTGCCCTGCGCGCCACAATGGGGAAGATCCTGGCAGCCCAGCGGGTGCCCAGCGCCAGCGACGTCATCGAGCCCAGCAACCGGGATGGGCTTCAGGGGAAAGGCAGAAGAGGCATTTGCCGGCGCCTGGGGCGCAGCAGCAGGAGCATCCATGGTGAAAGCAGAATCCGGGAAAGGGCGTGCGCACGCCTGGGCCCTCCATGATAAGGAGGATGATGCGGATCCCGTCAGGCGCGGCCTGGCGGCCCGACCACCGTCGGGGAGTGTGTTGCAGATCCGACGACACGCAGCTTTCAGTCCGTCACGCTTCACGGATGGGAACGGTGTCGCCCATAGCCGCCTGTCGGATGTACCGGGGGAGGGCGCGGCCGTCATGCCACGGTGCAGCTGGGCAGGCGGGCAGAAATCATCGTACAATGCGCGCCATGCGGGCGTAGCTCAGTTGGTAGAGCGCCGGCTTCCCAAGCCTGAGGTCGCGAGTTCGAGGCTCGTCGCCGCTCCACATTCCTCATCGGCGGCATCACCGGGTCGGTGGTCATGGCGTAGTACGGGTCCGTAGCCAGCACCGCAAAGGTCCGTAGCTGTCGACATCCCGGTCGGTTGCCGGCCGCAGCAGCCCGCGCATTTCAGCGCCAGGCGCCCATCTCATCTCCCCCTGTTTTCCTGGCAACGCCTGCATGTAGCGCGGCATAACGTGTCGCCGCCGTCGTGTGCGTGCTGTTCCTGTTGCCGCTCTCCTGGCTGCCGGTCTCGACCCGACAACACCGGCAGGATCTGCATCACTTCGGAAGCCTGTGCGGGATCCGAATCACCTTCAAAGCGGGCAGGCCCATGAGGCCTGTTCCGCGCATGTCCTGCCAGAAAACGAAAGGTCCCGGCGCTGCCCGCACACGACAGGGCTGCGCCGGGACCCGGTGCCGTCACGGTTTCTCGTGCGGCTCCAGCCGGTCTCGCCGGATGGCGTCATCTTCCATCAGCTCGAACCACATTGCGTTGAGCACGGCAAAGAGCGGCTGCCAGGGGCGAGCCCAGGATCCAGGCGAAATACCACGTGGTCGGTGTCCTATCGGTGAACGGTGCAGGGGAGAGTCAGGCAGCAGGGATCGAGTACGCATGGCCCTTGCCCTTCCGGATGTCGTCAGCGTCCACCTTGCCGCGCAGCACCGTGAAGACCCAGCTCGTGTAGGTCAGGATGATGGGCATGAAGATGGCCGCGGAAATGAGCATGATGAACAGCGTGAGGTGGCTCGAGGACGAGTCCCACACTGGGTCAGGCTCGCCGCAGGCATGCTGGACGACGGGAGGATGAACAGGGAACATCGATGCACGCTGCCGATGATGCCGGCAATGCCCAGACCCCGGTCAGCAGGGCGGCCAGCGGCCGGCGACCGGCCAGGCACAGCGCCGCCAGCAGCGGACCTGCGATGCCCAGGGCCGGAACCGCCCACAGCAGCGGGTGGGCTGCGTAGTTGGCAAACCAGGCGTCGGGCTGCGTGCTCACGGTCTTGAGCAGCGGGTTCGAGACCCATCGGTGGGCAGGTTGCTGGTGATGACGTAGCCGTTCACCAGGGTGGGCCAGCACGACGCCCGCCACCGCGTACAGCACTACCGTCAGGATGGCGGCCACGATGCCGAAGCGCCGTGCGCGCTCGGCCACGATGCCCGAGGTCTTGAGCTGCAGCCAGGACGCACCGTGCATCACCAGCATGGCCAGCGAAACCAGTCCGCACAGCAGGCCGAAGGGGTTGAGCAGACCGCGAAGGTGCCTTCATAGAAGATCTGCATGTCTTCCCCAATGTGGAAGGGCACGCCCTGCAGCACGTTGCCCACGGCCACCCCGAAGATGATCGAAGCGCAGGATTCCGACCATGAACAGGACGGCATCCCAGCGGCTGCGCCAGGCGGGGTCTTCGCGCTTGCTGCGGAACTTGAAGGCCACCGGCCGCAGGATGAATGCGAACAGGATGGCGAACATGGCCGGATAGAAGCCCGAGAACGACACCGCGTACAGCTGCGGCCAGGCGGCGAAGATGGCACCGCCCCCAGGATCAGCCAGACCTGGTTGCCCTCCCAGATGGGGCCGATGGTGTTGATGACGGTGCGGCGCTCGATATCGGTACGCGCGACGAAGGGCAGCAGCGTGCCGATGCCCAGGTCAAAGCCGTCGGTCACCGCGATCAGCCGATCAGCAGCACGCCATCAGTGCCCACCAGATCAGGCGCAGCACTTCGTAGGGAGACGAGTTCGTGGAGAATCATGTTCCTTTTCCTTGCAGTATCACTGTGCGGAAGCCAGGGCGCTGGCTTCACCGGGCTGAGTTTCATGCGGGGCCGGATGGACTTCCGGACCCTTGCGGATGGCCTTGAACATCAGCTTCATCTCGATGATCAGCAGGGACGGTGTAGATCGCCACGAAGCCGGCAATCGTGAAGAGCACGGTGGCGGCGCCCGGTTCGAGACAGCCACGGCCGTGGGCAGCACCCCCTCGATGACCCAGGGGCTGGCGTCCCAGCTCGGCCACGAGCCAGCCGCTTTCGATGGCGATCCAGGGCAGCGGGATGGCGAACACGGCAATCCGCAGCAGCCACGGGTAGGGCATCCAGCCGGCGGCGCGCCGACAGCCAGAAGAACGTGGCGGTCAGCGGGATCAGGGAACAGGCCCACGCCGACCATGGCACGGAACGAGAAGAACAGCGGGGCCACCTGCGGCACCGTGTCCCGAGCCGCGCGGCTGATCTGCTCAGGCGTGGCCTGACGGGGATCGTCCACATAGCGCTTGAGCAGCGGTGCGCAGCCCAGCGCATGGCCGTGTTCCTCGAAGATGGCGCGCTCCGGCGCGTTGGCGTCGAGGTTGCCCTTGGCGGCACGGATCTTCTGCAGGGGCGTCATAGGCCTTCTAGACCGTCGCGGACGTGGTGCTCGGCGCGCTGGACCAGATCCTTGATGCCGGGGTTTCCGTGTTGAGCGAGCGCGTGCCGATCAGGCCCATGACCCAGGGCACGTGCACGGCATAGTGCGTCTCGCGGGCTTCCTGGTCAGGAAAGCCGAAGGCCGTGAACGGGGCGAGGGGCCGGCTCGGTATCCCAGATGGCCTCGATGGCCGCCAGTTTCATCTTCTGGTGTTCCGTCGTGAGGTAGCCACTTTCGTCACCCAGCACCGCCACCGACAGCGAGGCGGCCAGACCGAACGATGCAGCCACCGTCATTGAGCGCTTGGCCAGCTGCAGGTGCCGGCCCATGAGCACGTACCAGGCCGAGATGCCCAGCACGAAGATGGCGGCTGCGACATAACCCGCCGAAACCGTGTGCACGAGCTTGGCCTGCGCCACGGGGTTGGTGAGGACAGCAAAGAGTCCTTCATCTCCATCCGCATGGTCTGCGGGTTGAACTCCCGCGCCCACCGGGTTCTGCATCCAGCCGTTGGCGATCAGGATCCAGAGTGCCGAAGTTCGAGCCGATGGCCACCGCCCAGGTCACCAGCAGGTGCTTGACCTGGACAGCCGGTCCCAGCCGAAGAAGAGGGACCCACCAGGGGTCGCTTCCATGAAGAAGGCCATCAGCCCCTCCAGGGCCAGTGGCGCCCCGAAGATGTCGCCGACATAGTGGCTGTAGTAGCTCCAGTTCATGCCGAACTGGAACTCCATCACGATGCCGGTGGCCACGCCCATGGCAAAAGTTGATGCCGAAGAGCGTGCCCCAGAACCGGGTCATGTCACGCCAGATGGCACGTCCCGTCATCACGTAGACCGTTTCCATGATGGCGAGCAGGATGGACAGGCCCAGCGTGAGCGGGACGAACAGGAAGTGGTAGAGCGCAGTCAGCGCAAATTGCAGCCTTGATAGGCTGACGATGTCGACATCCATGTGGGGGTTCCTCTTCTCGGTTTCGGGATGGTGTATCAATCGGGTCTCAGCGCAGCCAGCGCAGCCTCAGAAGCCCTCGCTGCCACGCCGGAATTCACCTGCAAGCCTGCCGTTGCGCAGCACCAGCAGGCGATCGGCCAGTGCCGCTTCGCGGCGCAGATGGGCGGCCATCAGCCATGCACGCCCTTGGCCCAGCGTGTCCAGTCGGACCAGCACATCGGCGGCCGTGGCGGCATCCAGCCCCTCGGTCGGCTCATCCAGCAACCACAGGGGGCGCTTCTGAAGCAGCAGCCGGGCCAGTGCCAGGCGGCGGGCCTGGCCATGTCGACAGCCCCAGGCCGCCTTCGCCCAGTCGCATGTCCAGCCCGGCTTGCAGACGCCGTATGGCCTCGGCCAGTCCGGCCGCTTCCAGGGCCGCCACAATGCGGCGTCATCAGCGTCCGGGTCGGCCAGGCGCAGGTTGTCGCGCAGGCTGTCCTGGAACAGGTCCGGACGCTGGTTCAGCCAGGCGCCGGGCTGCGTCAGGACGCGCCCGGTGTGCGGTTGGCGCTCTCCGGCGATCAGCGCCATCGGTGTCGACTTGCCTGCGCCGCTGGGGCCGACCACGGCGACCCGTTCGCCGCGGCCAGCTTCAGCGACAGTGCGGTCAGTGCATCCACCGGGCTATCCGGATGGCGGACCGATACGTCATCCACGATGATCGCACAGCCCGTGTCGGGGCGTGGGGCGGGGGCTGAACGGTGGCGTGCGGTGGGGAGAAAGCCGACGCGCCGCCAGCCAGGCGCGCCCCGATTCGAGAGCTCCCCGACGCAGCGCCGCAAAGGGTTCCATGTGCCGTCAGCGCAATCAGTAGCGCCAGGGCTGCTTCCGGCGTGCCGATCTGCTCCTGTTCGGCCAGCAGGCCCCGCCCAGCAGGACCAGGGGCCAGCGTGAGGCTGCCGGCCACGCTGTGGATGGCAGCCGCTTTCGCGTCCAGCTGCTGCAGGCGACGGTCGCTGTGCGCCAGACGTTCGTCCGTGCGGCGCAGGACTTCACGCTGGGCAGCCAGCCGGCCGGCCATGAGCAGTTCCGTCTGGCCCGACACCAGGTCCACGGCCTGGGCGCGCAGCCCTTTTTCCGTGAGCAGGGGCCCGCCGGTGGCAGGACGCCGCGGTGGCGGGCCAGACGATGGTCAGCAGCCAGGCCGATGATCAGCATCCAGCCGCCCAGTGCAAGGGCCGAGCCAGGGGCGACATCAGGCCGACACGACCGTGGCCAGCAGTGTCGCGCCCAGCGCCGCGGCAGCCGGCACCAGCGGGCGAAGATAGAAGGCGTCCAGCGCATCCAGGTCCGTGGTCAGCCGGAACAGCGCCCGTGCCGGACGGCGCAGCAGGTCCTGGATGCTGGCGGTCTCTGCCCAGCCGCGGAAAAGGCGTTCGCGCAGTTGCGCCAGCGCCGCCAGGGTGGCGTCATGGGTGACGAGCCGCTCGCCATAGCGGCGACACGGTGCGTCCCAGCGCCAGCAGCCGGATGCCGGCAGACGGCGCAAAAGACATCGAAGGCCAGGGGCCGTCGCGGGCTGCAGCCCGGCAATGGCGGTTGCCGTGATGAACCATCCCGACAGGCCCAGCAGCCCCATGCCGGCCAGCACCGTCACGGCGGCCAGTACGGCACCCCATTTCATGCGTGTCGACGCGCCGTCGCACATCGCCTTCAGGGCGGGCAGGGCAGAGCGACGGGCCATGCCATCCTTCACCGGGTGTCGCTTTCCGGTCATCGGGTCGCCTTTGTTTCTGTCATGCTACGACCTCCGGATCCGGGAGGGCAACTGCACGATGCGGTCCATGCGTGCGACCAGTCGGGGATCATGGGTGGCCACGATCAGCGTGCGGCCCGGGACAGCGTCACCAGAGACTCGGCGACCTGATCGGCGGTTTCGCTGTCCAGGTGGGCCCGTGGGCTCGTCGGCCAGCAACAGGTCGGCTTCAGGCGCAGCCATCAGGCGGGCTAGCGCAAGACGCGCGGCCTCACCCCTGAGAGGCCCGTTCACCCTCGCCCAGCGAGATGCCCGGATGGGCCTGGGCCACCGTGTCGAGTCGGGCCTTGGTGATGGCCTGGCGCACCCGTTCATCATCGACGGTCGGGCGGCCGAGTGCGATGTTGTCGCGCACAGGGGCGGCAAACACGTGGGCGCTGCCCCATCCGAGGCCATGCGTTCACGCAGCGCCGGACCGTGTCCGGGACCAGTGTCTGGCCGTCGATCTCGATGCGCCCCGCCGTGGGAACCAGCAGGCCAGCCAGCAGCGACATCATGGACGGTCTTGCCCGTGCCGCTGCCGCCCACCAGGGCTACATGCTCGCCGGGTCGCACCGTCAGCGAGAAACCCTGAAACACCGGTTTCTCGTCGGGAAAAGGCGAAGCCCAGGTCCACGAGCCGCACACTGGGGGCTGGACGCTGGGGTGGTGCAGGATCACCGATGCCGGTTTCACCGGTGCCGCTTTTTGCCGATGCTGCTTTTACCGATGCTGCTTTTACCGATGCTGCTTTTTACCGATGCCGGCTTCACCGCGTCGGGGGCCCGGACCGATCATGGCGGGTGGAAGGAAGGGGATCCGTTGCCGGCTCTTTGGTGTCAGGCCGAACGGCAGGGAGCCCCATCCAGCAGGGGCAGGCCGTTCCCGTTCAGCCGCTCCAGGGCGTCCATGGCGGCCACGCCGGCGGCACGGTCATGCCAGACTGCCGCCAGTTCGCGCAGCGGCTCGAAGAACGAGGGGCCAGCGGCAGGGATGAAAAGCCCTTCGCCCAGCGTGAGCCGACCGCCCAGGCACCGAATTCCAGATAGCCCAGCACGTGAAAGCCCACATAGGCCGCCACCATCGCCACGCCCAGCGCCGAGAAAAGCTCCAGTACCGCCGAAGACAGGAACGCAATGCGCAGCACCTTCATCGTGCGCTGGCGCAGGTCCTCGGCGCTGGCGCGCGCAACCGGCGGGCCGTGGCCTGCACGCTGCCCAGCGCGCGCAGCGTGGGCAGTCCCGCAGCCGATCCAGCAGGAAGGCATTCATGCTGCTCATCTGCAGCCATTGCGCCTCGCTGGCTGCCCGGGCGCGCCAGCCCACCAGCACCATGAACAGCGGAATGAGCGGGGCTGCCGTGATCAGCACGGCCGCAGCGGCCCAGCTGTACCACGCCACGGGCAGCAGGGATCACCAGGGGCATCAGGCGCACGCGCCACATGGCGCCGTGGTGGCGCGTCAGCCGCGGCAGGATGGCCTCGGCCTGTTCGGCCAGCACGCTGGCGGCCGTGCCGGCATGCAGGCGGGGAACGATCCAGCGGCGAACGTGCAGACAGAGCGGTGATGGCCCGTTCCCGCCAGAGACTCAGGTGGGGAACGCGCCGACTCGAACATCCGGGTGCTGCTCAGGCATCCAGCCAGGCGCGCAGCAGGCCGGCCACGGCGATGCCGGCTGCAGGCCACCACACCGGCACGGGCCCGCACCTGACTGCAGACGGGCGACGCCCAGTGCCAGCAGCGCAGCCTGGGGAATCCAGAGCAGCGGACTCAGCGCATGGATCAGGCAGGCAGCATCAAGCCGCACGCCCGGCATGGAGCGGGAGGATGCAGGATGTTGTCGAACGGGGGCGGACTCGGTGTGCCCGGCTGGAGCCTCGCCTTCGCGGTTCCCACGGTCTGGAGAACTCGGGGTCATCATCACGCGATCTTATATGATCGCCACGGGCGTCGTTCATCATGAAAACTTCTTTATCGTATCCACAACGACGCCACCGTCGAAAAGGAGACGGCTGCCCCCAAGGCCCCTGTCCTGTCCTGTCCTGTCCTGTCCTGTCCTGTCCTAGGCCGGGCTGGGCCGGGCCGGGGGTGTCAGGATGCCGGGCTGTCCAGGGACGGCTTCGGTAACTATAGACCGCACTGTACAGAACAGAAATCAGGGAGGTGCTTCCGATGTCCGAACCCATCCATCTCGTCGTCACGCTGCAGGTCAAGCCCGGTCACATGGACCGCCTGAAGCAGGCCACGGCCGAACTGGTGGCGGCCAGCCGCTCAGGAAGCCGGCTGCGTTTCCTATGGCGCTGCTTATGCCGAGGACGAGGGTTACCGCCTACATCGTCGAGCACTGGAAGGATCAGGCGGCGCTTGATGCCCACAACAAGACCGCCCATTTTCATCGAGGGCGTGAAGAAGCTGCAGGATGCCTGCAGCACGCTGCAGATCCACCGCGTGCACTGGCAGGGGTTGATCCGGGTGTCCTGAGCGCCGACAAGCCCCGACAATGAGCGGGTCATGAAGAACCCGCACGTCAGCGCACTCGCGGCCGCCCATGGGGTGGCCGTTCTTTCGGGCTCACCGGCATCCTCGGCGCCCTCATCCGTTTCGATGCCGTGGCCATCACCGCCGGCAGGGCAGGGGTTCGCCGCAACCGCACTGCTGGTGCTGGCCCTGGTGCAGCGCAGGCCGCTGCTGCAGGGGCTAGGGCCCGCGCCGCGCCGGCATTGTGCTGGCCAGCGGCTTTCTGCTGGCCGTGCACTGGATCACCTTCTTCATGGCCGTCAAGGTGGGCGGCGTTGCCGTGGCCACGCTCGGGCTTTGCCAGCTTCCCGGCCTTCATCGCCTTGCTGGACGTCATGCTGTTCCGCGAGCGCATTGGCCGGGCCGAGGGCACGATGCTGGCGCTCGTCACTCTGGGGCTGGTGCTGGTCACGCCCTCGTTCGACGTCGGTGACCAGGGCACCGTGGGAGCTCCTGTGGGGGCTGGCCTCGGGGCTGAGCTTTTGCCGGCTGGCCATCTGCAACCGCCGCGGCAATCGGGGCATGGACGCCATCCAGGGTGGCTTTCTGGCAGAACCTCGTCGTTGCGCTGCTGGTGTTGCCCCTGCTGGGTCCTCGGTCTGGCAGCCGGCGGGTCCGACGGCCTACCACGACGGATGCCGTGCATCCTGTCTCCCGGGTGGCGACTCCCCAGGCGCCCTCCTCTCAGCTGGCTCTCCCAGGTGGCCCCTCACCAGGTGCCTCTCCCAGCTGACTCCTTCCCAGGTGGCTCACTCGCAGGCACCTTCCTCCTGGGTGACCGGGGCTGCCGCCATCGACTGGGCAAGCTGGTTCTGGCTGGCCGTGCTGGGCATCCTGTGCACGGGTCTGGCACATACCCTGTTCGTCAAAAGCCTTGAGTCGCTCGATGCCCGCCGTGCCGGCATGATCATTGCCCTGGAGCCGGTCTACGCCATCGCCTGCGCCTGGTGGCTGTTTGGCGAAGAGCCCTCGGGACGCATGCTGGTGGGAGCGTCGCTCATCATCCTGGCCACCGTACTGTTGGCCATGGGCCACACGCCCTCGGCCGCCCGGAAGGGGTGCTTCCGAGGCATGAAGGCCTGACCCTTTCAGAGGGCTGCCTGTCGGTATCTCGTGCCGCGGTGCGCCTGAGCCTCCAGCCCTGTCCCGCAGCCGTGTCTCGCCGCTGCAGTCTGCATCGTGGCGCGCTGCCCGACAGGAGGTCGCGTCCAGCGCCACAGCCCGACGTTTTTCTCTTTGAAACACCCACGGCAGATCGCTCCGGGCTTACAATCGACCCCCGCTCAACCCCTTGTCTAGCGTGACGGTAGGCATGGGGACACTGTATGTGTTATTTTTACGGAACGGCAAGTCGCTGCGGGCCATGGCTCGCCAGCACCTGCCATCCCGTGGAAAAACGGCTCGTGCAGCGGGTTCCCGGCGTTTCCACACCCTCGTGGCGCGCCAGGGTTTTCCTTCGGTTCAGCTTTCCTGCGGTCGGGAATCCTCCTCCCGGCCAGCCGGGTCGACCGCCGTCCCAGCCTGACGGCGGCGCCTTCGTCTTCATGCGGCCTTCGGCCGTTTTTCGTTTTTCTGGCAAACCGGGCCGGATGGCCCTGTTGCGCCCCTGTCGTTCTGGAATGTACGCCCTATGAAACGTGATGTCCTGCCTGCCGCCCACACCTCGTCGGCGCTGCCCTGTCCAGCCCATCAGCCAGGATGTGCTGGCCGAGAAGTACCTGAAGGACGGCGAGAAGACCGAAGCCGAGCTGTTTGCCCGGGTGGCGCGTGCGCTGGCCCTCGGTCGAGAAGCCCGAGATCCGCGCCGAATGGGAAGCGAAGTTCCTGGGCAACCTGCATGCCGGCGCCATCGGCGCGGGCCGCATCATGAGTGCAGCCGGAACCGACATCCAGGCCACCCTCATCAACTGTTTCGTGCAGCCCGTGGGTGACTGCATCCAGGGCTACGATGACCAGGGCTACCCGGCATCTACGAGGCCCTGCGCGAGGCGGCCGAGACCATGCGTCGCGGCGGTGGCGTCGGCTACGACTTCTCCCGCATCCGTCCCCAATGGCGCCGAGGTCGAGGCACGCACTCCATCGCCTCCGGCCCGTGCAGCTACATCAACGTCTTCGACCAGAGCTGCGCCACCGTCGAGAGCGCCGGCAGCCGCCGTGGCGCCCAGATGGGCGTGCTACGCATCGACCATCCGGACGTGCTGGACTTCATCACCGCCAAGCGCACCCCGGGCCGCTGGAACAACTTCAACGTCTCGGTCGGCGTCACCGACGCCTTCATGAAAGGCGCTGCAGGACAACGCCGACTGGGGAGCTGGTGCACCGCGCCCGCCCCGGCCGCAAGGTCGTGGCCGCCGGCGCCTACCAGCGTGACGACGGCAGCGGGTCTACCGCCGCGTGCCGGCCCGGCAGCTGTGGGACACCATCATGGAAGTCGACCTGACGACTTCGCCGAGCCCGGCATCCTGTTCCTCGACGCCATCGGGTCGCGACAACAACCTCAACTACTGCGAGACCATCGAGGCCACCAACCCCTGTGGCGAGCAGCCGTTGCCGCCCCATGGCTGCTGCGACCTGGGCCCCATCATCCTCACCCGCTTCGTGCGCAACGCCTTCGGTCAGGGCGGCGAGCCGACCTTCGACTTCGCCGCCGTTCGAGGACGTGGTGGCCATCCAGGTGCGCGCCCTGGACAACGTGCTGGACGTGACCTTCTGGCCGCTGGACAAGCAGCGCGCCGAAGCTGCCGCCAAGCGCCGCATCGGCGTGGGCTTCACCGGCCTGGGCAACACGCTGGCCATGCTGAAGCTGCGCTACGACCGCGCCGAGGGCCGCGCCATGGCCGCCCGCATTGCCGAGACCATGCGCAACGCCGCCTACCGTGCCTCGGTCGAGCTGGCCAAGGAAAAGGGCGCCTTCCCGCAGTTCGATGCCGACCGCTACCTGGGCAAGGGCAGCAAGAAAGGGTGAGGGCAGCTTCGCCTCGCGCCTGCCTGACGACATCAAGGCCGACATCCGCAAGTACGGCATCCGCAACAGCCACCTGCTGTCCATCGCGCCCCACCGGCACGCGTCAGCCTGGCCTTTGCCGACAACGCCAGCAACGGCATCGAGCCGCCGTTCTCCTGGACCTACACGCGCCGCAAGCGCGAGGCCGACGGCAGCCGCAGCGAGTACGTGGTCGAGGATCACGCCTGGCGGCTGTTCAAGTCGCAGGGCGGTGACGTGGACAACCTGCCCGACTACTTCGTCAACGCCCTGGCCATGACGGCCCAGGAGCACGTGGCGATGATGGAAGCCGTGCAGCCCTACGTCGATACTTCCATCTCCAAGACCGTCAACGTTCGGCCGACTACCCGTACGAAGACTTCAAGGACCTGTACCAGCAGGCCTGGAAGGCCCGCCTGAAAGCGGTCTGGCCACCTATCGGCCCAATCCCATCCTCGGGCGCCGTGCTGGAAGCCGAGCCTGCCAAGAAGGGAAGAGAAGCCTGCCGACAAGGCTGAGGCCGCCGCGCAGCAACACGAGCAGGGATCCGATGCGCAAGGTGATCGAGCGCCGTCCGCAGGGTGCGCTCAACGCCGTGGCCGAGAAGATCGAGTACTGGACGCACGAAGGCCAGCAGCGGCTCACCTCATCGTCTCCTTCCTGCCGGTCGAGGGCACCGATGGTCGTACCGTCGAGCGCGCCATCGAGTTCTTCATGCCCGTGGGCCAGAGCGGCGAATCGCAGCAGTGGATCACCGCCACCATGCGGATGCTCAGCCTGGCGGCCCGTGGCGGCTTTCCTTGATCGTGCGCCGTCCGACATGCGCAAGGTCACCTGGGACCGCGGCCCGGTGCGTCTGGGCACCTATGAGAAAGCTGACGGCACCCACGTCCCGCGCTGGCACGACAGTGAAGTCGCCGCCATCGCCTACGCCATCCAGAACCTCATCGCCAAGCGCCAGGGAGGCCGTGCAGGCCTCGCTGTTCGAGCCGGGCGAGCTGCCGTCAGGTCGAGCCGGCCGTGCAGGCTCTCGAATCCTCGGGCATCATGGCCGGGAAAAATGCAGCGAGTGCGGTGCCTATGCGATGATCCGGAAAGATGGCTGCGACTACTGCACCCAGTGTGGCATGCTCGGCAGCTGCGGTTGATCGGCCGCCCCGGTTGATCCACTTCCCGACAGGAGGCGCCCTTGGCCATCCAGCTGTACACCTTGCTGTTGCCCTGGTCGTGGCCCTGATGCCGGCTGCGACCCGAGCCGCTGCGGATGCGCCGGCACCGGCGCATGCCGACTGTGCTGCCCAGGCCCCCATCCGCCTGGGCGGGCTGGACTGGGAAAGCGGCCAGATCACCACGGCGCTGCTGGATCTGCTGCGCGCGAGGGGTCTGGGCTGCCGCACCGAGGTGGTGCCCGGCTCGGTGCCCAGCTCTGGAATCGGCCCTCATCCAGACGACATCCAGATCATTGCCGAACAATGGGTCGGACGCTCGCCCGGCATCGAGAAGCCGTGGCCGACAAGAAGGTCGCCATCCTGGGCGACACGCTCACCGGCAGTGCCGTGCAGGGCTGGTACGTGCCCCGTTACGTGCAGGAGCAGCACCCCGACCTGAAGTCGGTGGACGACCTGGCCCGCCATGCCCACCTGTTCCCCAACCCTGAACAGCCCGGCCAGGCCCGCTTCCTGAACTGCCCGGCCGGGCTGGGCCTGCGAGACCTTCAACACCCGCTTGCTGGCCAACACCGGGCTTTCCAAACGCTACGCCAACGTCCATCCCGGCACCGGTGCGGCGCTGGATGCCGAGATCGCCTCGGCCATCGCCCGCCGCGAGCCCTTGCTCTTCTATTACTGGCACCCCGCCGGCCTCATGGCCAAGTATGACCTGGTGCCCATCGCGTTCCCCGACTACGACGCCCGCTGCTGGCCCGAGCTGATGAACCCGGCTTCCCGTGATCGCTGCGTCTCGGGCTTTCCGGTGTCGGCTGGCCATGGCGATTTCGGGCCTCGCTGCAGAAGCAGTATCCGCAGGTGGTCGCGCTCATCCGGAAACTCCAGCTGTCGCCCGAGGTGCTCGACCGGCTCATTCTCGACATGACCGAGAACCGCCGTGACGGCCCCACTCAGGCGCGCCTCTTCCTGCAGCAGCGCCCCGAGCTGTGGGACACCCTGGCTGCCGGCCGGAGCCTGCTCAGCGTGTCGCCCGCCGGCTGGGCATCGACGTGACGCGCCTGCCGGGGCAGGAAGGGCGCCACGGAAGCAGCCTGAAACCCGGACAACGTGACGGCTTCGGTCCGGAAGCCTTCTTCCCCGCCTGGTCGGTGGCCGACTGGCTCAACGACAGCCTGGCCCGACTCGTTTCCCGCCATGGCGAGACCTTCCGCGCCTTCAGCCAGTCGCTGCTGCATGGCCTGCTGCTGCCGCTGGAGCGTGCGCTGGCGGCGGTGCCGCCCTGGCTGCTGCTGGCGCTGCTGGCAGGCCTGGCCTGGCACGCCACGGGCAGCCTCGGGTCAGCCGCCTTCAGTGCCGCCGGCTTCTACCTCATTGAGGGCGCTGGGCCTGTGGACGCCGCTCTTGCAGACCCTGGCGCTGCTGGTTGCGGCCTTCCTCTTCATCCTCGTGATCGGCTTCCCGCTGGGCATCCTGATGGCGCGCAGCCGCTGGCTGCATCGGTGGCTCTCGCCCGTGCTGGACATCATCCAGACCATGCCCAGCTTCGTCTATCTCATTCCGGTGCTGATGCTCTTCGGCATCGGCCGCATTCCGGCGCTGTTTGCCACCGTGGTCTACGCCACGGCTCCGCTGGTGCGTCTCACCGCCCTGGGCATCCGCGAGGTTGATGCCCGGATGATCGAATCCGCCGAATCCTTCGGCTGCACCCGCACCCAGCTCCTGTTCTGGGTGTTGCTGCCGCAGGCGCGGCCCGCCATCCTGGCTGGCATCAACCAGGCCGTCGATGATGTCGCTGGGCATGGTCGTGGTGGCCTCGATGATCGGCGCGCGCGGCCTGGGCGAGAACGTGCTGCAGGCCATCCAGACGCTGGACATCGGCCGGGGCGTGCAGGCCGGTGCCGCCATCGTCATCCTGGCCATCGTCATCGATCGCATCACCCAGGCCTACGGACGGAGGGGGAACAGATGACCCGCATCGTGTTCGAGGATGTCAGCAAGATCTACGGTGACCGGCCCCGCCAGGTACAGGACGCCATGGCCCTGCTGCGCCAGAACGTGCCCAGCGACGAGATCTTTGCGCGTACCGGCTGCCGTGTCGGGACTGCGTCACATCAGCCTGGAGATTCCCCTCAGGCGGCATCTTCTGCGTCATCGGCCTGTCCGGCTCGGGCAAATCCACGCTGGTGCGCCACATCAACCGGCTCATCGAGCCCTCCTGCAGGCCGCATCCAGGCCTGCGACACCGATGTCACCGCACTGGATGCACGGGGCCTGCGCGAGTTCCGTCGTTCCCGGGTCAGCATGGTGTTCCAGCACTTTCGGACTGCTGCCGCATCTGACGGTGATGCAGAACACCTGCTTCGGCCTGCGCGTGCGCGGGCCTGTCAGCCAAAGAGCAGCGCGAGCGTGCTCACCACTGGCTGCGGGAGATGGAACTGGCCGACATGGCCGACAGCTATCCGGAGCAGCTCTCGGGCGGCATGCGCCAGCGCGTGGGGCTGGCGCGGGCGCTGACGGCCTGATACCGACATCATCCTGATGGACGAAGCCTTCTCGGCCCTTGATCCGCTCATCTCGCATCCGGTTGCAGGACACCGTGCTGGCCCTGCAGCAGCGGCTGGGCAAGACCATCGTCTTCATCACCCACGACATCGACGAGGCGCTGAAGATGGGCAGCCGCCTGGCCATCCTCAACGCCGGCGAGCTGGTGCAGGTCGGCACCCTGCAGGAACTGCTCGACCATCCGGCCAACGACTACGTGGCCGAGTTCATGCGCACGGGCCGTCACCCCGACAGTGCCCTGCTGAAGGGAACGGCTGAAAGGGGCCGCTGAGGGGCACCGGCTGAGGTGGGGGCCGGGGCCCCGTTGAAGGGACCCGCTGATGCGCCCTCGGCGCCTTTATCCGCCGGAGGGGCCAGGGCAGGAAGCTCAGCCGCCCGACAGTTCGACCGAACGCTGTCCGGCCTTGGCCGCCGCCACATCCACCAGCCGGCGCAGTGACTGGCCCTGCTCGAACTCCTCGATGGCCGCATGCGTGGTGCCGTTGGGCGACGTGACCGCCTGACGCAGCGCCACGAAATCGGCGTCGTACTGCGTCTGCAGCGTGGCTGCTCCAGCGCCGTCTGTGCCGCCAGCTGCTTGGCCAGCTCGCGCGGGCAGGGCCCAGAGTTCACGCCGGCGTCGGCCAGCGCCTCGGAAAACAGGTGGTAGTAGGCCGGGCCACTGCCGCTGATGGCCGTGACGGCATGCAGCTGGGCCTCGTCATCCACCCAGAACAGAACGGCCCACGGCATCGAAGAGCCGCGAGATCGTCTGGCGCAGAGCCGGCGATACATCCTCGTCGGCATACAGCCCCACGCAGCCCTGGCGCACCATCACGGCCGTGTTGGGCATGCTGCGCACCACGGGGACGTTCCAGCGGCAGCGAAGCGCGCAGCGTCTGAAGCGGCACACCGGCCATCACCGAGATGATCGTGGCGTTCTGCAGCTGGCTGGCCGGCAGCGCACTCAGCGCCTCGCGCGCCATCACCGGCTTCACGGCCATCACCACCAGGTCATAGGGGTGTCCGGCAGGTCGGCGGCCTGACGGTACAGGCGGGCCTGCACATCCTGGGCTCGGATCGGATCCACCGCATCAATGCCGTCCACCAGCCCGGCACCCAGCCAAGCCTCGCCCAGGCTGCGCCCATGCGACCATATCCCAGAAAGAGAGCGTTCAGACCCATGCTTTACTCCTTGTCGTCGTGCGCAGTCGGGGTCGACCGAGTCGCGCGACAGACCTGGCGCCCTGTCGCAGAGGCTACATGTTAATGGTTTTTCCTGAGGACAATCTGCAACACCCCATGGCCTCATGCCCATTCCGCATGCTCATCATCATGCAGCCCGCATATTTCGGCGCCTTCGCGTTCGGCACATCTCTCCTGGCAACCCCTCATCCGGAACACCGCGGCATGATCACTGGCAACACGCGCCTGCTCGCCCACATCGGCTATCCCACCCAGACCTTTCGGTCCCCGATGATCTACAACCCCTGGTTTGCCCACGTGGGTGAGGACGTGGTGGTCGTGCCCTTCGCCTCGCAGCCCAGACAGTTACCCGGCCTTGCTGCGAGCGCTCTTTTGGCACGGGCAACGTCGTGGGGCGCTCATCACCATGCCGCACAAGAGCACCACGCCGGCGCTGCTCGATCGCGTCTCGGTCGCCGCCCGCATCGCCGGCGCCTGCAATGCCGTGCGACGCGCGCCGGACGGCAGCCTGGAAGGCGACATGTTCGATGGTGAGGGGCTTCGTGCTCGGCATGCAGCGCAACGGCGTGAGCGCCCGGGCTGCTCGGCGCTGGTGGTGGGCAGTGGCGGCGTGGGCTCGGCCATTGCCGCGTCGCTGGCTGGCGCCGGGGTGGCGCGACTGGCGCTTTTCGATGTCCGGGGAACCCGTCATGCAGGCGCTGGCCGGACGGCTGCGGCAGCATTACCCGGCGCTGGAGGTCGTCACCGGCAGCTGCCGACCCGGCCGGCTTCGATATCGTGGTCAACGCCACGCCGCTGGGCATGAAGGCAGGCGACCCCCTGCCCATCGATGTCGAGCGCATCCCGCCGCATGCCTATGTGGGAAGTGGTGCTCAGCGCCGAAGTCACCCCCTTTCTGGCCGCTGCGCGCGTGGCTGCCAGGGGCAGGGGCGGACTGGACATGCTCTACGAGCAGATTCCCGCGTATCTGGCGTACTTCGGTCTGCCGGTGGCCACGCCCGGGCAACTGCGTGCACTGGCCAACCCGATGGCCTGAGGCTCTTCCCGAGCCCGGTGTTCCCTCGTCAGGGTACTGCGCTTACCCGGGCATGGCAGGGGTGTCGCAAGGCGGGAATGGTCGCGTCCCGTACCATCGACCATTCCGTCGTGCTTTTGTCCCGTCGTCATCGTGGAAATGCGGGATCCGATGCAGCATTCCACGCCATCCACCGCATCGAGACATCCGCACGGCGGATGCCGTCCCGCTGACGGCGGGGCAAGCGCCCGGTGCTCCCACGCTGGATGTGCGCGCGTTGCTGGATGGGCGGGGCGTCAGCCGCTACCAGCAGTGGATCATCGCACTGTGCTTCCTGGTCGTGGTCATGGACGGCTTCGATGTCGTCATCATGGGCTTCGTGGGGCCGGCGCTGAAGGCCGCCTGGCACTGGAGCAACGACGACCTTGCGCCGGTGCTGAGTGCCGCGCTGGCCGGCCTCACCCTCGGCGCCATGGTGGCCGGCCCGCTGGGTGATCTCTTCGGCAGGCGTCGCGTCCTGTGCGTCGGCGTGATGATGTTCGGCCTCTTCACGCTGCTGGTGGCCACCGCCACGGACCAGTGGCATTTCATTGCCTACCGTTTCATTGCCGGGCTGGCCATGGGCGGCATCATGCCCATGGCGGCCACGCTGGCCACCGAATATGCGCCGCGTGCCCGGCGCTCGCTGCTGGTCACCATCGTCTTTGCAGGCTTCACCGTCGGTGCAGCGGGCGGCGGCTTCCTGGCCGCCTGGCTGGTGCCGCATTGGGGCTGGCCGAGTGTCTTTGTCTTCGGCGGCGTGGTGCCCATGGTGCTTTCTCTGGTCATGGCGGCGCTGATGCCCGAATCGCTCACCTACCTCGTGCATCGCCAGGGCAGTCAGGCTCGCATCCGCCGGATCGTCGAGCGCTGTGCCCCGGGCAGCACCTCGGCGGACACCGTCTTCGTGCTGCCGGCGCAGCCCCGGGTGGAAAGCCACGAGCGCCCCGTGCAGATCGTGTTCAACCGCCACTACCGTGCCGGCAGCCTCATGCTGTGGAGCATCTATTTCCTGCACCTGTTCCTGGTCTACCTGCTGGGCAGCTGGCTGCCCACCATGCTGAAGGACGCCGGCATGGATCTGCAGCAGGCCGCCATCGTCAGCGCCATGTTCCAGCTGGGCGGACCGCTGGGCTCCATCATGCTGGGTTGGCTGATGGACCGCCATGAGGCGCACCACGTGCTGGCTGGCGCCTACCTGCTGGGAGGCGCTGCTCTGGTGCTGCTCGGCTACGTCGGTGGCCACTATGCACTGATGTGTGCCGTCGCTTTCGTCATCGGTGCCGGGCTCAATGGGGGCGGTACCGGCATGAACGCCCTGTCCAGCCATTTCTTCCCGCTGCCTGCGCGTGCCACCGGCAACGGCTGGATGCACGGTCTCGGCCGCATCGGCGCCGTCATCTCGGCCTTTGCCGGTGCCTGGATGCTGAACGCCGGCTGGAGCCTGGCTGCCGTCACCGCTGCCCTGGCCGTGCCGGCCGTGCTCATCGCCGTCCTGCTGGCCATGAAGTACCTGCATTACCGGGGACACGAGCGCCCGGCAAAAATGAGCGTCACGCAGAAGCTCGCTCATGAGCAAGGCGCCCGTGCCTGCGCGGTCGTCGCAGGTCAGCATCCTGCGGCGGTCTGCCTGGCTGTCTCCGGTGAACATCCCTTTGCGCGATCAGTGGGACGCCTGAGCCGGGTCACGATCTCGGCAAAGCGCTTCTTCGCTCGCGCCGGCACCGCATCGGGCACCTGCATCCGGGACGGATCGGCATCGCCCACCTGAATCAGCATCACCATGCCCATGGCATAGTGCGGCAGGCATTTCACGCCGTACAGCCCGGATTCGGTGAACGTCACCTCGATCTCCTCGTTGATCTTGCCCTTGAAGGGCTGGGCGCCCGCCGGCAGCATCCCGTCGATGGAGGCGGCATTGTGGCCGTTGGTCGTGGCCAGGAACTTCACCGTGTCCCCGGGCTTCACCTTCAGGAATTCCGGTTCGTACACCATCGGGCCGGTGCTGTTTCCCGGTTCAGCATCTTCACCTGGAAAGTTTCGGCCTGCGCTGGCAGCGCAGCCAGCAGCAAGGTGGCAGACAGGGGCCAGCCCGCCCAGACGGGAAAAGAGGAATGAAGTCGACATCATGATGGATGGACCTGCGCCAGGCAGGTGGGTGAACAGGTTACTCGGAAATGCCGCCCTGAGCCAGTGCACCGAAGCGCAGAATCCGCGCCCGTCTGCCGGGATCGAACAGCTCGGTGGCGCGCACCTGAAAGATCTCCTTCAGCAGCGGGGCCTGCAGGATGGTTGCCGGCTTGCCGAGGGCATGCAGCCGGCCCTGGTACATCACCGCCAGTCGGTCACAGCGCATCGCCTGATTCAGGTCGTGAATGGCCATCACCTTGGTGATCGGCAGCGCCAGCACCAGGTCCATCAGCGCCAGTTGCTGGTGGATGTCCAGGTGATTGGTGGGCTCATCCATCAGCAGGATCTGCGGCTGCTGGGCCAGCGCCCGTGCAATGTGGATGCGCTGGCGTTCACCACCGGAAAGCTGCCCCACAGGCGCTGCTGCCGGTCGTGCATGCCCACGCAGCGCAGTGCCTCGGACACGATCTCGTCATCGCGCGTCGACCAGCTCTGCAGCGCCGACAGCCACGGCGTGCGGCCCAGCTCCACGGCATCCCGTGCGGTGATCGCATCCAGCGTGTCGGCCGTCTGCGCCACCATGGCCAGGGTGCTGGGCCACCTGCCGACGTCCCATGGCGCGCAGGCTGTGGCCGTGCAGGGTGGACGGTGCCCTGCGTGGGGCGCATGAATGCCCGCCAGAATGCGCAGCACGCTGGACTTTCCCCGACCCGTTCGGGCCGATCAGCCCCAGCAGCTCGCCCGGCTTCACGGCCAGCGACACGCCCGACAGCACCGTGTGCCGTCCCGCGTGCCAGCTCACGCCGTTCATTTCCAGGGCGGGTACCTCGCGCACCTCGGCAAATTCCTGTTGCGTCGTGATCATTCCTGCCTCCGGCGCTTCATGGCTGTTGTCTGCGTCCCAGCAGGATGATCGCGAACACTGGCGCGCCCACCAGTGCCGTCACCACGCCGATGGGCAGTACCTGGCCCTTCAGCAGGGATGCGCGAGCAGACATCCGCCAGCATCAGGAAGAGGGCACCGATCAGCGCGCTGGCCGGCAGCAGCCGGTGGTGGCGAACGCCCACCAGCAATCGTGCCACGTGCGGAATCACCAGCCCACGAAGCCGATGGCGCCCACCACCGACACCATCACCGCCGTCACCAGCGCAGCCGTCAGCAGCAGCACCGCCTGCACCCGGCGCACGCCGATGCCCAGTGCCGCCGCCGCCTCGGCCCCGAAGGTGAAGGCATCCAGCGCCCGGGCATGCAGCAGGCAGACCACCAGCCCCAGCGCCGCCACCACGGTCGTGATGGGCACGTCCGGCCAGCGCACGCCGCTCAGGCTGCCCAGCAGCCAGAACATGATGCCGCGCGCCTGTTCGGCACTGCCCGACTTGGTGATGATCAGTGAAGTGAGCGCATTGAAGAGTTGCGACCCCGCAATGCCCGCCAGAATGATCTGCCCGCTGTTGCGCAGTCCGCCGCCACCGGCTGCCTGGGCCAGCAGCGCCACCAGCGCAAAGGCCGTCACGGCACCGGCAAAGGCGCCGACCGTCATCGACACCACGCCGCCGCCCACACCGGCCACTGCCACCAGCACGGCACCGGTGGAAGCGCCGGCCGAGATGCCCAACAGGTAGGGGTCGGCCAGCGTATTGCGCAGCAGCGTCTGCAGCACCACGCCGGACACCGCCAGCCCCGCGCCGCAGCAGGCGGCCACGATGGCGCGGGTCAGCCGATAGTTCCAGACAATGCCGTCATCGATGGGATCGACGTCGATGCCGGCACCCAGCAGGTGGTTGGCCAGCACGTCACCGATGGTGGTGCCGGCCGGCATGCGGATCTCGCCGGCCCACATGCACAGCAGCATCACCGGCAGCAACAGCGCCAGTGCGACAGAGCCAGCAGCAGACGGCGCAGCCATCCTCGCGCGTCAGGGCAGGGGGCATGCTCACCTCAGTGCGCCGCGCCGGCCTTCACCACGGCATCGGCAATCGCCTCCATGCCGTCGGCAATGCGGATCGAGGCCTGCAGCGCGTCGGCATCGACAATCGCGATGCGGCCGTTCTTCACGGCGTCCATGTGCTTCGTCACCGGATCACTCTTCAGGAATTCCAGCTTCTTCTCGTAGTCATCCGCCGGGAAGCGCCGACGGTCCATGCGCGCAATCACCAGAATGGTGGGGTTGGCCTTGGCAATGGTCTCCCCAGCCCACCGTCGGCCATTCCTCGGCCGAGGTCACCACGTTGCGCAGACCCAGCTCTTTCAGCATGTAGCCAGCCACGCCCTGCTGACCCGCCATGTACGGGATCCACGTCCATGTCGGCGCTGGAGAACCACACGGCGGCCGACAGATCGCTGATGCCCGAATCCTTCACCTTCTGCACGGCCACGGCTCTGGCGTGCCTTCAGATCATCCACCAGGGCCTGGCCGTTCGCCTCAACATCGAAGATCTCGGCCAGTTGCGAAATGCTCTTGTACAGCGCCGCGATGTCGCATGGGGCTTCATGCGCGTGCCGTCGGCGCCCACCAGATTGTCCTTGCCCTCGCAGTCCGACGGCATCAGGTAGGTGGGAATCTTCAGGTCATGAAACTGCTCGCGCGTGGCCACCACGCCTTCCTTGCCGATCTGCCACTCGAACTGCGACACCACCAGCCCCGGGCGCTTCTCCACGACGGCCTCGAAGCTGGGGTCGTTGTCGGCCAGGCGCGGCACCTTGGCATTGATGTCCTTGAACTTCGGCAGGATCGGGTTGAACCACAACGATGTGCCCGCCACCTTGCTGCCCAGGCCCAGCGCGTACAGCATCTCGGTACCGGCCTGGCCACGGTGATGACCGAGCCCGGTGCCTTGGAAAAATTCAGCGTGTAGCCGCAGTTGTCCACCTTCAGCGGATAGTGGGTGGCGTGTGCGCCCAGGGAAAGACTGCCCAGCCCCAGGGCCAGCAAGGCGGCTGCAATGTGATGACGGGTCGACATGGTTCTCGCTCCTTCGATGTCGTGACGGTTGCGGCCGTCGAAGGAAGAGCGGTGCGAGAACCTCTGTGCGTGTCTGCCGATGGGCCGGCTGTCGTGATGACCACCATGCGCCGCGCAAGCGTGTCCGGCATTCCGCTGCCTCTGAAGCATCAGGGCGGTGCGCCCGCCGGGCATCGCGGACAGGAAGCCCCGAACGCATGACCGGGGAAATCCCGTGGCACGGTGCCAGGAAGGCATGGAGCCGGGGAAAGCTCCGGAACGCCGACTGCAAGAAGAATCGCTCACTGCTCCGGACACCCCGCCGGCCATGAACAACAGCTTGCCTTGGCAGGTCTCCTGACTGGCACTTCATCGCCGGTCCTCGCCTTCCCGGACCCGAAGCGGGGTCCAGTGGTCCTGAGAGGACAGGGCTCCATGCCTACAGTTGCGGGGGCAGTTCCATTTCGTGCCGCGCCGGGCATCAATGTCCGGATGTCGGCTGGATTCCCTATGTGGCCGGGGTGCAGTGGATGGCAGACGACAGCACCCGGGCAACTTCCGTGGGATCTGTCTCGAAGCCTTGCCAACGGCGTGTCGTGACGCCGAAAGACGCGTGATGCAGACCCCGGGAACGTCTGGAATTTGCAGACTTTCCCTGCGGAACCAAAGCATCTGCAGTCTACGCAAGCACCTTGCCGCCGTCAAATGATGGTCTGTGCTGACAGGGTCCGGAAAGACATGTCGGCTTCGAGAATCGCTACCATAGCGTGTTTCAGTCCATCCAGCAGGCGAACGTGCCGGGCACTGGCTCGGCAGTCGGGGGCCGATGTCCGCCTCCCGCCCTGACAGCGCCCGATTCCGCCGAATCCTCCTGGGCCTCCGGACACGACGCCAGAAGATCCTCAACATGTCCGATTCCAAGACCTTGCCGACAGAACGGCCGCAGCCCGTTTCCGACAGCCAGCCGGTGGATGCCGTCCGCTGGCGCGTCTTCCTGATGTGTTTCCTGGTGGTTCTGTTCGATGGCTTCGACACGGCCGCCATCGGCTACATCGCCCCCTCGCTGATGCAGGACTGGGGCGTGGCCAAGCCGGCCCTGGCCCCCGTGCTCAGTGCGGCACTGTTCGGCCTGGCTGCCGGTGCCCTGATGGCGGGGCCGCTGGCCGATCGCTGGGGGCGGCGCCTCGCGCTCATCGGTTCGGTGGCGGTGTTCGGCGCCGCCTGCCTGGCCTCGGCGCTTCTCGCCGGATCTGACCACGCTCACGGCACTGCGCTTCATCACCGGCGTGGGACTGGGGGGCGGCCATGCCCAATGCCGTCACGCTGGTCAGTGAATCCAGCCCCCCGGCACGGCGCGCCTTCATCACCAACGCCATGTTCTGCGGCTTTCCCCTGGGGGCGGCGCTGGGCGGCTTTCTGGCCAGGCTGGATGATTCCGGCACTGGGCTGGCGCAGCGTGCTGCAGCTGGGCGGTGTCGCGCCGCTGGTTCTGCTGCCGGCCCTGGCCATCTGGCTGCCCGAATCACTGCGCTACCTGCAGACCCGCCAGAATGAGGTCTGATCGTGCCCAGGCGCAGGCGCCCCGCAGCAGTGCCTTGGTGCTCTCGCGCCCGTTCCGGCTGGGCTCGCTGATGCTGTGGCTGGCCTACTTCATGGGGCTGGTGGTCTTCTATGCCCTCATCAACTGGATGCCGGTGCTGTTCACGAAAGCGGCATGGATCGCGCACCGCATCGCTGATCACGGCGCTGTTCCCGCTGGGCGGCGTGGGCGCCATGTGCCCTGGGCTGGCTGATGGACCGCTTCGACGGCAGCAGCGTGCTGGCGCTGGGCTACGGCGCCACGGCGCTGTCCGTCTGGGCCATCGGCCAGGCCATCGGTAGCCATGGCGTTCTGATGGCCGTGGTCTTCGTGGCCGGCCTGGTGATGAACGCCGCCCAGGCCTCGATGCCGGCGCTGGCTGCAGGCTTCTATCCCACCGAAGGCCGCGCCACCGGCGTGGCCTGGATGCTGGGCATTGGCCGCTTTGGCGGCATTGCCGGCTCCTTCCTGGTGGCTGACCTCACGGCCCGCCAGATGAGCCTGCCCGACATCTTCGGTGTCGTCGCCATCGCCGCACTCATCGCCATGGTGGCGCTGGGCATCCTGCGGCTGGCCTGTCGGGGGGCGGTAACGGGGGCGGTGACGGGGGTCTGGTCCGGACAGGGGAGGACGCACGCTGGAACACGCACCGCCGGCGCCGCCCTCGATCCCGCCGAGGGCAGGCGCGGGCATCAGGGGCCAGATGCTCAGGCGCCCAGCGTGGCTCCGCCGTCGATCACGATCTGCTGCATGGTGATGTGGCCCGGCCTGATCTGAAGCCAGGAACAGCACGGCGTCGGCGATATCGTCCGGTCGGCCGATCTTGCCCAGCGGAATGCCCAGCTTGTATTGCTCCGGCAGCCCTTCCACCAGGCGGCGCTGCCCGGCCGGGTCACCCAGCATGCCGGCCAGCATCGGCGTGTCGGTCGAGCCGGTCGACACGATGTTGCAGCGCACGCCAAAGGCGCCAGTTCCAGCGCCACCGTCTGGCTCATCGCCGCCATGGCTGCCTTGGATGTGCAGTAGGCCAGCATGCCGATGCGCGGCACCACCGCCGCATTGGAAGCGATGTTGACGATGGCGCCCCGGCGCTGTGTCTTGAATACCGGTGCCCATTGCTGGATGAGATGAAAGGGGCCCGTCACGTTCACGTCCAGACAGGCATTCAGTCCTCGGCCGTCAGCGTGTCCAGCCCGCCGATGCGCAGCACGCCTGCGGCATTCACCAGCACGTCCAGCGTCTGCCAGCGTGCCTTCAGCTGATCGCACACCTGCACGATGGCCTTGGTGTCCGTCACGTCCAGCTGGATCTGCTCGAAGGCGGGCGCATGGCCCTGTGCCGTCGCCTGCGGCCGCCGCGGGCTGCCGGTCCAGTCCGATGACTTCTGCACCCGCCTGCACGAAACGCTGTGCGATGCGCTGACCAATGCCCTGTGCCGTGCCGGTAACGAGAACCCGTTTTCCCACGAACCGGTTGTCGTCCAAAATCCTGTCCTGTTTTCTGAATGTCGCTCATGGCTGAATGTCCTTGATTTCCTGGCAGCTCGTCACGACCCCGCAGCGGGTAGCCACGTATTTCAGGGCCATGCGGTGTTCCTCTTCCGAGAAGTCCGCCACGGCATCCCCCACCATGAAGGGCTGGATGTCCTTCATGAAGGCTTCCACGGCCGTGATCATGCAGCCGATGTGCGCATGGACACCGACGATGATCAGCTGGTCGCGCTTCAGCGCCTTCATCCGCGTATCCAGGTCGCTGCGCTGGAAAGGCGCTGTAGCGCCACTTCGTCAGCACCACGTCCCCGTCGGCGGGCGCAATTTCTGCTACCACGGCCTGCTGGGCAGGATCGGCCTTGGTCAGGCCCGGGCCCCACATGTCGTTGAGCAGCGCACGGTCGGATGCTGGCTGATCGTGCGGCTGTGCCGTGTAGAAAACAGGAACGCCATGTGCAGCGGCCCAGCGTTTCAGTGCGGCAATGTTGCCGATCAGTGTCTGCAGCAGCCCGGAGTCGGTTTCATAGAAGCGAAGGAAATAGCGCTGCATGTCGTGGATGAGCAGCGCTGCGCGCGAGGGATCCAGCTTCCAGGCCACCTTGTTGGCCGGAAAGCTGTCGAGGCGCAGGCATGGGGTAGCTGCGGATGGAAGGGAATGGCCATGATGAAATGCCGATGAAACGCAGAAAAAGGGGATGTTGAAAGGGGCTGACCGGGAATGAGAGCATGGAATGGGATGGGACAGCGCCAGCCAAAAGCTGGCAGAGCCATCCCCGGGCTTGCCGTCAGGCTGCGGTCGGGATGGGGGCGGCCTGTTCTTCACCCAGCCCGCAGGCACGCAACATGGTGCCCTGCTTGGTCTGGACCTCGTTCCATTCGGACTGCGGATCGGACGCATCAACGATGCCGGCACCGGCATAGATCTGCAGCCACTTGTCATGCAGCACGCCGCAGCGGATCGTCACCACCCATTCACCGTTGCCTTGCGCGTCCATCCAGCCCACGATGCCGGTGAACAGTCCACGGTCATAGGGTTCGATGCGCCGGATCAGCGCATGTGCGGCATCACGCGGTGTGCCGCAGACGGCGAGGGTGGGGTGGATGCAGCAGGCCAGCTGCAGCGCATTGGTCTGCGGATCCTGCAGCTCACCACGAATGCGGGTGGAAAGATGCCACAGGGCCGCCGTGTTGATGAGGGAGGGGCGGGCGGGCACGTCCAGTGCTGTACACAGCGGCGCCAGCCGAGCCTGGATGTCTGCGGTCACGAACTGGTGCTCGTGATGGTCCTTGCCTGAGGCCGAGAGCCGTTCGGCCGTCGCCTGGTCTTCGGCGGGGTCGGCCTGGCGACGGGCGGAGCCCGCCAGCGGGTTGGACTGGACCGTGGTACCGCGCTTCTCGATCAGCAGCTCGGGGACTGACACCCACCAGGTGGATGTTGCCGGGCAGCGGGACCTGAAACAGATAACCCGACGGATTGAGCCGGCGCAGATTGTTGCGCAGCGCCGCCACAGGCACCGACCCGGTGAAGTGAAGCCGACTGGTGATGGAAAGCACCACCTGTGGATGCCTTCGGCGGGAAGGCCGCAATGGCGTTGGCTACCCCCTGCTGAAAGCCGTGCTGATCCGGCACGGTATCCATGGAACGCAGGGCGGGCATGGGCATGGCCTGCGCATGGGCGGATGGGTCGGCCTCTTGCCAGGGCCGCGGTTTCCGGCACGTACAGCCGACTGGGCTGGTTCACGTCGAAGGGAATGGCCCCCGACAATGACCGGGTTTTCCATCCCTGCCTTCCGGGCACGATCGAAGGCGGCCGCACCTGCTGCTGAAGCGGGCTGTCGGTTGCCTCGCCATGGACGGCCGGCACCGAGATGGTCTCGCGGACGCCGTGGGCGTGCAGCTCGCGGCCGCCGCTGGAAAAGATGAACTCCGCACGGACCGGCATGGCCTGCGTGCTCGACGTCGAGGTAGTCATGGAATGAAGGATGACTTGATAGTGGGAATTGTTTGCTATTCTTGAATAATAGCTTGAAAAGGCCACATCCGCGAGGGCTGTTCAAAGAGTCCAGGGAGCCCGGGGCGCGGCCGCCCATGCCAGACGGAGGAGGAATACGAGATGCCGAATACCCAGCGCAGACAGTCCTTGTCGGAGGGGAAGCAGCAAAGGGAAGGCTGGGCCTCACGCAGGAGGAGGGCTCCGGGCAGACTGACGGCCACCGCTCTGGCCCTTGCAGCCGTTCTTCCCGCCCCGGCAGCATTCGCACAGGCCCAGGGCCTGCGGGCCGAGTGCCGGCGAAGTCACCACCTTGGGCAGCGTGGTCGTCACCGGCGAGAAGGTGCGCCGCACGGTGAAGGAAACCGCCAGTTCGGTGGCTGTCATCAGCAACCGTCACCTGCAGGAACAGCCCGAGGGCGGCTGCGGTGCGGGATGTGACGCGCAACATCCCCAACGTGCTGTATACCGGGCCTGGCAGTGCGCCCGTCATCCGGGGGCGTCGATGGTCAGGGGGCCAGTTCCGGCGCAGGCGCCTTCTATGGAGGTACGGTGCCACGGGCTCGTGTCAATGTCGACGGCCACAACCTGAACTTCTGGGAAACCGCCTTTGGCACCACGTCCATCTGGGATGTGGATTCTGTCGAGGTCTATCGCGGTCCGCAGACGGCGGCGCTGGGGGCCAACAGCATTGCCGGTTCGGTCATTGTCAACACCAAGGATCCCACCTTCAAGCCGGAAGGTGCGGCGCAGCTGCAGCTGGGCAGTCGCAAGGCCCGGCGTGCCTCGGTGATGCTGTCGCGGCCGCTGGTGGACGAGGAACTGGCTGCACGCATTGCGCTGGACTACAGCAGCCGCGACACCTACATCAATTACGTCAATCCTACCTATTCCAAGGGGAATACCGATACCAACCCCGAGAACATCAACGGCCGCATCAAGTTGCTGTGGACGCCCGGGGCGCTGCCGGGCCTGGAATCGAAACTGACGCTTTCCTATCTGCGCGGCAACCTGCCCACGTCCGAGGCGGCCAATGATCCTCATGACCGGTTGAACAATGCCACGCTGACCATGCCCACTTTCAGCACCCATGGGTGGACAGGGGTGCATGATCTGGCCTATGACCTGGGCAGCGGGCGTTCGGCTGGACAACCAGTTGCAGTACAGCCGCAGCAACACCGAACGGGTATCCGTGCCGATGAGCAACGGCGGTGCTCACATGGATTCGCGTGATTTCTCGGAGGGTTGCGTGCCAGCTTCAAGGCGCCCGACAACAGCCTCAGTGGCATGGCGGGCGTCTACTACAACAACGTGGATGCCGATGACCTGCTGTATCTGCGAGGCACGTCGTCCTTCCACGACAAGAAGGACAGTCTGGGGTGTGTTCACCGAGATGAGCTGGCGCCTTGCACCGCAATGGTCGTTGACCGGCGGCCTGCGCTATCAGCACGACAGCGTCAAGCGCAACGGGACCTCCAGCGCTGCGCGCATGCCATTGGCCTTCGACGAGACCTATCACAAGCTGCTGCCCAAGGTCTCGCTGGCCTATGACGTGTCACCTGACTGGACCGTGGGTGCGCTGGTGAGTCGTGGCTACAACCCTGGTGGAGCGGGGTTGCGAATGACGAACGGCTCGTTCTACAAGTTCAACCCGGAAACGATGTGGAACTACGAGCTCTTCACCCGCATCGACACGCTGGGCGACCGGCTGGTGGTGAACGCCAACCTGTTCTGGGATGACCGCAAGGATTCGCAGGTCAATGTGCCCGACTACGTGAACGGCAGGCTGATGGGCAACGTGGTGCGCAATGCCGATGAATCGCGCTCCTATGGTCTGGAGGTGTCGGCGGACTACAAGGCGCTGGACGGTCTTGATATCCGTGCCAGTGCCGGCCTGCTGCGCACGAAGATTCACCGCTTCTCCGATCCGGATGGCGTGTCCTTCGAGGGCAATGAGTTTGGCCGTTCACCGCGGTACATGGCGGGTCTGGACGTGAACTGGAACATCACCGACCAGCTGGCACTGAATGCCAATGTTCACCGCACCGACGGCTACCACTCCAGCGACAACAACCTGCCAGGCTACGATGTGCAGGCCTACACCGTGGCCAATGCGCGTCTCTCGTACCAGATGGACCGGACGTGGCAGTTCTACGCCTATGTGGACAACCTGTTCGACACCCGCAAGCCCACCTGGAAATTCGATGACCGCAGTGCCGGTGGCATTGTCATCGTGTCCGACGTGCTGGAGCCTCGGATGTATGGAGTGGGGGTGAAGGTGACGTTCTGAAAGTCTGGCACGCACCGACCTGGAATGGTCTGGATGGCGTGAGGCCCGTATAGGAATGCTGATTCGCCTGGCTGGCCACCTTGCGTGGCCAGCCCTCTAATGGCAGGATGGTTCCCGCCGGTTGACCGCCGCCGGTTCCGTGAGAGCAGCGTGCTCACCCCCGGGCCCAGGCCCCCATGGTCGCCAGCCCCAGCATCGTCATGGCCAGCGAGCCGATGACGTGGATGCCGACGGCGCCCACGGCCCAGGCCAGGCGCCCGTCCTGCAGGTGAGCGGTGACCTCGGCCGAGAAGGTGGAGAAGGTGGTGAGTCCGCCCAGGAAGCCGGTGATGATCAGCAGCTTCCATTCCGGGGGCCAGGCCCACGTGCTGGCCAAAGAAAGCCCAGCGCCACGCCGATGAGATAGCCACCCAGCAGGTTGGCGACCAGCGTGCCGGGCGGGATGGCGGGAAACAGGGCGTTGAGTCCCCTGGCCCAGCAGCCAGCGCAGGCAGGCGCCGGCGCTGGCTCCGGCCGAGATGGCAAGCAGTTGCTTGATCATCCCGCCATTTTACAGGTCCACCTTCACGCCCAGCTTGATGACGCGGGGTGAACCGGCGGCCAGGCGGTTGCCGCCACCGGCCCAGTACCGCTTGTCGGCCAGATTGTCGACGTTGAGCTGCCAGGTGGTCTGCTTGCCGAACAGGTGGTGCTGGTACTGGACGCCAGCGCTGTGAGAGCGTGACACCACCCAGCCAGGCCTGGTTCAGGTCGTTGACCGGCCGACGGCCCGTGTAATAGGCGCCGCCGTTGACGGACAGACCAGGGGCAAAGTCATCCAGCGCATACGACAGGAACAGGCTGCCGGTGTACCTGGCGGCGTTCTCGAGGGCGCTTGCCGTTGTGGGTGTCGTTGATCTTGCGGAACTTCGGATCCAGCCACGGTGCCGACGACTGCCAGGACAGCTGACGGGTGAGCGTGCCCTGGGCCGACAGTTCCAGACCGCGGTAGCGCTGTTCGCCATCGGCCGTGTAGACGTTGTTGGCGTTGGTGTAGTAGCCGGGGCGGTTGATGTCGAAGATGGCGGCCGACAGCAGCGTGCCGTTGGGGATCTGCCAGCGGGCGCCGATCTCGTACTGGTCGCTCACGCCCGGGCGCAGCCGTTCGTTCTGGTTGGCCGTGCCGGCCGGTGCGGCTTCGCCTTCTTCCAGGGCCTTGCCATACGAGCCGTAGAAGGACAGGGGTGTCATCGGGCTTGTAGACCACCGAGGCCATGGGCGTGGTCTTGGTGGCGTCGTAGTGGTTGGTGCCCTGGTCGCTCTTGTACTTGCTGTGGCGCAGGCCGCCGATGACCTGCCACTGCGGGTTCAGGTCCACGCGGTCGATGGCGTAAACCCCCAGGTCGGAGGTTTCCAGCAGCGGCGAGGGTGGGATTGGCCGGCCGGGTACCAAGCGTGTAGTTGGTGATGGCCACCGGGTTGTACAGGTTCTGGCTGGCCACCGTGTAGTTGCGCTGGTAGACCGGGTCCTGCTTCTTCTCGGCCCGGGCCACGCCGGCCGTCAGGTTGTGCGTGACACCGGCAGTGTCGAAGGTGCCGGCAAGCTCGCCGCGCAGCAGATCGGACGTGTTGACGTTGTTCTGCATGTTGCCGCGGATGCGGCCGGCCCCCGTGGCCACGGCGGCTGCGTTGGTGAACTGGAAGATGGGCGGCGTGCGGTCGCGGTCCACCTTGGAGCGGCCGGCTTCAACGGTCAGTGCCCAGTTGTCGGACAGCGAGTAGTCGGCCCGTGCCTGGATGTTGGTGGTCTCGGCACGGAAGGTGGCCCAGTCAGGGCCCACGAGTTTCTTCGGATCGACAGCGCGGGGCAGGGTGATGGTGCCGTTGACGGCGGTGGGCAGGGCTACCCCTGCCTGCTCGACGGTGCGGCGGCGGTCGTACTCCAGATCCAGTGCCAGCACCAGACGGCTGGTCACGCGCCAGTCGAAGGCGGCCGAGGCGAAGCTGCGGTTGCCTTCGTTCACGCCATCCAGGTAGTTGCCCAGCTGGCCGCCGGCCACGTTCAGGCGCAGCGCGTACTGGTCTTCATCGCCGAAGCGGCGGCCCACGTCGGCATGCGCCAGGAGGGTGCCGTTGGTGTCGAAAGCGCAGCCCCACGCTGGTGACAGGATGAAGGCCGGCACGCTTGGTGACGTAGTTGACGATGCCCGACGGGCGCGGTGAAGCCATAGTACAGGGCCGAGGCGCCTTTCAGCACTTCCACGCGGGCCTTGTTCTCCATGGGCACCTGTGAGAAGTTCATGATGGGCATGGAACCGTTGAGGCGGTAGTTGGTGCGGTTCTGCACCTCCATGCCCGGATGACCAGCTGGTCCCAGGTGTCGCCGCCGTTCTGCTGGCGGGTGACGCCGGCGGTGTGCGCACGGCGTCGTACAGGCCTTCGGCCGCCTGCGCTTCCAGCACCTTGCTGGTAACGACGTTGATGGTGGAGGTACGTCCATCACGTCGGCGCCGCGGAAGGTGCCGGCCTTGACGGTAACGGGCTTGAAGCCCTCGGAGCGCACGGCGGTGACATGCACGGCCTGCAGCGTGGCGCTCGTCCTTGCCGGAGGTGGCGCTTTCAGCGCTTTCGGCAGCGACGATGACTTCCTGGGCATGGGCCAGGGGGCAGCAAGGGCCAGGGCCAGCATCAGCGGCAGCCGGCGCAGGGGTGTGGGGGCAGGAGGAGATCATGGGTTATGAAAGGTATGTGCCTGATATGCAACGGCGGTATGGTAATCGATATGGTTTCGCAACATCCGTCATGCCCACGATACGAACGGATAAATGAAAAAGGCCGCCGAATGGCGGCCTTTCTGCAAGCTGAGGGCGGGGGATCAGCCCTTGCCCAGCTGCTGCTTGACGGCGTCGACCACGCGCACGGCCATGGCGACGATGGTCAGCGTCGGGGGTGCGCAGCCGCCGGTGGTGAAGACGGCGCTGCTGGCCACGTACAGGTTGGAGACACCATGCACGCGGCAGTTGCGGTCAACCACGCCCTGCTTCGGGTCATCGGCCATGCGGGCCGTGCCGGCGGGGTGGTGGGCCGTCATCTGGGTGACCAGGGGCAGGCCATCACGGCGCTCGACACGCAGCCGGCCGATGCCGGACTGCTCGAAAGGCCTTCTGCACGATGTCCTGCGTGCCCAGGGCACTGCGGATGTCGAAGTCGCGCCAGCGGAATTCCACCTTCGGCTTGCGCATGCCGGTGGCGTCGCGCTCGTCGCTGAGGGTGATGCGGTTGTCCGGATCGGGCGACTGCTCGGCGATCTGGTAGAGGTCGATGACCTTGAAGAACTGGTCGCGGTGCGGCGCCTCGTACCAGCCGCCGCTGTCGCGGTTGTACGGGATCTGCAGCCAGGGGCGCGGGCCACCTTGATGAACACCAGGTCGTCGATGCCACCCAGCACCTTCAGCAGGTGGTGCAGCGGGCGCTCGGGCATCTGGCGGGCACGCAGGTCGCGCACGATCTTGCGCAGCGAATAGTAGGCCGGCGAACGGAAGGTGGTACCGCGGCCGAACAGGCGCTGCGCGAGCCTCACGCGCGAGAACGCCGCTGCGCGTTGAGCCCGATGGAGGTGTTCATCAGGTGGCGCTCTTCCAGCGTCTTTCTGCGGGATGGCCAGCTTGCCCAGCACGTGCGAGAGGCCGCGGTGCTGCAGGTCATAGAGGCCGAAGGCCGAGATGGGCTGGTTGGGGAACAGCGTGCCGGTCTTGACGATCTGGCGGTCCATCAGGAAGCGGCCGACCAGCCCGTTGTCGTTGCCCAGGCCGTGCTTGGCCACACGGTCGGAGGCCAGCAGCAGGCGGGGCACCTGGAAGCCACCCTGGGCGAGGATCACCTGCCTGGCAGCAATGGTGAAGCGGCGCCCGTCCAGGCAGGCCACCTTCACGCCGGTGACGGTGCTGGCATCTTCGTTGGTGTCCAGTTCGACGGCGTTGGCCTTCATGATGAGCCGCATGTTCTGGCTCTGCTTGATCCGGCCGCCGATGCCTTCGGTGAGCGCGGCCTGCGAGCCGGTCATGTACAGCTTGGTCTCCAGGGTGTTGTCCTTGAAGTCCAGCAGCTTGCGTTCGTCGGAGACCCACGGAGCCATCTCCAGCGAGTCGATGCCGGTTTCCCACAGTTTGAGCGCCCGCAGATAGTACGGGTGCATCGTGTCGTAATCGATGGGCCAGCCACTGTGCGGCATCCAGTCGCGCTTCTTGAAGTCGATGGGATCGAAGGTGGCCAGGTGGCAGTTCTTCGTGCCATGGACCTGCACGTCCCATTGCACCGAGGTGCCGCCGAAGCGCCGGTCATGCGACCAGACGATGTCTGGGGTAGAGGTCGGGCGAGTCTTCGGAGACGCCGGCCGCCAGTTGCTGGGTGGCTGCGTCAGGCTCTTCGCCGCCGGATTCCAGCAGGATGACATCGAGGCCACTGTCCAGCAGTTCTTGGGCAGCAGCAAGACCGGCTGGGGCCGGCCCCGATGATGCAGACGTCGGTGTTCAACGTCTGCTGATCAGGGGATGGAGTGTGGGGAGACAAGCATCGTGGGCTTTCCATGGCCGTCGGGGAAGCGACCATTATAGGAAGCCGTTACTAAATCTTGCGGTTTTGTGACGCCTGGAAATGACGAAGGGTGGTGTCGTGTCGATGTTTGCGGCGGTAGAGGCGGTGCAGGTGTTGTGGGGTGGCAACGCGCAGCCGTCGGACGGGAGACATGGCGGTGGGCACGGCCTGGAGCGACACCGGGATCGGCTAGGGTGGCCACCGGGGCAGGGCTGCCGATGACGGGATCCGTCTGACCGCGAATCGAGACCGGAAACAGGGACGCCGGGAATGATTCCGCAGCGGAACATGGGCTCGGGCCAGGATCTGTTCGCAGGTCGAATCATCGGAGGGGGCCTGTGGGGCGCAGCGCAGCCAGACCACACGCTTGCCCTGGCGGGCTTCGTCGCGCAGGCGGGTGGCAACGCGGGCCGCATGCTGACTGCCCGTGCCATCGAACTGGTCATGGGGAGCCAGTGCCGGGGCCAGGCAACTGCGTTCGGCATCCTTGCGGATCTGCTGACGGACCGGCTCGGAGACGCGGGCCTCAGTACAGCACCAGGTCGGCGGCCTGCAGAGCACGCAGGGCGTGCAGGGTCAGAAGGCCCGGGTCGTCGGGGTCGGCATGCACCACGACGACCTCGCCTTGCCGGGCGGCCTGGCCGTCCAGCTGGCGGGCCAGTTCGGCCTCGGCGGCTGCGATGTCTCCCCTGGGCCACCAGGGTGTCGAAGCGGCTGGCGAAACAGGGGTTTCCCCGAAGTGGCGTCGTTCGCGCACGGTGCCCAGCTTTTCCTGCACCCGGGCGCGCCAGCGCTCAGCGATGTTGGCCAGGGGTGCCGGTGTGCTGCGGCAGCAGGGCCTCGATGCGCTGACGCCAGTGCCGGATCAGCACGGGTGACGTGCCGGATGAGAAATAGCCACCTGGATGGGGCTGCGGTCAATGACGGCTGGCGTGATGAAGGTGCAGCGCTGCGGATCGTCGACCGTGTTGCCAGCAGGTGGCGGGCCTGGGCGGCTTTGAACACCTGGCTGTCCACTTCGGCATCGCCGGTGGCCGAGACCACCAGGAAGACGTCCTGCAGGTGCTCTGGGGGCTGGAATTCGCGCGCCAGCCACTGGATGCGCCCTTCGTTCTGCCAGTCCAGAAAGGCTGGCGCCAGTTCGCGAGCCACCACGCGGATGTCGGCGCCGGCCTGAAGCAAACTATCGGCCTTGCGGGTGGCCACCTCGCCTGCACCCACCAGCAGCACGGCACGACCTTTCAGGTCGGCAAAGAGGGAAGTACTGCATGATGGGGTGTCCTTGGTCCGTAGGGGCAGGGGAGGTTGCTGCCGGGATGTGTTCCCGAGGGGCATCCGGATGGGCTGTTCAGGCAGCGACGGTCAGAAATCGCGCGGGGCGTCCAGAACCGGAGCGATGATGCCGGTGCGTACTGCGAAGTCGCCAAAGCCTTCCTCGCCCTGGCGCCCCTGGGCCCAGGCTCCCAGCCAGCCGTCGATGATTTCCAGAATCTCTTCCTGCACGATGTTCTCCTTGAAGAGGCGCGGGATGCGGGTGCCTTCGCGATTGCCGCCCACGTACAGGTTAGCAGCGGCCGATGGCGCTTGCCCACCAGGCCGATCTCGGCCAGCATCGAACGGCCGCAGCCGTTGGGGCAGCCCAGTCACGCGCAGCACCACGTGCTCATCGGACAGGGCCGTGCTGCGCCATCAGTTCGTCCATGCGGTCGGAGAACTGCGGCAGGGAAGCGTTCGGATTCCGCCATGGCCAGCGGGCATGTGGGCGGCGAGACGCAGGCCATGGAGTTCTCGCGCTGCGGCGTCACGCGATCACTCATCAGCCCATGGTCGCGGGCAAGGCGTTCGATCTGCTCCTTGTCCTCGGGGCGCACGTTGGCCACGATCAGGTTCTGGTTGGCCGTCAGCCGGAAATCACCCTTGTGAACCTTGGCAATCTCGCGCATGCCGGTCTTCAGCGGTTTGCCCGGGCGGTCCACCAGACGGCCGTTCTCGATGAACAGCGTCAGGTGCCAGTTGCCTTCCTCGCCCTGCACCCAGCCGATGCGGTCGCCCCGAGTGGTGAATTCGCAGGGGGCGGATGGGCTCGAACTTTCGCGCCCATGCGGTTTTCCACTTCGGCGATGAACACGTCGGTGCCGACGCGCTCCAGCGTATAGCGGGTCTTGGCATTCTTGCGGTCGCTGCGGTTGCCCCAGTCGCGCTGCACCGACACGATGGCAGCGGCGCAGTCGAGCACCTTGTCCAGCGGCAGGAAGCCGAATTCGCGCGCCACGTTGGGATAGGTGCGGGTATTGCCGTGTTCCATCGACAGGCCGCCGCCACCAGCACGTTGAAGCCGACGAGATGCTTGCCGTCACCGATGGCCACGAAGTTCAGGTCGTTGGCGTGCAGGGTCCACGTCGTTGTGCGGCGGGATGACCACCGTGGTCTTGAACTTGCGCGGCAGATAGCTCTTTGCCCAGCACGGGTTCGGTGTCGTCGCCGCTTTTGGCCTTGTCGATGACCGGGGTGCCGAAGAAGTTCTCGGTGGATTGAACCTTCTGCCCGTCCAGCCAGATCTCCGCGTAGGCCCGGGTGCGAGGGCAGCAGATGCTCGGAGATCTTCTTGGCCCATTCCCAGGCTTCACGGTGCAGTGACGATTCCACCGGGTTGCTGGTACACAGCACGTTGCGGTTCACGTCGCCCGCCGTGGCGATGCTGTCAGACCCAGCTGGTTGAGCCACTGGTGCATGGGCTTGATGTTCTCTTTCAGCACACCATGGAACTGGAAGGTCTGTCGGTTGGTAAGACGGATGCTGCCGTAGAGCGTCTGTTCGGTGGCGAACTTATCGATGCCCAGCCATTGCTGTGGCTGAATGATGCCGCCTGGCGGGCGACAGCGCAGCATGACGTTCTTCAGCGGCTCCAGCTTTCTGCCCCAACGCGCTCGGCACGGATGTCGCGATCATCCTGCTCGTACATGCCGTGGAAGCGGATCAGCTGGAAATTGTCTCCGTTGAACCCGCCGGTGAGTCCGTCTCCCAGATCCTCACGGATGGTTCCCTTCAGGTAATGGCTGTTGCCTTTCAGGCGTTCATTGTCGGCCAAGGGCGCATCAGGCAGCTTGGCGCGTTTGTCCAGTACGGCGTTCGACATGGTGTTTCTCTGGAATCTCGGGTTGTTCAATCGTGATGCGCAGGCATCGGATGGCTTATGAGGGATGTCACGGAAGAAGCGTGGGCCTTCAGTAGACATCCCGCTGGTAACGACGGTCCTCGCGCAGGTCGTTCAGATAGTCGTCGGCATCGTCTTCGGACATGCCGCCGTGGGTCATGACGATCTCTTTCAGGGTGCGCTCCACGTCACGTGCCATGCGGTTGGCATCACCGCAGACATAGAGGTGCGCGCCTTCCTGCAGCCACTGCCAGACATCGGCTCCCGCCTGTGCCAGAGCGGTGCTGCACGTAGACCTTCTCCTTGCCCTGGCGTGACCAGGCCAGGTCCGCGCGGGTGAGCAGACCGCTCTTGCGGTATTGCAGCCATTCGGCCTGGTAGAGAAAGTCGTCGGTGAAACGCTGGTTACCGAAGATGAGCCAGTTCCGGCCTGTATCTCCTGCGCCTCGCGCTGCTGCATGAAGGCGCGGAAGGGGGCGATGCCGGTACCAGCGCCGATCATGATGATCGATGTGTCGCCATCGGCTGGCAGTCGGAAGTGAGGGTTGGGCTCGACAAAGACACGCACCCCATCGCCTTCTTCCAGCAGGTGGCCCAGGTGGCCGGAAGCGGCGCCGGTGTAATGCTGGCCGTGGTGACGGAACTGCACGACACCGACGGTGAGGTGCACTTCATCGCCCACGTCGTCCTGTGATGAAGCAATGGAATAGAGCCGTGGTGCCTGAGGGGCGGAACGGTTTCAGAAGCTCCTGTGCCGCCAGTGGGATGCGGGATGCTCGGCAAATACGCCCACGGGTGGTGTGCTGGCCAGGTAGACATCCAGCGCCTCGGCGTTCTCGACGATTTCCTGCAGCTCGCGCTTTCCGCTGTGGGCAGCATAGGCCTGCACGAAGGAAGGCGTGTTCTGCGTGATGTCGACGTGATGGGTGAGCGCATGACGGATGTCGGTGGATGTGCCGTCGGCCAGTTGCACCGTTTCGTCGCCTTTCAGGCGGTGAAGGGACAGGATCTCGCTGACCAGGTCCGGTGCGTTGACCGGCCACACGCCCAGCGCATCACCGGGCTGATACTGGATGCCGGAGTCCGACAGGTCGATCTCGATGTGTTCGACATCCTTTTTCGGCATTGCGCGAGGTGATCTTCTGGCGTACCGACAGGCTGGCGGTGAAAGGCTGCTCTCGTGTCCAGACCTGTGCAGCCGGGGCCTCGGCGGTGGCCACGGCGGCATCAGCAGGGCTGGGCGAAGCTGCCAAGGTTGCCGGCCGTGTTCAAGGCTCCCGGAGCGCCAGGCAGCGGAAACGCACCCGGGAAAGCTCCCGGAAAGGCCCCAGTCGTGCCGGTGCTGTTGCTGCAGCGAGGACTGAACACCACCGAGGCGGGTCCGGCATTGTCTCCGCACAGCTTTCTTCAGTACCGGCGTGATGGCGTCGATCCACGCGGTGGCAGTGGACTGGAAATCCAGGTCGCAGTCGCCACGATCATGCGAGTCGGTGTGCGCCCAGCTCGGCCAGACGTGCATCAAAATCGCGACCTGCCTGACAGAACTTCGGGTACGAAGAATCACCCAATCCCAGAACAGCAAAATGCAGCGTGTCCAGTTTGGGGCTTTCTTGCCAAACAGGGAACTTGTGCAGGGGCAGTGCCTCTTCGGGGGCTCTCCCTCACCCTGGGTGGAGCTGACCAGCAGCAGGATGTCTTCACTGGGCAGCGTCTTGCTCTTGAAATCGGCTGCACCGGTGAGTCTGGGCTGCAGGCCGGCCTTTTTCAGGCTTTCTGCCAGTTGCGAGGCCACACGGCGCGCGTTGCCCGTCTGCGAGGCGGACAGGGATGGTGATGCGGCGTGTGGCTGCGGGTGCGGCTCCTGTGGCAGTGGATGTCTGGCCGGCTGAGCCTCCGACGACAGCACCGGGAATTGTGAGTGCGCCACCGGGCTGTCCTGTGACGGCAGCTATGGGACCGGATTGACCAGGAAATGCCTGTGTGGCCGGCTGCTGGCATTGGGACCAGCAGTAGCCCGACAGCCAGGCCAGCTGGATCGGGCTGAGGGCTGCAAGCTGGATGATCAGTTCTGGAGGGAGCGGAATGCCGGGATTCATCGTGCACGCGGAAAGAAAGGGGTCTGAATGGGTCTTTCCGGTATGGGCATGCGTTCTTCCTGAGAACGTGCCTGATGTCATCTGTGTCCGGATGGACCCTGCGAACTGGATCCAAAGATAAGGAAACCCCCGGTGTGCAGGAACGAAGGCTTTCGGGGAAAGACATTTGGTTTCTGTATATCGTGCCGCTGCGCGTGGATGGAACGTTGCACCATCTGGCGCTTCGGGGGCGGTGATCGCCCGGGCAGAGGCCGGGGGCTGCCCGTTACCAGACCATGCGTGCTCTGGATGTTGACAGGGGGCGTGAGCAACCTGGGCAACAAAGGGGTATCAGCTTTCGGATGGCTATCCGATGCCCGGACGCGGCTATTATCTGAACGTGGGGTATCGGTTCTGAGCCGGAACCCGGCATGAGGGCATCGAGTCATGATTTCCCGTTGGCAGGCTGCCTTCGGGGTCCTGATGTCTGGCCGGAATCCACCTGCACAGGATCAGGGTTTTGCACAGGGAGAACAGAACATGGGGGAACGGGCAAGAGGATCTGCCTCTGGCTGCACTGGAACATGCCGATGACGAGCATGACATGGAGGATGTGCTGGAGCGGGTGGCCAGACGCCTGCAGGCCGAGGGGTGCCCATGTGGGCGGCCTGGTGCATCGGGTGGATGACTACCCCAGTGGCAGCAAGCGGATGGTGCTCTTTGACCTGCGCTCGAACCGTTCGTTCGAGCTGTCACAGGATCTGGGAGGCGCGTCGGTGGCCTGCAACCTGAACCCGCAGGCGCTGGGCGAGGCCAGTGCGGTGCTGCGTCAGGCGCTGGCCGATGGGGTCGATCTGGTGGTGATCAACCGCTTTGGCAGCGTGGAAGCCGAGGGCGGTGGCTTTGTCATGGGTTTGCCGACTTCATCGAGGGCCGGGCATCCCGGTGCTGACAGCGGTGGCGGCACGTCACCAGTCCGGCTGGCAGCGTTTCACGGGCGGGCTGCATGCGGCGTTGCCTGCAGACGAGGAGGCGCTGATGGCCTGGTGCCGGGCGCAGCTGGCGCGGCGAAAGCAGGAGGGGCGCTTAGGGTGTAGCGCCGTCGGTGCGGGGATGCAGATCATCGCCTGCACGCAGATCCATCGGGGCGGTCTTGCGGTGCAAGGCCCGGATGGCATACGAAAAATGATTGAGCGAAATGAAAAAGCCCGGCGCTAGGGCCGGGCTTTTTGAGAAAACTGTGGGTCGTGTGGGGCTCGAACCTACGACCAACGGATTAAAGTCCGCTGCTCTACCAACTGAGCTAACGACCCAGATTCAACCTGTCTGTCAGGTCATTCAGTGTTGCGGTGCGTTGCATCACTGAAGAAACAGCATGATATCAGCGCTTTTTCAGCTTTGCAAGTGGTGTGGGCGAAATTTTTGGCTGGGCCTTGCCGCACGGGGTCGGACTGCACTGCATGGGGCCTGCACCACGGGGCCGCCTCCACTTGCTGACGAGCTTACATGGCTTTCAGGCGCTCACGCGCGGCGTTGGCCGCCGAGGTGTTGGGATGCTCCTTGCCGATGCGGATGAAGGTCTGGCGGGCCGCCTTGTCGTTGCCGGCGTCGACCTGGGCATTGCCGATCAGCAGCAGGGCGTCGGCCTTGCGGGCGCTGTCGGGGAAGCGCTGGATGAGCGACTGCAGGGTGTTGACTGCGCCGTTGTGGTTGCCCTGGGCGTACTGGGCCCCGCCCTGCCAGTACAGCGCGGTAGGCAGGGTAGGGGCTTTCCGGGTAGGTCTTGGCAAACTTGGCGAAGGCCTGGTCGGCGGCCTTGAAGTTGCTCTTGCGGAAGAGGGCGAGTGCGGCTTCGAACTCGTTCTTCTCGGCCTGCTCGACGCTGAACTGGCGGCCGTCGATGGTGACCTGTGTGGGCTCGAAGCGCTTCAGGCGCGAATCCATGTCGGCGGACATGTCCTGCTGGCTCTTCTGGGCCTGTTGCAGCTGGTTCAGGGGTGTCTTCGAGCTGGCCGCGCAGCTGGGCCACTTCCTGGCGCAGGCTGTCGATGTCGTTCTGGCGCGAGAGGCTGGCCTTCTGGCTGACTTCCAGCCGTCCCAGGCGCTGCTCGATGTCGGTCTGCCGGCTGGCAAGGTCGTTGAGCTGGCGGGAGAGGTCACGCTGCAGGGTGTCGACCTTGGTGCGCAGGTTGAGCACCGCCTGGCGGGCCTCGTCGTCACCGAACAGGGCGGCCTGGGCCGGAGGGCTGGCCAGCTGCAGGCCGGCGCCCAGCAGGGCGGCCAGCAGCGGGGGCTTTGAGGAAGGCAGGGGCGAAGACGCAGGATCATGTCAGGTCATCCGGGCAGGATGGATCAGCGGTAGTTGATGTCGACCCGGCGGTTCTGGGGAACGGGACGAGTCGTCGGTGCCGGAGGCGCGGGGTTTCTCCTCGCCGTAGCTGATGGATTCCATCTGGTTCTCGTCGACGCCCAGCGTGCTGAGGGCGCGGCGCACGGCGTCGGCACGCTTCTGACCCAGGGCCAGGTTGTATTCGCGGCTGCCGAACTCGTCGGTGTTGCCTTCCAGCACGATGTGCTTGTCACGATGGGCGGACAGGGTAGTTGGCGTGGGCCTCAATGATGGGCTGGTATTCGGGCAGGATGGCGAAGCTGTCGAACTCGAAGAAAACCTCGCGTTTGGCCAGCGGGCTGTTGGGATCCCTGCAGGGGTCGGTGGCCTCGTCCTGCGGCTGGACGGGGGTGATGTCGTGGCCGCTGTCGAGGTTGCCGTCCTGGCCTTGACCTTCCTGGCCCTGGTGGCTTCGTCGGTGGCACTGACGGCGTGCTCGTCGGACTCACCGAGGTCGACCAGGTACAGCCGCTCAGGGATGGCAAGGCCCAGCCCGAGACTGAGCAGACGACGTTTGGACAGGGGTGGAAAACATCGGAAGGCTCCTATTGCTTGAATCGTGATGCTCTGGATGTCGTGAATTCTTGGTGGTCGCTTGAAGACACTATGGCGGTTCTGGCGGCCGGGCGCCCAAAAGGCAGGCCGGCCGTACCGGGCATGGGCGTGCTCGGGCGGCCGGGCGTTACCAGGTGTACGGTCCCCAGGCGGGCTCGCGCACGCTGCTGGTGCTGCTGGACAGGCGCTGCTGACCCGGCCATCGGTGGAGACGGCCATCAGGTATTCGCGACCGCCGGCGCGGGTGGTGTACATGACCCACTGGCCATTGGGCGCGAAGCTGGGGGACTCCTCTTCGCCGGTGTCGGTGAGGAGCGTCTCGTCGCCGGACTGAAGATCCTTCAGGGCGATGAGAAAGCGTCCGTTGCGCTGGGTGACATAGGCCATCTGCTGGCCATCCGGACTGATGCGCGGCGACACGTTGTAGGACGAGCCGAAGGTGACCCGGGAGGCAGCGCCGCCGTTGCTGGGCATGCGGTAGATCTGCGGTGCACCGCCACGGTCGGACGTGAAAGTAGAGGAACTTGCCGTCAGGCGAGATGAGACCGGTTCGGTGTCGATGCTGCTGGACTGGGTCAGACGCCGGGCGCTTTCGCCGCCGTCGGCGCTGACCTGGTAGATCTGGGAGCCGCCGTCACGGGTGAGGGTGACGGCCAGGCTGCGACCGTCATGCGACCAGGCCGGCGCACTGTTGCTGCCCTTGAACTTCGCAACGGCCTTGCGCTGGCCGCTGGCCAGATCGTGGACGTAGACGACGGGCTTCTTCGTCTCGAAGGAGACGTAGGCCAGCCGCTTGCCGTCAGGCGACCAGGCAGGCGAGATGATGGGTTCGCCGGCATTGAGTGCGGTCTGCACGTTCTGGCCGTCCCAGTCGGCCACGTTGAGCCGATAGCGGTTGCCCTGCTTGGTGACGAAGGCGATGCGGGTGGAGAAGATGCCCTTGATGCCGGTGAGCTTCTCGTAGACGATGTCCGCGATGCGGTGACCGGCCAGGCGCACGTCGGACTCACCGGCCGTCATGGTGGCTTCGGTGATGACGGACTGGCGCACGGTGTCGGCCAGCTTGTAGCGGAATTCCAGCCGGGCGTTGGCCACGGGCTGCACCGAGCCCACCAGTACCGAGTCGGCGCCCTGACCGCGCAGGGCCGACATGTCCAGCGGCGAGTTTTTCGCTGAGGGGTCTCGGTGAGGTTGACCAGCCGGAACATGCCGCTGCGCTGCAGGTCTTCCCGGATGACGACATCAAGCTGCTGGGGAGCCTGGCCGGCGCCGTTGAAGGGGGCCAGGGCCAGCGGAACCTGGCGTGCTCCGACGCCGCTCACGTCGATGCGCATCGACTGGGCCGACAGGGAACCCGCCATGAAGAGGGCGGAGGCAAGGATGCCGAGGTGGAACGCGCGTCTTTTCATGATCTGATTATGACTCAATCCTGTGGGCCATGATGGATTTCCAGCGTGCTCTCGCAGCTGCCGGAACGGGGGCAGGGGAAGGGATCGGTGCGCCGGATGGCGCGCTCGGCGGCACTGTCCCAGGCGGCATTGCCGCTGGAATGCTTCAGGCGCACGTCCTGGATCCGGCCGTCACGATCGAGTCGCACGTCGAAGACTGCCTTCGGGATTGCCGCTGATCTGCTGGAAGAAGGTGGTGTTGTTGCGGATGGCCGAGCTGACACGGGCCGCATAGCCGGCATCGCGGGCACCGCTGGTACTGCCGTGGATGGTGGTGCTGTCGGCATCACCGGCCTGGCTGAGCAGGGCGCTGACGGCAGCCTTGCGGCGGGCCTCGGCGGCCTGACGCTGGGCGGCGGCCTTCTCGGCAGCGGCTTTCTGGGCAGCCACCTTCTCGGCCTTTTTCAGCTTTCTCTTTCTCAGCCTTTTCCTTCTCGGCTTTTCTTTCTCGGCCTTTTCCCTGGGCCAGCTTGCGCTGACGCGCCTCTTCCCTGCTTCTTCTGCTCTTCGCGCTTCTTCTCTTCTTCCTGGCGCTTCTTCTCGGCAGCCTTGCGCTCCGCTTCCTCACGGGCTTCCTCGGCCTTGCGTTCCTGTTCCTTGCGCTGGGCTTCCTCGCGCTGGCGCTTCTCTTCGGCGCGCTGACGCTCCAGCTCGGCCTGGCGAGCACGCTCACGCTCGCGCGCCCTCGGCTTCCTGGCGTTTCTTCTCTTCCTCAGCCAGGCGGCGCTTCTCTTCCTCGCGGCGGCGTTCTTCTTCGGCCTTGCGCTCGGCTTCTTCCTTCGCCTTGGCGATGGCAATGGCCGGGTCAGGGCTGCTCGGCCTTCACGGGCTCGGGTTCCGGAGCCGGGGCAGGCTGGGGCGGCGGTGGCGGAGGCTCGGGTGCAGGGTTGCGGCTCAGGCTCGGGCGCAGGGGCTTCGGGGAGCCTCTTCGGGGGCCGGCAGGTCCTCCATGGGAATCCACAGCTCGGCCTGCACGACTTCGGGCTGGGGCTTCTGCCAGTCGATGCCGACGAACAGCAGCGTGCCCAGCCCCACGTGCATCAGCAGGGGCAAGCAGGAAGGACAGCAGACGGCTGGCGTTGCTGCCTTGGGCGGAGGGATCGGCGTGCGGGTTGGCCATGCGCGCAAACGGGGGCGGAGGTCAGGGAGGAACGAGCCGGGGCGGTGGGCCGGGGCTTGACCATGAGACCGACGCGGGCGACGCCCTGCTGCTTGATGTCGCCCATGACGTCGAGGATGGTCTCGTAGCGTACCCTGCTTGTCGCCGCTGATGACGACGGGCTGCGGCCCTTGCCGTCGGCCGCGAGGGCGGTGAGCAGCTGTTTCAGCTCATCGGGCAGCCGTTCACGGGTGACCTGGATTTCCCTGTGGCTTGGGCTGGTTGCGTGTCTGCAGCGTGAGCTTGCCGTCGGCGGCCACCCTGCACCTCGATATAGGGGCTCGGGCTGGCGCGGGGTGGCGTCGACGGCGGGGAGGTCGATGGTGCTGGTGGGCACGAAGGGGCCGTGACCATGAAGATCACCAGCAGCACCAGCATCACGTCGATGTAGGGGACCACGTTGATGTCGCTGACCAGGCGCTTGCCGCGGCCACGACGGCGGGGGGCGGAGGCGGGCATGATGTCAGCGGGCGTGTCGGTCGAGGATGTTCGAGAACTCGTCGATGAAGGTCTCGAAGCGGTTGGCCAGACGCTCGATCTCGTAGGCGTAGCGGTTGTGAGGCGACGACGGCAGGGGATGGCGGCAAAGAGGCCGATGGCGGTGGCGACCAGGGCCTCGGCGATGCCGGGGGCCACGGAGGCCAGGGTGGCCTGCTGCACGTCGGCCAGGCCGCGGAAGGCGTTCATGATGCCCCCAGACGGTGCCGAACAGGCCGATGTGAGGGCTGACCGAGCCGGCTGAGGCCAGGAAGGCCAGTGAGGATTCGAGGGCGTCCATTTCACGCTGGAAGGCGAGCACGCATGGCCCGCGAGGCGGGGGCCAGCACGATGTTGCTGCTCTCCGGGCCACCGTTGCCCGTGATGCCGTTCTGGCGGGCGCGGCGGAATTCCTTCATCCCGGCTTCGAAGATGCGGGCCATGGGGCCAGGGTCCTTGCTGGCGTGCGAGACCTCCTGGTAGAGCGCATTGAGTTCGGCGCCCTGCCAGAATTTTTTTCCTCGAAGCGGTTGGTGGCGCGCTGGGCCGCCTTGATGGCGAACAGCTTGCGGAAGATGATGGTCCAGGACACCAGGGAGATCACCAGCAGCAGGGCCATGACGGCCTGTGCCAGCAGGCTGGCATCGGAGATCATGGACAGGATCGAGAGGTCGTGGGCGTTCATCGCGGGAATCGGGTTGGTCCTGTGGGAAGCTCAGTCTTTTGCAGGCTAGGGAACGGCTGAGCTGCGGGAATGGTCGACAGGGATCGGCCAGGCCGGAAAAACGGGGGATCAGGGGCGTCGGCGTCCGATGCGGGCGGCACGCACTGCCGAAGCCGCTCGAACACGTCGTCGGGCAAGGGTACCGGGCGGCCGGTGGCCGGCTCAATGCAGGCAACCTTGACTGCGCCTTCGGCAAGCAGGGGCGCCATCGGCCTGGTTGCGGGCGCGGTGCAGCAGCCGGATGGAGGCACGGCGGATGTCCAGTCTGGGATCGTTCAGACCGGTGTCGACGGCCAGCAGGTCGTCGAGTCGGGCAGGGCGGTGGTACTCGATGCTGCAGTTGCGCACGACCAACGCGGTGCCCAAGGTGGCCAGGCGCTGGTGGTCGACGCCAAGCGCGCGCAGCCAGTCGCTGCGCGAGCGCTCGAAGAACTTCAGGTAGTTTGCGTAGTAGACGATGCCACCCGCGTCCGTGTCTTCGTAGTAGACACGGACATCAATCGTATGGAGCTGTATCACGACACGATTCTAACTGGCAGGCCAGAGGCGTGCCGGTCTTGCCAGTGCGCTTCTGTGGTTTCGGTGCCACCCAGTCCGCGGATGGCCGGAAAGCAGGCCGTTCCGGGCTGTCGGGACAGCTCGCAGCCGGTGGCCTTGCTGCAGCCCGGGCTCCATGGGACGGCGGCAGGATGTGTCGAGTCCTCGGTCTCCGATGCTCCGCGCTGGGTGGTGGGCACCGGCAGGCCGAAGTGCTCCCAGGTGGTGGCGGTGACCATCCGGCCACGCGGGGTGCGCTGCAGCAGGCCCTGCTGGATCAGGTAGGGTTCGATCACGTCCTCGATGGTGTCGCGGACCTCGCCGATGGCGGCCGCGATGTTGTCCAGTCCCCACCGGACCACCGCCGAAGCGCTCGATGATGGCTTCGAGGAGCTTGCGGTCCATGATGTCCAGCCCGATCGGGTCCACGTCGAGCATGCCCAGGGGCGTCGTCGGCCACGCGGCCGGTGATGCGGCCGTCGGCGCGGATCTCGGCGTAGTCCCGCACCCGACGCAGCAGGCGGTTGGCAATGCGCGGCGTGCCGCGCGAGCGGCGGGCGATCTCGTTGGCGCCGTCTTCGGCGATGTCGGCGCCCAGCAGGCGGGCCGAGCGCAGAACGATGCTCTGCAGCTCGTCGGTCTCGTAGAACTCCAGCCGAGAGACAATGCCGAAGCGATCACGCAGCGGGTTGGTGAGCATGCCCGCCCGGGTGGTGGCGCCCACCAGGGTGAAGGGCGCGATGTCGAGCTTGATGGAGCGCGCCGCCGGCCCTTCACCGATCATGCGATGTCGATCTGGAAATCTTCCAGCGCCGGGTAGAGGATCTCTTCCACCACGGGCGAGAGACGGTGGATCTCGTCGATGAAGAGCACGTCGTTTCGGTCGAGCCCGGTAAGCAGGGCTGCCAGATCGCCGGGGCGTTCCAGTACCGGGCCGGAGGTCTGCTTCAGGTTCACACCCATCTCGGCGGCGATGATGTGCGCCAGCGTGGTCTTGCCCAGCCCCGGAGGGCCGAACAGCAGCACGTGGTCCAGCGCCTCCTGGCGCCGGCGGCTGGCCTCGATGAAGATGTCGAGCTGCTGGCGGATCTTGCGCTGGCCCACGTAGTCGGCCAGCCGGCGCGGGCGCAGCGCCTTTTCCAGCTGCTCTTCCTGCACCGAGACCGGGGCGGCGTCGATCAGGCGGTCGTGTTCGATGGGCATGGCGTGTTCCTCAGCCGGCGCGCACCAGCAGCTTCAGGGCCTGGCGGATACCGTCGTTGACGTTGACGCACTCGGGCAGCTTCGCAATGGCGGCATTGGATTCCTTCTCGGAATAGCCCAGTGCCAGCAGGGCACGCAGGATGTCGTCGCCACTGGAAAAGAGCGCCGGGTCATTGATCTGGATGCCGCTGGAGGCCAGGGCCAGCTTGCCCTTCAGTTCCAGCAGCAGGGCGTTCGGCCGTCTTCTTGCCCACGCCGGGCACCCGGGTGAGGGCGGCCCGGTTTCCTGCTCGGCCACGGCACGCGACAGGTCGTCCACGCTTAGCCCCGACAGCACGGCCAGGGGCCATGCGCGGACCGATGCCCGAGACGCGGATCATCGCCCGGAAGGCCGTGCGCTCGCCTTCGGTCAGAAAGCCGTAGAGCAGCTGGGCGTCTTCGCGCACCACCAGGTGCGTCCAGAGCGTGACGGGCTGGCTGGTGGGGGCAGTTCATAGAGCGTGCTCATCGGCACGGAAATTTCATAACCAACCCCGTGGGCATCGACAAAGGATTTTCAGGGGGATTGGCAAGGACCAGGGTGCCGTGGATGCGACCGATCATGGACGAGGGGCAGGACGCGTGAAGGTACTGGGATTTTTACACAGTATCAGGACAACGGAAAGCGCAGGTCTGTTGCCTGTGGCGGGGATTGGTCCGTCATCCGTGGCCACGGAAGCAGGTTGCTGACGAATGGTCGATGCGCGAGCCTGTGGGATGGAAGGTGCCGCCGATGCGCCACCGTCGGGACATCAGGTGGGCGGGCAGTCTGCCGGTCCGTTGGGCCGATCCGTTCAGCCCAGCACCCGTCCGGCACGCAGCCGTCAGCCCAGGCTGCCGATGACGGGGCCACCGTGGTTGTGGCAGATGGCACAGGCCAGTGCGTCGGCGGCGTCGGTGCTGGGCAGGCCGGGCAGCGTCAGAATCCGCTTGACCATTTCCTGCACCTGCTCCTTGGTGGCGCGGCCATAGCCCACCACGGCCTGCTTGATCTGCAGGGCCGTGTATTCGTGGACAGGCAGCCCGGTACTGACCATCGCGCCGATGGCGGCGCCGCGCGCCTGGCCCAGCAGCAGCGTGGACTTGGGATTGACGTTGACGAAGACGATCTCGCAGACGGCCACGGTGGGGACGGTATTCCTTCACCAGTTCGATGATGCCCTGATGCAGTCGCCCCAGGCGTTCGGGGCAGCTGGCCTTCACCGGAGCGGATGACGCCGCTGGCCACGTAGCGCATGGCGTCACCCCGAGTGTCGATGAGCCCGAAGCCGGTGGTGCGCAGCCCGGGGTCTATGCCAAGGATGCGCATGGGGAACAGGGGCATGGCGAAGGGACGAGCCCTGCCCGGCGGGAAATGCCGGGCAGGCGAGGCATCGTGCATCCGGCAGGGTCGGACAGGCAGCGACGACAGCGGTGTGGTGCATCAGTGGCGGAAGTGGCGCACGCCCGTGAACACCATGCACACGTCGCGTTCGTTGGCCGCGTCGATCACTTCCTGGTCGCGCATCGAGCCACCGGGCTGGATGACGGCAGTTGCGCCGGCATCGACCACCACGTCCAGACCGTCACGGAACGGGAAGAAGGCGTCCGAGGCCACAACCGAGCCCTGCAGGTCCAGACCGGCATTGGCGGCCTTGATGGATGCAATGCGGGCCGAATCTACCCGGCTCATCTGCCCGGCGCCAATGCCCAGCGTCTGGCCATTGCCGCAGTAGACGATGGCATTGGACTTGACGTAGTGCGCCACCTGCCAGGCAAACAGCAGGTCGGCCAGCTGCTGCGGCGTGGGCTGACGCTTCGTGACGACCTTCAGGGGCGCTGGCCGTCAGGCGATGCTCGTCGGGGCTCTGCACCAGCAGACCGCCGCCCACGCGCTTCAGGTCCAGCCGGTTTCCGCCCTGGGCCATCGGGCACTTCCAGCAGGCGCACGTTGGGCTTGTCCTTCATGACGGCCAGGGCGTCCTCGCCGAAGCCGGGAGCCAGCAGCACTTCGACGAACTGCTTGGACACGGCCTGGGCGGTGTCGCCGTCGACCGGGCGGTTGAAGGCGATGATGCCGCCGAAGGCCGAGGTGGGATCGGTCGCGAAGGCGCGCCGGTAGGCCTGCAGCAGGGCCGTCACCAATGGCCACGCCGCAGGGGGTTGGCGTGCTTGATGATGACGCATGCCGGCTGCTCGAAGGCCTTCACGCATTCCCAGGCGGCATCGGCATCAGCGATGTTGTTGTAGGACAGCTCCTTGCCCTGCAGTTGCTGGTGAGGTGGCCAGCGTGCCCGGTGCGGGCTGCGCCTCACGGTAGAAGGCGGCGAACTGGTGCGGGTTCTCGCCATAGCGCATGGGCTGCACGCGCTCGAACTGCAGCGTGAGCGTGGCGGGCAGCGGCGCCTGCTGCCGTCTTCGGCAATGGCCGACAGGTGGTTGGCCACAGCGCCATCGTACTGGGCGGTATGGCCGTAGGCCTTCACCGCCAGGTTGAAGCGGGTGGATCCGGAGACGGCCTTCTGCGTCTGCAGCTGCTGCAGCACCGGCTGATAGTCGGCCGGATCGACGATGACGGTGACGCCAGCATGGTTCTTGGCGGCTGCGCGCAGCATGGCCGGACCCCCGATGTCGATGTTCTCGATGGCCTCATCGAGCGTCACGCCAGGCGAGCCACCGTCTGCTGGAACGGATACAGGGTTGACGGCCAGCAGATCGATGCGGCCAATGCCGTGCTGCTCAAGGGCCGCCATGTGTGCGGGCAGGTCACGCCGGGCCAGCAGGGCCGCCGTGCACCTTCGGGTGCAGGGTCTTCACCCGGCCATCCAGCATCTCCGGAAAGCCGGTGTAGTCGGAAACCTCGATGACGGGCACGCCGGCTTCGGCCAGCATCCGGGCCGTTCCGCCCGTGGACAGGGATCTCCACGCCCAGGGGCGTGCAGCCCGCGTGCGAACTCCAGAACGCCCGTCTTGTCGAAAACGCTGATCAGGGCCCGGGTGACCGGCGCCGGGGGCAGATCTGCGGGTTTGTTCACCCCGCTGGCATGAACCGTGATCGACATGTCAGTTTCCTCCTTGATTATTGAGCAGACCGTAGGGTCGTGAGTTTCTTGCGAAGCGTATTGCGGTTGATGCCGAGCATGGCCGACGCGCGCAGCTGATTGCCGCCGGCGTGGCGCATCACCACTTCCAGCATCGGCTTTTCCACGGCCGACAGCACCATGTCGTAGATCAGGCCAGGCTGGGTGTTGTCCAGGTCCTCGAAGTACTTTTTCCAGATTGCTGGTCACGGCTTCCTGAAGAGTCATCGGAGGCTTGGTCATGATGGTTGGGTTCCTCCCTGATCGATGCCGGTGTCCAGCAGGGACGCCCGATCGGCGAAGTAGCGTTCCAGCAGGGCGGACCTGTCCGTCGGCCTGCTCACAGTCATTGATGGCGTGTCGAAGCGCCTCGGTGGCTTCGTCCGGTTGTCGGTCGCCGCAGAGTGCTTGCAGGTACCAGCCGATGTGCTTGCGGGCGGTGCGCACGCCGGTGAACTCACCGTAGAAGCGGTAGTGGTCGTTCGAGGTGCTCCAGCAGCAGGGTCGCGCACCTCGCGCCAGGTGGGGGCGGGCAAGCGGGTGCCGTGGGGCCAGATGGTGGTCCACCTCGCGGAAGATCCAGGGGCCGTCCCTGGGCGGCTCGGCCGATCATCACCGCGTCGGCGCCCGTCTGCGCCAGGACGTCCCGTGCCTTCTCGGGGAATCGATGTCGCCGTTGGCCACGACCGGAATGCCCACGGCGGCCTTCACCTCGGCAATGGTGGTGTAGTCGACCGGGCCGTGGTAGCGGCAGCGCGGCTGCGGCCATGCACGGTGATCATCACGGCACCGGCCGCCTCGGCGGCACGCGCCAGCGCCACTGCATTGCGATGGTCGGGGTCGATGCCGGTACGCATCTTGACGGTGACCGGCACCGGCACGGCCTGACCACGCGCTCGATGATCTCGATGGCCAGCGGCTCGTTCCCCATCAGGGGCGGAGCCGGCGTAGACGTTGCAGACCTTCTTGACCGGACAGCCCCATGTTGATGTCGATGATCTGCGCGCCGCGTTCGACGTTGAAGCGGGCGGCCTCGGCCATCATGGCGGGGGTCGGCGCCGGCGATCTGAACGGCCTTGGGCTCGATCTCGCCGGCATGGTCGATGCGGCGCGAGGTCTTGACGCTGTTCCAGAGCCGCGGGTTGGAGGCCGCCATTTCAGAGACGGCATAGCCGGCGCCCAGGCGCTGCACAGCTGCCGGTAGGGGCGGTCGGTGACGCCGGCCATGGGAAGCCACCAGGGCCCGATGCGGCAGCGCATACGGACCGATTCTCAGCAGCGCGGGCTGGCTGGGGGCGGGGAGGGGCGGCGGAGGCGGGCATTGCGGGCGGCAGTGCGAAGGAATGACGCGGGAGCGGGCAGATGGCGGAGCGATCCACCATTGCGCCGGTGGCGGCGGTGCGGGGGCGCGATGATACCGCAAGCCACGGGCTTGTCCCGGTCGACACGACGACACGCTCTGGAATTCCCGGCGGCCGGGATCGTCATTCTAGCGCGCAGAGCGGAGGGTCGGCCATGTCCGTTCCATCCCGGAAACATGAAGCCAGGGAGCAGGGGCTCCCGCCCTCGAGTGGTGGCCCCGTGTCGTCCTGTCGGAGGCGGGGCTGGTCCCCGGAAGGGGCGTCAACGGTGGCCGAACACCAGCGCGCGCCAGCGCGCAGGCGCAGGGGGTCGGGCGACATGCATGGCGTTCAGCAGCATCGTCGGCAGCGTCCTGGCCGCCGGCCAGCCGAAGGCGGTCGACAGCAGATCGGTGCCGTGGATGGTCAGCCAGCGATCGGTGAGGCGGGCGCGGGCGTGGGACTCCAGGGCACGTGCCACGCGGGCGTGTGGCCCGGGCAGGCGGGTATCGAAGGCAGCATCGCCCAGTTCCCGGGCCAGGACGAAGGCATCGCGCAGCCCCAGGTTGAGCCCCTGGCCGGCAACCGGGTGCAGCATCTGCGCCGCGTTGCCGATCCACACCTGGCCGGACGTCGTGGTCTGCCGGCGGCGGACGCGCGGCAGCGGCACGGCCACAGCCGGCGTGCACACCCGCAGTGCCCCGAAGTGTCCGGCATGGCGGCCCCAGTGGCGGGGGCCCAGGGGCCGCACGCAGAGCCTCACGCAGCTCCTGACCCAGAACATCGGCTGGCAGTTCCGCACGCCGACGGCTGGCCTCGGCGGCATCGCTCCAGACCACGGTGTAGCGCGGGCCATCGGGCAGGGGCCGGGGCGGGCAGCAGGGCCAGCGGGCCACCGGGGCGGAAGCACTCGAAAGCCGTGTCGGCCGTGCCGGTCACGGCCACCTCGAACAGCAGGCCGGCCTGGCCGCTGTCATGGGTATCGAAATCGGTGTCGTCCCGGGACTGCGCCGGGGGCATGCCGCCGGCATGGATCACCAGTGCAGGCTCGGCGAAGGCCGGGTCGTCCGGCCGGGCGAAGGGCAGCTGCTCGGCAGCCTGGTGCAGCTGTGCAATGAGGTCTTCCCACACCACGACCCAGCCCAGCGACGGCAGCGGAAAGTCTTCGCGATCGATGCGGGTGTGACCGTCCGTGCCGGCCTGCACGATCTCCACCGTGTCGATGCGCCCGGCGGCCGGCAGCGTGATCAGCCGGGCCAGGATCTGTCGCGATCCCTCGGACAGCGCAATGGCCCGTCGTGGAGCGTCTTTCGGCAGGGATGCTGGTCGCGGGTCGATCCAGCGGCAGCGCGATGCATGCCGGAGGGATGCCAGCCCGCACCAGCCAGAGCGCCGTGGCCAGCGCCACGGGGCCGGTGCCGTCAATGCGCACTGTCAGGCCGTCGTGGGCGGGGGCGTCAGCAGTCGGTCCAGGTCTTCCAGACGGGCCGGCGTGCCGATGTCGAACCACTGCCCCCGATGATGATCGCCCAGGGCCCCTGCCTGCCGTGATGGCCCTGCTCCAGCCAGGGCCGCAGCGGTGCACGCGTGCCGTCGGCAATGTCCCGGAACATGGCGGGCGTGAAGACGCCGATGCCGGCGTAGGTGAGGGCGTCGGCTTCCGGGTTTGTGGCGGTCTGCGTGTTGTTCCCCGCGCTTGCCTTGTGCGCCTGTGCCAGCGGGTTTCAGGTGGCCGTTGCCCAGCGCGAAGTCCCCGCCTCGGTGGTGTCCGGGGTTGTCCACCATCAGGCACCAGCAGTCGCCTTCGCCGGCGGCCAGACGTTGCGCCACCTCGGTCAGCCGTGTGTAGTCCAGATCGCTCCAGGCGTCGCTGCTGATGACCGCGAACGGCGCGTTGTCAGGTTCTCCCTGGGTGAGCAGCGGCAGGGCGCGAGCGATGCCGCCGGCCGTTTCAGCGCCTCACCCTCGGCCGAGTAGGTGATGTGCACGCCGTAGGCGCTGCCATCGCCCAGGGCAGCCGGAATCTGCTCACCCAGCCAGGCATGGTTGATGACGACCTCGGTGATGCCGGCTGCCGCCAGCTTTTTCCAGGTGCCAGACGATCAGGGGCTTGCCACCGGCCACCAGCAGGGGTTTGGGGGTGCGGTCGGTCAGCGGCCGCATCCGTTCGCCGCGTCCGGCGGCCAGCAGCATGGCTTTCATGGGATGACTCGAAAGGTGGGCGTGGGAAGGAGGCTCGGTAAAAGCGCGCAATGGCCTGGGCAACGGACGCTCAGAACGTGTAGCGGTGCTGGGCGTCGATGCCCTCGATGCGCTCGAACAGCCGGCACAGCGGGGCCAGCTCGTCATAGCGCTTGAGGGGCAGCGTGCACATAGTGTGCCACCAGCGGCATGTCCTTCAGGTAGCCGTCCTTGCCGTCACGGTGCCAGAGGCGGGCGAAGATGCCCAGCACCTTCAGGTGGCGCTGGATGCCCATCCACTCGAAGTCCCGATAGAAATCGCTGAAATCGGCCGGTACCGGCAGCCCTGGCGGCACGGGCGCGCTCCCAGTGGCGGATGGTCCAGTCCAGCACCTGTTCCTCGTCCCACTGGATGTGAGGCATCGCGCAGTAGCGAAACCAGGTCATAGGTGAGCGGGCCATGCACGGCGTCCTGGAAATCCAGCACGCCCGGCAGCCGGGGCGCTTCCAGGATCATCAGGTTGCGGCTGTGATAGTCACGAGTGCACGTAGCCACGCGGCTGGGCCAGCACGTTGGCTAGGATCTTCTCGAAACCCCTGCTGCAGCACCTGGGTTTCCTTCTCGGACAGCGTTACGCCCTTGTGTCGGGCAATGTACCAGTCCGGATACAGCATCAGTTCGCGCAGCAGCAGCTCACGGTCGTATTCGGGAAACACGCCGGGTTTGCTGGCGCACTGCAGTTTCACCAGCGCCTCGCTGGCTGCGGGCATACAGGCCGAGGGGCGGTCTTTTCGTCCAGCTCGGCCAGGTAGGTGCGGTTGCCCAGGTCGTCCAGCAGCAGGAAGCCCCGCTCCAGATCAGCGGCGTGCACCCGGGGGACCGTCAGGCCCGCGGCCCCCATGATCTCGGCCGCGTGCACGAAGGGCCGGCAGTCTTCCTGCGGGGGCGGCGCGTCCATCACGATGGCGGTGCCCGTGCCGACCGCCTGGGGCAGGGAGGCCTTCAGCCGGAAATAGCGGCGAAAGCTTGCGTCACTCGATGCCAGGGGCCAGCGTGGCGACATCCAGGGCATGGCTTTCCGGGCAGGCCGGCAAGCCATGTCTTCAGTTCTTCCAGCCGGGCATCGTCCCGGGCGGCAGCAGGGGCGGCGGGCGTGGGGGCGGGGAGGCGTGTTCGGCAGACATCGTGGAAACCGGAAAATCCCGAAAGGCTGGGGGTGATGAAGGAAGCGACAGCAGGCCGCAGCAGACGGCACGGAGCGCATGGGCTCTCCCTATAATAGACAATCTCGCCCCATATCCCGCCCACCCGGCTGCCCGTTCCGGCAGCCGCTCATCGGAGCCGCCCCGTCCGTGTCGCTTCCAGACCGCACTTTTCCGTTTGACCGCACTGGCCCTTGCCCTGTCGGCGGCACTGTCTGGCGCATGGCCAGCCACTTTCGCTCGCGGCTGGCAGTCGCAAGGGGCGGCCGGCTCCCAAGGTGCCGTACCGCCCGATGAACCCGTGCCCCTGCAGCTGGCGCCGTCGCTCAACCTGCCGCTCACCTCGCAGGAAAATCGCGAGCTGCCGGTCTTCGGCAGCGCCGACCGCATGACCACCGAGCCCACATCGCAGGGGCCGGTCACCGTGTTCGAGGGCGATGCCGAGCTGCGCAAGATCGGCACGTCGCTCAAGGCCAGCCGCATCGAAGTACTGGCGCCAGCAGCAGCGCATCGACGCTGCCGGCGATGTCTCCATCGAGCAGGCGGGAACCCGCGTGGTGGGGCCGCGCCTGCAGCTGCAGCTCGACACGGGGCGGGGATCGTTCCAGTCCCCCACCTACGACCTGACGACCGTGGGCGTGCGTGGGCAGGCTGATCGCATCGATTTCGTCAGCAACCGCTTCATGCAGCTTGTCAACGGCAGCTTCACCAGCTGCAAGCCCGACGACGAGGCGTGGCGGCTGGAAGCCAAAGCGTCTGGATCTGGACCTGGAAAGCTCGCAGGGCTACGGGCGCGATGCGCGCTTCAAGGTGCGTGATCACACCGTGCTGCGCATGCCGGTGGTGATGTTCCCGCTCAACGATGCCCGCCAGGCGGTTTCCTGTTTCCTACCGTGTCCGTCAACTCGCGCTCGGGGCTGGGCGTCACCGCGCCGTATCACTTCAATCTGGCGCCCAACTACGACCTCACCGTCACGCCGCAGCTCACCACCCGGCGCGGCTTGCGGCTGGGCAACGAATTCCGATTCCTGACGCGGCCCGGCCCAGGGCAACATCAAGCTCGATTACATTCCGCACGACAGCGACACCAACCATTCTCGCCATTCCTACGATTCCAGCGGCCTCTTCACCAGCGTGCTGGGCTGGAACGGCGCCTGGAACCTGCAGGGTGTCTCGGACGACAACTATTTCGTCGACTACTCCAACACCCTGATCGACGCATCCGAGCGTTCGCTGCCGCGCGAGCTGTATTTCACCCGCAGCGTGGGACGACTGGAACATGATGGTGCGTGGCATCCGCTACCAGAACATTCTGGAAGCGCGCACGTCGCCCCCTACGAGAAAGGTGCCGCAGCTGCAGTTCACCAACAACAAGGTCGACCTGCACGGTTTCGATGTCACCACGCTGGTGGACCTGACCCAGTTTGCCAACCCCCGCCCCAATGCCGTGGAAGGTACGCGACTGGTGCTGAACCCGCAGGTCAGCTACCCCATGCAGAGTGGCGGCTGGTTCCTCACGCCCAAGGTGGGTCTGCACGCCACGCACTATTCGCTCAATCGCTATTCCGAAAGCGGCCGTTCGATGTCCCGCGTGCTGCCCACCTTCTCCATCGATTCCGGCCTGGTGCTGGAGCGCGACAGCCGCTGGCTGGGCGAGGATTCGGTCCAGACACTGGAGCCCCGGCTCTTCTACGTGCGCACGCCCTATCGCAACCAGGGCGACATCCCCGTCTTCGACAGCGTGGCCACCGACCTGAGCTTTGCGCAGCTCTTCAGCGAGAATTCGTTCACCGGCCACGATCGCATCGCGGACGCCGATCACCTCACGGCTGCACTGGTCTCCCGCCAGATCGAGCAGGGCCACCGGTGTCGAGCGTCTGCGCCTGGCCGTGGCCCAGCGCTTCTACTTCTCCAGCCAGGATGTCACCATTCCCGGGCAGCCGGTGCGTGTCGACCGCCGCTCCGACCTGCTGTTCGCGGCGTCCGGTGACTTCCGTGGCAGCCACAGCCTCAACGCGGGCGTGCAGTACGCCATCCGCGACAAGCGCGTGCCGCGCCTGAACCTCAGCTACCGCTACCGTCCGGGCGGGCGCAAGCTCTTCAACGCCGGCGTGCGCTACCAGTCCAAGGAATACGCCCAGTGGGACACCTCGCTGGCCTGGCCCATTGCCGCCAACTGGACGGCGCTGGGGCGCATCAACTATTCCTTCCTGAAGAAGGATCTCACCACCGGACGGCTGGTCGACGTGAAGCCGGGCCTCGTGGAGGGGCTGCTGGGCGTGGAATATGCCCGCGACTGCTGGGCCGTTCGGGTCGTGGCGCACCGCTTCGTCACCACCACGCGTCAGACGTCCACCGTCGGCTATGTCCAGTTCGACCTGCGCGGGCTTGGTCACTTCGGCCAGGATCCCTTTGGTATATTGACGCGCAACATTCCTGGCTACAGCCTGCCCGACAACAACCTGGCGCCGGCGGTACGCTACTACGGCTACGAGTAAACGATCACCATGCAAAAGACGCTGCCGGGCAACCGGTCCCGACCGTCATTTCCGCCGAAGCCCCATCGGCCTGTTGCTGGCCTGTGCCATGGCCTGCCTGCCGCTGGTCGCTCAGGCGCAGCAAGGCCTGCGCCTGCCCGGCACCGAGGAGCGCTCCCCGTATTCCTCGCCCTCTCCCTTCGGCCAGGATGGTCCCGAGCTGCCCCGCAGCGGAGGCACGTCGCCACTGGATGCCGACAAGCCGGGTATCGAGTCGCTTGACCGCATCGTGGCCGTCGTCATCAGGGCGTCATTACCGAAAGCGAGCTGCAGGCCCAGATCCATCTGATCGAGGGGCGTGCGGCCCAGACCTCGGGCGCTGGGGTGCCGCCGCCCTGACGAGCTGCGCAAGCAGGTGCTGGAGCAGATGATCCTGCAGCTGGCACAGGAGCAGTACGCCGCCGACTATGGCCTCAAGCCCAGCGATGCCGAGGTCGACCGTGCCGTGGCCGACGTGGCCCAGAACAACGGCCTGTCCACGCAGCAGCTCACCGAACGTCTGAAGGATGAGGGCGTCTCGCTGGACACCTTCCGCCGTCAGCTGGTGGCCGAGATCGTCTCGGCACGCCTGCGCGAGCGCGAGACCGCCAGCAACGTCAGCATCTCCGAGGGCGAGATCGACGCCGAGCTGGCCAAGAGCGGCAAGGTCAGCCAGCCGGAATACGACATCCGTCAGATCCTGCTGAAAGCTGCCCGAAGGTGCTGACCAGAAGGAAGTCGCCCGCCAGAAGGCCCGGGCAGACGAGCTGGTGGCCAAAGGCACGCACGGGGGCCGACTTCGGCACGCTGGCACAGGAAAATTCTGAAGCCAGCGATGCCGCCACGGGCGGGAACATGGGCTGGCGCAAGGCCGACGACCTGCCGGGCCTGTTCGCCGACACCGTGCGCAAGCTCAAGCCCGGCGAGATCAGTGCGCCTGTGCGCAGCCCGGCGAGGCTTTCACATCCTGAAGCTGCAGGACAGGCGTGATGGCGGGGCCACCACCGTGGAGCTCACTCACGCCCGTCACATCCTGCTGCCGGCCAACAGCCCCTGAGACGGCTGCCGAGGCCGAGCGGCGCCTGTCGCTGTTCCGCCGTGACATCGAGGCCGGCAAGGCCGACTTTGCCAAACTGGGCCGAGGAATTCTCTTCCGACGGTTCTGCCGCCAAGGGAGGCGATCTGGGCTGGCTCTATCCGGGTGACACCGTGCCCGAATTCGAGCAGGCCATGAAATCCCTGCACGACGGCGAGATCAGCGAACCGGTGCAGACCCAGTTCGGCGTGCACCTGGTGCAGGGTGCTGGGCCGGCGAACCGACACCGAATCGCCCGAGCGGCTGCGCAATGCGGCCCGTGCCAAGCTGCGCGAGGGCCAAGGGCGGCGAGGCTACCAGCAGTGGCTGCGCGAGCTGCGTGACCGCACCTACGTGGAATACCGCCAGAAATCCGACGCGGCCACCACGCACTGACGAATCCTGACCCGATGGCGAACCACCGACCTGACGCCGGACGCGAAGCGCCCGGCCGGCGTCATCCCACGCAAGCGCTTTCGGCCAGCACTTCCTGGCAGACCGTGCCTGCATCGATGCCATCGTGCAGGCCATTGCTCCTCGGTCCCGGCGACAACCTTGTCGAGATTGGCCCCGGCACCGGCGTGCTGACGGCGCCGCTGGTGGCCCAGACGGGCCATCTCACCGTCATCGAGATCGACCGCGATCTCGGACCCCGGCTGGCTGCGCAGTATGGTGACGCGCTGACCCTGGTGCAGCAGGACGTGCTGCAGGTCGATTTCAGCGGTTTTGGCCAGAATCTGCGCATCGTCGGCAATCTGCCCTACAACATCTCCAGCCCGCTGCTGCTGCATCTCATCGCCGTGGCAGACCGTGTGCGGGACCAGCACTTCATGCTGCAGAAAGAGGTGGTCGACCGCATTGTGGCCGGTCCCGGCAGCGACATGGGGCGACTCACCGTCTTCCTGCAGAACCATTACCAGGTGGTAAAGCTCTTCGACGTGCCGCCGGAAGCCTTTCGACCCGCCACCGAAGGTGGATTCCAGCGTGGTGCGCATGGTGCCGCTGCCCAGGCCACACACGACCGCCATTGCCCAGCTGGAGGCGCGCTGGCCGCAGCCTATGCGCAGCGCCGCAAGATGCTGCGTCGGACACTGGGCAGCTGGCTGGCCCAGCAACATCCATCCTTTCGATCTGGAAAAGGCGGCGGCCGACGATGCACGGCTGGTGCCGCTGACGGACCTGAGCCAGCGCCCCGAGCAGATTCCCGCCACGGCCTGGTATGCGCTGGCTGATGCGCTGGCGGCAAGACCCCTCGGGTAGGTTGATTACAGCGTACCCGTGCCAGCACGTCATTGGACAATCCCTCATGGGCCATTTCGGGTGAGGGGATTCTGATGGACGTGATTCGGACGGGCATCTCTGCATTCCTGTTGCGTGAGCAGCCATTCGAGCGTTTTCGGTTCTCACGCTGGCAATCGCGCTTCGTCATCACGTTGCTGGGTGTCCTGCAAGGGCTGGCCATGCACATGCATGTTCACGCCCTGAAAGCGTCCGACCTTGCGCTGCCCACTCTGTGGGGAAAGGTGATCTTTGGCGTGCTGTCGACGTGGGTGGCATTTCCCATCATCCATCGCGCCTGCCGCTGGTGGTTGATGCGCGGTGAGCGCTGGGATGGCAAGGACGATCTTTTTCAACCTGATGGCTGCCTCATGGCTGCTCCCCTTCGCGCTCCTCTACGGGTTATACGCGCTGGGTGTGGCTGGCACCCTGCTTGTCCCGATCGGGATTTATGCCATCTGGGTCAACGCGAACGCCATGTCTGGCGCTGTTCGAAAAGCTACCCTGGGTTACAGCATCGCCGGCATCGTCAACGGTCTTGCCCTGATCTACGCCCCTGCTTTTCGGCCTGGCGATCGTCCTGGCATTCATCAAGCTGGTGCTTCATTCCGGAGGGGACGATGCCTTCTTCGGCACGCTGAATCATCCCGATACAGGCAGAACTGATGAGCATGGGTGGGTGAAGAACGGAGGCATGAAGAGGTTCGATATATTTGAAGGTGTCCTGCATTCCGTTCTTTGGCGCGTCTGCTTGCAGGACCTGTTTGGAGAAAGCCTTGACGTGCTGCTTTTCAGATGAAAGGAGGAGACCTTCATGGGGTGTGATTCAGACCAGCATCTTCGCGTTCCTGTTGCATGAACAGCCGTTCGAGCGATTCCGGTTCGCGCGCTGGCAGTCGGTCGTGGCCATTACCCTGCTGGGCATCTGCAGCGGGCTGGACCCGAACATGGCGGGGACTGCCCGACGCCCCTCATCCGGTCGCGCTGCCCCTGTGGGGCGGATCGGCATTGGCGTGGTGACGATGTGGCTGGCCTTCTGGGTCATATACGGCTTCTGCCGCTGGTGGTTGAAGCGTGGCGGGCGCTGGGATGGGCAGGGAGATCTGTTCAACCTGATCGCTGCATCCTGGCTGGTCGTGGATCTGCTGGGCTTCCTGCTGAGTGGGCTGGGTGTGCCCGAGTCGCTTGTCACCCTGGTATGGTTCTATGCCATCTGGGTGGGTGCCAATGCCATGTCCGGCGCCATTCCCCAAAAGCCAGTCTTGGCTACGGCATCGGCGGCATCATCCTCGGCGGCATTCTGGCCATCGTGACGATCATGGGCCTGATCGTTGGTCTGGTGATGGTGGTGCAGCTGCTGGCGCAGGAGGCATGCCGGCGCCTGCGGCCGGATGATTCACTCCACCAGCGCATCCGGCGTGTCGGCCAGCTGGCGCTGCCACTGGCGGTAGTCGGGCATCAGCGCTTCCAGCTGTGCCCAGAAGCGGGGGCTGTGGTTCAGTTCCGTCAGGTGGGCCAGCTCGTGGGCAATCACGTAGTCGATCAGCTCGGGGGCATACTGCACCAGCCGCCAGTTGAGACGGATGCTGCCATCGCGGCTGCAGCTGCCCCAGCGGGTGCGGGCGGCATTCAGACTCACGCGGCTGGGGCCGCGGCCCAGCTTCTGCACGAAGGGCTGCATCCGTTCGTGGAAAAGCTCGGCCGCAAATTTCTTCAGCCAGGCGTGCACGGCCGCTTTCAGCAGCGCGTCGTCGGGGCTGCCGGGCCGCTGATCCACAGCTCGGCCCCCATCTGCCGTACCTGGCTGCGTCGGTGCCCGCTGTGCGGAAGCGTGCGCAGCGTGATGGGTTCACCTAGCAGCGGGATGACGCGCCGTCGGTATAGCAGGGGCGTCTCTGCTTCGCGGGCCACGGCCCGCTGCTGCCAGAGCGCCAGCTTCTGCACGATCCATGCCTCGTGTTCACGGATGGTGTGCTCGATGGCCGTCTGGTCCAGTCGTGCACGCTGCGGCAGCACCACTTCCAGCCCTTCGGCGTCGATCCGCAGACCACGCGCCGTGCACGCGTCGAGCGTCGCACGCGATACGTGACCCGCTGCGTCTGGCCATGGGCGGAGAGCACCAGCGAACGAGGCGTGACGGGGGCGTCCTCATGCCGGGATTGGGCAGTTGTCTGGCGCTGGAAGGGGGTTGGGAAAGGGGATTTTTCCCAGGGAGAAAAAGGCCCACGGATGAATCGTTCCTCAGATGGGAAAAGGGCGCTCATCAATGGAGCGCCCTGTACAGGTGGGGTGTGGCGAGGTCTTCTCAGCCGATGGGCTGCCCTCTGCGCGGGGCTGTCCCGGCAAGGGCTGCGTTATCGGTTGCCGGTCCGGCGATGGTGGACGCTTCACCCTGGACGTCATGCGCAGCGGACGCCTTCTTCCGGGCGGCCTCGGCGAGTTCCCGGGCAATAGGGCGGCACGTCACCCGGCGGATAGCTGTCCGGGTCGATGCGGCGCATCTCGGTCTCGATCCACAGCTCGACTTCCTGGTTGAGCTGCTCGGACGTCTTGCCCGTCACCGAAATGACAGGCCCCCACGAGACGGTGATCAGGCCTGGCTGCTTGATGAAGGGCTTCTTGGGCCAGCAGCGACCGGAGTTGACGGCCACCGGCACGATGGGCGTGTCGTTCTTCAGCGCCAGCCGGGCGCCGCCCGACTTGTAGGGGCTGCTGCTGACCGGGCTTCGAGCGCGTGCCTTCCGGGAACATGACGATCCAGCGACCGTATTTGTAGCAGCTGCTTGCCGGCGCTCTTGACGATGTATTCAAAGGCGCGCCGGCCATGGCGGCGGTCGATGTGCATCGTCGTCCAGCATGCCGATGGCCCAGCCGAAGAACGGGATGAACAGCAGCTCTCGCTTGAAGACGAAAGCCGCCGGACGCGGCATGTGGCACAGCAGGAAGAAGGTTTCCCAGGTGGACTGATGCTTGCCCAGCACGATGGCCGGCCCGTCGGGCAGGTTCTCGGTGCCGATGACCCGCCAGCGCATGCCGCACAGCCAGCGGCCCACCTGAAGCATCAGGCGTGGCCAGCTGGAAGCGATGGCATAGCGCACCTTCACCGGCAGGAAGAAGCACAGCACGGTGGCGGTGGCATAGATCGTGACGGTGATGGCCATGATCAGGATGAACGGCACCGAGCGGATGGCGGCAAGCATGATCGGGTCCTTCTTACGGTTGCGACAGGTCGGCGACCCGGTTCATCAGCGCATGCAGACCACCCAGCAGTGCCAGGCGGTTGCGGCGCAGCGCCGGATCCTCGGCGTTCACCATCACCTGCTCGAAGAAGGCATCCACGGGTGCCTGCAGCGCCGCCAGCGCCTGCAGGGCGGCGGTGAAGTCCTGCTGCTGCAGGTGGCCCCTGCACCTGGGGCCGCAGCTTGACCAGAGCGTCGTTCAGATCGCGCTCGGCCGCTTCCTTCAGCAGGGCAGGATCCACGGCAGCCTTGTCGTCTGCCGCGCCTTCGCCGGCCGACTTGCGCAGGATGTTGCCGATCCGCTTGTTGGCCGCGGTGAGCGACTCGAAGGCGGGCAGGCGGCGGAAGGCGGCCAGGGCAGCCAGTCGGGCTTCCAGCAGGTCCAGCCGATCCAGACCGGTGGCCAGCACGGCCTCGATGTCGGTGCCGGCAAAGCCACGGTCACGCAGGTAGCTGCGCAGCCGGTCCGCGACGAAGGCGGACAGGCCCGGCACGTCGGCCGTGAAGGCTGCGGTGCAGCTTCCTTGCGGCCTTTCTTGCCGGTTGCAGCGGCTTTGTCGGAAGGCTCGGTGTCGGCAGCAGCGGGTGCGGGCAGCTTGTCGAACACGGAGAACGCCTGTTCCAGCAGGGCCGGCAGCGACAGGGTGAGCTTGCCTTCGATCAGGATGCGCACGACGCCCAGCGCATGCCGGCGCAGTGCGAACGGATCCTGTCGCCGGTGGGGCGCTGGCCGATGCCCCAGATGCCGGCCAGCGTTTCCAGCTTGTCGGCCAGGGCCAGGCCAGCCCGGTGGGCGAGGCGGGCAGGGCATCGCCGGCAAAGCGCGGCTGGTAGTGCTCGGCGATGGCATCGGCCACGGCTTCGCTTTCTCCGTCGTGCCGCGCATAGTAGCGGCCCATGGTGCCTTGCAGCTCGGGGAACTCGCCCACCATGCCGGTGAGCAGGTCGGTCTCGGCCAGCTGCGCGGCCCGTTCGGCATCGGCCACCGGGGCGCCCGTGGCGGGCGCCAGGCCGCCGCCAGCCGGCGGATGCGCTCGCTGCGTTCTGCCTGGGTTCCCAGCCGGGCGTGGTAGACCACCTGGGCCAGCTGCGGCAGCCGCGAGGCCAGCGTCTCGCGCCGGTCCTGGTCGAAGAAGAACTGGGCATCGGCCAGGCGCGGGCGCACCACGCGCTCGTTGCCGTCGATGATGCCGGACGGATCGTCGATGCGCATGTTGGAGACGATCAGGAACTGGTTCTTCAGCTTGCCGTTGGTCTCGAACAGCGGGAAGTAGCGCTGGTTGGTGCGCATGCTGAGAATCAGGCATTCCTGCGGCACAGCCAGGAAGGCCGGGTCGAACTGGCCGGTGTAGACGGCCGGCCATTCCACCAGTGCCGCCACTTCGTCCAGCAGGGCCGTGACCTGCTGCTGCTCCTCGTCGCTGACGGCCAGGATGCCGCCATTCTGTTGGCTGGCGTGGGCCAGCTCGTTGGCGATCATCACGCGGCGCGCCTGGTATTCGGCTCCACATGGCTGCTCGCGCAGCGGACGGGCGTAGCTGTCGGCGTTCTCCAGCGTGATGGGGCCGCTGGACAGGGAAGCGGTGGCCGTCGGTAATGCGATCGGCCGCCAGCCCCAGTACCGTGCAGGGCAGCACGGCATCGTTGTGCAGCACCACCAGCCGGTGGGCCGGACGCACGAAGCTGACGGTGGTGAGCCCGTCGGCCAGCTGGTAGGTCATGAACTTGGGAATGGGCAGTTGCGCCAGGGTCTCGACGACGATCTCGCCGATGACATCGGCCAGCACGGCGCCGGGCTGGGTGCTGCTCAGCAGAAGACGTCCTGCTTGCCGTCGTGGCCGCGGGTGAGTGCCGAGACCTCGGCACCCTGTTTCTCGGCCCACTTGACCAGGGCTTGGTGGGCTGGCCCTGGCATCCAGGCCCACGGCAACGGACTGGCCCCTGATCCGGATCTCGCGGGCATCGGCCTGGGCCGCGAACGCCGGGCAGGCGCACGGCCAGCCGGCGCGGGGTGGCGTAGATGTCGGCAGTGGCGTCTTCGCTGGCCAGCAGCTGGCGGGTGGCCAGCCGTGTGCGGATGCCTTGGGCAAAGCTGTCGGCCAGCCGGGTGAGGGCGTGCGGCGGCAGCTCTTCGGTCAGCAGCTCGACCAGCAGGGCGGTGGTTCGTGGCCTGGTTCATGGACGTGCTCCCAGCTTGGCGTGGTCTTCGGCGGTGATCATCGAAACCCAGTCGCTCACGCGATTCGTAGTAGGCCTGCGCCACGCCACGGGCCAGCGCACGCACCCGGCCGATGTAGGCGGCCCGTTCCGTGACGGAGATGGCGCCGCGTGCATCCAGCAGGTTGAAGGTGTGCGAGCACTTCACGACCATCTCGTAGGCGGGCAGCGCCAGCTTGGCTCGATGAGGTTGCGCGCCTCGCGCTCGTAGTCGTCGAAGTGCGCGAAACAGCATCTTCGTGTCGGCCAGGGTGAAGTTGTAGGTGGACTGCTCGACCTCGTTCTGGTGGAACACGTCACGGTAGGTGATGCTGGTGGGCCCATTGCAGGTCGAACAGGTTCTCGACCTTCTGCAGGTACATGGCCAGCCGCTCCAGACCGTAGGTGATCTCGCCGGTGGTGGGCAGGCGCTGAGCGAACCCACTTCCTGGAAGTAGGTGAACTGCGTGACTTCCATGCCGTTGAGCCAGACTTCCCAGCCCAGGCCCAGGCGCCCAGCGTGGGCGATTCCCAGTCGTCCTCGACGAAGCGGATGTCGTTGGCCTGCGGGTCGAGTCCCAAGGCCTTCAGTGAGCCCAGGTACAGGTCCAGGATGTCGGGGGGCGCGGGCTTGAGCACCACCTGGTACTGGTAGTAATGCTGCAGGCGGTTGGGGTTCTCGCCGTAGCGGCCATCCTTGGGACGGCGCGAGGGCTGCACGTAGGCGCGCGCCAGGGCTCGGGGCCGATGGCCCGCAGGAAGGTGGCGGTATGGAAGGTACCGGCGCCCACTTCCATGTCGTAGGGCTGCAGCAGGGCGCAGCCCTGTTTGTCCCAGTATTCCTGCAGGCGCAGGATGATCTGTTGGAAGGTCAGCATGGGGTGTTTGATCCAGGGTTGGTGATCGGGCGCCGGGCGGGCCCCATCACGGTCGGGGGTGATTCTATCTCGCCGGTGGGGGCTTCAGGCAGAATCACGAGGGAACATCATTCGCCGCGACAGTCGTGCCGACCGGTCGTGGCCTTCCCGCAGGAGGACATCGGACATGGCACAGGGATCGTGGCGCTGGGGCATCCTGGGCGCAGGGGCTGCGGCCACTGGCATGGCGGCGGCGCTGCAGGCCGTCAACGGGCGGCATCCAGGCCATTGCCAGCCGCCGCGAGGAAACGGCGCGGACCCTGGCCGGGCGCTACGGCATCGACCGCGTGCATGCCAGCCCCGAGGCCATGCTGCAGGATCCGGACCTGGACGTGATCTACATCGCCTCGCCCGCATGACTCCCACCACGCCTGGATGAAGGCGGCCGTGCAGGCCGGCAAGCACGTGCTGTGCGAGAAGGCCATCACGCTGAACGCCCGGCAGCTGGCCGAGGTGGTGCTGCTGGCGCGCGCGCAGGGGCGTGGTGGTGGCCGAGGCGATGACCATCTATCACATGCCGCTGTACCGACGGCTGCGGGCGCTCCTGGATTCAGGGGCGCTGGGCGAGGTGCGGCTGGTGCAGGTGAACTTCGGCAGCTGGCGGGTGCTGGATCCGCAGAGCCGCTTCTTCAGCCGCGATCTGGCCGGCGGGAGCGCTGCTGGACATTGGTGTCTATGCCACGGCCTTTGCGCGCTGGTTCCTGGATTCGGCCCCGCATCAGGTGCTGACCACGGTGGAGATGGCGCCGACGGGCGTGGATGATCAGTCGGGCATCATCCTGAAGAACGATCGGAACCAGTTGGTGGTGATGGCGCTGAGCCTGCGGGCCAAGCAGCCCAAGCGGGGCGTGGTGGTGTGAGAAGGGCTACATCGAGATCAACGAGTATCCGCGCGCCGACGAGGCGACGGTGCACTGGACGGACGAGGCGCGTTCGGAAACGATCCGCGCGGGCCGGCGCGAGGATGCACTGCGCTATGAGGTGGCGGACATGCAGCATTATCTGGACATGCGCCAGGGTGGGGAGACGGGCGTGCCGCCATCGCTGCGGGAGGCGGGTGTGGAGATGCCGATGTCGGATGACGAGTGCGGCAGCTGACGTTGAGTCGGGATGTGATGTCGGTGCTGACGGAGGTGCGGCGGCAGTGGGGGATTGGTGTATCCGGGGAGTAATGGCTGGATCGGGCTGCCCAGCGGATGAGCAGGGGCTTCAGGGGTAGGTCCTGTTATGGTGTGCGATGGAGCAGGGGGCAGGTGGTGCTCCGAGACAGGATATGGTCTTGCAGTGAGACGGAGCTAGGGGCAGCGGCATCTACCTCCTCACAACCGCAGGCGGTGGGATTCGTCGGCAGATACCTCCGCGCCCCGGCTCCTTGTGGCTTGCGGGTTGGGTAGTTGGGTTCCATGCATTGTGTCTGTCGGGCAGATACTTCTGCGGCCCGGTTCGCCGGCTGGGCTTAGGACGAGGGGCTAGGCCAGGTTTCAGTGATTCTTTTCTATTTTCTTGAGAGTACTTAAGGAGCGCCTGAATGCAGTTGGCGACATGGAATGTCAATTCGTTGAAGATGCGTCTGCAGCATGTGCTGGACTGGCTGGCGGCCAATCCGGTGGATTTCCTGTGTCTGCAGGAAACGAAGCTGACGGATGACAAGTTTCGAAGGACGCGATCGAGGCGGCGGGGTATGGGGTGATCTTTACCGGGCAGCCGACGTACAACGAGGGTGGCGCTGCTGTATCGGAAGGAGGCGGGGTATGTGCCGGATGGGGTTCAGCTGAATAATCCGATCCATGAGGATGTGCAGCGGCGGCTGGTGTCGGCACGGTTCCAGACGGCGGGGCCGGTTCGGGTGATCGGGGCGTATTTCCCGAATGGGCAGGCGGTGGGCAGCGAGAAGTATGTCTACAAGCTGGGCTGGATTGCGTCGCTGCAGGCGTGGATTGCGCAGCTGCGACGGGAGGAGCCGGATACGGGGGTGATTCTGGCCGGGGATTTTCAACATCGCGCCGGCGGATGCGGATGTGCATGATCCGGCGGTGTGGGCCGATGGCATTCTGGTGTCAGGGCCGGAGCGGCAGGCGCTGCAGGGGCTGCTTGCGCTGGGGCTGCATGATGCGTTCCGGCTGTTCGAGCAGCCGCCGAAGCTGTTTTCAGCTGGTGGGACTATCGGGCGCTGGGCTTTCGGCGCAATGCGGGGCTGCGCATTGACCCGATTCTGGTTTCGGACGAGCTGAAGCCGATGGTGGGGCGCTGCTGGATCGACAAGGGCCGCGCAAGCTGGAAAAGCCCAGCGACCATACGCCGGTGGTGGTGGAGGGGCGTTGCGTCCACCTGATCCGGCGCAGAGCGCAGTTACAGCCAGGCCTTCATCCACCCCAGGCCGTCGCGGGTGGCGTGGGGCGCCTGGCCTCGGGCGGGGCGGTATTCGCAGCCGATCCAGCCGTCATAGCCCAGCTCGTCCAGGAGACGGAAGAGATGAGGGTAGTTCACTTCTCCGATGTCAGGTTCGTGGCGGTCGGGGACGCCGGCAATCTGGATGTGGCCGACACGCCCGTGTGGAATGAGCGCGCGCAGCAGCACGGAGAGATCGCCCGGATGATCTGCGGGTGGTAGAGGTCCAGTTGCAGCTTCAGTGCGGGGTTGTGTTCAGCAGGGCCTCGGCCGTATCGAGCGAATCCAGCAGGTAGCCCGGCATGTCGCGGCTGTTGATGGGTTCGATGAGAATCTGCATCGCCCACCTGGGCGGCCAGGGTGAGTGGCCTTTTGCAGGTTCTGCTGCCAGCACGCCAGGGTGTTGGCGGTGACGGGTTTCAGTCCCGCCATGACATGAATGCGCGGGCAGTGCAGCGTTCGGGCGTATTGCAGGGCGCGTTCGATGCCTGCAGGAATTCCGCTTCGCGCCGGGCAGGGGCCGCCAGACCACGTTCACCCGCTTCCCCGAGTTGCCGGGCGGCGCATTGAAGAGCGCTTGCTGCAGGCCGTTTTCCTTCAGCAGGCGGGCCAGCATTCCCGCTTCATGCTCGTGGGGAACAGGTACTCCACGGCTGAAAGCCGTCCCGGGCGGCGGCGGCAAAGCGTTCACGGGAAGGGCAGGTCGGTGTACAGGAAGGAGAGTTGGCGGCGAATTGGGGCATGGGGGTTCTGGATGGAAGGCTGTACGTGGCGGGCTGCATCCGGAGGCTGAGTGCGGAGCTTGCACGGAGGCCCGGTGCGCAGAAGCGAGATGGGACTGGGTGCAGCGTGCTGGTGCATGCGGAAATGTTAGCCGGGCAGGGATGAATGTCCCTGTTTTGTGAGGGTTTTCGCATCCTTAGGGGGTATATTGTCACTGAGATTGAGTTTCATTGGCTATTGTGTGGAGTTTCAACATGACGCGTCGCCCGTTCCTTCCGCCTTCCGGGCTCTCCTTCATCCTCCGATACCTGTTCCGGGGATGTTCCTGTCGTTCGAGCATCTGAATGTGTTGGCGCTGGTGCTGCTACGCGCCGCGAGGCAGGGGACTTCTGTGGTGAGGGCCCGATGTTTCGTTGCCGATCGGTGGCGCTGGCTTGCCTGCTGATGCTGGCACCCTTTGCACTTCATGCAGCGCAGGGAGTCCGCCCACAGGCATCGAAGGCGGCGCAGCGTGTGCTGCTGGCGCATACCGGTGAGGGGCGGGCGGCAGTGTGGCGCAGGCCGACGCGACAGCGCTGCCGGAAGTGCGCATCTACGGGACGCTTGAGAAGGACATCGGCTTTGCACCGGCTGAGGCCGAGGACCGCCGGAAAGCGTGCCGGCGCCGCTCTGAAGACGCCGCAGTCGGTCAGCGTGGTGACGCGCGAGCAGATGGAGTCCCAGGTGAACAACCTGCAGCAGGCGCTGCAGACGGTGCGCGGGCGTCAATCCGGTCAACTTCGGGCGGCGTGGTTTCGACGATCTGTTCATGCGTGGTTTCCGGGTGACGGAATCGATCCTGATCGACGGTTGGTGCAGAGTCCGGGAATGTGGACGCGCCTGCAAAGTTACGGATACGAGGCGCTTGAGGTGCTGAAAGGCGCCAATTCCGGTGATGTACGGGCAGATGCAGCCGGGGCGTGATCAATGCCATCAGCAAGCGGCCACGACGTGAGCGCGGCGGTGAGGTGCAGGCCGAGGTGGGAAACTTCGGGCATCACCGCAGCCTGGCAGTGGATGTGAACACACCGCTGTCGGAGTCCGGCAGGACGGCGTTTCGAATCAATGCGCTGGCCACGAATGATCGGATCCGACAGATCGCGTCTGGCGGCATGATCGCTGGGTGGCGCCATCACCGTCGCTGGACTTCGGGGGCAAATACGGATTTCGTGCTGTTTGTACCCTACAGTCGCAGCACGTGGATGCGTCAGCAGGAACGTCTCCCTACGGCACGCTACTACCTAATCCCAATGGGACGGTCTCGACGCGCATGTTCACTGGAGACCCCTCCTTTGGCGGATATGATATCGAGCAGTACACGCTGGGCTACAACCTGCAGCATCGTCTCGCCAACGGGCTGACGCTGCGTCAGAACGTGCGCTATCGAGCAGGAGATGGAACGGGCAACTTCGTGTCGCTGCAGGCGTTGCGTGCCGACCGGCGAACGCAGAACCGGCAGGCATCGCGACAGTGGATGGATTATGACCTGCTGGCCACCGATACGTCGGTGCTCGGCACCGTCGAGACCGAGGGCATGGCGCACCAGGTGGTGGTGCGCGATGCCCGGACCGGCAGTTCGAGCTAGAAGAACCGACGCTGTCGAATCGGTGCGCTCGACCTGTTTGCGCCCCGATATGATGGCTGCCACCCGTCCGGACACCCACATGCGCCATAGTCCCAGTCGGCTGACGGCCGTGGGTCTTTATGCACAGGATCGCATCAGCATTGGCCGGGACGGACCCTGGCGGGTGGATCGCGACAGGAACATTCGCATACGCACGCCCTGGACAACCGCCTGACAGGAGTGATTACGCGCCAGTCGGACAACGCCACCACGGGTTCGGTGGGAACGGTCTCACGAGTTCATGCCGTCCTGGTCGGCTGTCATGCCGTTACAGCCGTTCCTTCAATCCGCAGGTGGGGGCAGGACGTGAACGGCCGGGACTTCGATCCGAGACGGGCAGCAGTGGGAAGTGGGGTGAAGCACGTGCGTGACGGGCGCTCGGCCTCACTGGCGCTTTATTACCTGCGTCGCCAGAATGTGCTGATCAGCGATCCGAATAATACCGGCTTCAGCGTGCAGACCGGCTGGCAGCGGCGCGGGGTGTGGAGCTGAGGGCGGGATAGATCTGCGTGGAGGCTGGAAGGTGTCGGCCGCCCATGCGTACACCGATGCCAGGGTCATCGAGGATTCCAATCGCTGAACCAGGTGGGGCGTGCCGTGTGAGATGACGGCGCGCCATTACGGGTGGTGGTGGGCCGACTGGCGACCGCCCTGGATTTCCGACGTGACGGTGGAATGGGTGGTCGCCATGTGGGAACACAGGAAGGGTCGGACGTGCTCTTTTCCGTCTGCCGGCCTACAAGGTGGCGGACCTGTCGGTGAGCTACACCGATTCCGACTACAAGGTGACGGCCGGGGTGAAGAACGTCTCTCGATAGAACGTACTACGACGGTGCGATCAATGTCAACGTGATTTCGCCGGGAATGCCGCGCACCTATTCGCTGACGCTGAAATACATGTTCTGAGAGGGCCGTGATGGCGTCAGTCGGACTTGTGGGGCAGCAGATTCTGTAGATACTCGGCCAGCACCACGGCGTTGTTGTGGGTCTCGTCGTGGGCGGCGTACAGCAGGGTGAGCGGTCCCTGTCGGGCAAATGTCCAGGAGCGGTTGCAAGGCTGACAGGTTGGCAGAAAGTTCGGTTTCGTACTGTTTTCGAAATTCCGGCCAGCGTTCGGGGGCATGGTCGAACCACTGACGCAGCGTGTTGCTGGGCGCTACGTCCTTGATCCAGAGCTGGAAGGTGCGTCTTCCTTCTTCATGCCCCTGGGCCAGAGCTCTGTCGACCAGTACGCGGGTGCCTTCTCCGGCAAGCGCTGGGGCGTAGACACGACGGGTCTGGATGACTGGGCGGGCTGGGACATGGGGCCTCCTTGTTCCGGGGGCGGTATGCCCTGGGGAGCCTGCGTGAATCTCGCAGTCCGTGGCAAACCGGCAGGCATCAGGTGTGGCGGGTTTCTTTCCCGGATTCAGCGTTCAGTATAGACCGCGTCGAAGAAGGCTTTTTCCCAATGCCACGGCGCGATGGAAGAAGCGGCGTGCCTCGTCCTGCTGTTCGACGGGGATGGTTGCGCCGACACGATCCAGTTCGCTGCGCAGCCAGGCCACGAAATCGCGGAAGAAGTCGTTGGCGCAGCGTGATCCATTCGGCGTGCTGGAATTCGGGTGGCAGGGCACGTCCGGGCTGGTCGGCCCACTCCAGGTACACAGGCCTCGGCCACGCACAGTACGGCCAGCGCACTGGCATAGCGACGGGTTTCGGCTGCTTCGTGCATCAGCTCCTGGAATTGCAGGGTGATGTCGTCCAGCGTGGGCGTGGTGCGCTCGATGGCGGGCACGCGCAGCAGGTCGAAGCAGCGCTGAAAGTACGTGTTCTCGTCGCTGGTGATCATGCGGCGGCGAACTGCGAGAAGCGCACGCGCGCTGCGTACTGGTCGGCTCGATGCGATGGCTGCGCCCAGCAGGGCGACGAAGCGGTCGACGAACTGGTAGTCCTGGACCAGGTAGTGGCGCAGATGCTCGCTGGAGAGCGTGCCGGCAAAGATCTGTCGACGAAGCGGTGCTGGATGGCAGCCTCGCCAGTCTTTCTGGCATCTCGGCGCGCAGGACCTGGGAAAACGGGCGGAGGGTGCCATGGGTGTCTCCTCTTCATGTTGGATGTGGGCGGGCGTCGCGGGCTTTTGGCCATGGCGACGCAGGCGGCTGTCGTTGGCTTCCGCTGAGTCCGCATCATGGCCGGAGCGTCTGGCGAACCGTCGGCTAGCAGCCGCATCGATCGTGACCGGGCCGTCGTTGACGAGGGCGACTCAGATGTTGGCTCCTGAATCGGCCGGTGGCCACGTCGGGGTGCAGGCGGCGGCTTCGGTCACGAAGGCATCATACAGCGCTTCACCCTGGGCAGGCGGGGCAGCGCCGATGAAGCTGGGGCGGTTGTTCTGTCGGTGTCGGCGGCCAGCGTGAACTGGCTGACGATAAGCAGGCCGCCACCCACGTCCCGCACGCTGCGGTTCATCCGGCCGGCCTCGTCGGCAAAGATGCGCAGTTTCAGCAGCTTGGCCACGGCCTTGTAGACGGTCTCCGTGGTGTCTCGCAGGTTCGGCGCAGACGAAGGCAGCAGCCCTGCGCCGATGCTGCCAAGGGGTCTGGCTGTCGATCTGGACGCTGGCCTCGGGCAACGCGCTGGATGAGCAGGTGCATGAGGGGCTCCGGATGGGGGAAAGGGGCTAGCCTGGGGCGGTCGGGATGCCGCAGGGCAACGAGGCGATGATAAGCTCCTGGTAAAACCTGCAGCCCGTCGGGTGGTTAAACTCGGGGAAATCTTCTCCTCCTTCAATCATGAATCAGGTTGCCACACCCGCGCCGTCTTCTTCCGGGGCCGATTTCGTGAAGTCGCGCCGTTCGTCGATCATTGCCGCCATCTTCCTGATGGCCACGTCGGCCATTGGTCCGGGGTTCATCACCCAGACGGCAACCTTCACCACAAAGCTGGGGCTCGCGTTCGCCTCTCGGCATTCTGGCGTCGGTCCTCATCGACTTCGTGGTGCAGCTCAATGTCTGGCGCATGATTGCGCTGTCGCGGCGCAATGCGTCGGCGCTGGCCAATGCGGCGCTGCCGGGCAGCGGCCATGTGCTGGCGCTGCTGGTCATCTCGGCGGGCTGGTGTTCAACGTCGGCAACATCGCTGGCGCCGGGCTGGCCTCCGTCGGCGCTGCTGGGGCTGCCTCGCGAAGTGGGGCGGGCTGATCAGCGCGGCACTCGCCGTGGGCATCTTTGCGTCCAGCCGAGCAGGGCGGTTGCGGGACCGGCTGATCATCCGGCTGGGGTCTGCTGATGATCGTGATGACGGCCTGCGGCCTTCGTGTCGGGCCCGCCGGTGGGTGAGGCGCTGCAGCAGATGGCAGCGCAGCTGGTGGACTGGACGGCCATCACCACGATCGTGGGCGGCACGGTGGGTGGCTACATCACCTGGCGCCGGTGCACACCGGTTGCTGGACCGGGGCACGGTGGGGCCCGAGAACCTGGCGCCGTCACGGCCGGGCACCTCAATGGCATTGCCGTGACCGGTGATGCGTTTTCTGCCGTTCCCGGCCATTCTGGGCGTGGTGTCCAGCGGTGGCCATCGATGTGTCGGGCAAGGGCGCTAATCCGGCGGCGCAGGCCTCCAGGCTGCGGCGGGCGAGTTCGGACCGCGGGTCTTCGGGCTGGTGAAGCTGTGGGCGGCAGCCATCACCAGCGTGATCGGGGCCGCCCACAGTCGATGTCCTCTCCGGCTTTCGCGGTGACATCTCCGAACGGGCGCGCAACCGGGCCACGGTGGTGTTCATCGCGGTCTCACTGGCCGTGTTCCTCCTGATGGGAACGGCGCCGGCAGCGCTGCTGGTGTTTGCCGGCGGCTTCAACGGGCTGATCCTGCCGCTGGGCATGACGATCTTCAGCGATCATTGGCTGGCGCCGCGCCGACCTGCTGGGGGCGTCCCTTTACCCGAAATGGTTGCTGGTGCTGGGCACGGCCGTGTAGTGTGCTGACCTGGTACATGGGCGTCGTGTCGGTCGGGCCGATCTTCCGGCTGCTGGCTGCGTGACGAATGACGGATAAGGCGCAACGAACCCCGGAGACTTCTCATGGCAAGAATCGACCTGAACAGTGACCTGGGCGAGAGTTTTGGCGCCTGGACGATGGGTGATGATGCAGCAATGCTGGAGATCGTCACCAGTAGCCAATGTGGCCTGTGGCTTTCATGCCGGTGATCCGGCGGGCATCCTGCAGACGCTGCGCGAGGCCGCGCGACGTGGCGTGAGCATCGGGGCACACGGGCCTATCCGGATCTTTCCGGTTTCGGGCGGCGGAACATGGACGTGGCGTCGGCCGATCTGCGAGCAGGGGTGATCTACCAGATCGGGGCGCATTACAGGCGCTGGCGCGCGTGGCAGGCACGCAGGTGCGCTACGTGAAGCCGCACGGTGCGCTTCTACAACACCATTGCGCGCGACCGGCGACAGGCCACTGATGTGATCGAGGCCGTGAAGGCGGCGGATGATCGTCTGGCGCTGGTGGTGCTGGCGGCTCTGCCGCTGGCGGGCTGGGCACGTGAGGCGGGGCTGACGGTGGTGGCCGAGGCCTTGCGGACCGGGGCTATACGCCGGAAGGGACGCTGGTGCCGCGGCGCGCGCCCGGTGCGGTGCTGCACGACGCCGAGCAGGTGGCGGCGGATGCTGCGACTGGTGCGCGAGGGCGTGGTGGAAGCCGTTGATGGCAGCCTGGCGAAGGTGGAGGCAGATTCGATCTGCGTGCATGGTGACAGTCCCGATGCGGTGGCCATGGCGCGCGCGGTGCGCCGTGTTCTGGCTGATGCCGGTGTGACGCTGGCACCGTTTGCCTGATCGGGAAAACGAGAAGAGGAAGCGCACATGCGTCTGTTGCCCGTCAATCTCGATGCCATCTCTGTGGAGCTGGCCGACCTGGATGAAACCCTGGCGCTCTTCGATGCACTGGAGGCGGATCCGATCGAGGGGTGACTGAACTGGTACTGGCGGCGCGCACCATCCTGGTGCATTTCTGCCATGGGTCTGTCCGCTGCCCAGGCTGGTGGCCGGCATTGCTGCACGGCAGGGCAGGCAGGGGCAGGCGCGTCAGGGAACGCTGGTACGCATTCCGGTCCGCTACGACGGCGAGGATCTGGCCGAGATGGCCGATTACCTGGGGCTGTCGGTGGACGAGCTGGTGCGACGGCATGCGGCTTCTGCCCTGGCAGGTGGCGTTTACCGGTTTTGCGCCGGGCTTTGCCTATCTGTCGGGGCGATCCGGTATTCAACGTGCCGCGTCGCGCCAGTCTGCGCACGCGTATCCCGGCGGGCTCGGTCGGGCTGGCTGGTACATCAGCGCGGTGTACCCGCGCGCCACGCCGGGCGGCTGGCAGCTCATCGGTACCACCGATGCCGATGTGGGATCTGGCACGTAGCGCCGCCGGCGCTGCTGCAGCCGGGGCAGCGCGTGCAGTTCGTGGATGTGGCGACCGAGGAAGGCGAGGGCGCTGCAGCGCGAGGTCGTGCAGCAGCGGAGTACGCTGGTGAGTGGCGGTTGCCTGACGGCCGCTGCCGAAGATGGCTCCTGCTGCGGGGGCTCGATGCGTGCCCGTTTCGCGGCGGTAGCGGATGATGCCGGAGGTGATGGGCAGAGTGCTCGCCGTGCTGGCAATGAGAAGGCCGTGGCGCATGTTCGAGGTGGTGGCCACCGCCTGCAGGCGCTGTTCCAGGACGCTGGCCGGTTGGGGCAGGCACGCCAGGGCGTGTCGGCGTCCGGAGCGCTGGATGCCACGGCGTTTCGTGTGGCCAATCAGTTGCTGGGCAACGAGGCTGATGCCACGGTTATCGAGCTGCTGCATGGCGGCTTTTGCGCTGCGGGCCTGACCCGGACAGTGGTGGCGGTGACGGGGCGACCGGGCCGCTGGATCTGAAGGATGCGTCGGCGTGTTGCTGCTCGCCGAACGCCATGCCGTGCCGCTGGCGGAGCCGGGCGATGTGCTGACAGTGGGCGCGCCCGAACGGGGCCTGCGCAGCTATCTGGCGGTACGCGGTGGCTTTTGACGTGGCGCCCGTGTTGGGCAGCAGTGCCACCGACACGCTGGCGGGTGTGGGCCCGGAGCCGTTGCATCGTGGGGCCAGGGGCTGGCGGTAGGCCAGCGCATTCGGGGGCGGTGGATGCGGCCGAGGCGGGCATGGCGAAGCTGGAAACGCTGCTTCCGCATCTGCCTGATTCCGTGCAGTCGGATCTTCGTGATGCGGATGCGGTTCGCCGTCATGCCATCGTGCTGGATCTGGTGCTGGGGCCACGGACAGACTGGTTCGATGGTGAATCACTGGAGTTGCTGCAGCAGCAGTGCTGGCAGGTGACGCAGCAATCCAACCGGGTGGGACTGAGGCTGTTGAGTGAGAAGCCCCGCAGCGTGCCACCGGTTTTCAGGGCAGGAATTGCCCTCCGAGGGCACGGCGCTGGGGGCGTTGCAGGTGCCGGCCACCGGGCAGCCGGTGCTGTTCCTGGCGGATCATCCGCTGACCGGGGGTATCCGGTGATCGGCTGTGTGGCGCCGCATCATCTCGATTCGGCGGCGCAGCTGCCACCGGGGGTCTTTGTGCGCTTCAAGCCGATGGCACCGTTTGCGGAAATTCTGCTGAGGGGGCTGGTGCATGAGGACAGAACGCGGAAGTCCTCATTTCCGGGATGCGGTGTCAGGGAAGGTCTCGCCCCAGGGACAGGCAGGTGACGGGGCATGCAGAAGGTCAGGACGGAATGCCGGACGGAAGGCCGGGAGACTGGGGCGTACAGAATGGCGGTGTCTGAGGGACCTCGGCGCCTGACGAGGGAAAAAGTGATGATCAAGAAAGTCCTGATTGCCAACCGCGGTGAGATTGCGTGGTGCGCGTCATCCGTGCATGTGCCGATTACGGTGTGCAGAGCGTGGCGGTATAGCGCCGATGCGGATCGGGATGCGCTGCATGTGCGTCTGGCGGATGAGGCTTTTGCCCTGCAGGGTGAGCGCCCGGCCGATACCTACCTGAACGTGGGCAAAGCTACTGAGATTGCACGGCGCTGCGGGCCGATGCCGTGCATCCAGGCTATGGTTTCCTGTCGGAGAATGCCGGATCTCGCGCAGGCGGTGATCGATGCCGGGCTGGTGGATCGGTCCCAGACCCGAGACCATTGCGCAGCTGGGCGACAAGGTGGCGGCGCGGCGCATTGCGGCATCGGTGGGGTGCGCCGCTGGTGGCGGGCACGCCCGGTCCGGTGGAGAGCGTCGATGAGGTGCTGACGTTTGCGCGTGAGCATGGGCTGCCCACTGCCATCAAGGCGGCATTTGGCGGTGGAGGCTGGGGCTGAAGGTGGCCTGGGCAGATGGATGAGGTGGCCGAGCTGTATGCGTCGGCGGTGCGCGAGGCGACCACGGCCTTCGGTCGGGGCGAGTGCTTCGTGGAGCAGTATCTGGACCAGCCGCGCCACGTGGAAGCGCAGGTGATGGCCGATACGCATGGCCGCGTGGTGGTGCTGGGCACGCGGGACCGTTCGCCGCAGCGTCGCAACCAGAAGCTGGTGGAAGAGGCGCCGGCGCTGTTCCTGACGGACGCGCAGCGTGAGCGCATCCATCGGGCCGCGCATGACATCTGTGCGCAGGCCGGCTATGTGGGCGCAGGCACGGTGGAGTTTCTGGTGAGCCGCAATGGCACCATTTCCTTCCTGGAGGTGAACACGCGGTTGCAGGTCGAGCATCCGGTGACGGAGCCGACGGCCGGCATCGATCTGGTGGTGGAGCAGCTTCGCGGTTGACGGGCTGCCGCTGTCCATTCGCCAGACGCCGCAGCCGATGGGACATGCTATGGAATTCCGCATCAATGCGGAGGACGTGGGGCGGGATTCCTGCCGATGCCGGGGCGCATCCAGCGGTTCTCGCCGCCGTCAGGTCCGGGCGTCCGGATCGACAGCGGGTGGAGACCGGGTCGGTGGTGGCCGGCAGTTCGATTCGATGATGGCCAAGCTCATCGTGCATGGCGACAGTCGCGAGCAGGTGCTGATGCGGGCGCGGCGTGCGCTGGCCGAGTTCGAGATCGAAGGGGTGCCCAGCGTGCTGCCCTTCCACCGGGCGGTGCTGGAGGCGTCGGCCTTCGTGGCGGTGGGCGACGGGGGCTTTCACGCACACGCGCTGGATCGAGACCGAGTTTGCCGATGATCTGCAGGCGTCGGTACGGCCGGCCCCTGCTGGGCACGATGTCACTGCTGCGCATGCCGGTGGAGCTGGATGGCCGACGGGTGATGCTGGGGCCGCCGGAGCAGCTGCTGGGGGCGCTGGCGGCGATGGGGCAAGCGATGCCGCAGGATGGTTCTGCTGCAGGAGGTGCCTTGGGACAGGCGGGGCTGCGTCGGTACAGGGGCGCCGATGGCGCCGTGCAGGTGGGCGAGATTGCCGCACCGATGGCCGGCACGCTGCTGGCCTGGAAGGCCGAGGAAGGTGAGACCGTGCCGAGGGCAGCTGGTGGCGGTGATGGAGGCGATGAAGATGGAGATGCAGGTGACGGCACCGTGTGCCGGCATCGCTGCATCGTGGGGCATCGGCCGGTCAGGTGCTGGCGGCCGCAGAGGTTCTGGGCCGCATTGCCTGAGGTGCCCGGGCGAGCCCCGTTGTGTGTTACTGATTGTCCGGATGCGGCGTCTGCGTCACCGAGATGGGCAGTTCGGGGATGATCCGGCAGATTCAGGACAGGGCCGGACAGTGACCGCAGGAAGGCTGCAATGTCGGCCACCTGCTCCCTTGTCCAGTTCCCGGCCGAGCTGAGTCTGTGCCATCACGCGGATGGCCTGATCCAGTTCCCAGACGCCGCCGTCATGGAAGTACGGGTAGGTGCGCCACGTTGCGCAGGCCAGGCACCCGGAAGAAGCACTTGTCGTCTTCCTTCTTCGTGACTTCGAATCGGCCTTCGTCCCGCTTCGGGCGACTGGGTGTACTTCCAGTAGGGGCGCGACCATGCCGAATTTCTGAAGGTGTCTCCGCCCAGGCCGACGCCCTTGTGGCAGGCGCAGCCGCGTCGATGAAGGTGACAGGCCCCTGCGCTGCTGGGCAGTGAGGGCACCGATGTCACCCCGCAGGTATTTGTCCCATGGCGAGGGGGTGAGCAGCGTGCGCTCGAAGGTCGCCGATGGCGGTCCTGATGTTCTGGAACGTCACGGGATTCTTGCTGCTGTCGGGGAAGGCCTTCTGAAGAGCGGCAGATACCGGGAATGGAGGCGATCTTCTCTCGACGGTGGCCTCATCGACGTTGGCCATTTCCACGGGGTTCAGGAGCGGGCCGCCTGCCTGTTCTTCCACGTCAGCGGCACGGCTGTCCCAGAACTGGCGGACCCAGCAGCGCGGCGTTGAGGGTCAGGGGCGAGTTGCGGGCACCGAACTGGCCTCTGTGACCGGCGCTGGTGGGCAGGCGGTCCACGCCTGCCGAGGCCAGGTTGTGACAGGAGTTACAGCCGACGGTGTTGCCACGGGAGAGCCGTTCGAACCACAGTTGCTGGCCCAGACGAACCTGGGCGTCGGTGAAGGGGCGCAGCTTCTGCATGGCTGCTGCATCGGGCAGTGCCTGGAACAGACCCTAGGCAGTATCCAGCAGATCCTTGTCTTCTTCGCTGTAGGACGTGGCCTTGTCTGCCGACGGGGCTTCGGTGGCTGCCTGGCAGGGGGCGCCGAGCGCGAAAGTCAGCAGGCTGGCAGCGGCCAGCAGGCTGATGTGAAGGCGAGGCCTCATGGGGGCTTTCCCTGAGTGTTGTTGGTCTCGAGACCTGGCGGACGGTGCCGGCAGGCCGCCCCACTATAGGAACGCGCGCGTCGATCAGCTTGTGTTAAATCAAGCAAAGATCAATTGTTGTTTATTTATCAATTGATAAAAGCTATTAATCTAATAGGGCACGCACAGCGTCACGGGGGCAGAAACACCAGTTCACCAGCATCAGGGCACAGCATCAGGGCATCAGAACATCAGCCGGTTGATATCGTTGGCGGCGTTGAGGCCGTCGCGATGGTCGCTGCCGCCTGGGCAGGGTATAGGTGTATCGGTCGTCTTCCTGGTAGACCAGCTTGTAGTGCTTGCCGCCATTGCTGATCCGGAAGCCCATGGATTCCAGGCCGCGCCGGATGCGTGCATCAAGGGTGCTTGTGCCGCGCAGCAGGTTCTTCAGGGCGTCGCGATGGGCGTTGGCCGTGCGGTGGGGCAGAGGGTTGGCGCCCACGATGGACTGGAGAACGTGGTGGCGACGGCTGTCAGGGGGGACGTACTTCCTGGCGTCGGCCAGGGCATCCAGCACGATGCCCAGGATCTCCTGGTCGTAGTAAGTTGCGTTCCGTGCCTGGCGACAGCAGGATGTTGTCATCGCCGGGACGGATTTCGCGCTGGCGCAGTTCCTGGCGCAGTCGCCTCGATCTCTTCCTCGGCTTCTGCAGGAGCTGCCCTTGGCGGCGATTTCTCACCAAACTGCGCATGCAGTCGTCAATGGAGAGCGACCCGGCCGATTTCAGGGCGGCAATGGTAGCCCTGCGAGACCTGCTCTTGCAGGGGCCCAGGTGCAGCGTGGCAGTGGCCGACGCCGCCGCAGCGTGCGGTGGAGGTCTTCCTGGATGGGCGTCACCAAGCTCGGCGGCCGTCTGACAGAGGGTTCCCAGGTAGCGGCGCGGCTCGCCACCCGGGCCAGTAGATGCCGACCGTGCCACCGTAGACGTTGGTGGATTTGGCCAGCGCCTGGAGCTGGCGCGAGAAGTTGTTGCCGGGTTCGACCACCACGTGGGCCCGTCCGGCCAGCCGGGATGCCAGGCGCTGGGGATCGATGGCGGCTGGGCTGGAAACAGGCGCTGATGTAGACGATGGGCAGGCGATGGTCGCTGTTGCCCAGGATGAGGTCGGCGGCCAGGGGAGTTCGTGGCCGGCCAGCAGTCGGGGCTGATCCGAGACGCGCAGGGGGCTCGTCCAGACCGCCGCCCAGGGCATTCAGCAGGGCGGGGACGATGGCGGGATCCCGGTCGACGGGCAGGTGAGCCTGGGGCAGGCTGAGGTGCACTCGATGCGGATGCCAGCCAGGCATCGCTTGCCGGGTGCGGTATCCGTTTCCGAGGTGGCCGTGTCCGAGATCGGCATTTCCGGCATCATTTCCGGCCCTTGCGGCGCCGGGAGAAGACGACGGTGGTGATCCGGGTCAGGTGCTCTTCCCTGGCGGCTGTAGCGGATGCCGGCCACTGTGGTGTCGGGCCGCCGAGCGATCAGGGTCTGCAGCAGTTCACCGCTGGTATTGATGCGGGATGAGGTCCGGTGGGGCAAGGCCTGCAGCTGTTCGGCTGCAATGGCGGTACGTCTCGACATCCAGAAGCCAGGAGGCGATGGCGCGGCAGAAGTCTTCCGGGCCATGGGCAGGATCGACCGCGAAGTCGGTGGCGAACGAGATCATGCGGACGGGAAGGCCTTTGACAGGCGACCCCAGGGATTGGCGTCCGGCTATGCTACTGATGCGTCCCTCATCAGAACGGGCGTGACGATTGATCTGACAACCTGGCTGTGAAAATGGGTGTCCGGGATGTGTACGGGCGGGCTTTTCAGGGCCGTCAGTGGCGAAATGAGGGTCGGAATCAGGGCTGATAGCGGCTGACTTCCAGGTCGTGCTGGCCGACGGGCAGCAGGGTGCTGCTGATGCCGGGTTTTTGCGCGCACGCCCGGACGTAGGCTTCAGTTCGGGGCCGCCCGGACGGACGATGTTGTTGGCCACGATGACGGCGCCGGGGGCGAGCTGCGGATGGAAGGCTTCCAGGCAGGGCAGGTAGAGATCTTTCCGAAGGTTGATGAAGACGAAGTCGAAGCGGCCGGGGATGTTGTCGATGAGGGTGACGGCGTCACCGATCCGGAAAGTCGACGAGGGGAGAGGCCGGCCTGGGTGCTCATCTCCAGGGCGTGGGCGGATCTTTCGGGATCGATCTCGATGGTGGTGAGGTGGCCACCGGTGGCGCGTGCCGCTTCGGCCAGCCAGATGGTGGAGTAGCCGAAGGAGGTTCCAGTCCCAGGATGCGTGGCGCGGTGAGGCTATGGACCAGGATGTTGAGGAACTGCCCGGTTTCGCCGATGGCCAGCATGGACTGAAGTTGACGCTGTTGCGCCCGCCGGGGCCGCGACCGGAAGCTGAGGTTCTCGCGCTCCATGCGGGCGTGGTATTGCTCCAGCACCGATGATGGCTCGTCCATGGCGTTTCTGGAATGGTCTGGGCCGCTCTTCGGATGCGTCCTCGTGGAGGCAGAGCCGTGCTGCGCCCTCAGTGCCCGATGCGTGTCGGGCCAGTATACGGGATCGGGGCGGAGGTTGGAGCCCCAAGCGTCAGGAAGGAGGTTCCTGAGGGCCTTGGGCGTTCAGGCTCCTGGCTGGGGCCTCTTCCTGGATGCGCTGCCGGAAGCGGCCAGCGGCGCCGTGGTAGAAGGGCGGGGTGGATCTGGCGCAGACCAGGCAGCGACCAGGCTGCCGATCAGGACCAGATGAGCACGGGCTGGCTGCCGGTCATTTCCATGACGATGACGCTGGCGGTGACGGGCGATTGGGTGGCGCTGGCCAGGAAGGCGGACATGCACAGCAGCACCAGCAGGCGCTCGTCCACCATCCCGCCGGCGAGCGAGGCCAGGTGGCTGCCGATGCCGGCGCCGGTGCTGGAGTGCCGGGTGAAGATGCCGCCGGCGATGCCGGTCCAGTAGGTGAAGACGGTGGCGGCCAGCTTGGCCAGGCCGGTTTCGGGGGCGCGATGGCGTGCCCGTCCAGTGCCTGGGGTGACCATCTGGTAGCCGGTGCCGTAGGTCTGGCCGTGGGTCCAGGTGCCCAGGGCGGCGCAGCAGCAGTGCCCATGACGATGGCCAGCAGAACGGGATGGCGACGAACCGGGCCGCGCAGGAGGGCCGGCACGCAGCTGGCGGCAGCCGCGAAAGAGCAGCTGCGCGAAGATGCCGCCCAGCCGCCGCAGACGATGCCGCAGAGCCCACCCACAGCGGCCATGCTCGGGCACGGTGGTGGCGCCGGCGGGATGTGGGGAAAGTAGGGGTTGTTGCCCTGATGGCCACGAGGATGAGCCGGCGGCCAGCACGCCCAGCAGGACGCGCCGGCCCCAGTGCAGCACCACACCGCGCCCCAGTTCCTCGATGGCAAAGACCGCCGGCCAGTGGGCGTTGAAGGCGGCGGCCAGGCTGCCAGCGGCGCCGGTGGCTCACCGTTCGTTGGCGGTGAGCCCCTCGAAGTGGGCGACATGCTACGGCGGCGGCAGACATCGCCCCAGGCCAGCATGACGGCCGCCCGACCTGCACGGAAGGGCCTTCGCGGCTCACCGAGGCACCGATCAGCATGGCCAGCAGCGTGAGGGGAATCTCGGCAAGCGTCTCGCCAGAACGTGACCAGCCGGTTCTTGAGCGGGCCGCAGGGGCAGGCTGGATGGCGGCGATGACCTGCGGGATGCCACCGCCGGCCACGAAGGGGGCGTGACGCGGGTGTACCAGGCCAGGGCGGCCAGGCCCAGCGGCAGCATGATCCAGGCGGCCAGCGGATGGCGGGCGCCGTCCACTGGGCATTCCAGTCCAGGGCGAGATCGGGCCAGTTCGGCAAAGCCCAGCGAGGTGAGCGCCACCAGCGTGCGGCACCGACCAGCATGCAGGCGAACTCCAGGCTCTGTGCGGGATGCGGTGGTCTTGCGCAGGCGCTGGTGCAGGGAAGTGGCGGATGCGGGCGGTGCGCGAGGGTGCGGGGCTCGCCTGCAGTGGCGTTCTGGGGAGGCGGTATGAGCCTGCGACATGGGGTGTGGGTCGAGGACCTGGTCGGAGTGTTCCTGCCATTCTGATCCCGTCAGGAGCCCTGCGCGGCATGTCCGTGACGGGGACTCCGGATGGGGGCTGGTGGCGCTCCCGTCGCAGGCTGTTCATAGCGAGATGCCGCCCGAGACCTCGATGACCTCGCCGTTGATGTAGCTGGCTTCGTCGCTGGCCAGGAAGGCGTAGACGTTGGCGATCCTCGGCGGGCTTGCCCAGGCGGCCCATCGATGCGGGCCTTCATGCCGTCCAGCACCTTTTGGGCATGGCATTGAGAATGGGGTGGCGATGAAGCCGGGGCGACGGCGTTGACGCGCACGCCCTTCGCTCCAGTTCGCGGCTCCAGGTCTTGGTGAAGCCGATGAGGCCAAACTTGGCGGCGGCATAGCTGGTCTGGCCGAAGCTGCCGTACAGGCCGACGACCGAGCTGGCATTGAGGATGACGCCGCTGTTTCGCTCGATCATGCCGGGGGGCGACGGCCTGGCTGTAATGGAAGACGCCGCGCAGGTTGATGTCGATGACCCGGTCGAACTGTTCCTCGGTCATCTGACGAGGCGGGCGTCCTGCGTGATGCCGGCGTTGTTGACCAGCACGTCGATGCGACCGTGCCTTTCCTGGACCCTTGGCGACGACGGCGTCGATGGTCGCGCGGTCGGTGACATCCATGACGTGGCTCGGCCTCTGCACCCAGGGCATGGCACTGCTGCACCACAGCTTCGATGCCGGTCGCTGATGTCGCAGACGATGACAATGGCGCCCTCAGTAGCGAACTTCAGGGCAGTGGCCTCACCGATGCCCTGGGCAGCGCCAGTGATGAGGGCTGACCTGCCGGTTGATGACGACTGCGGGCGGAACGCGGCGTGGTTGGACATGGATCTCCGGTTGAAATGTCTCGAGGCAATGATCGCATGTTTTGTTGCAGCGCAGCATTGCTCTGTGGGGATTTCCGAAGGGAGATCCAGGGTGTGGCTGGGCCTGCTCAGGCCTCGCGGTGCCGTCTTTTCCGACGGGCAGCGGCGCCGGGCCAGCGGAGCCGGGAAGGCAGGGTGCCGATGGCCAGCAGGCCCAGCGACAGGCTCAGCACGGGGGCGCGTTGCCGCCCAGGCGCACGTAGGGGTCAGGCCGGTGTGTCCCTGCAGGGTGGCTTCTCAGCGTGCCGGTCTCGTGCGCGCGCAGCCGGATCTGGACGATGCCGCGGGCGCGCTGATGACGGCCGTCACGCCGGTGTTGGTGGCGCGGATGATGGGCCGGGCGGTTTCAGCGCGCGCATGCGGGCGATCTGCAGGTGCTGGGGCAGGGCATGGGAGCGCCGAACCAGCCCAGGTTGGTGAGATTGGCCAGCAGGTGGCGCCGCCCGTGTACGTGCCCTGCCGTTGTGGGTGCTTCACCTGCGAGAGCAGTTCTTCGCCGAAGATGTCCTCATAGCAGATGTTGAAGCCGATGCGCTGGCTGCTGATGGGCAGCAGGGGTTGCTGGTGGGGCCGCGGGCCTGGTCGCCGAGCGGGATGTCTCATGAGCGCCGCGAACCAGTGAAAGCCCTCGGGGATGAATTTCGCCAGCGGGCACCAGGTGACGCTTGTCGTAGTGATAGCGGACTGGCGTGTGCTGGGTGTCGGCCGTGAGCGGATCGGGCAGGGTGTCGGCGGTGAACACTTCCACGCTGTTGCTGACCCGCCAGACGGGCGGCGGGGGCGGTGTGTCCGAAACGGCCCCGGAGGCCTCGCTGTCATGCGCGTCGGTGGGGGCGCCCGTGAAGCGGCTGGCATGAGCACCCTGGGATTGTTCTCGTGGACCTGGACGAAGCGCGGCAGGCCCAGGGCCACGGTGCTGCGGGTGCTGGTCAGAAGCGGTGCAGGCGTCGCCGCAGGGCGGGCTCGCGGCTTCAGCGCGTGGTCCAGGCGGTCTCGGCAGCAGCACCAGGTCGGCGGGTTAGCCTCGATCATGTCCAGGTACTGCTCGCGCGCCAGGGCGGCAGGGCCTGGTCGAACTTCATCTGCTGCGGACGTTGCCCCGCAGCAGGCTCACCGGAGATCGACTTGCCGGGTGGGGTGGCTCCACTGCTTGTCTGCAGCGCGCCGCCCACCACCATCACGCCCAGGGCGGCCAGCAGGCAGGGCAGTGCGGAGGCTGCGCGTGAGGTGCGCAGGTTGCGTTGGGGGCGCAGGTTGTCGGGCGTGTCCAGGCTGTTGCGACGGGACATGGCGCAGGTGGGCCAGCAGCCGGTGGGCCGCCACGGCCAGGCTGGCGGCGGTGAGTGCAGCGCCCAGCGTAATCAGGTAGACGCCGCCTATCGGCGCCAGTCCGGCCAGGGCGCCTTCGACGTGGGCATAGCCGATGCCCAGCCAGGAAAAAGCCGGTGAGGACCCAGCCGCGGGCCAGTTCGGCTAGCGTGATGGCGCCGCTGAAGGCCAGGATGAAGCGCCAGGCGGACAGGTGCTGGGTGGCATCGTTGCCGTCGGCACAGGCGGTTGCACAGCCAGGCGCCCAGCGCCGGATACAGGGCCAGATAGGTGGCAAAGAGCAGGGCTGCCAGTGCGTGGCCAGCGGGCGGCCACGCCACCGTAGTGGTGCATGCTGACGTAGACCCAGCCGATGCCGACGGTGAACCAGCCGGATGCCGAACAGCAGGCCCAGCCGGAAGGGGCCGGGAGGAGGTCGTCGGTGTGCATGGCCGTGCTGCTGGGCGTGCTGCTCGACTGGCCGACAGCAGCAGGCCGGCAAAGCCGGTCAGCACCAGCAGCTTCCAGCCAGTCGCCGCCCCAGGGGGCGAAGGTGAAGGCATGGGCGATGCCCAGAGCGAGTGCGGTCAGCGTGCCCGGTGGTTCTTCAGGAATCGGCCGAGGAAGCGAGGCATGGGCGTTTCAGTCGTCCGGCAGACGGTAGGGGTCGTCGATGTGGAAGCCGGTGCAGCAGTTCGCATCTCGCGGGATTCCATCTCGGCCGCTTCCTCGTCGGTGAGGTGGTCGATGCCATGGGCGTGCAGCACGCCATGGATGACCAGGTGGGCGAGGTGGTTGCGCAGCGGTTTGTTCTGGGTGTGGGCCTCGTCCTGCAGCACCGGCAGGCAGATGACGATGTCGGCCTGCACCACCGGCTCGTGCGCGTAGTCGAAGGTCAGGACGTTGGTGGGTCTGTCCTTGCCCCGGTACTGGTGGGTTGAGCTGCCGGCTTTCCTCGCGCCCGACGAAGCGCAGCACCAGCTCGGCATCGGCTTTCAAGGGGCGGCCTGCACCCAGCGGCGCAGCTGCGGGCGGGAGGCGGGCAGCTCGGCAGCATCGACCGTGTCGTCGAACTGGATCTGGAGTGAGCCGGTGGGCGTACGCGGGGTCAGCGACAGGGCTGCCGCTTCGGGAGGCTGCGGCCTGGGGGTTTCCGGCGCTGACGGTAGGGCTGGCGGCGGATGCGGCGCGGCGTGTCGGAATCAGGCATCGGTGCGCTTGCGGTTCTCGACGTGCTCTCGTAGGCCTCGACGATGCGGGCCACCAGCGGGTGACGCACCACGTCGCCGGACTCGAAGCGGTTGAAGGCGATGCCCTTGACGTTCTTCAGCACGCGTTGGGCCTGCACCAGACCGCTCTTTGCGGGGCGCGGGCAGGTCGATCTGGGTGATGTCGCCGGTGATGACCGCCTGGAGCCGAAGCCGATGCGGGTGAGGAACATCTTCATCTGCTCGGGCGTGGTGTTCTGGGCCTCGTCCAGGATGATGAAGGCGTTGGACAGCGTGCGGCCGCGCATGTAGGCCAGCGGAGCGATCTCGATCTGCTGGCGCTCGATGAGCTTGCCGACGCGTCAGGGGCCCATCAGCTCGTTGAGGGCGTCGAAGAGCGGGCGCAGATAGGGGTCGATCTTCTGTGAGGTCACCCGGCAGGAAGCCCAGGCGTCGCCGGCTTCACGGCGGGGCGGTGAGGATGATGCGCTCGACCTGGTCACGGTCCAGGGCATCGATGGCGCAGGCCACCGCCAGGGAAGGTCTTGCCGGTACCGGCCGGGCCGATGCCGAAGGTGAGGTCGTGCCCGAGGATGTTCTTCAGGTACTTGCGCTGGTTGGGGGTGCGCCCCTGCAGCTCGCCGCGCCGGGTGCGGAAGGTGGGATTGTCAGGCGACTCGCGGCGGCAGCGTTTCGGTGACGGGCGGGTCTGCCGGATCGTCGGCGGGATTGGATGATGGCCAGTTGGATGTCCTCCGGGCTGAGCGGGTGGCGGTGGGCGTGGTAGAGGCGGGCCGAGCAGGCTGGCGGCACGGGCGGGCTCCGCCCCCGGCCGCTGAGGGTGAAGATGGCCGCGGCGGCTGATGCGCACGTCCAGGGCGGACTCGATGAGGCGCAGGTGCGCGTCGAGGGCGCCGCACAGGCTGGCCAGCCGCTGGTTGTCGGGTTCGTCGATGGAGAAGTGGGCCTGGGCCGGCATGCTGCGGGCAAATGAATGGGTCGGGCCCTTGAATTGTAGCGTGCGCCCACGCAGGGGGCGTGCAGTCCGGTTGTGGCCAGGTCAGGGAGTGCTGCGGTCCATCACGGCCACCCCCTGTATGGTGTCGGTCTCGCCGTTGTATTTCGGGTTGCTGACGGTGTAGCCGAAGCCCAGCTGGGCGGCGTCCTGCCCGAAGAAGGCGCCGTTGACGCCGGCGCGGCAGTCGCCGGTGCCGCACTTCATGTCGTCACTGCGGCCCAGCGCATTCACCCGCAGCTGGCCGGTGAAGGTGTTGGGGGCGGTCATGCGCAGGTTGGTGTTGCCGATGGTGTTCAGGCGTCCTGGGCATCGAAGCCGGCACCTTCGGTGACCATCCGGTAGTGCTGATCGTTGCCGAACTGAGCTGGCCTTCCAGCGCGACGCGGGTGCCCGTTCCGGGACCGAACTGCCAGACCCTGACCCGGAAGCTGCCAGGGGCCGTGCCGCCCTTGCCGAAGGTGGGGGCAGTGGCGCCAGACGGTGTGTAGCGCGCCACGCCGTGGGTGGGCATGGTGACGGTGGGAATGCCCGCCAGATAGTGGATGCCGCGATCCTGTTGCAGCTGGTTGTCCAGGTCCATCAGCAGCAGGCGCAGACGTGCATGTCCGCCGTTGAAGCGTCCCCAGGTGACGGCACCGCTGTGGCCGGATTCGGCGAGCCTGGCCTGACGGAAATCCAGGCAGTTGCCGAACATGCCGCAGCTGCCCAGACGTTCGGGGGCGCAGGTTCCGGTTCAGGCTGAGCTGTGGCCCGCTGTCTTCCAGGGTGTAGTTGAAGGGCCAGGGGGCATTGTGGGTGAGCAGGCGCAGCTTGCCGGCCGCGTGGGCTGCCGGCAGGGCAGGGCAGGCGCAAGGCTCACCGGAGGCGGTACCGGGACGGGGACCGTGGGGCCGAGGCGCCGGCGTGGGAACGGGGCGTGGTGCTGGCGTGGGGGCCGGAGCAGGCGTCGGGGCCGGAGCTCGGGCGGTCGAGGGTGCGGCATCGGCGCAGGCACCGGGTGCCGGATCAGGTTCGGGAAGGCTGTACCGAGGCTGGCGCAGGCTGTGGTGCCGGCGTGGGCGTCGGTACAGGGGCCGGATCAGAACCAGGCGAGGGCGCCGGCACGGGGGCTGAGACGGTGAAGGTGTGGGAGCCGGCTCGGGAGCGGGCTGCGGTGCCGGTGCAGGGGTGGGAACCGGATCCGGCGCGGCGGCTGTCCCGGAGCCGGTGCAGGCTGAGGCGCTGGCGCGGCGTTGTGCGGGGGCGTGGTCGGGCCAGGCACAGGCACCGGCTCGGGCGAGGGGCACGGGGTCGGTGCAGGTATGGGCGTGGGCTCCGGCGCGGGTTGTGGCGCTGGGCACAGGGCGCCGGAACCGGAACGGGCTCGGGTGCAGGTACGGGAGCAGGCTCGGAGGCGCTGGCTCGGGCGGGCGTGGACGGATGGGCTCCGGCGTCGTGGGCAGGTCAGGCTGGACCGGCACGACGGGAGGCACGAGGGGGCAGGCGTCGGCTCCGGCGTTGGCAGCGGGATGGGAGCCGGCACGACCGGGGTGGGCGCTGGGGACAGATCCGGTGCAGGGAGTGACCGGGATGACACAGGTGCTACAGGTGTGCAGGGCGCGACAGGTGCTGTCGGTGTGTCAGGTGCGGCAGGCGCAGGCGTGATGGGCTTGACAGGGTTCTACAGGGGCAACGGGTTTGACGGGGGGCAACAGGCGTGACAGGCGCTGGCACAGGTAGCAGGTGCGGCTGCCGGTGTCGGTTCCGGGGCTGGCGAGGGCGAGACCGGGCCGACCGGCTTGACCGGTGCGGGTGTGACGGGGATCCGGCTGGACGGGCGCAGGCGTCGGTGTGGTGGGGAGCTGGCGCCACCGGTGAGGGCGATGCAGGCGCAGGGGCGTCGGTCGCTGGTTGCACCGCGGAAGGGCGCTGGTGCTGGCGTTGGCATCGGACGGGGGCGGGCGCAGGTTGCTGGGCTGGGGCTGGTGCCGGATCGGCGGCTGCGTCGTAGCCGGAGCCGGTCGGGTGCCGGTGTAGGGAGTATCTGGCTCGGGGCGCGACGGTTGCTCGGCCGATGCATCGGCGGCGGGCTGCGAAGATGGCGTTGCAGGGCGTCCACCTGGGGCGGGGGCAGGCTGGGGGCGCGCTTCGGGACGGGACGACGAGATCGGGGGCCGGTTCGGGCGTGCGGCCGTTCGCTCGACGTCAGGCAGGCTCAGGGTGGGGGCGCTGAGCGGTCCTGGCTATGCAGCAAGGCCGCCGCTCACGGGAGGGCCGTCGTGCTGGAGGCAGCCGAGACCGCGACCGATGGGCTGGCCTTGGGGCTCAGGGTGCTGGCGGCCTGCTGGCGGGAGGCACTGCTTAGTCCGTTGCTTTGTGCACCGTCATTGGAAGCAGCATGGGCGTCCTGCGTGCCGGCATCGGCGGACGTGTGATCTCGGCCGGGTCCGATGCCTGCATGCTGTCCTGATCGCTGGCGGTCGTGCTTTCCTGACGAGTGTCTTCGTCACCGCTGTTTGAAGAGCTGGCGGCGGTTTCTTTCGCTGGCCTGGGGACGGGCTGCTCGGCCTGCTGCTCTTCCTTTCTGCTGCTGCGTGGGCGGTGCGCTGATGACCGGTCGGCGGGTCGTGGGGTTGCGGACGCGAGCTGGCCGAGGCCACCCAGGTGGCGCGGCCGGCCGACAGGTCGATGGCGCCCGCGCCGTTGAAGACGAGGACGCGGCCGTGGCTGACGGCGACGTTCAGGCCATCCTGCTGGCCGGGCTTGCAGCTGGGGGCACGGTGGATTTCCTGCACCAGGAACTCGGTGCCGCGGATGCCGATGGTGGCGGTGGGCGTGTCCAGCCGGAAGTCGTCGGGATTCTTCTTGCCGATGGCGCCGGAAATGGCGCGCAGGGTGCCTTCCAGCAGGCTGTAGAAGCCGCGCTGTTTCGTTTCGCCGTAGGCGTACTGGTCAATGCGAAAGCGGATTCGGGTTGCAGCGAGATCAACGCGCCGTCGCGGAAGCGGATCTGGGCGCGACCGTGGCTGCCGGTGACGACCATCTGGCCGGGCTGCAGCCAGTCGCCCGTGCGGGCGGAGCGGCCCGATGGCGTCGTCTGTCCGTTCGTGGCGGGCGACGTTGCATCGCTGCCGGCATCCACGATCGCGCACGTCGCCGCTGGCCATGATCAGGCGTCCGGCGATGGTGGCAGGTACAGCGGCGGCAGGGTGGGCGCAGGCAGTCCGCTGGACTGCGCCAAGGGCAGGCGTGTGGCCGGGCGGCATGGCCAGCACAAGCAGGGGCAGGCCAAGGTGCAGCAGCCAGTGGCCGCGCACGGGCCCGGGCGCTGGCTGTCCGTCGTGCAAGCGCGGGAGGCGTGCGCATCGGGGGATGAGGTGCGTCAGGCGTGCCGGGCGAACGGGGCGCAGGCTCTCGCGCCTGTTCGTCGGTGGGGGCTTCTTCATGGGCTGCGGGCGTGCGGAAGCCGCCAGCGGCGGCACGCGGAGTGCTACGGGTGCTGGCGTCCGGAAACGACAGAGGCTGATGAGGAAGTTCCGCCAAGAGAGGGCCGCCGTAAGGCATGAAGGACGCGGCGGTCATTGTGGGTGTGGCGGGGGCGGTCGGGCAGGGGCGTGCGGGCCGGCAATCGACGCTGGCCGCCCGCTGATCGGTGGTGGGCGATGGATGCGGCGGCGGCCCGGAATGAATGGCGGATTCCGGAGGGGCGGTGGCGGCCTGTGTGGGTCAGCGGCAACAGGGGAGTGAAAGCCCAAGGGCTCAGCCAGGTGTCCAATCGAGTCGATCAGTGCTTCGTGCTTCTGTGCTCAGCACCTCAACACCCCAACACCAACACCTCAGTGCCTCAACACCCCAGTGCCTCAGCGCGTTCCTTCACCACGATACTGGACATCCACCAGCAGCTGGGTGCGCCGGAAGTCGTTGGGGGCGAGGTGGCGTGGTTGCGCGTGTGCAGCAGCTGGGGAGTTGATCAGCAGGGCGCAGGGCTGATCGGGTACTCGGCGCCCAGACGAAGGTCCAGCTGCCGATCATGGCGGATGCGCCCGAAGAGCGGGTCAGGACCACGGTGCTGGCGTTCTTCCCACTGCACGCCCAGATTGCCGCGCCAGCCGGCGCTCAGGTCGCGCTGCAGGCCCAGGCGCAGGCCGGCCAGGCGGAAGTCCAGCACGGGCAGGGGCTGGCGCGGGCTTTCCTGACCGCCGTAGGGGTTGGCGATGAAGACCGTGTTGCCTTGGCCGGCCAGGGCGTGCGCCCAGGTGAGCCCCAGCACGGTGCGGCGGGCGTCGCGCAGCGGCTGGTCGTCGAAGTCCAGCCGGAAGAGCTGGGCATGAGACCCAGCTGGTGTCGGGGATCAGGATCGAACTGCCACTGGGCCAGCATGCCGCTGGCGCGAGCTGGAAACGATGGCCGTGCAGCCATCTGCTGCAGGTTCAGGGCAGCCGACAGGCGATGGGGGCCCCGGGTCCAGGCCAGACCGCTGCTGGCACCCAGCATGCCCGTGTCCTGCGGATGCTGACGGGTGTTCAGGCGCTGGCTGCCCTGCAGGCCGTTGCTCCAGACCAGGGTGTCGGAAAGCGGCGGGGTGTGCTGGAACTGCAGGCCCAGTTCCAGGAAGGGCTGGATTGGGGGGCGGTTCTCGGCCAGCGGCGTGAGCACCTGGCCGTCGTCGATGACCCAGCGCGAGCGGGTGCTGCCGGCGTTGACGTTGCTGTCCTGGCCCTGCGGTGAGGTTGGCTGTCAGCCGCCAGCGCCGGTTGGTGGCCTGGGGCTGGCGGCTGATGATGTCCAGGTAGCGCTGGATGCTCTGCCGGGCGTCGTCGGGCAATGCCTGTGCCTGCAGCAGTTGCTGCGCAGGGCCTCGTGGGCGCTCTGCCGTTCATCCAGGGCCAGGTAGGCCCGGTACCAGTTCGGTGCGGGCCGGGGATGTCGTCGGGATGGGTTGTTCAGCACCCGCTCCAGCGCCATCACGGCTTCGCTGGCACGGTGGCTGTCCAGGGCGGCCACGCCCAGCAGGTAGTCGAAGTCGCGGCTGCCGGCGTAGTGCCAGGTCTGCGGCTCCAGCAGCCGCCAGGCGGCCTCTGCTGGTCGGGCAGCAGGGCGCGTGCCTGCTGCAGCAGGGTGGGCAGGGTGCAGAGAAGCTGCCTTCCGGTGAGACGGCTGCGGGGTGTCTGCGCACGCTTGCTGGGGAGCAGCTGTCTCCGTCAGGGCTTTCCGGCGTGCCGGCGTGTCTGGCCGCAGCGTTCTCAGCGCTCCTGAGCCCATGCGGATGCACTCCAGGCCAGCGCAAGCGCCGTCATCCACCGCAGCTGCCCGGACCCCGGCTCGCTTCATGATGTTCAGGCGCGCGCGGCGGACCACTTCCCGCGCGTCCAGACCGACCTGGGCATGGCGCTCGGCAGCCGCCCTGGCCAGCACCTCGGGCAGCTGCTCGGCCACGGGTTCGCTCCCCGCAGCGTGTGGCTCATGGCAGAGGTGATGTCCACGTCGATCAGCTGGCCGATGAGCTCGGGCGTGCCGGGGAAGTTGACCATGCGGTTGTTGGGGCAGCGGCCCGACGGTTCGCTGGCATCCTTGCGTGACGGGCCTCCGACCAGCACGCGCTGGCGCGAGCCCACCATGCCACGGGCAATGGCCAGCGAACTTTGCTGGACCACGGCCTGCAGGCGCTGCAGTCGTTCCACCTCTCCTCGTGCGGGGGTGTCGTCCTGCAGATTGGCGGCCGGGGTGCCGAGGGCAGGGGGCTGTAGATGAACGAGTAGGCGTCGTCGTAGGCCAGATCCTCGGCCAGCTTCAGCGTCTTCAGGAAATCGGCCTCGGTCTCGCCGGGAAAGCCCACGATGAAGTCGGTGGTGAGTCCGATGCCGGGGCTGGCAGCGCGCAGCCGGCGCACGATGGAACGGTATTCCAGCGCAGTGTAGCCGCGCTTCATGGCGGCCAGGATACGGTCGGAGCCCGACTGCACGGGCAGATGCACCAGCGGCGCCAGCTTGGGCAGCCGGGCGTGGGCGTCGATCAGCCGTTCGGTGAACTCGCGCGGGTGCGAGGTGGTGTAGCGGATGCGCTCGATGCCCGGGATGTCGTGAATGTAGTCGAGCAGCGTGGCGAAGTCGGCCGGGGCGTCGAAGCCTTCCACCTGGCCCAGGTAGGCGTTGACGTTCTGGCCCAGCAGCGTCACTTCCTTCACGCCCTGTTCGGCCAGGGTGATCACGTCGGACAGCACGTCCTCGAAGGGGCGGGAGATTTCCTCGCCGCGGGTGTACGGGCACCACGCAGAAGCTGCAGTACTTGCTGCAGCCTTCCATGATGGAGACGAAGGCGCTGGCGCCCACCTTGCGCGGTGGCGGCAGGGCGTCGAACTTCTCGATCTCGGGAAAGCGGATGTCGACCTGGGAGTGGCCGGTCTGGCGACGCCGGTCGATGAGTTCGGGCAGGCGGTGCAGGGTCTGCGGACCGAAGACCACGTCGACAAAGGGGCGCGCGCGACGATGGCCTCGCCTTCCTGGCTGGCCACGCAGCCGCCCACGCCGATGATCAGTTCGGGTCGGGCCGCCTTCATGGCCCGGAAGTAGCCCAGGTCGAGAAGACCTTCTCCTGGGCCTTCTCGCGGATGGAACAGGTGTTGAACAGGGACGATGTCGGCCTCGTTCGGGTCGTCGGTCAGCTCGGCGCCCTCGGTCTCGGCCAGCAGGTCGGCCATCCGTTCGCTGTCGTAGGAATTCATCTGGCCCGAAGGTGCGCAGGTAGAGTTTTCGGCTCATGCAGTCGTGTCCTTGCGAAGACCCGGACGGGGCTGCGGCATAGGGGTTGCCGGAGCCCCGTCGGCCGGTCCTTCCGTGACAGGCAGGGGACCGTCGTGCGGTTGCCCTGTCATCCGGAAAATGTCCGGAGCCTGGGACGGCGGGAACCGGGGGCGGTGCCGGCAGCATGAAGCGGGTGGCGTGGGCCCGACCCGCCCGATGGCGTGGCCGGATCAGCGGCTGCGCTGTCTCGCGCAGTGCCCGGTATTCCTCTTCGCTCAGGATCCAGACGGTCATGATCATGCCCATCGTGTCCGTGACATAGCCGACCACGTAGCTCTTGCCGTGGACGGCGATGGGCGGAACGATGAGGTTGTCCCTGGTTCAGGATCCGCGCCCGGCCCCAGCCGGACGGGCTTGCCGTTGAGCGTGGCATCGGGGAACTGGCCGAAGCGGATCCGTCCCAGCTGGGTATTGTCGGGGAAATGGCGATTCTGTGCTGCCGTGGCCGGCATCGTCAGCATGTCCAGCACGAGGGCCGTGCCGCCGGCGATGCAGGCCGGTGCAAGCAGCCACGCGTCGGCACGACGCAGCAGACTGCGTCGCTGCGGGTGCGACAGGCCGGATGCTGCAAGCTTTTTCGTTGCGTAGAGCGTCCTGGCGGGCCTGCACCTGTGGACGATAGGCAGTCCGGCGGGCGGCAAGGAAACGGGTGATCATGACAAATCCGATACAAAGAGCAAGGGTCCGCCCGCAGCATTCAGGTGCCACGGAGCGGGATCCGGCACAATGGACCGGACCGGATCGACAAGGGAGAGGTTCCCGCACCGACGGCGCTGGGTAAACAGGTCAGGGCAGTGGTTCCCGCGACCGCTGCAGCCGGCGGGAAGGCCTCGGGGCCTTTGTTGTTCGTTCAGTTGTTTGTAGCGAATGGGAACATCGTGTTACCAATTGTCGATAATGTCAGAAAAATTTACCCTAATGCCAAGTAGCCAGGAACGTAAAGCGTTGTTTCAACATCGATTGCGGGGAAAGTGTGGAATGACCCGGAGCGGGATGGGCTTGGCCAGGGTCGGGCGACGGTGGCTGGCGGGACTGCTGGCGCTGGTCGGGTTTGCGTGGATGTGGGCAGCACAGGCTGCTGGCGCGGATGCGGCGGGAGGGCCGGCGCGTTCGGTCACCGATGACCGGGGACGGGTCCCTGGCTCCGCCTGCTCAGGTTGTACGGCTTGTGTCACTGTCGCCGACGCTGACCGAATCGGTCTGCGTGCTGGGGGGCTTGCGATCGGCTGGTGGGGGTGGACCGTTTTTTTCCAACTGGCCGGAATCGGTGACGAATCTGCCTCGTCTGGGGGAGCCTCGCAGTTTTCAACGTGGAGGCGGTGGCGGCCCTGCGGCCAGACTCTGGTGCTGATGGCCGGTGATGGCCCGCTGGTGAAGCAGCTGGAGCGGCTGAGTGTCCCGGTGCTGGTGCTGTCGCCGCAGCGGCATGCCGACGTGGCCAGCACGCTGGCGCGGCTGGCCCGGGTGCTGGAGCCTGCCGCCGGCGCGCGCGCTCAGCAGGTCTGGGAGAACATCCGCCGCGAGCTGCACGATCTGGCAGAATCCCTGCCGACGCGCGACCGTGGCCTGCGCACCTGGTGGAGATCGATCCGCCCCCTGGCTGGCCGGACCGGATTCCTTCCTGGGCGAGACGCTGGCGCTGCTGGGGCTGGCGAACGTCGTGCCGGCCGGCTCCGCCCCTTCGTGCCGATGAGCCGCGAATGGGCGCCGCAGGCAGACCCGCAGCTGTTCGTGATCAGCGATCCGCAGCGGCAGGGGCTGGCAGCGCTGCGGGCCAGACCGGGCTGGAGCAGGTTGCCGGCCCTGCGCGAGGGACGTGTGTGCCTGTTCGACGGGCCGGACCTGGATGCGCTGGTGCGCCCCGGTCCGACGCCTGGCCGAGGGGCCCGGCTGCTGCGGGACTGCGTGCTGCGGGTGCGGGGCACGCCGGCGACCGGAAAAGGCAGGACATTGAAAGGAAACAGCATGGAAATCGAACAACCGCCACGCGAGAAACCCTACGAGAAACGGGAGGGGAGCGGCGCGGGCTGATCATCGTCAACACCGGGGATGGCAGGGCAAGACACGGCCGCCTTCGGGCTGGCGCTGCAGGGCGCACGGCCGCGGGCAAGCCGGTGCACATCTACCAGTTCATGAAAGGTGCCGTCGGCGCGCTTTGGCGAGCATCGCACCTTCGAGCAGTTGGGCGTGCCCATCGAGGGGCTGGGCGATGGCTTCAGCTGGAAGAGTCAGGATCTGGAGCGATCGGCCGCCCTGGCGCGTGAAGGCTGGGAGCGGGCCCGCAAGACCATCATGGCCGGCGAGCACTTCCTGGTGGTGCTCGATGAAATCTACCTATCCGCTGATCTACGGCTGGATGCCGCTGGAGCCCGTGCTGGAGACACTGGCCAACCGGCCGCCGCACGTGCATGTGGTGCTGACTGGACGGCGCTGCCCGCCCGAGATCATCGCGCTGGCCGATACCGTCACCGAGATGACCAAGGTCAAGCACGCCTTCGAGGCCGGGGTGCCGGCGCAGCGGGGCATCGAGGACTGATGGCGCTCGTCGGGGCAGGCAGGCGCCCGGCCCGCTGCGTGATGGTGCTGGGCACCAGCAGCGGGGCCGGCAAGAGCTGGCTGTGCACGGCGCTGTGCCGCTGGTATGCGCGGCAGGGTCTGCGGGTGGCGCCCTTCAGGGCGCAGAACACGAGCAACAACGCCCGCGTGGTGGCGGGCGGCGAGATCGGCAGCGCCCAGTATTTCCAGGCGCTGGCGGCCGGGGTGGAGCCCACGGTGCAGATGAATCCGCTGCTGCTCAAGCCCGAGGCCGACACCCGCAGCCAGGTGGTGCTGCTGGGTCGGGTCAATGCCGAGCTGACCGCGCTGCCCTGGCGGACCCGTTGCGCCCAGGTCTGGCCGATGCTGGCGCAGACCCTGGATGCGCTGCGCCGCGAGCATGACGTGATCGTGATCGAGGGGCGGGATCGCCGGCCGAGATCAACCTGCAGTCCAGCGACGTGGTGAACCTGCGCGTGGCGCGGCACGCCGATGCGGCCTGCCCTGCTGGTGTCGGACATCGATCGGGGAGGGGCCTTCGCGCACCTGTACGGCACCTGGGCGCTGATTCCCGAGGATGACCGCCGGCGTCTGAAGGGCTTCGTGCTGAACCGCTTCCGGGGTGATCCGGGCCTGCTGGCCCCGGCGCCCGAGCGCATGCTGGAACTGACCGGCGTGCCGGTGGTGGCCACCATCCCGATGCGGGCCGGTCACGGGCTGCCGGAAGAGGATGGCTGGTTCCAGGATCGGGACCGGCGGGCTGCAGCACGGCGTGCTGCTGAGGCGGGGCGCGGTGGGGCATCTGACGGCGGGGTGACGGCTGCGAGGCAGCGGGCGTCGACAAGGGCGGCAGCGCGGGGCCTGGTGTGGGCTCCTTCCTGCCGTGAGACGCCCCGGCCATGCCCGAGACAGATTGCGCTGCTGGTGCCGCCCCGCATCAGCAACCTGGACGAGTTCGAGCCGCTGGCGGCACTGCATGGCGTGCAGCTGGTGGCGGTGCGTGATGCCGGCATGCGGCCGACGCCGTCGCCGCAGGACTGGATCATCCTGCCCGGCTCAAGCACACCAGCACCGACCTGGCTCGCTGCGCCGCCAGGGGCTGGATCTCTGGGTGAAGGCCCACGCGGCACGCGGTGGCCGGGTGCTGGGCATCTGCGGCGGCCTGCAGATCCTGGGCCGGCGGCTGCTGGATCCGCTGGGCCTGGACGGCAGCGGCGAGGGGTTGGGGCTGCTGCCGTTGCAGACCCGGTTCGAGCACGAGAAGGTGCTGCGGCATCGCAGCACGCATTTCGAGACACTGCCGGGTGCCTGGGCCGCGCTGTCGGGCGTGCCGGTGGCCGGCTACGAGATCCATCAGGGACGCACGATGCCGGTGGATGCGGCCGATCTGGTCGATGCCGGAAGAGCGTCGTTATCCGCGAGCGAGGGCATCCGGGCGCTGCCTCGACGCGCTGGGCTGGTGCAATGCGCGCGGCAACGTGCTGCGCATCTATCTGCACGGGCTTTTTCGAGAACGATGCCGTGCTGGCGGCCCTGTTCGGCCAGCGGGCTCGCACCATGGCCGAGGTCTTTGACGGTCTGGCCGATCATGTGGCGGCTGGCTTTGCGCCGGGCGTGCTGGAAGGGCTGCTGGACTGAGGCAGCCGGGGCCGTGTTGGCCGATAATGCCGTTTTCCATGGCATTTCCGGTTTCCCTATCCATGTCGCTGCATGACCCGTCTTCGTCCTCGCAGTCCGAGGCTGTCGTTCCTTTATCCTCCTGTTCTTGACGCTGACCGGGCCGCGGCCATCCAGGCACGGCTGGACGCCCAGGCACGGCCGCCGGGCTCGCTGGGGCGGCTGGAGTCGCTGGCGGTGCAGATCGGTCAGATCCTGCGTACCGAGGCGCCTCGGCTTCGAGGAGCCCACGGTGCTGCTGTGCGCGGGCGATCATGGCCTGGTGGCGCAGGGCGTCTCGGCCTGGCCGTCTTCCGTCACCACGCTGATGATGCAGGGCATCCTGTCCGGTGAGGCGACGGTGAGCGTGCTGGCCCGCCAGCATGGACTGAATGTGCAGGGTGGTGGATTGCGGCGTGATCGATCCGCTGCCGGAGCAGCCTGGGCTGGTGCTGCGTCGGGTGGGCGCAGGCACGGCCGATGCGCTGCTGCAGCCTCGCCGCGACCCCCGAACAGTGCCGGACGGCCATCCGCAATGGCCGCGAACAGGTGGCCAGCCTGCCGGGCAACGCCATCCTGCTGGGCGAAGATGGGTATCGGCAACACGTCGCCGGCCTCGCTGCTGCTGGCGCGCCTGGCCGGGCTGCCCATCGAGCAGGTGGTGGGGGCCGGGCGCCGGGACTGGATGCAGCGGGTCGGCAGCACAAGATCCAGGTGCTGGGCCAGGTGCTGGAGAGGCATGCTCAGGCCACCGAGCCGCTGGATGCGCTGGCGGCGCTGGGCGGCTTCGAGATCGCCACGCTGGCGGGAGCCGTGCTGCAGGCGGCGCTGGAAAACCGTGTGATCGTGGTCGATGGCTTCATCACCAGCTCGGCCGTGCTGGTGGCTGCGCGCCTGCAGCCGGCCGTGCTGGAGCGCTGCGATCTCGCATGTCTCGGCCGAACCCGGCCACCGGCTGATGCTGCAGGCCATGCAGGCTGATCCGCTCCTGCAGTTCGGCATGCGGCTGGGCGAGGGGTCGGCTGCTGTGCTGGTGTGGCCGCTGCTCGAATCGGCCTGCCGGGCGCTGAACGAGATCGCTCCGCTGGAGAAGGTGATGGCGCGTGGAGCCTGAGATGCCACAGTCGTGCCGGCGTCCGAGCGGCCGTCCCATCCGGCCGGGTTTTTGTCCGTCACCTGCTGCTGGCGGTGCAGTACTTCACCCGCGTACCGCTGCCGGGACGGTTGGCGGCGTGGGTGGGCTACAGCCCAGCCATGATGAAGGCCGCCACGGCACACTTTCCGGGTGTGGGCTGGCTGGTGGCGGGCGTGTCGGCGGCGGTTCTGGCGCTGGGCTGGTGGCTGCTGGTGGGCCAGCCTGCCCTGGTGGCGGCGCTGGTGGCCGTGGTGCTGTCGATGATTGCTTCGGCCTGGATCACGGGCGCCATTCACGAGGATGGCCTGGCCGATGTCTGCGATGGTCTGCGGCGGCAGTGCCGACCGCGAGACGGCGATGCGCATCATGAAGGATTCGCGCCTGGGCAGCTACGCCGCCATGGCGCTGGTGCTGGTACTGCTTCTGAAGGCCGGGCTGCTGGCACTGCTGCTGACCGGGGGGCTGGGCCAGGCCGTGCTGGCGCTGCTGGTGGCCCACGTACTGTCACGCTGGGCGGCCATGGGGTTGCCGCAGTGGCTGCCCTATGTGGGTGGCAGTCAGCCGCCACGCAGCGTGGCGGGCCAGGGGTGAGCGCAGCAAGGCGCGTGCGCTGGTGGCGGACCTGCAGTGGGCGTCGTTCGGGGTGTCCACGGCCTGGGCGCTGCCGGCCATGGCGTGGCTGGTGTGGGCGTCCGGCTGGGCCACGCTGGCCTGGACGTTGCTGGCCATGGGGCTGCTGACCTGGCGGCTGGGGTGCATCTTCCGCCGTCGGCTGGGTGGCATCACCGGCGATTGTCTGGGCGCCACCCAGCAGCTGACGGAGCTGGCGGTGTATCTGGTGCTGGCGGTGCGGCTGGCACCGTCGATCCCACCCATTAGTGCCTGAGTGCTGGCATGGCTGTGGGTGAATCGACGATGGCGGGCGGACCGAGCGACGCCCGGGGCAGCGGCGTGACCTCGGCGCTGCCCTGGCGCTGGCTGGTGCGCCATCCCAGGCCCGAGATGGCCAGGGGCCTGTGCTATGGCCGGCTGGACGTGCCTGCGCAGCCGGAAGACACCTGGAGCGGGCGCGCAGACCCCTGGCACGACGCTTGCCCGAAGGACTGGTGCTGCGAAGCTCGCCACGTCAGCGCTGTCTGACGCTGGCCCAGCGGGCTGCATGCGCTGCGACCGGACCTGGTGTTGCAGCCGCCGGAGGCCTGGCTGGCTGAGATGGATCTGGGGGACTGGGAAGGCAGGCTGTGGGCTGAATTGCCCGAGGCCGAGCTGACGGCGTGGACCGAGGACTTCGGCCATTACCGGGCCGGTGGCACGGGGAGTCGGTGGGCGCTTTCCTGGCTCGCATCGAGGCCGGGCCTGCGCGCCGAACGGACGCAGACCGATGCCCAGGTCTGGATCACGCATGCGGGGGTGATCGAGGGCCATTCACTGGCTGCCGGAAGGGCGCCTTGCATCCCAACCCGCCCTGCCGACGGCCTCCAGGAGGCTGGCCCCGCATCGAGGTCGCGTTCGGCGATCCCCTGGCTGCTGATGGAGCGCCACTCGCCGGTTGCGAGATCTCGCTGGCGGAGCTGCTGCGACGGCGTGTCATCGGCTGCCGTCGGATCCTGATGGCTGCACAGGGTCGGCGGTTGGCTGCGGGTTCTGGCCGGATGGGCGCAGATCGTTCAGGAACAGCATGGGGGCGTTGCGCAGCAGCACGTATACGCCGGTGCCCGCGAAGATGCTGAGCAGCGCACGTGATGCCAGCGCCATTGCAGCCCCACCGTGACCAGAATGGCGATGAGGGCGGGCCAGGCGCCCACGGTGGGGGCATCCTGCCGGATGAAGCCGACCAGCGTATGGATGAGCAGCAGCGCCAGGATGGCGGCCGGCAGGAAGCCTCAGCGCGCGGATGAGGCGGTGGCGGCGGAGCAGGCCGGCAGCCACGAGGGCAGGGGCCCGCAGGGCGAAAGGTAACGACCGCCGCGACCAGAATGGCGGTGATGGCGCTCAGCCGGTCAGCATGCCCGATCCCCGGCTTTTTGCACGACGAGGCCGATGCAGGCCACTACTGACAGCGCAATGGCCGCGAGCATGGCCTGATCGGGGAAGAGCGCCCAGCCGAAGGCATAGGCCACGACCGCCGTGACCAGCGGAGCCACCTGCTGGTGCGTGTTCCACTGCGACATCACCAGGATGGCAAACAGCGCCGCCAGACTGAACTCGAAACCCTGCAGCGCCGGCGAGACGCTCATGCCGATGAAGTTGCCGATGCAGCTGCCCAGTATCCACCAGCCGTGGTTGAGCATGGCCACCCCGACGACCTGGCGGGGCGTGGCCTGAGGGGCAGGGTGGTGATGAGCGAATAGCTCTCGTCGGTCAGTGCCCAGGCCAGGTAGGCACGTGCCCAGCGTCCCCTTGGGCGAGGCGGTCCAGCACCGACAGGCCGTAGAAGATGTGGCGAAGATTGACCACCAGGGTGGCCACGGCGATGGCCGCCAGCGATTCGCCTGCTGCGAACATGGGTACCGCCATGAACTGCGCCGCACCGGCATGACCAGCAGGCTCATGAGCGGCGCCACCACCAGGCGGCGCCTGCCTGCGCCATGAGAAAGCCGAAAGCGATGCCCAGCGGGATGTAACCCATGGCCACCGGAACGGACAGCCGAAAGACCGAGAGCGGCGGGGCGGAGACAGGGCGCAGATTTGGCAGATGCGCGCCATAGGCAACGACATGAGGCGGCCCGATGGTCAGAAACGAAAAAGCCCCGGAGGGAGCTTTTTGCGCAACTGCCGGGCAGCAAGGAAGTGGTAGAAGGGTGGACTTGAACCACCGACCTCACGATTATGGGTCGTGCGCCTAACCAGCTGAGCTACATCTCCACATTCGCTGCAAGGCAAGTTCTGCATTCTACACGGTTTTGCCGGACTTCAATACCCCGCGTGCAATGTTTGGCATCGAGGGCGTAGGGAGCCATCCGGGCTCTGGTCAGGCCAGGAGTGATCTCATGCCCTGGCAACATCCAGCGCCGTGCGGCAGGCCCGGGGAGTCCTCATGCCCTGGCCGCATCCCGCGCTGCGCGGATGGCATCGCGGGTGGCCACGGCCGCCTTTCGCGCCTGGTCCGCAAAGTCGGTGCCCTTGCCGGCGTACAGGATGGCGCGTGACGAGTTGATGACGAGTCCGTACCCGTCAGCATCCAGACCTGCACGGACGGTGGCGTTCACGTCACCGCCCTGAGCCCCCACCCCGGGCACCAGCAGCGGCAGCCGGGGGGCCAGGGTTCGCACGCGGGCCAGCTCGTCGGGGAAGGTGGCACCCACCACCAGGCCCAGCTCGCCGTTCACGTTCCAGGGCCGGCAGCCAGCCCGGCCAGGTGTTCATGAGCTTCTCGGGCTGCGCGCCGGAGGCCAGTGTCGGAAGCTGTCTGGCGCGGGGACGGCGCTCCAGGAGGCGTCCCGGTCGGCATCTCCGGCGGGCAGCACGGACAGGGCCTGCAGGTCGTTGCCGCCCGGATTGCTGGTGCGGCACAGCAGGATCAGCCCGCGGCCCGGCCCATTCAGTAGGGTTCGATGGAGTCGAAGCCCATGAAGGGCGACAGCGTGAGCGCATCGGCCTTGAAGCGGTCGAGGCTTCCACGCCGTACTGACGGGCGGTGCTGCCGATGTCGCCGCGCTTGGCGTCCAGGATGACCGGAATGCCGGGGCGTTCGGCATGGATGTGCGCGATCAGGCCGGCCAGCACCTCTTCAGCGCCCCTGGGCGGCAGTAGGCGATCTGCGGCTTCGAAAGCGCAGACGGTGTCGGCAGTGGCGGCGATGATGTCACGGCAGAAGCGGTCGATGGCCCTCGGGCCCCGACCCAGATGGGCGGGGATGCGGGCCGGATCGGGGTCCAGCCCACGCACAGCATCGAGTCGGCGGCCTCGCCAGCGCTGGCGCAGCGTGTGGGGTGAAACTCGAGGTCGTGTTCATGGCGGTGGCGGGTCTCAGGCGCGGGTCTTCTCGGAAGTCCTTCAGGTAATCCACCAGCGCCTGCACGCCTTCCAGCGGCATGGCGTTGTAGATGGAGGCGCGCATGCCGCCCAGCGAGGCAGTGTCCCTTCAGGTTGGCCAGCCCGCGTTCGGCCGCGCCCTTCAGGAAGGCAGCATCCAGCGCCTCGTCGGCCAGCGTGAACGGCACGTTCATCACGAGCGGCCCGCCTTGAGCCACGGGATTGCGGAAGAAGCTGCTGGCGTCCAGCGTGTCGTACAGCAGCCGGGCCTTTTCCTCGTTGCGACGGGCCATCTCGGTCAGGCCGCCCAGCTTCTTCAGCCACTGGAACACCAGCCCGGCCAGGTAGATCGAGTAGGTGGGCGGTGTTGATCATCGAGTCGTTCTCAGCCTGCTTGCCATAGTCAGGATGGACGGCATGGTCTTTGCGGGCACGGCCCAGCAGATCCTCACGGATGATGACCAGCGACAGGCCAGCCGGCCCGATGTTCTTCTGGGCACCGCCGCCAGATCATGCCGAGCGGCGCACGTCCAGCGGCCGCGACAGGATGTGCGACGAGGCATCGGCCACCAGCGACGTTGCCCACGTCGGGTGTCTGCTGGAATTCCACCCACCGATGGTCTCGTTGCCGCAGATGTGGACATAGGCGGCCTTCGGGTCCAGCTGCCAGGTCTCGCGTGCCGGCAGATGGGTGTAGTTGTCGGCCTTGCTGCTGGCGGCCAGCCGCACGGTGCCGAAGCGCTGGGAGCTCTGAATGAGGCCTTGCCGGACCAGACGCCGGTATCGATGTAGTCGGCGCTGCCGCCTTCGGGCAGCAGGTTCAGCGGCAGGGCAGCAAACTGCAGCGTGGCGCCACCGGCCAGGAACAGCACCTTGTACTCGGCGGGGATGTCCAGCAGCTCGCGCAGGTCGGCCTCGGCCTGAGCCTGGATACCCATGTAATCCTTGCCACGGTGGCTCATCTCCATCACCGACATGCCGGTGCCATGCCAGTCGGGCATTTCGGCGGCGGCCCTGGGTCAGCACGGCCTCGGGCAGCACGGCCGGACCGGCACTGAAGCTGAAGAGCTTGCGCACGGGAAGACTCCTGCGGGGCGGAAAACGAAAAAGGGATGTCGAAAGGGCACACCCTGACATGGGCGGGCCCTGAAACGGGTGCGCACTATTCTAGTCGCAGCGCCTGCTGCCACCCAGTCCGCGAACGCGGGTGTGGACAGCCTGCCGGGCGGGCGGTGCATGGCGGCGGCGAGGATAGCCTGGCCGGACAGCGCAGCCGGGTTGTGTATCGCTTGCTGTCGTCACCATGAAGCGCCTTGTTTCCGCTGTGTCGCGGTTGTCGGCAGGCGGCCTTCATGATGCGTTGTTGGGGGCGTGACCGTGCCGGAGCGGTACCGTCATGCCGATGAACGGCAGCTGGTGAATTGACGCCCTGTGCCGTGATCGGGTGATAATTTGCGCGTTTCATCGAACACCGCGGCCCGATGCCGCCAGGAGAACTAGCATGTCGACAGTTTTTGATCGCACGGCCTCGGTCCAGTCCCTGCCGACGCAGGCGCGGCCCAGACCGCCTCGGGACGTGGTGCCCGTCAGGCCGTGGTGACGGCCGTGGCCGTGGCCCTGCTGGTGGCGGGATGCGCCGGCATGGACGACACCCAGCGGCGCACGGCTGCCGGGGCGGGCATCGGCGCGGCCGTCGGTGCAGCCCTGGGCGGCAATGCCGCCGGTGGCAGGGGCGTGCGCAATGGTGCGCTGATCGGTGGCGCCATCGCCGGCATCGGCACCTATCATCTGGTCGCGCCAGATGGAAGAGCAGAAGCGCGCCATGGAAGAAGCCACGGCTGGCACCGGTGTGCAGGTGACGCAGACCCGCGAGAACCTGCTGCAGCTGGACATCCCCAGCGACATCTCGTTCCGCGTCAACAGCGCCGCCATCCTGCCCAACTTCCAGCCGATCCTGGATCGCTTTGCGCAGACGCTGGTGGCCAACCCGGCCACCACGGTGCAGATCATCGGCCATACCGACAGTACAGGTACCGATGCTGTCAACAACCCGCTGTCGGTCAACCGCGCGGCCAGCGCGCGTGACTATCTGGTGGCGCGCGGCGTGCAGGTCTCGCGCATCGCATGATCGATGGCCGTGGCAGCCGTGACCCGATTGCCGACAACAGCACGCCGGCCGGTCGTGCCCAGAACCGCCGCGTGGAAATCTACGTGGGTCAGGCCGCCAGCCCCGAACAGCAGCAGCGTGCCGGCCAGTACGGCAATGGTCAGAACGGCCAGTACCAGGGGCAGGGCCAGAACGGTCAGTACAACAATGGTCCAGTACAACCGTCAGGGCGGCCAGTACAACACGGGCTACCAGGGCGGTCAGCGCGGCAGCTATCAGCCGCAGCGCGTGCGGGCCAGTGGAGCCAGGACGGCAGCTATCAGGGCGGCGACGGCTACACGCAGACCATCAGTAAGTTTTCAAGGGCCTGCATGAGGCTCCGGCCGCACGGTCCGCAGTCTGTCCATCGTGACGGGCTGCGGACGCTTATCACCCTCCCCATCCACCCGGTCTGGTTGCTGCCGGGCAGGCGTCGCCGCGACGTCGTTCGGTTCCGATGCTTTTCCGTGGTTGCCGGCCGGGTCATGCATTTCGTGAAGGATAGATCTCCTCGGGCAGCCACCGCGCCTCCGGGCAAGAGCGCCGTCGACAAGACGGGTTCGACCGAGGCAACCCCCAGCTGGGCATCGGCTTTCTGTACCGCGAACTCTGGCGCTTTGCGCACGGGCGGCGCAGCACGCTGATGTGGGCGGTGCTGCTGCCGATCGGCTCGCAGGGTTTCAAGCTGGCGTGCCGGCTTGGCAGGTACCGCGCTCAACACGCTGCAGGCGCAGGGGCTGGCCGGACTTTCTCGCAGGCCGCGCAGATGGTGGCGCTGGTGTTTCTGGCCACGCTGGCCAGCTGGCTGATGCACGGCCCGGGCCGCATCTCTGGAGCGCAACGTGGCGCTGGTGGTGCGTCAGCGCGTGTCCACTCGACCTGATGGAGCGGCTGATGCCGCACCGCTGGCCTGGCATGAGACCCAGCATGGTGTCGAGACGGCGCACCGGGTGCAGCAGACCACGCGCGCGCTCTACGACTTTGCGCAGAGCCAGTTCATCTATCTGCAGAGCGTGGTGCGGCTGGTGGGGCCGGTGGTGGCGCTGTGGCTGATCTCGCCCCTGGGTGGGCGTGGTGGCCGTGGTGGGCTATCTGGTGCCGGCGGCCATCATCGTGGCATTCGACAAGGATGATGCGTCTGGCGCGCGAAGAGAAAGCTGCCGACCGCGAGTACTGGGCCACGCCTGTCCGATGGTCTGGTGAACGTGCTGTCGAGTGCTGGCGCTGCGGCTGCAGCGCGGCGTGCTGAAGCTGGTGGAGACGCGGCTGGATGCCGTCTTTGCGCCGGTTCGTCGTGCCATTGTCTCACAACGAGGGCAAGTGGGCCACGGTCGATCTGCTCAACGTGCGTGCTGTGGATTGTCCTGCTGTCGCTCTACGTCTGGCTGTCGATGCAGGGGCATGGTGCCGGCCGGGCCGGAGGTGCAGGCTGCGGCTGATGCGGCAGCCGGCGCTGCGGGCAGTGCGGCGTCGGCGGCAGACGGCGCGGCTGAAGGCGTGCGCATCGGCAACCTGTTCATGGTGTACGAATATGCGCTGCAGGCTGGCAGCGTGATCACCGGCGTGGCGGCGCGCTTCCAGTCGCTCACCCGGCGAAGCGTCGACTACACCAGCGGCGACGAGATCCGTGCTGCCGCTGCCGGCCGAGCAGGCCGTTTGCCGTCGGTGCTCCGGAGGCCGCAGCGATTCCGGAAGACTGGCAGCAGCTGAGCTGTCTGCTGTGGTGTTCGAGCGCCAGCCTGCCGATCCGTCCAACCCTCGAGGCCGTGGGGCGGTTCGCTCACCGGCATCGACCTGCAGCCGCAGCGCGGCAAAGCGCTATGCGCTGGTGGGCCCAGCGGCTCAGGCAAGACCACGCTGCTGCGGTTGCTGGCCGGCCTGTACGCGCCGTCGGCAGGGCAGCTGCAGGCGGATGGCCAGGAGTCCGCTGCCGGTGCCGCCGCCGTGGCACCGGCGCTGCGTTCGGTGGCCACGCTGCTGCCGCAGGATGCCGAGCTGTTTGGCGGCACGCTGCGCGAGAACCTGGCCATGGCCGATGCCGTGGGGGCAATGCCGAAGCGGGCTCAGCGGATCGGGGACACGTCACTATGCCCGCGCCCTGGAGACGGCCCAGGCTAGTGCCTTCGTGGCGAAGATGCCGGGTGGCTGGATGCGCAAGGTGACGGCTCGTGGTGGCAACCTGTCGGGCGGCCAGCGCCAGCGGGTGGCCATTGCACGTGCCCTGGTGGCGGCCGAAGCCAGCAGCCTGCTGCTGCTGGACGAGCCGACCTCGGCGCTGGACCCGTCCACCGAGGCGGCGCTGATCGAGTCGTTCTTCGAGGCGCGCTGCCGATGCAACCATCGTGGCGTCCATTCACCGCCCGTCGCTGCTGCCGAAGTTCGATGCGCTGATCGTGGTGGAGCCGGCCGCGTGGTGGCAACCGGACCGCTGGGCACGATCCACTCCGATTCACCGCAGCTGGCCGCCTTCCTGAAGCAGGGCGAGGAGGCCGCAGCGTCGATGAAACGGAAGGGGTGATGGTCCGAGGCCGGGATGATGCGCATGCGCATCCTGCGTCGGCATCCGGGTATGTGCCTGCATCCGTCACCGCAAGCACGTTGATGGTGTGGCTCGGGCAGGTGGGAGCACGGCAGTAGAATGGGTGCACACGGCCCGCCCCATCCGGGTCCTGCCTTCACGGTGCACACCGTCCGGGCGTCCGGGTACCTGGGCGGGCTGCTCCATCATCCCTTTGCAAGGGAGAACACGATGATCCAGTTCAAGCTTCCCGACATGACCTGCGGCCACTGCGAGAAAGACCGTGCGTGCCACGGTGGCACAGGTGGACGCAGACGCCAAGGTCACGGTGGACTTGGCCACGCATCAGGTCAGCATCGATGGCAAGGCCGATCGTGAGACGCTGGCCCGGGCGCTGACCGAAGCAGGCTATCCGCCGGCGCAGTGAGCGGCACCTTGCGCGGCCGTCACGGCGAGGCAAGGGTGGCAGGACGTCAGACGCTGCCGGGCTCAGCGGCTGTCGAGGGCCGGCAGACTGCCCCGCGGCGCGAGTCCTTTCAGACGGAAAGACGGAAGGCCTGCATGGCCTGCGTTGCATGAAAAACGGCCAGGCACCCCGAGCAGGAGGCGCCGGCCGTTTTCATAAGGGCGTTCCGACGCGTGCGGACAGCCCGGGGCGTCAGCTCAGCCAGTGCACGATCATCGGGGCGATGATGGCGGTGATGCAGGCCGTTCAGGCCCATGGCCAGGGCTCCGAAGCGCGCCGCCGACTTCCGAGAGCTGGAAGGCGCGAGCGGTGCCGATGCGTGGGCTGCCAGACCCAGGCGCGAAGCCGCGCACGGCATCATCCTCGATGCGCAGCAGCAGACACGGCCGGTGCCACGATGGCGCCGAAGATGCCAGTCAGCAGCACCACGGCCATGGTGAGCGAGGGCGACCGCCCAGGCTCTCGGCAATGGCCATGGCGATCGGGCCGGTGGCCGATTTCGGGCGCCATGGCCACCGCACACCCTGGCTGGCTCCGGCGACCCGGCCCAGACCCCAGGCCCCCAGCACGGCTATCAGACTGCCCTACGCAGCAGGCTGGTGAGCAGCGACCCGGCCAGGCAGGGTCAGCGGCTTGATCTGGGCGTACAGCGGAATGGCCAGGGCCACCGTCACGGGGCCCAGCAGGAAGTGCACGAACTGTGCACCGGCAAAGTACTTCTGATATTCCACCCCGGTGAGCTTGAGCAGGCCCACCACCACGATGACGGCCAGCATGATGGGGTTGGTGAGGCGGGTTGCCGTGGCAGCGGCGGTGGATCCAGACGGCGATCTGGAAGGCCACCAGCGTGAGCAGCAGCCCCAGCAGGGGCTGGCCGAGGAGGCAGGTGCGGACCTCGTCGTAGTGGTTGTGGGGACCGCGGATCACGACTCAGTCTCCTCGTTCTGGCGGTTAGCCGATGAGTTTCTGCAGCAGCCAGGCCGTGATGGCGATGACCAGCGGCGTGCCCACGAGCACGCCCAGCAGGATGGGCAGCCATTCACGCTCCAGCGTGCCGAAGTGCAGCATGATGCCGGCGCCGGCGGGGATGAACAGCATGGACAGATATTGCAGCAGCTGGCGGCTGGTCTCGCGCAGCTCGGCGAAGGGCCTTCGCGGAAGATCAGGGTGATGAAGAGCAGCAGCATGCCGATGACAGGGGCCCGGGATGTGCAGCTGAAAGACCTGAGTGATGATTTCGCCGACCAGTTGATAGGCCAGCAGCAGCGTGAATGCGCCGAGCATGGGGGTGACAGCCTGTTGTTGTTCGGAGAAGGAAGCGACCTCCGAACGGGAATGCCGTCATCGAGGGGAAAGATCGCTGCCGTGCTGAAGGGGCGGGCTGGACCTTGCCGGAAAAAGGTGCCAGGAACAGGCCCATTCGGAGGATCGCTGCGGAACGGCGCTTGTTCTGTCTCGTCCAAGGGGCGGTGTGTATCCGCCTCGGTCCCGGGCCTGTGGGGCGCCTGGCGGCCATGGGGGCCGTCTGTTGCTGCAGCATCGGATATGACCTGCCGTGATGACGACCATAGCCCGGGCATGGGTCATGCGCCTTCACGGGGCAGGGCCCGGCATCATCGATCATTTCAGACGGAGCTTTCAAGAACGATGCGCACGACGAAGGATCGCATTCGCCACCTGGTGCTGTTCGAGGTGACGGCGCTGCTCGTCCTCGTGACCCATCGGTGCCGTCTTCTTCGGCTCCGATCCCGTTCGGATCGGTGCGCTGGGCGCCTCACGGCAGCCATTGCGGCGGTCTGGAACTATGTCTACAACCCTGGGGTTCGACCGGATACTGAAGAGGCTGACCGGCTCGGTGCACAAGCGCATGCGCGTGCGGGTGCTACATGCACTGCTCTTCGAGGGGGGTCTGGTGGTGATGCTGGGTGCCGTTGATTGCCTGGGTGGCTGGACATCAGCCTGTGGGAGGCGCTGGTGGCCGATATCGCGCTGGTGGTGTTCTACGTGGTGTTTTGCCTTCGTCTACAACCCGGCCTGCGACCACATCTTCCCGATCCCGGAAGGGCAAGGCAAAGCCCGCTGACGGCAGGGCCGGGACCTGAGTTCGGCTCATGGGAGACCTGCCATCCGGATGGTCAGGCCCCGGCACTTCCTCGGTCAGGCCCTCATGAAGGCCAGCGCGCGCGCATCGAAGTTGCGCAGGTTGGGCAGCGCCTCAAGCAGCTGGCCGTCCGAGAGCCCGAACCAGCGCCCCAGGGCGGCGGCGTACTGTTCCACCGAATAGCGGGGTACCAGCCGGCCGTTCACGTCGTTGGCCGACATCCCGTCCGAACGCGGGGAACTGGCCATACAGCACGCCCGCCCCTGCACGGCGCCGCCCACCACGAAGTGATGGCTTCCCCAGCCATGGTCGGAGCCCGAACCATTGGTGAGCATGCTGCGGCCGAAGTCCGAGGCGGTGAACAGCGTCACCCTGATTTTTCCATGCCCAGGATCTTCATCTGTTCCACGAAATGTGCCAAGGTCTGGTCCACCCTGCTCCAGCAACCGGCTTTGGATCCCTTTCTGACCGCTGTGGGTGTCGAAACCGCTCCAGGCTGATGAAGAACACCTGGCGGCGCACGCCCAGGCGCTGCTGGCTGGCGATGATGCGTGACACCGTCCGCAGCTGCTTGATGAGCGGGTTGGGATTATTCCACCACGCGCAGGTTGGAGAACAGCCAGAAGGCGCGAGTCATTCTCGTCGATCAGGCTGTCGCGCATGATTTGCTGGTTGTCCAGGGTGCGCTTGTACAGTTGCTGGTAGGTCTGGACCAGCAGGTTAGGGGTCTTCGTTATCCATCCGACAGGATCTTGCGCAGCGGCTCGCCACCATTCTGCACGCCACCCAGGTGCCGATAGGCCAGCGTGACGCCGATGAGGCCGGCGAGCGGCACGCTGTAAGGCGAGACGCGCGTCGCCTCTCAGCCAGAGCAGCCGCGCTGCTGCCGGTGTAAATGGCGCTGAAGGACGACATGGTAGGGTCGGAGACGTTGACGAGTTTGCCGACCAGGTTGCCCCCCAGCCGCTGTGGCTGCCTTCGGGCGAGAAGGTCTGCCAGGTGGATTGCTGGTCGTTGTGCGAGAACAGCCGGTCCGGGAAGCGCCGCAACAGGCGACGGTATTCATCCGGGGTGATGGGTTCGATCAGCGGCCCTACGTTGGCCACCACGGCCAGCTTTCTCTGCTGAAGAGCTCGCGCGTCTGGGTCAGAGCCGGGTCAGGCCCAACGTCAGCCCCCGGTTGCCGAAGGCAGCCAGGTTGGTCGGGGCTGATGGGCAGCAGACCGCCCGCCGATCCCGGTTCGGGCAGGCCGATGCTACCGCCGCGCAGCAGTCTGGTAGCGGTCCCAGGAGCCGCCGTTGGTGGCCACCACGGTGTTGGCCTGATCGTTGCCGCCGTACATGAACAGGCAGATGAGGGCCTTGTAGTCGTCGCTGGACGCACTCTGTGCGGCGGCGGCTCCCATGTTAGCCAGGTCCAGCGCAAAGCCGCCGGATGCGGTCAGCGCCAGGCCCGAGCCTGATTTCAGCAGCTGGCGACGGCCCTGGTTGGTACCGCCATGGTCATGATCGTGAGAGTGGTCGTGGCTCATTTCAGTACCAGATAGTCAGGGGAGAGCAGGGCGAGATACAGGGCCAGTGAGACGCGCTCGCGGTACATTTGGCGCATGTCGTAGTTTGGGGGCTTGGGCACGACTTCCGAGACAGCAGCGCGGATGATCTCGCGGGTTTCGGACTGCATCTGGCCGTTGAGCAGCAGCACGTCGATCTCGTCCAGCAGCTGGTCGACGTCGTTGGCCTGGCAATCAGCGGTTGGAGGTTGAATCTGACCTCGCGTGCCATGCTCGGTGGTGGGCGGGGTCCCCTCCGGGTGGGGAATCATTTTGCCCAGGCCCACGATGTGGATCGAGGTGCGCCCCACGAAGCGAGTTCAGGTAGTCGGCATAGCCGGCCACGCTGCTTTCATTCAGGATCTGCATCTCGGGGGCTACCCGGTTGGCGTTTGCGATGGGCGTGCCCGCCGTATAGCCCGGGCGGTAGAAGTTGAACACCGAGGGCGCACGCATGGCGGTCTGGTTCAGTTCGCTCGGTGCATTGGTGGGGCCCAATAGTCCAGTAACCGCTTCTCGAGCTGGCTTCGAAGGCGCGCATCAGGTGGGTGAAGCGCAGCACCGGCTCGCGGATGCGACCGAAACTGGGCTGCTTGCGGGCGTGGGCCCCCCGGGCTTCCTCATCCAGCAGCACGGCGCGGATCACGGCCTTCATGTCGCCGCGCACGCCCTGGCCGTTGTTGTTGAAGGCACTGGCCACGCGTCGCACATAGTGCTCCGAGGGATTGCTGGTGACCAGGCGCTGGATCAGCTGCTTGCCGATGAAGGGGCCGACGTTCGGGTGGTCGAAGAGGGTGTCCAGCGCCAACTTCAGATCGGCCATGGTGCTGGACTGGCCTTCAGGGATGGTGGTGCCCAGGAAACTCTTTTCCAGGGTGGAGTGGTACTGGTCATAGGCCACCATCGGTCGCGTCTCGCGCGCGTTGGTGTTGGCGGCGCAGTTGCCTGCGCGGACGAAGCACTCACGGGTCAGTTGTCCGCCGTTCCAGCTCAAGCCGGTGAAGACGCGGGCCAGACCGACCACGTCGTCATTGCTGTGGGTGGGAATGGGCCTGCCCTGGGCATCCTTCTTCGGCGTGCCGTCCAGGTTCAGTTGCTCCAGCCCGATGGTGAAGAGCTGCATCACTTCGCGGGCGTAGTTCTCGTCGGGGGCCCTGGGTGATCTTGCCGGTAGAGTCAAAGCGTTCCTTGCGGTTGCCGATGTACGTCGAGGTACATGCCCATCATGGGGTGCAGGGTGACGTCTTGCAGCAGCTGGCGGAAGTTGCCAAAGGCGCCGCGGACCAGCGTGTCGTAGTAGCTGACCAACCCCTTGGGGTATTCGCCGACCACTCCGGCGGACGACACCACGAAGATCTGCGACAGCGCGAAGGCCACGCGCTGGCGCAGCTGGTCCTGCTGAATGGTGGAAACCCACCAGGCGTTGTGGGCGTCCTGCAGTTCCGAGACCTCTTTGTTGCCCTCGGGCCCCTTCTCTGGCGCCAGTACCGCATCGCGTTCAGCAGCGAGAAGGGCGGACGCAAGAACTGCGCCTCGATCCATTCATTGGCAGTCCTGCCGGTGAGGGGCCTTGATGTCCTTCGGGTTGGAACCGTAACTGGCCTGAGCCAGGGAAGCGGCTCGCCTCGGCTGGCGTGGAGAGCGTCCAGCGCCGGTAGCCCGATGCGGCTGCTGCAGCCTGAGATGACGAGCTCGATGTCTGCGCACGGGCGGCTCCGCCTGCGAGGGGCCGGCCTTCGTCCGATCATGGGCCCGCAGGCCCTGTGGTGTCGGTGCTGTTCAGGCCGATCTGCCCGCTGTTGCCGGATTCGTCCCCACTGCCGCCGCAGGCTGCCAGTGTCAGGGCCAGGCCACCTGCCAGCGGGGCGTGTTGCCACGAGGGCAGAGACCGCGAGGATCGCGCCCGTGTAGCCTGAGCTGTGATGTGGGCCGTGGTAGGGGTTGGTGGGAAGAGGGAGGTGCCAGTTGGCAGTGGCCGTCGGTCGACGGATCCCAGAGGTTCTGTGGGCATCGTTTTGTTGTTGTGAAATGGACACGCTGTGCCGGCGATTGATATTGTAACTTATTTTGTCACCATATGTGACAAATGGTCTTGACTGTCTCTTCGATTCGACGCGCGTTTCGGGATCGTGAGGCGACCGGCCATGCTCTGCCGGCGCAGGAATGGCGCGGACGTAGGGGCAGGGGCCCCGGCCTTCATCGATCATTTTCCAGACGGAGCTTGCAAGAACGATGCGCACGACGAAGGATCGCATTCGCCACCTGGTGCTGTTCGAGGTGACGGCACTGCTCATCCTGGTACCCATCGGTGCCGTCTTCTTCGGCTTCGATCCCTTCGAGATCGGTGCGTTGGGCGCCTCCACGGCGGCCATTGCGGCGGTCTGGAACTATGTCTACAACCTGGGGTCTCGACCGATACTGAAGAGGCTGACCGGCTCGGTGCACAAGCGCATGCGCGTGCGGGTGCTGCACGCGCTGCTCTTCGAGGGCGGATCTGGTGGTAATGCTGGTGCCGCTGATCGCCTGGTGGCTGGACATCAGCCTGTGGGAGGCGTTGCTGGCCGATATTGCGCTGGTGGTGTTCTACGTGGTGTTTGCCTTTGTCTACAACCTGGCCTACGACCACATCTTCCCGATCCCGGAAGGGAAGGCAAAGCCCGCTGGCGGCAGTACCGGACGCTGAGTCCGGCTCATGGGCCTGCCATCCCGATGGTCAGGCCCCGGCGCTTCCGTTCAGGCCTTCATGAAGGTCAGCGCGCGCGCATCGAAGTTGCGCAGGTTGGGCAGACACCTGCAGCAGGTTGCTGTCCGAGAGCCCGAACCAGTGGCCAGGGCGGCGGCATACTGCTCCACCGAATAGCGGGGCACCAGGCGGCCGTTCACATCGTGGCCCACATCCCGTCCGAACGCCGGGAACTGGCCATACAGACGCCCGCCCTGCACGGCGCCGCCCACCACGAAGTGATGGCTTCCCAGCCATGGTCCGTGCCCGAACCATTGGTGAGCATGCTGCGGCCGAAGTCCGAGGCGGTGAACAGCGTTACCTGATCTTCCACGCCCAGGATCTGCATCTGCCGCACGAAATGTTCCAAGCGCCTGGTCGACCTGCACGAGCAGGCGGTTCTGGGTGGCCTTCTGGCCGCCATGGGTGTCGAAAGCCGCCCAGGCTGACGAAGAACACCTGGCGGCGCACACCCAGGCTCTGCCGGCTGGCGATGATGCGCGACACCATCCGCAGCTGCTCGATGAGCGGCTGGCGCCGCCGCCACCACGGATGCCGGGCACGGCCAGCAGGCGTGAATCCTGCTCGTTGACCAGGCCGCTGCGCATGCGTTGCTGGTAGTCCAGCGTGCGGCGGTACAGTTCGCTGTAGGGTCTGTGCCAGCAGGTTGTCGTTGCTGCGGGAGATCGACAGGATCTCGCGCAGCGGCCGGCCGCCATTGTGAACGTCGCCCAGATGCATCTCGGTCTGCACGAAGCCGATCTGGCCGGTGAGCGGCACGCTGTACGGCGAGACACGGCTGCCCGTCAGCCAGGCGGCGGCACTGTTGCCGGTGGAGATGGCGCTGAAGAACGGCGCGCCGGGGTTGTAGGCCTCCGCCAGCATGCCGGCCAGATTGCCGCCCCAGCCGCTGCGGCTGCCTTCGGGCGAGAAGGTCTGCCAGGTGGACTGCTGGTCGTTGTGCGAATACAGCCGATCCGGGAAACGCCGCGACAGACGGCGGTATTCGTCCGGGGTGATGGGTTCGATCAGCGGCCCCACGTTGGCCACCACGGCCAGCTTCTTCTGGTTGAACAGCTCGCGCGTCTGGATCAGGGCCGGGTGCAGGCCCAGCGTCAGCCCCCGGTTGTCGAAGGCGGCCAGGTTGTCGGGGCTGATGCGGCAGACCGCCCGCCGATCCCGGTTCGGGCAGGCCGATGCTGCCGCCGCGCAGCGTGCGGTAGCGATCCCAGGAGCCACCGCTGGTGGCCACCACGGTGTTGGCCTGATCGTTGCCGCCGTACATGAACAGACAGATGAGGGCCTTGTAGTCGTCGCTGGACGCACTCTGTGCGGCGGCAGCTCCCATGTGTGCCAGGTTCAGCGCAAAGCCGCCGGATGCGGTCAGCGCCAGGCCCAGGCCTGATTTCAGCAGCTGGCGACGGCCCTGGTTGGTACCGCCATGGTCATGATCGTGAGAGTGGTCGTGGCTCATTTCAGCACCAGGTAGTCAGTGGACAGCAGGGCAAGGTAGAGGGCCAGCGAGACGCGCTCGCGGTACACGCGACGCATGTCGTCGTTGTTGCGGCTTGGGGACGGCTTCGAGACGGCACGGTGGATGATGGTCCGGGTGTCGGACTGCATCTGGCCGTTGAGAAACAGCACGTTGATCTCGTCCAGGAGCTGGTTGATGTCCTTTGCCTTGGCGATCAGCGGTTCGAGGTTGAACTTGATCTCGCGTGCCTGGCCGCCGCTGTGACGTTCACCGTCCGGATGGGGAATCATGTCACCCAGGCCCACGATGTAGATCGAGGTGCCACCCACGAAGCGGTCCAGGTAGTCGGCATAGCCGGCTACGCTGCTTTCCCTGCGTGATCTGCATCTCGGGGGCCACCAGGCCGGCGCGGGCAACGGGCGTGCCTGCCGGCGAATAGCCCGGACGGTAGAAGTTGAACACCGAGGGCGCGCGCATGGCGGTCTGGTTCAGGTTGCCCGGCACGTCGGTACGGCCGATTCCCCAGTAACCGGTGCGCGAGCTGGCTTCGAGAGCGCGCATCAGATGGGTAAAGCGCAGCACCGGTTCGCGGATGCGGCCGAAGGAGGGCTGCTTGCGGGCATTGTCGCCCCGCGCTTCTTCATCCAGCAGCACGGCGCGGATCACGGCCTTCATGTCGCCACGCACGCCCTGGCCGTTGTCGTTGAAGGCGCTGGCCACACGCCGCACGTAGGCGGGCGAGGGGTTGCTGGTGACCAGACGCTGGATCAGCTGTCGACCGATGAAGGGGCCGACGTTCGGATGGTTGAAGAGGGTGTCCAGCGCCACCTTCAGGTCGGCGGTGGTGCGGGACTCAGCCTTCGGCGATGGTGGTGCCCAGGAAGCGCTTTTTCCAGCGTGGAGTGGTACTGGTCGTAGGCCACCATCGGTCGCGTCTCGCGCTCGTTGGTGTTCTCTGCGCAGTAGCCCGCGCGGAAGAAGCACTCGTGGGTCAGTCGTCCGCCGTTCCAGCTCCAGCCGGTGAAGACGCGCGCCAGGCCGATCACGTCGTTGTTGCTGTAGGTGGGAATGGGCCGGCTCTGGGCATCCTTCTTCGGCGTGCCGTCCAGGTTCAGCTGCTCCAGCCCGATGGTGAAGAGCTGCATCACTTCGCGGGCGTAGTTCTCGTCAGGCGCCTGCGTGAGCTTGCCGGTCGAGTCGAAGCGCTCCTTGTGGTTGCCGATGTGCGTCAGGTAGACGCCCATCATCGGGTGCAGCGTCACGTCCTCCAGAAGCTGGCGGAAGTTGCCGAAGGCGTTGCGGGCCAGCATGTCGTAGTAGCTGGCGATCCCCTTTTCGGGAAATGGCTGACATCGCCGTTGGTCGACACCACGAAGATCTCGTGACAGCGCAAAGGCCACGCGCTGGCGCAGCTGGATCCCTGCTGGACGGTGGAATACCACCAGGCGTTGTGGGCGTCGGTCAGCGTGATGGCCTTGCCGCTTCTCTGCCGCCAGTACCTCATGGTGTTCAGCAGCGAGGTGGGCGGACGCGAGAACTGGGCCTCGATCCATTCTGTTGGCGGTCCCTGCCGGTCAGGGCCTTGATGTCCTTCGGGCTGGAACCGTAGCTGGCCTGAGCCAGGAAGCGGGCTGGCCTCGGCTGGCGAGGTGAGCGTCCAGCGCGGATGGTTCGATGCGGCCGCCGTGGCCGCCGGCTGCGAGGATGTCCCGGTGCTCTGTGCACCCGGACGACGCTGGCCCGACTGCGTGGGACCGGCTTTCGTGCGGTCATGGGTCTGCAGCTCGGCGGTGTCTGCACTGTCAGGCCGAGGCGCTCGCCATCGCCGGATTCGCCTCCGCTACCTCCGCAGGGCCGCCAGCGCCAGGGTCAGGCCGGTTGCCAGCAGGGGTGTGCCGCCAGGCGGGCAGGGACCACAGGGCTGTTCGTGCGGCAGGCGTCGTGGTGTCGACCAAGGAACGGATCGGGTGGGAGGAGGGCGTGCCGACTGGCAGCAGGCCGCGGTCAATGGATCGCAGAGTTCTGTGGGCATCGGACTCTGTGTGTTGCGAATTAGATACGGTGTTCAGGCTACCGATAGTGTAACTTTTTGTCACTGTGTTTGACAAATGGTCGTATCCGGCCGTTGGCTGGACAGAGGCGGAGGGCGCGAAGCGATATGCCGTGGCCTGTCGGGGGTGGGCATGCACGGATATCGGGGGCTGGCGAGGGGGACGGCGGTAAACTGAAGCAGGGTGTGACATTCGAGCACGCTGTCAGGGCAGCAGGATGTCAATCGGTCGGCGACTGGGCCGCCCGGCGAATGGCGGAGGACGGGCAGTGGCGGTAAGCTGATCCTTCCTTTCAACTGACTCCCGTGGGGATCGTCGGATCATGAATGCACGTTCAGTTTCTCTGTTGGCCCTGTCGGTGTTGCTGGGGGCGTGTGCCGCCCAGCAGCAGGCTGTCGATTCCCAGGCGGGCGAAGCCTGTCCGTGTCTGCACTCAGGACGAGGGCTGCAGCGATCAGGCGCGCAGCGAGGCCGGCCGCAAGCCGGTGGCCGAGCCGGTGACGGAAGAAGAGGCTCGCATTGCCGTTCTGGAGAAGCAGGCCAAGGCCGACCCGCGCGCGGCCTTCGACCTGGCGCTGCGCTTCTTCCGGGGCGACGGTGTGCGCCGTGATTCCTACAAGGCGCTGACCTGGATGCGTGATTCTGCCGAACGGGGCAACACGAAGGCGCAGGTGGCACTGGGCCGCCTGTATCTGAGCGGCTTCGAGGAAATGGGCTCTGATCCGGCCGAAGCCGAATCGTGGCTGCTGGCTGCTGCCGGCAAGGGCGATCCTGAAGCGAAGAAGCTGCTGGAAGAGGCCCAGAAGGCCAAGAAGGATGAAGTGGAATACCGGCGCTGGGTGAACACCCACCGGGCGCTGTGGATGGGTTACTGGTGGAATGCCTACCACTACTACACGTACTGGCAGGCAGGGTACTGGTACTACTACTGATCTCGACCGTGTCGTGAACGACGCTCTGTTTGACTCCTGACGAAAGGATTTTCCCGATGGTTGCGAAGAAACTTCTGCAAGGCGCGCTGGCGCTGACTTCGGTGGCCGTGCTGGCCGGCTGTGCCCAGATGGGCGGTGGCCATATCACCAAGGGCAACAGCCCCAGCGATGCACGCGGCGGCGCAGCCGGCAGCTCCAGCGTCAATGCCAACTCGTCGCTGGAGCGTTGCGATGCGCCGCTGGGCACCATCGCCATGGATGATGGCCGTGACGAGGACTGGTACGATGCCTTCGGCTCTGCCACCAAGGTCACGACCATCGAGCCGCTGCTCCGTCTGGCCGTGCAGCAGTCCAACTGCTTCGTGATCACCTCCATCGGCAACAGCCGCACCGAGGCGCGCCTGGCGGCGATCACCGACAAGCAGCGCAACTCGGGTGAATTCCGTGCCGGTTCCAAGCAGCACAGGGGCACAGCGCGTGGCGGCCGACTACCTGATGGAGCCGGCCATCATCATCGACAACGATTCCACGGGCAGGTGGCCGGTGGTCTGGCAGGCTTCCTGGGTTCCGGCCTGGGCGCCCTGGCCGGCTCGCTGGAGTCGAAGGTCTCGGTGGTCACGCTGTCGTTGTACGACATCCGTTCGGGCGTGCAGATCGGTGCTTCGGAAGGGCAATGCCTCGGCCACCAACTACGGTGCCGCCCTGGGCATGCTGGGTGGTGGCGCAGCCGGCGGCCTGGCGGGCTTCTCGCGCACGCCGGAAGGCAAGGCCACGGTGGCTGCCTTCATGGACGCCTACAACAACATGGTCATCTCGCTGCGCAACTACAAGGCGCAACAGGTCAAGGGCGGCCTGGGCCGCGGTGGCGTGCTGAAGGTGGGTGACTGACCGTCGGATGCCTGAATAAAAGGCCGTGTACCGAACCGCCCGAGGCGGTCAGGTACACGCTGTGCCAGTGGCGGGAAGCGGGCCGGGGATGCCTGGGCAGCAGAAGGTTTCTGCTGCCTGGGTGCCTGACAGGGCCCGTTTCCGGCCGGCAGGACTTACATGTCCATGCCCATGCCGCCCATGCCACCCATACCGCCCATGCCACCCATCGGGAGGCCGGCAAACGTCTTCCGAGCCTCGGAGATCAGGGCGTCGGTGGTCGCAGCAGGCCAGCGATGGAGCGGCGTTCTGCAGCGCGGTGCGGGTCACCTTGGTGGGGTCGACACGCCCATTTCCACCAGGTCGCCGTACTCGCCGTTGGCGGCGTTGTAGCCGAGTTGCCTTTGCCCTCGGCCACTTTGGCCACGATGACGCTGGCTTCTTCACCGGCGTTGGTGACGATCTGGCGCAGCGGCTCTTCGACGGCGCGCAGGAACGATCTTGATGCCGGCTTCCTGGTCGGGGTTGCTGCCCTCGATCTTGGCGGCAGCCTTGGCACGCAGCGGGGCAACGCCACCGCCAGGCACACACCTTCCTCGACAGCAGCACGGGTGGCGTGCAGCGCGTCTTCCACGCGGGCTTTCTTCTCTTTCATTTCCACTTCGGTGGCAGCACCGACGCGGATCACGGCCACACCACCGGCCAGCTTGGCGACACGCTCCTGCAGCTTCTCGCGGTCATAGTCGCTGGTGGCTTCCTCGATCTGGGCACGGATGGCCTTGACGCGGTTCTCGATGGCCTTTGGCATCGCCGGAGCCGTCGATGATGGTGGTGTTTTTCCTTGGCCACTTCGACGCGGGCAGCGCTGCCCAGCTCTTCGATGGTGGCTTTTTCCAGCTGACATGCCGGTCTCTTCGAGATGACGACGCCGCCGGTCAGGATGGCCATGTCTTCCAGCATGGCCTTGCGACGGTCACCGAAGCCCGGAGCCTTGACGGCGACGGTCTTCAGGATGCCGCGGATGTTGTTGACGACCAGGGTGGCCAGGGCCTCGCCCTCGATGTCTTCGGCCACGATCAGCGGCGGACGGCTGGCCTGGCAACTCGCTCCAGCACCGGCAGCAGATCACGGATGTTGCTGATCTTCTTGTCGCACAGCAGGATGAACGGGCTTTCCAGCACGGCAACCTGGCGATCCGGGTTGTTGATGAAGTAGGGCGACAGGTAGCCACGGTCGAACTGCATGCCCTCGACCACGTCCAGCTCGTTGCTCAGCGACTTGCCGTCCTCGACAGTGATGACGCCTCGCTTGCCAACCTTCTCCATGGCGTCGGCGATGATCTGGCCGATCTCTTCATCGCTGTTGGCCGAGATGGTGCCGACCTGAGCGATTTCCTTGCTGGTGGTGGTGGGCTTGGACTGCTTCTTCAGCTGCTCGATCAGGGCGGCGACGGCCCTGTCGATGCCACGCTTCAGGTCCATCGGGTTCATGCCGGCGGCCACGTGCTTCATGCCCCTCACGGACGATGGCCTGGGCCAGCACGGTGGCGGTGGTGGTGCCGTCACCGGCGTTGTCGCTGGTGCGCGAAGCCACTTCCTTGACCAGCTGGGCGCCCATGTTGGCCTGCTTGTCCTTCAGCTCGACTTCGCTTGGCCACCGAGACACCGTCCTTGGTGACGGTGGAGCGCCGAAGGAACGCTCCAGCACCACGTTGCGGCCCTTGGGACCGAGGGGTGACCTTGACGGCGTTGGCCGGGATGTTGACGCCTTCGACCAGCTTGGCACGGGCTTCGTCGCCGAAATTGACTTGTTTTGCTGCCATGTGGGAAACTCCTGAGTTCTTTGGATTCTGTCGGACGGGGTCAGCCTTACTGGACCACGGCCATGATGTCTTCTTCGCGCATCACCAGCAGCTCCTCGCCGTCGACCTTGACGGTCTGGCCGGAGTATTTGCCGAAGAGCACCTTGTCGCCGACCTTGACGGCCAGCGGACGGACCTTGCCGTCATCACCGATCTTGCCGTCGCCGACGGCCAGCACTTCACCCTGGTCGGGCTTCTCGGCGGCGTTTTCCGGCAGCACGATGCCGGAAGCGAGTCTTGCGCTCGTTGTCGAGGGCGCTTGATGATGACGCGGTCGTGCAGGGGGCGCAGTTTCATTCAGTTAACTCTGAACAAGGATGAAAAGGGATGGATGGTTTTGTCCCGAAGGGTGTGGTCCTGGCCATGGGCGGCTGCCGGGTGGATCGGGCCACTTTCCCGGGCCAGGAGGCACCGGTCGGGACGGGATGTCATCGAAGCTGGGGACGGCCAGCCAGAAGACAAGAGCCGAAAGCAAAATTTTTTGCCGATCCTGGCACTCGTGGCGGGAGGTGCTAACGCGCAATGATAGACAAGGCGACACGGCCGATGCAAGCCGATGGACGGCGGAAAGCGCCATGGGCGGGGTCGTGACATCCGGATGAGGCGAACACCCGGTCGGAATGTTGCGTTGCTGGCCGGCGGCGGCCCGTTTCGTCGGGGCGGGTCGCTCGTTCGTCCCGCCATGGCGCATCGCGCAGCCTGCACGGCGCACCATGCCCTCTTTGCACATTCCTGTGCAGGGACGGGACGGTGATGGGTGACGGGCAGGGGGCCGGACAGCGGCGGCAAGCAGCATCTGGGGACAGGGGGCAGGGCGCCGCGCGCCTGAAGGGTGGCGTGCTGGCGGCGGGCCTGCTGCTGGCCACGGGGCGCTGGCCGCGACGACGGCTTCCTCGACGTCGGGGGCGTCTCGTGCGTCGGGGCGGCATCGCCCTGTCGGCCTCGAAGCCCTCTGGGCGTGCAGATGCAGGGGCTCAGGCCGCTGCCGGAAAGGTGGTGGCCGGACAGGGCCGCAACGGCTCACGGGCGGTGCCATTCCATTGACGGCCCTGAAGGCGTGTCTGCACCCGTGAAGGCATTCAGGGTCGCTGCGGCCACACGTTCCGCGACAGGGACGGTGTCGGCTGCAGGCCTGGCGGGCGCGACGCAGGTGGCGCTGCTGGATTGGCCCCGTACCGATACCGGTGGGCGCGCCCATTTCCGGGGAGGCGATGACGGCGACTGGCCGTGCAGCAGCTGCTGCGTGCGGGCATTGCCGAGGCGGACTTCGGCATGGCGATTGTGCCGCTGAAGGGGGGCGGGGCGTCGCCGGTTCCGCCAGCAGGGGCTTCATGGACCCCGGCAGCTCCCATCGAGCATCGGACGACCGGGGGACGTGATGACCGGGGAAGCCGATGGCATGTCGGCCGATCGGGCGTCGGATGAGCCGATGCTGCGCGTGATGCATCAGGCCGAGCGGCCGTTCAATCCGGCTTCCACGATGAAGCTGGTGACGACCCATGCGGCACTGGCGATGCTGGGACCGGATTATCGCTGGACGACGCTTCCTGACCACGGGCCCGATTCGGGACGGGGTGCTGCAGGGCGACCTGATCCTGCAGGGCGGCGGCGACCCGCATCTGGTGATCGAGGATCGCATGCGCTGATGGCGGACCTGCAGGGCGCAGGGGCTGAAGACGATTCGCGGCGACCTGGTGGTGGATGATGCACGCTTCGCGGTGGGGCCGGCCGATGGGGAAGCTTTTGACGGCGATGCCTCGCAGGGCCTACAACGTGCGGCCGTGGGCGGCCTGACCAATTTCAAGGCCAGCAAGCTGGTCATCGACCCGAAGAGCGCCAGCTGGCGCTGGAGCCGCCGCTGGCCGATGTGCACGCTGCGCTATGACGTGAAGGTGCTGAAAGGGCGCTGCCGGACCGGCGGAACGCGCTTGGGCGTGCAGGACGGTGCGACGGCTGCCGGGCGCCCGGTGGTGTCGGTGAACGGCACTCAGGTGCGCGCCTGTGGGTCGCAGCAGTTCTATGCGGCCATGCTGGATCACCAGCAGTTCCTGCACGGCATCTTCAAGGCGGCCTGGAAGGACATGGGCGGGCAGTTCACCGGGCGTACGCGCATCCAGCCGGGGGCGGCGGCGCGTGGCCGCCGCTCTGCCCTGGCGGTCCACGCTGGACCTGGGTGAGGTGGTGCATCACATCAACAAGTTCAGCTAACAACGTGATGACGCGGATGCTGCTGCTGGAAATGGCGGCGGCCAGCGGGCGGGGCGCGCTACCCCCGGAGCGATGCCGGCCAGTGGCTGCATCAGTGGTATCGCGGCCGGGGGCTGGTGCTGCCGTCGCTGGTGATGGAGAACGGCTCCGGCCTGTCACGGCAGGCGCGCATCTCGGCTGGCGACATGGTGACGCTGCTGGCACGTGCGGCTGGCAGCCCACGGCGCCCTGGTTCGAGGCCTCGCTGCCGGTGGTGGGCATCGATGGCACCATGAGGACACGGTTGCGGATGGATCCGGTGGCGGGCCAGGCGCAGATCAAGACTGGCACGCTGCAGAGACGTGCGTGCCATCGCGAGGCTACGTGACGGCTGCCTCGGGTCGGCGCTACGCGCTGTCGCTGATGATCAATGGCAGAGTACCCGGCCGAGCGTGCGCACGCGCAGGACGAGCTGCTGCGGTGGGTGTATCGGCACGGGTGAGGCCCGTCCGTCGATCGCATCTTTCCGGATGCTCATGCAGCGGCATCCGGCATTTCATGACGTGCGACGCCCCATGGTCATGAAAGGGCACATTTCTCCGGCAGGGACAGCTTCGACCGCTACCATGCAGCGGTGTTCGATGGCTTTTCTCTGGAGGGGATGCATGAAGAAAGAAGAAAGGGTCCAGCGCATGAAGCGTCGCCTGATCGGTCTGGAAGGACCGCTGGACGAGCGCAGTGGCATGAGGGTGGATCGCGCCCGTCCGGCACGGCTGCGTACACTTTCTCCATGACTTCCCTGCTGTTGCAGCTCAGCCTGATCTGGGACGACCTATTCGCATCAGCGCGTGACGGTCTCGTTTGGAACGATGGCGCTGTTTGTCCTGTTGATGGGGCAGAGCCTGTTTGCATGGTGGGGCATCCGCGGAAACAGGGCGCTGCGCCAGCCGCCCTTGTCGGCGGACGAGCATTCCGAACGTCTGCGTACCTTGAAGAAGCAGTCGATCCTGAGTGGTGCAGGCTGGGGCGTGACCATGCTCGTGCTGATGCATGGGGTCCTTCCCTGGGCCGCCGGCATGCCGATCAAGATGAATGCCGTCTTCATCGTGATCTGGCTGGTGGGAGGCGCTTTCTTTGGCGGCATGATGTATCTGGTTGGCCGGCGCAAGCTGGGGAAAGCGCAGGCAGGGGTGAAGGTTTGTACGCCTGATTCTTCAATGTCTGACAGGGAGAACACGCATGAGAACCGTGATCATCAATGCCCATCCTGACCCGCACGCTGCCGAAGCTGCCACCAACCGCATGGTGCAGCATCTCGTGGCCAGGCTGCCCGCAGGGGCACGGAAGTCGTCAACTTGGCGGAAGCCGATATCCAACCGCTGGACAAGGACATGCTGGACGCGATCGTCCATACCGTGTTTCAACGGCAGCAACCCGATTCCGGGCAGCGTGCGTTGCTGGTGCGTTCCGGTGAGGTGATTGCGCAAGTGAAATCCGCGCCGCGCCTGGTCATCGCCTATCCGATGTACAACTTCGGCATTCCTGCCCGTCTGAAGGATTGGGTGGACAACATCGTCATGCCGGGCCAGACCTTTAAATATGACGAAAACGGTACCCCGAAGGGGATTGATGGGAGACCCACAAGGTGCTGCTGCCCTGCAAAGCCAGCGGCAGCGTGACAACACTGGTCCGATGGCGCGGCTGGGTTCAGCGTTTCTGTTGCAAGCCCTGCTTGGCGGCTTCCTGGGATTTGCCAGCGTGGACGCCGTCCGTGCCGAAGGCACGGCGCAGACCGCAGGGCCGGAGGCTGCCGTGCAGCGTGCGCTGGCCGAGATCGATGCCCGGCTTGAGGGGTTCCTGGCGGATTAGCGGACGCCAGACGGGGGCGATGCTGGAGGCTCTGAGACGTGCGGAGGGCGTCAGGCTGTTGATGCGCCCGCATGATTCAGATATCCGCCCATAAGCCCGCACGGCCGCGATCAGTTCCTGGATGTAGGTGTCGTGGATGTGGTGGGCGGCGGGGCCTGGTCCAGTTCCAGCAGGTAGTCGATATTGTGGCCCAGATGGCCGCTGGCGGTGGCGATGAGGGGGCGACGGTGTTGACCGAGTGTGTCGTGCTCGTAGGCGGGCGTGCAGGGTTCCATCACGAAGACGATGGTCTGCACGAGGCGGCCGTCGGCCAGGCGGGCTTCCCTGCCACAGCGCGGTTCGTAGGTGCCGCCGATCATCTCGCGCATCCAGACCAGCATCAGCTCGTCGCGCAGTTCTTCTTCGCGGATGCGGAAGGCGATGCCGGTGGTGGGGTGGGCCGTGCTGGGGGCGCGGGTCAGTGCCAGCATGCGGCCCGGGTGTTCGGGGGTGCCGCGCCCGGCCAGCAGGCGCATGCAGAAGCTGCGGCGCCAGCCGCGCAGCGTGGCCAGCTGCTGCTCGGCCACGTGGATGAGCGAGGTTCAGATGAGCGAACCGTAGGCGAATACCCAGACGGGTGCGTCGGGATCAGGGGCGCTCGGCCAGCGTCTTTTCCAGTGATTCGCTGATCTGCTCCCGACTCCACCATTTCTGGCGAGGGGTGTCGACGAAGGAGCGCAGGGTAGTCGTCGCTCTGCAGGAATTCACGGGTAAGGACGGTGGGGCGGGGCTTGCGCATGGGCCGGGGGCGCTGACAGGTAAAGCCGCTGAGAGTAACACCGCCCGAGGCGGTGCCTTCAATGCCGACCCTTTCAGTATCCCAGGGTCTGCCCGTCCGGATTGCGCGGATCGGAGTAGCCCCACAGCTCGCCATCCTGTGCCTGGATGGTCTGCGTGCGGCCATGGCGGCCTTCTCGACGACCTTCTGGCCCGCGCTGGCGCAGCAGCTCGGTGGTGTCGACGGGGAAGCCGCGTTCCACCCGCAGCTCGTCCGGTGTCCACTGGTGGTGGAAGCGGGGAGCGGATGCAGCCTCGGCGGGGTTCATGCCGCTGGTCGATGGCGTTGCTGACGGTCTGCAGCACGGTGGTGATGATGCGAGCGCCTCCGGGGCTACCGGTCACCAGCCACGGCTTGCCGTCCTTCCAGCACGAAGGTGGGCGTCATGGACGACAGCGGGCGCTGCGCGGGCCAACGGCATTGGCCTCGCCACCCACCAGGCCGTAGGCGTTGGGTACGCCGGGCTTGACGGAGAAGTCATCCATCTCGTTGTTGAGCAGGATGCCGGTGCCCGGGGCGACGATGCCGGTGCCGAAGTTGGTGTTGAGGGTGTGGTGACAGCCACGGCGTTGCCCTTGGCGTCCATCACCGAGTAGTGGGTGGTCTGGTCGCTTTCATGGGGCTGGGGCCGACCGGGCTTGATGTCCTGGCAGGCTTGGCATGGGCCGGTCGATCTGGCTGCGCAGCAGGGTAGCGTACTTGCGCGAGAGACGAGGCCGGTCTGCGGGATCTTCACATAGTCCGGATCGCCCAGGGTACTCGGCACGGTCGGCATAGGGCCAGCTTCATGGCTTCGGCCATGTGGTGGACAGTCTGGGCGCTGTTCTGGCCCCAGTTGCCGATCGGCCAGCCTTCCATGATGTTGAGTATCTGCAGCAGGTGGATGCCGCCCGAGGACGGGGGTGGCATGGTGACGATCTCATATTGGCGGTAGCTTCCGCGCACGGGTTTGCGCTCCACCGGCTTGTAGCCCTGCAGGTCGGCGGCCGTGATCAACCCCGGTGTGCCTGGCTGTCAGCCACGATCTTTTTTCCCGATGGGGCCGCGGTAGAGGCATCGGCCCCCTGCAGCGCAATGAGCTTGAGCGAGCTGGCCAGATCCTTCTGCACCAGGCGGTCGCCGGCCTTGAGCGGCGCGCCGTTCCTCCAGAAGATGGCGCGGGTGGCGGGCCACCGGCCCATCGTGTCGGCCTCAGTCTTCAGCGCACGGGCCAGCGTCGGGCTGACCGGATAGCCTTTCTCGGCCAGCTCGATGGCGGGGGCCATCACCTGGCTAGCGAGAGCCTGCCCCATTTCTTCTGGGCATGGGTCAGACCGGCCACGGTGCCGGGCACGCCCACGGCGGCATGGGTGTGGAGCGACTTGCCGTCGATGACGTTGCCCTGGCGTCCTGGAAGGTGGTGCGGGTGGCCGAGGCGGGCGCGGTCTCGCGGAGTCCAGCGCCACATACTGGCCGGAGCGGGCGTCATGCACCATCATGAAACCGCCACCGCCGATGTTGCCGGCGTTGGGCAGCACCACGGCCAGCGCGAAGCCCACCGCCACGGCGGCGTCAGTAGCATTGCCCCCGGCCTTCAGGATGTCGACACCCACCTGGCTGGCCAGCGCCTGTTCCGTAGCCACCATGCCGTGACGGGCCACCACCGGATGAAAGACATCCTTCTGCGAGTCGTAGCGTGCGGCGGCCGCCTGGGTGAGCTGGGAGCTTCTGACGGCGAGGTCGGGCGAGGTCAGCCGGTCGGTCTGCGCCTTGCTGAGCGGCCCGGGAACGGTGCACGCGGCCAGCGACAGGGCAATGAACAGGCCCAGAGCAGCCCGAGGGATGGCGGTGCGTGATGCACCGGCGGAAGCAGCCGACGGATCAGGGTGGCGACCCGGCGGGCATCACCCGTGGGGAACGACGAATGGGGGCGCGCAGGCGCATGGCGACTCCTGAAACTGAAAGGCGCTGGCACGGCGACGGCTGCCCGCCTGGCACGGCCGGCAGGGGCGGGGAGCCGCGGTACCGGGCGGCAACGGGACTGTCTCTCATATTGGATGGGGTTTGTATCAGTTTATCCGGTTCAGTTTCAGAGCGTGAAACTTCTCCGGGCTGACGATGGGGAATCCCCTGGATTCTCGCCCTTCAATGGGGAATCCGCCGCCTTCACCCGATCCCCAGCTCCCGCCAGATGGCATCGACCCGTTTCTTGACGCTGGACGGCATGGTGATGGGGTGCCCCCGTTCGCGGGTGGTCTCGCCAGGCCACTTGTTGGTGGCGTCGATGCCCATCTTCGAGCCCAGGCCGCTGACGGGTGAGGCGAAGTCCAGGTAGTCGATGAGTGTTCTCGACGAGGGTCAGGGTCGCGCGCCGGGTCGACGCGGGTTGTCATGGCCCAGATGACTTCCTGCCAGTTGCGGATGTCCACGTCGTCGTCCACCACGATGATGAACTTGGTGTACATGAACTGGCGCAGGAAGCTCCAGATGCCGAACATGACGCGCTTGGCGTGGCCGGCGTAGGCCTTCTTCATGGACACGACCGCCAGCCGGTACGAGGCAGCCTTCGGGCGGCGGGTGAAGTCGACGATCTCGAGGAACTGCCGGGTGAGCAGGGGCACGAAGCACTTCGTTGAGGGCCACGCCCAGCACGGCCGGTTCGTCGGGCGGCTTGCCGGTGTAGGTGGAGTGGTAGATGGCGTTGCGGCGGTGGGTGATGCGGTCGATGGTGAAGACGGGGAACCAGTCCTTCTCGTTGTAGTAGCCGGTGTGGTCGCCGTAGGGGCCTTCCAGGGCCATTTCATAGCCGGTGAGTGCGGCGGGCGGCAGCGGCCCCTGCCAGCCCAGGCGGCGGGCGTGGGCCAGGGTCTTCTCGCCGTCGGGGTCGGGGTAGAGGTGGCCTTCCAGCACGATCTCGGCGGTGGCGGGCGCTTCAGTTCGGTGTCAGGCACGCGGACCAGTTCGGTGCGGGCGCCGCGCAGCAGGCCGGCGAACTGGTATTCGGACAGCGAGTCGGGCACCGGGGTGACGGCGCCCAGGATGGTGGCCGGGTCGGCGCCCAGCACGGTGGCCACGGGGAAGGGGGTGCCGGGGAATCGCCGGCGGTGCTCCTGGAAGTCCAGCGCGCCACCGCGATGGGCCAGCCAGCGCATGATGGTCTTGTTGCGGCCGATGACCTGCTGGCGGTAGATGCCCAGGTTCTGGCGCGGCTTGCCGGGGCCGCGCGTCACCACCAGGCCCCAGGTGATCAGCGGGGCGGCGTCGCCCGGCCAGCAGTGCTGGATGGGCAGGGCGTCCAGGTCCACGCTGTCGGCGGGAATCTCGACCTCGCGGCAGGGGCCGCTGGCGCTACCTTGGGCGCCATGTTCATGACCTGGCGCAGGACGGGGAACTTCTCCCAGGCGTCCTTCAGGCCGCGCGGCGCTCGGCTCCTTCAGGTAGGCCAGAGGCGGCCCACTTCGCGCAGGGCGGCCACGGAATCCTCGCCCATGCCCAGGGCCACCCGCTCCGGGGTGCCGAAGAGGTTGGTGAGCACCGGGAAGTGCCAGCGCCGGCCTTCGGCCTCGGGGGTGCGGAACAGCAGTGCCGGGCCGCCCTGGCGCAGCACCCGATCGGAGATTTCGGTCATTTCCAGGACAGGCGAGACCGACACGTCGATGCGGCGCAGCTGGTCGCGGCCTTCCAGGTACTGCAGGAAATCCCCGCAGGTCGGCATAGCGTAGGGGCATGGTTCGATCCTTTGTCGTTGCCTGCATTGTGTCACGCTGTGTCGATGGGCGGCAGCGGAAGGCCCTCGACGCCGATGGCAAAGGGGGTGAGGCGCCAGGAATGGGGAGGTCGACAGACTTTGCGCAAGGTCAAATTGCACGTCTGATGCGTGTTGGCAGCGAAAAGGCTGTTAAAATGCGCAGTAATTGTTGCTAAAATGTTGTTTTTACAAGTCAGGGTTTGCCGCCGGGCGGTGTTTCCCTGCCTTTCGCGGGTATTTTTCTTGGGTCCTTGCCCCGCGCTGCCCTTGCCGGCAGGGCGTCCCGTCGGGGGCGTTCCGCCTGAACGGCAGCGCCGGGCTGCAGCCCCTGCTGTCCGCGCACCCATCCTGTTGTCCATGCAGTGCCCACTGAACCAGGAGCTTCACCATGTCAGCCTCGCCTGCTGTTCCCCTTGCCGCCTCCGCACGGACGAACCCGTCTTCGTCCGCACGTCACGGGTCGGGTCGTTCCGTGGCCGGGCGTCTGTGGATGGCCATGCTGGCAGGTTCGGCCCTGATGTTCGGCGCGGTGCCCTCGCTGGCCGAGGCCGATGAGCCGGCCCCGGTGGTCGAGCGCACGCGTCCGGCCGAGCGCAGCGAGTCCAGCGGGCGGCAGCCGCGAGGTGGTGTCGGCGCGACCGAGGCACGGGCACCGGTCGAGATCCGGGAAGCCCAGCCGTCGGGTGCGACGGGTGAGGGCGCGGGCCGTCAAGGTGTCGGCGTCGGAAGACTCTGGCCGCATTCATCGCACGGCCCAGGGTACGCGCAGCGCCGTGAAGGCGGCGCAGAAACCCGCCAGTCGTGCGTCAGCAGGGGCGTGCTTCATCCCGGACCGCCGTGGCGCGCAGCGCAGCAAGCGGCCGGTGCGTCCGGCCACCCGCAGCGGCCTGCGCAAGATCGCGGATGACTCCCGCGCGAGAGCCTGTCGGTTCGCTCTCACGCGCGCCGAGCGCGGCGTGGTGCAGCATATCTGCCCGCAAGTACCGCGTGAACGCAAGTTCCGTCGAGCAGTACATGGGCTACGCTCGCCAGTCGGGCAAGACCTACAACGTCGATCCCTATCTCATCATGGCCGTCATGGCCACCGAGTCCAGCTTCAACCCCGGGCGCAAAGCCGCGTGGGTGCCCAGGGGCTCATGCAGGTGCACACCAGGATGCACAAGAAGCGCTTCAAGCCCTACGGCAGCACCGACACGGTCTGGGGAGCCCAAGGTCAACATCCAGGTGGGCAGCAGCATCCCTGTCCGACTACCTGAAGCGCTACGGCGGCAGTGAGCGCCGGGCCCTGAAGGCCTACGTGGGGCCGCCCGCATGTCGCACGACGGCGGCTACGGCAACAAGGTGCTGCGTCGCCGTGACGAGTTTAGTCTCGGTGTCGGTGGCGGCGAGCAACAACGCCACCTCGCAGGCCATGGCATCGCAGGCCGATGGCGGCCGCAAGTCCGTCGACCTCTGATGCCGCAGAGCGCCTGGCCCTGGCTGGTGCAGCGTCTGCGCCGGCTGGTTCCGCGAGCTGATTCTGGCGGGCGGCCACGCCCGCCTGCAGCCGCAGGATGAAACTGATGTAGCCACGGCGCTGGAGCTGGCGCGAGAGCTGGCCGTGCCGGTCAGGTTCGGGGCGTGACCGGGGGCTTCCGCGGTGCTCGCGGGGCATGCGGATTCGTCGCGTGGCGGTCTGCCCGGCCTGCGATCGATGCCTCCTCCCATCTCACCCGCGCTGCCCGCTTTGACGGCACGCGCGGGCATGATCGAGTTCCAGCCCGGTGTGCGGCTGGCCGATCTGAACCGCCTTCTGCAGCCGCACGGCTGGTGGCTGCCCATCGAGACGCATCCGGAATCCGGGGGCCACCCTGGGGCTGGTGGGGCTGGATGCCGCCGCCGTGGCTCCGGCAGGGGACGCTGGCTGACCGGCTGCTGGGCATTGATGCCATTCTGGACGATGGCACCCGACAGCTGTTTGGCCCGTTTGGTGAGCGCTCTTCCGTCAGCCTGAACAGTGGTCGGGCAGGGCAGCTGGTTTCTTCACTGTTCGGCATTGCGGCCGGCGTTCAGGCCGACATGGCCCGTCACTGGCCGCCGGGCCAGCGCGTGCCGGACGGCTATCTGCTGGATGCCTTTCCACCCCGTCCCCAGCGTCCCCACACGCCTGATGGCTCAGTGAATCTGGCGCATCTTCTGGCGGCTCGGCCGGTACGCTGGCCTGGTCGGCGCGGCTGCATCTGCGCTTGCTGCGCCGTCCGGCGGTCTCGCGCTGGGCGCTGTTCCTGCAACCGTCGGCGGCGGCTGCGCTCACCCATGCGCCGGCCGTGCTGGCCTTTGCAGCCCTCGGCCGCGCTGTTGCTGGGACGCGGCGGATCTGCGACGCCTCAGCCGGCTCGCACCATCCGGATGATCAGGCCCCTGTGCCGCTGGGCCGGTATCGGTCCAGGCATGTCGGGCGCCCAGATGGAACGCAGCAGGGAGAGGTAGGATCAGCCGCCCTGGCTGGTGCGCTTCTCGGGCGAGGCGGATGCCGATGTCCAGGCCGCCCACCGGCGTCTGGCGGCGCTGCTCGACCCCCGACGGCAGGAAGGGCGCCACAGGCCTGGCACTGCAGGCCGGTGGCGGGCTGCAATCGCATGGTCGTGCGGCGGCAGCGGGATGTGCAGCCCGTCTGGCAGGTGCTGCTGGGTGAACGGGTTTCGACGATTCCCCTTCGGCCTGCATCATCCCGCTGCCGCCGCAGGACCCGGCCACCCTGGCCGGGCTGGTTTCTGCTCTGGATGAGCGCCTGGCCTCGCAGGGTGTGCATCCGTCATGGCGTGGGCAGGTAGCTGCTGGCGAGCTGCAGCTGGTGGTGCCGGAAGGCGGGAGCCACTGGCCCGCCAGACTCTGGCGGCTACCTTGCCGCCGCGCTGGACCCCGGCGCTTCGGCAGGCCTTTGCCGAGGTGCGCAGGCAGTTCTGATCCGACGGGGATCCTGCTGGGCGGGCACTGAGCTACCTGGCCGGCTTGGGCCGGGGTCGTGGGTTGGGGAGTGCGTCGGCAGGCTGCCGATGACATGCCGTCACCAGCGATGGTCCATCCTGGATGGCACGTCGTTCGCAAGGAAAATGAATCCGTGCCGATGGCGTGGTGGGCACAATGGTCCCTTGATTGCGCAGGTGCGGCCGGGAACCCTGCATCTTTCCGGATCATCGAGGAGCCAGGGTGGGGCAGGTCGGCGGGCCGAACGCCGCCCGGTTCCCAGGAGACCACCATGAGCAAGACCACCATCATCTACGCCCACCCGTATGAGAAAAAGCTTCAACCATGCCATTCTGGAGCGGGGTGCAGGCGTTGCTGGACGCCAAGGGGCAGGAATACCGGCTCATCGACCCGCACGCCGATGGCTTCAACCCCGTCTACACGAAAGAGGAGCTGGCCCTGTTCCGCGAGGGCAAGGCGCTGGATCCGCTGGTGCTGCAATACCAGCAGGCGCTCAGGCGACAGTAAAGCGCCTGATCTTCGTCTTTCCCATCTGGTGGGCTGACATGCCGGGCCATCGTCGAGGTTCCTGGACAGGTGCTGCTGCGGACCTTTGCCACATGGAGAACCGGGCTGGCCTCCCTGGAGGGGCGGCTGGACATTGACGAGGCGCTGGTCATCAGCACCTCCACGGCGCCGACCTTCCACCCGAAAGTTCGTCTGCGGAACTGTCATCACCAAGGCGATGCTGGGCCACTACGCTGAAGGGCGTGGGTGTCCGCTCGTCGTCGCTGGGTGAACTGTGGCAAGGCCAACCTGATCACGGACGAGAAGCGCAAGGCGTTCTTGAGGAGCTGGGGCGGTACATCTGAGCGCGTCCGGGAGACAAGGGCGGCAGGCGTCATCGGCGCGACGACTGGGTTCCTGCGCCCGAGATTCCGAACCTGCCCGGGCGCATCCGCCCGCAACTGCCGAAGATCGCCGCCGATCGATCGTCAGCGCCGCCGACTGCCATGAAGGCGCGCGCGGAAGGCCGGGCAGCTCGGCTGCCACCGGGTGCGCATGTCCAGCCAGCCACTGAAGGCGTGCAGCAGCGCCGAGGCGCAGGTGATGCCAGGTCCAGGCCCAGCATCTGCACCATCGAGAACAGGCTGTTGCCGCTGGCGGCGTGGGCAGCGTCCAGGTCCTTCAGCGTCACGGTGTTCATGGCCGAGAACTGGGGTGGAGCTGACGGCGCCGAAGCGAAGGCCAGTGGTGCGTGCAGCCACAGCGGCTGGTCGGGCGTCATCAGGGCGAAGGCGGCAATCAGCACGCCCAGCAGCACGGTGTTGACCAGCAGCACCCGCCGGTAGCCGTAGCGGCTCACGATGTCGGAGACGGCGCGCTTGGCGCCGATGCTGGCCAGCGTCACTGGCAGGCAGCATCATGCCGGCCTCGGCTGGCGAGAACCCCATGGCCAGCTGCAGCAGCAGCGGCAGCAGGTAGGACATGGCGCCCGAGCCGATGCGTGCGAACAGGTTGCTCCAGAATGCCCACGCGGTAGCTGGGCACGGCAAAGAGCGCCGGCGGAAACAGCGGGGCAGGGGTGACGCATGGCGTGCAGCCAGTAGGCCGTCAGCGCCGCCAGTCCGGCCACCATCAGCAGCACCACCAGCGTGCTGGCCCTAGCCCAGACCGCCCAGTCCGTCCAGCGCCAGCGAGATGGCGATCATGGCCAGCACCAGCATGGCGTAGCCGGCCAGGTCGAAGCGGCCGGCGTCAGTGCGCTTGAGGTTGGGCATGTAGCGCATCGTGGCCAATGCACCTACCAGGCCCACGGGCAGGTTGATGAGGAAGATCCAGTGCCACGAGGCGGTCTCCACCAGCCAGCCGCCCAGCGTCGGTCCGATCAGCGGGCCGATGAGCCCCGGGATGGCCACGAAGCTTTGCGTGCTGACAGCAGTTCCTCGCGGGAAGTGCTGCAGGATCACCAGCCGGCCCACCGGCAGCAGCACGGCGGCCCCCAGGCCCTGCAGCACCCGGGCGGCGATCAGCTGCGACAGGTCGTTGGAGAGCGCGCAGGCCGCCGAGCCGGCCGAGAACAGCACGATGGCGCTCAGGAAAACCCGCTGGGACCCGAAGCGGTCGGCCAGCCAGCCGCTGGCCGGGATCAGCGCCGCCATGGTCAGCATGCGGGCCACCACCACGGCCTGCAGGCGCAGCGGACTCTCGCCCAGGCTGGTCGCCATGGCCGGCAGCGCCGTGTTGACGATGGTGCCGTCCAGCGTCTGCATGAAGAACCCCACCGCTACCAGCCACAGCAGGATGCGGGGAGGGGTGAGCGGCAGCGTCTGGCATGGGGTGACGTTCCTGGTGGTCGATGGGGCCCTGGTGATCCGTGCCCATTTTCAATGGTGAACCGGAAAGAATACCGGCTATCGGAGGAAGCCGTCGCCCATTCCACGATGACAGGGACGATGGCAGCGTGCCAGCGTCATGCCTGTTTCGGGGGCTTCCCGCCGATCGAGGGCCTGTCGTAGGATGACAGGATGAAAGCCTTGTCACGTTCTATTCGCACTCTGTTCGATTGCAGGCCACATTGGCGGGCGCGCGCGCGTTGCGACGTCCCTTCTCGTTGCGGGTGCGGCGGCAGGGTCTGGCGCGGGCGTTGTTGACGCTGCTGGCCGCCCTGCTGCTGGGCACGGGGCTGTCGTGTCCTGCAGGCCTGCAACAGCCAGCCGCAGCCTGCCGTGCAGCCGGAAGTGCGGGCGTCCGTGCAGGCGCCTGGACAGATAACGGGGCAGGCCGCGGACCGGGCAGCCAGCCAGGCATCAGAACGGGCGCAAGATCGGGCATCCGACCGTGCTCGGATCGGTCCTCCGACAGGGCTTCCCGGCAGGGGCCGACGGCCCGGTACCGTGGCGGTGGTGATCTTCCTGCCGAGGCGCGCCAAACGCTGGCGCTGATCCGTGAAGGCGCCCGTACCCCTACGAGAAGGACGGCACCGTCTTTGGCAACTACGAGCGCAAGCTGCCGCGCCAGCGTCGGGGCTACTACACCGAATACACCGTCAAGACCCCGCGGGTCCGCTCACGCGGGGCGCGCCGCATCATTGCCGGTGGCCGGGATGGCCGGCCCACCGAGTTCTATTACACGGACGACCACTACCAGACCTTCCGCAGGATCGAGTTCCCATGAGTGCACTGTCCAACATCCCCCGTGCGCGGTACTGCCACTGGGTGCCGATGACAAGAATGGTCTGGTGCGCGCCGCGCTGCAGACCGACCAGACCCTGCCAGATGCGACTGCGCGGCAGCTCATGACAAGGCGTCCGTGCTGGCCGCTCCTGGGGAGGGACTGAAACTGCCGGCCCATTACGGCTGCAATCTGGATGCACTCTACGATTGCCTGACTGACCTCGAAGCCTTCGGACGAGGCTGACCGTCCGGCTTCGTGCGCTCATCGAGAACCTGCCCGATGCGACGCAGCTGTCGACGGACGACCGCAGCACGCTGCCGACGTGTCTCGGGATGCGGCCGACTTCTTCACGACCACGAGACGGCGTTCCGGGTCTTCATCCGGTGCGCAAGTCGTAGTCAGCGATGACGGCTCACGCCCAGCCCTGCTGCATGGTCTGGCGCCATGGCTGCGGCTGGGAGATGCCCCAAGCGGGACCTGAGCCAGGATGGGCCTGACCCATAGCTGGGCCTAGCCCAGATCACCCAGCGCGGCCTGCAGTACCGTCAGTCCCACCAGCCCGGCGGTTTCGGTGCGCAGCACCCGCGGGCCCAGCAGTGCCGGCTGCCAGCCCTGGGCCAGCCTGCTCCACTTCCGTCCGGCCAGCCCTGATTCCGGTCCGCACAGCAGCGCCAGGCCGTGGGGCGTCGGCCCTCGCTGGCCGCTGCATCGTCCCGGCAGTCTGAGATCCCCGCAAGCCGTGCGCCAGTGCCCGGGCCGCCAGTGCGCCGGCCTGCACCATCAGCGATGACTCGGCCAGCGGGCTGAGCACCCAGCGTCGCTCGTGGGTCTGCGGGGCGGGCAGGCTGGCCAGCCAGGTGCCCACAGGCTGGATGAGGGGCGATCTCCGGCAGGCGGCTGCGCCCGCACTGCATGGCCGCCGCCACCACCAGCCGCTGCCAGTGCTGCACGCGCTCTCGGCGCGTGCGCCGTCCAGCTTCACCACGCTGCGGGCCGACAGCAGCGGCAGCGATGTGGCTCGCGCCCAGCTCCACCGCCTTCTCGATGGTCCAGTCCATCTTCTCGGCCGTGCTGAGGCACTCGCGCCAGGCAGTCGCAGACAGGGCGGGGCTCGGAGTAGGGCTGCCAGCAGCGTCACGGTCGCCGGCTTCGTGGAGGCGACCTGCGACGCCAGCACCGCCCCTGTCCGTCGAAGACCTCGATCCGTCACCGATGCCGCGGCGCAACACCCGCAGCAGGTGGTGTGCGGCCGGCTCGTCCAGCGGCAGGATCGGACGGGGACAGGGGGCGCGGGCTGGTCGGCCAGGGCAGGCAGATGGATTCGGGGTCATCAGATCAGGAAGCAACCGTCGGGGAAGGCAGCGGCAGGCTTGACCGAATGATTCGTCGCCTGAATGTCACCAAGAAGGCTGGCGAATCTCCCCGGCGCGCAACAGGGGCCTTCCTCGCAGACAATGCAAATAGCTGTTACATTGGCGTCAGTATACTGTGCAGAGGTTCCTGGCAGCCCTGCCGGCATGCCCGGTCCGAAGGCGCCCAGCGTCGGGAGGAAGACCCGGACATGGCATGCGCAAGCAGGCCAGGGCGCCAACGGCAGAATTCCGGGCAGGCCGCCTGATTGAAAGTCCGTTTTCATCGCATTTTCAGCCCAATCTCGTCCCTTTCTGCCATGACCGACCCTCGTTTCACCGAAGCTCCTGTCTACTGCCGAGCTGGATTTTTCCCCGATGAAGCCGGGGCGAGACGCTTCCCGCCACTGAACATGTGGGATGGTCCGATGGCGTCACCGAGGTGGGACGACGTGACCCTGCCTGATGCCCAGAAGCCTGCCGAGGCCTTCGTGGCCACCGGCTGCCTGCCTTCCCGTCGCCTGACACCGCCCGTCGCGCAGCCAACGCCATCCGCGTGCTGCTGTCCATGGACGCCATCGAGAAGGCCCGTTCCGGCCACCCCGGCATGCCCATGGGCATGGCCGACATCGCGGTGGCCCTGTGGGGCGCACACTTCAAGCTACGATCCTGCCCAGCCGGGCTGGTTCTGACCGTGACCGCTTCGTGCTCTCCAGCACGGGCACGGCCCATGCTGCTGTACTCGCTGCTGCATCTGACCGGCTACGATCTTTCCATCGACGACATCAAGCGACTTCCGCCAGCTGCACTCAAGACCCCGGGCCACCCTGAGTGGGCGTCGCCGGGCGTGGAGACCACCACCGGTCCCGCTGGGGGCAGGGGCTGGCCAACGCCGTGGGCATGGCCCCGGCCGAGAAGCTGCTGGCTGCCGAGTTCAACCGTCCCGCCACGACATCGTCGACCACTTCACCTGGGTCTTTGCGGGCATGACGGCTGCCTGATGGAAGGCGTCTCGCACGAGGCCTCGCGCCCCTGGCCGCCATCTGGCGCCTCGTCCAAGCTCGTCATGCTCTATGACGACAACGGCATCTCCATCGACGGCGACGTCAAGGGGCTGGTACCGCGAGAACGTGGCCGAGCGCTTTGCCGCCCATGGCTGGAACGTCATCGACGCGGTCGATGGCTCACGACGCCTGGGCCGTGGCCCAGGCCATCGCGCAGCGCGCGACTGGGGCGAGACCGGCCGTGCCGGTCGTCGACGGCGAAGGCGTGGGCGAGCTGCGCTGCGCCCACCATCATCATCTGCAAGACCGTCATCGGCAAGGGGTTCGCCCAGCCGGGCCGGCACGGCCGAGGCCCACGGCGAATCGCTGGGTCGCCGAGGAAATCGCCGCCACCCGCAAGGCCTTGGGCTGGTCCGAGCCGCCCTCGAGATTCCCGGGCCGACCTCTACGCGGCCTGGGACGCCACCCAGGTCGGCGCCGAGCGCCATGCCCGCTGGCAGGACGCCTCGACGCCTATGCCGCCCAGTTCCCCGAAGAGGCTGCCGAGCTGAGTGCGCATGCGCGGCGTGCCGCCGGCCGACTGGGAAGACATCATGGACAACCTGGTGATGGACACGGTGATGGAAGCCGAGAATATCGCCACCCGTGCCGCCTCGCAGCGCACGCTCAACTACCTGGGCCGGGCCCTGCCCGGAACTGCTGGGCGGTTCGGCTGACCTCACCGGCAGCAACCTCACCGCCTGGAAGGGCGTCGAGATGCTGCGCCCGTCGGCGGACAATGACGCCGATCTCAACGGCGGACGCCACATCAACTACGGCGTGCGCGAGTTTTCAGGGCATGCGCCGTCGCGAACGGCCTGGCTCTGCATGGCGGCTTCATTCTCTACGGCGGCACCTTCCTGGTGTTCTCCGACTACGCCCGCAACGCCCCTGCGCGCGGCTGCGCTCAGCAAGCAGCGGGTCATCCACGTCTTCACGCACGACTCCATCGGCCTGGGTGAGGATGGTCCCACCCACCAGCCCGTCGAGACCGCGGCCTGCCTGCGCCTCATCCCCAACATGTCGGTCTGGCGTCCCGGCGGACGAGTCGAGACCGCCACTGCCTGGCAGGCTGCCATCGAGAACGAGGAAGGTCTCCACCTGCCTGCTGCCGTCGCGGCAGGGCCGCCCTTCATCGAGCGCGAAGTGGTCGACGTCGACGAGATCCGTCGCGGTGCCCACCTGGTGCACGCCCCGCGTGCCGCCAGGGCCGTGCTGATCGCCACCGGCTCCGAGGTGTCGCTGGCACTGGCTGCCGCGCGCCAGCTGGCCGATGAAGGCATCTCGTGTCCGGGTGGTCTCCATGCCATCCACCACCACGTTCGACAGCCAGGACGTGGCTATAAACGCCGTCTGTTGCCAGACGACCTTCCACTGGATTGCCGTGGAAGCCGGTGTCACTCGATTTCTGGTGGAAATACCGCCCTGCGGCGGTGGTCGGGATCGATCGCTTCGGCGAATCCGCTCCCGCATCGGTACTCAATCAGCATTTCGGCATGACTGCCGATAACGTTGCCGCCACCGTGCGGCAGGTGCTGGGGCTCTGATCCTTCAATACAAGAGGAAGAAAGAAATGACGATTCGCGTTGCAATCAATGGTTATGGCCGGATTGGCCGCAATGTGCCGCGCGCCCACTATGAAAGCGGCAAGAAGCACGACATCGAGATCGTCGCCATCAATGATCCCGGCAAGCCCTGAAACCAATGCGCACCTGACCCAGTACGACACCGCCCACGGCAAGTTCAACGGTGAAGTCAAGGTCGAAGGCGACTACCTGGTCGTCAATGGCGACAAGATCAAGGTGCTGGCCGAGCGTGATCCCAGCAAGCTGCCCTGGAAGGATCTGAACGTCGACGTGGTGCTGGAGTGCACCGGCCTGTTCACCTCCAAGGAAAAAGCCAGCGCCCACCTGGCCGGCGGCGCCAAGAAAGTCATCATCTCTGCGCCTGGCGGCAAGCGACGTGGACGCCACCATCGTCTACGGCGTGAACCAGGGCGTGCTGAAGGCTTCGGACACGGTCATTTCCAACGCCTCTTGCACCACCAACTGCCTGGCCCCCGCTGGTCAAGCCGCTGCAGGACAAGATCGGCGTCGTCAACGGCCTGATGACCACCGTTCACGCCTTCACCCAACGACCAGGTGCTGACCGACGTCATCACCTGATCTGCGTCGTGCCCGTTCGGCCACCCAGTCGATGATCCCGACCAAGACCGGTGCTGCCGCGGCCGTCGGCCTGGTGCCGCCCTGAGCTGAATGGCAAGCTGGACGGCTTCGCCGTGCGCGTGCCGACCATCAACGTCTCGCTGGTCGACCTGTCGTTCATCGCCGCCCGTGACACCACGGTCGAGGAAGTCAACAAGATCCCGAAGGACGCTTCCGAGAGCAAGGAACTGAAAGGCATCCTGAACTACAACGACAAGCCGCTGGTCTCGGTCGACTTCAACCATTGCCCGGCGTCCTCCACCTTCGACTCCACGCTGACCAAGGTCAGCGGCCGTCTGGTGAAGGTCACCAGCTGGTACGACAACGAGTGGGGCTTCTCCAACCGGATGCTCGACACCACCGTGGCGCTGATGAACGCCAAGTGATCGGTGCATCACGGCACCCCGCCCGAAAGGGCAGGTGCCTGGCTGCTGCTCTCATGCCGCCTGACGGCGTCGGTGTCTGCCGCGTGCAGGACACCCCGGCGCTGCCCGGGCGGTGCGCCCTCGGCAGCCTTGTGAGCCCAGCTGGACTTTGGATCCTTCCGTGTCCACGGAAAGCTGCTGGCCGGCCGCCACCCTGACATTTGTGCAGAGGCCCTGATGGCCCTGCCGACCGAATTCCTGGTCAGTGAATGCCGCATCCTCCCATTGACTGGCCTGTCATGGAGAACACGATGAAATTCAAGCGACTGGCAGACCTCGACCTGAAAGGCAAGAAAGTCTTCATCCGCAGCGACTTCAACGTCCCGCTGGATGAGAACCGCAACATCACCGACGACACCCGCATCCGGGCTTGGTGCCCTGCCATCAAGGCCGCGCTGGACAAGGGCGCCGCCGTCATGGTCACCTCCCACCTGGGCCGTCCGAAAGAGGGCGAATTCAAGCCCGGAGGACTCGCTGGCTCCTGTGGCCAAGCGCCTGGAGGAACTGCTGGCCGCCCGTGCGCCTGCAGGCCGACTACCTGATGGCGGCTTTCCCGCTGGCCCCGGGTGATGTGGTAGTGCTGGAAAACACCCGCCGCAACAAGGGCGAGAAGAAAGACGACGAAGCCTCTGGCCAAGAAATACGCCGCCCTGTGCGACGTCTACGTGAACGACGCCTTCGGCACCGCTCACCGCGCCGAGGCTTCCACCACGGCATCGCCCGCTTTGCCAAGGAAGCTGCTGCCGGCCCGCTGCTGGCCGCCGAGCTGGACGCTCTGGGCAGGTCCCCTGCACAACCCGGCTCACCCGATGGTTGCCATCGTGGCTGGCTCCAAGGTCTCCACCAAGCTCACCATCCTCGACTCCCTGGCCGACAAGGCTGGACCAGCTGATCGTGGGCGGCGGCATTGCCAACACCTTCATGTTGGCTGCCGGCCTGCCCATCGGCAAGTCCCCGGCCTGAGCCCGACCTGGTGGGCGACGCCAAGAAGATCATCGAGAAGATGAAGGCCCGCGGCGCCGAAGTGCCCATCCCCGAGGACGTGGTGGTGGCCAAGACCTTCGCTGCTGACGCCCCGGCCACCGTCAAGGCTGCCAGGATGTGGCTGAAGACGACATGATTCTGGACATTGGTCCCCAAGACGGCTGCTGCTGGCCGAGCAGCTGAAGTCTGCTGGGCACCATCGTCTGAACGGCCCGGTCGGCGTGTTCGAGTTCGACGCCTTTGCCAAGGGCATTGAGATCCCTGGCCCGCGCCATCGCAGCCTCGCAAGGGCTTCTGATCGCGGGCGGTGGCGACACCCCTGGCCGCCATTGCCAAGTTCGGCATCACCGACCAGATCAGCTAGCATCTCCACTCGGTGGTGGCGCCTTCCCGAGTTCCTGGAAGGCCGCACCCTGCCGGCCGTGGCTGCCCTGAAGCCGCTGCCGGCTGATGATTTGACCGGATCCGGCCTCGTCCGATCCGGGTCGTCATCATGGACAGGCCCTGCACCGCGCATGCGGATGCAGGGCCTTTCTGTTTTGTGCGTGAGGGAAGTGGCTTAACGGGGGCTTCTGAAGCGCTCATGCACTTGTCGGCTGACTTTCGTCCGCCGATCTTGCGTGCGGAAAAATGCCATATGTCCTCAAAACGCGGCATGTTAGTTTGCTCGCCATTGCAACTTCCACCCTTTTTTTCTGGGGAGCCATCATGGGCAAGCAACACGCATTCGGCAGCAAACTGTCTCTGAGCCTGGCCGTGGCCGTCTCGGCTGTTCTTACCGCTTGTGGCGGTGGCGGCGGTGCAGCAGCACGCCGACGACGCCGGTGGCACCGAACACGCCGGCAGCAACCACGCCTGCTGCCACAACCAACACGCCGGCTGCGACCACGCCTGCCAGCAACACCCAGCCGACGCTTTCGTCCAACCAGGCGATGTATGAGCAGCTGCGCACGCAGTGCCAGGTCGTGTCGTACACGAGTGAAGCGGGCTTCTATGCGTGTGCTGCCGGCACCTACGTCGGCAAGAATCTGAGGGACGGCCAGACGGTCTCGCACGGTCCGGCTGACGCGGGATGGTGATGTGACGTACACCATGGGCAATGATGTGTATGCCTTCAGCTGGCACAGCACTTCCTGTACTCGAAGACCGATCCGCTGGCGGGAGCAGAGTATCAGCATATCTGGGGTATGGCCATCAGCGCTGATAGTGCGGAGGATGCCAACGGAAAGTTCATGGCTTCGAGCTGCGTCTGGATCCCCGAGCCGAAGTCGGTAAGAAGCCTGATCATCTCGATATCAAGCATAGCTTTGGCTCGTCATATTCTCCGGATCTTCAATCGACCTGCCGCGTTCCGCTCTGAGACGTGGAGCCGGATCATGGAAGCGCATGATTCGGCGGTGAACTTGATGAAATGGCCGCTGCCCGCTCTTCAGGCAGTGGCCATTTTCGAGTCTGATCGACATTCCCGCTTGTTTCTGTTTTCTGGAATGACCATGAACACTCAACTTGTATCCGGCAGCAAGCTTGCCCTGGCTCTGGCCATCTCGGCTGTTCTTGGCGCCTGTGGCGGTGGTGGCGGTGGCGACAGCAGCACGCCGGCCGCACCGGTTGCGACGAATGGCAGTGGCTCACCACGACCAGCACGGCTGGCGGTACGACGACTGCGACCAACAGCACGCCGGCTGCAAGCACGCCCGCCGCGACCGCGCCATCGGCACCGGCCACCACGCCGGCTGCAACGACACCGGCCACGAACTCGCCTGTGGCGACTGCGCCCGCTGCGACAGCGCCGGCTCCGGCCAGCAATGCCCAGGGGGCAGCCCTTGATCAACCGGGCCATGTAGCGAGCAGCTGCGTCGGGATTGCACGCCGACGTTCCGCTCATTCGATCCCTGCAACAGGCGCTGCATGTGCGGCTGGTGTCTCGTGAGCAAGGATCTGTCGGGACGGTACCACGGACTGTACGGTGAAGCTGGCCAAGGATGGGGAAGTGACCTTCACCGTGGGTGACAAGGTGCGTGTCTACAAGATGACGCAGCTTTTCCGGGCCGTCTATCTTCAACCACTGACGATCAAGACTCGCCGTACTTGTTCAAGACCCATATTTCGGTTACAGCGCCGATGATGCAGCCAAGAAGGTGCACGGCTTCATCATGAACGTGGATCCCACGAGCGATGGGGTGAACCTGCCGGCTGATTTCGAGATCACGTACACCTATGGTGACGTGCTCACGTCAGATGAGAGAAACGATCTGCAAGTTTCTGCTCTGACCCTTCCCAGGCCGGGTCATGAACGAGCATGATTCGGCTCTGAGTTGAACGAATGGCCGCTGCCCGAGTCTCGGGTGGCGGCCATTGTCTTTAGGGCGTGGCTTCCTGTTCTTCCGGCTCAGGCCTTCGCAGGTAATGATGGGGCACCATCGGCCAGCTCCGTCCCAGTAGCTTTCGTCGAGATCCTTGATGGCAAATTCGTCCCGGATCTCCACGCCCAGTCCATACTGGTACATGTATTCGGCAAGCTGCATGCCGTCGATGAGACACGATGGTGACATTGGCCAGCGATCTTGCGTGAGTCGATGGCGTCCCTGGTGAACTTCGAGGTGGTGATGAAGACACCCTTCGTGGAGCGGTTCCCCTGCAGTGCGCCTGCGAAGGCCTGGATCTCGGGACGTCCGATGGACTGATCACGCTGGTAGCGCTTGGCCTGGATGCTGATCTTGCCCAGGCCCAGGACATCTTCCCGGATCTCGCCGTCGATGCCGCCATCCCGGCTGAGTTGGGTGGTGCGGCCTGCATCCTTGAACTGGCGACCATAGCCCATCTTCTGCAGGAGCTGGACAACGACCCTTTCGAAGCTTTCGGGGGTCTTCGAGAGGATCATGTCGATGATCTCTTCGTACTTGGTGCGTTTGTAGATCGAGAAGAGTTCGTAGATCTGGTCTTTTGGCGTCTTGCCGCTTGTGTCCTGTTTGCTGATCAGAGTGGGCAATGCCTTTGCGGGCTGCGTGACGTCTCCATCGCTCTGTTCGAGCAGCTTTCTTTCAGAGACCCGCTTCGGACCAGGTCCTTGATCTTGTCGTTGGACGCGTTCACCAGAGATTTGCCTTCTTCGGTGATGGCGTACTTGCCGCGCCCAGGCCGCTGCAGCAGTCCGGCCATGGCAAGATAGCTCAGCGCCCAGGACATGCGGTCGACAAAGATGGAAACCTCTCGGGTTTCGTAGGGTCTCGGTCCGGTCTTCTTCGCTGACGTTCAGGCGCTCGGCCAGAGGAAGGATCAGGGACGACTTTTCACGGGGTGCGCCATCCTCCATCAGCGAGAGGGGCAACAAGCATGTCGTCATATCGGGGAATGGCCATCTCGTCTGTTCTTGTTGTGGAAGACAGGCCATGATGGATGGCGGCGCCCGAATGATCAATATCCCGTCAGTACCGCTCATCACCCCGATGCTGTCGTTTGTCGGACTACGGGCAGGGCGATCCCTCACCCCGATGATGCACCGGGGTGAGGGCAGCTCGCAAAGGCCCGCACGATGCTGCCGATGCGGACCTTCGGGCTGTACGTCATTACATCCGATAGCTGAGCTTCAGCATCACGTTGCGCGGTGCGCCGGGCAGGTTCATGTTGCCGTTGGCGCCGTGCGAGGAGACGATGTAGCGGGCGTCGGTGATGTTGTAGACGTTGAGCTGCACGCCCCACGGGCCCTGGCGCCACCAGGCGGCGGCGTCGGCCGTCACGTAGCCGGGCAGGCGCACGGTGTTGCCGGCGTTGGCGTAGCGACTGGCCACCAGGTTGGCACCGGCGCCCACGCCGAAGCCGCCGTCCAGGTCCTTGGTGATCCAGAAGTTGGCGGCGTGGCGCGGGGTGAGGGTGCTGCGCTTGCCTTGCACGGGCTGGCCGTCATTGCGCGAGGGCGAGCGGGTGACCTTGGCGTCGAGGAAGGCGTAGCCCATGATGGCGCGCCAGCCGGGGGCCAGTTCGCCGCTCAGGCTCCACTCGAAGCCGTCGGTGCGACGGGTGCCGATGGTGGCCAGCTGGTTGGTGGCAGGATCGGTGTCGCGGACGTTGGTGCGGTTCAGGCGGAACAGCGAGAAGGTGGTGCTGAGGCGGCCGTCGAGCAGGTCGTACTTGGCACCGATCTCGGTGTTGGTGGTCTGTTCGGGGTCCAGGTTGGCGTTGCCGTTGCTCAGGGCGAAGGCTTCGCCGGAGGGCTGGAAGGAACGGCTCCACGACAGGTAGTACGACTGGGCGGCGTCGGGCTGGTAGACGGCGCCCAGGCGGGGGCTGATGTCGTTGTCGGTGCGCTGCAGCTGGCGGCCGGTGTTGCGCTCGCCGGTTTCCTGCTTGAAGTGGTCATAGCGCAGGCCGGCCAGCACTTTCCACTGCTCGTCGATGGAGATCATGTCCTGCACGTACAGGCCCATGGTCTCGAAGCGGCCGAGGTTGTCGTTGGTGGGGTTGCCGCTGGCCAGGCGCGCCAGGGTGGGCAGCACGGGGTTGAAGAGGTCCACGGTGCCGACGTTGCGCTGCGCGTACGAGACCAGATCCTTGTTTTGCTGGCCCAGTTCCAGACCATAGAGCAGCTCGTGCTTCAGGCCGCCCAGGTGGGCCTGCTGGGTGAGTTCGGTCTGGTTGCTCCAGCCGTGTTCACGCCGGAAGATGTTGCCGTGCGCGAGGCTGACGGTGCGGGCGGCCGCGTTGACCGAGGCGGTGGTGGTGTTGTTGCGGTCCAGTTCGTAGTGGTAGTAGCGGGTGGCGTTTCGCAGTGACAGGGTGTCGTCGATGCGATGGGTGATGACGCCGGTGTAGGCCTGGACCTTGGAGTGCGTGTAGTCGGCATCGCGGGCGTTGGCGGCACCGTAGTAGGTGCCCGGGTCCACGTTCACGGGGCGGCCCTGGTAGGGGGGATGCCAGTCGGTCACGCGACGGTCATTCAGGTATTCGGCCTGCAGGAGCACCTGGGTGTCAGGGCGAGAACTTGATCTGGGCCGAAGGCGCGATGGCCTTTGCGGTCGAGGAACTGCTGGTGGCGGTAGCTGTCGGCCTTCTCGATGGCACCAGTGAGACGCCAGGACAGGCTCTGGTCGCCGGTGGCTCGGCCCAGGTCGGCTTCCAGCCGGCGGTCCTTCCAGGAGCCCAGGCTGAGATTGGCAGCGGTGATGTCCCTTGCCGGGTTTCTTGCTGATGCGGTTGATGAGGGCCGCCGGCGGAGCCGCGGCCGTACAGGACGGCGGCAGGGCCCTTGATGACATCGACGCGCTCGATGTTGGAGAGGTCGCGGAAGTACAGGGCGTCGTCGCGGAAGCCGTCGACGTACTGGTCGGCCATGGCCGAGAAGCCGCGGATGGAGACCTGGTCGCGCTGGCCGTCGCCGTGCGAGAAGGACACGCCGGGCACGTTCTTCAGGGCGTCCTGCATGGAGTTGACATGCTGGTCTTCCAGGACACGGGCCGGAACGACGTTGATGGTCTGCGGCACATCACGCAGCGGGAGCGTTGGTCTTGGTGCCGCTGGTGGCGTCGGGCGTGGTGTAGCCGTCATCCTGGGCGCCGACGACGTTCACGGCGGGCAGGGGTAGGGCGGTCGGCTTCCTGAGCGTGAGCAGGGGCAACCAGCGGGGTCGACAGAAGAAGCGCGAAGGGAAGCGCCTTGCGTTGTGCATGATGGGGAAGGTAGGGTTGGGATGGGGTTCTGATGTGTGCAGAGCAGGCTCGCGGATAGGCTACGCGTGGCAATTATAGTAATGAAAGTAATGATCAGTACGATATTTGGGGTGTATTGGTTTGAGCAGGTGCTATTGCCCCGCTATTGCTGCAGCCGTTGTCCGGCCATTGCCCGGCGGGCGCATGGCCTGTGGGCATGGTCGAGCGCGGGATGGAGCGCGTGGGATGGGCGCGATGGGTGGGATTGGGGCGCCTGAGATGGGACGCTTGGCAGGATGTCAGGCCTCCATGGGGAAAGGAGGCCCTGGAAGAGGGCTGCAGAGTGTCAGCCCCCAGGTCAGGGGACTGGAGGCAGGCGACCTTGCTGCCGCCCGGCTGCGGACGGGCGGTTATTTGACCAGGGTGAGCCCCGGCCGTTCGTCGTGCAGCGGGATGACGCGCCGGGTGGGGGTGCCGGCGTCGTCGTCGTTGGCGCCAGCGCGGCCGGCGTCGCTGGCTGCAGCCAGGCGCGCCTCGACGGCCACCGGGGTGGCACCGGTCTCTTCCAGCAGGCGCTGCTGTTCGCGCTGGCGGCGGCGCAGCTGGGCGTGACGGTCGAAGACCATGGCGATGCTGCGCAGGAAGTAGCGGCCGACGGGCGTGACCTGGATGCCGCTTTCGTCACGCAGGACGAGGCCGGCCTCGATGAAGCGCTGCAGGCCCTCGAGTTCGTGGCGGAAGTATTCCTGCGGGTCGATGAGGAAGCGGTCGCCGATGGACTGGAACTCGAGCTGGCCCTGGCACATGAGTTCCATGATGACGGCACGCTGCAGGGTGTCGTCGCCACGCAGCTCGATGCCGCGGGCGGTGGGCAGTCGGCCGGCTTCGATGGCCTGGCGCCAGGGCTTGAGTTCGCGGTGGTTCTGCGAGTAGCTGGGGCCGATGGCGCTGATGGCCGAGACACCCAGGCCGATGAGGTCGTCACCGGGCATGGCGGTGTAGCCCATGAAGTTGCGGCGCAGGGTGCCGCGCTCCAGGGCGATGGCCAGGTCGTCTTCGGGCAGGGCGAAGTGGTCCATGCCAATATAGCGGTAACCGGCCTGGTTGAGCTTCTGGATGGCCAGCTGCACCATGGCCATACGCATGGCCTGGTCGGGCAGATCCTCGCGGTGGATGAGGCGCTGGGCCTTGAAGCGCTCAGGCAGATGGGCGTAGCCATAGATGGCCATGCGGCCCGGGCGCAGGGCAGCGATGCGGTCCAGGGTATGGGCCAGCGTCTCCAGCGTCTGCTTGGGCAGGCCGTAGACGAGGTCGATGTTGATGGACTTGAAGTCGAGCGTGCGGGCGTGTTCCATCAGGCCCACAGCATCTCTTCAGGCTGGATGCGGTGGATGGCGACCTGGACCTTGGGATCGAGATCCTGCACGCCCAGGCTGATGCGGTCGAACCTCATGCGCCGGATGTTGGTGAGCCGGGTGTTGTCCACCGTGCGGGGGTCGATCTCGATGGAGCATTCGGCCTGGGACTGCAGGCCGATCTCGGCGTCGAGCGTGCTCGCAGTTCAGCCAGCTCTTCGTCGCTGAAGAAGGTGGGGTGCCACCGCCCAGGTGAAGTTGCGAGATCCTGACATCCCGATGCAGGTGCGCCGCATAAAGGCGGATTTCCTGTTTCAGGGTTTGCAGATAGGCCACGGCTCTGGCATGGTCTCGGGTACCGATGCGGTTGCACGCGCAATAATGGCAGATGGACTCGCAGAAGGGGATATGGACGTAGACGGTGACGGGCTGCCCGGCTGGCGCAGGAGTGCGGTTGTCCAGCCACCAGGCCTGTTTCTCGGCGTCGAGGCCTCGGCGAAATGATCCGCCGTGGGGTAGGAGGTGTACCTGGGCCCCGGTTGGTCGAAAACGCGAATCAGTTCGAGTGTCGGCATGCTGTCCATACAAAAAGCATGAATGAACGTGACTTGGTGGTTTTGATCCTGGTCAACGGACACTCTATAATCCCTGAGGCGCGGCTCTTGGGGTGGTGTCGTCGCCTTTCATGTGTTGTCCTCCGACGATAGCCGCGCGGCCTGGCCCGATGGGTGGGCTGGACGCGTCGGAGAGTATTTTTCGGTTATCTGTCTGTTTTTCCTTCCTGCACGCATGCAGCGTGTACGCTCGTGCCCTGACCAGAGGGTCGCTTCCTCGAAAGAACGTTCCTACGGCTGAATCCAGCGGTGCCTGCCCAGGCTGCATCCGGGCGTGCTTCCTGCGTGTCGTGCAGCATGCGACCTGTGCCTGGTGGAAGGTTGAGCGCTGCCGACATGGAGCAGCTTGCGGGCATGGTCAGACGCGACGCCGGGTGCGGCGCGGTTCCTATCTGTACAAGGCGGGCGACCCTTCGAGCCATCTATCCCATCCGTGCCGGTTTCTTCAAGTCTCGGGTGCTGTCGCCCGACAGGCGCGAGAGCAGATCATCGGCTTCCCATGCCGGGCGACGTGCTGGGCTTTGACGCCATCAGCCGGGGCTCGTTCCACAGCGACGCGGTGGCGCTGGAAGACGCGGATGTCGCGTGGTGCCGTTCTCGGGCTGGAATCCATCGGCCGGCGCTTCCCGCCGCTGCAGCAGCGGCTTCATCGCATCATCCGCGCGAGATCGTGCGGGATCAGAGGGTTGATGATGCTGCTGGGCACCATGCGGGCTGAGGGCGCATCGGCGCCTTCCTGCTGGAGCTGTCACGGCGCTTCATGCGGCGCGGCTTTTCTTCCAGCCAGTTCATCCTGCGGATGACCCGCGAGGAAATCGGCAACTATCTGGGAGCTGAAGCTGGAAACGGTCAGTCGCACGCTGTCGCGCCTGCAGGAGCAGGGCGTCATCTCGGTGGAGCAGCGCAAGATGCAGATCATCTCGCATGATCGGCTGCGCGTGCTTTCCGGCGTGCCCGAGTCCGGTCTGGCGACCGACATGTCGCCCGAGAACGCACGGCGCGTGGCGGCGGTGCGCATCACCAGCCGTGGTCGGGTCGCAGAGCTCGCAGTAAGCGTCAGCAGTACGGATGGGCGTGCCCGGCCAGGGGGCAGCAGCCAGACCGGCGGCTGACAGCATGATCGCAACAGATGCCATTGAGCCGATAGGCCACCTGTGAGGGCTCGGTTGCCCAGCAGGTTGCGCGCACCTACCTCCACCGGGAAAAGGCCCAGGTTGGTGCGCAGCGCAAAGGCAGCCATCACGGCGGCCGCGCGCAGCAGCGGTGGCGGCCAGAATGGCGGTTCCCAGCGCGGTGTACAGCAGCCCACAGGGCGGCAGCGCCCACAGCATGCCGCGCAGCCACTCAGTGCGACGGCGGGGCCAGCGGCGTGCGTGATGCCAGGCGAGCTACCCAGCGCACTCAGCCACAGGGCTCTCGCCCCAGCCCAGCAGGCTCAGGCCCAGCAGGACGAGCAGGGCGTTCAGAGCCGGCCCAGACTGATTCGAAGATCGGGCTGCCAGTGAGGCAGCGGCCAGGACCTGCTGGCCCGATGGCGCCGGCGACCAGGCCCGAGCAGGCTGTGGCCCAGCACGCGACCTGCCTGAAAGCGCCACCAGCGGGCGTCGGGCAGCTTGAGGGCAAGGCGTCGCGCCAGCGAAGCGCTGCTGGGGCTGCGGTGCTGCCGTTGCCCGGCGCGTGATGGCGGGAGGCCGCCGTGGCCTTGAGTGCGTTCGGGGCGCTGGCGGAAGCACTCGGGTGGGGGCGTCTTCCGACGTCAGGACGTGGTCGCGTCTCCCTTCACGGTGATGACCGGGATGCCACGCAGGGTCATGCGCTGCAGGCCGGCGCACATGGTCAGGCAGTGCAGGCTGCCGCCAGCGCCCATCAGCAGGGCGGCCGAGACCAAGGGCCAGGCGCTGTTCATTGCTTCGGCCGGAAGTCGGCGGGCAGGGTCCGCACTGGCGCCTGCAGGACCGGAGCAGTGGCCTTGCTGGCGTCGAAGGGCTGGGCACGCAGGCTTTCAAGGGTCTGAAGACCGGCAATGGGCAGGCGCCAGTCCTCACCCTCCAGGGCGATATGCCAGCGGGTGCCGCGCGCCCAGGTGATGGGTTGCCGGGCGTGCCAGTGGCCATCGCCGGCAGGCAGCATGTGGATGGCGAGGTCGTTGTTCGGATCGGAGGGGTGTAGCAGACGCAGGCGCGTGGGCTTGATGTCCGCCCCGTTGGGGACCAGGGTCAGCTCGACCAGCAGCATGTTGCCCGGGGTGGTGTGCATGGCCAGGGGTGCCGGCCACGCCCAGCTCACGGGCGCGATCCTCGCGGCGGGTGTCGGGCGTCACGCTGAGTCCCTGCTTCACGTAGTCGCTGCCCACCGGGGTATCGGCGCCGTGAACGGCAATCCAGAGGGTGAAGAGGCCGGCCACCACGGTGGCAGCGGGATGCCGACCACCAGCCACAGCGAGCTGCGAGAAGGCCTTGACGGGCCGGGCAGGCTGCGAGGGCACCGGTTGTGGGCTGTTCGGTTCTGCTCATGATGATCGAGGTGGGGCAGGGGGACGATGCGTACCCGAGGTACAGGAATCGGGGATCCTGCCGCGGCCGTGACTGGGATGGGTGGCGCTGCGCCTGGGGGCCGCTGCTCGTGAAGGGGCGGCCGATAGGGAAGTGGCCGCCCTGAGTGGATATTAATTCCGGCAGGATTCACGGTGCAGGGGGCAACCGTGAATCCGTGGCTAAAGCGGAGATCAGCGGGGCACCATGCAGATGCTGTCGTCGTGGCGAGCCGAAGCGCTGGGACCATCCGCCTGATCCGCGAGGTTCCGCGGGGTGACCTCGATCTTGATGGGATGCGAGCCGGGGGCGCTGGTCGGTGTCGGCCGGCAGCTGCAGGGCGATGGGCACCAGGCGGTTGGAGGCCGCAGGCACCTCGATGCGGTTCTGACCGGCGATGCGCAGGCCGGGCAGGGCCGCTTTGCGCTCAGCTCCAGCACCAGGGGGCGCTCGCTGGCGTTCATCAGCTGCAGGGTATAGGGTGTTCTCGATATCACCGTTGTCGGCAAAGCGCGCCAGCGAGGCACGGTCGCGGATCACGTCGACACGCAGCGGGTTGCGGGTGGCCAGCGAGCCGACCAGGAAGCCGGCCAGTGCCAGCAGCAGGGCTGCGTAGGCCAGCACGCGCGGACGCAGCACCCGCTTGGCGGTGGCCTTGGTGTCGAGGTGGTTGGCGAGGGCGTTCTCGGTGGTGTAGCGGATGAGGCCACGCGAGGTGGGACATCTTGTCCGATGACGTCGTTGCACACATCCACGCACGCGGCGCAGCTGATGCACTGGTACTGCAGGCCATCACGGATGTCGATGCCGGTGGGGCAGACACCTCGACGCACAGGCCGCAGTCGATGCAGCTGCCCAGTCCCAGGGCGCTGGGGTCAGCCTTCTTGGAGCGCGAGCCGCGCGGATCACCCCGTTCCTGGTCGTAGGTGATGATCATCGTGTCCTTGTCGAACATCGCGCCCTGGAAGCGGGCGCAGGACACATGTAGGTGCAGACCTGCTCGCGCAGGAAGCCGGCGTTGCCCCACAGGGCAAAGGCGTAGAAGAGGAACCAGAACCACTGCACGGACCCAGCTCCATGCCGATGATCTGGGCAGGCAGGTCGCGGATGGGAGCGAAGTAGCCGATGAGGGTGAAGCCGGTGAAGAGCGACAGCAGCACCCACAGCAGGTGCTTGGTGCCGCGCACGCGGAACTTGTACCAGGACATCGGGGCCGCATCCAGCTTGCGACGCTTGGCGCGGTCGCCTTCGAGCTTGGCCTCGATCCACATGAAGATCTCGGTGTAGACCGATCTGCGGGCAGGAGTAGCCGCACCAGACCCTGCCCGGCCACGGCGTGACGAAGAAGAGGGTGAGGGCACAGAAGACCAGCAGGCCCGCCAGATAGACGAAGTCCTAGCGGCCAGAGCACGGCCCCGAAGAGGTGGAACTTGCGGGCGTCCAGGGTCGAAGGACGGCCTGACGGCCGTTCCACTGCAGCCAGGGCAGCCCGTAGAAGACCAACTGGGTGATGATCACTGCGGCAATCCGGAGATTGTCGAGCGACCACGCACCGAGCGGGGCTGGATCTTGACCCGCGCCGAGTGGCTGGAGAACAGCCCACCTTCCTTGCCAGCCTCGTTGGCTGCAGCCTGAGCTGCTGCTGTCTTGAGCTTTGCCTGTGCCGGTCGTCAGAGCGGCTGCGGTGGACTTGGATGACGCGGGTTTCGGGTTCCACGGGATCAGTTCTTCTTCTGGTTGGACAGCGACATCACGTAGGCAGCCAGCACATCGATCTGTTCCTTGGTAAACAGGTCCTTGTGAGCGGCATCTGGCTGTCAAAGCCATGCGTTGATGGCGTGCATGACACCTTCAGGCCACCACCGTGCAGCCCAGATGCGGTCGGTGAGGGTTGAGGGCGCCCGTCCTGGTTGCCCTTGCCGTCAGGACCGTGGCGAGGCTGCACAGATCTGGAAGCCTCTCTTGCCTTTCTGGGCCTTGATGGGGTCGGTGGCCGAGCCGGACAGCGACAGCACGTACTGCGCGGTGTTCTCGATGTCGGCCGGGCTGTCGAAGCCGGCAGCCTGCGGCGGCGTGATGCCGTGACGGCCTGCCGTGATGGTCTCGACGATCGTCTCGGCATCACCACCGTGCAGCCAGTCGCATCGGTCAGGTTCGGGAAGTGACGGCTGCCGGGCATCGGCACCGTGGCACTGGGCGCAGTTGTTCAGGAAGAGCCGCTGGCCGATGGCAGAGTGCCCTCGGGGTTCGTCTTCAGCTGGTCGGGCGACTGGCCGGCGGAACTTGGCGTAGATGGGGCCGAGCGTGAAAGCTTCCACCTGGGCGCGCTCTTCGTGGTACTGGCCAATCGAGGTCCAGCCACCGGCGCCCTCGAAATCACCCATGCCAGGGTAGTAGATCAGGTAGCCGATGGCGAAGAAGGTGCAGATCAGGTAGAGGCCCATCCACCAGCGGGGCGGGGGTTGTTGGCCTCGCGAATGTCACCGTCCCAGACGTGGCCGTGGTGTTGTCCGGCGTGGGGGCGGGCCTGCGGCTGTTGCGATCAGAACGAACAGACAGAACAGCAGGCTGAGAATGGTCAGTACTGATGACGTAGTATGACCGAAGTCGGATACGAAATCAGCCATTTTTCTCTCGTTGGGTTCGTTCAGGGAAGCATGGCGGCTTCATCGAAGCGGGCCTTGTTTTTCTTGGACCAGGCGTAGACGATGACGCCCAGGAAGAAGATGAGGGAACACCAGGGTGAGGACACCCCGGATCACGTTGAAATCCCAAGACCGTTCCTCCATTACTGGTTCTGCGGACGGACGCGGCCCAGACCTTGCAGGAAGGCGATCAGGGCGTCCTGTTCGGTCTTGCCCTCAAGCTCCTCGACCGCACCGTTGATGGATTCGTCGCTGAAGGGCACGCCGACGCTGCGCAGCGCCTATGTGACGGACGATGCTGCTCTGGTCCACCGGGGTCTCTTCCAGCCAGGGGTAGGCGGGCATGTTGGACTCGAGGCACTCACGTCACGCGGGTTGTGCAGGTGGGCACGGTGCCAGTCGTCGCTGTGGCGGCCGCCAACACAGGCCAGGTCGGACCGGTCGCTTGCTGCCCCACTGGAAGGGGTGATCCCAGACGGACTCGCCGGCCACCGAGTAGGGGGCCGTAGCGCAGCGTTTCGGCGCGGAACGGACGGACCATCTGCAGTGGCAGTTGCAGCAGCCTTCGCGGACGAAGATGTCGCGGCCGGCCACCTGCAGCGCGCTGGGCGAGGTCATGCCCGGCAGCGGCTCGGTGGTGGAGACGCTGGAAGAAGAGCGGCACGATCTGAACCAGGCCACCGACCGACACCACCAGCACGATCAGGACGATCATCAGCCAGGGGTTGGTTTCAATTTGTTCGTGTGGGAGAGTTTCATCGAAGCTTCCTCAGAAGAGGCTTTATGCGCAGCAGCTGCCTGTGTGCCGGTCCGGGAGACCGGCACACGGAAAATTCTGCGGGGCAGGGGCGCCCTGCCGGTTCAGTGGCTCTGGCTGGCGGTGTTCGGTTGAGGGAGCAGCGGGGTGACCGGGGTGCTGGTCTCGACCGCTGGCGGGCAGCGCGGGAGGGCCTTGGTGTCGCCACGCACGGTACGCCAGACGTTGCGAGGCCACTGACGATCATGCCGCTGCAGGTGAGAGCACGCCACCGATCGGACGAACCACGTAGTACGGGAAGCTGGCCTTGACCGACTCGGCGAAGGTGTAGGTCAGCGTGCCGTCCGGCTCCAGGGCGCGCCACATCAGACCCTGGGTGACGCCGGCCACCCACAGGGCGATGGCATACAGGGCGATGCCGATGGTGGCCAGCCAGAAGTGCAGCTCGATCAGGTTGGTGCTGTACATCCGATCACGGCCCCAGAGGCGCGGGATCAGGTAGTGAGAGCTGCCCATGGTGATGAGAGCCGACCCAGCCCAGCGCGCCGGGTGAACGTGACCGATGGTCCAGTCCGTGTAGTGCGACAGCGCGTTGACGGTCTTGATGGCCATCATCAGGCCTTCGAAGGTGGACATGCCGTAGAGGACAGGGCCACGATCAGGAAGCGCAGGATGGGATCTTCACGCAGACGGTGCCAGGCGCCCGACAGGGGTCATGATGCCGTTGATCATGCCGCCCCAGGACGGTGCGAACAGGATGAGTGAGAAGACCATGCCCAGCGACTGGGTCCAGTCGGGCAGGGCGGTGTAGTGCAGGTGGTGCGGACCGGCCCACATGTGGCGTGAAGATCAGCGCCGAAGTGGACGATGGACAGACGGTACGAGTAGATGGGGCGACCGATCTGCTTGGGCACGAAGTAGTACATCATGCCCAGGAAGCCGGCGGTGAGGAAGAAGCCCACCGCATTGTGGCCATACCACCCATTGCACCATGGCGTCCTGCAGCCGCCGTACACCGGTGAGGACTTCAGGGAGGCCGGCCGGGATGGAGACGTTGTTGACGATGTGCGGGCAGTGCCACGGCCAGGATGAAGCCGCCGTAGAACCAGTTGGCGACGTAGATGTGTGACCTTGCGGCTTGACGATGGTGCCGAAGAAGACAATGGCGAAGGCCACCCAGACGGCAGCGGCGATCAGCAGGTCAATCGGCCACTCCAGCTCGGCGTACTCCTTGGCCTGGGTGTAGCCCAGCGGGCAGGGAAATGAGGATGGCGCCGATGATGACGGCCTGCCAGCCCCAGAAGGTGAAGGCAGCCAGCTAGGTGCGAACAGCGGCACCTGAGAGGTGCGCTGGCACGGTGTGGTGAGCGGTGGCCATGAGACCGCAGCCCCGAAGGCGAAGATGACTGCGTTGGTAGCGCAGCGGACGCAGCCGGCCGAAGCTCAGCCACGAGATTTCCATGTTGAGCGCCGGGAAGGCGAGCTCGGCGGCGATGTAGACGCCCAGTGCCATGCCCACCACGCCCCAGACAATGGTCATGATGGAAAACTGGCGGGACGACGCGGTCGTTCCACGCGATGGGGGTGATGTAGTCATGTCGTAATAAAGCCGGCGAAGACGCGCCAGAGACGCGATGAGTGTTGCGGACGGCGATGAAAAAGGAGGCCTGGACAGACCGCTTGCCCTCGATAGGTGAGAGCGGCGCCTGTCCAGGCCACCCTATGGGCCTGTCGGTGATATTCGAGAAATGCGGGCAGCGGCTGGAGCGTTTCACGCTGGAGCGGATGTCTCCTGGCGAGAGAATGCGCGAGCCTGCACGAACTGCTCAGAAAATCCCTTGCTGGCTATGATGTTTTATATCTGAAAGATCGCCTTGATATAAGTCAAGTGAGGTCCGCCCGAGGGCTGCAGCGCGCGTGAAGCCGCTGGACGGCTGGAAGTCGTCGCTGGGCACGATGTGAAAAAGACGTGAAAAGACGTATTGTCCGTGCGACAGTGTAGGGGCAGGGCGACCGGGTGAAGGGCTGCTCGGAGGGGAGGCCGAAGGGGGCAGGCGGAAAGGGTCGGGTGGAAAACCTGTCCTGAACGTGAGTGCTCACTGCCCGGCAGCAGGCGGGTGCGGCTGGCTGAGGGCGGCCTTCGGCATGGCCGTGGTGGGGGCGGGCGCTTCGGCCGATGGCGCCGCGGACGGCCGGTCGTCGTCCAGCAGGATCCGTTCGGCCTCGGTGTCCAGGTCCTCGAACTGGCCGGCGTGCACGGCCCAGGCCAGGGCAGCCAGGATGGCGAACACCAGGACGACGGACAGGGGAATGAGGGTGTAGAGAATGTCCATGATGAGGATCAGCGGGCGGCGCGCGGTGCGTTGAGCACCACCACCAGTGAGCTGCCGGCCATGCCCAGGCCGGCCAGCCAGGGCGGTACCAGGCCGACGGCGGCCAGCGGGATGGCCAGGACATTGTAGAGGCAGGAGAAGATCAGGTTCTGGTGGACGATGCGCAGGGCGCGACGGGCGGCATCGCGGGCCGCCAGCAGGCCATCCAGGCGCTCGGACAGCAGCAGGATATCGGCATGGTGCTGGGCCAGCGGGGCGGCGCTTGCCAGCGAGACCGAGACATCGGCGCGGCTGAGCACCGGGGCGTCGTTGACGCCGTCGCCCACCATGGTGACGCGCCGACCCTGCTGCTGGAATTCGCGCATGAGGTCGAGCTTGTCCTCGGGGCGGGCGCCGGCGCGCTGCGCCTCGGGGGGCAGATCCAGCTGCCGTGCGATGTGGGTCACGCGATCGGCATGGTCCCCCGAGACGATGCGGCACTGCACGCCGTCGGCACGCAGCCGGGCCAGTGTCTCGGCTGCGCCCGGGGCGCAGGGTCTCGGTCAGGCGGAAGCGGGCGTGCAGGGCGGCGGCAGGCGTCGCGACGGTGTCTGTGGTGCGGGTCGTCCGCCAGGGTAGGAGGGTGGGTGCGGCCGTGTGTCGTCCGGCATGTGCATCCGGTTCTGGCGAGGGAACGCGTGGGTTCGTCAGGTTGGTGCTCCTGTGACGATGACTGGAGTTGCAGGATGATGAATGCCTGATCGGGGACGATGCGGGCGCTCCAGGGGCGTTGCCGATGTCGAGTCGGGCCTGCAGGCCGCCGGCGGGCAGGTTGGTGACTTCACGAACCTGGGCCCGTGCGGCCAGCGAGTGTGCGGAGCGGCTGCGTGGCGTAGTCGGCGGTGCCGAGGGGCGGTCACTGACGAGGCGGCCGCGTGCGCCGCTTCGGCAAAGGCGCGGGCCACCGGGTGCAGCGAGCTGCGCTCGATGGCAGCGGCCAGGGCCAGGGGCGTCAGCCCCGGAAAAGGCCGGGGCTGGTGTCGACCAGCTCGATGCCCGGGGTGCTGGTGGTGAGGGGTGCCGGTCTTGTCGAACAGCACCACGTCGCTGCGGGCCAGGGCTTCCAGCGTGTCACTGCGGTCGATGATGATGCCGCGGCGCTCAGGCCGCCCAGCGTGGCCAGCAGGGCGGAGGGGCAGCCAGCGCCAGTGCGCATGGGCAGGTGACGATGAGGGATGGCGGCGGCGATCCAGGGGCGCGTTCCGGGTTGATGAACCACCAGACGATGCCGGCGATCAGGGCCACCAGCAGCACGCAGACGAGGAAGGGGCCCGCATAGCGGTCGGCGGTGCGCAGCACGGTGGGGCGGCTGGTGGCGGCACGCGCTCGATCAGGCGGTTCAGCTCGGCCAGCCGGGAATCGGCGGCACGGTGGGTGACTTCCACGATCAGCGGGTTGCGCAGATTGAGGCTGCCTGAGACGACCAGCATGCCGGGGCCACGCGGCTGGGGCTCGATTCGCCGGTGAGCAGATTCGTCCACGTCGCTGTGGCCTTCCAGAATGCGGCCGTCGACGGCGAAGGTGGTGCCGGCCGGGACCGAGATGCGGTCGCCGGGCTGCAGGCGGCGACGCGAGACGCGCTCGATGCTGCCGTCGGCGCGCAGGCGGTCGGCGGCTTCGGGAAGTCGTGCCAGGCTGTTGCCCAGGCCGGCTGCGGCGCGTTCGCGTGCGCGGGATTCCAGCCAGCGGGCCACCAGCAGCAGGCCGATGATCATCGTCACCGAATCGAAATAGACCTCGTGTCCCTGGTAGAAGGCTACCACGCTGGTGATGACGGTGATGGCGATGCCCAGTGCCACCGGGGTGTCCATGCCGATGCGGCCCTGCCGGGTGTCACGCCAGGCGGCCGTGAAGAAGGGGCCGGCCGCAAAGAGCAGTGCCGGGATGGTGAGCACGGCCTCGGCCCAGATCATCAGCTTCTGCAGGTCAGGCGGGATGGCGTCGCCGCCGATATAGCGGGGGACGGCGAACATCATGACCTGCATCATGCAGAAGATGCCCACCAGCATGCGCCAGATGCGCCCGGCGGCGGGGGGCGCGGATCGGCACGCTCGACCATGTCCAGCGGCAGGGGGCGCGGCTCGTAGCCGATGTCGGCCATGCGGGCGAGCAGGGGCGCTGAGGGCATGCCGGGCGGGATCCCATTCCAGTCGGGCGCGGCGCGAGACCACGTTGACCTCGATGCGGGCGTGCTCGTCGTCGATGGCAGCGGCGATGGTCTGGGTGCAGGCGGCGCAGTGCATCCCGCGTCCACGGCCAGGATGGCTTCCTGGCGCGTCGGGTCGCCGGCCAGTGGCCGGGCGTACTCCATCAGCTCTTCGGGGTCGTCCAGAATGGCGAAGCGGCCGGTATCCATCACCATGGTGAATGTCTTTGTGTTTGGTCGGTTATGGGGTGTGGGGGATATCCGACAAAGGTGGCGGCCCGCTGGAAGAGATGGGGGCGATGCCGGACGAATCAACAGGACGATAGTGTGAAATTCTGCAGCATAATGGTTTCTGGTTCAGAATTGAGGGGCGCAAGGTTGTCCAGGAGCCCGGCGGATGTTGCTGTGTGCAGCGCCGTGCCGGCTCCGGCCGTGGCATCGGGGCCATCGGTTGTCTGGACGTTACGCCGTCATATTAGGGAGGAAGCTGCGCCATGATCACCATTCCCGTGCCACCAAGATCGTTGCCACGCTTGGCCCGGCATCCAACTCGCCTGAGATGCTGGCCCGACTGTTCAGGCAGGGGTCAACGTCGTTCGGGTCAACTTCTCCGCACTGGCTCGGCCGAGCAGCATACCGAAACGGTCCGGCTGGTCCGCGAGGTGGCGGTGGGCCTGGGTACCGATGTCGGCGTGCTGGCTGACCTGCAGGGCCCGAAGATCCGTATCGGCAAGTTCGCCGAGGGCAAGATCAACCTGAATCCGGGCGATCCGTTCGCCTTCGACATCCATTGCGAGTCCGGCGACCAGGGTGTGGTCGGTCTGGACTACAAGGATCTGGTCAACGACGTGCATCCCGGGTGACACCCTGCTGCTCAACGACGGCCGGATGACCATGCGGGTGCTGCGCGTCTCCGACAGCCGCATCGAGTGCGAAGTGATCCTGGGTGTGCGTGCTGTCCGATCGCAAGGGCATCAACCGCCAGGGGCGGTGGTCTGTCGGCACCTGCGCTGACGGCTAGGGCGACATGGACGACATCAAGACGGCCGTGGGCTTCCAGGCCGACTTCATGGCGGTGTCCTTCCCGCGCAATGCTGCGGACATGTATATGGCACGCGAGCTCAACCGGGCGGCGGGCGGCAAGTCGCTGATGATCGCCAAGATCGAGCGCTACGAGGCCATCGGCAACCTGGAAGAGATCCTGAAGTCCTCTGACGGCATCATGGTGGCCCGGGGCGACCTGGCGGTGGAAGTGGGTGATGCGGCGGTGCCTGCGCTGCAGAAACGCATGATCCGCATGGCCGAGAGCCTGAACAAGGTCGCCATCACCGCTACGCAGATGATGGAGTCGATGATCGAGGCGCCGGTGCCGACCCGTGCCGAGATCTCGGACGTGGCCAACGCCGTGCTGGACGGTACCGACGCCGTGATGCTGTCGGCCGAGACCGCTACCGGCAAGTACCCGGTCGAGACCGTCACGGCCATGGCAGCTGCCTGCGCCGAGGCCGACCGCGCCGATCGCTCGCACACCCTGGATGCAGCCTTCCTGGATCGCACCTTCACTCGCATCGACCAGTCCATCGCCATGGCGGCGCTCTTTGCGGCGCACCACATGCGCGCCAGCGCCATCGTGTCGCTGACGCAGTCGGGCTCGACTGCGCTGCTGGGTCACCCGCATCGACTCGGGCATCCCGGTCTATGCGCTGACGCCGGAAGAAAGCTCGCGTCGCCGCATGACGCTGTTCCGCGAGTGCCACCCGGTGGCCATGCAGTACCGCTCGTATGACATGCCGGCCGTTCTGGCCGACGTGGAGCGGCTGATGCTGGAGAACGGCCTGGTCAAGAACGGCGACCTCGTGGTCATCACCGTGGGCGAACCGGTCGGCAAAGTCCGGCGGCACCAACAACCTGAAGATCGTCCGCATCGGCAGCCACAGCTGATCATCTGATCAGGGTCGGGGAAGGTCCTGCCCGACTTCCCCGTTGTGGTCATCCCGGTAGCCGCACGGATTGCCTGTTAAAATTCTTTTGCAGGCTGTCCGTGCAGCCATCCAAGTTCCTTCAAGAGGAGAAAGCTCCGTCATGTCTATCACCACCGAACAACGCGACCGCGTCGCCAAGGGCAAGGGCTTCATCGCTGCTCTGGACCAGAGCGGCGGCAGCACGCCCAAGGCCCTGAAGCTGTACGGCGTGGACGAAAGCGAATACAGCAACGACAAGGAGATGTTCGAGCTCGTGCACAAGATGCGTGAGCGCATCGTCTCCAGCCCCGCCTTCAATGGCGATCGTGTGCTGGGCGCCATCCTGTTCGAGGTCACGCTCGACGGCAAGTTCCAGGGCAAGGATGCTGCCCAGTACCTGTGGGAAGAGAAGAAAGTCGTTCCCTTCCTGAAGATCGACAAGGGCCTGGAAGCCAAGGCCAACGGCGTGCAGATGATGAAGCCGATTCCCGGCCTGAAGGAGCTGCTGGCCCGTGCCAAGGCCAAGGGCGTGTTCGGCACGAAAGAGCGCTCGGTCGTCTTCGAGAACAACGAGAAAGGCATCAGCGACGTGCCTCGACCAGCAGTTCGCGCTGGGTGAGGAAGTGCTGGCGGCCGGTCTGGTGCCCATCATCGAGCCGGAAGTCGACATCAACTCCCCGGGACGTGCCGCCATCGAGGAAACGCTGAAGAAAGGCATCCTGGCTCGTCTGGAGAAAGTGTCCGCCCCGGTCATCCTGAAGCTCACCATCCCCGAGAAGGATGGCGCCTACGATGAGCTGGTCGCTCACCCGAAAGTCCTGAAAGTCGTGGCTCTGTCGGGCGGCTTCCGAGCGTGAAGAGGCCAACCGCCGTCTGGCCCGCAACAAGGGTATCATCGCCAGCTTCAGCCGTGCGCTGTCCGAGGGCCTGAGCGCCAAGCAGTCCGACGCCGAGTTCAACAAGGCGCTGGACCAGTCGATCCAGTCGATCTACGAGGCCTCGATCACCTGATGGGCGTCAGCTGAACCTGCCGGGCTGCCCCGTGTGGCCCGGTGGAAGAGCAGCTGGACGAAACCGGTCATTCTGCCCCTGTGTGGGGGTGGGGTGGCCGGTTTTTGCGTGGTGAGTGCAAGGGCACAGCAGGTACACTCGTTACAGTGATGGAGGGTTCTGCGATGGCGATGACGAAGGCACAGATGTTTCCCAGGCTGGTGGATGCAGAAGCTGAGGCGCGTTTCTGCGCGGCCGTGAATGCACGTATCGAGGAGAATCTGGTGATCCTTTGCCGGATGTCGACGACGAGGAAGTACAGCCAGTATCGACTGCATCATCTGGCGTGCTGAGGCACGGTATTCGCGAGACCATCTCACTAACGAGTTCGAGACGGCCGCGCAGGAAGCTGCGTATAACGGCTGGCTTCGCGCTGAGGTCCAGGCCAGTCGCTGAAGGTGGCCCACACGTTGAAAACAGCGTGTTCCTGGCCGAGATGAAGCGGCATTACAAACGCGTTGGCCGAGGCAGCCGGGGAGCAGATGAGCGCAGAATCGCTGCCCCTCCATGCCCGGTTCTGTGGCGTCCGCGGCACGACGGCGCTGCGTCAGATCGGAAAGCGTGAGCTGCCCCTGCAGCCGGGTCTCGCTGTCGCGTGCTACGTGCCGTGCTGCTGCCAGTGTTTCAGCCAGCCGGTTTCACCCCAGCCTGGCCTCCCGCAGCGACTGCTGCAGCCGCTCGTCACCGAACTCGTCGTCTCCCACGGCCACACTGTCGCGCGTCGGTGATGCCTCAGATAGCGCAGTGTTGCGAAACACGGCTGGCTCCACATGGTTCCAGCCGGCCATCTGGCCGCCGTCGTAGCCGTAGTCGCCCCGTGGTCAGGCACGACCACGCGCATGTCGTGTCGGCCAGCATCAGCTCGGTGGGCGTGCGGCTGCGGTCGAAGCCGTGCGCCCACGCGCACGATGTTGTGCGATCCATGCCTTGAACTGTGCCCGGCGCCGAAGTTGAGCATGGGTGCGGCCACGATGATGTCGGCGGCCAGCAGCTCGTCCACCAGTTCATCGCTTGGTGCGCAGCACCTCGCGCATCCATGGTTCACGCTGGTCTCGGGGGTGAAGGCGGCGAATCCACCGGCCGGTGCGCGCCATCGCGCTGACGCCCGGGCGAGCAGCCGCGGTCGGCCGTGGCCGCGGGAAATCGCTGCCTGTGGACCGTATCCGCCATCCGGTCCATCGTGACGCCCTGACCGTGTCGATGACCCTGAGTTTCCAGCCTCCAGTGGCTGCGCTGGCTGGCGCGCTTTCAGGTGCAGCATCCGGATATTGCGCTGCACATGTATGCCTCCTACGAAACGAGCCGATCTGGACGGGGTGCCGATCTGGCCATCCGGGCATGGCCCGGAGCCGCTGGCCGGGGTGGAGGCGATGCCCTGTTCCGGGAGCGTTTTCGCGTGGCTTCACCGGCGCTGTGCCGGCAGCTTTCGACCTGATCCGCGGACCTGGCCGCTGATCAGCTGACGCACCAAGCGACCATCGCGTATTCGACTGCCGGCCCTGGGCCCGGCAGCAGGCTTCCTGCGGATGCGACTGCGCGGCACCCGCCATTCGGACGGGACACTGGCCGTGCAGGCCGCGGTGGCGGGGCAGGGGGTGGCGCTGCTGGGCTTGCCGTTGCTGGCGCGGGAACTGGAGACGGGGCTGCTGAAGTGTTTGCCGGGGCCAGCTGGAGTACTGCTACCATAGGTCAGCTCCGGTCCGGCGTGCGGGCGCCTGCCATGCAGAAGGTTCAGGTGGATCAGGCAGAGGGCAGTTTTCATGGAGCCGCATGCGCGCTCATGCCGGGTAACAACGGGAGGAGACATGGCTTCTTTGATATGAACAATGTCGGCCGGTGATTCAGGAGCACGTCGGCAGCTGCCTGGCTGGTAGTTTCATGCGCAGTACATCCCGTGCCTTGCGTATTCATGTACGTCCTTTGATTCCGGCCGCCAGGGGACGCACCAGCATCTGAAAGGGCAGGCGTTCGTTACCGCGTACCAGGGTATCGGTGCGCATATCGTGCAGCTGGCGGCGCGTGCGCCGAGGTCGTGACCCGTGCCCGTCATGAACCCGGACAGGCGCCGGGGCCAGTAAGTCGTTCCGGCGCTGTGACCTGACGTCTCGGTACCGACCGCGAGGCCCCGATTGCCTGGCTCGTGTCAGGACGCATCCTGATCTTGCCGTACTGGTCAACAACGCGGCTGTTCAGCGTCCGCGGACTTTCATGCAGGCTGACTGGCGCAGATTCAGGCCGTAACCTCGCTGGAGCTGGCGCTGAATCCGAAGCCCCCATCGCGCTGTCGGCGGTTGCTGCCCCTTGCTGTCGCGCCAGCCCGAGGCGGCCATCGTCACGTGACCACGGGGCTGGCCCCATTCTGCAAAGCGCAGTCGGCGCCGGTCTCACTGCGCCACGCGGCGCTGCGCTCCTTTACGCGGTCGCTGCGCTATCAGGTGAAAACCCCGCTCCGCATGTGCGGGCACAGGAAGTGATCCGCCGCTGGTCGATACCCGCATGACGGCGGGGCGAGGCACGGGCAAGGTTTCTCCGTCGGCGGTAAGCCGAAAGCGTTGGTGACATGCACGAGCGGGGCTACCGATGAGTGTGTAAGTCGGCAAGTCCCGGCTGCGGGCTGGTGAGTAGGGTGGCGCCGGGTGTGGGGTACCGGATTCTGAAGTGCGCAAATGAGGGGCGCTGGCCGGGTACCGTGGCATGAGTTTTCCTGAACCCGCCTTCAATGGCGATCGTGTGTGGCGCCATCCTGTTCGAGGTCACGCTCGACGGCAAGTTCCAGGGCAAGATTCTGCCCGGTACCTGTGGGAAGAGAGAAGGTCGTTCCTTCCTGAAGATCGACAAGGGCCTGGAGCTGGCGCCAACGGCGCAGATGTGAAGCTGATTCCGGGCCTGAAGGAGCCGCTACGTGCCAAAACGGCAAGGGCGAGCCGGCACGAAAAGAGCGCTCGGTCGTCTTCGAGAACAACGAGAAAGGCATCAGCGACGTGCTCGACCAGCAGTTCGCGCTGGGTGAGGAAGTGCTGGCCGCCGGTCTGGTGCCCACTATCGAGCCGAGTCGCATCACTCCCCGGGACGTGCGCCATCGAGGAAACGCTGAAGAAAAGGCATCCTGCTCGCCTGGAGAAAAGTGTCCGCTCCGGTCATCCTGAGCTCACCATCCCCGAGAAGGATGGCGCACGATGCGCTGGTCGCTCCCGAAAGTCCTGAAGGTCGATGGCCCTGTCGGGCGGCTTCGAGCGCAAGAGGCCAAACCGCCGTCTGGCTCGCAACAAGGGGCATCATCGCCGCTTCAGCCGAGCGTCCGAGGGGCCTGAGCGCCAAGCAGTCCGACGCCGAGTTCAACAAGGCGCTGGACCAGTCGATCCAGTCGATCTACGAGGCCTCGATCACCTGATCGCTGTGCTCAGCTTCGATCGATTGATCGATCGAGTAGTCCCTGTCGACCGGCCCTTCGGGTCGGTCTGTCGGGCCGGAACCCGTCCGTCAGTCCCGTGCATGGGGCGGATAAGGCCGACCCTTTTTGCGTCTGCTGATCGCGCGGCAAGCAGCGAGGCAGGATAGCAGCGATCCGCGCGCGGATGCACACGGCGCCCACGACAAGGCCGGTGTGGCTGTCGAGAGAAGAGGGGATCGAAGCAGGGGCCCCTGCAGGCCCACGGCGGCAGCACCATGCAGGCCATGACGTAGCCGAGGATAAGGAACAGCAGCGCCGAGAGCACGCCCGAGACGGGCACGGTGACCACCCAGGCGGCGGCCATGGTGATGAAGTGCGAGCGGCGCACCAAGCGGCGGCGCTTGCGCCTTCGGGGCCAGCACCTTGCCCTGCACCGCACCCAGTGCCCGTGAGCGGCGTGCGGCGTGCCATTCGCGGTGAAGCCCACCCCGAAGATGGCGCCCACGGCGATGTGGGTGGAGCTGACCGGCAGACCCAGCCAGGAGGCGAGGATGACGGTGAGCGCGGCCGACAGCGCCACGCAATAGGCGCGCATGGGGTTGAGCTTGGTGATCTCGCTGCCCACCAGGCGGATGAGCTTGGGACCAAACAGCATCAGGCCGAAGCTGATGCCCAGCGCACCGATGGCCGCGACCCAGAACAGGGATGGACACCGAGTCATCGAAGCGGCCTGCCTGGACGGTGTGGACGATGGCGGCCAGCGGGCCGACGGCATTGGCCACGTCGTTGGCGCCGTGGGCGAATGAGAGCAGCGCTGCCGAGCACACCAGCGGCACGGCAAACAGCTTGCGCACCGACTTTCTTGCGGTTCTCGAGGCCCTGGGACTGGCGCAGGACCATGGGGCACCGACAGCTTCCAGGCAGCCAGTCCGACAACGATGCCGATGAGCACCGAGACGCCCAGGCTGATGTGGATGAGGGCCGAGAAGCCCTTCAGGGGCCAGATAGGTGGCAAAGGTGCCGGCCATGAAGCCCACCAGGATGGGCAGCCAGAAGCGGGAGGCCGCGATCTTGTCGTCGCGGGTACAGGATGCGGGCCTTGATGAAGGCCAGCAGGATGGCGGCGATGATGCCGCCCAGCACCGGCGAGATGACCCAGCTGGCCGCGATGCCGCCCATGCTGGACCAGTGGATGGAGTCGGCGCCGGCGGCCATGATGCCGGCGCCCACCACGCCGCCGACCACGCGCATGGGTGGTGGAGACGGGAGCGCCGATGTAGGGTGGCCAGGTTCAGCCAGAGCGCAGCAGCTAGCAGGGCCGCCATCATCAGCAGGATGAAGGTGTCGGCGTTCTGGACGACCTCGGGCGAGACGATGCCGGAGGCGATGGTGTTGACCACCTCGCCACCCGCCAGCATGGCGCCGGCGGTCTCGAAGATGGCTGCGATGAGCAGTGCACTGCCCAGGGTGAGGGCATTGGAGCCGACCGCCGGACCCATGTTGTTGGCCACGTCGTTGGCGCCGATGTTGAGCGCCATGTAGCGCCCACCACGGTGGCCACCACCACCATGAAGGTGCCGGGCTGCACGCCGGTGAGCCCCAGCGCGGCGGCGACCCACCAGCACCACGAAGGCCAGGGCGATGCCGCGGCGCCACCAGCGGCCGGGCCACGAAAGGCGGTGGCCTGCTCCAGCAGCCCGATGCGCTTCAGGTCATTGTCGAGCGCTTTCCAGCGCCGGGGGCGCTTGGGGGCGGGGGAGACGCGGCGGGCGTGACGCCGGGCGGTGGACGGGCACGTCGGCATGGGCCGACGCGGCGACCGTGACGCGAGGCTTGCCTGCAACCGGTGAGGGCGCAGGGGTCAGGGTGGCTGGGGCCGTGCCTGCCTTGCCGCCAGCCGTTGCAGGAGGAGAGAAACACCGCCGGTGGATGCCGGGCCGCTGGAAGGCCCTTGGGCCGTAGGGCTCGTTGGACGAGGACATGCAGGAGGGGTTCTCGTTGTGACTTGGTATAACTATAGAACAACGGGCGAACGACGTGGGGCGATGGGGCACTTTCTTGATCGGCCCGGTCAGGTTCGGCGCGGTGGCCGGCCTTGCGCGATCCCGGATTCTGCCTGAATTCGGCGACTTTGGGCGCAGGATGGTGCGGCAGGGACGCAGAATGACTGTGCGAGGGCGTCTGAGGGAGCGACATTCCGAGGGAGCGCAGCGTCAGCCATCGGTCGGCCTAGTCATTCAGCCCGTGCGCCAGGGGGCGGGCGCATGCAGTAGCATGTCCGGTCCATTCCCGATCCCTCCGGAGAGGCATTCATGCGCTGGCTCTGGTTCGTCGCCGGCTGGCTGATGGGTGGCGCTGGGCTTCATCGGCGCCATGCTGCCGGTCATGCCCACCACCATCTTCCTCATCATGGCTGTAGGGGTGCTTTGACGCAGCTCGCCCCGCTTCGAGCGCTGGCTGCTGGAACATCCGCAGTTCGGCCGGCCGCTGCGCCAGTGGCGGGAAGAGGGCCATCAGCCGCAAGGGGCGGCGCATGGCCTTTGCCGGCATGGCGGCAGGCTACGTCATCTTCTGGATCGGGGCGCGGCCGTCCTGGCTGCTGGCGCTGGGCGTGGGCCCTTTTTCTTTGTGCTGGGTGCGGCCCTACGTGGGCACGCGGCCGCTGCCGAGGCAGGAGCGGGAGCCCGGCGACGCGGGCCCACGGATCGGGCGGTAGGCGATTTCCTTATTTCTCTTCATATTTCGTGATGGAAATCTTGCCGCTGTCGTATTCCGCAAGGGAAGACGTCGCTGGCATCCTCGATTCCCAGCTTCTTGAGCTCGGCCTTCAGCCACTCTTCGTCCTTGTCGATCATTTCAAGCGTGCTTTTCTGAACGCTTCCGTCGGTGATCAGCGGATATTTCGGGTTCTCTTCTCCGAAGGACGTGATGATGAGCCGTCCATCCTGTTCGAGGATGGCCTGCTTGATGTCCTCTGACGGAATAGATGCCCTGCATGCGCAGCCGAAGGACAGGTCGTTTGCGGAAAGGCCTCGCCTTGCGCGCCACTTTCACATCGATCTTGCCGCGCGAGATGAGCGTGACGGGCTTCCCGTCCACGAGCTGCTTGACCAGGTTGTTGTGCTTCTTGAGCCAGCGAAGCGACAGGGACTGCTGCAAACCAGATGGTCAGAATGGCGATGAAGACGGGGATGGAAATGTCGCTGTTGTAGATGACTCCACCGACGATCCCGCCCAGGACATAGTTCTGCACCTGGTCGCTGGCCGAGGCGGGTGCGAGATTGCCCTTGCCGGTCGAGGTTGATGACCAGTACAAGGGCCAGTAGGCCCAGGATAAGCTTGACGGCCACGATTGCATAAAACATCAGCATGTTCCTTCAGAAAAACGGACTGAGCTGGGGATCCTCTGAGCAAGTCCACGCGGCCGTCGCATCCTGTAACGGGCGCATGATCTGCGTTGCCATTTTGCCGTCAATAGCGCCGCTATTGACAGCAAATGTCGCCTTGTCCTGCATCCCGTTCCGTGGCGCGCCGGTTCGCGGAACTTGTTCAGAGGATCCCTGGTTTCAGTCGGGAAAAGTTCGGCCGGAGCCGAGATTCAAGGTAGTTGGAAGTACCGGCGAGGGCCTGTGATGATAGGACGGCCATGGAGAATATTGTGAGGAGATTGGTGAAATCGCAGAGATCAGGTGCTGCTTCGGCCGATGCGCTGTTCATCAGGGGAAGGAAAGCCTCTAGGGGGAGGAGGGGATCTGTCGGGCATCTTCAAGGCGCGCGTTCGCGCCATCGATGTGGGCGTACAGGGCGTGGCCGGGGATGAGCAGGTGGACAGGGCGCTATCACGGCGGGCCGGATCGGGCCCTGCATCAGTACCCGGCCGAACATCACGCTCGGCTGGCTGATGCCTTTCCTGCGTTGCGGGAGGAGTTCGTGCCAGGCAGCCTGGGCGAGAACGTGTCCTCGTCCGGCCTGTGCGAGCAGGATGTCTTCGTGGGGGATGTGGTGCGGCTGGGGACCTGTCTTTTTGCAGGTTACGCAGCCGCGCACGGTCTGCTGGCGGATCGATCACCGTTTCGAGGTGAGCGGGCTGGCGAAGTTCATCCACGAGCACGGGCTGACCGGATGGCTCTATCGTGTCCTGGAGCCGGGGTGCGTGCGGGAAGGGGATGAGGTCGTGCTGGTCGAGCGGCCGAATGCCGCCATGTCATTGGCGGATCTGCTGGCGTTGCAGCGGGAGCATCGCCCCGATCCGGCTAGACTGCAGGCCGCTTCCGAGCTGCCCGGGCTGGCGCAGGTGATCAGGCAGCGGTTCGCATCGCGCGCAGCCTGGTTGCGGGACCATCGCTGAAAGCGATCGTCTCTGGCCCCGGATCGGGCAGCCTGCACAAGGCCCGGCTACCGGACGATGAGGGCCCTTGGGGTTACCTCAGGATGCAGCCAGCTGCATGGCCAGGCAGCTCTCGGCGGCCGGCGACAGCACCAGCTCCACGGCCAGGTTCGAGCGGGTCATGCCCACGAAGAGGGCGCGGCGCTCGCGTTCGGTCAGCGTCTCGAAGTCCAGCTCGGTGATCACCACGCCGGCGGCGCTGCGTCCTTGAAGCGGTGGATGGTCTCGACCAGCACGTCGCCGTGGGTCCAGATCGGGATCGCCGTCGGGGTGTAGTCGCCACTGAAGCGGCGCGTCTCGAAGGGGCCCAGCCAGCGGGTGTTCAGGATGGTGGACGCAAAGCGGTCGCGGCCGCTCAGCACCACGATGTCCTTCATGGCGATGCCGCGATGCAGCAGGTTGCGCACGGCCTCGGCCGTCTCGCACCAGTCCCTTCTCGTTCTCGTAGACGCGGAATGATGGCAGCTCGCCGGCGTAGGGGCTGCGTGGGGTGATGGCCTGGTCGGACAGGTGCAGGGCGTTGATCACTTCACAGACCATGCGCGGGCTGCGGAAGTTGTCGTTGCACGTCAGCGTCACGGCATCGGCCAGATCGAAGCGGGCACGGTCATACAGGCGCTGCGCGTCGTCTTCCATCAGGTAGAGCCGCCCGGAGGCCTTTAGCTGCGGCAGCAGGCTCTCGACCCAGGCGGGCTGGAAGTCCTGGCCTTCGTCGATGACGATCAGGTCGTAGGTGGGCTTCCATTCCTCGGCCGATTCACAGTAGACGCGCGCCAGCAGGTCGAAGTTGTCCGGGGCGGCAAAGTCGGGCTCGCCGTAGTTGCGCCGGTAGTAGGTCACGCACAGCTCGGAATAGCTGGTCACGTCCGCCACGGGCGGGGCCAGCCGGCTGATGTGGTCGGCCAGCGAGCGGTTGAAGCACACGTACAGCGCCCGGCCGCCCTGGGTGACGGCATCGTTGAGCAGGCGCAGCGCCAGCTGGGTCTTGCCCGAGCCGGCGGTGGCCTGGATGCGGATCAGGCCATGGGGGGCCTGGATGCGCGGTACCCAGGTGGCCAGCCCCTCGGCCAGGCGCTGGGTGGTGCGCTGAAGCTGCTGGTCCAGGGCCGAGAGGTCGACCGAGACCTGGAATTCGTTGGACAGGAAGCGGCGCAGCGACTCGATGTCGCTTTGCGAGTCGCCGTGCGCATCAGTTCCTGCACGCGGGGTGCCCAGGAAGGGGAAGTCGGCGGCGTCGATGATCCGGTCGCGCGACAGGGCCACGATGTCGCCGGCTTCCAGCCGGTAGTCGGGCAGCACCAGGCAGTGGCTCACGAAGGCATGCAGGCCGGCTTCCTTGAGGCGGTGCAGGAGCGCGGCGCGTTGCACGGCCAGCTGGCGGCGCACGTCGTGCTCGCGGCTGCTGTAAAGCTTGAAGAGTTCGCCATCACGCAGCTGCACGCCGCCGGACTTGATCTCCATCAGCAGCAGGTGGCCGGTGGGGCCCAGCACCACGATGTCGATCTCGCCGTGGCGGTCCTGGCCGTTCTCCACCGAATGCCAGGCCACGCTGTGGAAGATGTCGTAGCCTGCCGGCAGCGATTCCCTGCAGGCGTTCGAGCACGTCCAGTTCCAGTAGAGACCCGTGTCCTGGCGGATGGCGTTGAGGCTGGGCGAGAGTGTGGCCATGAGCGGATGCGACCCTGGTGGCAGATGCCCCGGATTGTGCGCATCGCCCGCGCGACCCTTGAGGAGGTGGCCCTGAATGGCCGGTGTCGGCTGCCGGGTGGGGAAGGGTGTGGGGCGCACGCCACGGGTGGCCGGCTGGCGAACAGCGGGCCCCTGGATGCAGGGGGCCGACGCCAGCCTGATGGGTCCATGCGGCCATCGGCTTCGCGGGGGCGCTCGTGCGCCCCTCCGATGCGTGCCTCAGTCAAGCAGCTTCCAGCTCACGCCCGTGATGAAGCGTCGGTCCATCTTGTAGATGTTTGTGCCGGGTCGCTGTTGTAGCGCAGCTCGGCCGCGGCGGTCAGCGCCAGCTGGCGGGTGATGGACACGCTCAGGTCGGCCTGCAGCTCGGCGCGCCGGTCGTGATTGCGGTTGAGCGCGGGGTAGAACACCAGGCGCTGGTGGGCGGTGGTGGTGTCGGTGAGCTGGTGGTGGACTCGGTACCCAGCGTGAGTTCGGTCGCGGCCGTAGCGGGTGCGCAGCTGGTCAGCCACGATGGTGGGCACCGTGTAGCGGTCTTCCGAGTAGCCCAGACCGGCGAACACGCTCCAGTCGTCGTTGGGGGTGGTGGTGACCTGGTAACCCCGACCGAGCGGCAGCAGCCAGCCGGTGCGACAGGTTGGCGATGCGGTCGCGGTACCAGCTGGTGTTGGCAAAGATGTAGTGGCGCTCGTCCAGGTTGCGCTTGCCGTTGAATTCCAGCGTGTTGTTGTGGGCGCTGGTCTTGTGGTTGCTGGTGTTGTAGAGCGCCTGGGCGCGCAGCGCCACGGTGGTGACGGGTCTGGCGGGCCAGGTCGTAGTGCAGGTTGAAGCTGTTGATGTTGCTGTTGCCCGAGGCGAATGGAGGCGCCAGCACCCAGGATCTGGCGCCAGTGGCCATCGGGCTGGGTCTTGATCTGCGCCTGGGCCAGGCCAGGCAGAAGCAGCAGGGCCGCGAGGCCGAAGGTGATGGGACGGGTGTTCATGCTCATGGGAAGAAAGATATTCCGTGACTGGATCAGGATCATTCGGTCAATGGGCTACTGTACCGGATCGCAGACTGTTATTCTTCGGAGTTGTCGGTTCCGGGGCCCAGGAAGGCTGTGGGCAGGCGTGGGTCCGTTGTTCCCGTCCTGTCCCTTGCACCGTGGCGCTGGCCGGCACCCCATCCGCCCGAAGGAGTTTCGTTTCATGAGTTCTGCGCCGTCCCCGCGCCTGCATTCGCTGCCGCTTCTGGGCAGTGGCAAGGTGCGCGACAACTATGCGGTGGGCGAGGATCGCCTGCTGATGGTGACTTCCGACCGGCTTTCGGCTTTCGACGTGATCATGGCCGAGCCGATCCCCGACAAGGGCCGTGTGCTGAACACGCTGGCGCTGTTCTGGTTCGACAAGCTCAAGCATGTGGTGCCCAATCACCTCACCGGCGAGGCGCCCGAATCGGTGGTGCAGCCCGACGAGATTCCGCTGGTGCAGGGCCGCTCGATGCTGGTCAAGCGCCTGAAGCCCATCCTGGTGGAAGCCGTGGTGCGTGGCTACCTGGTCGGCTCGGGCTACAAGGAATATCTGGCCGAGGGCAGTGTCTCGGGCACATGCGCCGCTGCCGGGCATTGCCCAGGCCGAGCGGCTTGACGCCCCGATCTTCACGCCGGCGGCCAAGGCCGAGCTGGGGCAGCACGACGAGAACATCTCGTTCGACGAGATGGTGGCCCGCATCGGCGCCGACCTGGCCGAGCAGATCCGCGCCACCAGCCTGACGCTGTACCGTGAGGCCAGCGAGTATGCGGCCACGCGCGGCATCATCATTGCCGACACCAAGTTCGAGTTCGGCCTGGATGAAGAGGGCAAGCTGGTGCTGATGGACGAGATCCTCACGCCGGACTCCTCCCGCTTCTGGCCGGTGGACCAGTACCGCCCCGGCATCTCGCCGCCCAGCTTCGACAAGCAGTTCGTGCGCGACTATCTGGACACCATCAAGACCTGAACCGCCAGGCGCCGCCGCCGCCGCTGCCGCTGGCCGTCATCGAGGGCCACCAGCAACCGCTACCGCGAGGCCTATGAGCGGCTGACCGGCCAGTCGCTGTAAGCCGGGGAGACCATGAATCTCGAACACTCAGACGCAGGTCACGCAGACCCTCACCGGCATGCCGCCCGTGGTGGGCGTGGTGATGGGCAGCAGTTCCGACTGGGACGTGATGCAGCACGCCGTGCATGTGCTCACAGTTTGACGTGCCGCACGAGGCCCGAGGTGGTGTCGGCGCACCGCATGCCCGACGACATGTTCACCTACGCCGAGGAAGCCGCCGGGCGCGGCCTGCAGGCCATCATCGCCGGGGCAGGGGCGCGGCCCATCTGCCGGGCATGCTGGCGGCCAAGACCACGGTGCCGGTGCTGGGTGTGCGGTGCCCAGCCGTCACCTGCACGGGCAGGATTCTCTGCTGTCCATCGTGCAGATGCCGCAGGGGCATTCCGGTGGCCACCTTCGCCATCGGTGAGTCCGGTGCGGTGAATGCCGCCCCTGTTTGCCGTGGCGCAGCTGGCCCTGTCGGATCCGGATCTTGCCACGGCGCTGAATGCCTATCGTCGCAGCCAGACCAAGGCCGCCCGCCAGATGGAGCTGCCGCGATGACCGATACCCCATCCCGTCGCCACGGCCGGCACTGCGAAGCTGGCGTTCAATGAGCCGGCCCCTGCGCCGGCACCGCTGGACTGGAAGCCGCTGCCCCCGGGCAGCTGGCTGGGGGTGCTGGGCGGCGGCCAGCTGGGGCCGGATGTTCTGCCAGGCCGCCCAGCGGCTGGGCTATCGCGTCTGTGTCGTGGACCCGGATGCTGATGGCATCGCCGCCCGGGTGGCCGATCATCATTCGCGCCGACTATCTGGACGACGCTGCGCTGGTGGAGCTGGGCACGCTCTGCGACGCCGTCACCACCGAATTCGAGAACGTTCCGGCGGCCGCGCTGGAGCGGCTGGCCATGCTCACCCGGGTCGCCCCCACCGGTGCCTCGGTGGCCGTGGCCCAGGACCGCGTGGCCGAGAAGGCCTTCTTCACGGGGGCCGGCGTGCCGGTGGCCCCGTACCGGGTCATCGAGACCCTTGAAGACGTTGATGGCGTGCCCGACACGCTGTTCCCGGCCATCCTGAAGGTGGCGCGGCTGGGCTATGACGGCAAGGGCCAGGCCCTGCGTGGCTACGCGTCGAAGCGGCCCGTGACGCCTTCGAGCGCTTCACGGCCGCCGCTTCCGGCCGGGCGCCGGTCTGCGTGCTGGAGCAGCAGGTGCCGCTGGCGGCCGAGGTCTCGGTGCTGCTGGCGCGGGGTGCCGACGGTCAGGTGGCTGTCTACCCGCTGGCTGCCAACGAGCACCGGCAGGGCATTCTGGCGGTCAGCACCGTGCCGGCCGCCGTCTCGCCGGCGCTGGCCGAGCAGGCCCGTGCCGCCGCCGTCAGCCTGGCCGAGCGACTGGAGTACCGTGGCATCCTGTGCATCGAGTTCTTCGTGCTGGAAGACGGCCGGCTGCTGGCTAACGAGATGGCGCCGCGCCCACAACTCCGGGCCACTGGACGCTGGATGCGGCCGACTGCAGCCAGTTCGAGCAGCAGGCGCGTGATGGCGGGGCTGCCGCTGGGCAGTACCGCGCAGGTCCGGCCGGTCATCATGCCTCAACATCCTGGGCATCGTGGTACCCGGTGGCGCCGCCGCCGGCAGAGCCCACCGAGGCCCGACTGGTCTGCCGTGCTGGCGCATCCGGGCGCCCACCTGCACCTGTACGGCAAGGATGAGGCCCGCATGGAGCGCAAGATGGGGCACCGTCAACATCGTGGCCGATCACCTGGACGCCGCGCGCGAGCAGGCGGCCGCCATCGGCCATCAGGTGGCGCAGCCGCTGGTGGAAGGTTGAACGGCGTGGCGGATGGCATCGATGACCGACGCTTCGTTGGCCGAAGCGGTGGCTGTATTGCAGGCCGGTGGCGTCATCGGCCCGCCCACCGAGACTGTCTATGGGCTGGCGGCCAACGCCGCCGATGAACAGGCAGTGGCCAGCATCTATCGCATCAAGGGGCGTCCGGCCGACCATCCGCTGATCGTCCATGTGGCGGATGCCCAGGCGGCGCAGCAGTGGGCCGAGTGGACGCCGAAGCACAGCGCCTGGGCGATGCCTTCTGGCCCGGGCCGCTCACGCTGGTGCTCAGGCGCTGGCGGATGCACCGCCCTTTGCCAGTGCGGGGCAGGACACCATTGCGCTGCGTGTCTCGTCTCACCCTGTCTTTCCAGCGCCTGATGCAGGCCCTGGCCCCGCGGGCATCACTCGGTCTGGCTGCACCTTCGGCCAACCGCTTTGACGAATCAGTCCCAGCCGTGCCGCCCATGTGCGCAGCGGGGCTGGGCAGTGCCGTGCCGCTGGTGCTGGATGGCGGCCCGTCCGAAGTGGGCGTGGAATCCACCATCGTCGACCTCGTCACGCGGAGCCCCCGTGCTGTTGCGCCCCGGTGGCATCAGCCTGCAGGCGCTGGCTGACTGTCTGGGGCAGCCGGTGCGCTGCAGATTCGCAGGCCACGCGAGAAGCGGATGCCTGGGTGCCGGGCGCGCCTGCCGTCCCACTATGCCCCGTCGGTGCCGCTGCGGCTGCCGTCGGCGGCAGCACTGGCCGCGCTGCTCCGGCAGCGGGCAACAGCCCTTTCGGCCGCCCAGACGCCGGTCATCGACGGCCTGCCCATGGCGCATCGCGGTCTGGCGCCCGGAACCGCCCCCGGAGCAGCCGGGGCTCTTCTGGCGTTGCCAGCCCACCGAGGCGCTCCTGGCGGCCCGCCACCTGTATGACACGCTGCATCAGCTGGATGCGCTGGGCGTGGATGCCATTCTGAGCAGCCGCCTGTCGAGCCGGCCTGGCGCGCCGTGCAGGACCGTCTGCAGCGGGCCGCGGCAGCGGGCTGAGCTCAGACTTTTCCCCGCTCTCGGCATACCATTGCCCTCTTCTGCCGTTCGTTCCGGAGACCGCCCTGATGGACAAGGAAGCGCCGCGTTCGAAAGACAGTGCCGAAGTGGTGCTGTCCAGCATCCCGCGTGACTACAACGCTGCTCACGACCTGCTGCAGCGCAACCCTGCAGGCGGGCTGAGCCGACCAGGTGGCCTCGTCGACGAGCGGGTGGCCATGACCTATGGCGAGCTGGCCCGGCGGGTGGACCACTCGCGCGGGGCTGCACTCCATCGGGGTGGGGCGGGAAGACCGCATCATGCTGCGCCTGACCGACACCATCGACTGGCCGACCATCTTCCTCGGGGGCCATCAAGGCGGGGTCGTGCCGGTCTGCGTCAATACGAGGGCCCGTCCAAGCACGACTACGACTACATGCTGCGCGATCTGCGGGCCAAGGCGCTCTTCGTCTCGCGCTCGGTCTACTCGGCGCTGGATGGTCTGCACAACTCCATTCCCACGCTGTCGCGGGCTGATGGTCTCGGAAGCGCCGCTGGCCGATGGCGGCGACATCGGTGCCATCCTGGAGGCCGGTGCCGAGGACGACTCACCTCGAAACCATCGACACCATCAGCGATGAGCCCTGCTTCTGGCTCTATTCCTCCGGCATCGACGGGACATCCACGCGCCACCATCCACTGCCATTCCAGCTTGTGCAGATGGGCGAGCTGTTCGGGCAGGGCGTGCTGGAGCTGACCCCCCGCGACCGCTGCCTGTCGGTGGCGCCCCTCTACAGCGCCTACGGCCTGTGCAACTCCCTGATCTTCCCCATGGTGGCGGGCGCCATGGCCGTGCTCAAGTCCGGCCGCCGCACGGTGAGCGATCTCATGCACTATTCGACAGGGGGCTGCGCCGGCTAGGTGGTGGGGCACGCCCTGACCGTGCTGTTCGGCGTGCCTGCGGCACTGTCGGCGCTGCTGGCCGATCCTGAGTGTCCTGATGACCGATGAGGTGTCGCTGCGCCTGTGCGTCTCGGCTGGTGATTCGCTCTCGGCCAGCCTGCAGCGCCGCTTCGAGGAAAAGCTGGGCACCCCGTGCTCAATGGCTTCAGCGCCACCGAGATGTTGCACATCTACCTGTCCAACACGCCGGCCGAAACGGCCGAAGGCACGGTGGGCAAGCCGGTGCCGGCTTCCGCATCCGGCTGGTGGACGAGCAGAATGTCGACGTGCCCGACGGCAATGTCGGCACGCTGCTGGTCAATGGTCCCACGGCGGCACTGGGCTACTGGAACCAGCGCCAGCAGAGCCGTGACGTGTTCCTGGGCCCCTGGGTGAAGACCGGCGACCGCTTCTGGCGCGACACGGAAGGTTTCTACCACTATGCCGGCCGTTGCGATGACCTGATCAAGATCTCCGGCCAGTTCGTCTCGCCGGCCGAGATCGCCAGCGCCCCTGCAGGCCCACGACGCCGTGGCCGAGGTGAGCGTGATCGGTGCGCCCGAAGAAGAAGGCCTGATCCGGCCCAAGGCGCTGGTGGTGCTCAAGCCCAACGAGACACTCTGACGAGGCCATGCAGCAGCGCGCGATGGCCTATCTGGCCGACAACCTGGCCCAGTACAAGCTGCCCAAGTGGCTGGAGTTCGTGGACGTGCTGCCGGGCAATGAGCCCATTGCATCGCCGGAAGTCAGCGACACCGACGGCAGCGTCTGTGCCGAGACCGAAGGGCTCGTGCAGACACCGGCCAACCCGGAAAGCCCGGTGGAGCGTGCGCACCAGGCCGACGCGGCGCACCAGGCGCTGCTGCAGGGGATGACGAGGGGCGCTGAACCTCAACGCCTGCTTCGGAAAAGGGCAGCAGCGAAAGGCAGGCCTGACGAATGGCGCCCTGTCGACAGGGTGTACCGGCCCACGGGTGCATGGGCTGAGCATCGCGACGCGACAACAAGCCCTGAAGGGCTTGCCCGTTCTGAGCGTAGCCCGCTGGGGCGCGGGCCAGCCCCTCAGACCATCACTTGGCCAGCGAGGCCTTCAGTTCCCGACGCCGTGCGTGCAGGATGGGCTCGGTGTAGCCGGCCGGCTGTTCGCAACCCTTGAACACCAGGGTCGGTGGCGGCCTGGTAGGCGATGCCGTTGCAGGCCGGGGCCATATTGCGGTAGGCCGGGTCGCCGGCGTTCTGCTTTGTCCACCACGGCGGCTATGCGCTTGAAGGTCTCTTCGACCTGCTGGCGGGTGACGACGCCATGGCGCAGCCAGTTGGCCATGTGCTGCGAGGAGATGCGGCAGGTGGCGCGGTCTTCCATCAGGGCCACGTCATTGATGTCGGGCACCTTGGAGCAGCCCACACCCTGATCCACCCAGCGGACCGCATACCCGAGGATGCCCTGGGCGTTGTTGTCCAGCTCGGCCTGCTTGTCGGCTCTCAGACCAGTCGACTTGGCGGCGACGGGGATGGTGGAGGATGTCTTCCAGCTTGGCGCGCTTGCCGCCCTTGGCGATCTCGGCCTGGCGGGCCAGCACGTCGACCTGGTGGTAGTGGGTGGCGTGCAGGGTGGCGGCGGTGGGGCTGGGCACCCAGGCGCAGTTGGCACCGGCCTTGGGATGGCCGATCTTCTGTTCCAGCATGGCCTTCATCAGGTCGGGCATGGCCCACATGCCCTTGCCGATCTGGGCGATGCCGGACAGGCTGCAGGCCAGACCCACGTCGACGTTGTTGTCTTCGTAGGCGTGGATCCACGGCTGGGTCTTCATGTCGCCCCTTTGCGGCACCATCGGGCCGGCTTCCATCGAGGTGTGGATCTCGTCGCCGGTGCGGTCGAGGAAGCCCGTGTTGATGAAGGCGATGCGCGAGCGCGCAGCGCGGGATGGCTTCCTTCAGGTTGACGGTGGTGCGGCGCCTTCGTCCATGATGCCCAGCTTGACGGTGTTGGCCGGCAGGCCCAGCACCTTCGACATGGGTTGAAGATCTCGTTGGCGAAGGCCACTCCTCGGCCCGTGCATCTTGGGCTTGACGATGTAGATGGAGCCTTTGGCGGAGCTGCAGGCGCCGCCGGTCTTCTTCAGGTCGTGCATGGCGATGAGCACCGTGCACATGGCGTCGATCATGCCTTCGGGCGCTTCCCGGCCTTCCTTGTCCAGGATGGCGGGGCTGGTCAGCGAGGTGGCCGACGTTGCGCACCAGCATGAGCGAGCGGCCCTGCAGCGACAACTCACCCTTGCCGTCGGGCGTGGTGTAGACGCGATCGGGGTTCAGGCGGCGGGTGAAGGTCTTGCCGCCCTTGCTGACTTCCTCGGTGAGGTCGCCCTTCATCAGGCCCAGCCAGTTGCGGTAGACGTCGGCCTTGTCCTCACCGTCGACGGCCGCGATGGAGTCCTCGCAGTCCATGATGGTGGAGACGGCCGCTTCCATCACCACGTCGGCCACGCCGGCCGGGTCGGCTTTGCCGATGGGGTTGTTGCGGTCGATGCGCAGGTCGAGTGCAGCTGGTTCTGGCGCAGCAGCACGGAAGAGGGCGAACCGGCATCACCCTGGTAGCCCACGAAGAGGGAGGGATCCTTCAGGCCCGTGGCACCCTGGGCGGTCTGGGCCACCAGCTTGCCGTCGGCCACCTGGCAGGCGGTGACGTCCTTGTGGCTGCCCTGGCCAGCGGGGGCCACTTCGTCCAGGAAGCGCTTGGCCCAGGGCGATGACCTGCTCGCCGCGAGCCGGGTCGTAGCCGCTGCCCTTGGGCAGGCTGCCGATGGCGTCGGTGCCGTACAGGGCGTCATACAGGCTGCCCCAGCGGGCGTTGGCGGCGTTGAGCGCGTAACGGGCGTTCGCGACGGGCACGACCAGCTGCGGGCCGGGGCACCTTGGCGATGGCGTCATCGACGTTGGGGGTGTCGATGGCAAAGTCGGGACCTTCGGGCACCAGATAGCCGATCTCGGTCAGGAAGGCCTTGTAGGCGGCCATGTCCTGGATGGGGCCCGGATGGGCGCGGTACCAGTCGTCGAGCTTCTTCTGGATGTCGTCACGCTTGGCCAGCAGGGCGCGGTTCCTGGGGCCCAGGTCGTGGATGAGGCTGGACAGGCCTTGCCAGAAGGCGTCGGCGCTGACGCCGGTGCCGGGCAGAGCTCCTCGATCAGGTCATGAAGGGGGCGGACACCTGCAGGCCGAATCTTTCGACACGATGGGTCATGGGAGTCTCCGTGGAATTGACGAATCAGTTCTGAGAACGGGACTCGTTCAGGTCTTATGGGGATAATACTTTGCTGGCAGTATACCCGCCCGTCCCGCACGTCACGGCAGGGGCTGGGCACCGTTCCGGCAGGCTGGGCCATCGGGTGCGCGGCACCCCGGTCGGGCGGCATGAGCAGGGCATGGGCGCGTTGTGGCCCGATGTTGTCACGGCGTTGGGGTGGTGTTCGTTTTTCGGAATGTTGACGTGATTTCGCGTCGGGTTTGCGATGCGTTCGCCTATAATTGCATCGATGTTGCCATCGGTGCCAACGGGCTCCGGAGGCCGTTGGCCCGGACGGTGCGCATACACTGGCACGCTGGCAGTTTGCCCCTGGCCGGATGGGCGGACCGTCTGTCCGTCCGGGCATGTGCCGGTGGCAGGCCTCGAGGGGCACCGTCGGCTGCCGGTCTCCTCTTCATATTGCAGGGGAAACGCGTTGAAGTCTTATGAAAAGCGGTCTTCCTGATGCTGGCCTCTCGGCCCTCGTCCATTCCGATGTCCTTGAAGAAGCTCTTGCCGAGGCTTCTGCCGATACGGCCGCCGATGCAGCGGACACCCCGCTGCCGGCAACCCGGCTGTCGATGCCTCTGCGGCTGCGGCAGCCGATGCAGCCGTCGGTGAGCCGTGCCCCTGTGCAGGCAAAGGCGGATGCCCAGGCTGGCGACACGTCCTTGCTGCCCCCGGAAGATCTGGCACGCATCCGCCGGCTGGAAGCGCTCTATGAAGAATGGGCCGAGGTCCTGCCAGCGCCTGCAGGCGGCCCAGCGGGAATGGCGGACGGCCCATGCCCGGCTGCAGGGAGCCGCACCACTACTATTTCAATGGTGAATGGCGCCGCGACTATGAGGCCGATGAGGCCGGCCGGCTGCCCGAGGACATGCCCGCGGCATCCTGTGCGAAGACGCTGTACAACGCCTTCATTGCCGAGCGCGAGCTGGCGCTGGAATGGGTGCAGCTGGGCGCTCAGGCCCTGAAAGACGGCTGAAAGCTTTAAAGATCGTATCGCCGGCCACTTTCGGGCCCTTTCCCGGTACAGGGCCCGGGTGATGCTGCGCATTCGGATGGGGCTGCAAGACTTCCGTCATCGTGTGAGCTCTTCCGTCACTGGAGTGAGCTTTTCCCTTTACTGCGGCGCCCCCGTGTGGGTCGCTGCCTGTTCTGTTCAACCCGGTGTCCATGAATTTCCCTGCCTCCGACTGTCGCTGCTGACCCTTGTTCTGACGTGCGCCTGGGGCGCACAGGCTGCCACTCGCACGTACCGATATCGCCCGGCCGACCGATTTCGCGGCACAGAGCGTGAGTCAGGGGCCGATCGTCTGTCAGAGCAGCAAGGTCAAGACCTGCGGCCGGCGGGTGGCGGCAAGCTGGGCATGCCGGCGGGCAGTGCCGCCAAGTCGGCCTATCGCTTCGTCGAGGAAGAGTTCCTGTTTGACAGCGGCGTGGCCATCTTCCTGGAGACGGCGGTGCCGGAGAACCGCAATGCCCATGCTGGCTGGCGTCGCCGCCTGGCCTTCAGGAAGACGGGCCGAGGGCTTCCAGCTGGTTCAGGTGGGCATCCAGTATCGTTGCCAGGGCGGCAGCTGGCAGAAGGAGGCCTGCGGCTCGGCCAGCCAGCTGGTCCGGCGCAAGGCCGACAGCAAAGGCGTGGCCCAGGCCGGTGGCACAGCAGGCCGGGCTCATGTCCGGTGCGGCCAGTGCGGCAACGCAGGCCGGCGCGACCGGCGCTGCAGCGGCCGCGCAGGCGGCTTCCGCAGGGCAGGATGCACCGAACCGCATCGTGAGCGCCCGTGCCTCGCCGCTCAGCCGGCTCAGGATCAGGACTCCGCCCGCACTACCGACGGTCAGGATCCGGCCGTGCGGGTGCTGCGCCCGGACCGCTCGATGCCGGGGTGCGCTCGGCCACGCCTGTCGAGACCATCAGCCCGAACGAACAGGGAAGCCGTGCCCGCGCTGGATGCCCGCTGGCGCCCGCGTCAGGATGCCATCGAGCAGGACGAGGCCGTGACGGCCGCCCATGACCAGAAGCAGCGGGCTGCCGAGGCAGAAAGCCAGCGCCATGCCGCGGAGCAGGCCGAGGCTGCCCGCAAGCGCCGGACTTCGGATCGCGCGGCCGATCTGGATGCGCTGCGCCGTGATGAAGCCATCGCCAACCGGGGCCTGTCCGAGGAAGATGCCCTGGTGGCTGCCCGTGAGCGCCAGAAAGGCGCGGCAGGTCAGGGCGCATCGCAGACGGGCTCGAACTGCGCTGGCGCTTCGGTCTCCGGATCTGTCCAGGGCGACGCAGCAGGCCGTGCAGATCGCGAGGGAGCCCAGTCGGCCCATCGCGGCGGCCGACATCGTGGCGGCCAATCCGTCGATCTCGGCCGATCAGCTGAAACAGATGCATGCGGCCGAGGCCTCGCTGGCACGGGCCACGGCCGGTTCTGCGCCGGGTGTGGTGGATGCTGGCGCTGCATCGTCCGATCAGGAAGGCGCGGACCAGGCGCAGTCCGGGCCGGCCATGATCGACCACCGGACGGATGCCCGGGGGGCCGGGGCCGCCGACCAGGAGCCTGCAGGCGAGGGCGCCGGACAGCGGACGGGCAAGGAGGGGCAGCCGGCCGCTCAGGCCGGTTCAGCCCAGGGAAGTGGCAAGGCCTCCAGCGACCCGGATGCTCGGCGCGGCTGGCAGACGGCCGTGATCGAGGCGGCGGGCAGCAACCACGGCACGCGGGTGCCGGCCACGCTGCCGGCCACCGTGCGCACGGCCGATGGCTTTGCGCCGATGGCGCTGTCCACCGAGAACGCCGCACAGCTGGGCAAGCCCTGCGAGCAGCCCATCGAGATGTGCGGCAAGCAGGGTTTTCGAGACGCTCTTCCCGGTGCAGGCCAGCACGCTGGCTGCGCTGCCGGTCAATCAGAGCCGGCGCGAGAGCTTCATCTACGCGGACGGTCCGGTCACGAGCGCGGTCTATCTGGTGACGATGGCCAATCTGCCCGACGACAGCATCGCGTCGCAGCGCATCCGCATCGAGTTCGTGCGGCGTGGCGCGGGCTGGGTGAGCCGCATCGGCAGGCCGCCAGTCTGGCGCCGCGAAGGTGAGCTGGTGCGGCAGCAGTGGACGGACCGTTCCTGCCGGTAAAGGTGAAAGGGGCCGGGCCAGGAGCCGGGCAGGTGATGGCAGGCGGCGCGCAGGCCGGCCCGCCTGGCGCTTATAGGGATTCCTGGCGGACCAGATCGTCCGCCGGGCAGTGTTGCTGGCGGCCGGGCGGGCCTTGGCGCCAGTGTCATCCGCCGGCTGGTTGCTGGTGCACTGGTGAAGTCGTCGCCGCAGATGCCGCACGATTTCTCGATACCCAGGCTGGCAATGCCGCCGCAGGAGCTCGCGATGGGCTTGCGGCCGGGCCATCACGCCCACGGCCATGCCGGCCACGACCAGCAGCATCACGACAAAAACCAGAAGCCAGACAATCATCGAATTTCCATCGGCCCGTCCATGGGCCTGGATCAGTATTGAACCGCGACGGCACCTTTGTGCCGGTGGCGCCGCTTCAGCGCACGGCTTCAGGGCGCGGCGGGTGCCGGAAAGCGGGCATCGAAGGCCGGCGTGGTGCGCGTCTGAAAGCCCTGGGGCGTGCGGCTGACCAGCAGCGCCGCCAGCTGGTGGCGCACGGCAGAGTCGTAGCCGTGCCCGGGCCCCAGCACCATCAGCAGGGTGGAGAGGCCGTCGGCCCGCATCGGCTTCGGGGTGACGACAGTGGCAGCCGCCAGCGTGTGCTCGATGGGAGCCAGCGTGCGCGGATCGATCAGGTGCGAATAGCGCCGGCTGTTTTCCTCGCGATAGTTGCGATAGTCCCCTGAGGTGGAGATGGCCTCGTCCTTCAGCTGGACCAGGCGCTGTGCCTTGCGGTCATGGTCGAGCGGGGCCTCGATGGCAATCAGCCAGGGATGGCCACCCGGCTTCTCGCCGGCGGCTCGGATCTCGCCCGTGACCTCGATCAGGCAGTCGTGGGATGCCCTGGTTTGCAAAGCGCTCGGCCAGTCGGTCGATGATGAGCCGGCGGCGATGCTGTTGAACTCGACGGTGATGGGGGCGTCCTTGCACAGTCGGTCACCGATGATCTTCAGGTGCCCCATGCCGGTGTGGGCGCGCAGGCTGGCCAGCGTGTCAGCGTCCAGGGGAAGGGCGCGCAGGGCGGCGAAGGTTGCTTCGGGGCGCTGGGTTGCGCCATCAGCTGGTCCACCGTCAGGGACTTGTCATTGCCGGCCGCGGGAGATGCGCTGGTTTCGGCGTCTTCCCTGGGCCTTTCGTGTGCTGCCTTCGGTCCGAACTCCAGGCGTCCAGCACAGGCAGCAGGGTCACGTCGTAGGCCCCTCGCTGTCGGCGGCCAGCTGCTTCGCACTGCGGGCCAGCTCCAGCGCCATGGGGGCATCGGGCTGGCAGGTGCCCGCCGGAGCGGCGCTGAAACGCGCCAGATCGGAATCGTTGCGATAGGTGGAGACCGCGGCATCAAGCTGGTCGAGCTGATGCCGGATCTCGGCCTGGACGGCTTTCGGGTTCGGGCGTGCCGCTGGCACGCACATAGCTGATGTGATAGCTGCTGCCCATCGTGGGGCCGGACAGCTGACGACATCAGGCTGGCAGGCCGCCAGCAGGGGCAGGGCGGCTGCCAGAGCCAGCAGCCGGGATTTGGGGCGGCGGGGCGGCGGAGAGGCCGCTGACCACAGAGCGAACCAGACGGCGCACACCGCCCCTTTGCCTGCCTTGCCGGGCACGGCTCAGCCTCCGAAATCGTCCAGGAAGATGCTGTCGCGCTCGACGCCCAGGTCGGTCAGCATCTTGATGACGGCGGCGTTCATCACCGGGGACCGCACATGTAGAACTCGCAGTCTTCCGGCGCCGGATGGTCCTTCAGATAGTTCTCGTACAGGACGTTGTGGATGAAGCTGGTCGGCCCCGTCCAGTTGTCCTCGGCAGCGGATCGGAGAGCGCCAGCGTCCAGGTGAAGTTAGGGGTTCTCCTTGGCCAGCTGGTCGAACTCATCCACATAGAAGGCCTCGCAGCGAGCGCGCACCGTACCAGAAGCTGATCTTGCGCTGGACTTCAGGGCGCTTGAGCTGGTCGAAGATGTGCGAGCGCATGGGCGCCATGCCGGCACCGCCGCCGATGAACACCATCTCGTTGTCGGTCTCCTTGGCGAAGAACTCGCCGAACGGACCATACACCGTGACCTTGTCGCCCGGCTTCAGATTGAACACCCACGAGGACATCTTGCCCGGGGGATGTTGTCGCTGCCCTTGGGCGGGGCGAGGCCACCCGGATGTTGAACTTGACGATGCCTTTCTCGCCCGGATAGTTGGCCATGGAATAGGCCCGGACGACCGGCTCGTTCACGCGGGAAACGAAGCGCCACAGGCTGAACTTGTCCCAGTCTGCACGGAACTCGTCCTGGATGTGGAAGTCCTTGTAGGCCACTTCGTGCGGCGGACATTCCAGCTGCACGTAGCCGCCGGCGCGGAAGTCCACGCCTCGCCCTCGGGCAGGCGCAGCGTCAGCTCCCTTGATGAAGGTGGCGACGTTGAAGTTGGACTCTGACCGTGCATTCTCACTTGCGCACGCCGAACACTTCTTCGGGCACGCGGATCTTCATGTCCTGCTTGACCGGGGTCTGGCAGGAAAAGGCGCTAGCCTTCGGACGCGTCACGCCGCGTAAGCGGGCTTCTTCGGTGGGCAGCATCTCGCCGCCGCCGGATTCGACGATGCACTTGCACTGGGCACACGAGCCACCGCCGCCGCAGGCCGAGGACAGGGAAGATGTCCCTGGGCCGGCCATGGGTCTGAAGCAGCTTGCCGCCAGCAGGCACCGTGATCTTGCGTTCGCCGTTGATCTCGATGGTGACGTCGCCGCTGGAGACCAGCCACGAACGTGCCACCAGGATCAGCACCACCAGCGACAGCACGATCACCGTGAACATGCCGACCCCGAGCAGGATTTCCGAATTCATGAAAGGCTTCCTCCTGCAGGCTTGGTGAGGGCTGCGTCAGGCATCACAGCTGACCCCGGAGAACGACATGAAGGCCAGCGCCATCAGGCCGATGGTGATGAAGGTGATGCCCAGGCCCTGCAGGCCGTCGGGCACGTCGCTGTACTCTGAGCTTCTCGCGGATGCCGGCCAGCAGCACGATGGCCAGACCCCACGACAGGCCCGAGCCCACACCGTAGACGGCGCTCTCGGCGAAGGTGTAGTCACGCCTCGACCATGAACAGCGTGCCGCCCATGATGGCGCAGTTGACGGTGATCAGCGGCAGGAACACGCCCAGCGCGTTGTAGAGGCTGGGCACGTACTTGTCCAGCAGCATCTCCAGGATCTGCACGATGGCGGCGATCACGCCGATGTACGACAGCAGCCCCAGGAAGCTCAGGTCCACGTCGGGCAGCCCGGCCCAGGCCAGTGCACCGGGCTTGAGCAGCCAGGTGAACAGCAGGTTGTTGGCCGGCACCGTGATGGCCTGCACCACCACCACCGCCACGCCGAGGCCGATGGCCGTCTGCACCTTCTTCGAGATGGCGATGAAGGTACACATCCCCAGGAAGAAGGCCAGCGCCATGTTCCGATGAACACGGAGCGGAAGAAAAGACTCAGATAGTGCGCGGTCATCTGCGTTGTCCCTCGTAGTCAGTCATCCCGGACGTCCGGGTCAGCTGGATGTCCATGCTCAGTACTCCTCCTCGCGCGTGTGCGGGGCCAGCCGGAAGGCCGGCGTCTCGCACTGCTCCTTCTTCCAGGTACGCAGGGCCCAGATGATCATGCCGATCAGGAAGAAGGCCGACGGCGGCAGCAGCAGCAGGCCGTTGGGCACGTACCAGCCGCCACTCGCTGACCACCGGCAGGATGGTGATGCCGAACAGCTTGCCGGGCGCCCAGCAGCTCGCGGATGGTGCCCAGCAGCATCAGCATGGTGCTGTAGCCCAGGCCGTTGCCGATGCCGTCCATGAAGGAGAGCACGGGCGGGTTGGCCATGGCAAAGGCCTCGGCACGACCCATCACGATGCAGTTGGTGATGATCAGGCCGACGAACACCGACAGCTGCTTGACAGCGAGAAGGCGTAGGTTTCCTGAGCAGCTGGTCGACGATGATGACCAGCGACGCGATGATGACCATCTGCACGATCATCCGGATCGAGCCCGGAATCTGCGTGCGCACCATCGAGATGAACATGCTGGAGAAGGCGGTGACGAGTGTCAGCGCGACCGACATCACCAGCGCGGTCTTCAGGTTGGAGGTGACGGCCAGTGCCGAACAGATGCCGAGGATCTGCAGCCCGATCGGGTTGTTCTTGATGATCGGGTCGAGGAGAACCTCGCGGATGGTGGGTTTGTCAGCCATGCTCAGCGTCCTCCCGTCGATGCCTGCGATGAACCCTGTGCGCTCGTCACGCAGGTTCGCGATGAACGGCCCGAAGCCCTTGGGGCCCAGCCAGAAGTGCAGCAGGTTGTCCACGCCCCTTGCTGGTGAGCGTGGCACCGGCCAGTCCGTCGACCTGATGGGCGGCCTGCGGGCTGGACGGATCGACCGAGCCCTTGATGATCCTGATGTCAGCCTTGCTGCCGTCGTCGCTGAAGACCTTCTTGCCCTGGCCACAGCGCCTTCCAGCGGGGTTGTCCACCCGCCGCCCAGACCCGGGGTCTCGGCGTGCTGGTAGCCCAGGCCCACGACCGTGTCCAGATCGTTCTTCAGGGCGATGAAGCCGTGCAGCGTGGACCACAGCCCGTAGCCGCGGATCGGCAGGATCAGGGTCTCCAGCTGCTTCTGCGGGCCTCGACCTGGTAGACCACGGTACGGTGCTCGCGCCGACGGATCGAGGCGATGTCGTCCCTCGCCGGACAGGGCCGACGACTGGGCCGGATCCTTGGCTGCCTGCAGGGGGTCGAAGGTTTCGGGCTTGCTGTCCCTCGACGAAGCGGCCGCCGTCCAGGTCCACCAGACGCGGCTGATCCGCTCGCGGAAGACGCGCTGAACTTCCTGCGCGCTGGCTTCCGGGCTGGATCAGGCCGGCGATGACGAGGATGTTGCGCTGCTTGTCGAGCAGGCTGTTGGTGAGCTGCACGGGCTTGAGCATCACGGCCGCGCTGGCCACGATCACCGAGCACACCAGGCACATGACGAAGGCCACCAGCAGTGTCCGGCCGATGGATTCTTGCTGTTTAGACACGGCGCTTGGCCTCCGCTTGATGTTGGCCTGGATCACGAAGTAGTCGATCAGGGGCGCACACAGGTTGCCGAACAGGATGGCCAGCATCATGCCCTCGGATAGGCGGGGTTGATCACGCGGATCATCACCACCATCACCCCGATCACGATGCCGAAGGCCCACTTGCCGGCGTTGGTCGCGGAAGCCGACACGGGGTCGGTGGCCATGAACATCATGCCGAAGGCGAAACCGCCCAGCACCAGGTGCCAGTACGCAGGGCATGGCCAGCATCGGGGCTGGTCGAGCCGGCAGCAAACAGGTTGAAGAGGGTGGAGAGTGCCACCATGCCGATCATCACGCCGGCGACGATGCGCCAGGCGGCGATCCGCCAGCAGCAGGACGCTGCCGCCCAGCAGGATGGCCAGCGTGCTGGTCTCGCCGATCGAGCCCGGCATGAAGCCGAGGAAGGCGTCGGTCCAGCTCAGGCCGTTCTGCGCCAGGGCGTCGACCCCGCTGGTTGCGGCCTGGCTCAGAGCCGTCGCGCCGGCATAGCCGTCCACGACGTTCCAGACGGATTCACCGGACAGGGAGGCCGGATAGGCAAAGAAGAGGAAGGCGCGGCTCGCCAGTGCCGGGTTGATGAAGTTCTCGCCGGTGCCGCCGAAAACCTCCTCGCCCAGCACGACGCCGAAGCTGATGCCCAGCGCCACTTGCACAACGGGATGGTGGGGGCAGCGTGAGCGCGAACAGCACCGAGGTGACGAAGAAGCCCCTCGTTGATCTCGTGGCGGCGGACGGTGGCAAACAGGGCTTCCCAGAAACCGCCGACCGCAAAGGTGACGGCGTAGATGGGCAGGAAGTACACCGCCCTGGACGAAGTTGTCGTAGAGGCTGTCTGGGCCGAAGCCCGCCAGCATGCGCACGATCTCGATGTGCCAGCCGGTCGTGCGCGCCAGCAGCTCGGGCTGCTGGGCAAAGACCAGGTTGGCCTGATGGCCCACGTTCCACATGCCGAAGAACATGGCCGGGAAGCAGCAGCCACACCAGGATCAGTGATCCGCTTCAGGTCGAGGCTGTCGCGGACGTGCGCCGTGGTGCGGTGAGCAGCCGCGGCCGGTACAGGAAGGTGTCGGCGGCCCCATACAGCGGATACAGCTTCTCGAATCGGCTGCCCTTGTGAACCAGCGCGGCTCGATCCGGCCGGGCAATGCCTCAGTCCCATGGGTCAGCCCTCCTTCTCGATGCGGGTGAGGTTGTCCCGCAGAATCGGGCCATACTCGTACTTGCCGGCACAGGCGTAGGTGCAGAGCGCGAGGTCTTCCTCGTCCAGCTCCAGGCAACCCAGCTCTGGGCCATCTCGGTGTCGCCCACGATGAGCGAACGCAGCAGCTGCGTGGGCAGGATGTCCAGCGGCATCACCGCCTCGTAGGTGCCGGTGGGCACCATGGCCCGGGGCTGCCGTTGGTGGTGGTGGTCAGTGGCCAGCGGCTTGCGGCCGAACAGCTTCCAGACGAAGCGCGCCGCTGACCGAATGCTTGTCGAAGCCCGGCCGCAGGAAGTGGAACATCTGCCGGTCGGTACCTTCACGCAGGCAGCTCACCTGCAGGTCGTAGCGACCCAGGAAGGCAGCCAGGCGCCGCGCGCCGTGCGGCCGCCCAGCAGCGAGCCGGAAACGACGCGGTTCTCGCCCGGTTCCAGCTCGTTGGCCACTAGCTCGTCCAGGCTGGCGCCCAGCCGGGTGCGCAGCAGCCGCGGCTTCTTCACCACCGCCGCCCAGGGCGATCACCCGTGTGGTGTCCAGCTCACCCGTGGTGAACAGGGTGGCCGATGGCGATCACGTCCTGATAGTTGACGGTCCAGACCGTGCGCGTGGCATCGACCGGATACAGGAAATGGATGTGCGTGCCGGCCAGACCCTGCCGGGTGAGGCCCTCGAAGGTCTCGGTCGTCACGCCCTTCACATCCTCGCCGGGCAGGGGCAGAGCCGGGCGCCCGGCACAGGAACACCGGCGCCAGCCGCGTGAGCACCGCCAGGCCATGGCGGAAATCGTCGGCCCGTTCGGCAATGATGGGGACGGGATTGGCCGCCAGCGGATGGGTGTCGATGGCGGTGACGAAGATGTGTGCCGGCGTGGCATCCACGGCCGGGATCTTGCTGAACGAGCCGCGCGCAGCGCTGTCCAGAGCCCTGAGCGCTGCAGGGTTCTCACGCACGGCCTCGCCGGACAGCGTCGCCAGCTTGTCGGGACTACAGTGGGCAAAGCGCAGGGCGGCGTCCGGCGCCGATTCGTCACCCACCTCGATCACGACCGACTGCAGCACCCTGCCGCTCGCCGCGGTTGATGGCGCTGATCGTGCCGCTGGCCGGTGCCGTGACCTGCACGCCGGGGTTCTTCTTGTCGGAGAAGAGCGGCTGGCCCTTCTGTACCCGGTCCCCACCTGCACCGCCATTGTCGGCTTCAGGCCGTGATAGTCGAAACCGATCACCGCCACGTGGTGCACCGCGCGGGCAGTCTCGTTCCGCTGCTCGGGTGCACCCGTGATGGGGATGTCCAGGCCACGCTTGATTCTGACCATCTCGTTCCTATGGTTGCTGTGTTAAGTATTCAGTCGTCAGCCGGATTCTACGAACAAACCGACCGTCTGTCGGTCCCGAACGGTACAAGAACCCCGACTCTGTCAAACATTCTAAAAACCTGGACGATCGTGCGTGCGCAACCGTCCGGATCACTAGATGGTGGAGGCCCAGTGTGAATGGAGGCCCAGTGTGAAGCATCGCACGGCGTGAATCGAGGCCATCCCCTAGGATGCGGGTTTCCGATACGGGCTGCTTGCCGGCCCTTCAACCCACAGGAAACCGTCGTGATCCGCTCCTTCCCGTCCGTTGCCGTGCCCGACCACCTGCGCCGCAAGGCGCTGGCCATTGCTTCCGTGACCGCGTTGCTGACTCCTGGCCGCCTGCGGCGGCGGCGGCGGCGGCGATGCGGCACCCCTGCCTCGTCCGGGGGGTGATTGATGCAGGCCGCGGCCTGGCCGGTTCACAGAGACGCATGCCCTCGCTGGAGGTCGACGGCCCCCAGGATGCCCGGCCGGCCGTGCCCAACGAGGGCATCGACTTTGGTGCCGAGCAGAACGTTGGCACCTCCTCGGTGGCCGATGAAGCGGCCGACGTGAACGACTCGGTCGTGGCCCGCAGGCCCTGCCCGTGGCCGCCAAGGCCGCCACCGAAGGCGCCTGGGGTGGCCAGATGAGTGGGCCTTCATCCCCATCCACGCCGTGGTGCTGCCTGACAGCCGCGTGATGACCTATGGCTCGACCGACCGGGGCGAGCAGGGCGCCAAGTTCTACTGCGACGTGTGGGATCCGACGCTGGGTGGTGACGACGCTTCCCACCTCACGCTGCCCAACACCACCCAGACCGACATCTTCTGCTCGGCCCAGGTCGTGCTGCCGCTGACCGGCGACGTGTTCATCGCCGGTGGCGACATCTACAGCGATGCCCGCGGCCGCAGCGTCAATCAGCCCATCAACGACACGACCATCTTCCGCCCGGGCAGCAACACCATTGAGGCCGCTGCCAAGATGCAGCGCAAGCGCTGGTACGCCACCGCCACCACGCTGCCCAACGGCGAAGTCTTCGTGCAGGGCGGCAAGGGCGGCAACGACCACCCCGAGATCCGTCGCAATGACGGCAGCAACTTCCCTGCCGTCCGGCATCACCACCTCCGACCTGCGCGAGGACTATCCGCGCAACTGGGATTGGGCCCCTGACGGCAACATCTTCGGCTTCTCAAGTCCCAGATGTACCGGATGAAGCTGGACGGCAACGGCACCCGTACCGACCTGGGCACGCTGAACTACAAGTCCGACTGGGAAGGTTCTGGCCGTCATGTTCGAGCCGGGCCGCATCCTGCTGACCGAGGCGCTGGGGCAACCGTGCTGCCATCATCGATATCCGTGGCGACAAGCCCGTGGTGACCGATGCCGGCACGATGAGCAACACCCGCATGTGCACAACAGCACCGTGCTGGCCGACGGCACGGTCGCCATCAGCAGGGGCGCCGAGTACTTCGACTTCCACAAGGCCACGGCGCGCAATCCCATCTACCACCTGGAATTCTGGAACCCGAAGACGGTGTGGACGCGCGGCCCGTCGCAGAAGCGCATGCGCCTCATTTCCACTCCACCGCCACGCTGCCTGACGGTTCGCTGTTCACCGGCGGTGGCGGCGCCTATGGCCCGGAGAGCAACCTGAACGCCGAGGTCTACTACCCGGCCTATCTGTACAACGCCGACGGCACGCCGGCCCAGCGTCCCACGCTGGACAAGCGCCCGATGGTCGTGCAGCCCGGCGGCAGCATGGTGCTGGAATCCGCCCAGGCCAGAGACCATCCGTCGCGTGACGATGATGGCCACCGGCTCGGTCACGCACTCGTTCAACATGAACCAGCGCTTCATCGAGCTGTCGTTCCGCCGCGAAGGCAACCGCCTGGTGGCCAAGCTGCCGTCCAACGTGAACGACACGCCCCCGGCTACTACATCGGTGTTCATCCTGAACGAGGCCGGCACGCCTCCATCTCGAAAGATGGTGCGCGTGAACGTGGCTGGCCAGGTCACTGGTCGATCCGGACGTGGTGCCCATCTACCGCTATAGCGGCCAATGACGGTACCAGCCTGCGCTACCGCTACAGCCCGGACCCGGCCCTGGGTGGCGAGTGGGTTCGCCAGGGCGAGCCTTCCCTGGCCTACGCCAGCCAGAAGAACAACACGGTGCCGGTGTACCGCTACTCGGCCACCACGGGCGGCAAGGTGCGCCAAGTACACCACCGACGGTTCGCTGCGCTCGGCGGGCTGGCTGCGTGAAGGGCATCGCCCTTCTATGCCTACAACCAGCCGGGCGAAGGCCGCAAGGGCGTGGACGAGGCAAGCAGGGTGCGTGGTGGCTGGTACCTGAACTACGCCACGGCCGGCAACAGCGCAGGCAGTGGCTGGGAGTTCGCTGCTCACATCTTCCACGTGCCCAGCAGCTGCGCCCAGAAGGAGCCGGAAGCACCGCGTGACACCGAGGCGCCTGCGTGCCGGGTGGCGTGCACGCCCAGGCCCAGGGCAACGATGCCGTGCAGCTTTCCTGGGGCAAGTCCAGCGATGCGGGTGGCTCAGGTCTGGCCGGCTACCGCGTCCGTCGCTGATGGCATGGACATCACGCCCAACCTGCTGCAGACCGAGAGCCTTATCGACCGCGACCCTGAAAACCCGGCGACTACAGCCACACGGTGGAAGCGGTGGGATGGCGCTCGGCAATACCTCGGCCGTCTCGGCTCGCGTGCAGGTGACGCTGCGTGATGCCCAGGCCGAACGGGATGCTGCGCTGGCAGCCGCCAACCTGGTGCGTGTATCGCTGTGGCCCCGGCGGTGATGGCGATCTGCGCTATGCGCGAAAGCGCCGATGCGTCGGTGAGCGGTGAGTGGACCGCGTCAGGAGCTGGCCTTCTACGCCTACGCCAAGCCGCAGCGCAACACCGTGCCCGTGTATCGCTACCTGGCCCGCGGCGCGGACGGTACCGCCCGCCACCTGTTCAGCATCAACCCCCTGGGTAACGGCTGGACGCGCGAGCACGTCGTCTTCCATGTGCTGCGCTACCCGCAGCGCGGCGCCCAGGCGGTCAACGAGTTCTACCGCATGCGTGACGGCTGGTATCTGGGCACAGCACCCGCTCCAGCCTGGGGAGTCCGGCAGCTGGCGCGTTATGGTCGCGTGTCTACGTGCCGACCTTCAACCGAGCAGACTGAGGGATGGCGGAGGACGTCGGCCGGTCGAGGCGGGGCCGTTTCTGGTGGGGCCCGTTCCGTCAGACGGAAGGTTCACGCCGCATCGAACCCTCGATCGATGCCGGACCTGTCGCAAGACGGGCCCGGCATTCTCGTTCGAGACCATGTAGTCTTCCACCTCGTCGGCGATGTCTCCATCTCCTCTTCCTCGATCTTCTGCGGTCCTTTTGGATCGAGCGGGGTGAAACCAGCCCAGGGGCGGCCTAGATCAGCCCGATGAGTGGCGAGAGCCAGCAGAACAGGGCAAACGGTGCGTAGAGGAAGGTGCTGATGCCGCAGTGTGCTGGTGACGAAGGCGCCCCCGTTGTTCCAGGGAATGAGCGGCGAGACCAGTGCTCCCAGTCCTCGATGGTGCGCGACAGGGATGGCGCGGTCGCAGCCCATTTCTGCGTACTTGACTTCATGAGGCGGCTGGGCAGCACCAGCGACGTGGTGACCTCGCCAGCCACCATGCCCACGGTCAGCACCCTGAGCCGGCTGAGGTGAGCGCACCAGCGAGAAGCGCGATGACCCGGTTGATCTTGAGCAGGATGGCGGAAGTGCCGTAGGCTTCCAGCACGCCCACGAAGGCGAGCGACAGGAACTATCATGGTGATGACCCAGCCCATGTTGAGGATGCCGCCCTGGTGAGCAGCTTGTCGACATACCCCAGACCGGTGGTGGCGGTGTAGCCGTTCATCAGGATGCCGGAGATCTTGTCGAGGCTCAGCTGGTAGAACACCGCGATGAGCGCACCGATGAAGATGCTGGTGCACAGCGTGCCCATCACCGAGTATTTTGCGGAAAGCCCGCTGTAAATGACCACGACCGGCGGGATGGGCGTGACCCAGCCCCAGCTGGAAGTTGCTCTGGACCGTGTTCTGGATGGTCTCGCGCATTTCCAGACTGCCCATGCCGCTACCGGTGCTGTAGTCCATGCCCACCCAGGTGTAGATGATGATCGCAGCGCATAGGCGGGGATGGTGTTGGTGAGCATCGACCGGATGTGGCTCCAGAGATCGGTGCCGCCTACGGCCGGGGTGAGGTTGGTGGTGTCCGACAGCGGCGACATCTTGTCACCGAAGAAGGCGCCCGAGACCACGGCGCCGGCTGCCCAGTATTCGGGCACACCCAACGCCTGGGCAATGCCCATGATGGCACAGGCCGACGGTACCCACGGTACCCACGAGGTGCCGGTGGCAGCGAAACCACCGTGGCCAGGATGCAGGTGGCGGGCAGGAAGATGCGCGGGCTGGAGCATGCCCAGACCGAAGTCCAGGATGGTGGGCACCGTGCCGGCGGCGATCCAGCTGGCAATGACCATGCCCACACACATGATGATGACCATGGTGGGCAGCGCCACCTTCATGACCCGGTACATGTTGTGTTCCATGTCGATCCACTTCCGCCCTTGAGCGACATCGAAGAGCCTCGGTGATGCAGATGCCGATGACCAGCGGGATGTGCGGTGTAGTCCTTGAAGATGAAGAACTGCACCCACCAGGATGGCCGTGGTCAGCAGAAGTGAAAGTCGACCTCGAACCAGAAACGGATAGTCGCTCCGGTTCCTGGAAGCTTGCAGCATGGCGTGGGTCTCCTTTGTACGAAGGCCCGGGAGAACCGGGACCTCGCCGTCATGTGAATGTTTACGTGACGCCATTGTCAGTGGGCTGGCAGGAATTGTGCAAGCGACACCCGGCGGTCTGGGAAGCCCTGATGGCCACCACCCGGCCGCACTCGTCGCGGAACCGTGCTTCGATCGGACAACCAGAGCCGGGCCGGAAGCGCAGTGCATGCACCCGATCCCGGAATCACGCGACGGCACGGAGGTCTTCGGCGTTGCCCGTTGCCGATGGATTTGCCGGGCAGCTTTCAGGGGCGGGCTCATAATGCGCGAAGCGCCTGCCATGGCTGCGGACGATGTGCCGTCGGCTGGGCAGTGTCCCTGCCGTCCCTTTCGAGCCAGCCCTCGTCATGCCAGAAGCCGCGCATCTTCCGCTCTGAGCGTACCCCGTCGCCAGCACCCGATCTGCGTGGCCCACCGGCGGGGCACTGGCCGCGCCTCACGCTGCGCCCGATCCTGTTTGCCTGCTACGTGCGGGCACCATGGCGATGATGGCCTTTGTCTCCATCGTCGGCTCGCCGTCGCGTCAACTGAGCTGGCACTGTGGCAGGCCGGCATGGCCGTGACGGTGAGTGGCGTGCTGTGGATGCTGATGGCCCCTGATCTGGGGGCCGGCCAGTGACCGCCTGGGCTGCCGGGCGCGATGCTCACCGGCTTTGCCGGCTTCTTTCGTGAGCTACTGCGCCATGAGTGGCTGGCTGGTGGCGGCCATGCGCGTGCCGATGAGTGTCGGGCTGGTCTTTGCCGGGCTGGTGCTGACGCGCGGTGCCATCGGTGGCTTTATGCGGCGGCGCCTCACGGCCAGCCAGGCGCTGATCGCCGACAACCTGCCGCCCTGGAGCGGCGCGTGGCCGCGATGGCATCGCTGGGCGCAGCCAATGGAGCGGGTCTGGTGCTGGGACCTGCACCGGCGGCGCAGCTCACGCACTTCGGGCTGGAGGCGCCGCTCTATCTGACGGGCGCTGCTGCCTGCACTGGGATTGGCGGTGCTGTGAGTTCCTGCTGGCCACGCCGCCGGTCGGCGCACGTCCGGGACAGTCGCCGCGCCTGTTGGATCCGAGGTTGCGTCGCCCGATGGTGGCGGCGTTCACGGCGCTGTCTACGGTGGCCGTGGGTCGATCGTCGTGGCTTCTTTGCCATCGACCGATTGGGCATGACGCCGGGGAAGGGGCGCAGGCGGCTCGGCATGGCACTGACCACCGTGGGTGTGGCGCTGATCATCACGCAGATGGTCGTGCGGCGGGTCATGTTGCCACCGGGCCGGATGATCTGCATCGGCATGACCACGGCCGGCATCGGCTTCGATCGGTGCTGCTGGCCACCGGCGTGCCGACGCTCATGCTCGTCCTACTCGTTGCAGCGGCGGGCATGGGCTTCGTGTTCCCGGCCTTCACGGCCATGGCGGCTATGCGGTGCAGCCGCACGAGCAGGGGCGGCGGCCGGTTCGGTAGGGCGGCCCAAGGGCTGGGCAATGTGCTCAGGGCGCTGGCCGGGTGCGCTGCTCTCATGAGATTTCGCCCACCGTGCCGTACGCCCCTGGCGGCCCGTGCTGCTGGGGGTGGCCGTCTGGGTGGGGCGCACGGGGAAACCGACAGGGAAGGACAACGCTGGAGCCCGTCCTGTGCACCCGTCCGGGCCTTTCCGAAGGCCTGACCCATGATGTTTCCGCTCTGGCCGCGGGCGGCACGGATATTTCATCAGGCCGACGCCATCCGGCAGCCAGCTCATTGTCCAGCGCTGCAGCGCGGGCAAAGGCCGGGCGCGACATCTGACGCTCGGCGTAGGGGCCCAGGACCGGTCGTCGATGGACAGCACCGGACGGTTGCGCGGGTTGTCGGTATCGGTGCCCCGCGGCTGCATGAACTGCATCAGCAGGCCTGCGTAGTAGAGGTCCAGCATCGTGGTGTGGTCACCCACCAGATACTCGCGCGTCTTCAGGTGTTGCCGCAGGGTGTTGAAGGCGGTGTCGAAGTCACCATAGCGCGACGGAAAAGCGGCGTTCCGGATCGTTGTCCAGAAGCTGGAACCGGCGGTCCATGGCGGCGTATTCCAGATGCAGCGCAAAGCACATCCAGCGGTAGAACTCGCCCCGTTCCACATGGCCTGCGGGCGGGATCAGGTTCTTCCGGGAACTGCTCGGCCAGCCAGGTGCAGATGCCCAGCGCCCTCGGTCAGCACGGTGTCGCTCCACCTCAGCGCCGGCACCTGCCCATCGGGTTCACGGCGAGGCAGGCGGCCGACTTCATCGGCTCGCCATAGGCACCGGCACCACTCTCAGGGTGGCTTCGCATTCTTCGAGCATCCAGCGCACCATGCGGCCGCGGGAACGGGGGTTGGTGTAGAGGGTGAAGTGGCTCATCGTGGGCTCCTGGGTGGGAAGGCCAGCGCTTCCCGGACGTGAAGCCACTATACGCCGGGCTGCTGTCAGTTTCTGCTCAGGAGGCGGCAGGTGACTGGACCGTCAGACGGACTCACGACTTTTTCCAGGTGCTGGTGAAGCATCCGCGGGTGGCGTGAGCACGCCGTTCGGCTGCGGGATCCGGTCCGGGAATGCCCTTGCACGATCACGGGATCGTACCGGCTCAGATCGACGCCGGGTGGCGCTGCTATTCGCCAGCATGCGCAGGCGGGCAGCGGCAGGGGCCCGGCGGGCCGTGCAGTGCTTCATGCGGTCGGCGCGAAAAGTGCGAAGTCCTGGCGCAGTTCGCACCAGGCGGCCAGCACCGGTCCTGTCGAAATAGCCCAGTGCCAGGGGCCAGACAATGCGCTGGCTGGTGGCCCTCGGCGTCGGTGTAGTCCAGACGCAGACGCTGGTTCTCGCGCAGGCAGCGCGCACGATGGGCAGCACGCCGTTCCTGCTCGCTTTCGGTGTCCCTGCCGTCGGCCGGCGGGGTAGAGCGCCTGCTCGTCGAAGATGGGAGCCAGCCGGGGGCAGGATGGCACTGATCTTGGAGAGCGCCGAGCGGGCATCGTCGGCCAGGGCTGGGTCGGCGTGGTGGCCCACCCAGCGCAGCCCCGCACCAGGGCCTCGATCCGCTTGCGGAACATGAGGGGCGGCAGGGTGGGGCCGCTTTTTCAGCACGCAGCTCCACGCCGGCCTCGCCTCGATGTCGGCGCCCTGGCGCGCAGGGTCTCGATGTCGCGGCAGAGCGTGCGGACGCTGATGTCCAGCTGCTCGGCCAGTGTGGGCCTCGCAGCGGCTGCCGGCTTTGCGCGCAGCCGCTGCATCAGTTCCAGCAGGCGCTCGGTGCGGGTCATGGGCAACCGGCTCAGTCGTCGCCATGCGGCCATTCTTCTTCTTCACCGCGCAGGGCGGCCTGGATGGCCTCGCGGGCGCTTTTCGCGCTGCGCCACGACCAGCTCGTCTATCTGCTCTGTTCTGAAGGGGCCCAGCGTGGGGTCGTAGACGCGGGCCTGCCTCGATCATGCCGTGGCGGTCGCGGCGGTAGAAGATCTCGCTGACCTTCTCGGCGCTCGTCGCGGCTCATGCCCAGCCTTCCAGGGCACGCTTGCCGGCACGGATGGCGGCGTCGAAGGTCTCGCGCACGATCTCGTTGGCACCGGCCTGGTACAGGTCGAAGGTGTGCAGCCGACTGCAGGCACGGCCACGATGTCGATGTTGGGGTTCACCTCGCGGGCGAAGCGGGCGATGGACAGCGCCTGTCTCCCGGTTGTCGATGGCGATCACCAGCAGGCGGGCGTTCTCGATACCGGCCGTCAGCAGCAGTTCAGGGCGGGAAGCGTCGCCGAAGTGGGTCTTGGTGCCGTAGCGGCTGAGCCCGGCCACGGTGGTCGGATCCAGGTCGATGACGGTGGTGCTGTGGCCGCTCATCTGCAGCATGCTGTTGACGATCTGGCTGAAGCGTCCCATGCCCACCACCAGGATCGGATGTCTGTTCGTCGATGGTGTCGGCATCGGGCGTCTCGATGTCTCGCGCCGAAGCGCCGGCAGGATGAGGATGAGCGGCGTGATGGCCATCGACAGCACGATGATGGCCGCCGTTGGCGTTGACGGTGGCGTCGATGACGCTGGCATTGGCGGCCGCGGAATAGAGCACAGAGGCGAATCTCGCCGCCCTGGGCTATCAATAGCGCCCGGTCCATCGCGTCGGTGTGTTGCTGCGGGCCAGCCGGGCCACGCCATAGACGCACAGCCCTCGACTACCATCAGCGCGATGACGCCCTGGAGATGATGATGCCCCAGTTCTCGGCCACCACCTTCAGGTCCAGCGACATGCCCACGCCCAGGAAGAAGAGCCCAGCAGCAGGCCACGGAACGGCTCGATGTCGGCTTCCAGCTGGTGGCGAAGCTCGATTCGACAGCAGCACGCCGGCACGAAGGCGCCCATGGCCATGGACAGGCTGCCTGTTTCCATCAGCAGGCTGGCACCCAGCACCTACCCAGCAGTGCGGCCGCGGTCATGACCTCCCGGGCACGGCTGGCGGCCAGCACGCGGAACAGGGGTTGAGCACGCGAGGCCTGCGGCCACCAGGCGTGCCAGACTGAGCAGGGCAGTGCCGATGGTCTGCCACAGCGGTGTGCATGCGCGGCACTCGCGGTGTGGCAGGCGCGAGGAACTCGACGATGGCTGCAGCGGGACGATCAGTGGGTCCCTCGAACAGCAGGATGGGAAACGATGTGCTGGCCACGCGGCGAGGCCAGTTCCTGCCGCTCGCCCAGCACCTGCATCGACGATGGCGGTGGAGGTGAGCATGAAGCCGGAGGCGCAGATGAAGGACATTTCCCACGGCGCCCCTGAACAGGGTGCGCTGACGATGGTGAGCAGGATGGCGCTGACGACGACCTGCAGGCTGCCCAGGCCGAAGATCTGTCGACGCAGGCCCCACAGGTGCGAGGGCTTCATCTCCAGACCGATGACGAACAGGAACATCACCACCTCGAATTCGGCAGTGGATGATGGCGTGCGAGTCGGTGACCAGGGCCAGGGCCGTAGGGGCTGATGACAGGCCGGCGGCCAGATAGCCGAGCACTGCAGCCCAGGCCCAGTCGCTTGAAGAGGGGCACGGCCACGACGGCGGCGCCCTAGCAGGGAGACGACCTGGATGAGGTCGAATGAGGAACCTTCTGCTGCCATGAAACGGGGATTCGAAGAGAGGAGGGCGCTGCGGGCCGGCGGCACGGGCGGGGACGCGAGGGGCGATGGTAACGCTACCGACGGGTGCAACGCGGGCCCGCTGATTTCAGGGGCCGGGGAAGCCCTGTCCAGTGGGGGCGGAGGTTCGGGAGTCCCTTTGGGACCGGGGTATCCTGATTGGTCAACGAGGAGGAATCATCATGACGCCACGGAATCCTTGGCGAGTCTTCATCATCCACGGTTTCTGACGCTCGCCTCGAGGAGCACTGGGTTCCCTGGCTGGAAGCGCAGTTGCGGGAACGGGGGATCCAGGTCACCCGCCTGCGGATGCCGGACAGCAGCCACCCGGACTTCGACCGCTGGCAGGCCACGATGCGCGAGGCCATCGGGCAGCCGGATGAACACACCGTCCTGGTGGCACACAGCCTGGGCACCATCAGCGCACTGCATTTTGCCAGCCAGTCCGGCGCGAAGCGGCTGGGCGGCATCGTGCTGGTGTCGGGCTTTTGCGGGCGGATCCCGGATTGTCCACGCTGGATGGCTTTGACATGGATGCCCATGCGGACCGGGCGAAGATCGATGCGGCCACGATCCACGCCATGTCGCCGGTCCTGCATCGCGTCATTAGCACCAACGACTATGCAGTGCCGCCGGCCGTGAGCGAGCAGCCGGGCACAGCGCCTGGGCGGCACGGTGCACTGGTGCCGGACGCCGGCCACTTCCCTGACCGCGAGGGTTTCACCGAGCCGCCGGTGGTGCTGCAGGCGGTGGAGGATGTTGTTCAGGGCGCCGGGGTGGCGGGGAGGTGAGGGGCAAAGGACGGGCCGTGCGTTGCGAGACTCAGCGGACAGTGTGGGCGATGCCGAAATCGTTCTGCGAGGTCTGTTCAGCCTTCTGTCGAGCGTCCAGAGCAGAGCGTTCTCCGTCATCGGGTCGAGGCCAGCAGCATCAGATCGACGAGGCCGCAGCCCAGACCGTAGAGACGATGGCGCTCGATGAAGGCCATCAGTTCGTTCAGGCTGCATATCTGGGGGCTGCGCAGCTCGGCCAGCCAGGCGAGGACCCGGTGCGATCAGGCGGGGTGCCGCATGCGATTTCACCTGATGACGAAGGGATGCACCAGTACACGGTCCTGATGAAGCAGTGTTGTCAGTGCTTCATTGCCATGCCTGAAAATGATCAACCCAGACGCTGCTGTCTAGCGAGGATGGCGCGTCGTCGTCATGGCAGCGGACGGAAAAACCATCTTCGTTTCGAGAAGTAGCAGGCTGGCCTGGATGGATGCAGGATCATCGGAATGGGAGCGCCGCGGTGGAAGCTGCATGTCAGGCATGCTGCCTCCCAAGGCGGCCAGACGCTGGCTGACTGGATACGGACGAAAGGTCTTGACGGCCTCCCGGAAGAGGTCGGCCTTGTCCATGTCGGGGTCGGCAACAGCGAGCGCTTGTTCGTAAAGTGCGTCATCCAGGGTGACCGTAGTGCGCATCGGAAGGCTCCATTCTGATTTGATGTCGATTCTGCATCAGAATTGATGATTCTTGCACGCTCATCAGGCTTCCTCACCGAGCTGCCGGTGGTGCCGGGGCGGTGGAGGATATCGTCAAATAGGGATAATCATTGATAGATCCGGCCGGTTCCGCGGCCATCATCATCACTGAAGGAATCGTCATGACAGCGCAAGTCGTCCGCCAGTGGCCATCTGTGTGTTCCGGCATGAAGGCAAGATCCTGGTGGCGCGGGGGCATGATCCGCATCGCAACGGGGGCCTACCTGCGGCCGCTGGGAGGGCATCGAGTTCGGTGAGTCCGGCGCGCAGACGCTGGCCCGGGAGCTGAAGGAGGAGCTGGGCGCGGAGATCGCCGAGGTCCGCCCCTCATCGGCACGCTGGAGAACCGTTTCAAGATCGGCAATGAGCCGCGTCACGAGATCGTGCTGGTCTTGATGCCCGCTTGAGGACCCGTCCTTCTATACCCGGGAGGTGATCCGGGCAAGGAAAGCGATGGCACGGACTTTCGGCCATCTGGCACCGGCCTGAGGGAGACCCGGGCCGACTCGCCCGCTGTATCCGGAAGGGGTTGAAGGAGCTGCTGGCATCCATCCCGGCGCCGGCGGTGGCGAAGGCGCCCGCCAAGCCGGTCCGCCGGAAGAAGTCGCTGGTCGATCTGCTGCACGCGCACCGGGCCGACATCGAGCAGATCATCGTCCAGTTCGAGGAGGCCGATGCCGCCGGCGCCGAAACGGCGCTGAGGCAAAGTGCGGTGCTGAAGGCATGACCGGCCCGAGGGCTGATCAGGGCTGGACTCAGCCAGCATGAAAAACCGGGCCATGCGCCCGGTTTTTGCTGGGACCGTACCCGCCGCGGTCTGGCAGTGCCGTCCGGCCTGGGACCCATCGGGTTGTCCGGCCACGCCCCGCAGGGACGGGCCTTCCGCCTTCAGGGCGATGACGGCGATCAGGCCATCGTCATCAGGTTGGCGTTGCCGCCGGCAGCGGCGGTGTTGATGCTGATGGACCGTTCGGCCAGCAGGGATCTCGTTGCCGTAGTGCTGGCCGCTCTTGAGCTGCGCCGGGCGTCAGGCCTTGCAGGTTGACGATCGGGCCGGTGCGCTTGACCAGGCGCTGGTCTCAGGGGCCTTGAGCTGCTCGGCCTCACCCTCGAAGAGTGCGCCCTCGAAGGCGGCGCTGTCGATCTCGGCATCGGTGATCTGCTTGACCTTGGCGCGCACCGAGGCGGGCAGGCCGTTCAGCACGTCGGCCGCGGCGCCCGAGGCCACGAACAGCGCCTGGCTGCCGGTGGCCAGGCAGGTGGCCAGCTGGGCCACGGCACCGGCCGGGCTGCTGCCACGCACAGCACGCGACCACGACCTTCCTGGCGATAGGTATTGCTCTCGCCGGTGGGGCCGGGCATGGTCTGTTCTTCGGTGCCGATCTGGGCGTCGTCCAGGGCCTTGAGGTACTGGCGGGCCAGGGCGGTGTCGGCCTCGACCAGACCGGCCTTGGGCAGCCATTCGGTCAGGGCCGCCAGGGCGGCTGCGCTGTCGGCCGTGCGCGGGATGACGGTCGGCGGGCGCTCGACAGCAGGCGCTTCAGGTACAGCGGACCGCCGGTCTTGGGGACCGGTGCCCGAGAGGCCCTCACCGCCGAAAGGGCTGCACGCCCACCACGGCACCGACGGTGTTGCGGTTGACGTACAGGTCTGGCGTGGATCTGCGGCAGCACGCGGTCGATGGTCTCGTCGATGCGGGTGTACACCGAAGGTGAGGCTGCAGCCGGTGCCGTTGATGTCGCGGATCAGCGATTCGAGGTCGTCACGCTTGTAGCGCAGCACGTGCAGCACGGGGCCCGAAGACCTCGCGGCCCAGGTCCTTGATGCTCCGGATCTCGATGAGCGTGGGCGGCACGAAGGTGCCGGCGGCCATGGCCTGATGGTCGGCGCGTGCGCTGGGCGGCTGGCTGACGCGATGACCCTTGGCGCGCATCGTGTCGATGTGCTTTGACGATATTGTCGCGTGCCTCGGTGTCGATCACGGGCCCACGTCAGTGGCCAGCAGCCCGTTGCCCTGACGCAGCTCGCGGGTGGCGCCTTCCAGCATGGTCAGCACGCGGTCGGCGCTGTCTTCCTGCACGCACAGCACGCGCAGGGCCGAGCAGCGCTGGCCGGCCGAATCGAAGGCGGAGACCAGCACGTCCTTCACCACCTGTTCGGTCAGCGCGGAAGAGTCGACGATCATCGCGTTCTCGACCGCCGGTCTCGGCGATCAGCGGGATGGTGTGACCCTCGCTGTCCAGGCGCTGGGGCCAGGGTGGCGGCAGATGAGGCGCGCCACTTCGGTGGAGCCGGTGAACATGACGGCGGCAATGCGCGAGTCGGCCACCAGCGGGGCGCCCACCTGCACGCCGTCACCCGGCAGCAGTTGCAGCACGTCGGCAGGGGATGCCGGCCTCGTGCAGGATGCGCACGGCTCGGCGGCGATCAGCGGCGTCTGCTCGGCCGGCTTGGCGATGACCGGGTTGCCGGCAGCCAGTGCAGCCGAGACCTGACCGCGAAGATGGCCAGCGGAAGTTCCAGGGCTGATGCACAGCACCGGACCCAGCGCGCTGGTGGGTGTCGTTCCGGAACTCGGCCGTCACCTGGTTGGCGTAGTAGCGCAGGAAGTCCACGGCCCTCACGGATCTCGGCAATGGCGTTAGCGGCGACTTGCCGGCCTCGCGGATCACCAGACCCATCAGGATCGCCATGCGGTCTTCCATCAGCTGGGCGGCGCGCTGCAGGCAGGCGGCGCGGTCGGCCGGGGACACGTCCTTCCAGGTCTTCGCGGCAGCCTCGGCCGTCTTCAGCGCCGCCTCGATGTCGGCCGGCGTGGCTTCCACCACGTGGCCCACCACGTCCTGGTGATCGGCCGGGTTCAGCACGGGCTTGGCATCCTCGGGCAGCTTGGCGCCCTTGCCGGTCGCGGGGGTCGGGCGGTTGCCGGGCTGGGCCAGCCAAGCCTGCTTCGTGCTGGCCAGCAGGCCTGCCGACAGGGTGGCCAGCTGCTGCTCGTTGGCCAGGTCGATGCCCGAGGAGTTGGTGCGCTTGCCGAAGACTTCGGTGGCGTACAGGTCGACCGGCAGCGGGATGCGGTCGTGCGGGGCGCCCACCGGCGAGATGGAGGCCGCTTCCTCGATGGGGTTGGTGATCAGCTGGTCGATCGGCAGCGACGGATCGCTGACGCGGTTGACGAAGGAGGTGTTGGCGCTTTTCAAGCAGGCGTCGCACCAGGTACGCCAGCAGCGTCTCGTAGGGTGCCCACCGGGGCGTAGACGCGGCACGGCCGGCCCAGGCCGCCTTCGGAGACGGGCTTGGTGACCTGCTCGTAGAGCGGTTCGCCCATGCCGTGCAGGCACTGGAACTCGTACTGGCCCGGGTAGTAGTTCTGGCCGGCCAGCTCGTAGATGGTGGCCAGCGTCTGGGCGTTGTGGGTGGCGAAACTGCGGGTAGATGGCGTCCGGGGCGTCCAGCAGCTTCTGGCGCAGACCTGGTACGACACGTCGGTGTGCACCTTGCGGGTGTAGACCGGGCAGCCGTCCATGCTCGTCGAGCTGGGCGCGCTTGACCTCGCTGTCCCAGTAGGCGCCCTTGACCAGGCGGATCATCAGCCGGTGGGTGGCTGCGACGGGCCAGGTCGATCACGTAGTCGATGACATACGGGCAGCGCTTCGGTAGGCCTGGATCACGAAGCCGATGCCGTTCCAGCCGGGCCAGCGCTGGGTCAAAGCACAGCGACTCCAGCAGGTCCAGCGAGATCTCCAGCCGGTCGGTTTCTCGGCGTCGATGTTGAGCGGGATGTCGTACTGGCGGCAGAGCAGGGCCAGCTGGCGCACGCGGGGCAGCAGCTCGGCCTGAACGCGATCGACCTGGGCACGGCTGTAGCGCGGGTGCAGGGCCGAGAGCTTGATGGAGATGCCGGGGCCCCTCGTAGATGCCGCGGCCGCCTGAGGCCTTGCTGATGGCGTGGATGGCTATCTCGTAGGAGGCCATGTAGGCCTGGGCGTCGGCTTCGGTGGTGGCCGCCCTCGCCCAGCATGTCGTAGGAGTAGCGGAACCCTTGGCTTCTGTACTTGCGGGCGTTGGCCAGCGCTTCCTCGATGGTCTCGCCGGTGACGAACTGCTCGCCCATCATCCGCATGCCCAGGTCCACGCTCTTGCGCACCAGCGGCTCGCCGCCCTGCTTGAGGACGCGGGTGAGCGCGGAGGCCAGCTTGTTCTCGCTGCTGGTGCCCACCAGCCGGCCCGGTGATGACCAGGCCCCAGGTGGCCGCGTTGACGAAGATGGACGGGACTGGCCCACGTGGGCCTTCCAGTCGCCGTGGCCGATCTTGTCACGGATGAGCGCGTCGCGCGTCTGGCTGTCGGGAATGCGCAGCAGCGCCTCGGCCAGGCACATCAGCGCCACGCCTTCCTGGCTGGAGAGCGCGAATTCCTGGATCAGCGCCTCGACGCCACCGGCACGCGGGCGGGCACGCAGCCCTTCGCTCAGGCGGCGGGCCAGCTTGTGCACGCGCGCCTGGAAGCCCGGGTCGGTCAGCGGGGAGTCCTTGGCCTGGGCCAGCAGCCAGGTGACATTCGGGCTCGGGGCGACGCCAGGCGGCCGTGATGGCGGCACGGCGCGGGTTTGCGGAGACACCTGCTGGGCAAAAGGCCACGAAGGGGGCCGAGGGCTCGCCCTTGGCACCTTCGGGCAGCTCGGGCGCGTCGGCGCGGGGCGAGGGCAGCTGGTCGGGCGGCTCCTGACCGCGTTCGATGGCTTCCAGATAGCTGACCAGCGCCCGTCGGGTCAGCCATTGAAGACTGCGATTGTTGCGGTCCGCAATGTTCTTCAGGCGATTGTGCAGTGCTTCATCGACCTTGATGTCGAGAGGGGGCGTCACGTTTTCTTGTCTCCGATGTCCGGTATCCAGGTTGGGCGGCCACCCGCAGGTGCCGACAGGGTTGCTGCACCTGTCTGCCCGGTCCCCTCCGGACCCGGTACAGCCAGTGCTTGGGGAGTCCGGACCGCGAACCCCACCAGTAAAATGGCAGCGTATCATACGAAATATCCTGGTGTCTCATATTCCGTAGAATCGAAGTCCCTTCGCGCGTCATGGCCAGCCTGTCGTCGCGCATTTTTCCCGGCCGCCCGATTCTTTTCCCGACCCTTCGAGCATGAAAAATCACGACGATCGTGTCGCTGGCCATCGGGCTGGCGGGATGGCAGGCCACCGTGCAGGCACGCGATGCCGTGCCGCAGACCCGGAAGGGGGCTTCGCCCGCCGTGGCCCAGGCCTCGCCCGACGGGAACATGGTGCTGATCCCGGCCAGCCAGGCCCGGGACATCCAGGCGCGCCACGCGCGAGGTCCTCGGACTGCGTGCGCATCGAGGACGACATGAGCCGGCTGGGGTGCTACGACGAAGTGATGGCCCGGCGGCTGCCTCAGCCGGACCGGGAGCTTCCCAGCTGAAGGCCTGGGGGCTGAGGATGCCGGCTGCCGCCGGGCAGGGCGGCCAGCCAACCGACCGGGCCGCGCAGCCCTGTCGGCTCAGACAGGGGCGGAGCCAGTCCGCGACAGCCAGCGGCCAGCCGGCCGGGAAGAGCATGGGTGCACCCGGCGCGCCAGGGGACGCAACTCATCCGCCTGCCCAACCTGGGGGCCAGCGATGACACCCGCGCCGACGAGAACAACGACAGCCCACGCGGCAAGCTGCTGCTGGACGGCTCGCACGTCTCGCGGGCCGTGCAGGACGTGCGGCGCTCGCTGGGTACCGACCTGACTGACCACTGGAACTGGACGACGACGCCAACCGCGGGCGCTTCCTGCTGCGTCCCTACAAGCCGATGTACATCTCGTTCGTGGACTGGACGACCAGCCTGAACGGGGGCGCCGGGCACGCCCAACCCGCTCAACACGACCGATGCCGGCAATGCCTCGCTGGCTAACCAGGGGCGCCGCGCCGAAACCACGTTCCAGATCAGCTTCAAGTCGAAGGTGGCCGAGAACCCGTTCGGCGACAACGGCGACCTGTGGGTGGGCTACACGCAGCGCTCGATGTGGCAGATCTACACCAGCAGCTGTCGCGCCCGTTCCGGCGAGACCAACTACGAGCCTGAGGTGATGGCGGTCTTCCGCACCAACTACCGGCTGGGCGGCTGGCATGGCCGACTCGGCCTCGGTCTCGCTCAACCACCATTCCAACGGCTGCTCGCTGCCGCTGTCGCGCAGCTGGAACCGCATCATCTTCCAGGCGGGGCTGAGCGCGAGCGCTGGACCCCTGCTGCTGCGGCCGTGGTGGCGCATTCCCGAAAATGCCAAGGACGACGACAACCCCGACATCAGCAATTTCTACGGACGGGGCGAAGCCGTGGCCATCTACCGTCATGGCGGCTACGAATGGGCGCTCACCGTGCGCCATCTCGCCGTGGCTCAACCCTTCGCGCGGCTCGGTGGGCCTGGAACACGCCTTCCCGATCAGCAGCTACCTGAAGGCGCACATCAACCTGTTCCATGGCTATGGCGCCAGCCTGATCGACTACAACCATCGCCAGACGCGGATCGGCATCGGGTGTCGCTGACGCAGTGGTTCTAAGGGATCCTCTGAACAAGTCCTCGCGGCCGTCGCATTCCCAGAACGGGCGCATGATCTACGTTGTCATTTATCGTCAATAGTTTTCTATTGACGATAGTTATCGCCTTGTCCTGAATCCCTGTTCTGTGTGGGCGCGTCTGCGCCTGGAACTTATTCAGAGGAGGTTCATGCGGCGCGGGAACGATGTTTCCGGCATGACATTTCCCTGCAAATGGCAGGGGTCTATTCTGACACCTGCTGCCGACACGGGCCGCAGCAGGTACCATCGGGTCGACATCCCTTTCTCATTCCTTCTTTCTGGAGCGTAGCGGATACATGGTGGAATCGACGAAGAAGCAGGGAACGGCACGCCAGGGTGGCCTGCTGATGGCCGGCGCTGCCGTGGTCGGCTTCTGGCCGGTGGCATGGCCGGTTGCGGCTACAACGACATCCAGCGTGGCGACGAGGCCACCAAGAGTGCCTGGGGCTGAGGTGCTGAGCCAGTACCAGCGTCGGGCCGACCTCATCCCCAACCCTGGTCAATACCGTGAGGGGCTACGCCGCCCAGGAAAAAGGAGGTGCTGCTGGGCGTGACCGAGGCACGCTCGCGCGTGGGCCAGGTGCAGCAGCAGGCCAACCCGACCGATCCCGGTTCGCTCAAGCAGTTCGAGAGCGCCCAGGCTCAGATGAGCAGCAGCTGTCGCGGCTGCTGGTGGTGGCCGAGCGTTATCCGGAGCTGAAGTCCGATCAGAACTTCCGTGAGCTGCAGGCCGAACTGGCCGGGCACCGAGAACCGCATCACGGTGGCCCGCAAGCGCTACATCGACTCCATCAACGCCTACAACGTGCTGGTGCGCGAGTTCCCGGGTCAACCTGACGGCCAGGTGCTGGGCTATGCACCCAAGCCGCAGTTCTCGGTCGAGAACGAGGCCGCCATCAGCAAGCCGCCCACCGTCGATTTTCGGCGGTGGCCAGTCGGCACCGGCTGCCCAGCCGGCGCCTGCGGCCCAGTAAGACCCGGGCTGCTGCCGGTCGGCGCCCGCCTGGCGGTGCGGCGCTGCCGGTCTCGGCCCCTTCCGCCGGGCGCACGCCTTCAACCCCATGAAGATGCCGAACCGTTCCGAATGCCCCGTCACTGCGCCTGACCGGCCGGTGCGTGCCGGCGTGGGCGCGCGCCCTGCGCGCCTTCCCGCTGGCCGTGGCGCTGGTGCTCGGGATGCTGTCGGTGGTGCTTCCTGCCGGGCACAGCAGCTGCAGGCCGTGCCCAAGCTGTCCGGCCCGGTGGTCGATACCGTGGGGCTGCTGAGCCCCGACACGCGCGAGGCGCTCACACAGCATGCTGGCCCTGCAGGAACGCAGGGCAGCCAGCTGGCCGTGCTGGTGGTGGCCACCACGCAGCCCGAGCCCATCGAGGCCTATTCGATACGGGTGGCCGAGGCCTGGAAGCTGGGTCGCGGCAAGGCGGGACCTTCCGGTCAGGACGTCGATGACGGCGTGCTGCTTCTGGTGGCGCGCGATGACCGCCGTGCCCGCATCGAGGTCGGTTACGGTCTGGAAGGCGCCATTTCCGATGGCATCGCCAGGCGGATCATCGACCAGCAGCTGCTGCCGCACTTTCCGGCAGCAGGACTGGGACGGGGGCGTGCAGGCAGCGGTCGACGCACTGCAGGCGCGCATCGACGGCGAGGCTCTGCCTGAACCTGCCAAGGCGGTCGATCCCTTCGACACCTGGGCCGAGGACGTGCTGCCGCTGATGTTCTTCCTGGGCATCGGCGGGGTCATCGCCTCAGGCATCATCGGGCGGTGGCTGGCCTCCATCGGTGCCGGCGGCATCATGGGCTTCTCGGCCTTCGGCATCCTGGGCTCACCGGTGGTGGCCGCCCTCTGCGGCGTGGTGGTGCTGGGCTTCGTGCTGCTGGTCACGCTGGGTACGTCCTCCAGACTGCAGCAGGTGGGCCGCCACATATCGCAACACGTCGCGGTGGCGGCTGGGGCGGCGGCCTGGGCGGTGGCGGTGGTTTCGGCGGCGGATTCGGTGGGGGTGGCGGATTCGGCGGAGGCGGCGGCTTCAGTGGCGGCGGCGGTGGTTTCGGTGGAGGAGGGCATCCGGTGGCTGGTGATCCTGTCGACGGGCGCACGCCGGGCAAGCCGGCATCCGTGAAGGCCAGACGGCGCAGCCTGGCCTGCTTCTGGCGTCACAGTGGCCTGGCCTGATCCGGTCGGCCGCGCCTTTTGACGATGCGGCCTTCGATCGCATCGAGGCGGCCATCGTGGCCGGTGAAAGCCGTCATCGGGGTGAGATCCGCTTTGCGCTGGAGTCCCGACTGGGCTGGCAGCTGCGCTGCGCCGGGGCTGACGGCTCGCGAGCGGGCGCTGCAGGTGTTCGGTGAACAGCGCATCTGGGACACCGAAGAGAACACGGGCATCCTCATCTACCTGTTGACGGCCGACCGTGCTGTCGAGATCATCGCGGATCGGCTGGTGCATCAGCGCTCTGCCGGCCGGCATCTGGCACGAGACCCGCCAGCAGATTGTCAGCACCATCAGCCACGGCAACCCGGTCGATGGCGTGGTGTCCGCCATTGAACGACTGGGCCAGGCACTGGCCGAGGCGCTGCCGGCTGTGCCGGGCCGCGCCAATCCCAACGAACTGGACGACCGTCCGATCCGCCTCTGAGGCGGTGGCGGCGTCCTCTCCCGGAGCGTCATGATTTCCGATCGTCGCCGACAGCTTTCTTCATTCCTGCTGGGGAGTGCGCTGGCCCTGCCGCTGGGCTGATGGCCTGGGCTGCCGAGGCAGCTTCGGGGACGACCGACGCTGCAACATCCGGTGCAGAAGCCGGCGACCGACAACGGTGCGCCCGTGCTCACCCGGCTGGCGGTGCCCGGTCTGCCAGCTGCGGCCTTCACGCTGGATTTTCGATGCTCACTACGGTGACTACTCCGGCAGCGGGGTGGAGGTGGCCAGCGCCACCTATCGCTTCCAGAAGCAGGGCAATCGCTATCGGCTCGATACCGAAGCCCGCGCCAGCGGGGTGCTGGCCGTGTTCTATTCCGGCACGCTCGTGCAGGTCAGTGAAGGGGTGATGAGCGCGCAAGGTTTCGTGCCCGCGCGCTATTCCGAGAAACGGGGCTGTCGGCCCGAGCGTCGCTACCGCTTCGACAGCCGTCGCGGCACGTCCGCCAGGGAAGGCGACCCGGCCATTGATTTCGCCTATCCGGATGGTCACGCAGGACCGGCTCACCATCTTCTTCAGCTGGGCCTGCTGGCCTGAGCCGATGCCCAGCGCTTCAAGCCCGGTCAGAAGTTCGTGCTGCCGCTGGCTGGTTCACGCCGCATCGACGAACCCTTCTTCCGGGTGGTGAGCCAGGAACGGATGCGCACCAACGCCGGCGAGTTCGACGCGCTGCACATCTCCGTCGAGAAGCCCGGCGATCAGGACGCGCCGCGCTTCGACATCTGGCTGGCCCCGGAGCTGAAGATGCTGCCGGTGCGCATCCGCGTGTTCGACCATGGTGGCGGCGGCGAGATCGTCGATCAGGTGCTCAGGCGCGCCCGCAGGAGATCCGCTGAAAGCAGGGGATCCCCAGGGTCTGAGCGTTCTCGGCCGGGTGTCGTCAGGCGGTCGTGCTGGTGATCGGCACCAGCAGCCAGATGGAGCCCACCAGCAGGGCAAAGCCGATCAGTTCAAGGCGGGCACGGATTCGGGGGGAGAGCTGCATCATGCTTCTGTTTCCTCCTGGATGGGTGTCGCGTCTTCCTGGACGCTCTAGGGCCAGACCACGCGCGAAGGCGCTGGCGCTGGGACTTTGTCCACGTACACGCAGCGCTTGCCAGTGCGCTTGCAGTGATCCTTCACCAGCCAGTAGGCACTGTGGCTGATGCAGCCCGCCTGGCAGATCACCAGGTCGGCGGCGGCCAGACCGCATCCAGCCGGTGCACGCTGTCTTCACGGCCACCGTCGTGGTGGATGAGCGACCGCCTTTCTTCTCGACGATGCGGCGATAGATGGAGATGGCCGCATGGCCCGCCCGCACGACAGCACCGCGCGTGAATCCAGCTGCTCGGCCGTCACCTCACCCCGGGCCACAGCGGCCTGACGCGGGGCAGCCGGTGGACGCCGGTGCTGCCGGGGCGCCGTCTGCGGACCCGGATTCGGTGCCTCGTCGAGCACCGGAGCCGGCTGTTCAGGCGTGCGGCCAGTTGCGGCGCATGTCGACAATGCGCTGCATCAGTTCCTGGTTGCGCTCAGCTCAGCCAGCGCACCTGTTCGGACAGCTCTGATGCGGCTGTCCAGGTCCTCGGCGTTGCGGCGCAGGGGTCTCCAGCTCTTCCTGCAGCTGGCGGATGGTGTTTTTCCTTGCCGGCATTGTCGGCGCGCAGCCGCTGCAGCTCGCCATTGAGCGCCTCGGTCTCGGCCGCTTTTTCCACCTGCAGCTGCTGATAGCGCTGGCGGGCCTTCTCGATGTCCCGCTGGCAGCGTGCGTGTTCCTCGACCAGCGACTGATAGCGCTCGTCCTTGTCGCGCGAGGCGGCGCTGGCGTGGTGCTGCAGCGTGCACCTCGCGGTAGATCCGGCTCCAGCGTGGCGGCATCGCAGCGCGGGTGCGTCGCGCAGGCCCAGAGGCCGGCCGTGGCTTCGTTTCTGGCCACGAACTGCTGCCACTGCGCATGCAGCGCCTCGGCCGTCTTGATCGAGGCCAGCTTGCGGATGGCCATGGCGTAGCGCTGGTCCAGCTCCTTCTGAAGCAGCCCGACAGCTCGCCACGCCGCCGGCATTCATTGACCGCGTTGACGTGCAGCTCGATAGTCGTCCTCGGGCAGGGGGTGTCCATCGTGCGGGCAGCCAGCTTGCGCAGCGTGTTCATCGACAGGCACAAGCCGACGATCGGACGGTGACAGTGTGCGGCCAGATCCACAGCTTGCGACGACGTGACCCGTTGTCGGCCGGCAGCTTTGGCGGGCTGGCGCATCGTCGGCTCGAAGTTGCTGATGTCCAGCGCGCCCTCGGTTGGGTTCTTCAGGATGGCCAGGGTCGGCTGATCGCTCCAGATAAAGTTCATACGGTCCTGCATGGTGGTTCTTCTGGAAGGAGACGGGAGACCAGAGGGGCGGCGGGGAAAGGCGCGGTGAGCGGAAGTGCCCGATGAGACGTCCCTGAGACGGGAGCGGGCCCGTCCTGCATGGCCGGCCCCATGCTTCGTGGTCAAGTCATCATAGTCTACTGCTACTCATTATCATTAGCAAACTTATCCCTTTGCGGCGCCTAGGGACGCCAGGACGGTGAAAGGTGTGGGAGGCAGGTGGGAGAAAGGGGCACTGGGAGAGCTCGGCTGTTGGCGTGGGCGGCGTGCCGGCAGCTGGGGAGGGCGTGGAAAGCCGCCTACGGGCGAGGCGAGTGCGGGAGGTGGATGGGCGAAGGGCCCAGAGGAAAGGGCCGCCTCGCACATGGCGATGGCGGCCCTTGTCGACGACGTTCACGGTCGGGGGATGCCCCGTCGTTTCAGCCCTTCTTCTTGCCGAACGAGTCCTTCAGCGTCGTCACCCGGTTGAACACGGGCTTGTCGGCCGTGTGGTCGAAGCGGTCGGCCACGTAGTACCCCTGGCGCTCGAACTGGAACTGCTGCTCGGGCTTCGCTTCGCGGATCAGCGGTTCGGCATCAGCCGGTACGCACGGTCTTGGACCCAGGTTGACGTTCCAGCGGATCGCGCCCACCCGCATCCGGCTGGGCGTCCAGGAAGAGCGGCGCGAAGATGCGCAGCTCGACCGGCACGGCATCGCTGGCCGACACCCAGTGGATGTTGCCCTTGACCTTCACGCTGTCGGCGCCGGGCGTGCCCGAGCGGGTATCGGGCAGATACTCGCAGCGCACCTGCAGGATCTCGCCATTGGCGTCACGGTCCACGCCGGTGCAGCGCACCACGAGCCATGGCGCAGACGCACCATCTGGCCCGGGGTCATCCGGAAGAAGCCCTTGGGCGGGTTCTCGGCGAAGTCCTCGCGCTCGATCCACAGCTCGCGGCTCAGCTCGAAGCGGCGCATGCCCCGTTCGGGGTGATGCGGATGGCGGGGCGCCTCGCAGATGATCCGCTCGGCCGGGTCCATGTTCTCGATCACCAGGCGGATGGGATCGGTGATGACGTGCAGGCGGTCGACCTCGGGTCGAGCACCAGCGCACCGTCTGCTCCAGCACCGCCATCCGATCAGCTGGTTGGCTCTTTGAGATGCTGGCGCGCTCGCAGAACAGCCGGATGGCGGCTGGCGGAAAAACCGCGTCGGCGCAGGCCGGCGATCGTCGTCATCCGCGGATCGTCCCAGCCCGACACGATGCCTCATCCACCAGCGCGCCTCAGCTTGCGCTGCTGGTGATGGTGGTAGGTCAGGTTCATCCGGGCGAACTTGATCTCGCCGCGGCAGCGGCTCGTCCAGCATTCCCGTCTCCGCCACGCGGGCCAGCAGCCAGTCGTACAGCGGCCGGTGGTCCTCGAACTCCAGCGTGCACAGCGAATGCGTGATCCGCTCCAGCGCATCCTCCAGCGGATGTGCGTAGTCGTACATCGGGTAGATGGGCCAGGCGTCGCCGGTGCGATGGTGGGCCTTGCGGACCCGGTACAGGATCGGGTCACGCATGTTGATGTTGGGCGAGGTCATGTCGATCCGCGCACGCAGCACCATCGAACCATCGCGCTGTCCCGCACGCATTTCGGAACAGGCGCAGGTTCTTCTTCCACCGGGCGGTCACGGAACGCGAGTTGCGCCCGGCTCGGTCAGTGCGCCCGGTTCTCGCGGATCTGGTCGCCGGTCTGGCTGTCCACGTAGGCGTGGCTGGCCTCGATCAGCTTCAGCGCACTGGTAGAAGGTCTCGAAGTAGTCGCTGGCGTAGTAAAGGTTGCTCTCGCCATCGGGAAAAGGTCCAGTCGAAGCCCAGCCAGCGCACCGAATCGATGATCGCGTCGACGTACTCCCTGGTTTTCCTTTTTCGCTGGTGTCGTCGAAGCGAAGGTGGCAGCGTCCGCCGTAATCGGCCGCCAGCTCGAAGTTCAGACAGATCGACTCTGGCGTCCGATGTGCAGGAAAAGCCGTTCGGGCTGGAAAGCGCGTGCGGATGCGCGCCGGATCCGCCTGGCCTGCACGCTGGACGTCAGCCGTGCCGGGCTTGCCCGCCCAGGTGCGGCCCGCCAGCTTCTGGCTGGCCAGATCGGCGTCGATGGCCTGGCGGATGAAGTTGCTGACCGTGGCGGTGTTGACCGGCCGGGCGGCGCTGGCGGCGCCGGTGTCGGCAGGGCGGCCGGCAGCCGCCCCGGAAGCATCGGATGTCTTCATTGAATGCGTGCGCTGATCTTTTTCAGACACCCAGCAGTTCGACATCGAACAGCAGCGTGGCGTTGGGCGGAATGACGCCGCCGCGCCGCGGGCACCGTAGCCCATGGCCGCCGGGATCAGCAGCCGACGCTTGCCGCCGACCTTCATGCCGGCCACGCCCTCGTCCCAGCCCCGATCACTTCGCTCTGCGCCCAGCGCAAAGACGAACGGCTGGTTGCGGTCACGGCTGGAGTCGAACTTGCGGCTGGCGCGACTGCGCCTTCGGCGGAGGCGGATCCGCCTCCCACAGCCAGCCGGTGTAGTGCACTTCACGCGTTTGCCGGGGACGGCCTCGTCGCCCGTGCCGACCTCGATGTCCTGGATGCCCAGGCCGTTTGCCTTGATGTCGAAACTCATTGTTCTGCCCCTGTTCTGGACAAAGCGAGGGCCAGCACGGCCTTCCCGGAAGGTCCAGAGATAGTACGCCGGGCGCCGCCCCGGAGGTGTTCCGTGGGCGGCGCCCGGCGTGGCGTGCGTGCTGCTCGACTCTGGCCGGCGCGGGAGACTCAGCGCGGATCGACCGTGGCCCAGCCGTGTCCGGTCCGCGGGTTCACGTAGGTGTCGCATAATCACCCAGTGCGCCCAGCTCGGCCAGCGCGTCGAAGCTGAAGCCCTGACGGTTGCCGCGGGTGTCGATCAGCAGGTCGGAGAGCTGGCGGCGGGAAGCAGAGGGGCTGTCCCAGCTGGCCAGCAGCCGGTCCAGCATCCAGGGGTGTTCCTTGGCGCAGTGCAGCGGACGGGTCTCGGCGGGCATGCGCAGCAGGATGCGCTGGGCCTGCAGGCTGAGCTGGGCCAGCGCGTCGGCCGGGCACGTCCAGGGGGCAGGGCTCAGCGGCCTGGCCTCGGGCACCACGGCCTGGAAGGCGACGGCGCGGGGACGATGCGGGGAGCCGATTTGCTCGATTGACGAAACCAGTTGAACATAGCTGTTTGACCAGGTTGATGCCAGTCGTCGGGCGCCATCAGGCGCTGGTTCCGGACTGGCCGTTGCGGGACGTTGCTTCATGCCGAATCGACCGTCAGTCTAGAAAAGTCCAAGCGCTTCGGGAGGAATTTATTCATGTTTTGCAGGCATATGACGGGCACCGGGCGGCAGGTGCAGGGCGACATCCGGGTTCCGGGTGACAAGTCCATCTCGCACCGCGCCATCATGCTGGGCGCGCTGGCCGAGGGGCGTGACGGAAGTCCATGGCTTTCCTGAAGGCGCCGATGCCCTGGCCACCGCCCAGATCTTTCCGGGCGATGGGCGCGCATCGATGGTCCGGACCAGGGGCAGGTAAGGCTGATGTGGGCTGCATGGCCTGCAGGCACCGGCCGGCGACCTGGACTGCGGCAACTCGGGCACCTCGATGCGGCTCTGTGCGGCATTCTGGCCGGCCAGCGCTTTGCCACCCGGATGGTGGGCGATGCCAGCTCGTCGCGCCGCCCCATGCGGCGGGTGATCGATCCGCCTCGCGGATGGGCGCGCGCATCGACAGCCAGGACGGCAAGCCGCCGCTGCAGGTGCAGCCGGTGGACGGGCTCACGGCCGTGGACCCTGAAGCTGACGGTGGCCAGCGCCCAGGTGAAGTCGGCGCTGCTGCTGGCCGGGCTGTATGCCGACGGCGAGCACGCGTCACGGAACCGGCGCCCACGCGCGACCACACCGAACGGATGCTGACGGCCTTCGGCGTGCAGTGGGGCGCGAGGGGGCCACGGCGTCGGTGCGCGGCGGGCAGGTGCTGCGTGCGCGCGGGTGGACGCCGGCCGACATCTCGTCGGCAGCCTTCTTCCCGGTGGCAGCGGCCATCTGCCCCGGCTCGGATCTCGTCCTGCGTCGTGTGGGCATGAACCCCACGCGTATCGGCGTGCTGCACGTGCTGCGCGCCATGGGCGCCGACATCACCGAATCCAACCCGCAGCTGGTCGGGGGCGAGCCGGTGGCCGACCTGCACGTGCGCGGCGGGCGTCTCTGGCGGGCATCACCATTGACCCGGCCTGCGGGTGCCGCTGGCCATCGACGAGTTCCCGGCGCTCTTCATTGCCGCCGCGGCCTGTGCCGAGGGCGTGACCGAGCTGCGCGGGGCCGAAGAGCTGCGCGTGAAGGAATCCGACCGCATCCAGGTGATGGCCGACGGTCTGGCCGCCGTGGGTCTGCCCGTCACGGTGCCGCTCCGACGGCATGCGCATCGAGGCAGGGGCGGCGAGGCGCATCCCTTGCCGGCGGCACGGTCGAGGCCCATGGCGATCATCGCATCGCCATGTCCTTCACCGTGGCGGCTGCGCAGCAGCCGCGGGCCCATCCACGTCCGCGACACGGCCAACGTCGGCACCTCCTTCCCGGGCTTCGTGGCGCTGGCCCGCTCGGTGGGGCTGGACGTGAGCGTGGCGAAGGGGGACTGAGCGGCGGACATCCCGGGAACCGGGAGGCGGGATGGGCCCCTGGATCGCACCGCAGGCGCCAGCGTGTCCCGGGCGCCCGCTCGGCCCGAACCGGCCTGGCTCGTTGCAGCCTGGCGCATCACGGCTCGGCGCATGGATGCGCCCGGCAGGTGTATCCGGAGGCCGACGGTGAGACAATGACATCTTCCCAGCAAGAGGATCCACAGGAGATCGTCATCGATGTCTTCGTCGCATGCCGCATGCCCATCTCCACGGCTACAGCGACGCCGCGCACCATGGCATTCCTGTCATCACCATCGATGGCCCCACCGCCTCGGGCAAGGGCACGGTGGCGCGGGTGGCCCAGCGGCTGGGCTTCCATTATCTGGACAGCGGCGTGCTGTACCGGCTGGTGGCGATGAAGCTGGTGCAGGAGGGCGAGGACGGCGCCAACGAGACGCTGCTGTGCGGGCGTGGCCCAGACGCTGGAGCCCGAGTTCCTGCCCGATGGCCGCATCATGCTGTCGGGCGAGGACGTGTCGGCCGCCATCCGCGCCGACGGCATCGGCCTGCAGGCATCGCGGCTGGCCGTGCACCCGGCCGTGCGCGAGGCGCTCAACGTGCGTACAGCACCGTGCCGCAAGGCCCCCGGGCTGGTGGCCGACGGCCGCGACATGGGCACCGTGGTCTTTCCGGACGCCCGCTCAAGGTCTTTCTCACGGCCAGCGTGCAGGCACGCCGCGCCGAGCGCCGCCACAAACAGCTGTTGGAGAAGGGATCTCTGCTACACTTGAAAAGATTTTTGCATGATCTGAAGGAGCGTGATCATCGCGACGCAGGCCGCGCCGTGGCGCCGCTCAAGCCCGCCGAAGACGCCTTCTGGCTCGATTCGGGCAACCTCACCGTCGACGAGACCGTTGACCGCGTGCTGGCTGCTTGGCAGGAGCGCCAGAAGGCTCAGTCCGGCGGACCTTCATTTCTGCGTCTTCGTCTTGTCGGCCGTCGTGTCCATGACGGCGGCTGCTGTCCCCGGGCTGGCGTTGCGCCCGTCGTCCCGGGATTTTCCCCAACACCGCTGGTTTGCCGCCGTCCACATGGATGCAGCGCGGCTGGCGAGAATCTTTGAGATCAACGAGCACTGAAGTTACCCAGAATCCGGCATCGGAAGACAGCTTTTGCCGCCTCTTCGAGGAATCCCTCAAGCGCCAGGGAGATGCGGCAGGGTGAGGTGATCACCGCCGAAGTCATCCGGGTCGACCACAACTACGTGGTCGTCAACGCCGGCCTGAAACCGAGAGCTACGTGCCGGTCGAGGAGTTCTACAAACGACCGTGGCGAGCTGGAGTTCAGGAAGGTGATTTTGTATCGGTTGCCATCGACCTCGCTCGAGGACGGCTTTCGGCGAAAACCCGCCTGTCGCGTGATCGCGCCAGCGTCTGGCTGCCTGCGTGCAGCTGGAACTCGCCCTGGAGTCCGGCGATCTGGTCACCGGTACGGTCACCGGCAAGCGTCAAGGGCGGCCTGACCGTCGGCGACCAACGGTATCCATGTAGCTTTCCTGCCGGGTTCGCCTCATCGACACCCGTCCGGTCAAGGACACCACCCCTACGAGGGCAAGACCCTCGAGTTCAAGGTCATCGCCTCGACCGTCGTCGCAACAACGTCGTGCTGTCGCGTCGTGCCGTCATCGAGCTGTCGCAGGGTGAGGAACGCGCCGCTGCTCGAGACGCTGACCGAAGGCGCCGTGGTCCAGGGCGTGGTCAAGAACATCACCGACTACGGTGCGTTCGTCGACCTGGGCGGCATCGATGGTCTGCTGCACATCACCGACATGGCATGGCGCCGTGTCCGTCACCCGACGGAAGCTGCAGGTCGGTCAGGAAATCACCGCCAAGGTGCTCAAGTCTTGACCAGGAGAAGAACCGCGTCTCGCTGGGCATCAAGCAGCTGGGCGAGGATCCGTGGGTCGGCATCAGCCGTCGCTACCCGCAGAACACCCGCATGTTCCGGCAAGGTCACCAACATCACCGACTACGGCGCGTTCGTCGAGATCGAGCTGGCATCGAGGGTCTGGTGCATCGTCTCCGAAATGGACTGGACCAACAAGAACGTCAACCCCAGCAAGGTGGTCAGCCTGGGCGACGAGGTCGAGGTCATGGTTTCTGGAGATCGACGAGGATCGCCGCCGCATCTCGCTGGGCATGAAGCAGACGCACGCCAACCCGTGGCAGGAGTTCTCCGAGAACCACCGCCGCAACGACCGCGTGAAGGGCTCCCATCAAGTCCATCACCGACTTCGGCGTGTTCATCGGCCTGCCGGGTGGCATCGACCGAGTCTGGCACCCTGTCCGACCTGTCCTGGAACAAGTCCGGCGAAGAAGCTGTCCGCGACTTCAAGAAGGGCGACGAGGTCGAGGCCGTGGTGCTGGGCATCGATGTCGAGCGCGAGCGCATCTCGCTGGGCATCAAGCAGCTGGAAGGCGACCCGTTCACCAACTTCGCCTCCACGCATGACAAGGGCTCGGTCGTCACCGGTACAGTCACCAGCGTGGATGCCCGGCGCCACCATCCAGATCGAGCCTGAAGTCGAAGGCTACCTGCGTGCCTCCGAAATCTCGCGCGATCGCGTGGAAGACGCCCGCACCCACCTGAGCGAAGGCGCCACGGTCGAGTCGATGATCATCAACATCGACCGCAAGAACCGTTCGATCGCCCTGTCGATCAAGGCTCGCGAGAACGCCGATACGGCCGACGCCATGCAGCGCATGGCCGAAAGCTCGGCGGTCAGCGGCACCACCAACCTGGTGCCCTGCTGCGTGCCAAGCTGGACAACCAGGATCGTTCCTGATCGTCCCGCACCGCCGCCCGCATCCGTCGGGCGGCAGGAAGCCGCCAGGATCGGCCCGCGTGGCCTGCGTCCTCGCGGCTTCCTTCCTCGGCCGGTTCTGCTGGCGGGTGGCCATCCGCCTCAGCAGAACTGGCCGATCTGCGCCCAGGCTCCTGAGCGCTCGCCCGTTGCGCCCGTGTGGCGGTAGGGCAGGGGTTTACCCCGTCATCCGGACAGGTGCCGTTGTCCACTATCATAGGCAGGTGGCATCCCCGTTTCCGGGCGAAGCTTACACCTCCTTCCGTTCCGGTTTCTTCCGGTTGGTTCCTTTTCGGACTTTCCTGACGGCAAAAGATGTGCAGGACCGATACCCTCGACGCGGATGACCAGTCAGCCCCGGCACGACGACCAAGTCGGAGCTGATCGCTAAAGCTGGCGGAACGCTTCCCGCAGCTGGTGGCCAAGCGATGCCGAATACGCCGTGCGTACCATCCTGACGCCATGGCTCCGTTCCCGCCGACCGGCATCGCATCGAGATCCGTGGCTTCGGCACCTTTGCGCTGTCGCATCGCCATTCCCGGATGGGGCGCAATCCCAAGTCCGGTGAACCCGTGCCGGTGCCCGGAGAAACTGGTTCCCTCATTTCAAACCCGCAAGCAGTTGCGAAAGCGTCGACCGGGCGCCGCATGCGACCGCTTCCTCGACACTTCGGTCCTTTGCCCATGCAACTCATCGCCTGGCTGATCAAAAATCGTCATCTTCATCGCCCTGCTGGGGTTTGCGCTGGGCAACACCGAGGTCGTGCACCTTGGCGTGTTCGGCAAGCGGAAGTCGGCTTCGACGCCCCGCTGGTGGTCTTCCCGCTGGGCTTCTTCGCGCTGGGCATGATCGTGGGCCTGCTCACGCGCTGCTGCGCGTCATGCGTCAGCGTCGCCAGGTCAAGCGCCTGCGCCGCGACGTCGAGCGCCTGCAGGACTCCTGGCCACGCCTCTGACGACGCCACGCTCATCGGTTCTTCCAGCCGCCTGCCGGCCCCTGATCCATGGAGTTCGAATCACTGGTGGCTGCTGGCCATTCCGCTGGCGTTCGGTCTGGGCTGGTGGCCTGCGCGCCGTGAAGGGCGCCTGGACGAGCGGCCTGCGCCCATGGGCAACGCTTACTTCCGTGGCGTCAACCTGCTGCTGAACGAACAGCCTGACAAGGCCATCGACGCCTTCGTCGACGTGGTGCGCATCGAGCCCGAGGCCAGCGAACTGCACTCGCCCTGGGCTCGCTGGCGTTCCGCCGGCGCGGGCGAGACCGACCGCGCCATCCGCGTGCACCAGAAACCTGGTGGACCGCCCTGACCTGGACGATCGCACCCGTGCCCATGCCTCACGAGCTGGGTCTCGATCTTCCTGAAGGCCGGTCTCGTCGACCGCGCCGAAGACAGCTTCAATCGGCTGCAGGGGACCGAGTATGCCGAAGCGCCTCGCGGCAGCGGCTGAAAATCGCCCAGCGCAGCCACGACTGGGAGCGTGTCGTCGACCTGGCGCGCCACCCCGGCCGAACCCGGCTTCGATCCGAAAGCTCATCATCGCCCAGGCCTCCTGCGAGCTGGCCATGGCGGCGGACTGCGTGCCCGCCGTTCGACAAGGCGCACCAGTTCGTCGAGCAGGCCCAGCAGGCGCTACCCGATCATCCGCGTCCGCTCGTCGTCGAAGGCGAGATCGCGCTGGCCGAAGGCCAGCCGGCCGCAGCCATTGAGGCGTGGACCAAGCTGGCCGACAAGCACCCCGAGCAGGTCGAACGCGTGGTCGACCATTGGCTCAAGGCTGCCGATGCGGTGGGTGGCGACGAAGGCGTGCGGCTGGCCATCGCGCGGCTGCAGCAGCTGGATGTCGCCCAGGCACCGGAAATGCTGCGCGCCATGTCCGAGGCCATCAGCCGCCTGGATGGCAAGGCTGCTGCCGCCCAGTGGGTGCGCCAGCTGGTCAACAAGCATCCCACCCTCAGTGGCCTGCAGGTGCGCTGTCGCCGTCACGCCGTGGCGACAGGAACGGCCCCGCCACGGTGGAAGACCTGATGAGGACGCGCTGGCGGCCACGCTGCGCAAGCTCACCCAGCGCATGAGCCACTATGGCTGCCGTGTCTGCGGCTTCCGGGGTCAGCAGTACTACTGGCAATGCCCGGGCTGCAGCCGCTGGGACAGCTACGGCCCGCGGCCTGGCGAGGAAAGCGTCTCCTGACCCTTCCTGCTGTTCCACACCTCTTTGCATTCTCCTGCTGGCCGAGCATGACTCGGCCACCTGGCTGATGCGCTGGCTCCCGCCCGCGCGCTAGGCTTTCTCCTTGGCGTGCCGCATCCGCTCAGACGGCACGGCAGACGGGGAGTTCGCCATGCAGACCATCTTCCGGCGAGGCTGCCCTGTCGCCACCCACGAGCCGACTCTGCCTGGCTCGTTGTCGTCCTCCGGACGTTTCTGTCACTGTTTCTGCTGTTTCCGTGGCTGCTGGCAGGCGGTGCTTCTGCATGGGCGGCGGACCTATCCCCGGATGGGGCGCCAGCCCCCGTCGTGGTGGCTGCCAACGTTCTGGATGCCGTCCAAACGGGCATTCCCTGGCCACGTGGAGGTTCTCGCTCAAGGCAACCCTTCCGACCTGGTGGGTCTCCCGACGACATCCCTCGCTGTCGACACGGCCATCGACGCCAACCGTGCCACGGCCGAGCAGCTGCAGACCCTGCGCGGCATCGGGCCAGCCATGGCGGCACGCATCATCGCCGAGCGCGAACGTCAGCCCTTTGCCAGTCTCGACGACCTGGCCCTGCCGGCGCGGCGTGGGCGCACGCCGCCTCGACAGTGGCAGAAGTGGGTCTTCCGTGTCGCCCCGGCAGCCTGGGGGCGTGCAGGATCGCGCGCACGGGCATCGGGGGCATGCCCGGAGCGTCGGTGCCCGGCGGCTGATACCAGCGAACCGAGGTTCGTGGCGCCAATGCCCAAAGTACCCATGTCAGGGTGCCAATGCCTTTGGCGCTCTGTCCAGGGCACCCAGGCTCCGGGTGCCCCTGTTCCAGTGGGCGCTGCGACTGCTCATCCCGGCCGCATATCGATCCCTCCGCCGGGCCATGCGGGGGCTACAGATCACCCCATCGAGGTCATCCGGGGCAACCCGCGTCTGCCCCCCAGAACCACCACTGGCGCGCCAGGGCCGCGCGACCAGGGGCGCTCCGGGGCAGGCGCGGTCCGCAGCCGGGCGATCCTCGGCAGTGAGGTCCGCAGCCGGGCGCGAAGCAGCAGAGCGATCCCTCAGCAGCGCAACGCCCAGGGATGCCGCCCAGGCCCTATCCTCAGTGCACTGAGCCACGGGCGCACGTACAGCGTCCCGCGCCTGTGGCCGCGTGCGGACGAGCCCTCCTGCCGTCTGCAGCGCCGGGCCCCATCAACGCGGCCGCAGCGGGAAGGGCGCCCAGGTCCGGCGCAGCAAGGCTCCGCCACTATTCGAGGACCGCCCGCCTTCGACTGCCGCTCGATATTCGATGAGCGTTCCAGGCTGCTGCCACGGGGTGATCTCGTGTCTCATTATTACTGGTCTTTCGCGGCCATAATGTCGTCATGACCCGTGGTTCCCGAGGCCCGGCGCTTCCTCAGCATCCGGCGTTTTCCTAATCGCCGTCCCGGGCATTTTTCGACAGCGCCGCTATACTCTGATCACACTTTTCCCTTTTGAACCCCGCTGTCGTTCAGCGACACAGGATCCTTCCCTCACCCCTATGAGCACAAGAACCGAATCGAACGTTTCCGAATCCGGCCTCGACTGAAGGGCTGGTCCTGGTCCTGAACTGTGGTTCGTCCAGCATCAAGTTCGCCCTGTACGATGCTGCGAACATCCGCTGCCCAAGCGCCCGATGTGGAGCGGCAGGCGGTGGACATTGGCGGCCCCAATGTCACCCACGAGGACACCGATACTCCCTGCGGCCCGCTGCGTACCGAAGATGACGGCCGCCGTCCTTATGTCGCCGCGATCGACTACATCCGTGCGCGGGTCCGCAAGCGCGTGGGCTCAGCGCCGGCTCATCGGTGTGGCACACCGCGTCGTGCATGGCGGCCCTGAGTATTCGCATCCGGTGCGCATGGATGCCGAGGTGCTGGCAGACCTGAAGAGCTACATCCCGCTGGCTCCCGCTGCATCAGCCCTACGCGCTGGAAGCCATTGCCGCGCTGATGGATGGCGTGCCCGACCCGCCGCAGGTGGCCTGTTTCGATACCTCCTTCCACCACACCATGCCCAAGGTGGAGAAGCAGCTGGGGCTGCCGCATGAGGTCTGGGACAAGGGCCTGCGCCGCTATGGTTTCCATGGCCTGTCGTACGAGTACATGGCGCTGTCACTGCCCGAGCTCTATGGGGACATCTCCAAGGGCAAGGTCATCGTGGCCCACCTGGGCAGCGGCGCGAGCCTGTGCGCCATGGAGGACCTGAAGAGCCAGTCCACCACCATGGGCTTCTCGGTGCTCGACGGCCTGATGATGGGCACCCGTCCCGGCACGCTCGATCCCGGCGCCATCCTCTTCCTGATGGAATCGGAAAAGCTCAGCCTGAAGGACATGACCCGCATGCTGTACCACAAGTCGGGCCTGCTGGGCGTTTCCGGCCTGTCGCCCGAGCCGCGGGTGCTGCTGGCCCGCGAGAACGAGGAAGGCGAGGTCGGCGAACGCATCCGCGACGCCATGCGCCTCTACGTGCGTCGGGTCATCCGCCAGATCGGTTCGCTCATGCCGATGAATGGCATCGACATGCTGGTATTCACCGCCGGTGTGGGTGAGAACAGCGCCGAGATCCGCCGTCGCATCCTGGAAGGGATGACCTACTTCGGCATCAAGGTGGATCAGGAAGCCAACAAGGCCACTGCTCCGGTCATCTCCACGCCCGACAGTGCCGTCAAGGTCGTGATCCAGCCCACCAACGAGGAATGGATCGCCGCGCGTCACGCCGTGCAACTCCTGCTGGGCAAGGAACAGCAGTGACCGACACACCCCGCATCGGGCGGGCATCCCTGGTTGCACCGGCTGGGCCTGTACGTCCGGCTGGTGCGCCTGCACGCCCATCGGCATTCTGCTGCTGGTCTGGCCCACGCTATGGGCGCTGTTCGTAGCCAGCCGATGGCTGGCCGCCAGCTTATCCCCGTTCGCTTTCTGTCTGGGCACCGTGCTGATGCGTTCGGCCGGCTGCGCCATCAACGACTTCGCCGACCGCGACTTCGACGGCGAAGTGGCTCGCACCGTCGACCGGCCGCTGGCCCGCAAGGCCATTGCGCCCTGGGAGGCCGTGGCCGTCTTCGTCGTGCCTCAGCCTGCTGGCGCTCCCCTGGTCTTTCCCTTCGGGCCCGCTGGTCTGGGGCTGGCCGTGGTGGCGGCCGTGCTGGCTGGCAGCTATCCCGTTCTTCAAGCGCTTCGCCATCCCGCAGGCCTACCTGGGCATCGCCTTTCGGTTTCGGCATCCCGATGGGCTTTGCCGCACTGACCGATACCGTCCCGCTGTCGGCCTGGATCATGCTGCTGGCCAACATCTTCTGGACGGTGGCCTATGACACCGAATACGCCATGGTGGACCGCGACGACGACCTGAAGATCGGCATCCGCACTCGGCCATCACCTTCGGCCGTCACGACGTGCTGGCGGTCATGAGCTGCTACGCCATCAGCCTGCTGCTGCTGGTCTGGGCCTTCGCCCGCGAAGGGGCTGTCGTCCTGGTCCTGGGTCGGCATCGTGCTGGCGGCTGGCGTGGCCTACCATCACTACTTCCTCATCCGTCACCGCACCCGCGAAGGGTGCTTGCCGCTTTCAACCACAACAACTGGTTTGGCGCCGCCGTCTTCCTGGGCGTGCTGCTGGGGTCTTCTTCAAGTAGTCACACGCCGACTGTCCGCCAGTTTGCCGCTCAGCCTGTCCTCCGTCGGAGCCAATGGCGGGAGGATAGGGTCGTCGGCGGGTGGACCAAAACAGCATCGGCTGGCAGACCAACTCTTTCTTTCCTTCACCACAGCCGCCGGATGGTGCGCCACAGCAGCGACAGTCCCCAGCTCACAGCTCGTCCATGAAGGGCGGGCTTCCGGGCAAGCTGCCTCACGCCAGCGCTCCATCTGTTCTCGCTGGCGGTGCTTTTCCCTGCAGATAGCCGGCCTGGTGTCGGGCCAGCGTCAGGCTGGCGCGCGCCTCGGCGAGGCAGGGCTTTCTCGCCCTGCGTGCCGACCTGGGCGGCCTGGGCCTGCTGCTCGCTGCGTTCCTGGTAGCGCTGCATGGCCTGCGTCACCGCGTCCGGATCCAGCAACGAGAAGGCCGAGCGGCAGTAGGGGCACGCATGGTGCTGACGCAGATCCACCGGGGCGCCGCAGCTGCTGCAATGGATGACCCTCAGTGTGCGGGCCAGTGCCTGAACCTCGGCTGGCGCCAGCGGGCGTACGAAGCCTTTTTCCACCATGAAGGCCGGGAAGGTGCTGAAATGCCCGTGCTGGCGGGGGCAGCGATGAACCGTATAGGCGCCGCTGATGGTGCGGTCGGTGCCGCGCACCAGCGCCTGCCGGCAGCGCGGGCAGGCCATGCGTTCCTTCAACGGAAGCTGCGGATCATCACGGTGGGCGTGCAAGGTGCGAAAGAGCGTCAGCACGCCATCGGGCGAGAGCAGCAGGTTCTCGCGCCGGTCGAACCAGATGCCATGACAGGCAAAGCAGGGTCCAGCACGATCTCGGATGTCATGCTGCCCGCCCAGCCGCAGCGTCCGCATCGGGGCGCGGCAGGAGGGGCAGGGAGGGCTGACGGGGTCTCGGGCTGGGCGGCTTGCATGGCGGATGGGGATGCACGGCGCCGGAAGGGGCTTGCCTGCTGTCAGGCATGGCTGCCTTCCGAAGGCACAGGTCCCCATGGTGTACCCGGCTCGCTGCCCGCGGTGCAGCCGTCCGATGCGGACGGCCGGCACCGTTGGGCTGCACCGGGCTCAGAACTGGTAGTTCGCCGTCATCAGCACCGTGCGCGGCCCCTCAACCGTTCTCCGCCGGCGGCCGCATCACCTGCCGGATGTTCAGCCCCATGGCCATCAGCAGCCCGAAGTAGAGCAGGGCGCCGCCGCCACCATGCCCAGCACCATGGCGATGCGCAGCCAGGCGTGGCCCTGCAGCGCAGCCCAGTCGAAGGACTCCGGCACCCCAGCCCAGCAGGGGCCGACATCACGGCCAGCGCCAGCGCCACTTTCAGCATGAAGGGCCGCCAGCCCGGACGGGGCGTGTAGCTGCCGCGCTTCTTCAGGCCGCGCAGCAGCCAGCCGGCGTTCAGCCAGGCGCCCAGCGAGATGGACAGCGCCAGCCCGGCATGGGCCAGCCACGGCACCAGCGCCAGGTTCATCAGCTGCGTGCAGATCAGCACCGTCACGGCGATCTTCACCGGCGTGCGCACTCCTGCTTTGGCAAAGAAGCCCGGCGCCAGGATGCGCACGGCCGTCAGGGCAAACAGCCCGGCCCCGTAGGCGCGCACCGTGTGCGAGGTCATCAGCAGGTCATGCTCGCTGAAGGCGCCATAGTGAAAAAGCAGCGCCGTTAGCGGCTCGGCCATCAGCGCCAGACCCACCATGGCCGGCGTGGCCAGCAGCAGTGCCAGCCGCAGCCCCCAGTCCAGCAGGTCGCTGTAGCGCTGCGTGTTGCCCGACGCGTTGGCTCTGCGAGAGGCTGGGCAGCAGCAGCGTGCCCATGGCGATGCCCAGCAGCGAGGTGGGGAACCCCATCAGCCGGTCGCCGTAGCTGACCCACGACACGCTGCCCGGCGCCAGCCATGAGGCAATCTGCGTGTTGATGATGAGGCTGAACTGCGCCACCGACACCGCCAGCAGCGTGGGGGCCATGTTCTTCATCACCCGCTGCACGGCCGGATCCCCTTCAGCGCGTGCCAGAACGACAGCCGGATGCGCGGCAGCATGCCGATGCGAACCAGCGACGGCACCTGCCACAGCAGCTGCAGCACGCCGCCGATCATCACGCCGGCCGCCAGGGCCGCGCACCCGGCGGATCGAAGTACGGGCTGAGAAAGAGCGCCGCCAGGATGATGGAGATGTTCAGCAGCACGGGGCGAACGCCGGCACCGCGAAGCGCTTCCAGAGGTTCAGCACCGCGGCGGCCAGCGCCACCAGCGAGATCAGCAGGATGTACGGGAACATCCAGCGCGTCATCAGCACGGCAATGGAAAAGGTCTGCGGATCCTGCGCCGCAGGCCGCTGCCCATCCACACCAGCCACGGCGCGGCCAGCACGCCCACGGCCACCACGGCCGTCAGCACCCAGAACAGCATCGTCGCCACCGCATCCAGCACCCGGCGCGCGTTTCGGGCGAATGCTGCTGGCTCTGCGCCAGCACCGGCACGAAGGCCTGCGTGAAAGCCCCTTCGGCAAACAGCCGTCGCAGCATGTTGGGCAGGCGGAAGGCCACGAAGGCGTCCGTCAGCGCCCCGCGCCGTAGACCGTGAGCCACCAGCGTCTCCCGGACCAGGCCCAGGATGCGGGGAAACGAGGTCAGGCCACTGATGGTGGCGGCAGCGCGGAGCAGATTCACGATGGAAAGCGGGGTGAAGGTGACGGGAAGGGCTGTCCGAGGCGGCCCGGACGCATCATGCCCTGTCGCAGACTTGAAGGCACCGAAGATCGGACGCTATAATGATAAGCTTTAGTTTTTCGGGCAGTGTTGCCCGATCGTGAACATACGCAACCGGGCGGCCCGCAGTCGTTCCCTGTTGTCTACCAGAGCCCTCGGGCTCCTAGAGGAAACCGCTCCATGGCAAACATCGCGTCGGCGCGCAAACGTGCTCGCCAGGCAGTCCAACTGAACGCCCACAACAGCAGCCTGCGTTCGCGCCTGCGTACCGCCATCAAGAAGGTGCGCAAGGCCGTTGCCGCTGGCGACAAGGAAGCCGCCACGGCCCAGTTCCGGGCTTCGATGAGCGTCATCGATTCCATCGCCGACAAGAAGATCATCCACAAGAACGCCGCTGCCCGCCACAAGAGCCGGCTGTCGGCAGCCATCAAGGCCATGGCCTGATGAGTGCCTTGTCGGCCGGCATCGCCCGCCGATGATCCGCACTACCCGGCTGAGTGCAGCGGGCCCTGTTCCCTCTGCACTCCATACCCTGAAAAGCCGATTCCCGTAGCGCGCGGGTGTCGGCTTTTTGTCTTTCGCTCTGCCGACCTCTTCTCAGGCGTGCTGCAGCAGCCCCAGCGCCTGCAGGCCGTTGCGCAGCGAATCCGTCCCGGTGAAGTGGATGCCCCGAAAGCCCAGTGCCCGCCGCCTCACGTTGCGCAACGAGTCGTCGATGAACACCGTGCGCTCCGGCATCAGCCCATGGCGTTGACACCAGCAGCCCGAAGATCTCGGCGTCCGGCTTGATCACCTTCTCCTCGCCGGACACGATGATGTCCTCGAACCATTGCAGGAAGGCAAAGCGTTCGCGCGCCACCGGAAGGTCTCGGCCGACCAGTTGGTCAGTGCCAGCAGCCGCATCCGGCTCGCTGCGCAGCTGCTCCCAGCAGGCCACCGATTCGGGCAGCTCGCCATTCAGCGTCTCGGGCCAGCGCAGGTGGTAGGCGGCAATCTCGTCGGCATGTTGCGGAAACTGCGCCTGCAGCAGCTTCACCGCCTCGGCCCAGGGGCGGCCCCGGTCCTGCTCCTGATTCCATTCCGCCGTACAGACCCGGCCCAGGAAGTCTTCCACCTCGGCCTCGGTGCTGAAGATCTTGCGGTACAGATAGCGCGGGTTCCAGTCCACCAGCACCCCGCCCAGGTCGAAGACCACCGCGTCGACCGTGGGAGCGGTGTCGGTTGCCGTCGTGCTGCCGGATTGAACCGTCGTGTATTCAGACATCGTGAGCCCTCCTGTGCGTGGATCGTCTCCTATTCTTTCACAGGCTCTTCAAGGGCGTCTGAAGTCCCCAGGAATTCCCGGAATCACCGGCAGCACCCAGTCCACCCGCTCTTCGTGGGCCGAATGCTCCGTGAACGGCAGGTGCAGCAGCTTTGCATGCGGTACCCGGTCCAGCAGGGCCTGGGTGTGGGGGCGACTGACGAAGGGGATCCTCCTCGCCGTGGATGATCAGCGTCCGGGCACGGATGGCGCGCGGATGCTCGCCCGGATAGGCGTCATCACCGTCGCTCAGCCACATGGTCAGCACGGCTCGGGCAAAGGCATCGAAGTCCGGTTCGGGGTTCAGCGCCTCGTAGGTGCCCACGCCATAGGTCTGGCGGGTTCCCGGGAAGAGCTTCCGCCAGAAGTCGGGTGGCCTTTGCCAGCTCCTCGCGGGCCGGATCATCGGGCGGCAGTTCCCACTGGGCCCCCGATGGGGAATGATGTGCGTGACCGGATTGGTCGGATCGGCCGCTAGCCGCAGCGCCACGATCCCGCCATCGCTGTGGCCGATGACGCCATAGTGCGTCAGTCCCAGATGCCGCACGACGGCCTTCACGTCCTCTTCCAGGCGCCGGTAGGACAGCGGCTGCGGGCCCAGCGTGGACCGGCCGTGCCCACGGCTGTCGATGCCGATGAGGCGGTGCGTGGCGGCCAGCCCCGGCGTGAGCAGGTTCCAGGTCTCTGATCTGGTCGAAGCCGCCCGGCAGGAACAGCAGCGCCGGCCCGTCCGGGTTGCCCTGTTCCTCCACGTAGATGCGCGCGCCGTCGATGTCCAGGTGCTGGCCATCCCGATGATTGAAGGTGTGCATGTCAGGGCTCCGGAGGATGAGGAGGGATCAGACCATGATAGCCACGCCCGCTGCCAGTTTCCGTCAGCAGGCCGTGTGATATGGTTCAGCTCTTTCCCTGATCTTTGGGCTTCCCATGTTCATCGTCTCTCTCAGCTACATCAAACCTCTGGCCGAGGTGGAGCAGCACCTTGAGGCGCATCGCGCCCTGGCTGGACAAAGCAGTACGCTGCCGGCAGCCTGCCTCATGTCCGGCCGCAAGCAGCCGCGCACGGGCGGCGTCATCCTGATGCGTGCCGAAAGTCGGGCCGACGCCGAGCGCATCCTGGCGGAAGATCCGTTCTACCGGGCGGGTGTGGCCGACTACCAGCTCACCGAGTTTCAGGTTTCCAGGTGGCACCTGGGCTGGAAAAGCCTGTCTGGAAGGCTGAGCGAGGCCTGCGCCCGACGCTCCCTGCTGCGTGCCGATGCCCAGCGCCACGATGAACTGCAGGGCCAGCAGCAGCACGATGGTGGGGGGCCGGCGCACTGTCCAGGAAGAAGGCCAGGTAGACGCCCACCAGCGAGGTCACGACCGTCAGCAGCACCGCCACTACCAGCATGCGGCCAAAGGTGCGGGTGAGCAGCCGGGCGATGGCCCCCGGAGCAATCAGCAGCGAGATGGTCAGCACGATGCCCACCGACTTCAGCGCTCCCACCACGGCCAGCGACACCGCCGCCAGCAGCGCATAGTGCAGCAGGCGTACCGGTAGCCCCGCCGTGCGCGCCTGGACCGGGTCGAAGCTCTGCAGCATCAGGGTCGCGCCATTTCAGGCTGATCCAGCCGGCCACCACCAGGGCAATGCTGCCGCTTTCCAGCAGATCCTGCGGGCTGGTGCCCAGCACGTCGCCAAACAGGATGTGCTCCAGGTGCACCTCGCTGCGCGCCCAGACATACAGCAGCAGCCCCAGGGCGAACATGCTGGAGAACACCACGCCCATCACCGTGTCCTGCTTGATGCGGCTGTGCTCGTTCACGTAGCCCGTGAGCAGCGCACACCCCATGCCCGCCACGAAGGCCCCCACCGCCAGCGGAATGCCGATCATGTAGGCGATCACCACCCCCGGGAAGACGGCGTGCGAAATGGCGTCTCCCATCAGCGCCCAGCCCTTCAGCACCAGAAAGCACGACAGCAGCGCACAGGGTACGGCCACCACCGCTGCCATCAGCAGTGCGTCCCGCATGAAGTCGAATTGCAGGGGAAGCAGCAGGGTGTCGAGGTCCATCGGTGGAAAAAGGGGATCGGAAAGGGCAGGAAGCGGCGGGTGGATGAGGAAAACGGGAAGGGCGACAGCGGGCCGCTGGATGCGGCCCCGGTGTCAGCCGCTCACGGCCTGACGCCGCCGACGCCGGGCAGCCAGCAGACCATGCGTGGGGGCGAACAGGAAGGCCAGCGCGAAGAGGGCCGCCTGCACCAGCACCACCACGGGCTCCGGTGGCGCCATCAAGGAAGTAGCTGGCACAGACGCCGATGAAGCTGCTGACGGCGCCGATGACGGTGGCAATGATGATGACGTGGCCGAAGCGGTCCGACAGCAGGTAGGCAGTGGCGCCGGGCGTGACGATGAGCGCGATGACCAGGAAGGCCCCCACCGTCTGCATGGCGGCCACGGTGCAGGCGGCCAGCAGTGCGAAGAAGATCAGCTTCATCGGCCCTGGGTGCAGGCCCACGCTGCGGGCATGGGCTTCATCGAAGAAGATGACCAGCAGATCCTTCCACTTCAGCAGCAGCACGGTCAGCGTGACGGCGCTGATGATGACCAGCTGCAGCATGTCGCCCGGCGTGACGGCCAGGATGTTGCCCAGCACGATGGTCTGGATGTTGACGCTCGTGGGCGAGACCGACACCATGAAGAGCCCCAGCCCGGAAGAAGGTGCTGAAGATCAGACCGATGATCACATCGGGCTTCAGACGCGTGTGGCGGTTGAGAAACCGATGGCACCGGCGGCCATCAGCCCGGCAAAGAATGCACCGGCCGAGAAGGGCAGTCCCAGCATGTAGGCACCGGCCACCCCCGGCACGATCGAATGCGACAGCGCGTCACCGATCAGCGACCATCCCTTCAGCATCAGGAAGCACGACAGGAAGGCGCAGACGGCGCCCACCAGCGTCGCCACCCACATGGCGTTGGTCGCGTAGGCATAGCCGAAGGGTTCCAGCAGCAGCGCCCAGCTCATGCGGGGTCTCTCCTGCCTGACGACGGCACGGCCGTGATGCAGTCCGGGTTGCCGCGCACGGCGGAACGCCCGCCCACCAGCACCAGTGGGCGCTCGTCATCGGTCATGATGCCCACGGGCAGGGGGCCGCCCGCGTCATCGTGCGAATGCGGCAGGTCGAAGTGGCGCAGCACGCCACCAAAGGCCAGCTCCAGATTGGGGCGGGTAAAGACCTGCTCGGTGGGACCGTAGGTGAGCACCGTGTTCTTCACCAGCACCGTGCGGTCGCAGAACTCGGGCACGCTGCCCAGGTTGTGGGTGGAGACGAGAATCACGCAGCCTTCGTCGCGCAGCGCTCTTCAGCAGCCTCGATGATGGCGTCCTCGGTCTTCACGTCCACCCCGGTGAAGGGTTCGTCCAGCAGGATCACCTTCGCCTGCTGGGCCAGCGCACGGGCCAGGAACACGCGCTTTCTTTCTGGCCGCCCGACAGCTCACCGATCTGGCGATGGCGCAGCTCGTCCATCTGCACGCGCTGCAGCGCCTGGTCGACCGCCTCGCGGTCGGCCGGGCGCGGGCGGCGGAAGAAGCCCATGTGGCCATAGCGGCCCATCATCACCACGTCCTGCACCAGCACCGGGAAGTCCCCAGTCCACCTCCTCGTTCTGCGGTACGTAGGCCACCAGGTTCCGGCCGATGGCGGCCGAAACCGACTGGCCCAGCACCTGGATGGTGCCGGCCGCCCGGTTTCAGGAAACCCAGTGATGGCCTTGAAGAGCGTGGACTTGTTGCTGCCGTTGACGCCTACCAGGGCAGTGATGCTGCCCAGGGCGTGCAGAAGCCGGCGTCCCTCAGCGCCGTATGGCCGTTGTTGTAGGTGATGGTGACCCGCGCACGTCCAGTCCGGCACGGCACGCGGGGTCGTCATCGGCCGCTGCTGGCCGCAGGCGGGAGGGATCGAGCGTCCTTGTTCAATGAGACAGGCCTTTGGCAAGGGTTTCGGAAGTGACGCGCAGCAGGTCCAGATAGGTGGGCACCGGACCGTCCGGTTCGCTCAGCGAATCCACGTAGAGGACACCCCGTAGTGTGCCCCGGTTTCGCGGGCCACCTGCTGGGCGGGCGCGGCCGACACGGTGCTTTCGCTGAAAGACGGCCGGAATGTGATGCTTGCGCACCTCATCGATGACATGGCGCACCTGCTGCGGCGTGCCCCTGCTGGTCGGCGTTGATCGGCCACAGATACAGCTCGCGCAGCCCGAAGTCGCGCGCCAGGTAGCTGAAGGCGCCCTCGCTGCTCACCAGCCAGCGCTTCTGCGCCGGCAGGGCCTCGACCTGCTGGCGGATGGGGTCGATGGTGGCCCGGATCTGCTGCTTGTAGCGTTCGGCGTTGGTGCGGTACGTGTCCGCATGGGCCGGGTCATGCTGGATGAGGGCGTCGCGGATGTTGTCCACGTAGATGATGCCGCTTTTCCGGCGACATCCAGGCATGCGGGTTGAGCTTGCCGGAATAGGGGGCCCTCGGTGATCGACATGGGCTTGATGCCCTCGGTCACGACCACACCCGGCACCTTCTTCAGCCGATGGAAGAAGCGCTCGAACCAGCGCTCCAGGTTCAGCCCTGTTCCACAGCACCAGCTGCGCACCCTGGGCCCGCACCAGGGTCTCCCGGCGTGGGGCTGGTAGTCGTGATCTCGGCGCCAGGCTTGGTGATCGACTGCACGTCGGCGGCATCACCGGCCACGTTGCGCGCCATGTCGGCGATGATGGTGAAGGTGGTGACGACCTTGAATTTCGGGGCCGACGAGGCGGCATCGGCGGCGTGTGCCGGCTGGCTGCCCAGCATCAGGCCCGCAGTGGCCATGCTGGCCAGGGCCAGCGACAGGGCGCCCAGCAGGGTGCGGCGCGACGTTCCGCGCGATGCGGAGCGGGTGCATGCAATGGCAGGGGAAGTGGCGCGGTGGTTCGCACCTGCGAATGTGTCTCTGTTCATATTGTGCAATCAAGGTATTGATCTTGATATTCTACATCTATCAAAGAGATGCGCCACCCGATCCGCGAAGGGCGGGATGGCGCCCCGTAAAACGAGAGTGAGAATATATATCACTATTATTTGTCGAGTAAAGCCGTCGGGATAGATCCTGTCAGGCAGCTGGAAGAAGGCAGGTGCCCATCCGGAAAGCAGGGCAGGCCGGAAGGGCGAGGGCAGACAGAAGCAGGAGGGGATCAGAAGGGGCTGGAGGTGGGGGCCCGCCGGGCATCCACGGTGCTACGCCAGCGACGACCGCGGAGGAAGGAAGATCGAGCTGGCGGCGGGGGACGAGTGTCCGGCCACACGTCGGGCCACGGGCCTGCGTGGTCCCGCCGGAGACTCAGTGAATCAGGCCAGCAGCACGGCCTGCACCACGGCCGCGGTCTTGTTGGGCACGTTCAGCTTCTGGACGGTGTTCTTGATGTGAAGTCCACCGTGTTCTTCGAGAGCGTGAGGATGTCCGCAATGTCCTGGGAGGACTTGCCGTCGGCCGTCCACTTCAGCACCTCGATCTCGCGGCTGGTCAGATGACGCACGCGGCGGCATTCTGGCTGCGGATGATCCGCGACAGCAGCGTGTGCGTCATCTGGGCCAGCCACTGCATGCGGTCGTACTTCCCGTTCAGCTCGTGGGCAGACAGGGCGGGGAGCGTGCGTGACAGCGACGTCATGCCCATCCCGCCGGGGACCGTCCCTGCACGGACTGGCTCCAGCCATGGCACAGGCCATGTTGGCGCGAATCGCGCCACAGCGCGGGCACGTCGGAAAACAGCTCGTCGGTCCAGATGATCGGGTCGCTGCGAGCGTGCGCCGCACCGATGCGCGGATCCTGCTCCAGATAACCCGCTTCCAGATATCGGTTCCGCCAGGCCTGCAGGGTAATTGTCGATCAGCGTGATGCGCGGGCTTTGCTGGCCGGCAATGACGCCTGGTAACAATAAGCCACGTGATCGAACGCCAATGCATGCGCGGCTTTCTCGATCGTGCCGAATACCGTGCGCATGTTCGTCGATTCGTCGGCGTGATGACGAATCAGCTCCTCCTGCCACTTGTCCATGTCTGTGTGTCTGTCGTTCTGTGCCACCGAAAGCCCGGACCTTCCCGTCCGGAGAGCGCTCCGTGGCCAGCTTCCACAGCCCGTACCGGGCGGGAGACACGAAAACACCGGAAACCTTATGCTGTTAAAAATGGGAGGAAAAGAAAACTACCAAAATTCGGCTCTGTCCATTGGCGTGATTCATGTGCGCAGGTTCCGCGCGGAGCCATGCGTGCGTGGGCATGCGTCGTGCATGCCAGGACGGTGACTCAGCGAGACACGACGACGCCGTCGGCCGCGCTACTGGAAAAGCCCCAACAGCACGGCGCGCACCACCGCACAGCGGTCTTGTTGGGAACATCCAGCTTGTTGATGGAATTCCGGATATGGAAATCCACCGTGTTCTTGGACAGCAGCAGGATCTCGGCGATGTCCTGCGCCGATTTTCCGTCGGCCGTCCAGCGCAGCACTTCCAGCTCGCGTTCCGTCAGCGACGGTGCATTGCTGGCGATCCGGGCGCGAATGAGCTTGGAAAAATGCCTTATGGGCCAGCAGTGCCAGCCATTGCATGTGCTGCAGGCGGGTCTGCAGGTCCTGTTCGGTGATGGGTCGTGCTGCGGCACAGCGACAGCATGCCGATGCCGCCGGGTTCATGCAGCGTCGATTGAGACCAGCCATGCTGGATGCCCCGTGCCTGCAGGTCGGCCCACAGCTCCGGCACCTCGGAAAATAGTGCCTCGTTCCAGATGAACGGCTCGGAAGACTGCCGGGCCCGAATGATGCGCGGATCCACGGCTGGATAACCGGCATCCATATAATGCGTCTGCCAGTCGCCCGGGTAATCGTTCAGCCACGTGAACTTGGGGACGACTGAGGGGCAGGGGCGCCTGAAAACCATACGAGACATGCTGAAAGCCCAGGGGCACGGGCTGGCGCGCTGGATGCACTCGAACACCTCGCGCTCGCTGGCGCTGTCGCCCGAAACGGCGCCGATCAGGTCGTCCTGCCAGCGGTCCATGGCGAGGTCCGGCCTCCAGTGGTTTCGGGGATCACTCGGAGAAGCCGGGGATACTGTCGAGGGCTGACCAGGCCTTGGATGTCCGGGACCCTTCTTCGATGACGCATCTTCGTGCACGATCAGAATCTCATGGGTTTTCAATCATTCCAGTATATCGATCGCTTGCCGCGACCGTCGGATGATTTTTCCATAAGTCCTGAACTTGGTGTAACAAAGCGTTTTTGAAGTGTATTTTTGCGGATCGGGTGATTCCTGTCCCCGAGCGCACTACGCTTGCCGGCTCGTTCGCCGCCCGGAACCGAACGCATGGACGCCATTCATCCCCATCCTTCACGGCAAAGCCTTTCACGTCCTGACCGCCGGCCTGCGAGGAACTGTGTCACCCGGGATGGCCGTCTGTCGCCCCCCGCCGCAAGTTCGCCAGCCCGATGTCGGGGCAGGGCGCCTTTGCCCCTAGTATGGCCGCTGGAAAGCCACGGGTTTGCCGTGGACACAATGCAGAGCCAGGGATCGGTCGGCAGGGGCGCACCATGCGGGTCGCGCACCCTGCGGGGCTGCTGCGCCATCCTGGCCCTTCAGATTCTGGGCATGGACATCACAGAGCTGTTGGCGTTTTCGGTCAAGAACAAGGCGTCGGACCTGCACCTGTCGGCGGGGCTGCCGCCGATGATCCGGGTGCATGGCGACGTTCGGCGGATCAACCTGCCGGCGATGGATCATGAAGAGGTGCACAACCTCATCTACGACATCATGAACGACTCGCAGCGCAAGGAATACGAAGAGCGCCTGGAGTGCGACTTCTCGTTCTCGATTCCCGGCCTGGCACGTTTCCGTGTGAACGCCTTCGTGCAGGAGCGGGGCGCCGGCGCGGTGATGCGTACGATTCCGTCCAAGATCCTCACGCTGGAGCAGCTCAACTGCCCCAAATCCTTCACCGACATCGCCATGCAGCCGCGCGGCATCGTGCTGGTGACCGGTCCGACCGGCTCCGTAAGTCGACCACGCTGGCGGCGATGATCAACCACATCAACGAGAACGTTCTACGGTCACATCCTCACCGTCGAGGACCCGATCGAATTCGTGCACGAGTCCAAGCGCTGCCTGATCAACCAGCGCGAAGTGGGGACCCGCACACCCAGTCGTTCAACAACGCGCTCAAGAGCGCGCTGCGTGAAGACCCGGACATCATTCTGGTGGGTGAGCTTCGTGACCTGGAAACCATCCGCCTGGCGCTGACGGCGGCCGAGACCGGCCACCTGGCTGTTCGGCACGCTGCACACCTCGTCCGCAGCCAAGACCATCGACCGTATCGTGGACGTGTTCCCGGCGGCCGAGAAGGACATGGTGCGCGCCATGCTGTCCGAGTCGCTGAAGGCCGTCATCTCGCAGACGCTCCTGAAGACCAAGGACGGCAACGGCCGCGTCGCGGCGCACGAGATCATGATCGGCACGCCCGCCATCCGGAACCTGATCCGCGAGGCGAAGGTGTCGCAGATGAACGCCGCCATCCAGACCGGTGGTTCGCAGGGCATGCAGACGCTGGATCAGTGTCTGACCGACCTGGTCCGCAAGAACGTCATCTCGATGGCCGAGGCACGTGCCGCGGCTGCCGTGAAAAGAGAACTTCCCGCTGTAAGCCTGATGCCGGCATGCCGATCCCGTTTGCGCATGCCGGCCGTTTTCGAGACATTGACATGAGCTCTGCCGCCCAATCTGCCGCCGCACGTCCCGCCGCCGGTGCCCAGAAGACTGCCCTGATGGAACGTGAGCAGGCGTCGGCCTTCCTGTACGACCTGCTGCGGCTGATGATCGCCAAGCGACGGTTCGGACCTGTTCCTGACCGTGGACTTTCCGCCGGCCTTCAAGATCAGCGGCAAGATGGTGCCGGTCTCGGACAAGCCGCTGACCACCCAGCACACCATCGAGCTGGCACGGGCGTTGATGAACGACCGCCAGGCGGCCGAGTTCGAGGCCAACAAGGAACTGAACTTCGCCATCAGCCCGGGCGGCATCGGCCGCTTCCCGGGTCAACGCCTTCACGCAGATGGGGCGCACGGGCCTGGTGCTGCGGGTGATCAAGAGCGAGATTCCCTGATCTGGCCACCCTGAACCCTGCCGCCGGTGATGAGCGAGCTGTCGATGACGCAGCGCGGCCTGATCCCTGATGGTGGGCGCCACCGGCTCGGGCAAGTCCACCACGCTGGCCGCGATGATCGGCCACCGCAACGAGCACAGCCACGGTCACATCATCACCATCGAGGATCCGGTGGAATTCGTGCACGTGCACAAGAACTGCATCGTCACGCACCGCGAGTGGGTGTCGACACGCTGGACGGCACGTCGCACTGAAGAACACGCTGCGTCAGGCGCCCGACGTGATCATGCTGGGCGAGATCCGTGACCGCGAGACGATGGAACATGCGGTGGCCTTTGCCGAGACCGGCCACCTGTGCATGGGCACGCTGCACGCCAACAGCGCCAACCAGGCGCTGGACCGCATCAATCTCTTCCCCGACGAGCGCCGCCAGCAGCTGCTGATGGACCTGTCGCTGAACCTGAAGGCGGTGATCTCGCAGCGCCTGGTGCCGGCCGAAGGGCGCAAGGGGCGCGTGGCTGCGGTGGAGATCATGATCAACTCGCCGCTGATCTCGGACCTGATCTTCAAGGGCAGCGTCAGCGAGATCAGGAGATCATGAAGAAGTCGCGCGAGCTGGGCATGCAGACCTTCGACCAGCATCTCTTCGACCTGTTCGAGGCCGGGCAGATCAGCTACGAGAACGCACTGCGCAACGCCGACTCGGTCAACGACCTGCGCCTGAACATCAAGCTCAACAGCAAGCGCCGGAGCGAGGATCCCACCGCGGCCAGCAGCAAGCTGGGCATCGTCTCGAGCCTCGGGCGGCGCCGCGGCATTGGCAGCGTAACCACGGCGCCGCACGTTCATCAGGCATACCCTCGGCAGGGCGGGGGGAACCGTGTAAAGTGGTGTGAAACCCATCAGGAGGCACTCATGGCTTTCACGCGCCTGTCGATCTCCCTGCTGCTGTCCGGCCTGATCCTGTCTGCGGGCATGCCCGCACGGGCCGCGCCCGAGACCGTCATGGTCCCGGAAGTCACCGCCATGGCCCTGGAGGGCAAATGGCCTGCCGACTGGTCCTACCAGGGCGAGAACGGCCCGGCCCACTGGGGCGAGCTGCATCCGTCCTACAGCAAGTGCGCCCGTGGGCGGGTGCAGTCACCGGTGGATCTGGGCAAGGCCACCACGCGCTCGCGCTCGCAGCACGGTGCGCGTGGCCTTTCACCCCATCCGCTACGAGATCTTCAACGACGGGCGCGGCATCCGCGCCGTACCGCTCGAGCCCAGCACCCTGATCCGGATCGATCTGGCATGACTACACGCTGAAGCACATCGTCTTCCGCGCTCCCCAGCGAGCACACCTTCCAGGGGCGGCACTACCCGCCGGAAGCGCAGCTGGTGTACGAGGCCGATGATGGCGCCCTGGCCGTGCTGGGCCACGGTGTTCACGCCAGGGCATTCCAATCCGTCGCTGGCCGCGCTCACGCGCCAGCCGCTGGCCGAAGGGCAGCGGCGTGTGCTGGACAAGCCCCTGGGCACCCGAGTGCTGCTGCCGCGCCGGCTGCCGCACCTGCGGCTCAACGGCTCGCTCACCACGCCGCCCCTGCACCGAGGGGTCAACTGGCGTCTTCACCCAGCCCGTGCAGGCCACCCGGGCGCAGATCGACGCGATGACCCGCCTGATCGGCCAGCCCAACAACCGCCCGGTGCAGCCCTGCCCATCGGCGCCTGATGGTCGAAGAGATGCGCTGAGCCGGCGGCAGCCGCGCTGCGCTGCCCATCCTGTTTCCGTCTTCCCATGAGCCACGTGCCGGCAACGGCCGTGGTCGCTGGTGCCCTGGTTTCCGGGCAGGGCACCTGGTTCGCACAGGGGGAAACCTCGTCTGTCAGGGCTTGTAATGCCCGGGTCGCGAACAACGCGACGAAACATTCGTCAAACATTAGTTGTATCGTGTAAAGTGCTGATTGCCCGAACGGAATCTGCCCGGAACCGAATGGCATGAATCCGGTGGCAAATGATTCACATCCCCAATTTGAGGAAGGCAATCATGCACGTCAAGCAACTGTTGGTACCCCTGCTGCTGTCGGGACTGTTCCTGTCTTCTGCCGCCATGGCAGAGACGGCTCAGCCCGCGGCGGATGCGGCTGGAGCATCACTGGGACCGGTTCCGGCCGCATCGTCCGATTCGAAACCGGCTGAAAAGCCGGCACACTGGTCCTACGGCGGCAGCGAAGGCCCGGCCTACTGGGGGCGAGCTGAGCGCCGACTATTCCCAATGTTCGATCGGGCGCAACCAGTCGCCCGTGGACCTGAATCAGGATGAGGCCATCCGGTCGAACAAGGACGCGGTGCAGGGTTGACTATCAGCCCATGGGCTACGAGCTGGTCAACAACGGCCACACCCTCCGAGGCAACGCCTCAGGGCAGCCAGCCGCCCCTGCAGATCGGCAGCCGCACGTTCACGCTGAAGCAGTTCCATTTCCACGATCCCAGCGAACACACCTTCAAGGGACGGCATTTCCCGCTGGAGCTGCACCTGGTGCATGGTTCTGAAGATGGCGCGCTGGCCGTGCTGGCCGTGGTCTTCCAGGAAGGGGATGAGAACCCGGCACTGGCGCCGCTGGTCGCCGAGTCGCTGTCCAAGGGCCAGACCCGCAAGCTGGCCGAGCCGCTGGACATCCGTCCCTTTGCTGCCGAAGAAGCTGTCGTACTTCCGGCTCAACGGATCGCTCACCACGCCCCCGTGCAGCGAAGGCGTGACCTGGGTGGTGTTCTCCAGTCCGGTCAAGGCCAGCAAGGCCCAGATCGAGGCGCTGGGCCAGATCATGCGGTGGCCCGAACAACCGGCCGGTGCAGCCGCTCAATGCCCGGATTCTGGTTGACGAGGACCGCTGAAGCCGGGGGCTTCATGGGCTGGCCTTCGTGCCGGCCTTTTTCGAGGCCGTTCCGGGGTTTGGACGGCCTCAAAAAAATCGGGTTTCGATAAAATGCTTCTGTTTTTCATCCGGGAGCAAACAGTCATGAATTCACGCGTTCTTCGGCCACGGGTCGTGGCGATTTCGGTAGCCTCCATGCTGGCGCTGGCCGGTTGTGCCAGCAGCAGCGGCTATCAGATGGACGACCAGGCCGCACGTACCGGTGCCGGCCAGACGGGCCGACCATGGCGTCGGGGACGCCGGCTGCTGGTCGGTCTGCGGCTGAATCGGCGCAGGCGCTGCCGAAGAAGGCGCAGCCAAGGCGGGTGTGGCTGTGGCCAGCGCCGGCGCGCTGACCGGTGCTGCAGGCGCCTCGGCTACTGCCGGGCGCTATCCGACGCTCAATGGGCAGAAGCCGCTGGTGCTGGGGCACCGCGGTGCGGCCGGTTACCTGCCGGACCACACGCTGGCGGGCTATCAGCGGGCCATTGACAGCGGGGCCGACTTCATCGAGCCGGACCTGGTTTCCACCAAGGATGGCGTGCTGGTGGTGCGACATGAGCCCAACATCACGGCCACCACCAACGTGAAGGACCATCCCGAGTTCGCCCGCCGCAAAGCGCAAGCGCACGGTCGATGGCGTCGAGGAAGAAGGGCTGGTTCGTCAGCGACTTCACGCTGGCCGAGCTGCGTACGCTGCGCGCCGTGCAGCCCCTGGAAGAACGGGATCAGAGCTCACAACGGCAAGTACAAGGTGCCCACCTTCGAGGAAGTGCTGAAGCTGGCCCGCGACCAGAGCCGTCGCACCGGGCGCACCATCAGCATCTATCCCGAGATCAAGCACAGCACCTACCATCGCTCGCTGGGCCTGCCCATCGAGGACAAGCTGCCGGCTGCGCTTGCCCGCTACGGTTACACCAAAAAGGATTCCCCGGTCATCATCCAGTCCTTCGAGGTGGGCAACCTGAAGGCACTGCGCCCGCGCACCCAGGTGCGTCTCGTGCAGCTCATCGACGGCTCCGGCCAGAACCCGGATGGTTCGGTGGGACCAGTCGCTGCCGCTGGGCCAGCCCCTATGACTTCACCCCTGGCCAAGGACAGCCGGACCCTATCAGGACCTGCTCACGCCGAAGGGCCTGGCCGAGATCCGTACCTATGCCGACGGCATCGGTCCGTGGAAGGCTCACATCATTCCGTCGCGGCTCACGATCGGGCCCTGATGGCAAGCCGGTGGACCTGAACCACGACGGGTCTGATCGACGAACGCGACCGGGTGGCGCTGCCGGCCACCCAGGGTGGTGAAGGATGCCCACGCGGCCGGTCTCTTCGTCCACCCGTACACCTTCCGCAGCGAGCCGCGCCGGCTGCTGTCCGACTACCAGGGGTGATCCGAAGGCCGAGTACCGGCGCTTCTATCAGCTGGGGGTCGACGGCCTGTTCAGCGACTTCCCGGATGTGGCGCGTCAGGGTGCGCGACGAATGATCCTTTTCCTCGGGGGCATCCGGCCCGAGAGGGCGGAGACCCCGGCAGGGAGGGCGGCAGCTGAGGGCGCTGCCAGATGAAATGACGGCTCCGTCGTGAGCTGTTTCTGACGAACGGACCCTGATGGGTCCGTTTGCATTTTTCAGGGTGATGGGTGTCGTTTTTCTGAGGTGATGAGTGCGCGATATCCCACGTCATGAAACCGATAGGCACTCGTGTGCAATCGCATAAGTGCTATGCTGCCCATATAACAAGAATTCAAAGATCGGTTCAAAGATCACGGAAACAGGAGTTCGATATGCTGGCCCCCAAAAATGCACACCCTGAAGCCTGGGCCGATTTCAAGGCCGGTCCCTGGGAAGAGACAATCGACGTTCGTGACTTCATCCAGCGCAACTACACCCCCTATACCGGGGACGGCAGTTTCCTGACACCAGCCACCGAAGCCACCACGCGGCTGTGGGGCCGAGGTGATGGAGGGCATCAAGGTCGAGAACAAGACCCACGCCCCCACAAGATCGACGCCCAGACGGTCTCCGGCATCACCAGCCACGCCCCCGGCTACATTGACCGGTCGCTGGAAAAGGTGGTGGGCCTGCAGACTGACGAACCCCCTCAAGCGCGCCATCATGCCCTTCGGCGGCCTCAAGATGGTGCAGGACTCCTGCCGCATCTACGAGACCCCGCTGTCCGAGACGGTGGTCGAGACCTTCACCAAGTACCGCAAGACCCACAACCAGGGCGTCTTTCGACGTGTACACGCCCGACATCCGTCGCTGCCGCAAGTCCGGCGTGCTGACCGGCCTGCCTGACGCCTATGGCCGGGGGCCGCATCATTGGCGACTATCGTCGCGTGGCACTCTACGGCATCGACCGCCTGATGGAAGACAAGGTCGAGCAGTTCAACTCGCTGCAGGCCGATCTGGAAGCTGGCCGCAACCTGGAAGAGACCATCCGCCGCCGCGAGGAAATCAACGAGCAGCACAAGGCGCTGGGCCAGATGAAGGAAATGGCCGCCAGCTACGGCTTTCGACATTTCCGGCCCGGCCCGCAATGCCCGCGAGGCCGTGCAGTGGACCTATTTCGCCTACCTGGCTGCCGTGAAGTCGCAGAACGGCGCGGCTATGTCGTTCGGCCGGGTGGCCACCTTCCTGGACATCTACATCGAGCGTGACCTGCACAACGGCACGCTGACCGAAGTGGAAGCGCAGGAACTCATCGACCACCTGGTCATGAAAGCTGCGGATGGTGCGCTTCCTGCGCACGCCGGAATACGACCAGCTCTTCTCGGGCGACCCGATCTGGGGCCACCGAATCGATCGGCGGCATGGGGCTGGACGGCCGGACGCTGGTCACGAAGAACTGCTTCCGCTTCCCTGCACACGCTCTACAACATGGGCCCGTCGCCGGAGCCCAACATCACGGTGCTGTGGTCCGAGCAGCTGCCCGAGGCATTCAAGCACTTCGCGCCAAGGTCTCCATCGACACCTCGTCCATCCAGTACGAGAACGACGACCTGATGCGCCCGGACTTCAACAGCGACGACTATGCCATCGCCTGCTGCGTCAGCCCGATGGTCATCGGCAAGCAGATGCAGTTCTCGGTGCCCGCGCCAACCCGGCCAAGACGCTGCTGTACGCCATCAACGGCGGCGTGGACGAGACCAGTGGCATGCAGGTCGGTCCCAAGACCGAGCCGATTGCCGGCGAGGTGCTGGACTACGACACCGTCATGGCACGGATGGACAGCTTCATGGACTGGCTGGCCACCCAGTACGTCACGGCGCTCAACATCATCCACTACATGCACGACAAGTACTCGTACGAGGCTGCGCTCATGGCGCTGCATGATCGTGACGTGAAGCGGACGATGGCCTGCGGCGTGGCGGGCCTGTCGGTGGCAGCGGATTCGCTGTCGGCCATCAAGTACGCCAAGGTCCGTCCCATCCGCAACGAGCAGGGCATTGCCGTCGACTTCCAGATCGAGGGCGAATACCCGCAGTTCGGCAACAACGACGACCGTGTCGACGACATCGCCTGCGACCTGGTGCGCCGCTTCATGACCAAGGTGGCCTCGCACCCGATGTACCGCGACGCCATGCCCACCCAGTCGGTGCTCACCATCACCTCCAACGTGGTCTACGGCAAGAAGACCGGCAACACGCCGGATGGCCGCCGCGCCGGTGCGCCGTTCGGTCCGGGTGCCAACCCCATGCACGGCCGTGATGTCTGCGGCGCCGTGGCCTCGCTGTGCTCGGTGGCCAAGCTGCCCTTTGCCTTCGCCAAGGACGGCATCTCCTACACCTTCTCCATCGTGCCGGGCGCGCTGGGCAAGGATGAGGGCTCGCGTGAGCGCAACCTGTCGGGCATGATGGATGGCTACTTCCATCACGAGGACGGCGTGGAGGGCGGTCAGCACCTGAACGTCAACGTGCTCAACCGCGAGACGCTGCTGGACGCCATGGAGCATCCTGAGAAATATCCGCAGCTCACCATCCGTGTCTCGGGCTATGCGGTGCGCTTCAACTCGCTGACCCGCGAGCAGCAGCAGGACGTGGTCACGCGCACCTTCACGGCCTCGATGTGAGGACTGCGTGACGATACCGGGCAGACGTGCCTCGGGCACGGCCGCCCCTCCGGGCGGGCGGCGCCCCCGCCTGTGGTACCCTGGTGCCGCAGGCGGATCTCGAAGCGGCTGCCCACGCGCCGAAGCATCCGCATCTGCACCGGGGCTACCACGGAACCGGGCTCGTCCATTCCATCGAGTCCTGCGGTACCGTCGATGGCCCCGGGCTTCGTTATGTCCTGTTCCTGCAGGGGCTGCCTGATGCGCCGCCTGTACTGTCACAACCGTGACACCTGGGACCTGCTAGAGCGACAAGGCCCGCGAGATGACGGTGCCCGAGGTGATGAAGCAGGTGATGTCCTACCGTCATTACCTGAAGGCCACGGGAGGCGGCGTGACGGCCACCGGCGGTGAGCCGCTGCTGCAGTACGAGTTCGTGCGGGACTGGTTCGTGGCCCTGTCACCAGAACGGCATCCATACCCTGTCTGGACACCAACGGCTACGCACCGCACTACGACGAAGTGCTGGAGACGCTGCTGGACCACACCGACCTGGTGATGCTCGATCTCAAGCAGATCGATCCGGACATCCACCGTGTGCTGGTGGGCATCTCAACACGCGCACGCTGGCCTTTGCACAGCACCCGGCCAAGCGCAAGCAGAAGACGCGTGTGCGCTATGCGTGGTTGTGCTGGGCTATACCGACGACGATCGTTCCGCCCATCTGCTGGGCCGCTTCATCGCCCCCATGGACAACGTGGACACGGTCGAGATCCTGCCCTACCACGAGCTGGGCGCCCAGCAAGTGGGCCCTGTGCGGTGACGACTACAAGCTCAAGGGCGTGCATCCCCGCCCATGAAACCGTGCAGCGCGTCCGCAGCATCCTGGAAGGCTACGGCAAGGCTGTAATCGTCTAGGGACCCCGAGGGATCCCTGGATAGCCCCTGTTAGCCTTTCGCTGGCGCATCGAGAACTCGAACAGCCGGCATCTCGATGGCGCCGTTGAAGAGCGGCGTCTTGCGATCCTCGCGCAGGCCCAGCTGGCGGGCAGGCCCCGGTCGCTGGTCAGCAGAAAAGACCTTCCAGCCCCCGAAGCGCTCGCGCAGCGTGGCGCCGATGGCGCGCCAGTGTTCCACCGGAATGCTGACCCGCTCGTTGTAGGGCGGGTTGGCCAGCAGTACGCCCGGCGTGTCGCCGCCCGGCTGGGCATCCACGGCATCCAGTGTCTGCATCTCCACCAGGTCGTCGGGCAGGCCCAGTGTCTGCAGGTTCTCGGCCGTCAGCCGCATCGCGTGCGGGTCCAGGTCGCTGGCGCGGATCAGGCCGCGCGGTGCCTTCTCGATGCCCTGGCGGGCACGCCGCGTAGTGCCGTCACCAGCCCGTCGTACAGCGCGGCATCGTGGATGCGCAGCTGCTCGATGCCGAAGTGGCGATTGAGCCCTGGCGCGTGGTCGCAGAGGATCTGCGCGGCCTCGATGACCAGCGTGCCCGAGCCGCAGAACGGATCCAGTAGGGGCTGGCGGGCGTCCCAGCCCGACAGCGCCAGCAGGCCGGCCGCCAGGTTTTTCCTTCAGGGGAGCTGCCACGCGGTTCTCGGCACTGTGGCGCCAGCCGCGCTTGAAGAGCGGCTCGCCCGACAGGTCCAGGTACAGCTGCAGGGCGGTCTCGCCGTCAGGAAGGCGCTGATGCGCACATCCGGATGATGGGTGTCCACCGAGGGGCGCTCACCGCCCTGGTCGCGGAAGCGGTCGACAATGGCGTCCTTGATGCGCAGCGTGGCAAAGTTCAGGCTTCGCAGCGGCGAGCGCTGCGCCACCACGTCCACGCGGATCGTCTGCCGGGCATCGAACCAGTCTTCCCAGGCCAGGGCGTTACACAGCCGGTAGAGCGTGTGCTCGTTGCGGCAGGCCGCATCCAGCAGGGCGCAGCAGCACGCGGCTGGGCAGTCGCGCTTCCAGGTTGATGCGATAGGCCAGCTTCAGGTCGCCCCGGCAGCCGACCCCGCCCGGCCGGGTGTCGATGTCGTGCACCCAGGGCGCGCAGCTCGTCGGCCAGCGCCGCTTCCAGCCCGCGCGGGCACGGACAGAAATAATGGAATGTGCCGGCCGAAGGAGAGGTGGGGGCCTCTGTCGCGCGCGGGGCGTCGTCGTCGGGGCCCGTCTGGGGCGTCTCGTCGGTCAGCCCTGTTGCGGGCGGGTTCGGCCGCGTGGCGGCTGGCAGGGCGAAGGGCGATCATGAAAGGAGGGGTCTGGGAGGAGTCCGCCGGCAGCGCAGGAGGAGGGCAGCAGAGGATCAGAACGGCTTGATGATCACCATGGCGACCACGATCAGCAGCAGGATGACCGGGCCCTCGTTGAAGACGCGGAACCAGCGTTCGGAGTGCGAGCGCTGTCCGGCCGCGAACTTTTTCAGCAGGCGGCCGCAGCCGTGGTGGTAGCCGATCAGCAGCAGCACGCAGGGTGAGCTTGACATGCATCCAGCCGGCACCCATGCCGATGCCGAAGCCCGACGTACAGTACCAGGCCGGTGAGCACGGCCAGCGTGGCCAGACGGCAGCATGAAGCGGTAGAGCCGCTGCGACATGCCCACCAGCCGCTGGTATTCGGCGGTCGAACCCTTCGGATCGACCTGCGCCAGGGTTGACGTAGATGCGTGGCAGGGTAGAAGAGCCCGGCAAACCAGCTCGTCACCATCACGATGTGCAGGACCTTGGTCCAGAGATAGAGGTTCGTGCCCATGTTCAGGTCCGGATCTCGCCGTGGCCGAACACGACGTATTTCTGGGACGTGAGCCCCTCCAGACCCACGGGACCCCGGGCGTGCAGCTTGTCGGTGGAGATGCCGATCTCGGCACCCAGCCCGTACTCGAAGCCGTCAGCAAAGCGGGTGGAGGCATTGATCATCACCGAGGCGGAATCCACTTCCCGCAGGAAGCGCATCCCGTGCATGGTTCTGCGTGATGATCGAATCGGTGTGGTGCGAGCCGTACTCGTTGATGTGTGCGATGGCCTCGTCCAGGCTCTTCACCACGCGGATGGCGAGGATCGGCGCCAGGTACTCGGTGCGCCAGTCGTCCTCGGTGGCGGGCACCGAATCGATCTGCGCTTCCTGCAGCAGCCGGGCGCCGTGTTCGTCGACGCGCAGCTCCACCTGCTTCATCCGGTAGATGCTGCCCAGGCGCGGCAGCACCGCGCGCGATCGCCTCATGCACCAGCAGCGTCTCCAGCGTGTTGCAGGGGGCGTAGCGCTGCGTCTTGGCGTTGTCGGCCACGCGCACAGCCATGTCCACGTCGGCCGAATCATCGATGTAGACGTGACAGATGCCGTCCAGATGCTTGATGACGGGGAACGCGCGCTCCGGCGCTGATGTGCTCGATCAGCGAGCGTCCGCCGCGCGGAATGATCACGTCGACGGATTCGCGGTCGCGGATCAGGTAGTCGACGGCCGCACGGTCGGTCATGCTCACCAGCTGCACGGCCGAGGGCGGGCAGCCCCGTGCGGGCCAGGCTCTCGCTCATCAGCGCGGCCAGCGTGCGGTTGGAGTGGATGGCTTCCGAGCCACCGCGCAGGATGGCGGCGTTGCCGGCCTTCAGGCACAGGGCTGCGGCATCGACGGTGACGTTGGGGCGCGACTCGTAGATGATGCCGATCACGCCCAGCGGCACGCGCATCCGGCCCACCTGGATGCCGCTGGGGACGCTGGCGCAGCTCGCTCGATCTCGCCCACCGGGTCAGGGCAGGGAGATGATCTGTGCCAGCCCCTCCACCATGGCGTCGATGCGTTCGGGGGTGAGCGTCAGCCGGTCGATGAAGGCACTGTCAAGGCCGGCGCTGTGCGCGCTGGCCAGGTCCTGGCCGTTGGCCGTCAGCACGAGGCTGCGGTTGCGATCGATCTCATGAGCCAGCTGCTGCAGCGCGCGGTTCTGATGGCCGTGCTGGCCCGGGCCATGTCGTGGCTGGCGTGCCGGGCGGCACGCCCCAGGTTGGCCATGTAGGTGGCCATGTCGGGTGTGTTCATGGATCGGAAAGCTCCAGAAGCCAGAGGGAAGGTCCATGCGCCGCAACAGCTGCATGCGACCCGTGGGGCAGAGGTGCCGGGCGCTGCTGGACGAAAGGCCGTGGCCGGGACGTGATGGCCGGCATCCGGGGACGTTTCAGTCATCGGCCAGCGCGGCGGACAGTTCGACCGGGCCGGGCAGGTGCCCCCGGCCAGCGCGACCAGCAGGGTCTCGGCGTGGAACCAGGGATCGGCGGCCGGACCGGTGCCGCCCACACCCCTGGTCATTCTATCGAGCCGGGCCACTTGCTGCAGCAGGTGTCCGAGTGTCCGGATGTCCAGGCGACGAAGGGCCTGGCGCATGATGGCCCTCGCGCTTGCCGAACACGCCGGCGGCACGCATGGCCTGGGCGGGAGCGACGCGCTCGATCTGCAGGGCCTGCTGGATGCGCAGCAGCTTGCGGATCGCGTCGGCCAGCGCCCAGCAGAGCAGGGGCATGGCGGCATCCTCGGCGGCCAGCGAGCGGGCCATGCGCACTGCACGGGCTGGTCGCCGGCCAGCGCCGCATCCACCAGGCCGAACAGTTCAAAGCGGGCGCTGTCCAGCACGATCTCGGCCACGGCTTCGGCCGGTAGCTCGCCCGGAGGCAGCAGCAGGCCCAGCCGCTGGATGGCCTGGGTGGGCGGCCAGCAGGTTGCCTTCCGTGCGTTCGGTGATCAGCGCCAGCACGGCAGGTGTTGCCTGCTGCTTCTGTGCGGCCAGCCGTTCGGTCACCCACTTGCCCATGGGCGCTTGCGTCGATGCGCGGTGTCTCCACCCACAGCATCTGTTTGGCCAGAGCCTCGAACCAGGCCGTGCTGGTGGTGGCGCGCTCAGATGGGCGCTGGAGACCAGCACGCGGGTGCCGTCGTCCAGCCGCGGCAGCAGTTCGCGCAGCGCATCGCCCAGTTCACGGGTGGGCTTGGTGTTCAGGCGCAGGTCGATCAGCCGCTGGCTGGCAAAGAGCGACGTGGACTGGGTCGCTTCGATAAGACGGCTGCGATCGAAGCGCGCGATCGATGTCCAGCACCTCGCGCTCCTCGAAGCCCAGCTTGCAGGGCCCTGGCACGTACCAGGTCGGCCGCCTCGATGACCAGCAGCAGCTCGTCGCCGCTGACCCAGGTGAGCGGCGGCAGGCCCCTGGCCGATGGCCTGACGCAGCTGCGCCGGCGTGCTGATGCGCTGGCCCATGGGACGGCGCTTACTCTGCCGGCCGGATGGCCGCCAGCCGCCACAGCGAGCTGATGGGCCATGTCGTTGCTCATGTCCCGAAAGAGCATGGCTTCCTCGTCGGCCCGGGCCGTGAGCTGGTTGTCCGCGTTGGAGATCTCGCGGCGCAGCGTGATCTCGCTCTCGGGATCAGGTCGTTGCCCTTGGAATCCTCGACATGAAAGCGCAGCCGCAGTCGCAGCTCGTATTCGCGGGCGCGCCCTCGGACGAGTAGGCGACGACCTCGCGCTCGGGCACTTCCTGCAGGATCATCAACCGGACCTCGGCCTCTTCGGGTCGGTCACCAGCTCGGTGCCCTCGCTGTGCGACAGCTCGCGGCGCAGCGCCAGGCCGATGCTGCCGTTGGGGCCAGGTTGGTGTAGAGCGTACTGAACGGCAGCTGCGTGGCGCGGCGCATGTGAAAAGCCGCAGGCCGCCAGCGGCCCGGCCAGGCCGACCAGCAGCGCGCTGCGGAAAGTCCCCGCAGCCATCCGCGCCGGGAGGTGCCGGCCAGGGGGCGAGTGTCGGAAGGCGGGGACATGCGGCTTTCTCCTTGAGGGCTTTACAGCACCACGTTCACCAGGCGGCCCGGCACCACGATGATGCGCTGGGCGTCTTGCCTTCACCGATGCGGGCCACCTCGGGCGAGGCGGCTGCCACCTGCTCGATGGCGGCCTTGTCGGCATCGGCCGGCACGCGGATGGAACCGCGCAGCTTGCCGTTGACCTGCAGCATCAGCTCCAGCTCGCTCTTGACCAGCGCCGCCTCGTCCACCACCGGCAGCGGGGGCGTCGATGATCTCGCGCCCCTCGAAACCGCGTCCCAGTTCCAGCGCCTGCCACAGGGCATGGCCGATGTGCGGCACGATCGGGTAGAGGCTGCGCACCAGGATCGAGAGCCCCTCGCGCAGCGCGGCGGCATCGGCCGCGGCCGAGGGAGCCTGCTTCTGTGCGGCGGCTTCCAGGGCGTTCAGCAGCTTCATGGCACCCGAGACGATGGTGCTGTACTGCTGGCGCTCGTAGTCGTACTGGATCTGCTTCAGCACCGTGTGGACCTCGTAGCGCAGGTCACGCCACGGCTCGGACAGGCCGGCTGCATCCACGGTGTCGGCTGCACCGCGCACCACATCGCGCTGGGCGTGGCCGAAGGCCCAGAAACGGCGCAGGAAGCGGCTGGCGCCTTCCACCCCACTATCGGACTCACCCAGCGTCTGCTCGGGTGGGCTGGCGAACATCACGAACAGGCGCGCCGTGTCGGCCCCGAAGCGCTCGATCAGCGAGGTGGGGATCCACCCCGTTGTTCTTGCTTTTGGACATCGTGCCGATGCCGGCGTAGTCGATCTCGGAGCCGTCGCTCTTGGAGGCGTGCGCCCACGACCCGGCCCTGGGCGTCGGTGACGTTTTCCACGTCCTTCGGCCAGAAGTACTGATGCCGCCCCTTGGCCGTGCGCCGCTGGTAGATGTGGTTGAGCACCATGCCCTGCGTGAGCAGCCGCTTGAAGGGCTCGTCGAACTTCACCAGCCCCATGTCGCGCATCACCTCGGTCCAGAAGCGCGCATACAGCAGGTGCAGCACGGCGTGCTCGATGCCGCCGATGTACTGGTCCATCGGCATCCAGTAGTCGTTGCGGGCATCGACCATCGCCTCGTTGTTGTCATGCGAGCAATAGCGCATGTAGTACCACGACGAATCGATGAAGGTGTCCATCGTGTCGGTCTCGCGCCGGGCCGGCTTGCCGCAGCACGGGCAGTCCACCTCAGGAAGGCTTCCGACTTGTTCAGCGGGTTGCCGCCGCCATCGGGCACCAGATCCTCGGGCAGCACCACCGGCAGGTCCTTGTCGGGCACCGGCACCTCGCCGCAGCTCTCGCAATGGATGATGGGGATGGGGGTGCCCCAGTAGCGCTGGCGCGAGATGCCCCAGTCACGCAGACGGTACTGGACGTAGCTTGCCGCCCAGGCCCTTGTCGGCCAGCTGGGCAGCCACCGCGTCCACCGCGTCCTGGTGACCCTTGCCGTCCAGCAGCGGGCCGGAATTCACGCAGACGCCGTTCTGCTTGTCGGCATACCACTCCCTGCCACTGGTTCGTGTCGTAGGGCTGGTTGTCCACGCTGATGACCTGGCGGATGGGCAGGCCATACTGTGGGCAAAGACGAAATCGCGGTCGTCGTGCGCCGGCACGCCCATCACCGCGCCGTCGCCGTAGCTCATCAGCACGTAGTTGCCCACCCACACCGGCACGTCGGCGCCGGTGAGCGGATGGCGGACCACCAGGCCCGTGTCCACACCCTGTTTCTCCATCGTGGCCAGATCGGCTTCCATCGCCGAGCCGGTGCGCGCTTCTTCCACGAAGGCAGCCACCGCGGGACGGGAGGCTGCGGCCACGCGGGCGATCGGGTGTTCAGGGGCCACGGCCACGAAGGTGACACCCATGATCGTGTCGGCGCGCGTGGTGAACACGTACAGCCGGCCGTCATCGATGGGCTGACCCTGCTCGTCACGGATGTCGTGCTCGAAGGCAAAGCGCACGCCTTCCGAGCGGCCGATCCAGTTGGCCTGCATCATCCGCACCCGCTCGGGCCATCCCTCCAGGTGCTCGGTCACTTCTTTCAGCAGCTCGCCGGCGTAGTCGGTGATGCGCAGGTAGTACATCGGGATGTCGCGCTTTTTCCACCGGTGCGCCCGAGCGCCAGCCCCTGCCGTCGACCACCTGCTCGTTGGCCAGCACGGTCTGGTCGACCGGGTCCCAGTTGACGGTGCCATGCTTGCGGTAGGCGATGCCCTTTTCGCGCATGCGCAGGAACAGCCACTGGTTCCACTTGTAGTAGTCGGGGCTGCAGGGTGGCCACTTCGCGCGACCAGTCGATGGACAGGCCCAGCGGCTGCATCTGCTGCTTCATGTAGGCGATGTTGTCCCACGTCCACTTGGCCGGGGCCACGCCGTTCTTGAGTGCCGCATTCTCGGCCGGCAGGCCGAAGGCGTCCCAGCCCATGGGCATCAGCACGTTGTAGCCGCTCATGCGCAGATGGCGGTACATCACGTCGTTGATGGTGTAGTTGCGCACATGCCCCATATGCAGGATGCCCGAGGGTAGGGCGGCATCGAGCAGGCGTAGAACTTGCCCTTGGGAAAGCGCGGGTCGTGCTCGACGGCGCGGTAGGCGTTGGTCTGCTGCCAGTGGGCGCGGGCCTCGGATTCGATGCTTCGTGGGTCGTAACGCTCGTCCATGGGGGCGTGGCTCTTTGGCCAGGAGAAGAAGGTGAGTACGGTAAACCCCTCATTCTATCGCGTCCCCGGGCACAGCCGCCATGCGTGGCGGATGCGGCATCGACCCGAGAGCATCGGCACCGGCATCGACGCCACACCCCGTGCTGCGCCAGGCCCGGCTTTTTCCCCGATTTTCCGCATTCCGATACCCTGGGGTTCAGTATCATCCGCCCCATGCTGGACTTCCTTCATCTCGCCCCCTGGCTGCTGGCGCAGCTCACCCGCTGGCTGGACTGGCTGAGCACGCCCCTGCACACCGGGACCGCTTGACGAGCGTCAACCCGGTGGATTTCTGGCACGGCGTGCTGATGGGCACGGCCGGTGCCGTGCTGGTGCCGGTGGCCGTGCTGGCGGCACGCTACTGGAAGATCGTGCCCGGCCAGGACTGGCCCCGGATCATCAACCATCGCGGCTGGCAGCGCTGCATGGCCTGTGCGGCGTGGCCGCCGTGCTGTGCCTGGTGGCGGGCGTGGCCATGGCCTTTCAGGGCATGTCGCTGCCCAGCCATCTGGCGCATCCCCATGCCTGGACGGGCTGGGGCATCGTGGCCGTGCTGCTCCTGCTGCTGGTCAGACATCACCTGCGGGGCAGCATCAGGGGCCCTGGCGGCATCAGCCGCGCACGCTGGTGCATCTGCACGACGTGCCGGGCGACCACTACGACATGACACGGCGCCGGCGCATCTTCGAACGGGCCCATCGCTGGCTGGGCTACGGGCCGATGCTGGCGCTGTTTTGCCAACGTGATGACCGGCTACTGGCATGTGAACGTGCCCCGGGGTCTGGCCGTGGCCACCCTGGCCTGGTGGGCATGCCTGGCGTTGATGGCCTGGCGCTGGGAGCGCCAGGGACGGGCTGTCGATGGCTACCAGGCGCGCTGGGGCCCCAGCATGGGCGCATCCGGGCAACCGCATTCCCCGCCTGGGGGAGGCCTGCACCGCTATACCGAAGAGGAATATCGCTGCCCGTCCTGGGCGGCCAGGTCATCCGCCGCCGGAAGAAACGCACCACCCGCCGCCGGCGTTCCGACCGGCAGGAGGCGGCGCGACGAAAGCTCGAAGCGTCGGAACGACAGGAAATGTTCACGGCGACGCAGGTGTCCGTGCCTGAGCCGACGACCGAGACCCTTCCGAGGCGCCCGCGCAGGCGTCCGGGCACGATACGGCGTCTGCCGAGAGCCGTGTCAGGGCAGGACACGGCCTGTTAGAATGGCGGCATGGCCGATCTACTTGCCCATCTCAACCCACAGCAACGGGCTGCTGTCACCGTCCCCAGCGGACACGCACTGATCCTCGCGGGCGCCGGCAGCGGCAAGACCCGCGTGCTCACCACCCGCATCGCCTGGCTGGTCGGTACCGGCCAGTGCTCGCCGGCCGAAATCATGGCCGTCACCTTCACCAACAAGGCCGCGCGCGAGATGATGGCGCGCCTGAGCACCATGCTGGTGGGGGCCAATCCGCGTGCCATGTGGGTGGGCACCTTCCACGGGCTGTGCAACCGGCTGCTGCGCGCATCATCGTGACGCCGGCCTGCCGGGCCAGCTTCCAGATCATGGACAGCGCCGACCAGCTGGGCGCCATCATGCGGCTGCTGCGCGGGCTCAACGTCGACGACCAGCAGTTCCAGCCCAAGGCGGTGCAGCACTTTCATCAACGGCAGCAAGGAGGCCGGGTCTGCGCGCCGCCGACGTGTCCGCCCATGACAGCCACAGCCGCCGGCTGGCCGAGCTGTACGGCGCCTACGATGAGCAGTGCCAGCGCGAGGGCGTGGTGGACTTCGCCGAGCTGCTGCTGCGCTGCCTACGAGCTGTTGCAGCGCAACCAGCCGCTGCGCCAGCACTACCAGCAGCGCTTCCGGCACATCCTCATCGACGAGTTCCAGGACACCAACGACCTGCAGTACCGCTGGCTGACGCTGCTGGCCGGCGGCGGGGCCTCGCTGTTCGCGGTGGGCGACGACGACCAGTCCATCTATGCCTTCCGTGGGCGCCAACGTGGGCAACATGGCCGCTTTCGAGCGCGACTATGCCGGTCCCGCAGCTGATCCGGCTGGAGCAGAACTACCGCTCGCATGCCCACATCCTGGATTCGGCCAACCATCTCATCCGCCAGAACGCGCACCGCCTGGGCAAGGACCCGTGGACCGACGCGGGCGAGGGCGAGCCGGTGCGCATCTTTGCAGCGTTCTCCGACCGCGACGAGGCCCAGTGGCTGCTGGAGGAGATCGCGCGCTGGTGGCTGACGGCATGTCGCGTTCCGAGATCGCCATCCTGTACCGCTCCAACGCGCAGTCGCGCATCCTGGAACACACACGCTGTTCTCGGCCGGGGTGCCCTACAAGGTCTACGGCGGGCTGCGCTTCTTCGAGCGAGGCCGAGATCAAGCATGCCCTGGCCTACCTGCGGCTGATCGAGAACCCGACGACGACGGCGCCTTCCTGCGGGTGGTGAACTTCCCGGCGCGCGGCATCGGCGCCCGCACGCTCGAAAAACCTGCAGGACACGGCGCGCACCCATGGCATCAGCCTCTACCGTGCCGTGCCCGATGACGAGCGGCGCGGGCGGCTCGCGGCTTTTGCAGTTCGTCATGCTCATCGAGGCTGATGCGCCAGAACAGCGCCCGCCCGCCCGCTGTCGGAGAGCATCGATGACGTGATCGGCCGCAGCGGCCTCATGGCCACTACGAGCAGGAGCGCGAGGGGCAGGAGCGCATCGAGAACCTGAAGGAACTGGTCAACGCGGCGCTGGCCTTCCAGGCCGAAGGCGGCATTGATGCCGCCACGCCGGCCAGCGCGGGCCTGGCGCGCACGACGCAGCCCCACGGCGGGCACCGCGCCCCCCGCTTTAGACGGCGCCGTCCTGCCCGCCGATGCACCGCCCGTGGTGCAGGTCTCGCCGCTGGCGGCCTTCCTGGCCCATGCCTCGCTGGAATCCGGCGATGGCCAGGCCGAGGAGGGCGTGGATGCCGTGCAGCTGATGACCGTGCACGCAGCCAAGGGCCTGGAGTTCGAGACGGTGTTCGTCACCGGGCTGGAGGAAGGGCTCTTCCCGCACGAGAACTCGGCGTCCGATCCCGGCGGGCTGGAAGAGGAGCGCCGGTTGATGTACGTGGCCATGACCCGTGCACGTCGGCGTCTGTACCTGTCACTGGCCCAGACCCGGATGCTGCACGGCCAGACCCGCTACAACATGCAGTCCCGCTTCCCTGTCCGAGCTGCCCGAGCGTTCGCTGAAATGGCTGAGCGAAATGCCTTCGAGCCAGCGCCCAGGGCAGTCTGGGCCTGGGCGCGGAACGCGGCAGCCGGGGCTACTACTGGGAGGCGGTGGCTACGGCGGAGGTGGCTACGGCAGTGGCGGTGGCAACGGCGGCGGCAACTGGCGCCCGCGTCTGGACAGTGCCGTGCACGAGCGAAACCGCCAGTCCGGCTGGGTGCGCCCGGCCGATCCGGGCATCCCGGCCAGTGGTGACGCCAGCGGCAAGGCCCGAGCCGGGCGCGACAGCCGCTACCACATCGGCCAGTCGCTGCGTCATGCGCGCTTTGGTGAAGGCGTGGTCACGGGCATCGAAGGCAATGGCGACGATGCCCGCATCCAGATCCGCTTCAGAGGCCGCATCGGCGTCAAATGGCTCGCGCTTGGCCGTGGCCAAGCTCGAGCCGGTCTGACGACGCGCGCGGCCTGCGGCGTTCAGAGCAGGCCGGTGGTGCCCGGGTGCTGTTCCAGCAGGCTGTCCAGCTGGGTGGTGCTGCTCATGGAAAGGGGCGTCATGCCCGGGTACTGCGCCTGAGCCCCCAGCGGCATCAGGGCCGTCCGTGGCCGGGTGCGCCACACCCACCAGGCTCGGGTGACGCGTCTGCGGTCTCCCTGCTCGTGGTGAGGCGCGGGCAGTGACTTCTTGTCCGGGGTTTTCCAGGAAGGTTCCAGCTCCATCGAGTACGGTCCCGGATCGACCATCCGGTCGTTGGCGTTGTAGGGGGTGAGAAAGATCTCCCCGCCGTCGTTTGACGCATGGTTCCAGTACACCCGACCGAAGTCCTCTGCCCTGATGATGTCGCCCACTTTCAGCTGGGCCGCCGTCTTCACCGAGGACCAGGGCATCGAGGATGCCATTGGTGTCGTTTGCTTCGGTGAAGTTGGTCACCTTGACGTAGGCAGGGTGCTCACCCGCCACGTCGAAGTACCCGGCAGGGATGTGGAACAGCGGCTTGGCCTCGTTGATGCTGACGGTCTGCTCGACAGCGCCCGGCAGGGTGGTACCCTGCGCATCCTGCACCGGAATGAACTTGAAGGAGCCGCCCTCGTTCTTCGAAGCGTCCCAGAGCACCTTGTCGAAATCGGCACGGGAAACCACGCTGCCGGCGGTGAGGGCGTCACCATCCTTCAGGCTCATCGTGTTGGCGGCAGCCTCACCCGTCCTTGCCCTGAATGGCGGTGATGCGCACGAAGGCCGGGTGCAGTCGCACTGTCCGTTCCGTTGAAGATGTCGGCGCCGACCGCCTTGCTCTGGTTATACGTATAGGCCACGGACACGTCGGCCTCGTAGCTGGGCAGTGCAGGGGCCTCGTGAATGGTGATGGTCTGCTCGACGGCGCCCTGCAGGGCCGTGCCCTGGGCATCCTGTACCGGAATGAACTTGAACGAGCCGCCCTCGTTCTTCGAGGCGTCCCAGACCACCTTGTCGAAATCGGCGCGAGCAACCACGCTGCCGGCCGTGAGGGCATCACCACCTTGCAGGCTCATCGTGTTGGCGGCAGCCTCGCCGTCCTTGCCCTGAATGGCCGTGATGCGCACGAAGGCAGGCGCGGTTTTACTGTCCGTCCCGTTGAAGATCCCGTCACCTACGACCTTGCTCTCGTTGAAGGCGTAGTCCAGGGAGACGTCGGCCTTGTAGGTGGGCAGCGCGGGGGCCTCGGCTGGTGTTTTCCAGGAAGGTTCCAGATCCATCGTACCGTCCCGGATCGATCAGTCGTCCTTCGGCGTTGTAGGTGGCGAGAAAGACCTTCCCGCCGTCGTTCGACGCATAGTTCCAGTACACCCGGCCGAAGTCCTCGGCCCGGATGATGTCGCCCACTTTCAACACGGTGCCGCCGTCTTCTCCGAGGACCAGGGCATCAAGGATGCCGTTGGTGTCGTTTGCTTCGACGATGTTGGTCACCTGGACGTAGGCTGGGTGCTCGTTTACCAGATGAGGGTACGCGTCCAACAGATCAAAGTTCGCGGCAGCGATGTGGTACAGCGGCCTGGCCTCGTTGATGCTGACGGTCTGCTCGACGGCGCCCGGCAGGGTGGCACCCTGCGCATCCTGCACCGGGATGAACTTGAACGAACCACCTCGTTCTTCGAGGCGTCCCAGATCACCTTTGTCGAAATCGGCACGGGAAACCACGCTGCCGGCCGTGAGTGCATCACCATCCTTGCAGGCTCATCGTGTTGGCAGCAGCCTCACCCTCCTTGCCCTGAATGGCGGTGATACGCACGAAGGCCGGGGCAGGGAGGCACTGTCCGTTCCGTTGAAGATGTCAGCGCCGACCGCCTTGCTCTGGTTATACGTATAGGCCACGGACATGTCGGCCTCGTAGGTGGGCAGCGCAGGGGCCTCGTGAATGGTGACGGTCTGCTCGAGCGCGCCCTGGCAGGGCCGTACCCCGCGCATCCTGAACCGGGACGAAGCTGAACGAACCACCCCTCGTTCTTCGAGGCGTCCCAGACCACCTTGTCAAAAATCGGCGCGAGATGACCTGATTGCGGGACGATGGCATTTGCCCGTCCCAGCAGGCTCATCGTGCCGGGCGGCAGCGTCGCCGTCCTTGCCCTGAATGGCCGTGATGCGCACGAAGGCCGGTGCCGTCTCTTCGTTGAGCCGCTGAAGATGCCAGTCGCTCCCAGAGCCTTGCTTTTCACCGTGTGCGTAGGAAACCGACGCGTATGTTCGCGCGGCAGCGGCTGACCAGTGGCAACGCGTTTCCGTCACCCCTTCGCGGTGTTTTGACGCATCCGTCGTGGATGCCGCCTCGGCTGGTGCTGCTGGTGCGGATCGGTGCGGCGGGATCCGTGGAGCTGCAGCTGCTGCGTCGGTACAGCGGGCGTGCGAGCCCTCAGCCGTGCCATCGTTCGTCGGCTGGGCAAGGAGCCGCCGGCGTGGTTCCGGTGGCCAGCAAGGCTGTGTCCGCCGATGGGGTTGGCCGTCTGATGACCGGCCTGGGCAGTGTTCGTGTCCATCTTCCCGGCTGGCATCGTCGCGTCCGGTGGAGAGGCGGTTGCGTGCCGAGATAGTTGTACATCCGGTCGACCATCGTCCTGCAGGGTTGGCGCCGGCAGCCACGGGCGAAAGGCGCCCGAGAATGCCGGGAGCCGAGTAGCGCGGAACCGGCTGCGGCCGTCAGCCGACAGCACCCGCCGGCCTGCAGCCACGCCAGCTGTACCCGCAGCGGCACTGGCCGTACCCGCGCTGTGCTGGCCGCACCTGCAGCGGCACCGGCCTCGGCCGAGGCGCCGACAGAGCTGGCTGCGCCGTCGGGTGACCGAGGATGCAGCGCCTGCCGCCTGTGCCGCGCCGTCTGCCGTGGCGGCGGCATCGGTCGCCGGAGCGCAGCCAGAGAGCCGCCTTGTCCTGGTCATCGTCCTCCTGGACTCCGTGGGTAGTCGATGCGGCCGCAAGCTTCAGGTGTCCCCTGGGCCTCGCTCGACAGAAACACGCTGCCATGGTGTGACGATAAGCCGCACGGGCATGCTTCAGGACGTCGTCGCCGCAGGATATCGTGAGGGGAGAGGGCATTGCCAGACTGGCTACCGGTCTGGGGTCATCATCGATCGATCTCAAGAGAAAGCGACGAAAGAGCGGCCGAACGCAGGGAGAGGCGCAAGGCCGCATTCTTCGTTGATCTCGATACTAGATGATTTGAGTCTCGAAATGAGCAGATGATGAACGACTGCGAAGCCGGATGACGGGACTGGACGGGCGGCTGTTGTGGAGTCTGGGTGAAACCCTATTCAGAGGCACTGATACGACAAAGGGTGCCGGGGACGTATCCTCGGCACCCATCGGCAGCTCACGGCAGGGTGTTGGCGCTGAGTCAGAGTATGCTGTGGTTCATCTGCTGGTCCAGCAGGTTGTCCAGCGTGCTCTGACCATTCACCGAGAAGTGAGAGGAACCGTGGAAGGCTGACGCTGCGTCCGTGAAGGACTCGGGGTGAAGGGCGGCAGAGTGACCAGCGATGCCATCGCCGTCTTCGTCGTCGGTCTCTTCACGCCGGGCTCTTCGGGAGGCAATTTCCCGGTCCGGGTCTTGGCAACATCAGCCATGTACCAGGTTTTGCAAAGTATCTCTCGGTTGCTGATCTCGTTTCCTGAAGCATCCAGTCCGACGAGCGTGAATCGTCCGCCGTTGTTGGACGAATAGTCCCAGTACAGCTTGTCGAAATCCTCGGGCCGGATCAGGTCCCCCAACCTTGAGAGTCGTGCGCTCGTCTCCGTCCAGCTTGAACATGCCGTCCAGTGTGCCGTTGGTGTCCTGGGTGTTCCGTGAGCAGGTGATCCTGTAGTACGAGAACTCTCTTCACCCTCGTACCGCGTCCCAGGAAAGGCTCACTCTGGAAATGGTGCACGTAGTCGAAGCCGATGGAGACGGTCTGCTCGGTGGCACCCGGCATCTCCGTGCCCTCGCTGTCCATCACCGGAATGAACTTGAAAGAACCACCCGGCGCTTTCAGCGCATCAAGGAAAAACGTTGTCGAACTGCTCCTTGCTGATCACCCTGGTCGGTGGTGATGGCCTCGCCCTCTTTGCCCAGCGTCATGGCATCGGGCACTTCTTCACCGTCCTTGTCCAGAACCGCCGTGATCTTCACGAAGGAAGGTGCGTGCGCCGGGTTGGTACCGTTGAAGATGCCCGCACCGACAGGCTTGTTGTTGTCGTGGATGGCCTGCTGGACCAACTGGTGCGGGGCGTAGTCCGGCGGGGTGGGGGGGCGGCGTGGTGGCTCGGCGGATTGGTCGGGGATGCCGAGTCATCACCGTTCTTGCTCTGCTCGCCGTCTTCTCCCTTGGTATTCGCCCTTGGTGCCGTCACCTTTGGAGTCGGCACCGTCGTGCTTGCCATCGTCCTTGGCGGAGTCATTCTCCCGTCGTGGCTGGCTTGCCCATCGTCGCTGGTTTGATTGCCGTCGCCGTGGTCGCCATTACCGTGGCTGCCGTCGCTGCCGGTTTCGCCGGTTCCGGTTTGGGGAACCGCCAGTCTGGGCGCCGCCGGTTTGGGACCCACCCGTTTGTGTGGTGTCACTCGTACTCGGGTTGCCCGTGGCAGGGGTTGCCTGTGTCCGATCCACCGCCCACGTTCTGGGGAGGTGTCTGGCTGGCGTCGCCTTGGCCACTGGTATTCTGAGCGGGGGGCTGACCGCCGCTCTGGCTACCCTGAGTCGGGGCGGTCGTCTGTTCGCTGCCACCCCTGGCCGCTCGGAGTCTGCGGCGCCGTCTGGCTTTCGCCACCCTGGCCGCCTGCATTCTGGGAAGGCGCCTGGCCGTTGCTGGCTTGGCCACCCTGTCCTTCGCCGGTGGTGGAACCACCTTTATCCGAGGCGCTCCCTTTATTGCTGTCCGAACCGGAGGTCGAGTCGGATCCGCTGGCTGAGCCGGAACCCGAAGCAGAACCCGAGGTCGATTCAGAGTCCGAGCCCGTCACGGGCTTGTTCTCCGAGCCTGAACCCTCTGCGCCGGGTTTGCCGCCTGCGGGCTTGGTGCCTTCACCGCTGTTTGCGCCTTGGTTGACGTTTGGCCCGTGCCGGAAGGCGAACCCGCGTTCTGGGTGGTTCCGTTACCCTTGTCGTTTCCGGAATGCTGACCGCTCGTGTTGTTTCGGGCCCGTACCGTTATTGGCCGTGCCGGTGCCTCCATTTGCTCCCGTGTTTGCGCTGCTACCCGTGCTGGAACCCGTATCGGAGCCGGTGCTTGAGCCCGTACCAGAGCCGGGAGCCTGCACCCGTCTGGGAACCCGCCCTCATGACCCGTGTTGCCGCCTTCACCGGAAGAGGCGCTTGGGCTGCCGCCGGGGCAGGGGTTTCGGGGTCTTGATGACGACAGTCTGCTCGACAGTGTTCGGTGCAGCGGTGCCCTTGGCATCCTGCACGGGAAGGAAGCTGAAGGAGCCGTCGCTCTGGATGCGTTCCAGAAGATCCGCTCGAAATCGGCGCGTGAGATGATCCCTGGCCGACGGTGATCTCCCTCACCGTTCTCCAGGGTCATCAGACCGTTTGTACCATTCTTGCCGCGGATGGCGGTGATGCGGATGAACTCCGGGGTTTCTTCGGCGTTGTTGCCATTGAAGACGTTGGCGCCAATGGCCTTGTTCTCGTTGGCGCCATAGTTCAGAGAGCGGGTATTGGCCGGATCGGCAGCGCCAGCGCCCCCACATTGCCGGAGCCACCCGCGCCACCTGTATTGCCGGAAGCACCAGCACCACCGGTACCTCCAGCCGCCCCAGAGCCGCCCGCATTGCCAGAACCCGCGGCACCACTGGTTGCATTGGAGCCACCCGCAGCGCCAGCACCGCCCGCAGCACCAGTACCGCCCGCGGCGCCGGTACCGCCAGCACCACCCGCAGCGTCAGAGCCGCCAGCTGCATTGGAACCGCCCGCGTTGCCAGAACCAGCGGCACCACCAGCGGCATCGGAACCACCTGCAGCACCGGTGCCACCCGCAGCGTCGGCACCACTTGCGGCACCGGAGCCACCTGCAGCGTTGGAACCAGCCGCAGCACCGGAGCCACCCACGGCGCCAGCACTACCGCCAGCGCCGATGCCACTAGCGCCCTGCCCCCGAGCCCGACGCAGAACCCGAGCCGGAAGCTGCACCGGCATCAGCGCCCGAACCTACGCCTGCACCGCTGCCCGTTTGTTCGCTGCCACGGTTTCCTTGTGCGTTACCGTCAGCAACCGATCCTTGCTGCCGCCCAGCGCCAGAGGCGAGGGGGCCGATGCAGAGGAACCCGAGGACCTGCCACCGCCGCCGCCACCCAGAGCGGCAGCAAGGGCCACGGTACCAGGACGGCACCTGCCGTCAGCAGGGTGCCAGAGGCCATACCAGCAGCCCCCACACCCGCGGCACCTGCACCAGCAGCTCCCACCCGCAGCAGCCCCGACGCCTGCAGCGCCTGCACCGGCAACTCCCACGCCCGCGGCGCTTGCGCCAGCTGCCCCAACGCCAGCAGCGCCTGCACTGGCAGCACCCGCGCCAGCAAAACCAGTGCCAGCAACGCCTGCACCGGCGGGTCCCAGCGCCAGCAGCGGTGACAGACGATGCGCCTGCCGCAGCTTCGGCTGCTGCGCCCGTCATGGAAGATCCGCCGGTGACGGATGCCGTGCCGCCTACGTCAGTGGCTGCGGCCGCTTCATCGCCGGTGGGCAGCCATGCGGCATCGTCGTCATCGTCTTCGTTGCGCTCGCATGGCGCCGGGCAATCTCGGCCACGCCAGCGGCAGCCAGCCGCTTGCCGTCGGCAGTCTCGTCGCCCGTCAGCGCCAGCATGCTGTGGGCATGGTGCCCGGCAGCTGTCGGGCGTGCCTGTGCGGACGCATTGCGCGTCGGCACGGGTTGGGTCATGTCGGTCGATTGCTTTCGGTCATCGGGGCGGTCTTTTCAGGAAAGGAAGTCCGTTGACCGGCGCGATGGCGACATTGGGCATCGTGCCGGGGTTATCTGCACGCTGCATGATGTGTCTTCAGGGAATCGGCGGTAGAGGCAATCGGCCGATTGGTCGAGGGCGCAGGACGGGTGGCTGCGCACACGGGCAGGCTGTCTGAATAGGCAGCACAGGAGGCCTGTGGCCAGCCTGGCAGGGCGCCACTGGCCGTTCTTCAGGCGGGTGAAGGCCAGGGTATGGGGGCGTTCAGCCCTGGTCGGAATCGTCCTGCAGCCGTGGGGCGCTGCTCCTCATGTCCAGCCACTTCCACGGTGTCCAGGTAGCAGGCCCACAGGGCACAGGCGATGACGGAAAACACCACCGGCAGGACCAGCAGGAAGATGGGTGAGGCAGAGGGGCAGGGGCCGGGGCGCGCTCAGCACCTGGGTCACCAGGGCCACGCTGATCAGGAAGACCAGCAGGCAGAGCGCGGCAGACGAAGGCCAGCGCGTTGCGCCCCACGGCCACGGCCGAGAACACCACCGACTTGAGCAGCGGAAGCCCGTGCAGGCCGGCAAAGATGGGCGCATACCACAGCAGCAGGGTAGCAGGGGCACGGTGATGACGGCCATCGTCATCATCGACTGGAACACCGGCATGATGAGGTTGCTCATGGTCTCGGCGTCAGGAACCTTGTTGGCCGGCATCTGGCTCAGCGTCTCGAACATGGCCGCCACGGCATCCTGGTAGCCCGACAGCCAGGCAGCGCCCGTGTCGATGGCCAGGCTGAGCAGGCCCAGCTGGGCCACGGTCAGCAGCGCCCGGCGGTCGCCCTGCGCCCAGCCGAAGAAGACGCGGGCGTTGAAGATCTGCGTGAAGGGACGTGCCGGGTTCTGGCATGGCGGCGCTCTGCGCGGCCAGGGGCGTGTCGCTGCCGGGCGGTGCCAGCTCCCGCAGGGTGGCCAGGGTAGCCCACCAGCAGCACCGGCACCACCAGCTTGGCCAGCACCAGGCCGAGAATGCCCAGGATTCCGAACAGGGTTGCTGGCCGTGATCAGCATCAGCATGAGCAGCAGCAGGGGCAGGGGGCCCGCCCAGCAGGCCGAAGCCGCGCTTGAGCCAGTACCAGCCATGGCTGGCGGGTACGCGGTGGACCTGGATGCCGCTGGATGTCGTCTGTCCGGCCATGTCAGTGCAGCTCCCGAAAGCGTGCGGCGATCGGTCAGGATCCGCTCGAAAGTGGGTGGGATCCGGCTGCAGCATGGCGGCCTCCCGGGGCAGCAGCAGGTCGTAGAGGCGCGACAGCCAGAAACGCAGGGGCTGCGGCCCGCAGCGCTCGATGGTCCAGCCCCGGCGCTCGATGTCCTGCAGGGGGCGCACGCTGCGGTAGCCGGCCAGCAGGGGACCTCGGTGCGCGCCGGGTCCAGATGGGCGTCGTCGGCCGACAGGCACCAGTCAGTGCAGACCACGGCCAGGTCGAACAGCCAGGTGCCGTGGCAGGCGAAGTAGAAGTCGATGACGCCGGGGGTTGGACGGCGTGGTGAAGCAGCACGTTGTCGCGGGAAAGCAGTCGGCATGAACAGCCGAGGCGGGCAGATCCTGCCATTCGGACGTGGCCATCCAGGCCTGCTGGGCAGCCAGCTCGTCCTCGGCCAGCGCCAGCTGGGCGGGCGCAAGCTCGGACGCAGTTCCTTGATGGCCTGGGGCCACCAGCCCGGCCGCGCACGTTGGCCGGGGCCGGTCCGAAGTCGGCAGCCGCCAGGTGCATGCGGGCCAGCAGTGCGCCCATGGCCTGACAGTGTTCCGGTGTGGTGTCACCACCGACTTGCCGGTCAGCCGCGTGACCAGCGTGGCGGGCTTGCCGTTGAGCATGCTGAACAGCTGCCCTGGCGGTTGGCCAGTGGGGCCGGGCAGGGAATGCCGCGGCGGGCCAGATGTTGCATCAGTTCCAGGTGGAAGGGCAGCTGCTCGACGAGGCAGCCGCTCGACCAGGGGTGAGGACCCAGCGGCCCTGGCCGTGTCGACGAAGTAGTTGGTGTTCTCGATGCCCGAGGCGATGGTTCGATGGCCAGCAGCTCGCCGGCATCGTACTGGGCCAGCCAGTCCTTGAGCTGCTGATCGGAGACGACGGTGAAGACGGCCATGGGGCGGATCCGGGGTGGGGTGAGGGATGCGCCGATTCTAACCGTGTGACGGAATGCTCCCGTCGGTTCGGTCGGGCGGTGTCGGTCGGGTCCGACGGGTCAGAGCTGCAGGTTCAGCTGGCGTTCCTCGCTGGTGGCATAGAAGCCGCGCTGCTGGTAGAAGTCGAAGATGGCGTTGACCACTTCGTCCGGGTCGTCGATGACGCGGATCAGCTCCATGTCGGCCGCTGAGACGGTGCCATGGGCCACCAGCGTGTCGTTCATCCAGTCCAGCAGGCCCTTCCAGAAGGCCGAGCCCACCAGAATGACCGGAATGCGCCGTCCCACCCGGGTCTGGATCAGCGTGAGCACCTCCATCAGCTCGTCCAGCGTGCCCCAGCCGCCGGGCGCAGCCACGAAGGCGGCAGCGTACTTGGCAAAGACCACCTTGCGCGGGAAGAAGTGCCGGAAGTGCAGGGACACGTCCTGATAGGGGTTGTCGTGCTGTTCGTTGGGCAGCTCCATGTTGAGGCCCACCGAAGCCGAGGCCCCGGCAAAGGCGCCCTTGTTGGCGGCTTCCATCAGGCCCGGGCCGCCACCCGAGATGACGGCAAAGCCCGCGTCGGAGAGCTTGCGCGCCAGCGTCTCGGTTTCCTTGTGCCAGCGGTGCTCGGGCTTGATGCGGGCGCTGCCGAAGATCGAGACGGCCGGGCGGATGTCCGCAGGCGCCTCGGTGGCCTCGACGAACTCTGCGATAATGCCCAGCACGTGCCAGGACTCTCTTGCCTTGATGGCGGTCGCTCGCTCGCTGGGCATCATGTTGCTCAGCTTGGGTGTATTGGGGATTGCTTTCAGGATGTTTCTTGACCATGGGTCCCGGGTTCTTTTTGCTGCTTTTCTCTCCGTACCGGGCGGTTCCGGAGGCAGGCGTGGCTGTCTTTGCTGGTTCCGAGCGTATCAGACTCGGCCGAGCGGCCGGCGTGACCCCCGGGCGCGGCCCTGTTTCCGTCAGACCGAGCGTTTCCCGATGACCGACACCCAGACCCTGCTGCTGGTCGATGGCTCCAGCTACCTGTTTCGCGCCTATCATGCCCTGCCGGACCTGCGCAACAAGGCGGGCGAGCCGACCGGCGCCATCCATGGGATGGTCGGCATGCTGCGTCGGCTGCGCGACGACACCCGGCTGCACGGCGGCGCCACGCTGGGCGCTGTGATCTTCGATGCGCCGGGGCGCACCTTCCGCGACGACCTGTACGAGCACTACAAGGCCAACCGCAGCCAGACGCCCGAGGCGCTGGTGGCGCAGATTGCGCCCATCCATGAACTGACGCAGGCGCTGGGCTGGTCCCGCTTCTGGTGGTGCCGGGCATCGAGGCCGACGACGTGATCGGCACGCTGGCCACCGCGCGCGTGCCGCCGGCATGCGCACCGTCATCTCCACCGGTGACGAGGACCTGGCGCAGCTTGTTGATGACGAGACGCTGCTGGTCAACACGATGACCCGCGACGGCGTGCCGCCCACGGTGATGGACGCCGCCGGCGTGCGCGGACAAGTTCGGCGTTGATCCGGGGCAGATCATCGATTTCCTGACGCTGACCGGCGATGCGGTGGACAACGTGCCGGGTGGACAGGTGGGCCCCAAGACAGCCCGCGAAATGGCTGAACGAATACGGCTCGCTGGATGCCATCCTGCAGCACGCCGACGAGATCAAGGGGCAGGTGGGGCGAGAACCCGCGCGCAGCGCGCGACTGACGCTGCGCGCGGCCGCTGAGCTGGTGACGGGTGCTGCGTGACGCCGACCTGAGGTGCCTGGGTGGGCGGCGTGGAGACGCTCAAGCTGCGCCCCGAGGATGAGGAGGCGTTGCTGGGGCTCTTTGATCGCTGGGAGCTGCGCACCTTTGCGCGCCGGCTGGTGGCCGATCGGCAGCGACGCGAGGCGAGCTGGCACGGGCCACGGTCGCGGATACCGACGGGGCTGCTGCGGGTGAGGGGCTTCGGCCGGGCAGGGGTACGTCGGGGACATGCGTCGGCCAGTGCAGGGCGCTGCAGGCAGCAGGGCGGGGCATGGTGCGGCCCGGCGATGGTGCTGCGCGGGCTGAAGCGCTGCCCGGCGGCATTGGCCACTTCACGCGTGACGGCATCGTGCTGGAAGCACCGCCAGCAGGCGAGCTGCAGGCCGAGACGGTGACCACACGTGCGGCGCTGGATGCGTGGCTGGCGCGCGTGCAGGGCAGGCGACCGGGTGGCCATCGACACCGAGACCACCTCGCTGGATCCGCGATGCGGCGCTGGCTGGTGGGCATCTCGCTGGCGGTAACGCCCTGGCAGGCCTGCTACATCCCGGTGGGGCACAACCATGCGGGCGTGCCCGGAACAGCTGCCGATGGACGCGGTGCTGGCGGTGCTGAAGCCCCTGGCTGGAAAGCGATGCGCCGCAGAGGTGGGCCAGAACATCAAGTACGACATGCACGTGCTGGCCAACCACGGCATCACGCTGCGCGGCGTGGTCGATGACACGATGCTGGAATCCTACGTGCTGGAGGCGCACCGCACCCACGGCATGGACGCAATGGCCGGACGCCACCTGAACCGCACCACCATCACCTACGAGGAAGTGGCGGGCAAGGGCGCCAAGGCCATCGGCCGACCAGGTGGCGCTGGACGTGGCCACCCCCTATGCGGCCGAGGACGCCGACGTGACGCTACAGCTGCATCGCACGCTGTGGCCGGCCATCGAGGCCAGTGAACGGCTGCGCCACATCTACCGCGACATCGAGATGCCCACGCTGCAGGTGCTCTATGACATGGAGCGCCACGGCGTGCTGCTGGACCGCGACCGGCTGCGGGCCCAGTCGCAGCAGCTGGCCCGAACAGCTGCATGGAGCTGGAAAGGCAGGCGCACGAACTGGCGGGCCAGCCCTTCAACCTGGGATCCCCCAAGCAGCTGGGCGAGATCCTCTTCGAGCGGCTGGGGCTGCCGGTGGTGAAGAAGACCCGGCCGGCAAGCCATCCACCGACGAGAGCGTGCTGGAGAAGCTGGCGCTGGACCACCCGCTGCCCAAGGTGCTGCTGCAGTGGCAGGGGTCTGGCCAAGCCGAAGTCCACCTACACCGACAAGCTGCCGGAGATGGCCGACCCGCAGACCGGGCGCGTGCACACCACCTATTCACAGGGCGGTGGCCATTACCGGCCGGCTGGCCTCCAGTGACCCGAACCTGCAGAACATCCCGGTGCGCACCCCGGAAGGGCGACGCATCCGCGAAGCCTTCATTGCGCCGCTGGGCCACCAGATGATGTCGGCCGACTGCTCGCAGATCGAGCTGCGCATCATGGCGCACATCTCGCAGGATGCCGGGCTGCTGAAGGCCTTCGCCGACGGCGAGGACGTGCACCGCGCCACGGCATCCGAAGTCTTCGGCGTGCCGATTGCAGAGGTCAACAGCGAGCAGCGCCGCTATGCCAAGGTGATCAACTTTGGCCTCATCTATGGCATGAGCGCCTTCGGCCTGGCCGCCAACCTGGGCATCGAGCGCGGTGCGGCACAGGCCTACATCGACCGCTACTGCCCGACTACCCCGGTGTCCCGCCACCATGGAGCGCACCCGCGCGCGGCTCGCAGAACAGGGCTACGCGTCGAGACCGTGTTCGGCCGCCGGCTGTGGCTGCCCGAGATCGGATCATCCAACATGGGGCTCGCCGCCAGATGGCCGAGGCGCCGCCATCAACGCCCCATGCGGGGCACGGCCGCCGACACTCATCAAGCTGGCGATGATCGACGCACGCCTGGCTGCGACGCGAGAACCTGGGCGCCCGTCTGGTGATGCAGGCACGACGAGACTGGTGCTGGAAGTGCCCGATGCCGAGGTGGAACGCCTGAAGACCGACCTGCCAGCCCGCATGGCCGGCGTGGCCCAGCTTTCGGTGCCGCTGCTGGCCGAAGTGGGCGTGGGCGAGAACTGGGAGCAGCGCATTGAGCGCCGGCTCAATCCAGGAGCGCGACACGACATGCCAGGTGATGCGTCGAGGGTAGAGTCAGGGTGCATCATGAATGACGCCATCCTGACCGGCTTCACGCCGGGCTCAGTCTCGATCCTGGCTATTGGCTCGCAGAATGCGTTCGTGCTGCAGCGCAGGGGCTACGAGGCGAGCATGTCGGACTTGTCTCTGTCTGGCCTGTGCGCTATCGGATGCCATCCCTGATCTCGCTGGGTGTGGTGGGCTTTCGGCGAAGTCTCAGCCATGGCTGGATGGCTGGTGCCGCTGTTCCGTTGGTGTGGTGCCGCTTCCTGCTGACGTACGGAGCGCTGCGTCAGGGCTGCCTTGGCGGCGCAGAAAAGTCTGCGCGCCGGCGGAAGGCGGTGGTGCGCCGCTGTGGCCCACGCCCAGCAACCTGTCTCGGCGCTGACCTGGCTGAACCCATGTCTATCTGGATACCGTCATTCTGCTGGGAATCGATATCCACACCGCTTTTCCGGGGCAGGAAATGCACTTTGCGCTGGGGGCGATGACGGCCTCGTGCCTATTCTTCTTCTCGCTGGGCCATGGCGCACGGCTGCTGCGACCGCTTTTGCCACGCACCGCGCTTGGCAGGGTACTGGATGTGTGTGGTTGGCATCACGATGTGGGTGATAGCTGTGCAGCTGGTGTTGGTGGGGTCGTCAGAATAAAACGAGGCGGTGAGTGCAGGCTGTTTCGATCGCAATCGAAGCCAGCCCGTCCGTGCGTCGGCGTCAGGTTCGCAGAAAGTCACGTATTCCCTCGGCTGTCCTTCGAGAACACCCTGATAGGCCCGGATATTTGATTCTGGGGTCGAATGGGCGCTGCAGGACGGATCAAAACGCTGCGTTGAAAGGGCTGCATGTCACGCGCTTCGGCGGCTTCCAGTGCGGCTTCAACAAAGGGCGTTGCGGGGATGACGAACGGGTTGGCTGATTTCATTCGTGAAACGCGGCTTCCTGTCGGCTCTGTGCCTGCTCATCAAGCCGCGCATGCCAGCAGGTTTTTCCAGGTGGAAAAAGGCCTCGCTGGAAAAACAGGGGTTCGGTGCCATCCAGATCGTGGCCACTCCTGGCCGTCCATGGCGAGCGTGAGGCGCACGAAGGTGTTGGTGTAGTCGGCTTCGTGATTCAGCATCAGCTGCAGCAGGTCAACGGCCGAGCAGCTGGTCGCTGGCGGGCACTTCTGCATCCTGCGGGGTGAAGAGGACCCAGCTTCTGGCACATGCGCCGGGTGTAGCAGGTCTCGAACTGGCTGGCGAGGCGTGCAGTTCCTCCTTGGCCATGTCGACGGCTTCGTCCTGATCGTCACTGAAGAGCGGCAGCAGGGTCTCGGCCAGCTCGGGTCAGGTTCCAGTGTGCGATGGGGGCTGGTTGCTGTAGCGGTAGCGGCCTTGATGGTCGATCGAGCTGAAACACGGTATCCGGATCTGGCAGGTGTCCATGAGAGGCGCAGGGGCCGTAGTCGATCGTCTCGCCGGCAATGGCCATGTTGTCGGTGTTCATCACGCCGTGGATGAGCCCACCGATTGCCATTGCGCCACCAGGGCGACCTGGCGTGCGATGACCCGACGCAGCATCAGCCGGTAGGGTTGAGCTGCGGATCTGCAGCGGTTTCGGTGCGGATGTCGGGAAAAATGCCGTTCGATGGTGTAGTCGGCAAGCGCCTTCAGTGCGGCGACGTCGCGCAGGGCTGCGGCATACTGGAAGGTGGCGACGGATATGGCTCTGCGCGGTTCGGGTCAGCACCGCCCCGGTTTTCGGTCGCGACGATGGATGCGGTCGCCCCGTGGTGACCACGGCGAGCTGCGCGCTCGTCGGGACGCGCAGCGCGTGCATCGCTTCGCTGATCAGGTATTCGCGCAACATCGGTCCCAGCGCCGCCTTGCCGTCACCCTGGCGTGAATAGGGCGTTTGTGCCGTTGCTTCAGCTGGATGTCGATGCGTTTGCCCATCCGGCGTGATCTGCGCTCGCCGATCAGGGGTGGCCCGCCCGTCACCCAGCATCGCAAAATGCCCGAACTGATGGCCCGCATGGGCTTTGCGACAGCGGCTGGGGAACCCTCGGGGAAAGCGGTTGCCCGAGAAAAGGTTGACGGCCTCCGCCATCAGGGGCTGTCATCCGGCCGCATGGCGTCGGCGTTGCAGGATGGGCGGCTGCACTGGCGCCGGCGCCGGCATCGTGCAGCTGACGGCGTGCTTCTGGCGGCAGCAGCCCCAGTTCACGGGCCAGCGGCTGGTTGAAGAGCAGAACCTGGGGCTGGGGAAGCGGGCGGGCTGAGCGTCCGAGAAGAAGGCCTGGGGCAGCGAGCGACTAAGCTGTGGGACAGGTTCCAGCGCAGGGGTGTGGGGTTTCATGCGAGCGGAGATCTTCATTCCGGACGAGGTTGATTCAGCTGACTGCGAGTGCTTGCTGCTCGTGCAGCGTTTTCTGTGGCCTCACCCACCAGCCACACACAAAGCTATCGCTCAGTGGGCCGGCCGTTCACGGCCTGTGTTCCGCGCTGCTGATCAGATAACGACGCGCGTGAGCTGGGCATGCTCTCTGGGGGCAGGGGGCTGATCAGGCTGCGTTGGCCAGCTCCTGCTGGATCAGGAAGGGCGGGATCAGCGCCACGCCCAGCCGTTCGATGGCGGCCTGGGCCAGCATCGAGAACAACTCCAGCCGCATGCGGTCATGGCGCGGGGTGTGGTCACCGGCGGCGGCAAACCACTGTCGCCAGGCGTAGGGACGGGTGCTTTCTGCTGCAGCAGCGGCAGCTCGGCAATGGCCTCGGCGTCAGTCGTGCAGCTGCACGCCAGGCAGGGGGGCGCGCGCACCGCATTCGCATCAGGAAGTGCGCCTCGGTGCCCGCCAGCCGGCATCGCCAAGTAGATGGCGGCGTGAAGCCGGTCTGATCGAACAGGAGGGCGGGTCTGGGTGTGCAGGTTCACGATCACTTCCGGGCTGGCGGGCCTGGAAACGCCGCAGCGCGGCAGCAGCCAGCGGGTGGCGAAGGTGGGCGACGGCCAGATCCAGCGTGCTGCCGGTGCCGCTGCGACATCACGGCCAGGGTGTCCTGCTCAGGGCGTCCAGCCGGGGCCGATCTGCCGGCTGTAATCCTGTCCGGCCTCGGTCAGCTGCACGCCCCGCCGGTGCGCCGAAGAGCGGCACGCCCAGGTGGTCTCCAGCGCGTTGATCTGCCGGCAGACGGCACCTGGGTCAGTGCTCAGTTCCTCGGCCGCCCGCGTGAGCTCTGGTGGCGGCCGCAGACTCGAGGCAAAGCAGGGCGTGGGTGCTGGGGATCTTCTTGCGCATGATGGGCTTTGAGGCCGGGGCTGGAATGATCTCCAGGAGTTCCTGAAGACACTGTTACTGCATAAATGTCGTTTGAGGTGACTTTTTGGTGGGTCGCTAGAATGCGTGCAAGAATAATGAAAAAGGAGACGACCCATGGCTTCCCATCGCGCCCCTTCAAACTGGGCTGACCCGCTGCTGCTGGATGCGCGGCTTCCGATACCGAGCGCATGGTGCAGGACAGTGCCCGTGCCTACTGCCAGGACAAGCTGCTGCCGCTGTGCAGGGAGCTTTCGCCACAGAAGAACCGATGTGAGCATCTTCCGGGAGATGGGTGAGCTGGGGCCTGCTGGGCCCCACCATTGCCGAGGATACGGTGGCGCCGGGCTCCAGACTATGTCTGTTACGGACTGATTGCCCGCGAGGTCAGAGCGGGTCGATTCCGGCTACCGCTCGATGATGAGCGTGCAGGGGCTCGCTGGTGATGGTGCCATCGAGGGCTCGGCACCGAAGGCAGAAGCACAAGTATCTGCCCAAGCTGGCCACCGGTGAGCTGATCGGCTGCTTTGGCCTGACCGAGCCCAACCATGGCTCCGACCCGCGGGCAGCATGGTGACGCGCGCCCGCAAGGTCGAGGGTGGCTACAGCCTGTCGGGCGCCAAGACCTGGATCACCAACAGTCCCATTGCCGATGTCTTTTGTGGTCTGGGCCAAGGATGATGACGAGGGGCAGATCCGCAGCTTCATCCTGGAGAAAGGCTGGAAGGGGGCTGTCGGCACCAGCCATCCGGCAAGGTGGGTCTGCGCGCCTCCATCACCGGCGAGATCGTGATGGACGAGGTGTTCGTGCCTGAAGAATGCCTTCCCCGGTGCGCGGCCTGAAAGGTCCGTTCACCTGCCCTGAACTCCGCCCGCTACGGCATTGCCTGGGGCGCGCTGGGGGCTGCCGAGGCCTGTTATGAGGCCGCCCGCCAGTACACGCTGGACCGCAAGCAGTTCAATCGGCCGCTGGCGTCAAACCAGCTCATCAGAAGAAGCTGGCCGACATGGCGACCGAGATCTCGCTGGGTCTTCAGGCCGTGCTGCGTGTGGGCCGCATAGAAGGACGAGGGCATTGCGCCGGTTGAAGTCACCTCCATCGTCAAGCGCAATTCCTGTGGCAAAGGCGCTGGATATTGCGCGCGATGGCGCGCGACATGCTGGGGGAGCAATGGCATCTCCGACGAATACCCGGTGGCGCGTCATCTGGTCGAACCTGGAGGTGGTCAGCACCTACGAGGGTACGCACGACATCCATGCGCTGATCCTGGGCAGGGCCATTACCGGCATTGCAGCGTTTGCCAACTGACGGACTCTGGCATGCCAGGGCGGCCCGGTCCGGATGACGGGTCGCCGGTTGTGTCGGCCGGCCGCACGGCCTTGTTGGGAGTGTGCGGCAAGAACCAAAAAACATGAGGGAGACTGATCATGGCGGGCGCGCTGTCACACATTCGCGTGCTGGACCTGTCGCGCATTCTGGCCGGTCCGTGGGCGGGGGCAGATTCTGGCGGACCTGGGGGCGGATGTCATCAAGGTGGAGCGCCCGGGGACCTGGCGACGATACCCGCGGCTGGGGGCCGCCATGGATCAGGATGATCAGGGGACAGGATACTTCGGTGGCTGCCTATTATCTGTGTGCCAACCGGAACAAGCGCTCCATTACGGTCGATATCACCCAGCCAGAAGGCCAGGACATCGATGCGCCGGCTGGCGGCGCAGTCCGACGTGGTGCTGGAGAACTTCAAGCTGGGGGCTGAAACGGTACGATGGCTGGACTACGACAGCCTGAAGGCCGTCAATCCGCGGCTGGTATATTGCTCCATTACCGGCTTTGGGGCGGGACGGTCTATGCGCCACGTGCCGGCTAGTGATTTCTGATCCAGGGGCCTGGGCGGGCTGATGAGCATCACCGGCCGGCCGGATGGAGAACCGGGTGCCGGTCCCGATGAAAGTGGGTGTGGCGCTGACCGACATCCTGACCGGCCTGTATGCCACCAATGCCGTGCTGGCGGCACTGGCCTGGCGCGAGCAAAGCGGTGAGGGCCCAGTACATCGACATCGGCGCTGCTGGACGTGCAGGTGGCCTGTCTGGCCAACCAGGCCATGAACTATCTGGCGACCGGCAACAGCCCGCGCCGGATGGGCAATGCGCACCCCAGCATCGTTCCGTATCAGGATTTCCCCACGGCGGATGGTCACATGATTCTTGCCATTGGCAGCGACGGCCAGTTTGCCCGTTTCTGCGAGGTGGCCGGCGAGGCCCGAACTGGCGGCCGATGCGCGCTTTTGCCACGCAACCGTGCACGGGTGGAAAGCCGCGCCGAACTCATCCCGCTGCTGAACGAGATCACGGCAACCCGCACCACGGCTGAGTGGATTGGTCAGCTGGAGGCCCGTGCCGTGCCCTGCGGCCCCATCAATGGTCTGGCCGAGGTGTTTGCCGACCCGCAGGTGCAGGCCCGTGGCCTGGCCGTGACGATGCTGCACCCCGAGGCCGGCGAGGTGCCACTGGTGGCCAGCCCGATCCGGCTGTCGAAGACCGGTGGAGTACCGCCGTGCGCCCCTGGTGGGTGAACACACGGACGAGATCCTGGCCGATCTGGGGTGGATGCGGCAGGCATTGCGGGGCTGCGGGGCGGGGGTGGTGTAGGGCCCCTGCGGTGTTGTGGGTTGTCTTGGCGCCGAACGCCATGAAACGGCGCCAGGGACTACTGACTGGCGGCAGCAATAAAATTATCTATAGCCTGAGTCAAGCACGCGCCATCCCGATACTCACCGATCGTTCGGGCTGGCAAAAGCTGCGCAACCAAAGGCTCCAGCCGGGCAAGGTCGAACGTGCCGGATTCCAACATCTGCATCATGTCTTCATGGATCTGCAGGGCGGGACGATGCGAGGCGCCAGCCATTGATGCGCAGAAAGACATCCGTCGCCGCAAAGGCGATGCGCTTGTTGCCATCGATGAAGGGGTGATTGATGGCCAGGCTTTCCATCGAGGCCGCCGCTTCCGGAAATGATGATCCTCGTAGTAGCCGCTCTGCGGACGAAAAGCGCCGACTCCAGCGCACCCGCATCCCTGAGCCCCGTTCCCCCATAACGCTGCATCAGCACCCTGTACGGAGCCAAGTACGTCCGCCGTTGTCAGGTAGTCGGTTGTCGCGACCACCTACTCGCCAGCTCTCGATACAACGCATCGAACTCGTCCAGACTGGCTGCAAAGGCCGACGCGACGTGCCGCCGAGGCGTTCCTCTGCCTGCGATCAATGTAGTAGCGCAGTGCCTCATCCAGTATGGACTGAAACTCAGCCGGCCTGCCTCTGCAGATCTGGCGAAGCGCCGCCAGTACCTCGGGCGCAGCCTGGGAGAAAACTTTTTCGCGCACAGGGGTGTTCATGCTAAAGTAGCCATCATGATGGTCTGGAAACATCATGATGGATCAGCGTGAACTCTCCCGTCAAGAGGACAACCCAAAAGTAGAGACTCCGGCTGGGAAAGTCCTGAAACATGTAGACCGCAGGCGGTATGAACATCCAGCCGGATGCCTGATCGGGCTCCAGTCCACGAAGGTATGCGAGGTCATCTCTGGACCGTTGTCCAGCCTGATGGCCTCAGAAACTTTCCGTAGACTTCCACGAGTTCCTGCACGACCCGTACCAGCCGCAGGGGACGAGATGGAGCTGCCACATTCGATGCGCAGCGCCCTCCGGTTGCCTAGCTTCATCAATGATGTTGAGCGTGCAGAAATGGCTGACCGTCGTAGAGCGTATCGCGCATGATCAATCTTTGGCGCGATGGGCGAAGGTGTGCTGATACGGCACTTGGAAGGATGCAGCGTCGGCGCTTGATTGCAGCGAGAAAACGTTGCGGGATGACGCCAAAATAGTGTGGCCTGCTTGAGGCGGGGAGGGACTCAAGGACGGTGCTGTGCCGGTCGGAGCAAGCGTTCTGGTGGGCGCGACTGTCAGACTTCAACGGTGTTTTACATGTCGGGGCATCTGTCATCTGTCACAATCGAAGACTGGTTTCTGACCCGATGGGAGAGAGTTTGATGGGTGTTCATTCCATGATCAAGGTACGCCGCCTGCTGGGGCACCGCTGGCTGCGGCTTCGCCTGTCGCTGGGCGTGGCGCTGGGCGGGACGGTGGCGCTGCCGGGCACGGCCCTGGCGCTGGATCTGTCGTCGATCACGCAGACCGATGCGTCGGCGGCGGTGAAAGGCGGCGCTGCAGAAGGGGCGGAGTCGGCGGTGGCCAGTCTGGGCAAGGCCGATGGCTTTCTGGGCAACTCCGGAGGTGAAGATCCCGCTGCCGTCCAGTCTGCAGAAGCTGGAGAGGCGGCCAAGCTGATGGGCAAGCAGAAGGATTTCGAGGCGCTGCAGGGTGAACATCAACCGGGCGGCCGAGGCGGCGGTGCCGGAGGCGAAGACGCTGCTGCTCAATGCCATCAAGGGCATGTCGGTGAAGGATGCCAAGGGGCATTCTGGCGGGCGGCGATGATTCGGTGACGAGCTTCTTCCGTGAGAAGACCTCGAAGGAGATGTACCAGAAGTTCCTGCCGATCGTGACGCAGTACACGGGCAAGATGGGGCTGGCGAAGCAGTACAACTCGCTGGCCGGGCAGGCGTCCAAGCTGGGCGTGGTGAAGTCGGACGACGCGAAGATCGAGAGCTATGTGACCAACAAGGCGATGGATGGTCTGTACAAGATGATCGCGGCGGAAGAGAAGTCGATCCGTGCGGATCCGGTGGGTACGGGTTCGGCCATCCTGAAGAAGGTGTTTTCCAGGTAAGGTCTGACATCCTTTGAAATCTGGGGCCTTCTGTCAGGGCTGTCAGGTGAGCCGGAAGCCCGGGCAGGTCGATGAGAAGACCTGTCCGGGCTTTCTGTTTTTGCAGAGGGGTTGCGTGGTGGCCGGTCTGTCGGGCTGGGCCTTCCATCGGGCAGTGTGCGAAGCGCTGAGGTTTGCGGGTACAAATTCGCGGCAAAAGAACCCGCTTCCTCTCTGTGAATGGCCCCTGATGTTCCCGACGATGAAGGTCTCTCCGGTTTTGCGTCGCCTGTCAGGGCGCTTCCATGCGTGCCGCCTCCTGTTCGCCCTGCCGTGGGTGGCGGGATTGATGACGGCTGCCATGCCTGCGCAGGCGCAGGTCTACAAGTGCAAGGTGGACGGCAAGGTCAGCTACCAGGCGATGCCTTGCAGTGGGGAGGTCGAGGGGAACTGAAGCTGGCTCAGGATGATGGGGTGGGCCGTGAGGGTGCCGCCCTGCGCAAGCTCTGGACGGGTCTGAAGGCCGGCATGAGCGTGGCCGAGGTGAAGAAGCAGAGGTCCGGGCTGAGTGGTGCCCGAGCGGCCGAGCAGGCTGGTCAATGGCGCCGAGGGGCTGCTGGAGAAGGACATGAAGTTGGCCGGCGTCCTGTTCAGGTGAAGTACTACTTCCTGGACGGTGGCTACTACCAGGTCATGGTGACGACGGACAACCCGTGGTTACGGGAAGACGACGAGATCCGGGCACTGTACGGGAAGCTGCAGCCGCAGGTGCTGAAGATGCTGGGCAAGGCGTCGAGTGAGGAGCCGCTGGAAATGCGGAACATCGGGCTGTGGGGGCGTACGGGTGGACGGATGCCGATGGGAACCTGAAGACCTGGGTGTTCCCTAAGCCCAGGCCTCCAGCCAGTCCATGCTGACGGTTGGTCATCGGCCGGACGGGGTGGCGGCGTTCAAGGATCTGCGCCAGCTCAGGAAGCCCTGAAAACGATGATGGGCTGGTTGCAGGCACCCGCTGCCTGTCCGGACAGTTCACGATGTTCCCGATGACGATGACGATGACGATGACGATGAAGAGCACGCCGGTTTCGTGCCGCCTTTCAGGGGGCTTTTCCTGTGCGCGGCTTCCTGTTCGCCCTGCCGTTGGTGGTGGGATTGATGACGGCTGCCATGCCTGCGCAGGCGCAGGTCTACAAGTGCAAGGTGGACGGCAGGTCAGCTACCAGGCGATGCCTTGCAGTGGGGGAGGTCGAGGGGCGCTGAAGCGGGCTCAGGATGATGGGGGTGGGCCGTGATGTTGCCACCTTGCGCAAGCTCTGGATGGGCCTTGAGTCCGGCATGAGCGTGGCCGATGTGCTGGAGCGGATACCCGGTGCAACGGCGCCCTCGAAGGTGGAAAAGGATGGCCAATGGAGCCGTGGTGCTCCTGGAAGGACGTAAAGCTGGCTGGCACGACATTCAAGGGGCGGTATTACTTTCTGGACGACGGCTATCTCATGTTCGGTCTCGCGCCGGACGCGCCGGCGATGCGGAGCAATGGCGAGGTCCGGCATCTGTACGGAAAGCTGCAGCAACTGCTGCTGAAGGTGCTGGGCGAGGCGTCGGATGAGGGTGCCGCTGGAAGAGCGGAACGGCAGCCTGCAGGGGGAAACGAACTGGCGGGATGCCGCCGGCGACGAGAAGGCCTGGGTGTTTGTATCGCACGGGAATTTCGGCTGGTCCTTGCTGACGGCCGGATATCGACCGGAAGGGGCGCCGTCGTTCAAGGCGTCGTTCCCCCGAAAGCGGTGACGGGGCGGGTAGACGGTCCTGCGGGAATGTGGGGCGGTTTGCAGCCCTGATGCTCTGCGGCATGGCCGGGTGTCTGCCCGGAGAGGGGCTGGCCAAATTGCAGTCAGTCTGTCGGGTCATGCCTTCCATCGGGCGGCGCATGCCGTGTGATGCGGTTTGCAGGGTACAAATGCCGCGGCAAAAGAACTTGCTTCCTGTGTGGGTGTACTTCGATGTTCCCGATGACGATGAAAGCTACTGAGGTTTCCCTTCCTGCTTCGCGGCGTTTCTCTCTGCGTCACTTCCTGTCGGCCCTGGGGCTGGGGCTGGTGACGGCTGCAACGCCTGCGCAGGCGCAGGTTCAGCGTGCGTGGTGGATGGCAAGGTCAGCTACCAGGGCGATGCCTTGCAGTGCAGGGGTGGATGCGGGTCTGAAGCTGCCCGGGAGTGCTGGGGCTGGCAACGCCGCTGCTCGCCCCGGATGCCCTGGACGGGGTTGAAGGTCGGCATGACGGTGGATGAAGTGCAGAAACAGGTGTCGGGCCTGACCCCGCCGCTGAAACCGGACTCTCTCATGAATGGTGCCCGGGAGTTGCTGGCCAAGGAGGTCAAGGTGGCCGGGGAGACGTTCCGGGCAGGCTACTACTTCCTGAAGGGCGGCTTATACCAGGTGAGCATGACGACGGAGCCGCTGGTGCGCGAGAGCGACGAGATCCTGGCGATGTACCCCAAGGTGCAGGCGCAGCTTCTGAAGGCGCTGGGCCCGGCGTCGGGTGAGGGTGCCGCTGAAGGATCACGGTAGCGGTCTGCTGGGGCGCACGCGCTGGGACGATGCTGCTGGTAACAACATGGCCTGGGTGACGGTGGGGCCGGCGTCTCGCCGTGGTAAGGCGCTGCTCACCTTCGGCTATAGGCCGGAAGGAGCCGTGCCGTTCAAGCCCATGTAAGTTGCTCAAGGTCTGGAAAGGGGAGGCCGGCGTGGCCGAGGGGGCTTCGGGTTTTCCCTGAGTTTTGAGGTGGTTGCCCAGTCATTCACGGAAGATATACCCCCGCCTAATTCACAATATGAGGAGTTTGATCTTTTCATTTTTGTTAAGCAGGAGACTTCCATGAAGAGTCTGGGTGAATTCATCGTCGAGAAGCAGGCCGAGTACCCGCATGCCCGCGGCAATCTGAGTGGCATTCTGGCGGCCATCCGTCTGGCGGCCAAGGTCATCAACCGTGACATCAACCGGGCCGGTCTGGTTCACGAGATTCTGGGTGACGCGGGCGCTGAGAACGTGCAGGGCGAGCAGCAGAAGAAACTGGACGTGTTCGCGCACAAGACGATCAGCGCGGCCTTCTTCGCTCGGGACGACGTGGCGGGCTTCGCGTCGGAAGAGGAGGAGAACTTCATCGCCTTCGACGGCGAGAAGAACCGCAACGCCAAGTACATCGTGCTGACCGATCCGCTGGACGGTTCGTCCAACATCGACGTGAACGTGTCGGTGGGCACCATCTTTCCATCTACCGGCGGGTGACGCCGGTGGGCACGCCGGTGACGCTGGAGGACTTCCTGCAGCCGGGCCGCGCCCAGGTGGCCTGCAGGCTATGTGGTGTATGGTTCTTCCACGATGCTGGTCTACACCACCGGCAATGGCGTCAACGGCTTCACCTGCGACCCGGGCATCGGCGTGTTCGCGCTGTCGCACGAGAACATCCGCATTCCGAGGATGGCAAGATCTATTCGGTGAACGAGGGCCAGTACCTGAAGTTCCCGCAGGGCGTAAGAAGTACATCAAGTACTGTCAGGAAGACCGCCCGTCCGAGGGCCTGCCGCTCACGTCGCGCTACATCGGCTCGCTGGTGTCGGACTTCCACCGGAACATGCTGAAGGGCGGCATCTACACGTGCCCGCAGGGCAGCAACTATCCGAAGGGCGAAGCTGCGCCTGCTGTACGAGTGCAACCCATGGCTTTCCTGGCCGAGCAGGCCGGCGGCATGGCCACCGACGGTGAGCGCAACATCCTGGACATCCAGCCGACCGAGCTGCACCAGCGCAGCCCTTCTTCGTGGGCTCGAAGAAGATGGTCGAGAAGGTGCACGACTTCGTCCGGAAGTATCCGGACCGAGCATCGGGCAGGAGAACGCCGGCTGCCGGGTTCGGCAGCCGGAGGGCGGACGAACTATTCGCCCTGGCGACCGGTCGGGATGGGTCGCTGATCCAGCCGCTCCAGGAGGGGCGGATAGGGAGGCGGCTGCCGGGCAGACCGCCAGTTCCATCGACAGCAGGTTGTGGTTGGCGGTGATGCCCGAGCCGCACTGCTGGATGATGTCTTCGGGCTTGCGGCCGGCCAGCAGGGGTTTCCCATTCGTGGCGCAGCACTTCGGCGGGCTTGAAGCGGCCGTCGGGGCGCAGGTTCTGCGAGGCGGCCGGTTGATGGCGCCGGGGATGTGGCCGGGCCACGGGGTCCATGCTGGTGTCCTTGCCCTGGAAGCGCTCGGCGGGCGGGCATCCACGATCTGGCTGTGGCCGTCCTGCAGGGCGGCCGCGAGCTGGGCGGTGTTGAGCAGGGTGACCAGCGTCGGGCGCTCGGACAGGTGGCCGGGCGTGGCGGCGCGGGGGGCTTCGGTGGACATCGGGTAGCCGGCGCGCTGCCAGGGCGGCGATGCCGCCGTCGAGCAGGGCGACGTGACGGTGGCCCAGCCAGCGGGCCAGCATCCAGAGCCGTCCGGCCATGGCGCCGCCCTGGTCGTCGTAGACGACGAGCTGGGTGTCGTCGAGAGGCCCAGTGCGGCGAGCTTGCGCGCGCAGTGTCTCGCGGTCGGGCAGCGGGTGGCGGCCCAGCGAGGGATCGCGACGGCCGCTGAGGTCGTCGTCGATGGAGAGGAAGTGTGCCGACGGGATGTGGCCTGCTTCCCAGGCGCGTCGGCCAGCCTGCGGGTCGTCGAGTCGGTGGCGGCAGTCGACGAGCACGCAGCGATCGATGGCGTGGGCCAGTTCTTCGGCGGAGATCAGCGTTGTCCAGTTCATGGCGGCACTGAGGTGCGCGCCAGGGGGCGATGCCGCTGGCGCATCCGGCAGGGCGCCGGCCGATCCGGCGCCCGTCGGGCATCTTACCGCGGGCGGACGAGCTGGCGCTCGGTGAGCTGGTGGCCGGTGGGGTGATTGGCCGGCAGGTTGCGGTCGTCGCCCACGTCGCCCAGTTCACGGCGCAGGAACTCGTGGAAGTGCTGCATGCCGTCTTCCATCGGGCTCTGGTAGGGGCCGGTCTGGTTCTCGCCACGTTCCAGCAGGGCACGGCGGCCGGCGTCCATGCGCTCGCCGATCTCGTCGTCCTCGATGGCGGTCTCCATGTAGGCGGCACGCTCGGCCTCGATGAACTCGCGCTCGAACCAGACGATTTCCTCGGGATAGTAGAACTCGACGATGTTGGTGGTCTTGCCCGGTCCGCGCGGGATGAGCGAGGGAGATGATGAGCGAGTTGGGATACCACTCCACCATCAGGTTGGGGTAGTAGGTGAGCCAGATGGCGCCGTACTCGGGCAGCTTGCCAGCCGTTGAAGCGCAGCACTTCATCGTGCCACTTGCGGTAGACGGGGCTGCCGGGCTTCTGCAGGTCGCGGTGCAGGCCGACGGTCTGCACGGAATACCACTCGCCGAATTCCCACTTCAGGTCGTTGCAGTCCACGAAGTGGCCCAGACCCGGGTGGAAGGGCACGACGTGGTAGTCCTCCAGATAGACCTCGATGAAGGTCTTCCAGTTGTAGTTGCACTCGTGCACCCTCGACGTGATCGAGGCGGTAGCCGGAGAAGTCCAGATCGGCGGCCACGCTCATGCCGCGCAGGTCGGCGGCGATGTCGCGCGGGCTCTCGAAGAGCAGACCCTGCCATTCCTGCAGGGGATAGCGGGGCAGTTCCAGACAGGGCTGCTGGTCGAAGTGCGGGGCACCTTTCAGGCTGCCGTCCAGGTCGTACGTCCAGCGGTGCAGCGGACAGACGATGCTGTCGGCGTTGCCCGAGCCGTTGAGCATGATGGCCTGGCGGTGGCGGCGAGACGTTGGAGAGCAGTTCGATGCGGCCCTGCGGGTTCTGCGCGTCGGGGCGCTGGTTGACCAGCACGCGGCCTTCCTGCTCGGCCACCAGGGGTGCGGTAGTCGCCGGGTTCGGGCACCATCAGGCGATGGCCGCGATAGCCGGGGCCGTTGTCGAACAGCCGATGCAGTTCTTGTCGATACAGCGATTCGTCGAAATAGGCAGTGACCGGCAACTGGGTTGCGGGTCGCTGGATGTGCTAGATGCCCGATGTCCGTCATGATGGAACCTGCGTCCCTCCGACCAGAAGTGATGTGAAGCGGCTGAACAGGAAAAGGCGGCCTCGGCCTGCCGCGGGGCCGGGCCGCTGGAGGATGAGAGGCCGCCGGGGCCGGGACCGGGGCGCCAGAGGAGAGGTGGCGCGGGGCGGGGGATCGAGGTCGGCTGCGGCTGATGATGTCCGCGTGCTTTCAGAAGGGCCGGATTCTACCGGCAACGTGGAGGTGCCCAGCAGATTTTTCCAGCGGGATGACGGGCATTGTGTCCTGTCAGCTTTTTCGGCCGGTTTGGGGATTCCCCAAAGCAGGATGCGTGGGAAGGGCACGACACGCGCTAGAATGCCGACTACCCGGTGTCGCCGGGGGCCGTGGCACGCCATCGTCGTCGCCGGGGCGGCCTGTTCTTGCGCCGTGGCTCGGGCGCGGATGTGCTGTATCCGTCTGTCGTCTGTCGAGGGTATCGAGGTATTGGGATGAAAGTTTGCCGCCCGTGCGGACGGGGCTCCGTCGCCGAGTTCCGGTCAGGATGTTCCGGATCCGTCGGAGAGCTTTCGACCAGTCGATGCAGGAGCTGGAGGCACTGATCGAACAGATGGAGAACGGCCGTCTGCCGCTGGAAGCGTCGCTGTCGGCCTACGAGCGCGGCGTGACGCTGCTCGCGCGCTGCCGCGACAAGCTGGCGGCGGTCACGCAGCAGGTCGAGGTGCTGGAGGCCGGCCTGCTGGTGCCCTACGAGGCGCCGGAAGAGGCCGGGAGCGAGACCGGTGACGCCGAGGGCGGCACCATGAACACCGGGCGGTTGCCCCGAGAACCCGGGCGAAGGGGCGCGGAGAATGAACCAGGACACCTTTGGCAACGGCGCTGGGCGCCAGCCCGGCCGCTGCGCCGTTGACGCTGCAGGCCTGGATGCACGCGTGCGCTGCACATGTGGAAGAGGCGCTGGCGGCACGGCTGCCGGGGCCTTCGGGCAGGCACGCCTGGCCTGGCGCCCGACCGGCTGCACGAGGCCATGCGCGCTATGCGGTGCTGGGCGGGGCAAGCGGGTGCGTCCGTTGCTGGTCTATGCCGCCGGCGAGCTGGTGGGCGCCGATGCCCGCGTGCTGGACGGTCGCCGCCTGTGCGGTGGAACTCATCCACGTCTATTCGCTGGTGCATGACGACATGCCGGCCATGGACAACGACGACATGCGCCGGGGGAAGTCCCACGGTGCATCGTCAGTATGGCGAAGCCATGGCCATGCTGGTGGGCGATGCGCTGCAGGCGCTGGCCTTCGAGGTGCTGGTGGCGCCCTGGTCGAAGGGCGACCCGCAGGCTGGCGGTGCCGGCAGCCACGATGGTGGCGGCAGCTGGCGCGTGCGGCGGGCTCGTGGGGCATGGCCGGCGGCCAGGCGCTGGACATCGAGGGGTGGGGGCTGCGGCTTTCACGCCCCCAGCTGGAGGCCATGCACCGGGCCAAGACCGGGGCGATGCTGTCGGTCTCGGTCGAGCTGGGCCTGCTGGCCGGCGGCCAGCCGTCGGCAGATCTGGCCGAGGCGATGCAGCGCTATGGCCGGACCATCGGGCTGGCCTTCCAGGTGGTGGACGACATCCTGGACGTGACGGCGCGATTCGGCCACGCTGGGCAAGACGGCCGGCAGGGACCAGGCGCGGACAAGCCCACCTGTGTCGCTGCTGGGTCTGGAGGGCGCACGCGCACTGGCGGCCGATCTGCACGGCCAGGCGCATGCCTGCCTGCAGGCGCTGGGGCCGCGTGCCGACCGGCTGCAGATGCTGGCAGATTTCATTGTCGAGCGCCTGCACTGACCTGACGCATGGCACGTGCCGGGGGATCGACGCCATGCTAGCTCCCGGACACGCGCTGCAACGGAATAGAAGATCACCTGCCACTGAGATGAGCGAGACGCCACGCCCCAGAACCGAGAAGTTGCTGGCCCGCATCGACAGCCCGGCCGACCTGCGCGGCTGAGCCCGCGAGCAGTTGCCGGCGCTGGCCGACGAGCTGCGGATTTCATCGTCAATGCCGTGTCGCGCACGGGCGGTCACCTGTCGTCCAACCTGGGCACGGTGGAGCTGACCATCGCGCTGCACTACGTGTTCGACACGCCGCGTGACCGGCTGGTGTGGGACGTGGGAGCATCAGTCCTATCCGCACAAGATCCTCACCGGCCGGCGCGACCAGATGGCCACGCTGCGCCAGTATCAGGGGCTGTCGGGCTTCCCGCGGCGCACCGAGCAGTCGAGCTGACACCTTCGGGAGTGGGGCATTCGTCCACCTCCATCGCGGCGGCGATGGGCATGGCGGTGGCCTCTGCGCAACCTGGGCGAGAACCAGGGGGCCCGAGCGGCGGCGGCACGTGGCCGTGATCGCGACGGGGCGATGAGCGCCGGCATGGCCTTCGAGGCGCTGAACAACGCCGGGGTGATGCGCGACGTGGATCTGCTGGTGATCCTGAACGACAACGACATGTCGATCTCGCCGGCGGTGGGCGCGATGAACCACTACCTGGCGCGCGCATCCTGTCGGCGCGGCCGCTGGTGAAGGCGCGCGACGTGGCGCGGCAGATGCCGTCGGTGGTGCCGCCGATGTACGAGCTGGCCCGCAAGCTGGAAGAGCATGCCAGGGCATGCTGGTGCCGGCCACGCTCTTCGAGGAGCTGGGCTTCACGTACTTCGGGACCCATCGATGGGCACGACCTGGATGCACTGGTGCCCCACGCTGCAGAACCTGCGCGAGATGCGCGGGCCGCTGTTCCTGCACGTCATCACCCGCAAGGGGCAGGGTTACAAGCTGGCCGAGTCCGATCCGGTGCTCTACCACGGGCCCGGCAAGTTCGATCCGGCCGAGGGCATCAAGCGGCCGCTCACGCCGCCGACCAAACCCACCTACACGCAGGTGTTCTCGACTGGGTCTGCGACATGGCCGAGGTCGAGCCGCGACTGGTGGCGGTGACGCCCGCCATGCGCGAGGGCTCGGGGCTGGTGGAGTTCGAGAAGCGATTCCCGCAGCGCTACTTCGATGTGGGCATTGCCGAGCAGCACGCCGTCACCTTTGCAGCCGGCATGGCCTGTGACGGGCTGGTGCCGGTGGTGGCCATCTATTCCACCTTCCCTGCAGCGCGCCTACGACCAGCTGCTGCATGACGTGGCGCTGCAGGACCTGCCGGTGGTGTTCGCGCTGGACCGCAGCGGCCTGGTGGGGGCCGACGGGGCCACGCATGCTGGCGTGTATGACTACGCCTTCCTGCGCTGCGTGCCCAACATGGTGATCATGGCGCCGGCCGACGAGAACGAATGTCGGCAGATGCTGTATTCAGCCGTGCGCTACCACGCGCCGGTGGCCGTGCGCTATCCGCGCGGCACGGGGCCCGGGCGTGCCGGTGCAGAGGGAATTCACCGAACTGCCGCGCGGCAAGGCCGAGGTGCGGCGCCAGGGCAAGCGCATTGCCATCCCTGGCCTTCGGGTCGATGGTGGCACCCGCCATGACGGCCGGCGAGGCGCTGGATGCCACGGTGGTCAACAGTGCGCTTCGTCAAGCCCATCGACGCCGAGCTGATCCGCGAGCTGGCAGCCACGCATGACGCCTTCGTGACGGTGGAAGAGCACGTGGTGATGGGTGGCGCCGGCAGTGCCTGCCTGGAGGTGCTGGCCGAGGCGGGCATCGAGAGCCGGTGCTGCTGCTGGGCCTGCCGGACCGCTACATCGAGCACGGCGAGCATGCGCTGCTGCTGCGGCTGGAAGGGCTGGACGGGCCGGGCATCGAGAAGCGGATCCGCGAGCGCTTTCCCGAGGCCTGAGCTTCCCTGGCCTGAACGTTCGGGGACAGAACGTTGCAGATCCGGATCTCCCAGGTCTGAACTCAGCTGTCTAGGGCCTGACAGAACCCCGAATCCGCGGCAGCAGACTCGGGGCGAAGAGAGGAGATTTAGGGAGATTGAGGCAATTGAAACAGCCGATGTCGGGCTTGTGACGGCATCGGTGAAAAATCGCTTGCGTCTGTGAGGATTTTCGCACAGAGCATGCAGTTCTCTAGGACCGTTCGTCTGTCGTTGAAGTACCGTTCATCAGCGACGCCCCGACAGGAAGGGTTGTATGTATCACGGTTGACACATGTCCCCGCTTGACGGGCTTGACACGCGGGCTTCGCGAGGGTGAAGCCCTGACCAGGGTGAGGGCCTGACGTTCAACGCAGCGGCCGTTCAACGCAGCTGCAGCATGCCTTTCTGGTGGCGGTGCATCAGGCTGATGCTGGCCCAGGCGCCTTCGCGGGTCCACTGGCCCTGGCGGATCTGCGCCAGCACGGCCTCCAGCGAGGTGCAGGCTGGCGCTTTCGGTTTCGCCGTCGGGATGGGTGGGCTGAAAGCCTTCCGGCACCTGCAGGTCGAAAGACGTGCATGCGCTCGCGGTGCAGGACAGTGTGGCCATCGTCCTCGCTCAGGCTGGTGGGAGTCCATGATGCCGGTGGGCAGCGCATGACGCGCGAGCGCCTGGGAAAAACCGGCTTCCTCGGCGGCCTCGCGGAACAGCGTGGAGAGCGGCGTTTCGTCGCAGCCGATGCCGCCGGCCACCAGGGAATCCAGGAGGCCCGGGTCAGATGGCCTTGTGGGCTGCACGACGGGCACACCAGCAGTCTGAGGCTGCCCCTCGTGGACGGTGTAGACGTTGACCCTGCACCGTGCGCAGCAGGAGCCCCAGCGGACGCAGCAGAGACCGTTCGATGTGAAAGAGCGGTTCCTGCTCGTCGGGCCTGAAGACCTCGATGGCCTCGCCCCGCCAGCCGGGCAGACGCCCCCGGGCCTGCATCTCCTGGGCCCAGGACTGCAGCAGAGTCGGTTCCACCCGCACCAGGCGCACGTGCGGCTGGCCGTCCCGGGTCTCGACGTTGAAGATGCGCGCGTCCAGCCGCGGCAGCCAGCCGGGCGACACGGCGCCCAGGCAGTGCTGACGGTACCAGAGCGGCGCCAGGCCTTCCGGCGCCTTGGGCCAGCGAGGCGTCGAGCAGGGCGGGAGCCGACGTGATGGAGGGCTTCATGGGCGGGGGCCCGATCTCAGTCCCGGAAGTTGTTCATGACCAGCGGCAGTTCGGGCACGCCGCTGCGGATGAGGCCGATGGCGGTCTGCAGGTCGTCGCGCTTGTTGCCCGAGACGCGCACGGATTCGCCCTGGATGGAGCCGCTGACCTTCATCTTGGAATCCTTCAGCAGCTTGACGATCTTCTTGGCGACATCGGTGGGCACGCCGTGGCGCACGGTGATCTTCTGCTTCATCTTGTCGCCGCCGATCTTCTCGGGCTTGGCTTCGTCCAGGTAGCGCACGTCGACGTTGCGCTTGGCCAGCTTGGCCACCAGCACGTCGCGCACCTGGCCCAGCTTGAAGTCGTCATCGGCGAAGGTGGTCATTTCCTTGTCCTTCAGCTCGATGCGGGCGTCCGACCCCTTGAAGTCGAAGCGGTTGCTGATTTCCTTGTTGGCCTGGTCGACCGCATTGCGGATCTCGACCATATCGGCTTCACAGACGACGTCGAAAGAGGGCATGGTTAGGGCTCCGGTCGGCGTGGAGGATCTCTGAACACGTCCCGCGGGCAGGCGCGCCATGGAACGGGATGCGGGACGACGCGATACCTGCCGTCCCATGGCGCCGCCATGGACACCCGGTGGCCGCGCAGTCATGCGCCCGCCCCGGAGGATGCGATGGCCGCAAGGATTTGTTCGGAAGATCCGGAAGGGGCTATTTTAGGGTGCTTGCCTGCCGTTTGTCCGCCCGATGGGCGGCAGGCTGTGAGAGGCCATTCCTTTCCGCATGTGTCTTCCATCAGGGCCAAGCCGGTGTAGGATACGCGGACGGGCATCTGCGGCTGGCGGGACGGTTCCTTCCCATGGCCGCACAGACTATCTATCTCCGGGAGGATGGGCAGGGATGGCGAACAGTGGCAATCGGGCGCCGGCGGGGCAGCAGGCGGACAAGGACGTGACAGGCACGTCGCCGGTCACGGCACTGGAGCGGTTGCGACAGTTCACCACCGTGGTCGCCGACACGGGCGATTTCCACGGGCTGCAGACCTTCCGCCCGCAGGACGCCACCACCAACCCCTCGCTCATCCTGAAGGCCGTGCAGAAGCCGAGTACGCCGGGCCTCATGCACGAGGTGCAGGCCCGCTACCCACAGGCTCCCGCTCGACGAGCTGGCTGACCGGCTGCTGGTGGCCTTCGGACAGAAGATCCTGCAGATCATTCCGGTCGCGTCTCCACCGAGGTGGATGCGCGGTTGTCGTTCTCGACCGATGCCACGGTGGCGCGTGCCGAGCGTCTGATGGACTACTACGCGCAGGCCGGCATCGGCCGTGACCGCGTGCTGCTCAAGATCGCGGCCACCTGGGAGGGCATCGAGGCCGCCCGTCGGCTGGAACGCGCCGGCATCCACTGCAACCTCACGCTGCTCTTCGGCTTTGCCCAGGCGGTGGCCTCGTGCCGATGCCGGGGTCACGCTGATCAGCCCCTTTGTCGGGCGCATCCTGGACTGGTACCGTGCCCGCGAGGGGCGTGACTTCACGGTCGAGGAAGATCCGGGCGTGCTGTCGGTGCGGCGCATCTACACCTACTACAAGCGCTTCGGCTATCCGTGTGAAGTGATGGGGGCGAGCTTTCGCAGCACGGCGCAGATCCTGGCGCTGGCCGGGTGCGACCTGCTCACCATCAGCCCGGCGCTGCTGGCCGAGCTGGATGCGCAGGAGGTGCCGGTGGCGCGGAAACTGGATCCGGACGCGGCGCGTCAGGGCGCAGATCGAACGGCTGTCACTGGATGAGCCCGCCTTCCGCTTCGACCTGAACGAGGATGCGATGGCGACCGAGAAACTGGCCGAGGGCATCCGTGCCTTCGTGGCGGATGCGCGGACCCTGGACGGGCTGCTGGCGAGAAAAGTGTGAAGATGCGCGACCAGGACAGAAAGGCCATACATGGCTGGCAGCGGGGCTGCTGGCGCTGCTGGCAGGGTGTGCGGGGCTTTCGTCGCCCCGGGCGCCGGTCGTGGCGGCCAGCCAGGGGCGGCGTCTCGGTGGCTGCCGAGCCGGGCGAGGCGGCTCCCCGGTCCCCGCTGGCACGGGGCCGCAGGCGCTGACGGCGGATGCTGATGAGCGAACTGCCGGAGCGTGTCGAGGGACGTGCCTCAGGCCCAGGGGCCCGGCGCCGGCCGGGCTGACGCCCGACGTACTGCCACAACCCTGTACGATGCGCTGGAGGGCAGATTCGCAGCCGCCAGCTGGTCGATGCCGGCGAGCAGCGCCTGCCGGGCTACCCGTTCCTGCGGACGGATCGCTTCCTGGCGTCCTTTGGCGCTGATTTTGAGTCCACGCTGGCGGCTTTGAAACGGAGCGAGCGTCAGGCGCAGCCGCCACGCTGCTGGAGTCGCCTGCCTTCCAGGCGTGGCTGGCGCAGATGCAGCGGCTGGACACCCAGGTGCGGCATCTGGAGGTGTCGCGCCTGCCGGCCCAGAGCCTTCCCGCTGTATCAGCTGGCCGACCGGCACGCGCTGCTGGGCGCCCTGGATCAGTGCGCACCGCTGCTGACGGCCGAGCTGACGCCGGGCGACGTGCCGCGCATCCTGGCCGAGGCCAAGGTGCCTGATGAATATCAGCGCTCGTTGCGAGCGCTGGGGTCTCTACCGATTACCGGCATTGGCGTGGCCTCGTCCATCCGCAACTGGGAGGCTCACCAGCGCGAGGTGTTCCAGCGGCTGCGTCATGCCAATTTCTCGGGAAGGGCGGCCTTCCAGCGCTATCGCCCCGCGAAAACGCCCTCAGGCGCCGATGCCTGGCGCACGGCGGCGAAGGTGATGCAGGCGGTGCCGCGCGATGCGCTGGGCATCCCGAAGTTCTTGCCGGCGCAGCGTGATGCGCTCTTCGAGGCCTTCGCGCCGACCTTCGAGGGATGGCTCACGGTCAACGACTCCGACCGCATCGGCCGCCTGCAGTGGATTGATCTGGCGGGCCTGGTGCGTGACCCGCGCGAGCGTTTCTGGCTGGATGTGGACACCAACGTGCCGGCGGTCTACCGGCGCCTGACGTTCACGCGCTTCGGCAAGGCGGTGCTGCCGCAGCTGGTCTACACCATCTGGTTCAGCGAGCGGCCGATGGAAAGCGGCAGCGACATGCTGGGCGGACGGCTGGACGGCCTGTGTGGCGGGTGACGCTGGACGAGGACGGCGCACCGCTGATCTTCGACACCATCCAGCCCAGCGGCCGCTTTGCGATGTTCTTCCCCACGCGGCGGCTGATGCCGGATGCGCACGCGCGCTGCGAACGTGGACAGTCTGGTCGAATGGGTCTATTCCCCATCGACGTGGCCATCGAGGACTGGGTGGGCGAGACCTGGCCCGGTCCGCTGTCGCTGCATGTCAGCAGCCGTACCCACCAGCTGGTGGGCATTGCGGCCCGGGGAAAGCCTGGGGGACGCCCGTCTTCGACAACCCGCCGTACCAGCTGGTGTCGGACGACGTGCTGCGGGCGCTGCCGGTGCCGGGGGACGGCCGGCGCAGCATCTACAACCAGGACGGCATCGTCTCGGGCACCGAGCGGCTGGGCCGCTGGCTGCTGTGGTCGATGGGCATCTCCAACATGGGGGCCATCCGCCAGCCGGGGCATCAGCCCACGGCGCTGGTGGGCCGTCGCCACTCGACGACCCGTACCTGTTCCAGAAGCGTTATCGGCGGTGCCCGCGCCGGAGGCCGGCAGCGCTGACGCAGCAGCCCGGCAACATCCTGCCGGGCAGAAGCGTGGGGTAGCCGGGCAGATCTATCGCGGCCCGGCAGATTTGCCAGGCACTACCAGCGGGCTCAGCGTCCGTCTGCGCCCGCCTGCTTCTGACGCAGCAGCACCCCGCATTCCGTGTGCGGGTGAACGGGAACTGGTCGAACAGCGCCATGCGCTGGATGGTGTGCGTCTGGCAGAGGGTGTCGAGGTTGGCGCGCAGCGTGTGCGGGTTGCACGAGATGTACACGATGTTCGGGAAAACGCTGCAGCAGCGCCAGCGTCGCGTCATCGACCCCGGCGCGCGGCGGGTCCACCAGCACGGAGGAGAAATCGTGGTCGGCCAGCGAGATCTCCTGCTCGCGCAGGCGCCGGAAGCTGCGTTCGCCCTGCATGCGCCTGCGTGTACTCCTCGGCCGACAGGCGCGCGATGCGCACGTTGGGCCGTGCGTTGGCCTGAATGTCCATTGTGCGGCCTGCACCGAGGTCTTGACACTTTCGGTGGCCAGCACCTGACGGAAAGTGCCGTGACAGCGGCAGCGTGAAGTTGCCGTTGCCGCAATAGAGTTCCAGCAGGTCGGAGGCCGGCGAGATGCCGGCCTGCTGCACCGCTTCGCGGCCCAGCCGATCATCCGTTCGCACATCCGGGCGTTGAGCTGCGTGAAGGCGCCCTCGGGCTGGCGATACAGGAAGGGGCGGGTGGCGCGCCGTCCGGACCGGGAATCTCCAGCCGCTCGATCACGAGAGTCCTGCGACAGCACCCGTTTCTGGCCCCGGCTGCGACCGATGACATGGATGCCCAGCGCCGTCTGCAGCTGGCGCGGCGGCTTCCAGGCATCGTCCAGCGGGCGGTGGTAGACCATTGTCACCAGCATCTCACCGCTGAGGGTGGCCAGAAACTCCACCTGATACCAGCGCCGTCGCAGCACGGGATCGGCGCTGGCCGCCGCAGCAGGCGTGGCATCAGCGCATTGATGGCCTCGCAGGGCGGGTGGAAACTGCTCGACGCGTTGCAGGGTGGCGCTGCTGGCCTTCTGCCCGGGCGAGAACATCGCATAGCGAGATGGCGTCGTCCTCGTGCCAGATGCGGAACTCGGCGCGCATCCGGTAGTGCCGGGTGCCGAGGCAAAGACCTCGATGGCCGGGATGTCGAGCCCGGCAAAGAGCGCCTTGAGCGCCTCGTGCTTGGCGTCGAGCTGGCGGTCGTAGTCGGCGGCCACGAAGGTCCTCGGAGGCCACTGCGGGGCCCCTCATGGGGGCGGAGGCCTTGGCGGAGGTCTGGGAAGGGGTCTCGGATGGGGCCTGGGAGGGCGTGCTGGCGTGGGTCACGGCGGCAGGTTCCTCGGGGTCAAGGGGCCGGTCACGGGGACGTGCGGCAGGAAACGGTCAGGGTGGGCAGGGAGGGGCAGCCGGGCGGGTTCAGTGTGCGCCGGTGCTGCCAAAGCCGCCCGTGCCGCGGTCAGAGGCGGCGAAGTCGTCCACCACCCGGAAGCTGGCCTGCACCACGGGCACGATGACGAGCTGGGCCAGCCGCTCGAAGGGCTGCAGCGTGTAGGCGGTGTTGCGCCCGATTCCAGCACGAGACCATCAGCGGGCCCTGGTAGTCGGAGTCGATGAGGGCCCACCAGGTTGCCCAGCACCAGGCCGTGCTTGTGGCCCAGGCCCGAGCGGGGCAGGGATCATGGCCGCCAGGCCCGGATCGCCAATGTGGATGGCCAGTCCGGTGGGGATGAGGTGCGTGCTGCCGGGTTCGATCACCAGCGGCGCATCCAGGCAGGCGCGCAGGTCCAGGCCGGCGCTGCCGGGCGTGGCGTCAGGCGAGGCAGCTGCTCGGCCATGCGAGGGTCAAGGATCTTCAGGTCGATCTGGGGGCGGAGGACTGGGTCATCGGTCGGGTGTTCCGGAGGTGTCAGGCGGAAGCGGCGGGAGCCGCTCGATGGGGTGTGTCCGGGGCCGGTACTTCGCGGGCTTGGGCAAGCTTTGCGGGCCCGAACGTGCAAAGAGGCTGCCCAAAGGCTGCTTCGGAAGAGCGGCCCTGCGGTTCAGGCCGGCAGCCGCTGCGCCAGCTCCTCCACCAGCTGGCGGGCCAGCGCCGTCTTGCTGCCCGAGGGCAGTGGGTGGTGTCCGGCCTCGTCCACCAGCAGCAGGGTGTTGTGGTCCTGATTGAAGGTGGCAGGCCCCAGGTTGGCCACCAGCAGCGGCACGCCCTTGCGCAGGCGCTTCTCGGTGGCATGCTGCGCCAGGTTCTCGGTCTCGGCGGCAAAGCCCACACGGTAGGGGCGTCGTGCCGGCGGGCGACGGTGGCCAGGATGTCGGGGTTCTCCACCAGCGGGATCGAGGGCACGCCGGCCGCCAGTGTGCGCTTCCGCTTTCCGGCAGGGCCGACGCGTCAGGGGCCGTCGGCCACGGGAGCGTGCGGTGCGATGAGCGGCGGCTGGGCGGATGGCTTCTTGATCTTCTGCGTGGCTTCTGGGCCGGTCGCCAGTCGGCCACGGCGGCCACGGCGATGAAGCAGTCGATGCTGATGGTGGAGGCCGCCGATCCAGTTCGGCGGTGACGGCATCCAGCATCTGCCGGGCGCTCTGACGCCGATGAAGCGCACGCCGGCCGGTCGCGGCAGCTGGGTGGGTCCCGCTGACCAGCGTGACCGAAGCGCGCCGGCGCGGCGGCAGGCCTGGGCCAGGGCATAGCCCATCTTGCCGGAGGACTGATTGGTGATGCCGCGCACCGGGTCGATGGCCTCGTAGGTGGGGGCCGGCCGTGAGCAGGATGCGCTTGCCCTGCAGCCGCTTGGGCGTGAAGAAGGCGTTCAGCTCCTCGATCAGGTCCAGCGGCTCCAGCATGCGGCCAGCGCCCACCTCACCGCAGGCCTGCTCACCGGCGTCGGGCCCAGCACGCCGATGCCGTCGGCGCGCAGCTGGTTGATGTTGCGCTGGGTGGCCGGGGTTCTGCCACATCTGCCGGTTCATGGCCAGGGGCCACCAGCAGCGGGATGTCACGCGCCGAGGCACAGCGTGGAGAGCAGGTCGTCGCAGTGCCCGTGGGCCAGCTTCGCGATGAAATCCGCCGTGGCTGGCGCCACCAGGATCGCGTCGGCCTGACGGCTCAGCTCGGATGTGCGGCATGTTGTCGTCGATGCGGGCATCGAAGGCATCGGTGTAGAACCGGGTTGCCCGACAGCGCCTGGAAGGTGACGGCACCGACGAAACGGGTGGCGGCCTCGGTCATCACCACCTGCACCTGGGCGCCGGCACGGCCCAGATCGCGCACCAGCTGGGCGGCCTTGTGGGCGGCCACGCCGCCGGTCACGCCCAGCACCAGGCGTCGGCCCGGCCAGCCGGGGGCAGGCGGCAGGGCTCTGCTCATCCGGGGTGGCGGGAGGCCAGGTGTCGTGGGTGGCGGGGGCGTGTAGGCGGGTGTGTTCATGGTGGGCACGGTCGCGGTCTGCCGGCGGTGCCGGGGTCGACCGTGGAAGCGGATTCATCGGATCGGGAAGCGCTACCGGGGCGGGAGGGCCGCTCTGCGCCGGCAGCCGACCCTGGACGGGCAAGCGCTTACCGGGCCTTGCGGGGCGCAGCCAGGGGCAGCAGCTCGTGGCAGATCAGCAGGGATGGCGCCCAGCGTGATGGCGCAGTCGGCCAGATTGAAGCGCCGGGAAGGCCCAGCTGCCCTGGTAGAACAGCAGGAAGTCGGTGACGTGCCCCAGCACCAGGCGGTCGACCAGGTTGCCGATGGCGCCGCAGAATGAGCGCAAGCGCCGAGGAGAACATCCGCTGCCCCGCGCCGAGAAGAGCAGCGAGATGAGCACCGCCGAGGCCACGACCGCGATGCCGGCAAAGAACCAGCGCTGCCAGCCGCTGTAGCCCAGCCAGGAAGCTGAAAGCCGCACCGGGGTTGTAGAGCAGCGTGAGATCGAAGAAGCCCTGCGATGACCGGCAGCCGCTCGCCGTAGGCGAAGCTGCCGATGATCTGGTACTTGCTGATCTGGTCCAGCACGATGACCACCAGCGCCAGCACGAGCCAGGGCCAGACGGCGGCACGGTGCGCCGTCGGGTCGGAGGCGGGGTGTGGGGATCGTCAGGGGGCTGTCATGGATGGCTCCGTGGGCTACGGGCATGCTGGCGGGGCTCGCCCTCGCCGAACAGGTTGCTCTCGCAGCGACCGCACAGGCCCGAGTGCTCGGGGTTTGGCGCCCACGTCGGCGCGCCAGTGCCAGCAGCGCTCGCATTTCTGGTGCGGGCTGGCCTTGGCGTCGATGGTCAGCTCGAGTCTGCTGCGCCCTCGAGAGGCGGGGCCGCCGAGGTGATCAGCACGAAGCGCAGATCGTCTCCAGGCTGGCCAGGGGCGTCATGCGGCTCGCCGGCCGGTGCGGTCAGCGCCACCTCGGCCTGCAGCGACGAGCCGATCTCGCCCCGCTCGCGCAGCTGCGACTCAGGTGCGCCTGCACCTGGGCACGCGCCTCTGCGAGATCAGGGCTCCAGCGGGCGTCCAGCGCCTCGGGCATCGGGCAGCCTCGGGGAAGACGTGGAAGAGCTCTTCCTGGATGCTGGCGCCCGGTTCGCGGCAGCGCTCGGGGGCGAACACCGGCCAGGCCTCGTCGGCCGTGAACGACAGGATCGGGGCCCATCAGCTTGAGCAGTGCATCGGTGATGTGCCAGAGCGCGGTCTGCGCGCTGCGCCGTGCCAGGCTGTTCTCGGCCGTGGTGTAGAGACGGTCCTTCAGGATGTTCAGATAGAAAGGCCCCAGCTCTTCCGAGCAGAAGGTCTGCAGCAGCGAGACGATGGGGTGGAACTCGTACTTCAGGTAGTGGTCACGATGCGCTTCTGGACCCTGCTCGGTCATCACCAGCGTGGCGGTCGATGTCGAACATCCGGTCCAGCGGCACGGCATCCTTCTGGATGTCGAAGTCGGAGACGTTGGCCAGCAGGAAGCGCAGCGTGTTGCGAGATGCGAGCGATGAGGCTCGACCACGCGCTTGAGAGTCTCGTCCGAGACCGAGATCTCGCCCGAGTAGTCGCTGCTGGCCGTCCACAGGCGCAGGATCTCGGCACCCAGCCGGTTGGCCACTTCCTGGGGCTCCACGCCGTTGCCCAGCGACTTGCTCATCTTGCGGCCCTGGCCGTCCACCACCATGCCGTGCGTGAGCAGCGCCTTGTAGGGGCGGGGCGTCGTTCATCATGCACGCAGGTGAGCAGCGACGAGTGGGAACCAGCCGCGGTGCTGGTCCGAGCCTTCCAGGTACAGGTCGGCCGGGAAGGCGGAGTCATCGCGGTGCGAGCCGCGCAGCACTCGTCTGGTGCGCTGGTGCCGGAATCGAACCACACGTCCAGCGTGTCCTGCCTTTTCTCGTACTGGTCGGCCTCGTCGCCCAGCAGATCGCGCGGATCCAGCGTCTGCCAGATCTCGATGCCGTGCTTCTCCACCAGATCGGCCACCTGGTCCAGCAGTTCAGGGGTGCGCGGGTGCAGCTCGCCCGTTTCCTTGTGCAGGAAGAAGGCCATCGGCACGCCCCACTGGCGCTGGCGAGACAGCGTCCAGTCCGGACGGTTGGCGATCATGGCGTGCAGCCGCGCCTTGCCCCAGGCCGGGTAGAAGGTGGTTTCCTCCACGCCGCGCGGAGGCGCGCTCGCGCAGCGTGGCGCCTTCCTTCGGCTTCGGGTCCATGCCGGCGAACCACTGGCTGGTGGCGCGCAGGATCAGCGGCGTCTTGTGCCGCCAGCGAGTGCATGTAGCTGTGGGCCACTCTTTTCGGTGGCAAACAGCGTGCCGTTAGTCGCGCATGTGGGCGACGATCTTCGCGTTGGCGTCCCAGACGGACAGCCCGCCGAACAGCGGCAGGGTGGACACGTACTGGCCGTTGCCCATCACGACGTTGATGATCTCGTCGTCCTTCATGCCGTGGGCACGGCAGGTCTGGAAGTCTTCCACACCATGGGCCGGCGCCGAGTGCACGAGGCCCGTGCCGGTGTGTCGATGGTCACGTAGTCGGCCACGTACACCGGCGAGGTGCGGTCGTAGAACGGATGGTGGAACCGCACGCCGTTGAGGCGCCTGGCCGGGGGCGGTGGCGATGATGCGGCCTTCCAGCCCGTAGCGCTCCAGCTGGGGCGCCACGCGTTCCTTGGCCAGGGATCAGCAGCGTGGGCTTGCCGTCACGCTGGGTCTCGACCAGCGCGTACTCGATCTCGGGGTGCAGGTTCAGCGCCTGGTTGGACGGGCAGCGTCCAGGGGCGTGGTGGTCCAGATGATGGCGTAGCCGTGATCGGTGGGCAGCTTGTCCAGACCGAAGGCGCGGGCCACCCGCTCGGGCTCGGCGAAGGCAAAGCCCACGTCCACGGTGGGATCGGTGCGGTCGGCGTATTCCACTTCGGCCTCGGCCAGCGCGGAACCGCAGTCGAAGCACCAGTTCACGGGCTTGAGACCCCGGAACACGAAGCCGGCACGCATGATGGTGGCCAGCGACGGATCTCCTCGGCCTCGCTGGCCGGGCGCATCATCAGGTAGGGATGGTCCCAGTCAGCCAGCACGCCCAGCCGCATGAAGTCGGTCTTCTGCTTCTCGACCTGCTCGCCGGCGTAGGCGCGGCATTTGGCCTGCACTTCGGTGGTGGGCAGGTTCTTGCCGTACTTCTTCTCGATCTGGTGCTCGATGGGCATGCCGTGGCAGTCCCAGCCGGGCACGTAACGGGCATCGTAGCCGGCCAGGTTGCGCGACTTGATGATGATGTCCTTCAGGATCTTGTTGATGGCATGACCCATGTGGATCACCCGTTGGCATACGGGGGCCATCGTGCAGCACGAAGATCAGCCGGCCCTTGGCCACGGCGCGGATGCGACGGTAGACACCCTGGTCTTCCCACTGCTTCACACGCCCCGGCTCCTGCTTGGGCAGGTTGCCGCGCATCGGGAAGGGGTGTCCGGGCAGGTTCAGGGTGTGGCGGTAGCCGGAAGCGCCCCTCGTTGCCGGCGGATTCAGTCGATTTGGCCATCGAGTCGGTCGTCTTTTGAAAATGGGCCCTTGCCTTGCGCACGTCGTCGGCAATCTGCCGGCCCAGGGAGTCGAGATCGGGGAAAGGCCGCTCGTCGCGCAGCTTTTCCAGGAATTCCACGCGGACCAGCCGGCCGTAGGCATCGCCCGACCAGTCCAGCAGATGCACCTCCAGCAGCCAGGCGCCGTCGGCCTCCACGGCCGGGCGGGTGCCGAAGCTCAACCACGCCGGGCACGGCCTGGGCGGGATCGTCGGACGAGCCGTATACCTGCACCACGAAGATGCCCTGCAGCGCCGGGCGCCCCAAGGGAAACGCAGGGTTCAGCGTGGGAAAAGCCCAGCTGGGTGCCCAGCCGGCGGCCGTGGCTGACGCGGCCGGAGATGGCATAAGGGGCGACCAGCATCTGCGCTGCCCAGGGGAAGTCGGCCTGCAGCAGCGCCTCGCGGATGAGCGAGCTGGAGATGCGCACGCCCGCGTCTTCCACCGTGGGCATGGCCAGCACGCGGATGCCGCATTGCTGGCCCACGGACTTCAGCGTGCCGAAGTCGCCCTGGCGCTGTGCACCGAGACGAAGTCGGTGCCGATGCGGATGTGACGGGCCTGGAGCCCTGTGCCAGACAGTTGCGCACGAAATCCTCGGCCGGCCACTGTGCCACCCGCTGATCGAACGGGGCCAGATGACCCGGTCCACCCCCAGCGAGGCCAGCATCTCAGCCGGTCGCGCAGCGCGGAAATGCGCACGGGCTCAGGGCCGCATCGCGGCCGCGCTGTCTGAGCCAGCGCGTGAAAGTACTCGCGCGGATGGGGCTCGAAGGTGAGCACCGCTGCCGGCAGACCGGCCTCGCGCGCGTCGGCCACCAGCGTGCGCACCAGGGGCCTGGTGGCCCAGATGCACGCCGTCGAAGTTGCCGATGGTCAGCGCACAGGGGCTGGTCCAGATGGGCAGGGGGCGGGGATCGAGAATTTTCACCGGCCTGATTATAAGGATAACGCTCGGGATGTCCGCGCGGAAAGCGCTCCGGATGCGGGCGACAGCGTGTCCGGAAGGCCACGATCGATGGCTTTTGGGGGCAATGGGGCCTGGCGGGTTCGGCGGCGGGGCGCCCGCTGCTACCATTCACATCGCGTGCCATCCATCCACCCCGGACATTCATCAGCGAGTGCTGCTGCCCAGAAAACAAGTGCCTCGCCTGCCCGTGTCGTCATCCTCATCTCGGGGCGTGGGCTCCAGCATGATGGCGCTGTGTCGAGGCTCATCGAGCAGCAGAAGCTGCCGGTGGAGGTGGCGGGCGTCATCAGCAGCCGCCCCTGATGCGGCTGGTCTGGCCTGGGCGAAGGCGCGGGGCATCACCACCGGGCGCTGGACCATCGCCAGTATCCCAACCGCGCCGCCTTCGACGAGGCGCTGGCCGACACCGTCGATGCGCTGGTGCCGCCTGCCCAGGCCCCGTGGGTGCTGCTGGCCGGCTTCATGCGCGTGCTGACCGCCAGCTTCGTGCTGCGCCACACGCGCCGGCTGGTCAACATCCACCCGGCGCTGCTGCCGGCCCACCCGGGCTGCACACCCACCGTCAGGCCCTGGACGGCGGCGCCATGCTGCATGGCGCCACGGTGCATTTCGTCACCCCTGAAGTGGATGGGGGCCGATCATCGCCCAGGCCGTGGTGCCAGTGCTGGTCAATGACACCGAAGAGGTGCTGGCCGCACGCGTGCTGGAGATGGAGCACCGGCTCTTCCGCAGGTGCTGAGCTGGCTGGCCGCCGGTCGCATCACGCTCACGCCCCGTGGGCGGCGTGCTGCTGGACGGCGAGGACCACCCGGAACAGCGCACGCTGCTGCATCCGCTTGCTGACGGGCGCTCGCGCTGATTCACTCTTTCCCTGGCATCCCAGCATGAACGACAGAGCCCCGCAGGAGTCCGGCGCACGCGACATGCCGCCGCGCATCGATGCCCGGCTGCTTGGACTGGCAGCCGATGCGCTGGCCGCCGTGCTGCCGGCCGATGCCGGCGCAGGCCGAACGGCTCTTTGCCACCCCTGTCACCCGCCTGGGAAGGCTGCACCCGCCGACCAGCAACTGGGAGCGTGGTTGCGCCGCCATCCGTCGCTGGGGGCGCGTGATCGCTGGCTGTCGGACCGGGTCTATGCACGTGCTGCGCCATGGTCGGGCCTATGAGTCCTTCCTGGAGGGCGGCCGTGCAGAATCCGACGGGCGGTCTTCGGCTTCCGGGAGCGCTCTGCCGGGCCTGATGCGCCTTTCCGAGGGCGCTGCGGACCCACGCCGAACCCGAAGCCGCGGCCTCATCGCTCAGTGGCTGGAACAGCAGCCGCCCGCCGTGCGCTTCAGTCTGCCGGACTGGCTGTGGGAAGGGCTTGCTGCCACCCATGGCGAGCAGGCCGAGGCGCTGGCAGCCACCTTGCTGCTGCCGGCCGCCATCGAGATTCCAGCAACCTGCTCAAGGGCAAGGCCACGGCGCTGCAGAAGAAGCTGGCCGAGGCGGGCGTGGCGGCCGACACGGTTCCCGAGGTGCCTCGCCGCGCTGCGGGTGACAGGCCGGCCGGCGCTCACCCGGCTGCCGCTTTTTCGAGAACAGCTGGTCTCGAGCTGCAGGATGCCGGCAGCCAGGCCATTGCCGAATGCGGCGCGGCCCGGCGCGGCGAGCGGGTCATTGACTTCTGTGCGGGGCGCCGGCGGCAGAGCGCTGGCACTGGCGGCGCGGATGCGCAACCAGGGGTCAGGGTGCTGAGCTTTCGACACCGACGAGGCTCGCCTGTCCCGGCTGGGGCCGCGGCTCAAGCGGGCCAGTGTGGACATCGTGACGCAGATGCGGCTGAAGGACAGCACCGACGCGCGCCTGGCGCGCTACCAGAGGGCTGGGGCCGACCTGGTGCTGGTGGATGCACCTGTAGCGGCAGTGGCACGCTGCGCCGCCATCCGGACCTGAAGTGGCGGCTGCAGCCGCGGGAAAGTCGCGCACTATCGGCGGCTGCAACGGCAGATCATGGCCGCTGCTGCGCGCCTGCTGCGCCCGGGCGGTCGCCTGGTCTACGCCACCTGCAGCCTGCTGGCCGACGAGAACGAGAGGGCGCAGATGGCCTGGCTGGCCGCACACGGCGGGGTGCCCTGGCGCAGGGCAGCTGGCCGCGGGTGCAGCGGCACAGTGGCGCGCAGTGGCGCGGCAAGCACACGGACCCAGCCTGGCCCGCCGTGTCGTTGCAACCCGTTGCACAGCGCTACTGGCTGCCGCAGCCCGAGGGCGGTGACGTCTCTCATGAGCCAGCTGGACGCGGGCCCGAGCCGCGTCGATATCGCCGTATCCTCGCTGCTAGTCCCAGGCCTGCCCGGAGGCAGGTCCGCAGCGCGCATCTTGCAGGTGCTGCCGGGCAGACGCGCCTTGCCATCATGCAGCAGTGACCAACCACCATGCCATCCGGCAGCGCTGGCGGCAGGTAATAAAAACCGGCCAGCGCGAGGCGCGGGGCCGGTTCTGTAGATCGGTGATGGACGGCTGCCGCAGGAGCAGCCGACCGGGATCACCGATCTTGGTTTTCCTGTAGGGAACGTGCTTGCGGGCAACCGGATCGTACTTCTTGATTTCCATCTTTTCCGGCTGGGTACGCTTGTTCTTGGTGGTGGTGTAGAAATGACCGGTACCGGCGGTCGATTCCAGTTTGATCTTGTCACGCATGTCGGGTCTCCCGGGAGGTGAGGGTCGGTTCGGGCTGAGGGGATCAGGCCTTGGCGGCGTTGATCTCGGCCAGAACGGCCTCGACGCCCAGCTTGTCGATCTTGCGCAGGCCGGCAGCCGTCACGCGAAGGCGGACATAGCGCTGTTCGCTTTCCACCCACAGGCGGCGTTGCTGCAGGTTGGGCAGGGAAACGACGCTTGGTCTTGTTGTTTGCGTGGGAAACGTTGTTCCCGACCATCAGGGCCTTGCCCGTGACTTGGCAGACTTTTTGCCATGATGCTGTTCCTGTCCTGTTGCGGCGTGGCTGGCCCATGCGCTGGAAAAAGGGTGCCTTCCGAACCTGCGCACCGGGTGGGGATGCCGCAGGCCCGTTGCCATGTAACCGGCAGGGGACTGCAGGGCTGCACCCGCCCGCAGTGGCAACCTTCTTCTGGCCAAGCGCCACCCAGACCACGTGGTGTCTGTAGAGGTTGAACGAAGGCCCGGCACCCGTGACACAACCTTGTGTCACCTGAACGCTGCAGAGCCCACTAAAAGCCGTGCATTATAGCTGGATCTGAAACCCGGAACAAGTTGGCTGCTGGCACGGCGCCACGGCCGTCTGCAGCAGCCCGTGCTGCGCGAACAGAATACTGCTGGCTGCCCGCCACGATGATGTGATCCAGCACGCGGATGTCCACCTGGCCCAGCACCGCCTGCAGCGTGCGGGTCAGCGACAGATCGGCGTCGCTGGGCTCGGGATGGCCGGAAGGGATGATTGTGCGACAGGATCACGGCGGCGGCGTTGAGCTTCAGCGCGTGCTTGAGCACCTCGCGCGGGTAGACGGCCGTCTGGTTCACCGTGCCCCGGAACATCATGTCGGCCGTGATCAGCCGGTGCTGGCTGTTCAGAAAGAGCGCCACGAACGCCTCGTGCTCCAGCCCGCGCAGCGTGAGTCCCAGTACTCGCGCACCGCGTCGGGGTTGTCCAGAAGCGTGTTCTGTTCCATCTGTTCACGGGCCACCCGGCGCGCCAGCTCGATGACCACGGCCAGCGTGGTGGCCCGCGCCGGCCCCAGACCGACCATGCGCATCAGCTGCGCCGGTTCGGTGGACAGCAGCCGGGTCAGCGACCGGTTGCTCTGGTTCAGAAGCTGCAGCGCCAGCCCCACGGCCGACTGGCCTCGCGTGCCAGTGCGCGAGCAGGATGGCCAGCAGCTCGGCGCTGGACAGCGCTTCGGCCCCATGGCGCAGCAGCCGCTCGCGGGGCGCTCGGCCTCGGGCCACTGGGCAAGCAGCGCCCCGTCCAGCGGGTGCCGATCGCGGCGCAGAAAACCCGTCCGGCCCGATCATCGCCAGCATGGCCGCCTCTGTTGTGGCCAGGCCGTCGTCTTCTAGCAATGTCGGGTACGGTTCTTTCACTGACACCCCTCATTCCTTTCCGGGCGGACGCGCCCCGTCATCCATGACCGATTCTGTTTCATCCGAGTCTGCTTCCCTGTCTTCAGGGTGCTCCTGCCGCTTCCGAGCCTGCCCGGGTGGGGCCTGCAGTCATTCTCACGCTGCATTACCGCCTGAGCCTGCCGGAAAACGGCGCTGATGTGATCAACACCTTTGAAGGTAAGCCGGCCACCCTGCAGCTGGGTATCGGCCAGATGTCCGAAGTGCTGGAAAGATTGCCTCGTCGGAATGGCCGATGGCGAGCACCGCATCTTCGAACTGCCGCCGGGCGAGGCGCTCGGCCAGCGCAATCCCGACCTCATCCAGCGCGTCTCCAACGCACTGCTTGAGCGCGACAGCCTGCCCGACGACGCCGGCACCTATCAGCCCGGTGATCTGGTGGAATTTCCCGCCCCTGATGGCAGCCGCTTTGCCGGCGTGCTGAAGGAGCAGGGACGAGACCGTGCGCTCTTCGACTTCAACCATCCGTTGGCCGGCAGGCCGTGCGCTTCGAGGTGAAGCTGCTGGGGTGCTCTGAATGGGGATCGACGAACGAGGCTGACCTGACCACGGTGGACCTGCACCGCAAGCCGGGCGGGGGCCGGGGGCCAGCCGAGATGCGAGGCCGACGTGGAGGCGCTGCTGGCCGCGCCGCTGCCCGACGGCGAAGAGGCCGTGCTGCTGGCGCAGCCGCGGTTTCTGTGCTGGGGTGGATCGCGCCATCACCATCGTCGAGCGCGCGCTGGCGCTGCATGGCGCGCCCATCTACGTGCGGCACGAGATCGTCCACAACGACTACGTGGTCTCCACGCTGCGCGGAAGGGCGCCATCTTCGTCGACGAGCTGGACGAGGTGCCCGACGGTGCCACGGTGATCTTTTCTGCCCATGGCGTGTCGCGCGCCGTGCGGGCCGAGGCTTCCGGGGCGTGGTCTGCAGGGTCTGACGCTACCTGTCCGGCTGGTCACCAAGGTGCAGTGGAAGTGGCCAGATGCGCGGAAGGCCACCACGTCATCGCTGATCGGCCACGCCGGCCACCCTGAGGTGGAAGGCACCGTGGGTCAGGCCGATGACGGCATCTACCTGGTGGAGACCGAGGCCGACGTGGGCAGCTGCAGGTGCCCGAGGGCGTGTCGCTGGCCTATGTCACCCAGACCACGCTGTCGGTGGACGACTGCCGCACCGTCATCGACGGCGTTGCGTCGGCGCTTCCGCAGATCAACGAGCCCAAGAAGCAGGACATCTGCTACGCCACCCAGAACCGCCAGGACGCCGTGAAGTTCATGGCGCCGCAGTGCGACCTGGTGCTGATCATCGGCAGCCCGTCCAGCTCCAACAGCAACCGGCTGCGCGAAGTGGCTCGAGCGCCACGGCTGCGAGGCCTACCTGATCGGCAGCGCCGCGCAGCTCAACCCGGCCTGGCTGGAAGGGCGCAGCGCGTCGGCATCAGCGCTGGCGCCTCGGCGCCCGAGATCCTGGTCGACGAGCTGGTGGTGCGCGCCTGCGCGAGCTGGGCGTGAAGTCCGTGCGACCGCTGGAAGGCGTGCAGGAGACACATGGCCTTCCCGCTGCCCAAGGGGACTGGCGGTCCGGCGTCCGCAGGCCGCGGGTGAAGCCGCAGCCGACGGCGATGTCGCCAGCCAGCCGTGGACGCGCCAGCAGCGGGTCATGCGTCGGCAGCCGGCACATCCGCATGAAGCTCACGCTGCTGTCGCGCAGTTACTGCAGCCTGTGCCAGAAGATGCTGGACGCGCTGCAGCCTTGGCGCGAGGCCCACGGCTTCGACATCGAGGTCGTTGATGTGGACGCCGACGAGGGCACTGGTGGCCCGTTATAACGAGGCTGGTGCCCGTGCTGCTGGACGGCGACGTGGAGATCTGCCACTGGCACCTGGACGAAGCCAGGCTGCAGGCACACCTGCAGGCGCGCCCGTAAAGGGCGCTTTCCCTTTTTGTCGGCAGAAATTTCATATTTTCGAGATTGTTGCAGGTATTTCCTGCATGAAATGCTGCCTTGGCTAAACTTCGATCTCTCGCTTACTAGCTAGTTATCTCAAATCCCCCCTCAACAGGAGAACCCGAATGGATCGTCGTTCCTTCATCGGCAGCACCGCTGTCGCCTCGCTGGCTTCCTGCCTCTGGCCGCGCTGCCGCTGCCGAGCGACAACCATGGCGCCCACGCCCGCGGCAAGCACGCCGCTGCGCCTTCCGCTCCCAACCTGTACGCCGGTGCCTGGCTGCCGCGGGTGAGGTGCATCACCCACGCCGAAGTGTGCCTGAACCACTGCCTGAACCTGCTGGGTGAAGGCGACCAGAGCATGGCTGCCTGCTCCAAGGCCGTGAACCAGATGCTGGCCCTGTGCAAGTCCCTGCAGAGCCTGGCCGCCCAGCGTTCGCCGCTCACCCGCTCGCAGGCCAGAGATCTGCATCGAGGGCATGCAAACAGTGCGCCGACGCTTGCAAGGAGCACATCGATCACCACGCCGAGTGCAAGGATTGCCACGAGTCGTGCCTGAAGTGCGTCGAGGCTTGCGGAAGATCGCCGTCAAGTAATCGGCTCGCTTTCTCTGAAAAACCCGGCTGCAGATTTTCCTGCGCCGGGTTTTTCATGCGAATGGAGCAATATTCCATGGGCGTGATGATGCAAAATGGTGGAAGAACGTTTCCGAAGGAGCGAGAGTCATGAGCAACAACACGACCTGGAGCGACGAAAGCGCGCGTGCCGCGCTGCGCCGCATCTTCGATGCTGCCGTGAAAAGCGCCGACCCGGCTGCTGCCGTGCGACGACATCTGCCCGAAGCCGCGCGGGCGCTGCGTGGTGGTGGGGGCTGGCGAAAGGGGCGCGGCCGTCATGGCGGCTGCCGTGGATGCCGCCTGGCCGGACGTGGATGTCTCGGGCGTGGTGGTGACCCGCTACGGCACACGCCGTGCCGGCTGGCCGCATCGAGTGCTGCAGGCGGCGCACCCGGTGCCGGACGAGGCCAGCGTGCGGGCTTCCACCCGCATCCTGCAGGCGGTGCAGGGCCTGGGGGCCCGACGACCTGGTGAGTGGCGCTCATTTCCGGCGGTGGCTCGTCGCTGCTCACGCTGCCCGGGCCGGGCATGACGCTGGCCGACAAGCAGGGCGCTCAACCGCATCCCTGCTGGCCAGCGGCGCCACCATCAACGAGATGAACGTGCTGCGCCGCCAGCTCTCAGCCATCAAGGGCGGACGGCTGGCGCAGGCTGCACTGCCGGCGCGGCTGTGCACCCCATCATCGTCTCCGACGTGCCGGGCGACGATCCGGCCGCCATCGCATCCAGGCCCACCATTGCTGACCCGGCCACGCGAAGAGGGCGAGCCATCGTGGCCCGCTACCGGATGGAACTTCCTGCCGCGCGCAGGCCATCCTGGCCACGCCGATGACACCGGCCGTGCCGCATCCCCGCGCCGAGGTGAAGATCATTGCCGCGCCGATGATGGCAGCTGAAAGGCGGCGCCGACGAGGCACGCACCCTGGGGACGACCCCGCTCATCCTGGGCGATGCCCTGGAAGGCGAGGCCGCGCAGATGGGGACCGTGCTGGCTGGCATTGGACGCTCCACGGCGCTCTACGGCCAGCCGCTGGCCGCACCGGCCGTGCTGCTGTCGGGGGAAGCCACCGTCACCATCGGGCCGGATGGCGCCGGCAGGGGCAGGCGCAACACCGAAAGCCTGCTGGCCATGGCGCTGGCCTGGCCGGGCAGCAGGGTGTCTGGGCGCTGGCGGCCAGACGGTGACGGCATCGATCGGCACCGGAAGATGCTGCTGGCGCCATCATCACCCCGACACGCTGGCGCGTGCGCGGACCGGCAGCTGGACCCGCGCGCCTTCCTGCGCCCAGCAGCTACAGCTTCTTTGCCGCGCTGGATGATCTGGTGATGACCGGGCTACTGACACGAACGTCAACGATATCCGGGTGACGCTGGTGGGGGTGACGCAGACGCCGGGTGCTCCCCATCGTCCGGTCCACAGCCACGTCGAGACGGTCGTAGGCCGGCTTCCTGGACCGGCCTGAATCGTTCGGGCATACTGGTTGGCAACCGATGGAGCGAACCGAATGACGGCGACCTTTGATCCTCTCGTCTCGGGAGTTCGATACCCCGAGCAGGAGGCTGACTACACGGCTGGCTGCGCGAGCAGGGTGCCGTCAGTCCTGGCTGATCCGCGCCCCTCAATCCCACATGACGAGGTGGAGCGTCGCATGGCCCTGCGCCTGGCAAAAGCTGCGCAGAACAGCACAAACCAAGGCATGAAGCTGCCTGATGTGGCTCGATCATCTGGCGCGAAAGCGCGGATGCTGATCTGGCGGCGATTGTCGATTACATCGCGCAGTTCAGCCCTGATGCCGCAGAACGGATGTGGCGGCGCATCCGGACGCCGTTCTGCCGCTGGCGCAGTTTCCGCCCCGCACCAGAGCAGCGAGCACGTACCCGGGCTGCGCGAAATCGTTGTGCGGCCAGCTTACATCGTGCTTATCGTGTCACGGCCAATCAGGTTGAAATCGTGGCCGTCAAGCACAGCAAGCAGGACTGGCCCAGGCAGGCCACGAGCATCTGAACGAGCCAGCCCGGCCGTTGTCCGCTGGATCGACAGGATGACCGGCCCCACCGGCACCAACGTCAGCGACATTCGGGTCATGCTGGTGGGGTAAGTGACTCAGGGTCTGGGTCCAGCTCTACCGGGGGGCCGTTGGGCTGGCGAGCGTGGCGGAATGTCCAGCGTGATGTCGCCACGTCGGGATACTCATAATGGGCAAAAGCCTGCGCGATGGTCCGGGCCGGCCCTCGACCTTCCCGGGCGTCAGTGGGGGGAAAGCGGGCGGGCCGGCTTTCATCTCACTGCTCCCGCGTGCGGTTCAGCAGCGCGTTCAGGATGATGGTCCTGAAGGTGGCGGTGCCGATGCCGCCCAGCTTGAAATCGCCGAACTGCAGCGTGAAGTCGCCGGCGCCCAGAATCATCGTCACCGCCGCCACGATCAGGTTGCCGTTCTGGCTGAAATCCACCCGGTTCTCCACGCCAGAAGCGGGCGCCGGCAATCGGTGATCAGCCCGAACACCACGATCGACACCCCGCCCAGCACCGCCGTCGGAATGGTCGAGATGGCCGCCCCGAACTTCGGCGAAAAGCGGCAGATGGCGGCCAGCGCGGCGATCACGAACACCAGCAGTCGAGTAGATGCGCGTCACCGCCATCACGCCGATGTTCTCGCGCATAGGTGGTCACGCCCGTGCCGCCAATGCCGCCGACACGATGGTGGCCACCCGTCACCGATGAAGGCCCGGCCGATCGAGGGCATCCAGATTGCGGCCGGTCATCGCCGACACGGCCTTGATGTGGCCCAGGTTCTCGGCCACCAGCACCAGTGCCACCGGCGCGATCAGCAGAATCGCTTCACTGAAAACGCCGGTGCCGTGAAGCGCGGCAGCCCGATCCACGGCGCCTGCACCACCGGCCCGAAATCGATTGGCGTGCCCCAGCCCCAGTACATTGGTAGCAGCCAGTACAGCACATAGGCCGACAGCAGCCCGACCAGAATCAGCAGCTTCTGGATGGCGCCACGGGCAAACACCGCCACACCGCCCACGCACAGCACCGTGGCCAGCGACATCCAGCGGTCGAAATCGTTGCCGTTGACGCCCTTGACCACCACCGGCGCCAGATTCAGGCCGATCACCGCCACCACGGCACCGGTCACCACCGGCGGCATCAGCCGTTCGATCCAGCGCGTACCGGCCGCGTTGACGATCAGCCCGATCAGCACGTACAGCACCCCGCAGGCGATGATCCCGCCCAGCGCCACCGGCAGATTGGCGTTCGGCCCGCCGCCGGCATAGCCGGTCGCCGCGATCACCACGCTGATGAAGGCAAAGCTGAGCCCAGAGTAGCTGGCACCCGGCCGCGCACGATGAAGAAGAAGATCAGCGTGCCCACCCCGACATCAGGATGGCGATGTTCGGGTCAAAGCCCATCAGCAGCGGCGCCAGCACCGTGGCGCCGAACATGGCCACCACGTGCTGAAGTCCCATGGCCTACCATCTGGGGCCGGGGCGAGACGCTTACGTCGGGGCAATCACCCCTGGGTCTTCAGCGTCCAGTGAAAGGCGCGCACCGGGGTGTCGGCGGCGGGAGTTTGAGGAATCGGGGAAAGCTCATGATCGGGTACCTGTTCAGTCGTACCCGAATTTTGCATCAACGCGCCATCGGCTTCATCTGGTGAATGTGCTCTTTTTGCCGGTGAAGGGCCTGATGGCGGGTGGGGTGCAGGGCTTGCCGGCCGGGGCTGGACCGTGGCGAAGGGGCGCAGGTGGGGGACCGCCAGCTCGCTCATCGGACCGGGTCGTGACGGCAGGGCGGCAGGGCAGCATGCAAGAAGCCGCGGAAAAGCCATGGCCCCCTGGGGCAGCCTTCATTGTTCCGATTCACGAAACGGTCTGGTCGAGGAATCCTCTTATGACTGGCATCGTTCGCCCCGATATTTGGTCCATGCAAACGCTCCTCCTGGAGGGCATCACGATGACGGCAACGACTTCCTACTCCGAACACCCCCGTGAACCCCCTGTCCGGCCTGGCCACCGCCGCGCAGCGCCGCCACTGCAGGCAACGCTGCCGCTTCGGGCGCGACCACCACAGACATCGCCTACCACCCCAAGGCCGTGATCCACGTGGGCAGCAAGCCCGGACGCCACTGGGTGGGCGACGGCTTTTCCGTGCACGGCATGTTCGACTACGGGCAGGGGAGCCGATCAGCGCAGCCCTTCCTGCTGATGGACCATGCCGCCCCCGCATCCTTCACCCCCAACAGCGGCCTATCGCCGGGGCGTGGGCGCTCACCCACGCACCGGGGCTTCGAGACCGTCACCATCGTCTACGACGGCGAAGTGGAACACCGCGACTCCACCGGCGCAGGCGGCGATGATCGTGCCGGTGACGTGCAATGGATGACCGCCGGTGGCGGCATCATCCACGAAGATTCCATTCCGACGCCTACAGCCTGGCGCGGTGGCCTTCAGATGGTGCAGCTCTGGGTGAACCTGCCCGCCCGCGACAAGATGACCCCGCGCGCTATCAGAGCATCACCGCCGACACCATCCCGTCCGTGCGTGCCGGGCGAGGCGCAGGGCGGCACGCATCATGCTGCCGGCAGGCTGGAGGGACACATCGGCCCCGGCACAGACCCATACCCGCATGAACGTCTGGGACGTGCGCCTGTCGGCCGGCGCCGAGGCCAAGCTGCCCCAGCCCGCCGGCTGGACCACCCTGCTGCTGGTGCAGGCTGGACCGTGCGCGTCAACGGCCATGCCGTGAGCGAAGCGGCGGCTGGTGACGCTCACCCGCGAGGGCAGCGGCACTGACGCTGGAGGCGCTGGAGGGCGATGCCCGCGTGCTGCTGCTGCCGGCGAGCCCATCGACGAACCGCGTGACCATGGGCCCTTCGTGATGAACAGCCGCGACGAGATCCGTCAGGCCATTGCCGACTTCAACAGCGGGCGCTTCGGCAACATGCGCGCGATGAACACGTGCCGTCCGGGCAACAACCCCCGGACCGTCGCCGGAACGTGGTAATGTCAGCACCGCCATAGATTGATATTTGTCCAGGGGCCCGTTCTGCCGGGGCGGGGCCCCTGTTCCTGGAGATGACCATGAAACTCTTCTAGCCCTGCCGGGCGCCTGCTCCATGGTGCCCCACACCGCCCTGCAATGGATCGGCCAGCCCTATGAGGCCGAAGCCGTCACCCACGCAGACCAAGGAACCCGCCTACCTGGCCCAGACCCCCAGAGAGGCCGTGCCGCTGCTGGTCGACGGCGACCTGGTGCTATCACAGAACGTGGCCATCCTGGCCTACCTGGACGCACGCTTCCCCGAAGCACGGCTCTTTGGCAGCGACACCATCGAAGGCAAGGCCCGCGCGTAGCGCTGGCTGGCCTTCCTGAACGCCGCCGACGTCACAAGGCCTTCGGCCAGCTCTTCCGCACTCCCCTGGGCCGAGGACGAGACCGTCAAGAACGCCATGCAGCAGGCCGCCCGCGCCCGGGATTGCCGGCATGCTGAAACAGGCCGACGACCAGCTGGCCAACCACGCCTGGCTGGGCGGCGAGGAAATCTCCGTCGCCGACATCTACCTGTATGTCATCCTGCGCTGGGCCAACGGCCCGTCCGTGGACCTGAGCCAGATGAAACCACCTGAACGAGTTCCAGAAACGCGTGTGCCGCCGACGGCGTGCGCGAGATCTGCGCCCAGGAGGGTTGCAGCCGTGATGGCTGTACAAGGTGTTCTCGCAAGCTGCGAAAAGTGGTTCTGATTCGTGGCCTTGATCGACGAGCGTATGATGTTAGCTACGCACGGATACAATCATAAGCCGCCTTGCGTTCGAAGACGTATTGCGCGCTTGGGATAGGTAAACGGATAGGGAAGGGACACCCTAACCAAAGAGAAGGTCTGGTAAGCATTGACAGGGGTGACGGGATTTTGTGGGGTTTTCAGCTCAGGAAAGCCCCACAATCAGAAGGTATCATGAAAGCAGACTATCTAGATTCACATGAACGTCACCGGATTGACGCTAAATTGTTGCTGGATAATGAGCGTTGGGCAAATGCAAGTCATCTTTATGGCCTGGCATCGGAGTGTGGCCTAAAACGAATGATGCAGGAATTCAACATGAGAAGGTAAACGAAAATAACGTGGACTCCGAAGTTAAAGGAAGATAGAGTTCATGCAAATGAAATATGGAAGCGATATGAGAGTTAGAGAAATGGGCATGTCTTGGAGTGTAAAATTATATATTGCCTGAGGAGAACCCTTTTTAAACTGGAACATTTCGGATCGGTATGTTTGTCGAGAGGGTTTTGATAAACATCTTGCGGTTTTGCATAAACAAGGATGTGATCTTGTGCAAAATATCATAAAACGCGCTCGGAATGATGGGTTGTTGAAATGACATCTGTAGGCTTTTTGCAGTCAGATTATACCGAGCATATCGGAGATACTTGCAAGCACGGTGAGATTGTAGGCGGCTTGGAATGGTTGGTGGTTAACAGGGATCTTAACGGAAGGGTTCGGTTTAGTGCTTCCTGAGAAGGCCTGTGTGAATGGGGGTGTTTATGTTGATATTTACAAAGAGATATCGAAAGAAATTAAAAGACATGCCTACGACCCGGCGAATGGAGTTATATACGAAGAAAGTCTTGATGCGGTGCATCAAGGGGCTTTGTCGTTATAAGATTGACGGGTTTGATAATGTATGGTTAGTGGACAGACTTGCGACTGAAGGAAGTTGGTCCGTAATTTCTCCTGAATCAAAAGGGGCGTGTCGCATCGTATTTTTCTCAATAAAAGGGGGTTGGTCGATCTCACCGCCCTAGCTGTTACTGCATGGAGCCTCGCTCAGAGAGGGAAGCGAGTTTTAGTCCTGGATCTGGATTTGGAGTCCCAGGGCTGTCTTCTGCTTTTGCTTCCGCAGGTACAGGATGCCCATGTGGAATTGTGGACTGGTTGATAGAAGATCTCGTAGAAAATAGTGGCCCAGTATTTGAGAGCATGTAGTGCGTCAAGCAATTTATCTCACGATGGTCAAATTTACGTTGTTCCAGCGCATGGTTCTAATTATGGAGAATATGTTTCTAAATTAGGTCGTGTTTGGATGTCTAAGGCCCAGGAGAACGGAGGGCGTGAGGTATGGTCGAGACGATTAAATCGCTTGGTATTTGAGCTGGAAAAACAAATCCAGCCTGATATTATATTGATTGATTCTCGGTCAGGAATCGATGAGGTTGCATCTGCGTGCATTACTGATATGGGGGCAAATTTAGTTTTATTATTCGCATTAGAGGGGTTGCAGACTTGGAGTGGTTATAGGATGCTGTTCGATCAATGGTTGCGATCAGGTGTTGTCAAGGATATACGTAAGCGCCTACAGCTCGTTGGAGCGATGGTGCCCGAAGCGGATCGAATTGCTCTACATCATGGAGTTGCGCGAGAGCTCTTATAATTTATTTTCTGAACTCTATGATGAAATTGCGCCGGTAAAAATATGGGACTGTTGGTTGCGTGGATAATAAGACTTGGCATGTAGGCGGGTATAATGAGGGGTGGAATTTTGATGAATTTCGATCCGCTGGCCCTCATTGCCCTTGGGAAATAAAACTGGAATAGTGGATTTTCAGGGTTGTTTTTCTTTTCAAGGGCGTCAGGGTCAATATTAGTCGTGAAAAGGTTTGGGCTGTTTTTGGTGGGTTGCTCGAAGGTGTGCATGATTTTTCGAATTCTGGAGCTTGTCATGAGCGAGGCGGTCGAGTGCGCGAGGCGATATTGAACGCGTTTCTGGAAACAAAGTAATTTCGGTGAGACCCCTAAGCCGGGGATGTTGTATATTCCTTTGTCTCATCTCAAGGCGCTCAGATTGGAGGCTAGCATTGTCGTAGGTGGACGTGGCGTCGGAAAATCTGGACCGCTGCTTTACAGTCGGAGCAACTTAGAAACCAACTTGGGGATGATTCTTCTGATTTGAAGAATATAGAGGTATTCGCAGGGTTTAGTAATAGGGATAATATAGATCATTATCCAAGTGCAGATGTTTTTCGTCTTTTTCCAGAGGGTGGGCGAGGAATGTTATTATAATCTATGGCGTGCCGTAGTCGTTCGGTGGGTCGCTCGTCGGCAGAGGTTATTCCGTCTGCAAGTTGGTCTGAAAACGCTGGACTGGATGAAGACCAATCCGGAAGGTATCTCTAGACTGATGACGGCAGGTAGGGAGTGGAGGGGGTTGATTCTTTTTGATGCATTGGATCGTACAAGTGCAGACTGGAAAGTGATGGATGATATTGTGCGCGGCCTGCTTCGCACCGTTCTTTGGCTAAAGTCGTATAGTGGATTGCATGCCAAGGTTTTTGCGTGAAGATCAGGCAGAGCGCACGGCTTTTTAATTTTCTGACGCATCAAAGCTGACTGCTACTAAGGGCAGAGCTTTCTTGGGCTAGAACATGATCTTCATGGGGTTGATTTGGCAGAGATTTATTAATGCTCCTGGCGTGTATGGCGAGCGTTTTTCGTAAAGTTTGCCCGGAAGCGCATGGTCAAAATGGAGTTTGGGTTGTTCCTCGTGTCATGAAATCTGAAACCGAGGAGCAAAAAAAGGCCTTTGAGAGGTTGGCTGGGCCTTGGATGGGGAGGGATAGACGACGCGGGGTTCCTTATACTTGGTCAGTTGGGCATTTGGCTGATGGTCGTGGGCAGACATCTCCAAGATCATTTCTTGCAGCAATTAAACAAGCGGCAGAGGGACTCTAGTGAGCGGTACCCACAACACGACTACGCCCTTCATTTTGAGAGTATAAAGAGGAATTCAAAAAGCTTCTGAGATTCGTGTTCAGGAAATGGCGGAGGATTATCCGTGGGTTACGCAGATTCTTTCTAGAATTAAGTGGGATGAATGTTCCGGTTGATTTTGAGGGAGGTTAGAAAAAGATGGGAGGAGGCGTTTGTTGATCCTGCAGAGTGTTCCTTCGAGGCGTCTTCCCTGCGCAGCATGCTGAGCAGGGTTGGGAGGGGTTCGAGGAGGATTTGCGTAGACTCAGGATTGTTGGAAACAAGAGAGATGGTCGAATTGATATGCCTGATTTGTACCGAGTAGGGTTCGGTCTTGGTAGGAAGGGGTCAGGCCTCGTGAGTTGAAAGCTTCGATTTCCTTTGGGTTTCTAGCAGGTTGTATGGAATCATTCATCGATAAATAATGAGGAAGGTCTTATCAGCGGCCTTCTCTCATCTCAAACTAAACGCCGGAGAGTCTGTCAGTTCACCTCAGTGCCAATAGCTGACATTCTCCGGACATCATCCCGGTTCCGTCAGTCCGGAGGCGCCGGATCGCCGGCTGCGGCTCTCCAGATCACCGGGATGTCCGGGACAATGTTTCACTTTAAGTTTGATTCCCTTTCCGTTGTTCTTTCCGATAAAACGCATACAACCACCCGCAAGCGGTCGGATACAGGCCTATGCAGAAAAGACGTTCAAGCCAGGTCTCAGTTCGCCAATATCTCAATGCCACGGAAAATTGTTCGGGTGGTGAAACAACCACTTGCTGTTTCCGTCTGATTTGATGTTGCCGCTCAAGTGTACGGCTTCTTCGCACACGGGCTGGAACGGGCTCAGTACCAGCGTACTGCCCAACAAGGCCAACAAAACACTCAGCAGCATCACGGACACAGTCAACTCAGCTTTGCTTATTCTGGGCATCACGTTTCCATCGTCCGTTCATGTCGGTCGCAAGCCGTTGTTCCGATATCTCCATGGTTCATGGGTCTTCCTGCTGATTGTGGAAAGAAAGCCCCCGAGAGAACCCATCTTTTCTCAGTCGAATGACAATCCATTCAGCTATCGAACAACACCTCAGAACCGATAGCTGACATTCAGCCGGACATCACGTCCGGGTTCCGGCAGGCTGGAGACGCCGGGCGCTGGCTGTGGCTCTTGTAGTACTTGTTGAACAGGTTGTTGACCGCGAAGTTGACGTTCAGGTCGTCGGTGCCGAAGGGCTTCCAGTTGGCGTACAGGTCGTTGACGCCGTAACCGCTGCGGCGAACCAGTTCGGGTGTGGCGGATGAGCCGCGCGAGCTGCGGGGATGTAGCCGGCGCTCTGCACGAAGCGGCCGCGCCAGCCCACTTCCACGTTGGGGGTTCTCCAGCTGGTAGGCCAGGCCGGTGGTCCAGGTGCGGCCGATGGGGATGGCGGTCGCTGGTCGAGTCAGCCACCCGCCGTCAACCCAGGCTTGCTGTGACGCCACGCCGGCGCGGGTGGTCCAGTGGCCGAAGGCGTAGGCGGCGCTCAGTTCAGTGGCGTGGTTCTTCCAGCGTGCCGCTGTTGAAGAGGCGATAGTGACGAGGCGCTGGCGAGCCCTGGCGGGGGTACCGGCCGCGTTGATGCACTGGTAGTCCTGGTGGTTCCTGGTGTTCTGGTGGAACACGGTGGCGGCCAGAGCGCAGGGGCCTGGGAGGGCGTGTGGGTGACGCCGGCTTCCAGGGTGCGGGCGCGTTCGGCTTCAGGTTGTTGTCGGCAATGACGCGGCGACCGCCGGCCAGCATGGCTTCGTACAGGCGCGGGCTCCGCGTGGCGTAGGACAGGCCGGCGTTGAACGACACCTGTTCGTTCAGGTCATAGATGGCGGCAATGCTGGGAGGCTGATCTGTCCGTCGGAGACTTCGCTGCGGCCGGAGGTGCGCATCTTGAAGTGGTCGTAGCGCAGGCCGGTGGTGAGGGTGACGGGGTGCAGGTTCCAGATGCCTTCGGCATAGACGCCGTAGTCGGTCTTGCGCTCGTTGACGGTGTCGATGGCCGTGCCGTTGGTGGACAGGCGGGGAGCCGGGCTTGGCTTCCTGACGGCGCAGGTTCACGCCGTATTTCAGGATGATGCTCGTTGAACAGGTAGCTGTCCGGGTTGATGTTGGCGCCCTGGGTTTCCACTTCACTGGCGCCAAGCGGCAGGGTACCCGGAGCCGGCGCGCGGGAAGTTCTTCACTTTCGGCGCTCATCCGGTAGACATCGGTCTCGATCTTGTCCACCGGGCCCCAGGCCGCGACCGGTGTAGGCCAGGCGGGTGGTGTCCTGGGTGTAGATGCGGTAGCGCGGGGCGTTGTTGGCCTCGTTGTTGTCCTGCGAGAAGTCGAATTCTCGCGCAGGGGCGCTACGCCGTGGGTCTTTTTCCTGGCGGTGGCTCAGTTCGATGCGGTTCTGCTCGTCCAGCGCATAGCCGAACTTGGCCAGCGAGGCCACGCTGCCCAGGGCGCTGTTCTGCACTTCGCGCTTGGCGCTGCCGCCGGACTTGTAGTTCTCTTCCTTCGTCCAGTTGGCGTTGACGAGGGCATCCAGTGCACCGAACTGGCCATAGGCGGCCACGCCGGCACCCCGGCCCTTGTTGCTGCTGAAGCCACCGTTGACCTTGAAGCCCAGGGTCTGGCCGGGACGCAGCTGGGTCCTGCAGCCGAGGCGGTGCGGGCCACGATGGCGCCGCTGGTGGCACCAATGCCGGCCGAGGCCGAGCCGGTGCCTTTCTGCACTCGGATGTCCTTGATGAGGGCCCGGATCCGGCAGGAAGCGGCCGTTATGCGTGGAACATCTGCGTGTCGGAATAGGTGTTGTCGACCTTGATGTCGATCTGGTCCTGACCCATGCCGCGGAATGGTGACCACTGCGAGGTACCGTTGCCGCCGCCAGTTGATGGAAGGAGCTCGGCCGAGAGCACTTCCTTCATTTCATTGGCGGTGCTTTCTTCCAGCGCCTTGAAGTTGACCTTCTCGGTGGAGGAGGCCGCCTTTTCGATGGCGTAGATGGTCTGGAGCTGGGTTTCGGTGGGGGCGGCGGACTGGGCGTGCGCAAAGGTGCTGATGAGCGCCAGCGCTTGCGGCCTTCAGGCCGAGAGAGACGCAGTGTGAACGGGTTTCATGTCTTGAGCGTCAGGGAACGGGGTTGGAATGGCCAAGGGCAGCCCGCATGGACTGCACAATGTGTCAGCGCCCAAGTATAAGTTCAATTCTCGTTTACATTATGCCTATCTTCATTCAGCTCACGCAGACATGCCCCGTTTCAGCAGCCACTGGCTGAACGGCCAGTCCACGCTGTCCAGCAGGTTCTTGGTGATGAGCCCCAGTTCGGTGTCACCCTCAATACGCAGCTTGCGGTTGAAGAACAGGGTGTCGGGGTCTTCCTCGCGCATCATCATGCGCGGGAAGTCGATGCCGTTGGCGGCCAGTCGCAGGTCGAGGGGCACCCTCGTGAGTCCTGATCCAGGAACTTCTGGTCGTCGCGCCAAAGCGCACCTTGATGCCGGCGTCCAGCACGTCGATCTCGAACTTCCTGCCGGCAAAGAGGCTCATGTCGGCGGGCAGCAGGCCTTTCTTCAGCGCATGGTGTTCAGCGCCAGCACCAGGGCAAAGGCGCGGCGGCCGGCCGGGCAGGTGGGCCACGATGCGGCTTACCCAGGCGGGGGCGATGATCTCAGGCAAGGGCATGCTTTCCTCCTTCGGGGCCTCGATGCCGGGCAGTCCGCGCCAGTAGCCGTCACCGGGGTGCCCACGGCCAGGCAGGTGAGTTCAGGCTGCGTCGGCCCAGGTGGCTGCCGTCCAGCACGTCGCGGTGCGAGCGGATGATCTCAGGCATGTCGTGCAGCTGGGGCGAGCCGCAGCAGGCTCACGCCCATGGCCTGCAGTTCCTGGTGGTGCGGCAGCGGGGTCTAGCTGCCGTGGGACATGGTCTGGATGCGTTGATGGTCAGGAACGGCTTGCCCTCGCGGGTCTTCAGCACCAGGCCGTCCTCATGGTCCAGGCAGCGGAATTCGCAGTGGTCCTTGTTGAGGGTTGTAGTGGCGGGCGGTGAAGCAGCGCGACGGGTAGAGCCAGCGGCATGCGGCCCCAGCCGAACAGTTCGGTCTCGATGCCTTCGGTGGCCGCCAGGATGGTGGCCAGCTTGTCGTCGTTGAGTTCGGTGGGGGCACGCAGGGAAGGCGCCCAGCTGGCGGAACACGCCCAGCGTGGTCTCGTTGTAGATGTTGAGGCTGGCGCCGGCCACGAAAGGAATGTCGTGCTGACGGGCCAGCCGTACCCGCACCCATGTCGTTGGCCTCGACCTTGAAGCGGTCCTGTCCGGTGATCTTGCGCAGGCCGCCGCAGGTCGGTCTCGCTTTCCAGCAGCACCTGCGACGACAGGATGATTTCCTTGCCGCTGTCGGCCAGGTTCTCGACCAGGCCGTACCAGTCAGCGAGCGCATCTTCTGGCGGCGCGAGACACGACTTCACCCAGATAGATGGTGTCCACCGGGGCATCAGCATGGAGACATAGAAATCCAGCAGCGTTTCCTTCTGCCAGAAGAACTGGATGGGGACCAGCGACAGCCGGATCGGGTTCCGGGATTGGATCGGTTCGCTCATCGTGCCTGTCTCCTCATTTCCACGGCCGGTTGTAGGCGCCCAGGGTGGTCTGGTGTCCTTCGGATACCTTGCCCAGGGTCTTGTTCCAGAGCGGATCGACCCGGAGGTGTGACGGGTCGGCCGCGGCAGCATCAGTGCCTTGCGCAGGGTGTGGGTGACCTGGGCGGTGTGGGTGGGGCTGCGCTGGCGGCCTTCCACCTTGATGGCGGCCACGCCAATGCCGATCAGAGATCCGGCGGCATTTCCAGCACGTTCAGGCTGGTGGGCTCTTCCAGCGCGTAATACGTGGCGTCGTTCACCTCAGGCGGCCTTGCACGGCGTGGGGTAGCCGGCCGGTTCCTGCGGGTTGTAGCGGTCAATGAGGACGTGGTTGAGCCGTACATCCATGCGGTCGAAGCTGTTCCCCACCGCACGGCCATGGCGGCGAACACACGCCCTGCATGTTGGGCGATTCGCCCGTGGCGTAGCTGGACAGGGATGCAGCGGCCTTCCACCATCACGCATAGGCTGCCGAAGCCGAACACCTCGATTTCCACGTCGGTGTTTTCAATGACGTGCTTGACCTGGCTGAGGGTGAGCACGCGAGGGCAGCACGGCGCGACGGATGCCGAACAGCTCCTTCATGAGGTTGATGGCCTCGTAATTGGTGGCCGACCCTGCACCGACATGTGCAGCCGCAGGTCGGGATGGCGATCACGGGCATAGGCCATGATGGCCGGATCCGCCACGATGATGGCGTCAGCGCCCAGCAGCACGGCGGTATCGACCGCGGCATGCCAGCGCTTCACCCGCCCGCCTGGGCAAAGGTGTTGATGGCCATGAGCGCTGGCGACCGCGCGCATGGGCGTAGGCCACGCCTTCTGGGCGGATTTCGCGTCGAAATTGAGCCCGGGAAATTCGCGCGTTGGTGGCGTCCTTCAGCCCCATGTAGACCGTGTCCTGCCATTGTCCACCGCCGTCTTCAGGGCAGGCAGGTTGCCCGCAGGGCATACCAGTTCCGGAATCCTTCGCATTATCTCTCCCTGTAATTTCGACGGTGAAAGCCTGTCGATCATACGTTCAGGAGGATTTTCGGCTCAAGGCATGGCCGTTGATCCGGATCAAATGGAGGGGTTATATGCGGAAAATCTCATTTATTAACTCGATGATCGATAGGGAAGTTAAGTTGTGATTGATCGTGATGTTATGGTGGGGTGGGTTTTGAATATTAAGGTGTGATTGATATGTTGTGAATGGATGGTCGTTGCGAATATTAAGTTGATGATTGATTTAGATACTGGGATGACGGGTGACGGATGACGGTGACGGATGACGGATGACGGGTGACGGATGACGGATGACGGTGACGGGACGCGACCCATCTCAAGTCGTGCGATGGATTCAGGGCCGAGGAGGAGGGCGCAGGTGTTGTAGAGCTGCGACGAGTGTTGCTCAGGTTTGCGTCGTGCTCGGCTGCAGCGCGGACGAGGCAGGAAGGGCAGGCGCATCCCCTTGCCGCTCATGCGCGCAGCAGTGCGCCTGCGTGACTGGCAGCAGAGGGCAGTAGGCAGACACGGCGCCAGAAAGCAAAAAGGCCACCGCGAGGGTGGCCTTCTGGAATTTTGGTGCCGGTGAAGAGAGTCGAACTCCCGACCTTCGCATTACGAATGCGCTGCTCTCACCAACTGAGCTACACCGGCTTGGTGTTGAGCCATGCGATTCTAACCCGAAACCGGGGCTGTTTGGCAAGTCCGTCGAATGCGGGCCTGCAAGCGTGCGGCTGGGGCGAGACAGTGGCGGGTGAATGGGCGTTTCGGGCGATCGGCGGGGTCTTCAGATCGGCGCTCTGGCCAGAAACGCCGCCACCGTCGGCCACTGCAGCCGCACACGCAGCTCGCGCTTCAGGCGGCGGGTGTCCAGCCGGCGGGATTCGCGCACGAAGCTCATCCGCACTTTCGGACAGGGTCCGCCAGTTCGGCGCGCGGTCGGCGCGGGGGCGGGCAGGCCCAGGCGGTCGGCCACCTGGTCCATGTACTCGCCCAGGGTCATCTGGCTGTCGTCCACGGCGTTGATGATGCGCTGGCGCGGGCCGCGCAGCAGGGCGGTGCGGGCGATGCGGCCAGGTCATCGGCTGGGATGTGGTTGGTGATCACGTCGTCGGCCGGCACCAGGGCTGGTACCTGCTGGCGCAGCCGCTCCACCGGCAGGCGGTCGGCGGCGTAGATGCCGGGCACGCGCAGCACGAGGGCGGGCGGGGCGGCTGTTGCAGGCGACGGTGGCGTGCTCCAGAGACGTGAGCACCGTCCCGGTGGGCGCTGTCCGGGCGTGCGCTGTCGGCGTGGGGGTGAGCAGCGCGACGGCTGCCTGCGTTGGAGCCGTCAGGGCGATGGATGCCGAGCGCACCTGCCGCTCGGCGTCCACCCGGCGGCGGGCGCGGTCGGTCAGCGGCTGCAGCGTGTCGGTCTCGCGGGTGAAGGCACCGCCTCGGTCGCCGTCAGACGCCGGTGGTGGACAGGTAGACAAGGCGGGGGCAGGGCGTGCTGGCTCTGGCTCTGTGCCTGGAGGCGGCGCGGGTACGGCGAGCAACGCAGCCGCTGAGCCGGGCGCCCAGACGGTGGGTGCGGCCGGGCGGGAAGTCATGCGGGCGCGCTGGCCACGCGCGCGCCAGCGCCTGCAGCCAGCCCCGTGTCAGCCGGTCGGTCACTTCGCCGTCGCGGCTGGCGGGCGGGCGGCGTGCAGGATATGGGTGCCCAGCGGGCCGGCGCGGTGGGCGTCATCGGCCTGCATGGCCATGGCGCCGGCTGCGCGAGTTTTTCTGCAGGGTCTCGTCGCTGCGTGCCACCGATGACGTGCCGCCGCAGCAGTTGCTGCACCACGCGCTGGCCGACGTCGCTCGCAGCCGATGATCAACAATCGTTGACGGCGGGAACGCGAGAACTGGGCGATAATGCGGGGTTTGGCCTTTCTTCTGGATCATGCGCCAATCCTCACGGGGAACTGACACGACTTACAACGTGACGATCTCGCCCAGCGGCCGCCAGTTCGCAGTGGACATTGGCACCACGGTGCTGGAAGCCGCGCTGGACCAGGGCATTGTGCTGCCTTATGGCTGCAAGGACGGCGCCCTGTGGGGCGTGCAAGTCGCTGGTGACGGACGGTAGTGTGAGAGCAGGGGCAAGCACCTGCCGTCGGCGCTGTCGTCGGAAGAGATGACGCAGGGCTACGCGCTGCTGTGCACGGCCACGCCCGTCGGACCTCTCCATCGAGGCGGCGGTGGTGGACGGGGCCAGCGACATCCCGGTGCGCAAAGCTGCCCTGTCGGGTGCGCTCCATCGAGGCGCTGGCACCGGACGTGCGCTGTATCCGGCTGCAGCCGCTGTTTTCCGAGCGGCTGCAGTATCTGGCCGGTCAGTACGTGGACCTGATTTTTCCCCGACGGCGTGCGGCGCAGCTATTCCATGAGCCACGGCACCCGGCACGCTGGAGGACGTGGAGCTGCACATCCGCCACCCGCCGGGCGGGCATTTCACCGACCGGGTGTTCGGGTGGGCTCGCGGCCGCCGCTGAAGGAGCGTGAGATCTTCCGGCTGGAGGGTCCGTTCGGCACCTCTTCCTGCGTGAGGACAGCGACAAGGCGGTGGTGCTGCTGGCCAGCGGCACAGGCTTTGCGCCCATCAAGGCCATTGTGGAGCGGATCACGGCGCTGCAGGCGGCCGGCAGTTTCCGGCGGCCGGTGCGGCTGTACTGGGGCGGACGGCGTCCGGCTGATCTCTACCACGACGCGCTGTGCCGTCAGTGGGAAAAGGAGCTGGCCGACTTCCAGTATGTGCCGGTGCTGTCGGATGCGAGGGCCGGAGGATGGCTGGACGGGCGTACTGGCTTCGTGCACCTGGCGGTGATGGCCGATCTGCCCGACATGTCGGGGCACGAGGTCTATGCCTGCGGGGTGCCGGTGATGGTGGAATCGGCCCGACGCGACTTCGTGGCGCAGTGCGGGCTGGATGGGGCCGATTTCTACGCCGACGCCTTCACGTCGGAGGCCGACCGGCAGGCGGCGGCCTGATCCGTTGCGCAGGGGCGCTGCCCGGGTCTGGGTGGTCCGGGCGGCCTGACCCCCGAATTTCCTCACGGACTGCTGTCTTGGTCGATTTCCTGTAATCTGGCCGGCAGTCGAAACGACGAAGTGCATATCGGGCCGCCACGGGGGCGGCCCTGCTTCAGGAAAGGACCTGTGCACGGCAGCCGCGGACGCCGCTCGGGCCTTTCCCAGTGAGGAGATGATCATGGACGACTGCTCACGCCCAGGAACCCGCTGCTGCTGGTCCTGCTGGCCGTGATGTTCTGGTCCTTCTACAGCGGTGCTTCGCCATCGCACAGCACGCCGCCGGCGTCGGCGGACAAGGCTGCGACGACGCAGGGCGGTGGCGCGGCAGGTGCGCGCAAAGCCTCGGATGGTGCTCCCTGAGCAGCCGGTGCGCTTGCCGCTGGCCTATCTGCGAGCTGAAGGACGTGGCCGATGAGCCGGCCACCTACCTAGCCCCTGCTTCCCGGCCCACGCTGGTGAAGTTCTGGGCCAGCTGGTGCCCGCTGTGTCTGTCGGAACTGGCCGACACCAATGCCTCGGGCCACCGATGAGCGCTCTCGTCGGCGGTGAATCTGGTCACGCTGGCCTCGCCCGGCTTCCCTGCACGAGAAGCCGCAGGCCGACTTCGTGACGTGGTATGGCGGGCTGGACTATCCGGCCATGCCGGTGCTGCTGGATGTGGCGGTCCTGCCGCGCGGCAGCTGGGGCGTGCGGGTGCATCCGTCGTGGGTGCTGCTGGATGCCGATGGCGGCGTGGCGCGGGTGGTGCGCAGGCGCTCGTCCGGAAGCGCAGGCGCTGGCCCTCATCGAGACCCCGAGGCCGATCTGGCACGGCTGGCACAGGCCGAGCGTGCCTCCTTCTATCAACCGGATTCGCAAAAATCATCGAAAGTCGCGAATACCGGGACCATCTATCTGGCCGGCGGCTGCTTCTGGGGCGTGGAAGCTCATTTCCAGCGCATCCCGGGTGTGGTGGATGCCGTGTCGGCTATGCCAATGGGCGCACGCAGAACGCCAGCTACGAGGACGTGATCCGTGGCGCGGGCCATGCCGAGACGGTGAAGGTGACCTATGACGCCGACCGCCTGAGCCTGCGCGACATCCTGCAGTACTACTTCCGCATCATCGATCCCACCAGCCTGAACAAGCAGGGCAATGACCGCGGTGCGCAGTACCGCACGGGCGTTCACTACACGGATGCGGGCTGATAGGCCACCATCCAGCAGGAGGCGCTGGATGCGCTGCAGCAGAAGTACAGCCGCCCGCTGGTGGTGGGAGAACCCGCCGCTGCAGAACTCTACGAGGCCGAGGAATATCACCGGGACCATCTGGCCAAGAACCCCAACGGCTACCGCCATATCGACGTGCGCAAGGCTGACGAGCCGCTGCCGGGCAAGCCGGCAGGCAATCCGCCGGCAGCCGCGGCTGCGGTGGGCAAGGGCTTGATGTGGCCAGCTACCGCAAGGCTCTCGGATGCCGAGCTGCAGCAGCGCCTGAGCGCCGAGCAGTATCGCGTCACGCAGCAAAAGCGGCACCGAGCGCGCCTTCACGCACGAGTATGACCACCTGTTTGCACCCGGCATCTACGTGGACGTGGTGAGCGGCCAGCCGCTCTTCAGCTCGAAGGACAAGTTCGATTCCGGCTGCGGCTGGCCCAGCTTCACGCGGCCCATCCAGCCGTCGGCCGTCACCGAGCACGAGGACCTCAGCTGCAACATGCGGCGCGTCGAGTGCGAGAGCCGCTCGATTCGCACCTGGGCCATGTGTTCCCGGACGGCCCGCGCGACAAGGGCGGTCTGCGCTACTGCATCAACGGTGCCAGCCTGCGCTTCATCCCGCTGGAGAAGATGGCCGAAGAGGGCTACGGCAACCTGATCGATGCCGTGAAGTGATCAGGACGTGACGGGGCGGCCGGTGAAGGCATCCGGCTGCCCCATTGAAGGATCACGCCGCCATAAAAGCCCGGACCGAAGTCCGGCAAACCAACCAGGAGGAATTCAGCCCGGCGACTGAGGAAGTCACCGTTGCGGCTGAACAACGACATTCTCCAGCGATCGGCCCCTGATGTGTTGCGTGTTTGCGCCATGCGCGGTGTGCAGGGGCTGATGGGTGGCCAGATGGCCGGGGAACGAAGGCGGAATGCCGGGGTTTTCCAGCGACGCATTCGGGATAAAGAGCTGAGCTGCTCGGGTTGATCGGGGCCTGCAGGGGTGAGCTGATCCAGCGGGCAGCCTGATCCGAATGGCGAGCTTTTTGCTCGCGGTCATGGGGTCAACCCGTCATCGCGCGATACGTCGTGAACAAGGCGTCCAGCTGGGGCTCGCTGCGTCCGCAGCCGCCCATGCGCTCGGCCCGACGACCGACGCGCTGCCACGCCACACTGCGACTGGGCACGGCAAACCGTCCGATGCAGCCGTCGGCAACCGGCCAGCCTGTGGGGACTGTTCCCTCATCGCCGGCTGCCTATGCGCTGTCCACCGCCTGGGCTGGTTCGCGGCCTGCGATGCTGCTGCTCGGGCTTCGGGCCCGACGCTACACGGACGGGCACAACGGAAACGGTCGTTTGACGTGATGGGGTGTCGTCTATGTGGATGGTTCTGGGGTGGCGCCTGCTGGTGCTGCTGAAGTGGCTGGAGGTCGATCCGGTCTCGAACTGGAGCTGGTGGTGGATTCTGGCACCGCTGGGCGTGGCCTTCCTGTGGTTCGAGTTCTTCGAGCGGATGTTTGGCCGCGACAAGCGCCAGCTGGAGATGGCCGCTTTACGAGAAGCGGTGCCCGCGAGCGCGTGGCGCAGACCTTCGATCAGCAGGCCCGCCGTTCCTGAGCGTTTCGGCCTGGGCATTTTCCTGGCGGCCGGGCCGCATGGTGCGGCGGCCGCGTTGCAGGTGTGGGGGCTGAAGTGTGCAGGACGCATCCTGACGGAATTCTATGAAAAGCATGTGGACATGCGCCGCTGTCCATTGTCCTGTCCGGCGCTCTTCTGCCACATGCTCACGTCCATCCTCAGTTCGATCCACGTCGCCCGCGCACGCAGGCTGGCCCATACGCTGAAGTACGGGCTGATGTACCTGGTGGCCTTCACGCAGTTCGTGCTGCTGGGCGCTGGCGCATCGCGCAGCGTCAGCCGGGCCAGCCGCTTCACTGGCTTCACCGGCAAGGATGTCGAGGACCTGATGTTCTACGGCGTGCTGGGCGCGGTCATCGGCAGGCGCCTGGGGGCACGTGCTGTTCTACGGGCTGTCGTACTACCTGGCGCACGCTGCATTTTCTATGTCTGGGAAGGCGGCATGAGCGCTTTCACGGCGGCCTGGTGGGCGTGCTGCTGTCGTCGCACTGTTTGCCCATCGACGTGCGCGTGCGCTGGCTGGACCTGATGGATTTCGTGGCGCCGCTGGTGCCGCTGGGGCTGGCGCCGGCCGGGCTGGGCAACTACATCAATGGCGAGCTGTGGGGGCGCGTCACCGACGTGCCCTGGGGCATGGTGTTTCCGCAGTCGGGTTGGCGCTGCCCGCGTCACCCGTCGCAGCTCTATGAGCTGGCGGCCGAGGGCTGCTGCTGTTCGTGGTGCTGTGGTGGTATTGCGCCGGCCGCGGCCCACGGGGCGGTCAGCAGGCTCTTCCTGGGTGGGCTATGGGTCTGTGCCGCTTCCTGGTGGAATACGTGCGCGAGCCCGACGATGGTTTCTGGGGGCCGCTGACGGCTGGCCAGGCGCGCGCTGCCGTGCTGCTGGCCGGTGCCTGGCTGATGTGGCGGGCGGGGCGCAAGGCGGACTGACCGGCACATGGCCCTGACTGGCAGGCAGCCCTGCGACGGGCGGGCACCTGATGATGATCGGGCGGAAGATCCGCCCGCAACGGGGCCCGCCTGTCGTTTGTGAGGCCGAAATACGAAAGGCCCGGACATGCCGGGCCTTTCGTGGAATAGGGTAACCCCGCCTGTGCCGGTTGGCCGGGCATCCTGAATCGTTGATTCGGTTCAGGTCGGCAAAGAGAGCAGCAGCCACATCAGGTTCATCCGACGAGGGACGATCGCAACAGCGGCACACTGTTTCTCTTCACCCTCATGCATCGCATTGGTTTCAAGGAACATATGGCCTGAACGAAACACTGCAGGGGTTGAGCAATTATACGCGCTTGTCTGTCGAAGGGGCGGGCAAGTTCGCCGGTCGTCCCTTTCGTTGCCGCCGATGAGTGGCCGGTCAGTGTGGTTTCGCTGTTTCAGCGAACGCCCTCGAAGCGGCGGGATGCCGTCGTCCAGTTCGTTGTTGAGCTGGTGACCAGGGTCTGCACCTGCTCGACGGTGGCGGCGCTGGAGTCGACCAGCTGGCCGGGAATTCGTAGGTGATCTGCAGGGGCGGCGTTGACGGCAATCGCTCGACGCCGTGGGCCAGGCTGGTCACGGATCTCGCGCATCTTCTGGTCAGACGATGCGCACGGCGTTCATCAGCCGTGGCTTTTCGTGGGGGAACCTGCAGCTTGAAGGTGCGGTCAGGATCATGACCTCGATCTGTTCCATGGCCCAGCTGGCAGCTCCTGGGGCTTTCAGTCTTTGTCGGTCTGCGGCGGCGGCAGCCGCGCTAGAGCGCGGATTCCACGCGGGCGCGGGCTTCGGCCAGTCGTTGCTGCATGTCGGCCTGGCTCGTAGGCGGCTTCACCCAGGCGGCCACGCAGCAGCTGGTTTTCGTCAGAGAGCTGGCGGGTGATTTCAAGCAGGCGCCGGACGCGCATGCTCAATAGCTGGAGATCGGTTTCCATGCCGCGATAGTAGGTTGTGACAGTCGAAGCGAGCGACACCCGGGGAATGGCTGCACCCGATTTTGCCGCGGCGCCGCTGGCGTCCGTTGATCGGGTACCGGGCGTGTCATGGCATCATCTGCGGCCGCTGTCAGCGCCGGAATCGGGCGATGCGTTGTCCATGACATGCCCTTGTAATGTTGGACGGACTTGTAACGACCGTTGGGTATGTCATGGCAAAATGCAGGGCCTGCCTTTTACCATCGAAGGTTCCTGAAAGGTCTGGGGCCGGGGCTCGTGCTCTGTCGGCGAAGGTGTGCCGGCATGTGGAGCCATCTGAGCCTTTCATGGGCCGTCGGCTGCCGTGGTTCTGCAGTTCCCCTCAACCGTCGTTCTCCTATTTCAAGGCAAGATGATGCAAGGTGTCGTCCCGCTCTCGCTGGCAGCTTCTGCTGTCCTCCCTCCTGTTGGGTTCCGCGCTGTTTGCGGCAACCTCACCCGCCATGGCGGTCGATGCCGCACAGGGCGCGGGCGCGCAGAGGTGCGGCGCAGGCTACCGGGGCTGGCGATGCCCAGGCCGACGCGGCCCTGGACTGGAAGGCCGGCCCGCAGCGCGTGGGCTCGCTGGAGGTGGAGCTGGTCTCGGACTCCCGCCAGGTGATGCCGGGCGAGACCTTCCGCATCGGCATGCGGCTGCGGCACGATCCGCACTGGCATACCTACTGGCGCAATCCGGGCGACACGGGCTATCCCACCCGCTTCGAGATCGAGGGGCCGGCCGACACGCAGTATTCTGACATCTGCTGGCCGGCGCCCCGAGCGGCTGGCCATCGGGCCGCTGGCCAACTATGGCTACGAGGGCGAGGGCCCTCATCTATCGTGACGTGACGCTGCCGGACAGCTTGCAGGGCTGTCAGGCGCGCTTCCGCGTCAAGGCCGAATGGCTGATCTGCAAGGAGGTCTGCATTCCGGCGAGGCAGCGCTGCAGCTGGACGTGCCGGTGGGCGGCGTGACTGAGCCCGACCGGGCCGAGACGGCCAGTTTTCGAGGCTGCTCGCCGCGGTGCGCCGCTGCCCGACCAGGAACCGGCGGCCGTGGGCTGGTGGCAGCGCGGCGGCCAGGCGGTGGTGGTGCTGCCGGATGCCGTCACGCAGGGCAAGGCGACCACGCTCGGCGCTGTTCCTGCCGTACTTCAGCGGCGTGGTCAAACCCGTGGCACCGCGAAAGCTCATCGAGATCTCGGGCGAGGAAGGCCGCTATGGCCTGGCGCTGGAGCTGGATGAGCAGGGGCGTGCGCTCGGCCGATCCGGGCTGGGAAAGGGCAAAGGGGGCATCGTCATCGACGGCGGGCGGCCGTGGAAGTGAGCCTCAGCGCCAGACGGTGGTGCCGGTGGCGGCGCGTACGTGGCCATCGATGAACCCTGATCAAGGTGGACCTGACCGGGCGCGCTACCAGGGCAATGGCGCGGCAGAAGGGCGGCTGCTGGGGCAGTTGCAGCTGGGGGTGCGCCGGCGCAGGCGGACGGGACATGCCGGCGGCGCGCCATGGCGTCCGGATTGCCAACGGGCAGGGCGCTGATGCTGCTGCGGCAGGGGTACCGAACGGCGCTCGGGCGCGCCGAGGGCAGGCGGGCAGCGACGGTGCTGCGCCCGCCGCCCCACGGACAGGATGGTAGCAGCCTGGGTGCCCAGGCCGAGCAGGCCGTCGATCAGGCCCAGGACACGCTTGGCGCGCTGACGGGCACGCATGGGCAGGGTGAATGGCTGGCACTCGCCGGGGCCATTCTGGGCGCGTTCGTTGGCGGCCTCATCCTCAACCTGATGCCCTGTCGTGTTCCCGGTCATCGGGCTCAAGATCCTTTCCTTTCACCGAGGCGGCGGCCGGCAAAACCGGCTCAGGCGTCGCCATGCCATGGTGTTCGGCCTGGGCGTGGTGGTCAGCTTCCTGGTGCTGGCGGCCATCCTGCTGGGGCTGCGGGCGCTGAGCAGGCGGCCGGCTGGGGCTTCCAGCTGCAGTCGCCGGTCTTTCAGTGGCCGTGCTGGCGCTGCTCTTCGTGGTCATCGGTCTCAACCTGTTCGGCGTGTTCGAGGCCGGCACGCGGCTCACGCAGCTGGGCGCGGCCGGGCAGGGGCGGCCATCAGGGCTACTGGGGCAGCTTTGCATGACGGGCGTGATGGCGGTGGTGGTGGCCACGCCCTGCACGGCACCTTCATGGGCGGGTGCGGTGGGCTTCACGCTCAGCAGCTCGCCGCCGCTGGTGCTGGTGGTGTTTGCCACCATCGGCGTGGGCTGGCGCTGCCGTATCTGGTGCTGGCCAGCGGCGAGCGCCTGCTGGCGATGCTGCCGCGCCCGGGGCCTGGGCTGCAGACCTTCAAGCAGCTGCTGGCCTTCCCGATGTTCATCACCGCGGCCTGGCTGGTCTGGGTGCTGGCGCTGCAGTCCGATGCTGAGGTGTGCTGCTGTGCTGCTGGTGCACATCTTCCTGTCCTTCAGCTGCTGGATCTACGGGCGCTGGCAGTTCGAGCTGCGGCCGCGCAGTCGCGCCAGCACGCCGGCCTGGATCATCACCGCGCTGCTGTCGCTGGTGGCTTGCGGCGTGCTGGTGAGCCGGCTGCCGGTGGTGGCCGAGGCTGCCCAGACGCAGGCTGCGCCGGTGTCGGCCAATGCCGCAACCAACGGCCCGGTGTCCATGCTGCCGCCGTCGTGCAAGCCGGAAGCCGATGGCCGTCTGCCGGCATCCTGCCGGGGCTGGCAGCCGTGGTCGCCCGAGCGCCAGGCTGCGGCTCGTGCTGCGGGCGTACCGGTCTTCGTGGACTTCTCGGCCGCCTGGTGCCTGAGCTGCCAGGTCAACGAGAAGGTGGCGCTGAACCGCGACGAGGGTGCAGGCCGCGCTTCCGTGACCGCAACGTGCTGCTGCTCAAGGCCGACTGGACGCGCCGCGATCCGGCCATCTCGGCCGAGCTGGCCCGCTTTGGCCGCAACAGCGTGCCGCTCTACCTGTTCTACGAGCGGCCGTGATCCGAAGGCCGCGCCCGTGCAGCTGCCTGAGCTGCTGACGGTGGATACCGTGCTCAAGGCCATCGGCGCGGCGAAGTATGTGACGCTGATCAGGCCGATTGCTTGCCGCTGGAAAGTCCCAGCACGGCCCGCATGTCGTACGGGCCATGGGCCTTGTCGGCGGAAGCGGCAGGCGCGCAGGCTGCCGTCGGCGTAGTGGGCGCGGCTGGTGGCGCGGTGGCGGATCTCGATCTGCTCGCCGTTGCCGGCAAGAGCACCGTGTGATCGCCCACGATGTCGCCGCCACGGATGGTGGAAAAGCCGATGCTGCCGGGCTGGCGCGGGCCGGTGTGACCCTCGCGGGCGAAGACGCCGATCTCGGCCAGCGGCTTGCCCAGCTGCGCGGCGATGGCCTCGCCGATGGCGAGCGCCGTGCCGAGGAGCATC